>ERZ795030.3-NODE-3-length-423003-cov-271.611304_pt1 | contig 423003 bp, 400 predicted proteins | sample MGYA00375122_ERZ795030 | MGnify/ENA primary metagenome ERZ795030 (study PRJEB30165, sample SAMN05720146) | activated sludge metagenome | isolation source: anaerobic digester from wastewater treatment plant | place: Japan | collected 2015-04-20 ... | reverse complement strand
ACTTGAACTAAGGCACCTGGCGGTAGCCGCTCTCGCCCGAAAGCGAGGCGTCGGCTGCCGCCTCGTCACGGAGCTATGCCGTATCGCCGCGGATAAAAAATGCCAGCGGATTCATACCCTCGCCCGGAATACGTCGGCTGGCTTCTTCCGTAAACTCGGGTTTCGCACTGCTTCCGGAGCGGCTCCTGAACATCCGATATTCATGAAGCACGGCATTACTTTTGAACCTATGGAAAAAATTGTTAAGCAAAACAATGCGGTGAAAAGCTAAACGCCACCAGCGTGATTCTGTGCGATCTTGTTTTCGACCAGAACATCCAGTATTCTCTCTTTGACGACCCGGTGCAGGCGCAAAAAATAAAAGCTCTCTACAGCGCCGCCGATGAGCTGGCGAAAAAATACGGCAAGCACAACACAATGCATCTGGGTTCTTCTCATCTGATAGAAAAAAATGGGCCGGGGCCGCCGTGGTTCACCCACCGCGCGCGAACAGATACAGTTTAAAAGAGAAACCCGTCGCCGCCATCTGGCGCTGCCGCTCCTTCATGTAAAAGCCAAATAAAAATATTATCCTGATAAAAATCAAGCAGATAAATTACCGTCGTTTTTCATTGACACGCCCTGGCGTTCTTTTTATACTTACTTCCGATAATCAATAAAAAACGAGGTGAAACATGACCGGTTTTCCCGTTACCGCAGATAACAGCATAAAATCTCACCGCAGGGCAATCAGCGCTTTTCTTCTTTTATTTGCGCTGCCGATTCTACTGAGCGTTATCAATATAACTTTTGCCGAAAACTGGAAGATTCATTTTTTCCCGGCGGCGGTCATTTTAGCCGCGATAATTTTTGGGCCCGCGGGCGGTATCGTCGCGGGAATCTCCGGCTCGCTTTACACCGCGCTTTTTCTGGGCAATCCCTATGTGATTGTGGGCAACGCCCTTTTCGGCGCGATGGCGGCGCTGTTTTATAAAAAAACCGGCAAAATTGTTCTTTCCACTTTATTGGCCTATCTGATTCAACTGCCCTGGCTTGTTCTGACCGACTACTATCTCGCCCATATGACAGCTGATTTTATAGCCAGACTTGTCATTGTTTTGCTCTTAGGTAATATTTTCTGGGCAACGTTGATACAAATGGGCATCAAACCGCGGCGAAAGTTCTGCGAACAAAAGGTGTGATTATTTTATTTTCTTGATTAAAATTTTTAACATAACTCTATCGTAATTGTTTATTCAAATCATGTTCCCCGCGCAAAATCTGATTTACCCCGAAACGCAACACGCGAATTTTTTTCATGGCCTTCTCCGCAGTGAAATTTTGTAGCCGTAATGATTCCGATGTGCTACGTTAATGATAGTATGACGAAGGCAAAAACAATTATCGTTGCTTTTTTTATCGTTTTGCTGACCGCGACAACAGCGGATGCAAAAAGCATTATCAGAATAGGCCGCGATGCAACAATCGCCGAAAATCAAATAATTAAGAATATCGTTGTCCTCGGCGGCCAAATCACCGTCAGCGGCCTGGTGGAAAACAACGTCATCGCGTTGGGCGGATCGATTGTACTGACCGGCAAATCCGTCGTCCGCGGCAACGTTCTTTGCCTCGGAGGAATTATCGTCAGAGGCAGTGGCTCGCAGGTTTTCGGTAAGATTACCGAAATAAATTCTTTCAATATAACCGCAACGCTTCGCTCTTTCTTCCTCGGTGAAGATGACGCCTGGTCGACTATCCTGAATATCATTTTTCTTTTTTTCCAGGGCATCATTTTCGTTTTAGCCATGCTTCTGGCCTTTTTATCCCCCAATTCATTAACAACGTTGAAAAATTCCATTCAAAACAACAAAATGAAATCATTCCTCTGGGGGTTGTTAATCACGGCATCAATTACGCCTTTTTTTATTTTGCTTGTTATTTCAGTCATCGGCATTTACCTGATTCCTCTGTTATTCATCGCCCTGGTCGCCACCTTCATGTTAGGCTACATCGCCGCCGCAAACCTTCTTGGAGATTATGTTCTGTCGGGAATGTTTTCCTCTCATAAAAAATCTCCCGTCAAAGAAACCGTTTCGGGGCTAATTCTGCTTCTGGCGTTGGGCTGGCTGCCGTACGTAGGATGGTTAATCAAGATAATTGCCCTGACAATCGGTTTCGGCGGTGTTTTACTTCTAATGTTCGGTCACAGACACCGTCGGCAGGCATCCGCCTGAACGGCATGATTTTTATCATGATAACTCTTCCGAAAAATTAAGTTTTAATTTTCTTGACACCATAATATTTTTCATTAATTATTTTACCGTTGCGATTACGACGCGTTAAGCGTCTTCCCCATAAACAAAAGTGTTCCACCAGAAGCAAAAGGATTTGCAAACATGGTAGAGCGACAAATTAAACAAAGACAAGCAGACGCTACAGACAACACAACCGAAATTTATCAAAGGTAACTGCGCGCAGCCAAGGTAAGATCCGTAGGCTGTTTGATTATGTGGCTTGTCGCCCTTCTTACCTATTTTTTCAATATCGCTAATTTCGAGAATTTTGTTTACGCCAGTTTTTCGATTTTATATCTGATTCTGATGAATCCGCCGCTCCTAGGGATTCTCAAAAAAATAAAGAAAAATACTTTTGCCGAGTTTTTTACTTATGTCATCAGCTTAATGGAAATAATCGGAATAACCGCTGTTATTCATTCCTTCGGCGGCATACAAGCTTCTTTTCTGCTGCCTATTTACGCGGCATCCATTATTTACGTTGGCCCCCTAGAATCAAGAAAAAAACCCTACATCATCGCTGCTTTCATCAACATTTGTTTTGCGCTGCTGTTGACTTTGGAACGTACGGGAATTCTCCAAACCATAAAAGTGAATCCCGGCTTTGATATGTCCTGGAAATATCGGGTGGCAATCATGATTGCGGTAGCGCCGATGTTTTTTACTATCGCTTTTGTATCCTCCTATATGGTGCAACTGCTGAAAAGAAGCAGCGAACGACTGCAGGAACAAAACGAAGAGCTCCGCCTGGCCCTGCTCAAAGCCGGTGAATCCGAGAAAATTAAGTCCGAATTTTTAACCAATATATCCCACGAACTCAGAACATCGTTGCACGCCATTATCGGCTTTCCCGACCTGCTGGCTAATCACCATTTTGGTGAATTGAACGAAAAACAAATTGATTGCATAAAAGACATAAACGTAAGCGGCAGACAGCTGCTTTCACTCATCAACAGCCTGCTGGATATAAGCAAAATGGAAGCAGGCAAGATGGACATTGATATTTTGGAAATCAATTTAAAAACGCTTTTGGAAAACAGTTTAAATATTTCCACGAAACTTGCCGAAAGGAACGGCATAATGCTGCCAACGGATATCGGCGATTGCCCGGAAATGATACAAGCAGATGAAAGCATGATTAAGCAGACTGTCTACAACCTTCTTTCCAATGCTATAAAGTTTACACAGGAAGGTGTGTTGATTAAACTTTCCGCCTGCCCTTTAAGCCGTTTAGACGGCCGATGGACCACAAAAGAAGGTGAAGCTCTGTCTCTGCCCATCGGCAAAGAGCATTCGGCCAGCCATAAACACTGGGAAAAAATTTCCGTAAAGGATACGGGCATCGGTTTAAAAAAAGAAAATAAGCAAATTATTTTTAAACCGTTTGTGCAAGTGGACAGCTCAAAAAGCCGCAGACATCAGGGTACAGGGCTGGGTCTTGCCCTGTGCAAACAATTCGTTGAGCTCCATAAAGGAAGCATATGGGCAGAAAGCGAAGGAGAAGGAAAGGGATGTGAATTTCATTTTGTAATACCCGTTTAAATTCTCCGAGGCATTTCTTGGGCTGACGGCTAAAGTATCCTCACCAGGCAAAGGTAAAACGGACATGAAAGACAAAACCGTTCTTGTTATTGAAGACAATGAAGTAAACATGAAGCTTATGCATGCCTTTCTGGAAATAGGCAAATGCCGGATACTTGAAGCAAGAGATGCCGAAAAGGGCATCCGTCTCGTAAAAGAAAACCGCCCTGATCTCGTTTTGATGGGCATACAGTTGCCGAGCATAGACGGATTGAGCGCAACCAGGATTATTAAAACCGATCCTGATTTAGAAAATATCCCGATTATCGCCGTAACTGGCAACGCCGCGCCTACGGACGGTGATGAAATCCTGGCCATTGGTTTTGCCGATTATCTGTTCAAACCGTTTTCTCTGGAAATATTTCTGGAAGCTATAAATAATCATTTTAAAAAATCAGATTTATAATCATTTTGCACAGGCGCGCCAATGTTTTTTCACGGCAATAAAGTATAAAACAATGTTGATAAAAACGACGAAAAAGCCAAGCACGAATTGCGCTTCGCGCGTCAGATTTTCCGGATAGATTAAGAACAGAAGATATTGGGCAACAAAGTCGCCGCTGTAAGAAGTTTCCCCGGCAAGATTGCGAAAATAATTTTCCAACGGAGTCAAAGGACAAAACCATCCGGTAAATTCCACCATTGCCCCCCAGGCAGCAGCGGGAAGGTGTAACCAAGCCGCGCGTGGCCAATAAATGACCAACAAACCGCCGCCAACAACAAAGACTATAAACAAGAAATGCGCAACAACCAGCGCATCGACGATAAGGCTATACAACGCACCTCCATAGCACAAGGAAACAACCGAACCGGCTAACTGTTTTAGCTGATAAATCAAGCCCATCCTTCGGAAATGACTTCGCCTCGGATACTTATTACCACAGCTTTGAGCGGAACTTTTCTTTTGGCCTTTTGTAAACCCGTGCGAGCAATTTGCATGAGGCCGCGGCAACAGGGAACTTCCATCATCACGACAGTCAGCGTGTTGATTTTTGCTTCATCGGCAAGGCGACGGACTTTTTCAATGTATTCGTCAAGACCTTCGTCCAACTTCGGACAGGCAATCGCCAGGCTCTTACCCTTAAGAAATCGTTGATGGAAATCACCTGCCGCATAGGCGACACAATCGGCAGTCAACACCACGTCCTTGTCACGAAAGAAATCAGCGGCGGGATTAACCAAATGCAACTGGACCGGCCAGTGCGCAAGCTCTGAGCTTTGCGCCGCAGCTGACGCAGCTGCGGCTTCCTTTTCAAAAGCTGTATGGGCGAAACCGGGACAACCTGCCGAAGGCGCAATGTTGAAACCTGTTGTTGCCGGTTTTCCTGTGGCCTGCTCCAAATGTTCCTGAACCTTTCTCTCATCAAACGCCTCGGCTTCGCGCTCCTCAATGGACAGAGCTCCTTCCGGGCACTCGCCCAGACAAGCGCCCAGGCCGTCGCAGTAAACATCGCTAATCAGTCTGGCTTTGCCATTAATAATTCGTATGGCGCCTTCTTGACAGCCCGGCACGCATAATCCGCAGCCCGTGCATTTTTCTTCGTCGATTTTAATGATTTTTCTTCTCATGGCATTTTTTTCATTACGTCCACCAACTCCTGCACAGCCATGGCGGATTTATGGAGCAGCTGTTGTTCCTCGGCAAAAAGCTTAAGCTCAATGATTTGCTCGATTCCCCTTAAGCCCAGTACGACCGGCACACCGACGAACAATTTGGAAATACCGTATTCGCCTTCCAAATAAGCGGCACAGGGAAGAATTTTCTTTTTGTCCTTTAAAATTGATTCCGCCATCTCCACGGCCGCTGAAGCAGGCGCATAATAGGCACTGCCGGTTTTTAGAAGCCCCACTATCTCCGCGCCGCCGTTGCGCGTGCGCTTTACCAGTTCCTCGATACGCTCGGGCGAAATGAGTTCCGTTATCGGCACCCCCGCCACAGTGGAAAAACGCGGCAGAGGCACCATCGTGTCGCCGTGCCCGCCCAGAACCAGCGCCTGAATATTTTCCACGGAGACATTCAGTTCCATGGAAAGAAAAGCGCGGAAGCGCGCCGCATCCAGAACGCCCGCCATACCGATGACCCTCTGTTTGGGAAACCCGCTTTCTTCCATCGCCACATGACACATGGCATCGAGGGGATTACTGACAATAATCAAAATAGCGTTCGGTGAATATTTGACTACTTCCCTGGTCACGCTTTTGATGATTCCTCTGTTTGTGGACAAAAGATCGTCACGACTCATTCCGGGTTTACGCGGAATTCCTGCGGTAATAATGACGATATCGGATTTCGCCGACGCTTCGTAAGAATTTGTTCCTGTAAGATGAGCGTCATGCTTTTCAATCGGCGCAGCTTCAGTCAAATCCAGTGCCTTCCCCTGCGGTACTCCTTCAATAATATCAATCAGAACAACATCACAAAGTTCTTTTTCCGCGAGCCTTTGCGCCACTGTTGCCCCGACATTCCCCGCGCCAACAACAGTAACTTTCTGCTTCATTTTATGACCCCTCTTATTTTATTTAATTTAGCCCAACAATACTTAATTTTAAACAGCCGTCAAATACTTTTTTCTATGTTGCAAAAACAACTTCCGTAATGTAAAAAAACCGATAATGAAGAAACTTTTCGGCACAGACGGCATCAGGGGAGTAGCCAACGAATACCCCATGACCACGGAGATTGCTCTCGGTGTTGGCCGCGCCATCGCTTATCTTTCAAAAAAGAAGGGGCATTCGCCGCGGATAATTATCGGAAAAGACACCCGCCTTTCCGGTAGCGTGTTTGAAGAAGCGGTTGCCGATGGCGTCTGTTCAATGGGCGCCGCTGCCGTATCCGCTGGAGTAATTCCTACGCCGGCCATAGCTTTTTTGGTTAAAAACATGAGCGCTGATGCCGGCGTTGTAATTTCCGCCTCTCACAATCCCACGCAGGATAACGGCATCAAAATATTCAGCAGCGAGGGATTTAAGCTTTCCGACGAAAAAGAAAAACAAATTGAGGAGCTCATTCTGGCCGCGGGCAACCATAAACTGTCCGCTATGTCCGGGAACAAAGGAAAGTTATTACACCTGGACAAAGCCTCTGACCTCTATGTTGATTTTTTAAAAAAAACATTTCCGCCAAATCTCAACCCGGCAGGAATGAAAGTTGTCCTCGATTGCTCAAATGGAGCAACATACAAAGTCGCCCCTGTTCTTTTTTCCGGATTAGGTTGCTCGGTAGCCACGATTTTCAATCATCCCGACGGAAGAAACATAAATTTAAACTGCGGTTCTCAGCACCCCGATGTTCTTATTGACGAGGTGTTGCGCCAAAAAGCCTCAGTCGGCTTTGCTTTCGATGGCGACGGCGACCGAGTAATCTGCGTGGACGAGAAAGGGAATGTGCTTACCGGTGACAGAATCTTAGCTATCTGCTCCGCTCTTTTGAAAAAAGAAGGACAGCTGACCAATAACATGGTGGTGCGCACGGTCATGAGCAATTTTGGCTTAACCGTCACTTTAAAAAAGCTCGGCATAGAATCCATTCTAACCGATGTGGGCGACCGTTATGTTCTGGAAGAGATGCGAAAACGAGATGCTGCTATCGGCGGGGAGGATTCCGGCCATATTATTTTTCTGCAACATCATACCACCGGCGACGGTTTAATCACCGCCCTACAGGTTCTTGCGGCCATGAAAAAAGAAGGCAAGACATTATCAGAACTTGCCGCCATCATGACCGTTTTCCCGCAGATGCTTATTAATCTGGAAGTAAAAAAGAAACCAAAAATAGAGTCTGTCTCGGAAATCATGGCGGCAATAAAAGAAGTCGAAGAGAAGCTCGGTAATAAAGGCCGCGTGTTGGTTCGCTATTCCGGCACACAGAACCTGTGCCGCATCATGGTGGAAGGACCCAACAAAGAAGAAACGGAAAAATACTGCCGCCGGATCGCGGCGGCGGTGAAAAAAAATATAGGCTTAAACAAAACTGGCACCTAGTTTATCGTTGCCTGGGATAGCCGGGAAATAATAACTATTCGTAAATCATTTGCAAATTTAAAAACCATTAGTATTTTTCAACTTTGATCAGCATCGCATCGCCCTGTGCGTGACCGGAACAGATACCGCAGACGCCCCAACCGCCGCCGCGTCTTCTCAGTTCGTAACCGAGCGTCATCAAAATGCGCGCGCCGGTAGCACCAATCGGATGGCCGTAAGCTACGGCGCCGCCGTTGACGTTCACTTTTTTGTACATTTCTTCTTTGGACATGCCCAGGATAGAACGGCAACTCACAAGCGCCACCGCGGCAAAGGCTTCGTTGATTTCAACGATCTCCATCTGATCCAGCGTCATATCATTTTGTTCCAGAATTTTTTTTATGGCCAAACCCGGTACGGTAGCAATATCTTTAGTCGGCTGAGAAACTTCAGCATAATCCACAATCATAAAAATTGGTTTCAGGCCTAACTCATCGGCTTTTTCCCTGCTCATCAACAGACATACATCTCCGCCGTCATTTACACCAGGGGCGTTTCCTGCCGTCACGCTTCCCGGCTTGCCTGTTACGGTACTCAAATGTCCAAAAACCGGAGGCAGCTTGGCCAGACCTTCCATGGTTGTATCCGGGCGCGGACCTTCATCCTTGTCCATAATAAAAACCTTCTTGCCTTGTTTGATTTCTACGGGAAATATTTCGTCGTCGAGTTTGCCTTCGCTCATGGCTTTGACCGCGTTCATCTGAGAATTGAGCGCCCATTCGTCCTGCTCCTGTCTGGAAAATCCGAACTCGTCGGCAACTTCCGAACCGTTAATCGCCATGTGGCGATTATAAAAGGCATCCCAAAGTCCGTCATAAACCATCGAATCAATCACGTGCCCGTTGGGCAAGGCCATCTTCGCACCCCAGCGCATATCCGGCAAAAGATACGGACAATTGCTCATGCTCTCCTGCCCGCCGGCAATGCAGACTTCCGCGCGTCCCAGGAGAATCATCTGGAAAGCCAAATCAACGGTTTTTATTCCCGAAGAACAAACTTTATTTACCGTTATAGAAGGTACATACTCCGGCACACCGGCTAAAATAGTCGCCTGCCGGCCGGGGATCTGACCGCAACCGGCAGGAACAACCTGTCCCATGAAAATATAATCCACATCACCCGGCTTTACCTTGCCGTCTGTACGGCGCAAAACTTCCTTTATCGCCAGAGCACCCAGTTCCATCGCTGAATAATCTTTAAGCGCACCGCCCGCACGTCCGTAAGGCGTGCGGCAGGCTTCCACACAAACGACTTCCCTGAACTTTTTATGCGGGTTTTTTATTTTTTTACCCATAGTGTTGAAATCCGGTTTCCTCTGACCGAATTTGGCCACAGGCGCATCCTTATAAATCTCGCTTCTTGTTTTTTCCAGTTTCTGTACTATCTTAGGCATAGTATTTTCCTCCCCTTCCCTTGGATGGCACAAATATTTAGCGCCGATAACACGGCATTAGAAATATTAATCAGAAATGCGCTTTTTTTTGCATATCGCTTACATTTAGTCAACTATTTTGCGCAACCGCGAAATTTGAATTTAAATTGACGAAAGAAAAATATTAGTATAGAAACTGCACGATAATCTGCGTAAAGAAAAAAATAAATATTTTTCATGAAGAATAACCTGGCATTTAGAATAACCCTGCTGCTTCTGCTCATAGCTCTGGCCACCTATTTCTTTATTCATTTCAATCTTCACCTCTTTTTTAAAGACAGTGACAAACTAATCGCATTCATTAAATCATATAACCCTTACGATGCTATAATTTTTATTCTGCTGCAAATCATACAAGTGGTGGCGGCGCCCATTCCGGGAGAACTTTCCGGCTTTATTGGCGGCTATCTTTACGGGCCCCTTTGGGGAACAATTTTCTCCACAATTGGTTTGACTCTCGGTTCTTGGGCGGCCTTTACGCTGGCGCGATTTTTCGGCATGCCGCTTCTGAAAAAGCTAATCAGCGAGGATGTCTTCGAAAAATTCGAGCATTTCATGGAACATAAAGGTATGATTGTCTCGTTTCTCCTTTTTTTGATTCCGGGTTTTTCCAAAGATTACCTGTGCTACATCTTGGGTGTCAGCCGCATTCCAACCTGGACATTTCTGGTAATTTCCGTGGCCGGTCGCCTTATAGGCACAATAATGCTTTCCATAACCGGCAACGTTGCCCGCAATGAACAATATTTTTTGCTGGCCGTCCTGGTCGGTATTGGCGCAATCATCTTTATCTTTGCTTATTATTATCGCGACAAACTTCTGGAAATGCTTAAAAGGAAAAAATATTAATGCGCACTCGTCGCTTACGTTCTTACAGCTGTCTCTTATCAACAACGCGCACGATTTTCTCATCCTGCCGGGGGATGCTTTTCGCCTCGACCAGTTTTACGGCAACGCTAATACCGGTCTCAACGCTGACACGTTTTTTTACCGTTTCCAGAAATGAGCGCTGCTTCTGCAGTTCCAGAGAAAAAATCTTATCGGTAACCTCGACAACAACTTCCAGATTATCCACGGCGCCTTTTCTCTCCACAACAAGCTGATAGGGTGTTTCCCCCTGGGCCACGCTGAAAAGAATTTTTTCAATCTGTGCAGGAAACACATTGACCCCTCCGATGATCAGCATATCATCGGAACGCCGCATCACCTTCTGCATACGTGCCATTGTTCTGCCGCATTCGCACCTTGTATAATCAAGACTGGTTATATCACCTGTGCGATAGCGAATCATCGGAAACGCTTCCTTGGTCAGTGTGGTAAGCACAAGTTCCCCTGATTGTCCGGGAGAAAGAGTCTTGCCTGTTTCCGGGTCGATAATTTCCGGAATAAAAGCATCTTCATAAAGATGTAACCCTTTTTTGCAGGAACATTCACCAGCCACGCCCGGTCCTATTACTTCCGACAGGCCGTAATTATCAGTTGCACTGAGCATCAATCTGCTTTCAATTTCCTCGCGCATTTTCTCCGACCACGGCTCGCCGCCAAACAATCCGACTTTCAAGGAAAGCGCGTTGGGACTTATGTCGAATTGCTCCAGACGTTCCGCAAGAGACAATGCATAACTAGGAGTGCTTACCAGTACCGTGGTTTTATAGTCCTGCATAATCATGATTTGCTTTTCGGTATCCCCCATACCCATAGGGATTACGGACGCGCCTATTGCCTCCGCGCCGTGATGCATACCAAAAGCACTTGTAAAAATACCGTAATCAAAAGCTATTTGCACCAGATCGTCACGCGTCACGCCGGCTGCCGTCATAAAACGCGCCACCAGATTAGACCACGTTCTTATGTCATTTTTTGTGTATCCAACCACGATAGGTTTGCCCGTCGTTCCTGAAGAAGAATGAATGCGTACAATTTCTCTCAGCGGCACGGCAAACATGCCGTAGGGATAATTAAGGCGTAAATCTTCCTTGGTGGTAAAAGGAATCTTTACCAAATCAGACAGCGAACGGATGTCTTCGGCGATAATACCCGCCTCATCAAACGTTTTTCGGTAATGAACAACATTCTTATGAACCCTGTTCATTACGGCCTGCAATCGCTCCAGCTGCAGCTGTTCGATTTCATCCCGCGACATGCATTCGTTTTTTTCATCCCAGATATTCATAAAAACCCTCCCGCAATTTTGTAAATCGGTTGAATATATGGCTGATTACATAATATGTTTTCATTCAGCGTTCCCATATCTCCTTTTTGTCTTTTCCCAAATAGGCGCGCTGCACTTCTTTGTTCTCCAACAGATCCGCGGCCATACCTTCCAAAATCAATCGCCCCGTTTCCAGCACATAACCGCGATGCGCCATTTTCAACGCCGCCCGTGCGTTTTGCTCAACCAAAAGAATCGTTGTCTTGTTTTCCCGCGACAGATTAACAATCACCCTAAATATCTCCTGCGCAATCATCGGCGCGAGCCCCATGGAAGGCTCGTCCAGAAGAAGCAATTTCGGTCTGGCCATCAATGCCCTGCCGATGGAAAGCATTTGCAACTCACCTCCAGATAATGTTCCGGCAAGCTGATTTTTTCTTTCTTTAAGTATGGGAAATAACTCGTACACCATTGCAACCGTTTTTTTTATTTGTTCCTTTTCTCCTTTTCTCCTGTGATATAAGTAAGCTCCCAGCCCCAGATTGTCTTCAACAGATAAAGGCTTGAAAATTTGTCTGCCTTCCGGAACCTGCGATATACCCATTTTTACTATCTGGTGCGCGGCAAGGTTATTTATCGGCACATCATAGAAAAGAATTTCACCGCTGCGCGGCGGCACAATGCCGGACATGGAATTAAGCAGCGTCGTCTTTCCGGCGCCGTTGGCACCGATAAGCGTGACAATTTCCCCCGCGCTCAGATGCAGGGAAACATTCTTCAGGGCGTGTACTTGTCCGTAGTATGTATTGATATTTTTTATCTTCAGCATAATCTCCGTTTTTCCCAACACATGCTGTACACACCTGCCGTCAACTAACACCTAAATACGCGGAAATCACCACGGGGTTTTCCTGAACCTCGCGCGGCGTGCCTTGGGTGAGCTTTTTCCCCAAATTCAAAACAAAAATTGTTTCACAGATATCCATTACCAGGTCCATATCATGCTCCACAAGCACCACCGTGATGCCCAATTCTCTAATGCGCCGTATAAGTTCAGCAAGCTGAAGCGTTTCGCGACTATTAAGTCCTGCCGCCGGTTCATCCATCAAAATAATGCGCGGCTCAAGCGCCAGGGCCCGGGATATTTCCAAAAGACGGCTCTTGCCAAATGGCAAACTGTCCGCCCGCATACCGGCTAGATCGGTCATGTCCGTAAATTCCAGCCAGCGTATGCTTTTTTCCTTAATTAATTTTTCCTCTCTAATCTGCCGCGGCAATTTAAAAGCGCAGCTCAAGAAACCGCTGCGGCTTTTCGTGTGTAATCCAACCATGACATTTTCCAAAACCGTCATCTGCCCGAACATTTCCACATTTTGAAAAGTTCTGACCAAACCCATTCTGGCAAGAGTTTCGGGAGGGAAAAAAGAAATATTCTCATCATCCAAGTAAACTTCACCGGCCGTCTGAGTATAGATACCGGTGATGATATTGAACAACGTAGTTTTACCCGCGCCATTCGGGCCAATGATGCCGGTTATTGAACCCGCGGCCACGTTTAACGTGACATCGTCCAGAGCCGTCAAACCGCCAAATGTTTTAGTTATATTTTTTGCTCTAAGCACCCTTGTCCGCCTTCGCTTTAAATTTTAAAAAAAATTTCTGGCTAAGCAATTGAAGTCCGCTGATCAGACCGCCTGGCATAAACATGGTTATCACTATAAGCATCAATCCATAAATGATGATATCAAAATCCTCAAATACGCGCAAAAATTCAGGCAACGTCGTTAAAATAGCGGCGCCAAGAAACGACCCGTAGATACTGCCCAAACCGCCCACAACCACCATAGTCACCAGTTCCACGGAAAAGTTAAATCCAAAAGATGCCGGCGCAACAAACGTCATAGTATGGGCGTAAAGACTTCCCGCCATGGCGGAAATAAAAGCCGAAACGGTAAAAATCTGCACCTTCAGAACCCAGGCGTTGATGCCCATTACGCGGGCGGCGACCTCCGAATCATGAACAGCCCTGAGCGCTCTGCCGATCCGCGACTGTGACAGATTAATCGACAGGAGCATAACGCCAAGGGTAATTATCCAAACTAAATAATAATTATGGAAGTCATTATCAAAAACTAACTCGCCAATTTTCAGGTTCGGTATGCCGGACAGGCCGGAAGGACCGCCTGTCCAGTTGACGGTCTCGTTAAAAATTATATAGATGATGATGCCGAAACCCAAAGTTGCCATTGCCAGATAATGACCTTTGAGCTTTAAAATAGGGAAGCCCATAGCAAAAGCTATAGCCGCGGCGCACAAAGCAGCCATAATAATCACCAGCCATGGATCAAGTCCGAACCTGGTAGTAAATATCCCGGAAATGTATGCGCCCATGCCGAAAAAAGCGGCATGCCCCAGAGAAATTTGCCCCGCATATCCCATCAATAAATTAAGCGCCACAGCGAGCATTGTATGAATCCCGATAAAAACCATGACGTTTAATAAATAGCTTTCCCGGAGGGAAAAAGGTATTACCAGTAAAGCAAAAGAAAAAATTAGAAAAATAATTATTTGACGTTTTTCTTTAGTCATTTTTCAATGATAAAATTAAAGCACAACGGTATTTTATAATTAAACCCTTTCTGTCTCCTTTTTCCCGAACAATCCTTCCGGACGGAGGAAAAGAATCAGCAATAAGACAATAAAGGCAATAGCGTCTTTGTAACTGGCGGAAATAAAACCGGCGCCGAGAGCTTCTAGCAAACCCAGCAATAATCCTCCCAGAACAGTGCCCAAACCGCTGCTCATCCCTCCAATAATTACGGCACAAAAACCCTTAATTCCCAGCATGATACCCACATCAAAGGAGGTCATTGTAAGCGGAGCGATGATGATGCCTGCCAGTGACCCGATAGCCGCGCTTATGGCAAAAGAAAGCATCACCATGATTTTCACGTCAATTCCTACAAGGCTCGCGGCCTGAGCGTTGTAAGCGCAGGCGCGCATCGCCTTGCCAATAATACTGTGATTAAAAAATAGTCTGCTGAAAATAATCACCAGAATTGTTATGCCAAAAATCCAGAGGTGCTGTGGCATGATCGTCGCGCCGGCAATATAAAGCGGTTCATTTCCCGAGAAAGCAGGGAGGGCGTGAGTGTCTTTGCCCCAAATAAGCATCGCCGCGCCGCGTATAAATATGCTGGCGCCAATCGTGATAATGATTAAGCGGATTGGCTTGGCATCTTTTAGCGGCCTGATCGCCAACCGTTCAAACGTAATACCCGCAACTGTGGCAATAAGTATAGATGAAACGATTGCCGGCAAAAAAGGGAAACCGCAAAAAACCAGAAAGAATACCGTCAACATTCCGCCGAGCATCACGAATTCACCCTGCGCAAAGTTGATGATTCCGGTCGCATTATGAATAATGGCAAAACCAAAACCGATCAGCGCGTAAATGGCGCCGTTGGACAAACCGGATAAAACATACTGAGTTAACTGCCGAAAATTATCCATGATTGAAAAATCTGCCCGATAAATATTAACACGGCGCGGACAATTTATTTTTGCCCGCGCCGCGCTTTTGAAAATTGGCTTGCGAATTTACGCATCTCAGCTATTTAATAAGCTTCCAATCGCCTTTTTTAACCTGCACCAAAACAAAGGCGTCTTTCGTCAAGCCGGCATGATCCTGCTCGGAATAATTAAATATGCCCCCGATCCCGGCAAAGTTTTTCGTTCTTTCCAGCTGGTCGCGAATGGCCATGGGGGTCGCGTCACCGTGTTCAATGGCATCCCTGATTAACATGATAGCATCCCAGGCGTGGCCGCCGAAATGATCTCCTTCCACTTTGAAATGTTTTCTGTAGTTATTCACGTAACCCAGCAGTGCCTTTTTCTGCGGGTCTTTATCCGGCAACTGGTCGGCGACGATAACACGTCCGGAGGGGAGAATGATATCTTCAGCCCCTTCGCCTGCCAATTCAATGAATCTTTTTGAAGACACCCCATGACTCATGTACAGAGGAATTTTGATTCCTAACTGTTTGGCATTTCTGGCAACAACCGCGGGACCAGGATTGGTTCCCCAGCAGACAATTGCCTGGGCGTCAGTACCGCGAATTTTGGTGAGCTGCGCGGTCATGTCTGTGTCTTTCGGTCCATACGTTTCATCCGATATTATTTCTATGCCGAATTCTCCAGCCTTTAATTTCAACTGTTCGCGTCCGGAAGAACCAAAACCGTCAGACACGGTGATGATGGCTATCTTTTTTATTTTCTGTTCTTTCATGTGTTCGAATATTTTCATTACCGCTAAAGCGTCGTTTTGTGCTGTTTTAAAAACCCATTTTTTTACCGGTTCGGTTATCTTAATTCCCGCCGCACAGGAGATAATCGGTACTTGTGCTTTTTCCACGACAGGAATCACGGCCATACTGTTCCCGGTTGTACTATCGCCGATAATCGCCACAACCTTGTCATTTTTTATCAGTCGATTCACGGCCTGCACGGCTTTGGTGGCATCGCCCTGAGTGTCATAAACAATTAGCTCCAGTTTCCGCCCTTTAACACCGCCAGTTTTGTTTATTTCATCCACCATCATCTGCGCCGTATTGCGTTCCGGTTCACCCAGAAACGAGGCTGGACCGGATACGGAAAATATCGCGCCGATCTTGATGGGAGGTGCGGCAAAAGAAGCACCGGCAAACAACACAAAAATCAAAGAAAGAAAAATAATTCTAAAAATCTTTCTCAGCATACACCCCTCCTTATTAAAAATTTTCATCATCCGTAAATTAACAAATAATTACGTGAATTTTCACGCAATTATAAATCATAGATAAAATTGCGTGTCAAATAAAAAAAGTTACATCAACCACACTAACAGGCAGGATTATTGTTATGAAACAATGGGGATTCTGACGATAAATGTCGTACCTTTTCCTTCTTCGCTTTCGAACGAGATATCACCTCCGTGCCGCTGAACAATCTCATAAGAAATGCTCAAACCCAACCCTGTTCCTTTACCTACTTCTTTAGTGGTAAAAAAAGGCTCAAATATTTTAACCATATTGTCCGGAGAAATTCCAACACCTGTATCGGACACGGAAATCCAAATCTCCTTGTCCCTCTCCCACGTTTTTATTTTTATTTCACCCTTTTCAGTAATGGCCTGCGCGGCATTTAACAAGAGGTTAATGAACACCTGACTGAGTTGTTGGGGAAAACATTTGGTGAAAGGAATTTCACCATACTCCTTGACTAAGGCAGCCTTATGCTTTATTTCATTCCAAACAATATTGATACTCTGCTCCAGGCATTCGTTGATGTCGGAGTTTTTATAATCCACATCGTCCACTCTGGAAAAACGTTTTAGGCTTTGAACAATCTTCTGTACCCTATTCGTACCGTCAAGCAATTCTTGCACCATCTTTCGTATGTCTTCTACAATATAATCGATTTTTAACTCTTTGCGTTTTTTCTCCATTTTCCTGATCGCGTCCGAGGCCTGAAGCTTTTTTATTATTTCCGTCTGCACTTGCGAAAATTTCACCAGTCGATAAAGATACTTATCAAGCGTATTCAAATTACTGGCTATAAATGATACAGGATTATTTATTTCATGGGCCACTCCCGCTGCCAGCTGTCCGATGGAGGCCATTTTTTCCTGCTGAAGAATTTTGGCCTGAGACACCTTTAATTCTTCATATGCCGCGCCCAGCCTTTCCAAAGCAATCTGAACATTTTTCCTGCTCTCTTCAATCTCTATATTCTTTCTAATCAGTTCATCATGATTTCTTTTCAAAGCCTCTTCCGCATGCTTGCGTTCGGTTACATCACGCGAAATGCCACGGAAGCCAATTATCTTGCCTGAAGAATCTTTTTGCAAGGACGCCGATGTTTCAAGATATCCCTTTGTTCCGTCCCTTCTAATAATTTCATATCCCTGAACCTTGCCCGGATTTCCAGTTCTGTAAATTTCATTATAAATTCGCAAGCATTTCCGCGCGTTTTCTCCATCTGTGTATTCTTTGTAATTTATACCCAGCAATTCTTCGGGGGGATAGCCAAGAATCCGGCACACAGAATCATTAAAAAAAACGGCGTTACCGGCAAGATCCAACTCAAAATATCCTTCCTCCATCTCATCGAGAATAGTCCTGTATCTTTCTTCACTTCTGCGCAAATCTTCTTCCACCCGCTTGCGCTCGGTGATATCTCTCGATACACCGTGAATGCCCGCAATTTTCCCTTCACGATCACGGAACCAGTGCATGATGTTTTCGAACCAACGCGTACCTCCATCCTTATGATAATACTCTACTTCCAGCGTGAAAGTTCTTTCAGAATCCGCCTGTTGTTTCTTTTCAATTTCCAGTTCCCAAGCAAACTTGTTCGTCATGTTGGCATAGGAATCCGGCGTCACTATATCCTTTAAATCCTGACGTAACCTTTCCTCCATAGAAAAACCCAGTACCTTTTCTATGGATGAGCTCACATAAAGAGGTTTAAAATCCATGTCGAGCGTCCAAACAATGTCCGTCATAGCTTCCATCAGGAAGCGGTATTTTCTTTCGCTTTCCCTGAGCGCTTCCTCTGCCTTTCTACGCTCGGATATATTACGGGTAATGCCGCGGAATCCTATAGGTTTCCCCTCCTTATCCGTAATAAGCGACGCGGAAATTTCATTAAACACCCTTGTACCATCTTTCCTGATGGCCTCCATCTCCAGAGATTTAATCGGGATCCCGGTGCGGTAAAGATCAATAAAAGCTTTGCGTGTTCTTTTATAAGTTTCTTCATCCTGATACTTACGGGAATCCATCCCCGTCATTTCTTCTTTGCTGTAACCGAGATTCCTCGTCTCTGCATCATTGAAAAAAGTATAATTTCCTTCCAGATCGATTTCGTAATAACCGTCGTCTATACTTTCCAGGATTGTCCGGTATTTCTCTTCGGAACGGCGCAAATCTTCTTCCATATTTTTTCGTGCTGTTATATCGCGGGAAACGCCTCTGAATCCAATAGGTCTGCCGGCATCATCTCTAATGAGAGAAGCATAAGTCTCATGGATCAATTTTCTTCCGTCTTTCGTAATTGATTCAAGCTCTACAGCCTCTATGGGTTTACCCGTTTTGTAAAGTCCCCTGTAAGGCTTGATAAACTTTTCGGCTGATTCTTTAGTCGTGTGTATCCTATAACTTTTCCCTATTAATTCTTCCTTTGTATAACCCAGATACCGGCAATTTGCTTCATTGGCGAAGATATAATTACCTTCCAGATCCAATTCAAAATAGCCTTCGCTAATGCTTTCCAGAATACCCTTGTATCTCTGCTCGCTTTTGCGCAGTTCTTCACGCGATTTTTTATACTCGGTAACATCCCTAACCAACCCTCTGAAGCCCACTGCCCTGCCCGAAGAATCCTTAAGTAGCGACACAGACGTTTCCATAAAAGCTTTGGTTTTGTCTTTCCTTGTTATTTCATAATCCACTATTTTCGCGGGCATGCCTGTCCTGTAAATTTCATTAAACCCCTGAAATAACCTTTCCGCAGTTTCCCTGTCTGTGTAATTACGGTAATTTATGCCACCCATTTCTTTACGTGTATATCCCAATATGCGACATAAGGATTCATTGAAAAAAGTAAAATTGCCGGCAAGATCAATTTCGTAATATCCCTCGTTGATATTTTCTAAAATGGTCCGATACTTTTCTTCACTTTTGCGCAGTGCTTCATCGCTTTGTCGGCGTGATTTTTTTCTGCGTTCAGGAATGAATACCATTTTCCCCCTAAAATATTTTTACTATAAATTTAATATCTTAATAATCGGTTAAACATAAGGGCGGTAACGCCAGTTAGGTGTTTTTTGCTTTTAATGACTGTTATTCCAATTCAGGCGCAGATTCATCCTCCAGGAATTTTTCACCGGACATGCCGGGCACCTCTTCCACCGCACGTAATTTTCCTTGAAGCGTCTTCGATTTTTTGCGTGCATCATCGACAGTGTTGACAGCTTTTTCCAGTCTGTCCCGGACTACGTCAAGAGTATCACCAAATTTCGTAAACGCCGTTTTAACTTCACCCAGCACTTTCCATACTTCGGTCGATCGTTTTTGTATCGCCAGCGTGCGGAAACCCATCTGCAGGCTGTTTAAAAAAGCGGAAATCGTTGTTGGTCCGGTAATGGTTATTTTATGTTCGCGCTGCATTTTTTCAAAAAGGCCGGGGATGCGTAAAACCTCGGCAAAAAGCCCTTCAAAAGGCAAAAACATTATGGCAAAGTCCGTGGTATTGGGAGGATCGATGTATTTAATGCTGATATCTTTTGCGAATCTTTCAATTTTTGCTTTTAGGCTCTTTGTGTAAGTCTCGATTTCAACAATATCAGCTTTTTCATAAGCATCGATTAAAGAAATATAGTCCTCGGTCGGAAATTTCGCGTCAATTGGCAACCAGAGGAAACTGCCTGAATCATCTTTACTGGGGATCTTTATCGCGTATTCAACATGGTCACCGCTTTTTTCTTTCGTTTTGACGTTCTTTTCGTATTGCGCGGGAGTCAAAATCTGATCGAGAATAGCGCCGAGTTGGGCTTCACCCAGCACGCCTTTTGTCTTGACGTTAAGTAAAACTTTTTTTAAATCCCCCACCCCACTGGCCAGACTCTGCATTTCACCCAAACCTTTTTGCACCTGTTCCAATCTCTCGCTTACCAGCTTGAAAGCCTCGCCCAGCCTGGTTTCCAACGTAGCATGAAGTTTATCATCAACTGTCTCGCGCATTTTTTCCAGCTGAAGGGTGTTGTCTTCCTGAATCTGTTTGAGCTTGCCATCCACCACTAGGCGCACATTCTCCATTTTCTGTTCAACGGAATCACCAAAACCTTTAAGGGAACCGGCCAATTCTTCTCGCTGTTCGCGTGACTGGTTTTGAAATTCGGCGCGGAGCTTGGCAATTTCATCACGCACGGAGTTTTCCGTGCGCTCCTGCAGCGTTTTTAAAACATCAAACTTTCCGTCCAACGGCGAAAAAATCGAACTGCCTCGTTTTAACTGCCAGATGAGCAAAACGATGACCAGAAGCAACAAGCCAATGATTATGTAGGTAAATATTTCCATCAAATTTTCCGTACTTTTATTTTCTCAACCCAAAAATATGTCATGAACTGCGATACCGGTTTTTAGTCTTAGGCTTGTGTTTTTATCTTCCTCAAAACACTCTCCGGAAATCACGGTCTTTCATTATTGCAGTAAAAGCAACGTCCACTAAACGGTAAGCACGTTTCTCCAATTCGGGAACTTCGTCCGTGCCGGCGGACGGTATCGTTACGAAGAATGATTTGTCCATCTTCGTTTCACCATTTTTAAAAACCAAAACTTTAAACTTGAATTCTTGATCGGTTACAGACGTCAGAATCAGCTGAAACTCGGATACCCCTTTCGGAGCACTGTAAGCGCCCGAGCCCGGCGCTCCCCACCAGTAACGATGGTGGTAATATTGGCCATCGGTTTGATAATCAACCACTTTTACCCCGACATATTTAAACGCCTTTTCAAAGCAATACCAAAAATAGTTTTGCAAATGATCGTTACTCTCATACGTGTACTTATTGTCCGCACTGTAGTAACCCCATGTCTTGGTGTTCTGCGCCTGGTTGTGGAAGGAAGCTAAAACCACTTTTTTCCCCTTCATGTAGGAATAATCGGCGGACCGAAAAGAGGGAAAATATTTGTCATAATTCATGGTGATTTTAGTGCCACTAACTGTGGCGCACGCGGCAAGAAAAAAACCAACAACAACGATAAGGGAGATTTTATGCCAAAATTTTGTTTTTCTCATGGCAGAGATACCTCCTTTAACTTATTTTTACGACAAAATTCTTTAATATGGCGTAAATATAGCGGCCAAAAGACTAGCGTGTCAAGCAAAATGACTCCTAAATTAGGAAGCAAATAAAAGTATCTTTGATTATATAAAGCATACTGTAATTCGCATAATGGACATTTTTGTTTTGTCCGCAACGCTCTGGATAAGAATATCGGCAAACGGGAAAACACTGCTTATGTTTCCCCCGCTGACGAAGGGAAAAATTACCGGCCAGATTACTGGCCGGTAATTTGATTAAATGCTATTTTTTTGTCGTCATCGGCGCTTGCAAACCCGGCCCGTCACCTGGCGCAGATTGTCGATTGTCGGCGGGGCTTTAAAAATCAAGCCGGTAAAAGCCTTTTCTATCGGCACAAACATGATGTCGGACGCATCCGCGCCTTTCCGTTTCTGGAAAGGCGTCACTTGCTGCCGCGCCAGTGCCTCGCCAATTCGGCCATAGGGATATCAAAAACTTTTTTGCCGCCCGCCAAGCCCGAGAAAGATTTTTTCCGCGTCGTTTCCCCGATAAGTATCAGCGTGATTCCGTATTTTTCATAAACCGCTTTTATTTTTTCCGCATTAAGCCTGGAAACTTCCAGGACATAGCCAATTGATTCGCTGAAAAGCGCATAATCAGCACGCAGCTTGCTGGCCGAAGTCATGTCGATTTGGACTCCGATTCTCCTGCTTCCCATCACCATTCTCACCAGCGCGGCGGCAAGACCGCCGTTCTCAATAACGGCGGAGGATTTTACAAGATTTTTTCCTGTCGCTTCAAGCGCCGCATATTCAAGTTTACCGGCTGCAACAGGTGATATAGAGGGAGGGTTCTTTCCCCATCTGCCGGAAAGAAGGGCGTATTCCGACCCCTTGAACTCCCGCTTTCGTCTTCCCGCCAGGAAAAGAAGGCTCCCCGCGCTTTTTAATCCGGTCGTTACGGTTTGACGATAATCTTTTATATATCCGAAAACTATCGGAATAAGAGACGGATCAAGCGGCACTTCTTTCCCGCCACTGATATAGGTGTTTTTCAAGGAAACATTTCCAGCAACCACCGCCATCGGTTCTTTTTCGCCATAAAGAGGTATTTTGCACGCCTTATTCAATCCGTTTATGCCCTTGTCAAAACAGAAATAGTGTTCAGGGTTATCGGGATTGCCGTAATTGCACCCGTCCGCGGCAGCCACAGGTTTAAGGCCGGCCACCGCAAGCTTGAGTCTCGCGAGAACAGTGGCCAGATAAGCCTGGATTTCCGCGGAACCATTTCTTCCGTGGATGGATTTTCCTCCAAAGACAAGCGCCACGCCGATGCGCTTGTTTCTGGCGGATGTTTTTTCGTTTTTGAGGGGAGCAATGACACAGACGTCTGTTTCGTCAGGTGCCGTGACCATGTAATCCTTTTTTTTATCTTTAAGAATACCGAAGACGTCTGCTTTGGAATATACATTTTTGGAAGCGATGACTTTCAATATTTCTTTTTTCAGAGACTGCGGCGGCGGCACCTGGAATTCCCATTCTTTTGCTTTAAATGATGGTTTCTTCGAAAATGGTTTATAAACAGGCGCGCCGGTAATAAGACTGACGGGAATATCGCAATAAACGGTTTTGCTGTCCTTCATGATAAAGCGGTCTTTTTTTAAAACTTTGCCGATTACCGCAACCTTGCCGCCATATTTTTTGAATTTTTTATCGTTTTGGAAAATTGGCAGGATAACTTTCGTGGCTTTATCCGACGCAACAATCATATTCCTTTCTTGATCCTCGCCAACGGCAAGCGCCAGGGGATGAACCTTCAAGCCTGCGGGAACAGGAACTTTATCCGTAAGTATTTCAATACCATAACCTCTCCCGGATACTTGTTCAGCGGTTGAGCAGGTAAGTCCCGCCGCGCCCATATCCTTCAAGGACATTTGCGACAGTAGTTTCTTTTTTTTCAGGGCATCTTTGACTTTTTTGAACGCATCGAAAGTCGCTTTTTCTAAACGGGGATTTGAACCGAATTCAATCTCTTTTGTCTTTCCCGCTTCAAATGCCTGCGAGGCAAAAGAAGCTCCGCCGACGGCGGCTCCCGCCGTGGGCTTTCCTACGTAAATCAGATTGTATCCTGCAGCATTCTTCGGGACGATATTAGGTATCAATTCGTCATTTTTTACCACACCCAATGCCGACACATTCATGAGGCAGTTGTGCTGGAAAGAATTTTCGTAATACAAGTCAAGGTCAATTAGCGGTATCTCCATCGCGCCACAATATGATGCCGCTCCCTCCATGGCACCGCTGAGAAGATCCTTGGAATTCTTTTCGGCTTTCGGTCCGTACCGCAGAGAAGCTCCCACCCCGAGGTTTTTGGCGCCCATCCCGAATATATCACGCAGAACACCGCCGACACCCGTAGCCGCGCCGTCAAATGGATTGATTAAGGTAGGATGGTTGTGCGACTCGATTTTAAAAACAGCGCTGTATCCGCTTTCTCCTATCTTCACCGCCCCGGCATCGCTCTGCTCGGTGCGGAGGACGTGCCTGTTCCTTTTTATGAGGGAACGCAACTTGTTTTTCGAGTGTTTATACGAACAGTGGTCAGACCATAAACTGTCCAGTATGTAAGCTTCTGTGATGCTGAGAGGTTTTTGGGCTTTTTTCTGCGCCAAACGAAACTCGTCAAGCGTAAGTCCCCAACCATTACCTTTGCATACATTTTCAAATTCTTTTTCCGACATCCCTAAAAAATCAAATGTCTTTTCCTTTTCCATTAACGTACCCTCCGTTATAGCTGTCAGTTACATTGTAAATAGCATGTTCCTAATCGACGCGAAAAGTCCCGTTGACTCTCGAAAGTTACATATTGCAAAACATGTTGAACTAATCTGTTTTCTTGTAGCACATTTAAATTCAAAATTCTGCCATTTTTAATGGTTACGGATCGAAAAACACAATATTAAAAAAAACCGACTGAGAGGTTGTTTTTGCAAAAATAAGGGACAGAAAGTTATTGGTTATAGATGCAAACCCATTTGACAGAAACAATATTTACAGTTGTATACTTGAAACGTTTTCGGTATAAACACCATTTTCCGGCGTAAGTCGGACGGATTTAAATTAGTGTAAATATATTAAGGCAATTTTTATGACGGTTAGAATTGAAGTTGGCTTCAGGCAAGGCATTCGCGATGCTCTGGGTGAAAAAACAAGAAAGCGCATCACTGATAATCTGGGAATGCAGGTTCAAAGAGTCGTAACGATAGAAGTTTATACTGTCGCTGGCGAATTGACCGCCGAAGAGCTTCATCAGGCCGCATCCGGACCGCTTTGCGACTCGATCATTCAGGAATTCTCGATTAACAGGCCGCTCGCAAAAAATTTTGACTGGCTCATTGAAGTCGGTTTCCGTCCCGGCGTTACCGACAATGTCGGCAAAACGGCGCGCGAGGCCATCGCGCTGCTTCTGGGCGGAACTCTTGGCGAGCGCAAAATCAATGTTTATACTTCCCGCCAGTACCTTCTTTCCGGTACGCTTACCAAAGCTGACGCAGAAAGAATCGCCCACGATCTTCTGGCTAATGACCTTATCGAACGTTACCAGGTTGTAGGCAAAGAGGAATTTGATTTTCAAAACGGCCTGCCCGCAGTCGTTCCGCAGGTCACGGGAAAAGGCGATCCGCAGTTAGCCACCATCAATCTGACGCAACTGGATGCCAAAACGCTTTTAAAAATCAGCCAGGAAAAACTTCTGGCTTTGAATCTCGAAGAGATGCAGACGATCGCGAAGTATTTCGCTGATCCCGCCGTCGTCAGAGCCCGCAGGAAAATGGGCCTGGATGAAAACACGACCGACGTGGAGCTCGAATGCCTCGCGCAGACCTGGTCAGAGCATTGCAAACACAAGATTTTCAACAGCAAAATTGATTACTTCGACGGTAAAACGAAGAAAACCATCAATTCACTTTTTAAAACCTATATCAAAGGATCGACGGCCAGAATCCGCAAAGCCAAAGGCAAGAAGGATTTCTGCCTCTCTGTATTTGTTGACAACGCGGGGGTCATTAAATTCAACAACGGGTACAATTTGGTCTTTAAAGTGGAAACACACAACTCACCGGCCGCGCTCGATCCCTACGGCGCGGCACTCACCGGCATTGTTGGCGTGAACCGCGATCCGTTCGGCACGGGCCTGGGCGCGAAACTCATCTTCAACACGGATGTGTTTTGCTTTGCATCTCCTTACCACAAAAAGAAACTGCCGCCCCGCATTCTGCATCCGCGCCGCATTTACGAAGGCGTGCGCGAAGGCGTGGAGCACGGCGGCAACAAAAGCGGCATCCCGACGGTTAACGGCAGCATCGTTTTCGACGAACGTTTTCTGGGAAAACCGCTCGTGTACTGTGGCACCGCCGGCATCATGCCCGCAAAAATCAACGGTAAACCAACGCACGAAAAAGAAATCAAACCGGGTGACGTCATCATCATGGCGGGCGGCCGCATCGGTAAAGACGGCATCCACGGCGCGACATTCTCCTCGGAAGAACTTCACGAAGGCTCGCCGGTTACGGCCGTGCAGATCGGCGACCCGATCACGCAAAAGAAAATGACGGACTTTTTGCTTCAAGCCCGGAATCTGGGACTTTACCGCGCGCTCACCGACAACGGCGCGGGAGGCCTGTCCTCATCAGTAGGCGAGATGGCCACTTATTCCGGCGGTTGCGAAATGGATCTGTCGCTGGCGCCCCTGAAATACGCGGGTCTTCAGCCCTGGGAGATTCTCGTGTCTGAAGCGCAGGAACGCATGTCGCTCGCGGTCGATCCGAAAAAAGTGGACAAGTTCATGGAACTGGCCCGCAAGATGGATGTGGAAACGACGGTGCTGGGCAAGTTCACGAGCTCCGGTAAATTCCACATCCGTTATGGGGAAAAAACCGTCGCCTATCTCGATATGGATTTTCTGCACGAGGGTGTCCCGCAAATGAAACTCGTCGCCAGGTGGAAAGCGCCCAAACATCCCGAGCCGACATTCGCCCCGCCTGCCGATTTAGGGAAGGCGCTCAAGCAAATGCTTTCGCGCCTCAATATCTGCTCAAAAGAATCGGTGGTGCGCCAATACGATCATGAAGTCCAGGGCGGTTCGGTGGTCAAGCCCCTGGTCGGGGTTTGCAATGACGGACCGTCGGACGCGGCGGTTATCCGGCCCCTTCTCGATTCGATGGAAGGCGTGGTGGTCGCACACGGCATCTGTCCGCGTTACAGCGATATCGACGCTTACTGGATGACGGCCTGCGTAATTGACGAAGCGGTGCGAAACGCCGTCGCCGTGGGTGTGGATCCGGATCATCTGGCGGGACTCGACAACTTCTGCTGGTGCGATCCGGTGCAGTCGGAAAAAACACCGGATGGCCACTTCAAGCTCGCTCAGCTTGTGCGCGCCAACATGGCCATTTTCGACATTACCACCGTTTACGGCGTGCCTTGCATTTCCGGCAAGGACAGCATGAAAAACGACTACTCCATCGGCCGCACGAAAATCTCCGTGCCGCCGACGCTGCTTTATTCCGTCATCGGCAAGATTCCCGACGTCCGCCAGGCTGTGACCATGGACGCCAAGCGTCCGCAGGATCTGGTCTATATCCTGGGCGAAACGAGAGACGAATTGGGCGGTTCGGAGTGGTTTGCCAAACAGGGCGCAATCGGCAACAAAGTGCCGCAGGTGGAAGCCAAAACGGCAATGAAGCTCTACCGCGCCTTGAACAAGGCGATCCGCGCGGGGCTTGTGGCATCCTGCCACGACTGCTCGGATGGGGGCTTGGGCGTGGCGCTCGCGGAAACAGCGTTTGCCGGAGGCCTGGGGCTCAATGTCAATTTAAAAGACGTTCCCTATCGTGGCAAGAAACGTGACGACTTCATTTTATTTTCGGAGACGGCCAGCCGCTTCGTCGTAACGATTCATCCAAAAAATCAGGCAAAATTTGAAAAGCTGATGCGCAGCCTTGTCGCGCGCGAAATCGGTTTTGTTTCCAACGACGGCCTGCTGCAAATCAGCGGCCTTTCCGGTCAGACGATTATTAAAGAAAAAATCGGCAAGCTCAAAGACGCGTGGCAGGCGCCGCTTAATTTCTAAATTAGGACTTCTAAAATGGCAAACAAAGTCAAGGCGATTATTCTCACCGGCAACGGCACCAACTGCGAGATGGAAATGGCGCACGCCTGCAAGCTCGCAGGCGCGGACAGATACGACATCGTCCATATAAGTGAACTCCTCTACGACGAAAAGCGCCTTTCGGATTATAACTTTCTGAACCTCCCCGGCGGGTTTTTAGATGGAGACGATCTGGGCTCGGCCAAGGCCGGCGCCAACCGCTTTCTGCACGCACCTATTTCCGGCGCCAATGATATACTTATCGAAGAACTGCTCAAATTCATCGGCGCGGGCGGCCTTATTCTGGGCGTCTGCAACGGCTTTCAGCTGATGGTGAAACTGGGGCTTCTGCCGGCGCTGGATAATAACTTCACGAAACAGAGCACGACACTAACCTACAACGATTCCGGCCGTTTTGAAGATCGCTGGGTGTATCTCAAGTCCAATGAGCAAAGTCCCTGCGTCTTCACACGCAATCTGAATTTAGTTTATTACCCCGTCCGCCACGGCGAAGGAAAATTCATTCCGGAGAGTAAGACGGTGCTTAACGAAATCGAAAAGAAAAACCTCGTCGCCTTTCAGTACTGTACCGCAGAAGGCAACATCACGATGGACTATCCGGCCAATCCCAACGGCTCCACACAGGCCATCGCCGGCATCTGCAATGAGTCGGGCCGGCTCTTCGGTCTGATGCCGCATCCGGAAGCCTTTCTGCACCGCACCAACCACCCACGCTGGACACGCGAGACACTCCCGGAAGAAGGCCAGGGCCTGGCGATCTTCAAGAACGCCGTCAGCTTTATCCGCGGCAAAAACTTCTAATTATCTTTCTTTCCAATCAAATCAATCACTGTGATTTCCGGCGGGGCAAAAATACGTACCGGCGGTCCCCAAGTGCCCACCCCGCGGCTGACGTAGAGAAGTCTACCTGGCGCAAGTTCGTGCAGGCCGTAAATTTTCGGAAAATAGAGCCGTACAATAAAACCAAACGGATAAAGTTGACCGCCGTGCGTGTGACCGGAAAGCTGCAAATTAAAATTGGCATTCAAATTTACAAAAGGCTGATGCTTTAGCAACAATACAAATTGGTCTCTGCTTTGAGCCAATGCGCGTTGAAATTCCAGACTTTTTTTCGTTGTCCCTGGTACGCGACTGGTAATATCGTCCTCGCCGAAAATCATAATGCCCGCAACCTCGAACGATTCATCGCGGAGAAAACGAAATCCTGCCGCTTGTGTAAACTCGATGGACCGCTTCAATCCGGCGTAATATTCATGATTACCCAGCACCGCGAATTTGCCATAAGGAGCTTCGATGTCCGCGAAACGCTCTGCATCATCCACGATGTTGTCCAGCTCTCCGTCGAGCAAATCACCGGTGCAAACCAGAACATCAGGGGCGGCTTCACGCACCAGTTGCAACAGACGATCCAGACGCTGCTTGCGGATAATGATACCCACATGCGCATCTGATATCTGCACAATGCGCAGCTTGCCCGGTTGGGGTAAAATACGCTCAGTAGCGATTTCCAGGTGTCGCACGCGAATGTTTTGCGCTTCAAAATAACCATATACAACGAGAACAACAGACAAAAGGACAGACAGGCCGAAAAAAAGCGTTTTTAACGGAGGACCCGCACCGAACATTTTATATAAAAGTCTAACCAGATCAAAGGACAGATTAATAACAAAAAACAGGAAAACAAAGGCCATCCAGAGATAGCCGATGCAGGCAACCGCGCGTGCTATCTGTTCATAGCGCAACGATTCGAGCAGGCGCACTAAAACGGGCGCAACAATAAGCGAAATCAAAAGGATAAGAATTGCGACCTGCAAAAAGCCGGAAAAATGAAGAATACTTCGCGCCCGAAAGAAGAAATAGAAATTTATACTTCCGTAGACACAAAAAAAGGTTAAGAGAAAAATTATCATTCTCAGTTCCATGCTGCTCCGTTTCCGGATAAAGAGTAAAGAAAAACTCGCGCCAAGTCAATATCAAGGGCAAATTTAATCGCCAGGTAGAACTTGACAAGCCATGCTCCATAAGATAAATACGTCATCTCTTTTGAGTATTGGATGCCGATGTAGCTCAGCCGGCAGAGCAACTGATTCGTAATCAGTAGGTCGCCAGTTCGATTCTGGCCATCGGCTCCAGAAATACCAGCAAACCCGACTCCATTCCGTCAGCACAAGGCAAAATTTTTATGGCCGAAGTTCTTATCCGCAAAACTGACTACGACTACCAGCAATTAAAACCTGCTTTTTTCGAGATCGTGGAAAAACTTGCCGGAGATAAAATCAAAAGCGGCCAGCGCGTTTTGATAAAACCCAATCTGCTTTCTTTCGCGACGCCTGAGGACGCCATTTTGACGCACCCTCTGGTCATTAAAGCTGCCGTGGAATACGTTCTGGAAAAAGGCGCGCGTCCGCAGGTTTCCGATTCTCCCGCCATCGGTTCGTTCGAACGCATCGTAAAAATGAACAAAATCAACGTAGCGCTGAAGGGGCTTGATGTTATTTGTTCTCCTTTTAAAAATACGGTAATGGTGGATATCGGCAAGCCTTACGGCAAGATTGAAATTGCCCGGGACGCCTTAGAGGCGAATGTCATTATCAATCTGCCCAAGCTCAAAACGCACACGCAAATGTTTTTGACGCTCGCTGTGAAAAACATGTTCGGCTGTGTCGTGGGTTTCAAAAAATCCCAATGGCATATGCGTGCGGGCACGGACACGGATGCTTTTGCCCGCCTGTTGATAGCTATTCATCAGGCAGTGAAACCAACTGTTTCCATCCTCGACGGCGTCCTGACTCTCGAAGGAGAAGGTCCGGGCAAAGGCGGCAAACCGAGACACATCGGGGTTTTAATGGGTAGCGCTGACAGTTTCGCTCTGGATATGGTCGTATGTCAGATGCTCGGCGTCAGTTACAAAAGAGCGCCCATTCTTAAAAACGCTCTCGATAAGGGGATGCTTCCCTTATGCGAAGTGAAAGGCGCTCTGCCCCAGGTAAGAAATTTTGAACTTCCACTTTCTTCCGGTCTTATCTGGGGACCGCGGTTTTTGCATAACTTCATGCGCCGCCATACCATGGCTATGCCTGTGTGTGACGATGATCTGTGCAAGATGTGCTCTCAATGCTGGACATTATGTCCAGCCAAAGCCATCGAGAATCTTGCCGAAAAAATCGAATTCGATTATAAAAGGTGCATACGCTGCTATTGTTGCATCGAAGTTTGCCCCTACGGCGCGCTCCAGGCGCGAGAAACTATTGGCGGGAAAATCACCAGAAGACTGATGGAAAGCTTTTCATGAAAACAAAATTGAAACCTGATTTTACCAAATATTCATTAGCTTTAGTCGAAAATGACAAGATTGTTTATTCGTCCCGGAAAAGCGGACTGAGACCACTTTGGGATTGTTTAAAAAAATACCGGCAGGCGGGGAAAGAATTTATTTTATTTGATAAAGTAATCGGCCTGGCCGCGGCAAAGCTTGTTGTTTACGCAAAAATTATAGCGGGGATAAAAACGTTGCTTGTCTCCACACCAGCAAAAGAATTTCTTGATGAAAACGGCATTCCGATAAAAACCCGAAAAACTGTTCCTAATATCCTTACTAAAGAGATGAAGGCGGTTTGCCCGGGTGAAATCATCGCTTTAAATACTGACAATCCCAAGAGTTTTCATGCAAAAATACGGGCTATGCTCGACAAGAACTAATTTCTGTTATCCGGGCATCTTCGAATAGAGTCACCGGCGCGAACTGCCAAGAATGGAACCAAGGACGCCCCTGATAATCTGCCTCCCGACCGATGACCCGATGGAACGAGCCGCGCTTTTCGCAGCGGCCTGTACTATTCCTTCTGTTTTGCCTCCACGAGGACCTGTGCGTCCAAAGATAATCTCGCTTAATCCTCCGACCACATTTCCCTGATCTGCTGTCTGCTTTTTTGCCGCCGTGTTTTGACCGGTTGTTTGCGCATCGGCTATTGCCTTTTCCGCACTAGCGCGAAGTTTCTCATAAGCCGATTCCCGATCTAAACCTTTTTCATAATAACCGTAAATTGTGGAACGCTTAATAACCGCCAACCGTTCCGAATCGGTGAGCGGGCCAAGACGCGACTCGGGCGCAATCACAAACGACCGCTCCACCTGAGTCGGCCTTCCCTTTTCATCAAGAAAAGAAATAAGAGCTTCTCCCACGCCCAATTCCGTAATAACTTCGGCGGCATTGAAGGCCGGATTGGGGCGCATCGTATCGGCCGCCGTTTTTACCGCCTTTTGATCGCGCGGCGTAAATGCGCGCAGCGCATGCTGCACGCGGTTACCTAGTTGAGCAAGAACCGTATCAGGAATGTCCAGCGGATTCTGCGTGACGAAATAAACACCCACTCCTTTGGAACGTATCAAGCGCACCACCTGTTCAATCTTCTCCAAAAGAGCTCTGGGCGCATCGTTGAAGAGCAGATGCGCTTCATCAAAAAAAAACACCAGTTTTGGTTTTTCCGGGTCGCCAACTTCCGGCAATTGTTCAAACAATTCAGAAAGCAGCCATAAAAGAAAAGTGGAGTACAGTTTCGGATTGTTGTAAAGCCTATCAGCGACCAGCACGTTGATAATTCCTCTCCCCTCTCCGTTTGTCTGAATAAGGTCGGCTATATCCAGCATCGGCTCGCCGAAAAACTTGTCGCCACCCTGTTGCTCGATGGTCAAAAGCCCTCGCTGAATAGCGCCGACAGAAGCGGCGGAAATATTACCGTATTCGGTGGTAAACTGTTTGGCGTTATCTCCCACAAATTGAATCATCGCCCGCAGGTCTTTTAAATCAAGCAGCAACAGGCCATTGTCATCGGCGATTTTAAAAACCAAGGTCAATACACCGGATTGCGTTTCGTTTAAGTTAAGCAGGCGCGCCAGCAGAAGCGGACCCATATCCGATACCGTGGCGCGGACTGGATGTCCCGATTCACAAAAAACATCCCAAAAAACAGCCGTGTTGGCACGTGGATTGAAACGTGTAATTCCTATTGATTCTAAGCGCTTAAGCAGCTTTTCCGAGGCAGTACCCGCTGCGGCGATACCGGAAAGATCGCCCTTGACATCGGCCATAAAAACCGGCACTCCTATGGAAGAAAAGGACTCCGCCATTCTTTGCAAAGTAACCGTCTTACCCGTACCGGTGGCTCCGGTAATAAGCCCATGGCGATTTGACATTTGCGGCAAGAGAACAACTTCCCTGCCTCCGGACATGGCAATAACCAGCGGTGCGCCCATGATTACTCCTTCACTTTTTTATCGGGTGTTTCACATTAGCAAGATATATTTTTGCTTGTATCGGCCAACGCCATTTATATATCTTTTGGCGTCTTATAGCACCATTTTGTATATATTGATAGTCTGCAACTCTTTTCATCATGCAAAAATTTTTCCGCTGACGCTATGTGTTTTTGAAAACATTTATTTCCCACCCGTATGCCCGATTTTCCATTGCGGGCATAACTCTGACGAACCCGGATGATATTCACGGCAAACTAGTGGCCTTGTTTCATAGATAGAACACAAAAACATCTCCCCTTCGTTATAAAGGAAAGGGCATTCGTGTGAATAATCACCGGTATCCGCGGAAATCATTCTGTCGCCCGCCCAGACAAGATGGCGGTGCTCGATAATATTCAGGATATCCTGTCTGCCCTCTTTTCGCCAGCGTTCAAAATCTTCTTTTTGCGCATAGGCGATCAAATCAACAAAACAGCATTTGCCGCAGCACAGACAGGTAAGCGCCTTAACCACAAACTGTTTCCACCAATAAAGTCAAAAAAATTCTACGTTCAGCAGATTTTAAAATAAATTTCTCCTTTAGAATCCCGCCGAACTCAACACACCTTCGAACGTGCCGGCATTGAACAAATAAACGTTCAAAGAAACTATTTGCTCGTTTTTTTCTTTAACGCGCTTCAGAAGGTTAGGTATCTTTTTTATAATGATTTGTAAAGATGCAGATACAACGGGTTAAAAAGAAGCAAACACAATTGTAGATAATAATAAAATTCAGCGGACAGTTAATATCCCTGTTCATTTGCGGTTTGGATTGTATATGGCTGCAAGTTCTTCATTAGATTGCAGAAGTTGCTGCGCCCGGTGGGCTTTCTCTGCCATACTTAAATTTTTATCTTTCTCCAGGCTCATCAACTGCAACAATTGTTGCGTCAGTTTTTCTTCTTCTGCGAAAAACGCTTTGGCAACATCGGCGCCAAAATGCATCACGCGCAAATCATGCAGACCCTTGATTTGAGCAATCGCCTCCTCCACCGTCTCCACTTCCTCGTCCGGCGGATAAATTTGCTTGCTATCACGCATGTATTTGTCAAAATAATCTGCCAGATGAACCACTTGGCGATGCGCTGTATCGGGTAATACTTCGGAAAGTTTCTGAAATTTTTCATGCAATTCTTCCGGCGTATTGAGGGCATATAATTTTTCTACATTCAAGCGCGTATTTTCGTTTAATAAGAGATTACCGTGTTCATCAACCTGAAACATTGAATAAATTTCATCCTTTTCCTTCGTCTCTTCTTGCTTTTGTGCGCTTTCTGCAACAACCGTGGTTGTGCATTCCGGTGTGCCGCACGCCATAATTATTTCATTTTCCAGCAACTCCCCAGGTTGTGAGACAGAAAGAATTCGTTTATCTCGTTCATCTCTTTTATTCACTAAAGCGGGATTATCGAGTAGCAGGTAGCTTATCGCACCTGCCGTAATCAACAGTATTAAAGCTACCCAAACAATTCTTTTCTGCATTCTATTTCCCCCATACTTTTTTCTCAAGCCATACAGCGGCAAAACCCCGGTATTATTGTTGATGCGCCGGATTTGTGATCCGGCGCATGTCTCCGTTTACCCCTCCCCCTGTTTTATCTTCCATGCTTTAACTGCTAATATGGGCAAGTACTCAAATAAGTATCAAAGCGTGAACTTGTCGCGTACGACGTATGTGAGGCTCCGCATAAAAATTCGTTATAACGAGTATCGCCATCGACAAAGCGTTTGGCAAAAGCTACGCCGTAGCGGCCGATGCGCTGATCCGTGCTGTTGGGCGTGAAATGCGTCGCGCCGTTCAGCAGAGCATATGCTCTTTCAGGATACACAAGGCTATTGTAGAAAGGACGCGCGTGGGAGGCATCAGGAGCGACAGTATCGCCGTCCGCGCCGAAAATAATCTGAGGCACGCGCACCGAAGAGAAGCTGGTGTAGGTGTTCCAAGGAGTCAGGGGAATGCCTACTTTTAAAGAGGAATCATTCGCGGACGCAATCAAAGTTCCGCCGCCGCCCATCGAATGTCCCGCCACACCACGGTCAGCCGAACGAATGCGCGAGCGGATTGTACTGTTAGCTGAATTAATCATGTACCGGAGCGCAGCTGCCAGCTGAGTAGCGCGACTGCTGGGCAAATCATAAATAGTATTCGTGTTCATGGCCATCGTTACAAAACCGTGCGTGGCCAGCCGGCGGGCAAACCAGGAAATTGAAGAACTCGTTCCGGTAAAGCCCGGACAAACCGCAATCACGCCGTACTGTCCGGAAGTGGTCGGATAGTAGATTGTGCCACCGCCAAATCCCGACACCAGAATGGAAACGCTGCTGGATGATACCGAGAAAGGCCCGTCACCGTTGAGCAAGGTAGATGTCGGATTGGGTCCGATTTCCACCGCGTAGGCCAGGCTGACAACCATCAGCATTGTGAAGATTAACGACAATAAAGCTTTTAAAGCCTTCATAAAACCTCCCCTCTTAAAAAAATTTAATTTTTCAAAACTCTTTTTACCACTTGCCACACCTTCAATAAGCTTCAGAGGAAACTTCCCACGAAAAAATAAGCGAATTAATCTATATTAAGAGTGTTCTGTCTTACAGAAGCCATGCCAAATATTCATTGTTGGGGGAAAAATTATTTATAATGATATTGAAGGCATAAGAGTTTTAGAATAAAGACGTCATCGGTAAAAAGTGTGACACGCCTCACTTTTGTGGCTGTGGTAGGTTGTGACACGCCTCACTTTTTAGTATCTATTCTTTTATTATTAATAGATGAGAAACCAAGAAAATTTCAATTGAACATTATATAATTTTCTTAATATTAACAAAAGCTTATCAAACATTGAAGCGGAAATTGATGATATCGCCATCTTGAACAATATAATCTTTTCCCTCCAAACGCAGGCGTCCCGCGGCCTTAACCTGAACCAACGATGCCCCGTGGGCGACAAATTCATTATAGTGCATAACTTCTGCCTTAATAAATCCGCGTTCAAAATCGTTGTGAATCACGCCGGCCGCCTGGGGGGCTTTTGTTCCTTCAGGAATCACCCAGGCCTTGACTTCGTCTTCACCAACGGTAAAAAAAGAAATGCGCCCCAGAAGTGAAAAAGCGGCGCGAATAACCCGGCCGAACGCCGGCTCGGCAATTCCCAGGGAGACGAGAAATTCTTTTTGTTCGGCGGCGTCAAGTCCAGCCAACTCTGCTTCGATTTTACAGCAAATACCCATTACCGGCTCTTTCAGCTTTGCCTCTTTAGCGAAAACATCGGCAAAAGAAAGATTATCCTCGGCTACATTGACTACCACCAGTTCCGGCTTTATCGTCCAAAAAGAAAAACTGCGCAGTAAAAATTCTTCTGCGCTGGCAAGCCCCAGCGCGCGCAGCGGCTTGCCTTCCTCCAGACAATCTTTGAGCCGCGGCAAGAGCTCGCTTTGCGCCGCCTCCTGCGGCGAGATGGCTTTTTTCGGCAATTTTGCCGCGCGTTCCATCTTTTTCTCAATGATAATCAAATCAGAAAGAATTAATTCGTCCTCTAATCTACGATAAGCATCCAAAGACAGAGATACATCCGGCAAGGAAAACCCATCTACCACATGCAGGATGCCGTCGGTACCGCTTAAATGTTGGCGGACTGCTTCCCACGGCTTTTCGCCCATAACATGAACATCGACAAAAGGAACTTTGGCCGGGGAAATCTTCGCCGGCTTATATATTTCGACCAGCTTATCAAAGCGAACGTCCGGAACGGAGGCCTGCCCGCGCACCACTGCTTCACCGTGCTGGCCACCTTTTACACCGGTCATAATTTCGAACAATGTACTCTTTCCGCTTTGCGGAAATCCAAGAATGCCCATTTCCATCGATAATTACCCTTATTTACTTAAGCTTAAAATTTATCCGGCTGTTTTTGACATTTTCTGTTTGCGCGGCGACAAAGATTTTTGGTTCTACAGTGAATATTCTTTCGGCACTTACCTCACCGGATTGAAGAAACAGCTCCTTCACATTCTGAGCACGTTTTAAAGCAAGCTGGCGCAGATCACTATCCGTTACTTCGATATTTGCGAGCATCAATTTCTCCATTTCCTCGAACGGCAAGTCTTTTTGCATTCCCAGAATATTGCGCGGTTTGGAAAAATCTGCCGCGCGGTAAGCCTGCTTCAAATATTTATTATATTCCTGCGAGGCAACCTGGACGTTCTCAATCGCTGTCTCCTGTTCCCCTCTTTTCATTATTTCTTTTAGCTTTTGCGCCTTGATTTGACGATTAAATTCTTCCCTCTTCAAACCTTCCTTATCTTTTTGCGCATCAACGCAACCTTCAATATCCAGCTTAATATTGGGGCGTTCCACTAATGCTTTACTTATCAAAGTTATTTTCTTTCGTCCATCTTCAGTCACAGCAGCGCCTCCATAATTAAATTCTATGAAACTAAGCTCTTCTCCGACACCGGTCAAAGACACAAGCAAATCAAAAGGAGATGTAGCCGCTTTGGTAATAAGATTAACGATAATCTGCCAGACAACAGACCAGACTTTAAATTCCGGATCATCCAGACTTCCCCAAACAGGAATGTCCAGATTAATTTTCCCATTACGATCGGTTAAAAGCGAGACCGCCAGCGTCACCGGCACTTTGATGGCCTCTGGACTCTCCACTCTGTCGCCAAAAATAAGCTGGTCAATGATAATCCTGTTTTCCGAATCAAGTTTCCGCTTATCAATAAGATAAGCCACATTGAAGCTCAATTTGCCCTTATTTATGGGATACCCTAAATACTTATTCGTGTAGGGTGTAAGGGAACTCATCTCTACATTCTGAAAGTTGACTTTAATATCGGCAAATATATCTTTTGCCAAGGGATTGATTTTCCCCGATATAGCAAGGGGAGAGCCAAATCCCAGATTACCTTTGAACCGGACATCGGCACGAGAAGATTTATCTGAGGAAAGTCCGGTAACTCTGCCGTCAATGTCAAGTATGCTTACCGAATAGTTCGGCTTGATATTCCCATCGCCGAAATTAATATCGGCGTCTTCCAGCACAAAATCATCAATCTGAAATTTAAGCTCCGTCTTTTTTACGGAATCAGCGGCGCCCCCGTCCTGTTTCGCGAGCTGTCTTTCTTGTCGATAAAGATTAAGCAGATTTATTTCTCCGTTTTCATTCCGACGAATGAAGAGTTTGGGAGACATAAGGAAAATTTTTGCCAGATGAATACGCGAGGCGAAAGGTTCAACCGAGACGGCATCGACATTCAACAACGGCAGTCGTAAAATATTTTTGTTTCTTAAATCATCAAGCACTACATCTTTTAAGGTTATTATTCCGGAAAGTGCCAGCGAGGGAGAGTTATCCTTGTCGACGAAAAAATTAATTTTCATTTTTGTGTCCAGCCGCGCGGATTTCAATTGACAGTTCATTTTTACGGGAATGTAATTCAGGTAGAAGGGAATGTCCACATCCTGAATATCCACGTCGAAACTGGTGGCACGTGACGTCAAAAAAGGCCGGGTTTTACCAAGAAGCTCAATTTTATTATCATTGATTCTCGCGCTGAATTTGGGCTCAATATAATTTTCCACATAGTAACTTATATTGGATATGAACGGGATGGAAACATTGATGTCCCGCGCCTTATGACGTGTTTTGTTGGGTTCATCCTGAAAATCAATTTCCCCGTTGACAATTTCAATATTATTCAGCGAAAAAAGAAAAGGGGGTTCATCACCGGCGGGTTTTATTTTATCTTTATCGCGGACAAGCAAATCGGAAAAATTGTAGGATCCGTCCTGTCTGCGCAATATGCCAAGGTAAGGATTGATTAAAGAAATTTTTTTCAAAATCAGCGCCCGGCGATAAAGAGAAGGCATCAAATCGGCATTAATGCGGAGCTCATCAAAGGTGACAAAAGGGATTGCCCCATCGGGGTCCTCCAATTTAAATCCCCTGACCGTTGCGGAAAACGCAAAAGGATTTATGCTAATTTTGTCGATGCTGGCTTTTCTGTGCAGGGCCGCGGACATTTTATCCGTCACCACCCACTTGATGACCGGCGGCGCGATAAAAAATCCAACCAGACCAACCACAGCCACAACAACCAGTAGACCAAGAATGATTTTTTTAAAGAAAAGCATATTCATTATTCCTTGTGTCTTTAATTTTCGTTAATAACAGGGGGTGGGGGGAGTTTCTCCGGCCAAAATTAACAAAAGCAGAACATCAGTTAACGAGTTATCAGACCGGTTTAAATTCTTTCTCTATTCTGGCCATAGCTTCCTCCAACCTATTATCGGGGACAGTCAGCGACATGCGCACAAAGCCCTCGCCGTATTGACCATAAGCCGTCCCGGCGGCGACAACAACCGCCGTTTTATCAAACAACCGGTTGGTAAATTCCAGCGATGTCATGCCCGCAGGCACGGGTACCCACAAATAAAAAGTACCGCGCGGCGGACGGAAATCGATGCCGATTCTCTTCAAAGTCTGCAAAACCAAACTGCGCCGGCGGGCGTAGATTTTCAACATCTTATCCACAAAACCAGCTTCGTTCCTGAGCGCCATAATGCCCGCGTACTGGATGGCGTTGAAAATACCAGAATCTGTGTTTTCTTTGACCTTGCTGATGCCCGCGATCAAATCCGGATTGCCGCAGGCCATCCCCAAACGCCAGCCGCACATGTTGAAGGGCTTGGAAAGGGAATTTAATTCCACGCCCACATCTTTGGCGCCTGCGGCCTGAAGAAAACTAAGGCGTTCCTGTCCATCAAAAACCATCTCACCATAGGGATTATCGTAACAAACGGCGATATCAAACTCGCGCGCAAAGACCACTAGTTTTTTTAAGAAATCCATTGTGACGCACGCTCCCGTCGGATTGTTCGGATAGTTAAGAAAAATTGCGGAAGCTTTTTTGGCGATATCCGTGGGAATATCTTCCAGCACCGGCAGATAATCATTCTCCGGCAAAATGGGAATATTGTATGGAATACCTTCCCCCATTAAAATACTCGAACGATAAGCTGGATAACCGGGATCGGTCATCAAAACAATATTTCCGGGATTGACGCGCGCCAGAACAAAATGATGACAACCTTCCTTGGAACCAATAAGCCCCAGAACTTCCGTTTCCGGATTAACCGCGACATGGTAACGATCAGCATACCAGCGCGCCACTTCCTTGCGGAAAGCCAGCATGCCCTTTTCTTCATCAATCGGATAGCGGTGATTGACAGGGTCACGGGCGGCGCGGCAAAGCTCGTCAATAACCGTATCGGGGGTAGCTTCCACCGGGTCGCCAATGGCCAACGATATGACATCCACGCCGTCAGCCTTGGCTTTGTTGATTTTTTTTCTGAGCTCCATGAATAGATAAGGCGGTATTTTTTTCAAACGTTCGGCTGTCTGCAAATTGAACCTCCTGAGATGAAAATCAAGACGCGCTGTTATTTGTACGCTTCGTCAAAGAGAAATCCCTGATAAACTATTTTTACCCGACCTTCAAGATAAATTTCAGCAAAACGGTTATCTTCGCGGCGGAAGTAAACACGCAATGTTTCTCCGCTTTGCACGACTACATCTACCGGCGAATCCACGAGGTTTCTTTGTGCCGCCGCCAAAACGGCAGCCACATCTCCCGTGCCGCAGGCCAGTGTCTCATTTTCTACGCCACGCTCGTACGTGCGCACTTTTAACTTATGCCGGCCAAGAACGAGGGAAAAATTGACATTGGAACCTTTGGGCTGAAATTTTTCATGAAACCGGATTTTTCGGCCCCAATGAACAACTTCGAATGATGCGAGGTCATCAACAAAAGTTACAGCATGAGGCACTCCCGTGTTGAGGATATCCACCACGAACTCCCGGCCGTCCGTGATGATTTTTTCCCCAAGAGTCATCGCGGAAGGATCGGTCAACTTCACCTTGGGCACATCATTTTTAATCTCCGCCTTAATGATTCCGGCCGGAGTTTCAAAGGAAAGTTTTCTGCCCGCGATTCCCTTAAGATGCGCCAGGCGCGCCACACACCGAGCGGCATTGCCGCACATTTCCGCCACAGAGCCATCGGAATTGAAAAACCGCCATTTGAAATCGGCGCGGCTGGACGGTTCGATTAAAAGCAGACCATCCGCACCCACGGAAACCTTGCGCGCACAAAGGCGGCGGGTAAAGGCAGGCAGGTCGCCGTCATCCAGGGATAAATCGCGGTTATCAATGATGATAAAATCATTGCCACTACCGCTCATTTTGTAAAATTCAATTTTCGCCCTGGATTTTTTCATCAAGTCTCTATGATTATGTCTTCAATGTCTTCAATGCGGTTGAGGGTGCGGGTCACTCGCAGCACTTCCTCCGTCGTCGTTATTCCCGCCAGAACCTTTTGGATGCCGTCCTGCTGCAACGTAATCATGCCGTGTTTGACGGCCAGTTCGTTAATCTGGTTGGCATCCGATGTCTTCAAAACGAGTTTTCTAATTTCATCATCGACTGTCATTATTTCGAATATCGCCGTCCGCCCATGAAACCCGGTTTGCATGCACAAATTGCATCCCTTTTTGCGATAGAAAACATTATTCTTCAACACCGATTTATCCAAACCAAGATTATTCAAAGATTCATTGTCCGGCACATAAACTTCCTTGCAATGCGGGCAGAGCACGCGCACCAGTCGCTGCGCGATAATCGCGATGACCGAAGATGTAACCAAAAATGGCTCTATCCCCATGTCAATCAGACGGGTAACGGCACTGGCCGCATCATTGGTGTGGAGCGTGGAAAAAACCAGATGTCCGGTCAGCGACGACTGAATGGCGATTTCGGCCGTCTCCCGGTCGCGGATTTCGCCGATTAAAATCACATCGGGATCCTGGCGAACGATGGAGCGCAGTCCGGCGGCGAAAGTCAGGTCAATCTTGGGATTGACCTGAATCTGCCCCACACCGTCAATCTGATACTCAATCGGGTCTTCGATGGTAATAATATTGATTTCCGGACGGTTTATGGTGGAAAGAGCCGCATACAATGTTGTCGTCTTGCCGCTGCCGGTGGGTCCCGTAACCAAGATGATGCCGTAAGGCGATTTAATCAATCGATTAAGCAGCGTGATTCGTTCATCATGCATGCCCAAGTCAGACAATCTTAAAATATTTGCCGACTTGTCCAGCAAACGCATAACCACCCGCTCGCCGAAGGCCGTCGGAATGATTGACACGCGGATGTCAATCAGGCGGTCGGCAATTTTTATTTCGATGCGTCCGTCCTGCGGCAGACGTTTCTCCGCAATATTGAGCTTGGCCATGATTTTGATCCGGGAAACAAGAGGGGATTGAACACGGCGCGGCATGCTCATTATATCGTACAGAACACCGTCGATGCGGTAGCGTATTTTTAAGTTACCTGAATACGGCTCGACGTGAATATCGCTGGCGCGGTCCTTAATCGCCCCAGAAACCAAAAGATTGACCAGTTTAATTATCGGCGCGTCGTTCACCTCGTCAAGCAAATCCGCAGTTTCATCTATTTCCGAAATCAGTTCATCAGCGGAAGCCTCTTTCATTTCTTCAAAGTAATCTTTAGCCGAAGAACGGCTCATATCAAAAGCCATATTTATCGCCGCCGCAATCGCATCCTGCGGAGCCAAAACTATCTGCGCATCTGGCCTTTGCAGAAGGTTGCGTAAATCGTCAACAGCCTGAAAATTTGTGGGATCATTAACGACAATAAGCGCCTGAGAAGAAGTAATCAGCGGCACCATCTTGTACTTCTTCAGATACTGAATGGAAACTTTTTGTGTGAATTCCATGTCCATATTTTCCACCGGCAATTCGTTAAGAAGCAAAAGGCCAAAGTGAGCGGAAAGAATTTTTAACAAATCGTTTTCAACAATCGCTCTTTTGCGCAGCAGCAACTCAAAAAATCCGGCGCCGTTTTTGTTCTGCGCCAGACGCGCTTCTTCTATTTCCTCGGCGGAGACACCGGCTAGCATCAATTTCGTCTCCAATGACAAGGCAGGAGCCGCAGAGCGCAAAGACGAATCTTTTTGCGCCTTCAGGGGTGTTTTAAGAGATGTAAGTATTCTGGACATAAAAACACCAGCTTATGCTAGGGCTTCATCGGCACTGTATTTTCGGAAGGTTCGGTCTGACCGGGCGAAACATTATCCGGCGACTTTTTGTCATCCAGCTTGATGATACCCTCTACGACTGTCCCCATGGTCTCCCTCTTTTCCTGATATATAGCGCTGGCCTCTTTCTGCGTGCGGACAATGTGCGGCGTTATAAAGACATATAAATTCGTTTTTTCTCTTGATTTTCCTTTGGACTTAAACAGCCAGCCCAGAAGGGGGATATCGCCTAGAAGCGGTAATTTGTATGTGTTGTCTTCGGTACTGTCGCCAATCAAACCGCCGATAACAACAGTTTCCTTGTCCTTTACCACCACCGCAGTTTTGACCGTTCTTTTCAACGTCGTCGGAGTCCCCTCATCCACACCGGCGACTACCTTGGTCACCTCCTGGTTTATCTTAAGGCGGATGAAGTTCTCCTCGTTGATATTCGGCGTGATTTTAAGGATAACACCGACATCACGGTATTCATACTGACTGTAGTTGAGCTCGGCTTCGGTGGTATCCATTCTGGTTATATAAGGCACATTCTCGCCGACATTTATTTCCGCCTCTTCGTTATTGAGTGTCATGATCTGCGGCGTGGAAAGAATAGATACGTCGGAATCCAGCTTGTAAGCCTGAACAACCGCGCCGATATTGGGAAAAACTAGATCTCCGATCTTAATGCCGGCACCGATGAGACCTAAGGTAAATCCGCCGGGGAAAAGGACTTTTCCCGCCTCACCAATCATGCTATCAAATATACTATAACCACCAGGATTTGTGACTGTGCCAGTACCACCGGAACCGATAAACCCCGCTGTTCTACCCTCATCAAAACCAGAAATGCTTCCGGTATCTTTAAGGCCGCGCCATTCGACGCCAAGTTTAAAATCTTTGCTGGCGTTGACTTCCATTATTAAGGCCTCGATGTAAACCATAGGGCGCGGCACATCAAGCTGCTTGATGATGCTTTCCATAACTTTATAATCTTCGCGCTCGGCCATGATGACCAGTGTGTTGGTCGCCTTATCGGCCACCACCTGAACATTTTTGGAAACCACCGGCACGGGAGTTTTTTGCGCCCCGGCCGCCTGCGTGGAGTCCCCTCCCCTGGCAATGCTGATGAGCACCTTGGCCAAATCTTCGGCCACACTGTTTTGCAGGCGGTAAACCTGAATGTTCGATTCTTCCCGCGGCAAATCCTTATCCATTAGCTCAATCAAACGGCGCATATTTTCCGTGTCAGCAACACTGGCCAGTAAAATCACCGAATTCGTCCGAGCGTCGGAAACTATTCTGGTGGGCGTGGCCGTGGGGCGGCGTTGTTGATAAATCGCCGTGAGCGCTTTTACCACTTCCGAAGCGGAAGCGTTGCGCAGCGGAATATAGGAAATCTGGTCTCCCGCCCCTTCCACATCGAGCGCCGTCACGATATCCTGCAGACGTTTGATGTTAGAAAGATAATCGGTAATTACCAGCATGCCCGCGGGGGGATAAGAAAGGACGGAGCTGGTTTTCGGAACAATGGGATCCAACACACGTTTTATTTCGTCAGGATTGGCTCGTTCCAAAGACAGGATATGTGTAATCATCCTATCATCAGGATAGCGGATATCTTTTTTAAACCTCGTCTCCAAACTTTTTTCCCGTGCCGTTGTGGCGGGAACAATTTTGACCATATCTCCCACCGGCACAGTGGCATAACCGTTAACTTCCAAAACGGACAAAAAAACATTATAAACGTCTTCCAGCGGTATTTTCTTTGGCGAAACAATCGTGGCTTTGCCTTTTACCCGCTCATCAATGATGAAATTCTTACCGGTGAGTTCGCTGATAAACTTTATAAAAACTGTTATATCCACATTATCGAAATCAATGGTAACATATTTTTCGACCGGCGGCTCTTTCACCTTCGCGGTGTGAACGCGCTTTGAAAGCGGCGGCGCAGAGGTTGTGGCTTTTTTCTCCTGTGTCCCCTGAGGCGATGCAGTCTGAGCGGGGGGTTTGGTTTTCTTTTTCTGGATTACCGGTTTTGTATTGCTCGCTGCCACCTGAGCGTCCGATTGATCCTCGACGGCGGTCGTTATTGTCTGCTCTGTGCCGGCGACCCTCGCCCCCAACGCAAGATTCACGGGAGCGCAAAGTAAAACGAGCGCAATGGCCCCGCCTAAAAATAGGCCAACTTTCTTGTGAAACTTATGATTGCTCATGGCAAATTCCCCGGCTCCTTCATCAAAGCGGAAAATTCCGGTAGACCACGTAGAGGTTTCAAATCATCATCATTTTTTGCCCATTGCCTTGCCTGCGGATTAAAGGCAACCGCTTTTTTTAGATACATCATGCTTTGCACCGAATCTTTTTTTTGCGCGTAAACACAGGCCAGATTGTAATGGGCATCAACGTAATCGTTGTTCATATCCAGGGCGTCATGGAAATACTTTATCGCCATTTCGTAATCTTTCTGCTCCATATAAATCACACCCAGATTATTCAACGCCTGCACGTTTTGAGGATCAATTTTAACAATTTTTTCATAAGACGTTTTAGCTTCTTGAAGATTTCCCTTGCGCTGCATTTCCAGCGCCTGCGCGTATATCGCCGCCACCGGCGGCTTAAAGGGCACAGACTGAAATACAGCGCGGGCTTTTGTCTCATCAAGCGTATTCAAGAACACAATCATTGCCGCAGCAAAACAAAATACGGTCATTACTCCAAACAACGACAGCCACTTAGAGTAACGCTGAGGCTTCTTTTCGGAAAAGTCAAAAAGGTGACGATAAGCCTCATAAGGCGAATTCTTTTCTTTCTGCAGTCTGCGTAATGCTTTGTTTATGTAACTCATAATTCCCGATAGGTCAAGAACCGGCAAAAGTGTTAATTTGTCCAACGCTCCCAAATTTTCTTCCAGCCGTTCATCGTTTTCTGAAAATAATCAGCGCCGATATCCGCCGCAGCCAGTTTAATGATTTTACGGTTGATTTTGCTGACGTTTTTTGTATAAGCAATCAGAAGCGCTCGGTCACATAACGCGTTGATTCTCCGCGGGATACCTTCCGAAAAGTCATAAATAATACTTATAGCCGGTGAAGTAAATTTCAGCGTACCGGGACCCTGCGCAACTTTTAGCCGGTGTTCGATATAATCACGCACTTCCCGCGGCGAAAGGGGCTCAAGAGAATAGCGCACCGTGATTCTTTCGTTCAACTGTCTCAGCGCCGGCAACATCAAAGTAGCATTCAGCTCGGGCTGGCCAATTAAAATTATTTGCAGGAGTTTCTCCTTGTCGGTTTCCAGATTGGAAAGCATCCGCAATTGTTCCAAAACGCCGCGTGATAAATTCTGGGCCTCATCAATCAAGAGCACCGCCGTTTTTCCCGCGCCGTAATTATTTAGTAAAAACTTATTCAAAATATCGATGCAGGCTTTTTTTGACTTCATCTCTTTTTTTGCCGTTTTAATGCCGAATTCGGTCAGTACTGTTTCGAGCAAATCCATTTCGGAAATAGCCGTGTTAAAAATCAGTGCCGTTTCCACAGAATCATCCAAGGCGTTAAGCAGACTACGGCAAATTGTTGTTTTACCCAGACCTATTGCCCCAGAGAGTAAAACAAATCCTTTTTTCTCCTTGATACCGTAAACGAGACAGTTCAAGGCATCTCTGTGGTGCTCGCTTAAAAACAAATAACGCGGCTCCGGTGCTAAACTAAAAGGATTTTCTTTTAAACCAAAATACTCAGCGTACATGGTTCCCTCTCATCCCGCTATTGAAAAGAATAATTAATTCTTTCGTCTTTGCCGTTTCTTTTCAAATTCAGAACTATATTCTGCCCTGCCTGCATCAAATTGACCAATTCCAAGAGATCGTCTATGTTTTGCATACGCTTGTTATTCACGTCAATAATTATATCCCCGTTTTGCAAACCAAGTTTTTGATAAATACTGTTCGGCTTAATGTTGGAAATAATATACCCCTGCTGAGCACCTCCCACGAAATAAGAGCGCACTTGGGCGTCGTTCATGGCTATTTTTAAATCCTCTAATCTTTTTGTCACTTCCTTTTTTTCTACGTTTATTTGCGGCGACCGGATTTTTTCGCGTGCCGATCTTGATAACAGCGGCGCTTCCGGCGTGTGTCTTATTTTAAGGGTTATATCTCTGCCTTCTCTGTTTATCGTCGCCGTATTGCGCGAAATACTAACCACTCGGGCTGTACCGATCATATCTCCAATTCGGTACAGGCGCTGTTTTTTGCTGTTTCTTTCTTCAATAATGATAAAGCCAAAGGAATCCGTGCCCGCGATGGTTCCTTTCAAATCAAATTCGGCTATTTCCTCTCCTTGTACGAAAAACCCTCCTCGCTGATCACTTGTCTCTTTAAGCGTGGTTTGAAAAATATTGCGTTCCGTGATTACGCCATAATCCGGCAACGATTCTTTCATTGCAGTTCTCACAACTTGAGTAGGGACAATCTCTTCTGCTGCCACGGTTGATTTGTCTATCATCATAAAGCTGAATATTTTGTAAAAAAGGCTTACTCCCTGATAAGACAAAACCGTAATGGCGACAAAAACAGCCGCAATGCGCAACTTAGCAGAGTCAAGCGAGCTCTCCGACAAAAAGTCCCTTGCTTTGTCCTTCCACTTGTTGAAAATCTGTTCAATCTTAGCCAGCATACGCTCACGCATCAGATATACTTAAAGACCGGGTTGGCTAGCGTACCGCCAATTGCCACTTGCACTTTCGTTCTATCCTTGCCGATTATTTCTATTGTGCCTTTCAAATCAAGTCTGCTTTCGGCAAGATCAGCATCAGGGATTATATCACCCGCAAGCGAGCAATTTATCCGCTCACCAGAAAGCTCCAGCAGTTTCAATCCAATACCTTCGCTTTGAAACACGACCTCTATGTGAGCGGTGGTAAAATCGATTTTGTTTATTCCCAAAAACGGTTCGGCCAAAGGGTAAGCGCCATCGGAAATAAACACTTGCAATGCTCCCTCGGTTATACCGCCGGCATCATCGGTTTCGTAATTAAGGAATCCTTGCGCTTTACCCGATATTTCTCCGCCCACTTTGTTTTTAAGGAGACCAAACTTTTGCAAATCTATATTTTTAAAGTACAGTTTTGCCTCCGCCGGTGGAAAAATCTTTTTCCACGACGACACAGCGGAGCTCCCGTTGAAGCTGCCGCCATAAGCCTGACCGCTCAGACCCAAAATGAGGCGTTTTCGAATAAGGTTCAACAAAGAATACTGTATATCAAGCGATTCGCCATGGAAAACGGGGTTCTGCCCGAATGACGAACTCCTTAACGTAACATTTTTAAATTTCAGACCGAAGGGGAAAGAAACACGCAGTGAAGACGATCTAAAGATAAAATCAGACGAGTTTACGGAACTTTCCAGCTTGCTTCGGACAGTTTCGGCGGGGAAAAGCACATATAAAAAGATAGTGGTAATGCAGATACCATAAAGAACAAACCAAAACGATTTTTTCTTAAATAATTTCATCCTGCTAACTACCTCCCTGGTGCGGATTCACTGCCGTGACACAAACAATTTGCATCTGCACACTTAAATATTCCGGGCTCCCCTTCGCTTTACTTACGGCGATCCTTTTGATTCTTACCAGCTCGGCGGGAGATTCCACAGAGGACAAAAATTCGGCAAGCTGTTTGACGGTAATTTTTTCCAGCCGCAGGTCAACGAGTGTTTCCTCGAAAAACGACGATCGTATGCCGCGGGAGGCATTCATCTGCTTTATATTCCCTTTGACACGCGCCTGAATCGCTTTCTTTTCCAAGTACGAAAACAAGCTAAATTCAGACGTACGCGTGGACATAACCTGCTTTATTTGCGCCATTCTGTAGCGGTGCCGGGCAAATTCACCATCAAGCTGAATCATCTCCTCAAGTTTTATCTGATTTGCCGCGACTTGCCTTTTCGCTTTCGCCACGGCTTCCCCAAAAGGGAAAATAACCAGTTCCAAAACGAGCGCGAAAAAGACAAACGCAGCCGTCGCGACAACCATATACCGCTGTTTTTTCTCCAACTTGTCCCAGAACGCTTTTATCATTTCAGCTCAATCCTCATGCTGAATTCAACCTTATCCCCTTCTTTGGTTAAACTGCTTGAACCAACAGAAACATTCTTAAAATATTTTGATTTGAGGAGTTCGGCTTCCACCAGAGAAACAATTTCCATTCTCTGGGTCTGCCCGCTGAGCAGCAAAACACCGTTTTCATAACTGAACCCGGAAAGAACCACATTTGTTGAAGGCGGAATCAACTCGGAAATTTCTTTCAGCATATCCGCTACCAGAGTTCCCTGCCCCCCCTGATAAAAACTGAACATTTTTCTGTCCTCGTCAAGCTTCGTTTTCAGCTGCTGTAACGGATCGATCATGGCCTGGGCTTCGGGAAAATTTTTCTTAAAAATAGCGGCAATTTGTTTCTTCATAATACCCGCGCGGTAGGACTGCAGGGCGTAGCCAACCAATAAATTGGCCGCGCCCAAAATGATTATGATTAACGCAACAACAGCCGCCGCGCGGAGTTGTTTTTTAATGTTGAAATACCCTTTTTTTGCGGCAAATTCACCCTGCCGGAAATCAAAACCTCGCCGACGGGAAAATAATTTCATTGCCGCTGCCAGCGCCGTATTCATGATTTGCGGATGATATTTTTCTCTTATGTTTTGCGCAATTTCTGTTTTATTCATACGCGCCAGATCTAAAATTTCGACAGGCACGGAAAAACAATCCTCCAATTCATTTATCAGGAAAGAGAAAACAGCCCCGCCGCCGGTGAGAATGATGCGGGAAATATCTTTCTTCAACACTCCCTTTATTTTCATCATTTCTACGGTATGTTCCAGATCCTGACAAAATTTTCGGCACAAGCCGGCAACATCTTTGACGACATTATCCGGAGTAATGTCACTCAAAAGAGAAAAAACGTCATCTTTTTCCAGCGACATTTCCTGAGCTAAAGTTTCCACCAAAAAGTCACCGCCAAAAGAAAAAGACCGCACTTGAACAACTGCCCCGTTTTCATAAAAGCAAGCCGTTGTCGTAGATGCTCCGATATCTAAAATCATTGCGCATTCATCTGTGGATACTTTTCCCATAACCGGCTGCGCCAGTGCCACGGGGGAAACATCAATCATGACGATATTCGCAGACAGATTGTTTTGCACCGCTTCAATCAAATCACGGATAACTTTTTTGGCCACTGCAGCCACAAGAAGATAACCCTCCTCGGATTTCAAATAATCGATAACAACCTCATCGCGGGGCAAGGGAATCAGCGGTTCCAGTTCAAAGGCCAGCGTTTTTTTGATTTTTTTGTCATCGCGGAAAGGAAGACTTACCTGACGGAACATAACATTATCCGGCGACAGGCAAACGCAGCAGGACACATCTTTCAACGCGACGTTCTCCGCCAGTTTTTTCAGTGCCGGTTCAAGTTCTCCCTGCTCATCAATAACAACCGACTCGGCGGCGAGCACTCGACCTCCGGAAGCTCCCCGGCCCACCAGTAAAACCGCCTTTATCGCTTGGGGACCAATATCCAGTCCCAGAACGGCGTCCGGCATTAGTTAATCCTCCATTTGAGTATGTTGCCGGAGCTCCCATCTCTTTTGATAACGGTCGTTATGGTCTGTTTCATTTCGTTCATTTCCCCGGTGGATATAATTTTAAAATAATGGCTTTTTACTGTGAGTTCCGCAGCAATATCTTGCTGATTCAATAACCCCGCAAAGTTCGGGTCTCGATACCACCAATCATTATTGGCTAAACTGGGATTCTTGCTGCGCCGAAATTCATCCATTTTTTGAGCCACTTCCGGTGTTATCTTAACAGACAAAGCGCGCAACACCATCAATGGCGCGGTATTAATATTGATCGTTCCGGTGCTGTCCACGGTAACATACTGAGACAACGCAGGTTTTTCCTTAGTTCCGCTAAAAATTTCTTTGGTTACGCCCTTTATCATAAGCAATTCTTCAATGCAATCCAGCGGGGCATTTTTCGCTTTATAGGGGGGATCCAACGTGGAGTAATATAGACTTTCTGCGCTGCCGCCGGTCACCTCATCATCCGCATCAATCCAATCTTTAATTGCACCGACAATTTCCTCCGCTTTTTCTTCACCGAGTGCAAATTCCGGCTGACTCAATAAGCGCAGTAAAATATCTTTTATGGTATTATTGTACACATATTCATTGCCCTCAACCTTAACCAGTTTGTTTAGCGGAATTTTGCCCATTTCATCTTCCACTTTAACGATAAAATAACCGTTTTCGAAGAGATCTTTCGACTTGGCGGAAAGCACTTCCATGTTCGCCCAATCATCAAACAAAGTATCATACTCTGTTTCGGAACCAGTCAGCAGCGCGACGGCTCCGTAAACCCCCGATTTGGCAATGTACGCGAGCTTGATTCCGTCACTGACACTGGCGGCGTCGTAAATATCGGCGCGAGCGGAACGGTTTAATTCAATCGCAAAAGCCACCAGCACGCCGACAATCAGTATAACGGTAATCAGAGCTACGCCCCGGTTATTAAGAACTCTTTCCCTCCACGTTTTCATTCTCTCGTTCCCGCCGGTAAAAAAGTCGTGGTCATGAATTTATACGGTTTTTCAGCATCATTTTTATTTGCCAGCGCTATTTCTATTTTCACCGCCACGGGAGCTTTGCCTTTCTGCCCTGAAGATGAAGAGAGGGAATCCCAGAACTCTGTTTCACCGCCGCCGGCATCATAAAATTTAAAATTCAGTGTATAAATATTCTCACAAATGACAAATCCCCGCTGGTCTCTTTTTTCCACGGCCGGAACGACACCAGGCAAATCGTTTCTGATCAGGGAAAAACTCTCTCCGCTTTCATTTTTTCTTGCAAAGTAAGAAATGGTTGCCGGTCTCTGCTCCACCGCCTTTTCGTCAAAGTCCAGGTGCGCCGCCGACCAAAAGGTGAGCGATTGGAACTTTCGGCCACCTATTATATTCTCTTCCGATTGCAGAAAAAAAGCTTCTTCCGACTTTTGCAGAGAGGACAAGTCTTTAATCATTCTGTCCAGAGATATCCGCGCCATTTTATAAATTTCCTGCTCATAGGTTATATCGTGGACAATCCGCAATGAATAGCGGTAAGAAACGAAGGCCGTGGTCAAAACCACGCTGAGAATAAATATGGCGATAAGAATTTCCAGCAGAGTAAAACCACTGAGATAAAAAACATGCCTGGTATTTTTCCCCCACATAAAAAATACCTTTCCCCCTAATTTAATCACTGCACTTTATAGAGAACCAGCCTGTAATCTCCTCGCCGTTGCATATCCTTATTGGACACGGTAACCTCAATTTTTTTAAATTGTTTCAGTTGCGTGTCGGAAATATCCACCCGCCAACTGTATTGAGGGTAATCCGGGCCAAAGTTCCCTTCCTGGGTGCGGTTTAGCGTTAACACTCCCGCTTCTATTTCGGCCATTTTGCTCTGTGCCAAAAGAGCGGCGCTTGTTGCAAACCGCGCCTCGGAGGACATGGAAACACTCTGTGATTGCAGTTGAAAAACCGCCACCAACGTGATGGCCATAATTGCCAGAGCAACGAGCACCTCGACCAGCGTAAATCCGGCTTGCCTTTGGCTTTCCGCACTAATTCTTCTACAAATAGATTCTCTCACTCCCCAAACCTTTTTCCCATAAGATATTCACATATTCTTCGTAAATACCGGTTATGCCCAAGAAAGGATTGACCACAATAGTCATTCTCCCCTCTCCTTCCGCCAGATGAATAACCATTGGAGGGCACAGATTGTTTTTACTGAATTTAATCCGTACTTCCCCTCCGGAAAGTTTTTTGTTTTCTTGCAAAACAATATCCATAATCTGCACACCCGCAGAAATTTTTTCAGCGCCTTTTTTAACTTCATTTTCCTTTTCCGGCGTCATATCGGAACTAACAACCCAGTAACTTGCGGTGTACAGATCCAGACACAAAACATAGTCCACTTGATCTCGGACAGCGTCCACACGCAGTTTTCTTTCCAAACCGATCAACTGGCGGGAAGCTTTTTTAAGATTACCTCCGATGAAAACATTCTTTGTAGTAGGAACAGCCAGAACCAGAACAATGCCGATAAGCGCGATAACCACGATCAGTTCAACCAGCGTGAAGGCTTTATCGGTGGTCGGTTTCGACGCGAAATTGAACTTATTCAATTTCCCAATTGTTGATATCCGCATCAAATTCTTCTCCGCCAGCCTCACCGTCTTTTCCCAGACAAATTAAGTCAAAGTCACCATGAGTACCGGGGCTGATATAAACAAACTCATTACCCCATGGGTCTTTGGGGATCTTGCCCTTTTCCAGATAGCCGCCGGAACGCCAGTTTTTGGGCAGCGCTCCTACCGTTGGCGCTTCTACCAAAGCCTTGAGACCCTGTTCTGTTGAGGGATAGTTGCCGTTATCCAACCTGTAAAGCTTCAGCGCCGTCTCTATGCTTTCCATCTGAATTTTTGCCTTGGCCTGACGAGCCTCGTCGGGACGCCCCATGACACGGGGAATAATCAAGCCGGCCAGCACGCCCAGAATAACAATAACCACCATCAGTTCAATCAACGTGAAACCCGCCTGATTATTTTTCTCTTTCACGTTTATTTTCATGACACCCCTCCCCTTTTAAAATACTCCTTGCACAAATTTCATTTTATCAATTGATTCATTTCGAATATCGGCAGCAATATCGATACAACAATGAAGCCGACAACCAACCCCATCACCAGAATCATTACCGGTTCCAGCAAGGAAGTCATTACCAGAATATCTGCCTGCGCTTCCGTTTCGTAAGAACTGGCCACGCGGTTGAGCATTTTTTCCAGCGACCCACTTTGCTCTCCCACAGCGATCATTTCCGTCACCATGGGCGGGAAAAGACCGCTCTGCGCCAGAGGAGCGGCCAAGCTCTGGCCTTCTTCCACCTCCTTGGCCGCTTTTTTTATTGTTTCTCCGACAAACACGTTGTTCACCACATTGCGAACTATATCCATCGCCTGCAGAAGCGGCACGCCGCTCTGGAGCAAGGTGGCCAGCGTGCGGGAAAAGCGGGCAATGGCGATTTTCATATTAATCGCACCAAATACCGGCGTTTTGAGACGCACGGAATCCCACCAGCGTTTGCCCGCTTCCGTACCATTAGTCACATATTTAAAGACACCGACAGCCGCGCCAATCAAAATTAAAATCAGCCACCAGAAAACTTTGAGAAAATTGCTGATCCCGATTAAAATTATCGTGATCACAGGAAGCGTCTGGTGCATATCGGAAAATATCTCTGTAATCTGCGGAACAACAAAAGTCATTAGAAGAAAAATGACCAGAGAGCCAACGAAAAACATGATAATCGGATAAGCCAGCGCTGAACGTATTTTGCTCATCAACGCCTGCTGATTTTCGCTGAAATCAGCCAAGCGCTCCAAAACCAGATTTATTGTTCCCGAGGCCTCACCCGCTCTGACCATGTTAATATAAAAAGGCTCAAAAACACGTGGAAAATTTTCCATACTGGCCGTCAGGCTCTTTCCTTCGGTCAGATCGGCGCGGATCTGCGTAAGTATTTTTTTTAGCTGTGGATTTTTTGTTTGTCCCTGCAAGACATTGAAAGAAGGGACCAGCGGAATCCCCGCACCGAGCAGGGTGGACAATTGTCGCGTAAAAACAGCTATTTCTTTGACCGGAATCTTTTGCCAGAGGTTAATCTCCAGCACAGATGAAAGTGCCGATTCTTTTTTTTGCACAGCCTGACTTATTTCCACCGGATACACGCCTTGTTCGCGCAATTGCTGGCGTGCCGCTGCCAGTCCCGAGGCGTCAACGAATCCTTTTCTTTCACGCCCTTTTTCATCTAGTGCAATGTATTCATAAACACTCATGTCTGTGCTCCATTTAAAGCAAAACAAAGCAATGCAAACAATTTTTATTACCTAACACAAATCACCATGGTCTTCAAACAGTTATGCCATGTTGGAAAACATAAGAAATTTAAAGATTTTTTACAAACATTAAAAGACCCCTTCAATCCTTTTTGAAGTCGAAGAAGTCAGCGGAGCAGGTCTGCTGAAACAAAACACCGGGGTGAAATTGAACATCGTTTCACCTTGTTCCGCGCACGCGGAGTTCGATGCTTTGCTCATCTTTGAGCAGTTGCTGAAGCCTAGGCATGTTCGTTTCACCCATAGAGAAGTGATAAGGATACAAAATTTTTGGTTTAAAGGATTTTACCGCGTCAGCAACCATCTCCGGACTCATTGTGTAAGGCAAGTTCATCGGCAAAAAAGCGACATCGATGTCTTTGAGCTTTTTCATTTCCGGCGTGTTTTCTGTGTCGCCGGCGATATAAACACGTTTGTCGCCAAAAGTGATAACGTAACCATTGCCAACGCCTTTAGGATGATAGGGCTTTCCCGGTGCCCGCATATGCACAATGTTGTATGCGGGCACCGCCTCGATTCTTAAGCCCTCAACCGTCTGCGTCTCGCCGTTTTTCATTACGATGATTCCCGGTATTTTTTTTGCTACTTCGTTAGTGCCGATAATTTTTGCCTGCGGCTTTTTAATATTGTGCACGGCTTGCAAATCCAGATGATCGCTATGTTCGTGCGTAATGATAATTATATCTGCTTTGGGCATCTTCGCGTAATCAGCCATTTTTGAAAAAGGATCTACGTGAATGACGTTATCATTATACGACATTATTAATGAAGCATGGCCGACAAAAGTAATAACCAAATCGCCGGCTGATGTTGTTATTGTCTCTGTAATCGCTTTTTGTTCAGCAGCCACAGGTATTACTGAACAAAAAATCAAAATAGTAATCAAATTTACTGCTTTCATAATCATTTTCCCTCGGCTTGGCCTGTTTTGCCTGCGTTCTCCAACCACCGCACATAGCGAGCACAAATTTCATCTGCCGGTTCCAAACAGAGACTTTTTAAGTACGCCTTGACAAACCCTTTAAGAAAAGCTTCCGCCGGCAGGCGGTTTATTTTATTTTCCTCAATACAGACCAGATAATCCAGGAGCACCCTTGTTTCCTGAGTGATTTTTTCCAGCGGGACTCCTAGCTCGTTTCTGATTTCCTTTAAATCGCTGCCGCTGATTTCAGGCTTAGAAAGGATTCCCCTAATTTTCTCGCTTTCTTCAACACTTTCACGCAAAATGATTTTATTTGTTTTTTTCGGTGAAACAGCCGGGCCCGTCCAGCGCTTAATATCATAAATACTTTTCGGCACTTGTGCCGGCGCTTTTTTTCCGCCATGAAGAGCTACACCGGCTTGCGCAAGCTCATTATCGTATTTTTTCCTTTCCTGAGCGTTGATCAACGTCAGATAAGCTTTTTCCAAAAGGTCGAGAATTTTTTTTCTTTCTTCGAGTGAAAACAAAGAATAGCTTACTATAGAATCCTGCGCGTAAACCTGTAAGGCGGCATTATAAGCGTGCCGTATCTCAAAAAATGCCGCATCCGGGCTGACATCGAGCATTTCATAATAATTAAGTTTAGCGAAATCCTTTTTCATCAGTAACCTAAAAAACCAAAAAATCCCCGAGCGGGGTTTCTTTCTAGGAATAGCGAAGCAGCATTTGTTGATTGCCGGATTGAGCAATATTTTTACTCAACTCACGCAAATCATAAGCAGTGCGCGTGTAAGGATACCGTTCCAAAAAAGATACCCGTTGGCAAATAGCATCATGAACACGGTCGTCAAAAGCAACATTGCCGGCAAACTCCACATGAAAGCCCAGGTGTTTTTCCATAATTTTGCATATTTGCGGACCAAGCGCTATGTTGTCTTGTTTACGTAACTGGTTGAGAACAAGTTTAAATTTAAAGGAGTTAAAATCATTTTCCAAAAGCGTTCCCTTTTGGGGATGAGAAGTTTTAATTACCCGCATGATAAAATCCGGTTTATTAAAAGAACCTTCGCCATATTGCGCCACAACTTTTTCTTCGAGCGCTTTGAATTCAGTAACATTAAAGTACTGGCGAATGCGGCGGAAATAAACAGCACGTACGAGCCGGTACACATTTTCAATAGATGTAGGTTCCGGCGTCGTGATAAATATGCTGTTTTGTGAGATCAGAAAAAAATCAAGGATGTTGAAAGAAGTCCCGGCACCCAAATCCAGAAAAATCCAGTCGTAGTCCAGTTTGGCAATAGCCTTCAACGTTCTGCCTTTCTGCTCGTAAGGCAGGTTGGCAATGTCCAAGCTGTCGCGAGCGCCACTGATTATATAAAGATTGGGCACGGGAGTTTCTAAAACAATATCTTCCAGCCGAGAAACTCTTTTTTGAACATAATCAGAAAAACATTTTTCCGGATAGGGAACATCAAGCATGGTGTGCAGATTTGCCGAACCCAAATCCAGGTCAACCAACAATGTCTTTTTATCGAATGCCGCTAAAAGGCGCCCCAGAGAACTGGTCAAAAAACTCTTCCCCGATCCGCCTTTGCCTCCTCCTATTGGCCAGATTTGCGTCATAAGCCATCCGCCATTTTCTGTTTTTTAAAGCCATACATGATAAATCATTAATATTCAAGCACTATGTTGTTTTTTAAGCAGATAATTCCTTGACTTATTACCTTTTTCTCCATAAAAACAAATCACTATTTTTTACGGTCTTGAATTTAATGATTGCTAACGAACCAAAAATAAAAGTGGCGCTTCTTCAGAAATGCGGGAAAGCAGAGATATACCTCCATGGCAATTATTTTTTGGCCGGGCGCGGCACGGTGGGTGGGAGGGTAACCGCTGAAATTTCCGGCGGATGTATTTGTCTGAAAAATCAGGAAAACACACAAATTGCCCGGGACAGGGAAATAGTTCTTACCGGCGCAAAGAAATCAAATTTCACTTTACCCGAAGTAAATATAGGAATTGATTTTCACTGGCAGCAAAACCAAAGGCAGACTTTTCACGGCGACATACTTTTGTCCGCCACCGGATACGGCTCTTTCCATTTAATTAACATCATTTTGCTGGAAGATTATCTGGTCTCGGTGATTTCTTCGGAAATGTCCGCCAAGGCACCGTTGGAGTTTTTAAAGACACAGGCAATTGTTGCCCGCAGCTGGCTCATGGCCATGCTCGAAAAAAAGAAAACAGTAAAAGCCCCCCAAAGAGCAGAAACCGAAAACGAAATTATCGTCTGGCAGGACGTCAACAACCATGAAGGGTTTGATGTATGCGCCGACGACCACTGTCAGCGCTATCAGGGCATAACAAAAATCATCTCTGACAATGTTGAAAAAGCGATAGAAAGCACGAGAGGTTTGTTTTTGCTCAGCGGCGGGAAAATCTGTGACGCGCGTTATCATAAATGCTGCGGCGGGCGAACGGAAATTTTCTCCACTGCCTGGGAAGATATATCTGTGCCTTATTTGCCCAGCGTCACCTGCGACAGCATATCACGTAAACCTATCACCACCGAAGAAGAAGCTCGCGACTGGCTGCACGGCAATCCTCCCGCCCATTGCAACACCGATGACCAAGAAATCCTCAATAGGATATTGCCCTCTTTCGACCGGAAAACCACAGATTTTTACCGCTGGCAGATGATTTGCAAATGCGAAGAAATGGAGGAAATCCTCAGGGAAAAATCCGGCATCGATTTCGGCCGATTGCAAAATATGGAACCTCTGGCGCGCGGTTTTTCAGGAAGAATTTATAAATTAAAAATTGAAGGTTCAAAAAGAACAATTATCGCCGGCAAGGAATTGGAAATCCGTCGCTGGTTATCGCCCACGCATTTGCTTAGCAGCGCTTTTGTCGTTTCCCTTGAAAAAAATACTGATGGTACAATCTCAAAAATTATTCTGGACGGCGGGGGCTGGGGGCACGGCGTGGGTTTATGCCAGATCGGCGCTGCCGTAATGGCCGAAAAGGGATTTTCGGCTGAGGAAATACTGGCGCACTATTTTCCCGGCACCACGGTGCGAAAACTATATTAAAGGATGCGCATGCGATTTTTCTCGCGGAAAACAACTTCCCCGCAGCTGGCACGCCCCTGGTTTTGGGTGCCTTCTCTTTTCTTCACCGAAGGTATTCCCTACATGATTGCCATGACGGTAAGCGTCGTGCTTTACAAAAATCTTGGCCTTTCCAACACACAAATCGCCCTTTACACAAGCTGGCTTTATCTGCCCTGGGTTATCAAACCACTGTGGAGCCCGTTTGTCGATTTGTTCCGCACGAAACGTTTCTGGATAATCGCCATGCAACTGGCGATCGGTGGTTCTTTTGCCTGCGTTGCGCTCACACTGCCCGCGCATGATTTTGTCCGTTACACTTTGGCAATGTTTTTTATTATGGCTTTTTCGTCGGCCACGCACGATATCGCCGCCGACGGTTTCTACATGCTTGCGCTGAACACGCCGCAGCAGGCGGCTTTTATCGGTGTGCGGACTGTCTTTTACCGCATTGCCACTATCGCATCCAAGGGCCTCATGGTTATCGGGGCTGGCCTTCTTCAGGAATACGGTCATTCCATAGTTTCGGCATGGTCGATTACTTTTCTGGCTGCCGCTAGTTTCTTTTTGGCTTTATGTATTTACCATTTTTTGATTCTCCCTCGTCCTGTGGCCGATGTCAGCGCTCCCTTCGACAAACAAAAAAGTTTTCTGAAAGAATATTTCCGTATCATTACCCTGTTTTTCCGGCGTAAGGACATTCTGATTATCCTGAGTTTCCTTTTATTTTTCCGTTTTGCCGAAGCGCAGCTAGTGAAAATGGTTGCTCCCTTTCTGCTGGATGCACCGGAAAGGGGCGGTCTGGGTTTAACAACCGCCGACGTGGGGTTAATTTACGGCACGGTCGGCGTGGTGGCGCTGATGCTAGGGGGGCTTCTGGGCGGTTACGCCATTTACAAAAACGGATTGAAGTTCTGGCTCTGGCCGATGGTGCTGGCAATGCATGTGCCGGATTTGATTTTTGTTTATCTTTCACACGCCTTGCCGCAAAATATTTGGCTCATTGGTTCTTCTGTGGCGCTGGAACAGTTCGGTTACGGTTTCGGCTTTACCGCCTATACCATGTATGTAATAATGGTGGCGCAAAGCGAATACAAAACTGTGTTTTACGCCGTCGGCACGGGAATTATGACGCTGGGTATGATGCTGCCGGCGATGGCGAGCGGCTGGATACAGGAAATGCTGGGCTATAAAAATTTCTTCATCTGGATTATGATTACCACAATTCCCGGGTTCATCGTCACGGCATTGGTGAAAATTGATCCGAATTATGGGAAAGAATACAAAAAGGAACCTCGCAGGTAGAATTTATTCTGTCATGGCGATGCGAAGCAAGGAAGCATTTTCGCAACTTGCCGCGGCTTATGCATCTGACCGGCAATGACGGCGATTAAAATAAAAATATGAATGCTAAACTAATTGATACCGCTTTCATTTTAGGCGCGGGACTCGGAACAAGACTCAGACCGCTTACGGAAAATACGCCCAAGCCGCTTTTAGAAATCAGCGGACGCCCGATCATCACTTACGCGATGGAGCACCTGCGGGCAATGGGCGTCAGGCGTTTTATTGTCAACACGCATCACTGCGCGGAAAAATATTCCGAAGCTTTTCCTGATAATCATTATAAGGGCATTCCGATTATTTTTCGGCACGAACCTGTTTTGCTCGATACCGCCGGCGGCATCAAAAACATCGAGGATTTAATCACCGCGGAAGAGCGCATCATCGTTTACAACGGCGACATCATTACCAGCTTACCAATTGAACAGCTTATCAAAAGACATTTTTATTTGCAAACACAGGTCACCTTGGCCCTGCGCTCACAGGGGCCACTGCTCAATGTGGGCATAGACAAAGACGGCTTTGTCTGCGACATACGTCACCTTCTGAATAATCAGGGTGTAAAAAACTGTCTTTTTGCCGGCATTTATATTGTGGAAAAATCTTTCCTGAAGAAGCTAAAGCCGGGCAAAAGTGAATCGATTGTATTGCCGCTGGTGGAAATGATTGAAGAAAATCCGCGTTCCGTTGGCGGGGTAATTATTGATGACGGGCACTGGTACGATTTAGGAACAGTTGAGGAATACGAGAAATTACGTAAAACAGGCATTGTTTAAAAATCATTTGACGTTGTCATTCCCGCGTACACTTAACACTCGGACAAACCGGGTAATGATCGTAAAAAAACTTATGCACAAAGAAATACAACAATTCTTAACTGGACATCTGGGCAAAAGGGATTTAAAGCTTGAACCAATTAAAAAAGGCGGCTCCGACCGCGCTTTTTTCCGCGTAATCCTGCCGAAAAACAACCGCTATATTTTTATGCATTATGGCACGGAAGTTGAGGAAAATTCTTTCTGGTCAGGCATCAATGATTTTTTAACCCGTCTCGGCATTTCCGTGCCGCGCATTATCGCGCAGGACACAACACGTCGTTTTATTCTCATGGAAGATTTGGGAGATGTGGATTTATACTCGCAGGCTTCCGCGCCATGGAAGATACGTCGCGAATATTATTTTCAGGCACTTACCCAAATTCACCGCCTGCATTCTTTTGCTGTGAAATCGCTTCCCGCGGATGTGCAATTATCGGAAAGTTACGGCCCCCGTCTTTACAAGTGGGAGCATGACTATTTTCTGGAAAATCTCGTCTGCAAAGTCTGCAAAATCAAACTTTCCGTCTTCGAGTCACAAAAGCTCAATAATGAACTGGATGCTCTTTCGGAACATCTGCAAAAAATCAAGTCGTGTTTGATTCACCGCGATTTTCAATCGCAGAACATCATGATTAAAAACCGCAAGCCGGTGTTCGTCGACTTTCAGGGCATGCGCCGCGGCATTCTTTTTTATGATCTGGGCTCTTTGGTATGCGATCCATACGTTACCTTCGAAGAAGAAGAAAAAAACGAGTTGCTTGATTTTTACCATGAGCTCATGAAACCTTTATACAGCCGCGACGAGTTTGTCCGAAACTTCTGGATGGGATCCGTGCAACGGCTGATGCAGGCGCTCGGCGCCTACGGTTTTTTGGGATTAAAAAAGGGCAAGAGAAAATTTCTGGGGCACATCGACAATGGCATAAAAAATCTTGTCCTGGCCACATCTTGCATGGAAACTTTACCTGCTTTGAACGAATTGGCGCAACGATGCGAGAACATCTTGACTAATCAATAAATATAAGTTTCTTGACGGTTTTAGCCGCTTTATGCAGGCTTTAAAAAGTTTGCACTTTTAGTCTTCGGCCTTAAACCTTAAAATCCATTGCGCGAACATCTTCAATATGTTAGATAACCCGCCGATTATTTAACCGTTTTGGGAGCACTAAATAATGAAGTACGAACCGCAAAAGATTGAAGAAAAGTGGCAGACAAAGTGGGAAAAGAAAAAAACTTTTAAAGTCACGGAAGACAAAGACAAACAAAAATATTATCTGCTGGAGATGTTCCCCTACCCTTCCGGCAAAATCCATATCGGCCATGTCCGCAATTACACTATTGGCGATGTCGTCGCACGCTACAAGCGCATGAGAGGATTCAATGTTCTACATCCGATGGGCTGGGACGCTTTCGGCCTGCCCGCGGAAAACGCCGCCATCGAGCACAAAATTCATCCCCTGAAATGGACAAACGAAAACATCGCCCACATGAAAAAGCAGCTCAAGCGCATGGGCTTCAGTTACGACTGGGACAGAGAAGTTTCCACTTGCGAGCCGAAATATTACCGATGGGAACAGCTTTTCTTTATCTGGATGTATGAAAAAGGACTGGCCTATAAAAAACGCTCCACTGTAAATTACTGCGGCAAATGCGAAACGGTGCTCGCCAACGAGCAGGTAGAAGCTGGTCTTTGCTGGCGCTGCTCCACGGAAGTTAACGAAAAAACGCTGGACCAATGGTTTTTTAAAATCACTGCCTATATTGAGGAGCTTCTGGAGCACTGCGACAAGCTGCCCGGCTGGCCGGAAAAAGTGCTCACCATGCAGAAAAACTGGATTGGCAAAAGCTACGGCTGTGAAGTTGATTTCCCAATGGCTGAGGGAAAAGGCGCCATCAAAGTATTTACCACTCGTCAGGACACGCTCTTCGGCGCCACATTCATGCTTGTGGCCGCGGAGCATCCGCTGGTAATGGAATTGGCGAAAGGTAAACCGTGCGAAAAAGAAGTTGTTCGGTTCGTGGAAAAAGTAAAAAAACAGGACAAACTGATGCGCACATCCGAATATTATGAAAAGGAAGGGCTCTTTCTCGAATCATATTGTAAAAATCCTCTCACCGGAAAAAAGATGCCAATTTATGCTGCCAATTTTGTTCTGGCCGATTATGGCACCGGCTGTGTTATGGCTGTTCCCACGCATGATCAGCGCGACTTCGAATTCGCCAAAAAATTCAACCTGCCCCTGATTGTCGTTATACAGCCCAAAGACAAAGCGCTCGACCCGGCCACGATGACCGAAGCCTACGTGGGCGAAGGCGTTTTAGTCAATTCCGGCCAGTTCAACGGCATGGAAAGCACAAAGGTGCTCGAGGCCATCGCCGACTTTCTGGAAAAAGAAGGAAAAGGGAAACGCACCATTCAATACCGTCTGCGCGACTGGGGCATCTCCCGCCAGCGTTACTGGGGCGCGCCTATTCCCATGATTAACTGCGCCAAATGCGGCATTGTGCCCGTGCCGGAAAAAGATTTGCCGGTAATTCTGCCGGAAAAAGTGAAATTAAGTTCTGAGGGCGGCTCGCCTTTGGCCGCGCTCAAAGAATTCGTGGAAACGAAATGCCCCAAATGCGGCGGCAAAGCGCAAAGAGAAACAGACACCATGGATACTTTCGTGGAATCTTCCTGGTATTTCGACCGCTATTGCTGCCCGGATTTTGACAATAAACCCGGCCTTGACCGCAAGGCGCTTGATTACTGGATGCCTGTGGATCAATATATCGGCGGTGTGGAACACGCCATCCTTCATCTTCTTTACGCGCGGTTTTATACCAAGATGCTGCGTGATTTCGGCGTGATCGGCGTGGATGAACCTTTCACCAATCTGCTCACTCAAGGTATGGTCTGCAAAGAAACAATGAAGTGCTCCGAGCACGGTTATCTTTTCCCGGAACAGGTAAATGACGGCAAGTGCCACATCTGCGGCAAACCAGTTATCATCGGCAAAACCGAAAAAATGTCCAAATCACTCAAAAACGTCATTGACCCGGATTATCTTATAAAAACATACGGGGCGGACACGGCGCGGATTTTCTGTCTTTTTGCCGCGCCGCCGGAAAAAGATTTGGAATGGAGCGATCAGGGCGTGGAAGGCTCCTTCCGTTTTCTAAACCGGCTATGGCGGATATTCACGGAATATCTGGAAGACGTCAAAAGCCTCAAGTTACCCGATGCCGGTTTGGCGCTGGAAGGCGAATGGAAAAACCTGCGGCGGAAAACTCATCAAACTATCCGCAAAGTAACCATTGACATCGAAGACCGTTTCCATTTCAATACAGCCATCAGCGCCGTAATGGAACTGGTCAACGCCATTTATCTTGTGCCCCGTCCGGGAAAAAGCGACACCAAAGCTCTGTCTGTAATCCGCGAAGCGCTGGAGACCACAGTAGTGCTTTTGGCGCCCATTGTGCCGCACATCACGGAAGAACTCTGGCAAATGCTCGGCCATCAAACGGCGGTATGCGACGCCAGCTGGCCTAAATATGACAAAGATATCGCCAGCGAAGAAGAGATGACCGTGGTCATACAAATCAACGGAAAACTGCGCAGCCGGATAACCGTGCCAGCGGGTGAAGACGCGGAAAAAATAAAGGCGGCGGCACTGGCCGAAGAAAAAATAAAAGCGCTGATTAAAGGCACAACCTTGAAAAAAGTTATTTATGTCCCTAATAAACTGGTCAATATCGTTGTTACGGAATAAGAAGGTGCTATTATGAAAAATCAAAATTCGCGGAGATTTTTTTGTTTCGCTGTTATTGGCCTTGCTTTCATGCTGCCGCTGGGATGCGGTTATTCGTTTGCCCCCAAGGGAGAATATGTCGACAACCGCATCCAAAAAGTTTACGTGGAATCATTCGGCAACAAAACATCACGGGCCGAGATTGAAAACTTTGCCCGCACGGCTTTTATCAACCAATTTATTCAGCACAGCCGTTTCAAAGTTGTGGGAAGCAAGGAAGAGGCAGACGCAATCATCAAAGGGACTGTCCTTAATTATAACGCCACCCTTCTTTCTTACAGCAACATCAGGCTTGGTGCCGAAGAGAGAATAACCGCTAAAATGGAAATCACTTTTTTGGAAAAGGAAAGCAATGAGGTCATCTGGAGTTCAAAAAGCGTCATCGGGAACGTGGACTATAAACTGGAAGATAACATAAACTTGATTCCAGCAGCCAGGAAAGCCGCCCTCATTAAGCTGGCTAACGACATGGCGGAAAAAGCCGTAAATCGTATGATGGCAGGATTTTAGCGAAAAAAACATGATACCCTCAGCCAGAAAATTCGGTCGTTTCTTTCTTTTACCCATAAAGGACGAAAAAGACGCGGTAAAATTATGGCCGTTGCGCGATGAGAAGGTAACTGAAATCAGCCACCTGCTTCCTTTTGTCAAAAAAGCATCAACGCGTTTTTTACTGATTATTGATTCCCTTAAAGAAATTTCCTGTGACCGCGCCGGGCTCAAAAGTATCCTCACTTTTGCCGCAAATAAAAATGCGGGGGTCGTCTACGCCGATTTTCATGAAAGGAAAGGAACAAAATTAATCAGGCATCCGCTGATCGATTATCAGATGGGTTCAATCCGCGACAATTTTGATTTCGGCTATCTTTTTATTTTTTCCATACCGGCAATTATAAATGTCGCCAAAAAATATGGCGCGCCTCCCGCCGACACGAACACCGCTCTTTATGACATGCGCCTGAAAATTTCCCGCGACTATCCGATTATTCACGTTGCCCGGCCTCTCTATACGGTTGCGGATAAAAAACCGCCGTCTTCCAAGTCGCACATGGAAAACCATTTCGCTTATACTGTCGGCAAAAATCTTTTGTTACAAAAAAAGTTGGAAAAACTTGCCACCAACCATCTGCGATACATCGGGGCTTATTTAAAACAACCGGTAAGAACAGCTCCCGCCGCAAACAACAATTTTGCCGCCGAAGCAAGCGTGATTATTCCCGTGCGTAACCGTAAAGGAACCATCGTCAGCGCGCTGCGCAGCGCGCTGACGCAAAAAACATCCTTTTTTTTTAACATTATCGTCGTGGACAATCATTCCACCGACGGGACATCGGAAGTCATAAAAAAAATCGCAACAAAGCACCAAAATATAAAACACATCATACCCCGCAGGCGTGATTTAGGCATCGGCGGTTGCTGGAATGAGGCCGTCAAATCGCGCCACTGCGGTCGCTTTGCCGTGCAACTTGACTCCGATGATCTCTACGGCTCCCCAAAAACTCTGCAAAAAATTGTGGATGTGCTGCGGCGGAGAAAATACGCAATGGTTGTTGGTTCTTACACTGTTGTGAATAAACAGCTCAAAAAAATCCCGCCGGGTCTTGTTGATCATAGAGAATGGACAAAGAAAAATGGCCACAATAACCTTCTGCGCGTAAACGGCCTGGGCGCACCGCGCGCCTTTAACACCGCCGTTATTCGTAAAATCGGGTTCCCTAATGTAAGTTATGGCGAAGACTACGCCGCCTCCCTCAGAATAACACGGGAATATCGTATCGGAAGAATTTGCGAAAGCATTTACCTCTGCCGCCGCTGGCGGGGAAACACCGACGCTGCGCTTTCCGTCGAAAAACGAAACAGCAACGATTTTTATAAAGATATGCTGCGCACGCAGGAAATTAAAGCGCGGGTGCATTTAAACAAGAATAAACGTGAATTTGAAAAAAAGGTTTTATTCAGATTCTCGAATAAGCAGCCATTGGCATCTCTGTGTTTTAACCTTATTGAGCAACAAAAGCGTATCTGGCCGCTGCTGGCGGGCGCGTATCAGGAACTGAACAACGTCCGCACTCGTTCAATCAACTGCGGCGAATATAATGTTGCGCTGCAATTCAATCCCCGACGCGCGGTCAGCAGCGGCGCCGCCGTCGACGAGCACTCAATCAAAAACAGACCGTGTTTTTTGTGCGTGGACCACCTCCCTGCACAACAAAAACTGATTCTCTATAGGCACGATTACATGATTCTGTGCAATCCCGCGCCCATTTTCCACGGCCATTTCACCATTGCTCATTGGCAGCACCAACCGCAAACTATTATCGACTCATTAAACGCTTTTTTAGTATTAGCCAAAGACCTGTCGCCGGAGCTTATTGTTTTTTATAACGGGCCCACCTGCGGCGCATCTGCTCCCGATCACCTGCATTTTCAGGCGGCCCCAAAAAACATGCTTCCTTTTGCAAAAGAGCTTTCCGTCCTGAATCCCGACATGGAAATATCCGGATTAAAATATTATTCGGCACAGAGTACCGGCCGTTCGGTTGTTACTTTGTCGGGAAGAAAAGCGGACGTTTTAACCGTTCAGTTTAAACGTCTTCTGGACAGCGCAAAAAAAGTTCTCGCGATCAAAACCGAACCGATGCTGAATGTTATCTGCATGCATGAAGGCAATTTGTGGCGATTTATCGTATTTTTGCGGCAAAAACACCGCCCGGACGCTTTTTCCCGTAAAGGAAAAAAAAGAATATTTGTGTCTCCGGGGACAATAGACATGGCCGGCACCATCATTACGCCGCGGGAAATAGATTTTCGCCGTCTCCGCGCGGCAGATATAAATGGTATTTACCAAGAAGTCTCTCTACCGGATGAAAAAATGCGGCAAATCATGAAAGCATTATGAAAAAGGCAACACACATAATCATAGACAGCAATTACAGCTTTGCGCAGGCACTGGCCGGCACAGACGCGCCGTTGGACATTATTGACCGTCTGTCCATGCTTGACGTCATCTACTATTCTTTCGATGGCAATAAACATCAGGGGCAGATTATCATCAATAACGAATTGGAAAATGACCTGGAAACTATTTTTGCGCTGATGGAAGAACTAAAATTTCCCCTCGGGAAGGCAATTCCTATCGCCGCTTACAGCTGGCGTGATCACAATTCCATGGCGGACAACAACACCTCAAGTTTTAATTACCGCCTGATCGAAGGCACAAATAAACTGTCTCTACACTCTCTGGGGCGCGCCATAGATATCAATCCGCTGCAAAACCCGGTAATTTATGCCGACGGCACTATTGCTCCCGCCGGAGCGAGATATGATCCGGACAAAGAAGGAACTTTTAGGAAAGGGCATCCAATTGTCGAAAAATTTTTAAAACTGGGCTGGCACTGGGGCGGAAACTTCGCTCATCTTAAGGACTATCATCATTTCGAAAAAACTTAAAAACCAGGCCGGAAGCTAAAAAGGCAACGCTACAGAGGTCGGGCGATAATTACGCCAGTATAGTTTTTGTTGGATTTCAGATAAGCAGCAAGCGTCTTTTTAGAGATAACCACAGCGCCTTCTTTACTGGACGCATGCAGCAAGTACAGGTTTTTTCCCTGCCACAGGGCAAAACCGACATGCGCCACATCGAGCCCTTTTTGCGCCGACGCAAAGGCAACGATATCGCCGTTTTGTATCTTTTTCTGGCAAACAGCAAATTTGCTTTTATTAATAACCCTGAATATCCGGCGGGAAATTCTTTTTTCCACCGCGAGCAGTTTCTGCCATTGCTTTTTGTTTCGCAGCGCAGGATAAAGCTTGATATTCTTTGTCATAAAATCAATTTTCCTGTGCCGCGACCTGCCGTCCAGCGTTCCGGTAATGTCCGCAAGGATTTTCTTTTTCCCATTATCACAGAGCCAATCGGTGAAATAATGCAGGCGGGAGGAATAACCATCAATGATACCCCCTCGATAGCGGATTAATTTTAACTGGCGCAGGTATTCGCGCGGCGATTTTTTCCCCGAGGTAAACCAGCGCGCCAGCGCCAGCATGCTTTCCACAAAGGTAAAGCAATCGAACTGCCGGAAATTGACAACCAGATTTTCCCTGCCCGGCCCTTCCAGCGTCGCCTCTTTATAGGGCGCATCAAGAAATGTCAGGGCAATTCCCGCCAGCAAATCGCCAAATATTGTTTCCTCTGCGGTATGTGCTTTGATTTTTTTCATTTGTAGCTGTCCAATAATCATTCACGTCTTGCCATTTTCTTTACACTGGATTCCAACTCGCGCTTCGTTTGACCGCAGTAAAAAAACATATTTTTCATGAAAGCATAGTCTTTGTAAATTATTCTTTGTCCTAAAGCAAACGGAAAATGCTATCCGCAATATTGACAATAGAGCGGAAACATCATAGGGAAATTTAACTCTTTAATAGCGGGAGAAGAAGATGCCTTCAGTGAAGACCGGAGATATCCAACTAAATTATGTCGAACACGGCAGCGGTGACAATATTGTCGTGTTTATTCACGGCTATCTGTCTTGCGTACACTGGCTGGATTTGATATGGCCCCGTTTACCCAGAACTATCCATGTTTTTGCCATCGACTGGCGCGGTTGCGGCGATTCCGATAAACCTGCCGCCACGCAAAATTTTGCCAATTATTCCATGGAACAGCACGCGCAGGACATGCTGGCGGCCATTAAAACGTTGGGAATTAAAAAATGTTCACTTGCCGCGCATTCCACCGGCGGCGTGATCAGCATCTATATGCTCCTGGAAGAGCCGAAGTTGTTTGACAAAGTGCTGGCGCTGGATCCGGTAGGTCCTACAGGGCTTTCCCTGCCGGAAGAAGTCCTGCATTCTTTTCCGGCATTAAAAGAAAGTAGAAACTTTGCTTTTAAATTTCTATCCTTTGCCGCTTCGTCATTATTTATCAAAGAATCCCTTGTACCGGGCGTAAAATCCGAATTTAAGCCGGAAACAACGCGGGAACAAAGAGAACTTTTCAATATGCTGGTAAATAAGGCCAGGGAACTGAGCGACGGCGCGGGCGGCGGTACTTTATATCATCTGAAAAAAGAGCGCGATGAAGGCTCACTGCACAAGGAAACACACCGCATAAAGCAGCCGATGCTCGTTTTATGGGGAGAGGAAGACATCGTGATTCCCCGGCAGGATATCGACACGACGATAAAACTGATACCGAATAGCTCTTTGCAGACATACAAAGGTATCGGTCATTCCATGATGCTGGAAAACCCGGATTTATACGCGCAGATTTTTACGGAATATTTAAAAAAATAAAACCCTCTATGTCATCGCGAGACGACCATAGCCGGCGAAGCGATTCGAAAATCTCATCGTGAAGAACATTCTCTTTATTCTGCCATTAAGGTGAGCCTTCACCCCGAGCAAGGTGAAGGGACTGCAAAGCAATCCCATACACAACAAGATTGCTTCGTCCCGATAAAACGGGGGTTCGCAATGACTTTATGGCGCCGCCCTGTTGGGCACAAAAACGTTTTTGCTATTATTTAAGCGCGTTGACTTTCTTGGTCAGGCGGGAAATTTTGCGGGAAGCATTTTTCTTATGAATGACACCTTTCGACGCGGCCCGGGCAAGCTTCTTAACAGTTGTTTTCAGTGCGTCTTCCGATTCTTTTTTCTTTTTGTTTTGCACTGCGGAATCAACCGCCTTCACCTTGGTTTTGAGCAGGGATTTGACGGCGATATTGCGCGCGCGGTGTTTCTTATTCTGACGATCTCTCTTTTCCGCTGATTTATGTGTGGCCAAAAGCATCCTCCTTAATTGTTCATATGCCTGAACAGGTGAGGGTATTTAGCCCAAATACCCCGACCTGTCAAGGGCAAATACGCGCCGCCATATTTGATACGCCACCGCGGTAAAGTTGGGTCCCCCTTCGGCGAAACAATTCCCGTACAAAAAGGCCCGCGCCATATTGGCGCGGGCCTTTTTATTAATTAGAATCTTCTTGCTGCTTCTATCATTCTGGTTCTGACGCTACTATGGCCAAAATGTTCCCGGATCCGCCCAATACGCGCAGTAGTGTGCTCCAGCAAAAGCAACAGCGGTGGCATCACTATCACCCGCAGGGTTTAATACTCTGATGTTTGTTCCATTGAATACTGTCCATCCGCCACCAGGAGCACCATTTTGGGCAAAATTAGTCCAGTAATTAATCATTCTGTTGGACAAAGCTTTTTGCTCGTCCGTCGCCTGAAGACGCTCCTTAAGATGCCCAAAAATATACTGGATTTCAAAGGAATGACAGGCGCCAAAGCCCCACTCACCCAAATTAAATAAATCAGCTAAAAATTCCAAAATCGAGTAGGTGGGATTGATCGGGGCATCCGAGTCGGTAAACCAGTATGCATAAACAGTTCTGGGTAACGCGGCAAGTTGAACCCACTGACCTAGACAATTGCAGGTAAAAGTAGCGTCTGTAAAGATCATGCTGTGCGCATTGCGATATTTGTTATCATTAGCTCCATATGTCGCCTCTGCCCAACTGGTATAGTCTGAAGCTACCTTAACTCTGCTATAGACACGCGGATCGGTTGCCAGTAAAGTGATTACGCCAAGTTCCAAATCGGCAAGCGTATCAAAATTGTTATAATCCCCCATAAACAGAGCCGTAAAGAGTGAGCCTTCGTTGAGGTTGCTACCGATCATTATCGGCACATCGGCAATATTTCCAGCCGTTATAGCCGTACTAATGGACTGCGGCAAAAACGTACCTGCCGCATATACCGGTGAAATCCAAGCCCAGGCAGGTCCGGAATTCTGCGCATCCATGACTTCTTCAACAGTTAAATCGCGCAGACAAGCGCGGATTTCCGCCGTATCGTCAGTTCCTCCACATGGACCGGTACTGGGAGTACCGAGCACATTGGCAAAAGGCAGACCCAAACCAAAATAACCTACTGTAGCCAAATCCGTCTGCGTCGGGCTGTAGGAACCGCTCTGGACAATCGCTTTGTGGAACAGGCCGCCAACTATTGCCGGGTCTGCTACCAGCAAAGACAAAACACTGTGGCCGCCGGCCGATTCGCCGAAGATCGTCACATTGGTCGGGTCGCCGCCAAAATTCTCAATAAAGTCCTGTACCCACTGGAGCGCTAAAACCTGATCCTTCAGACCAAAGTTGCCGGTGGGATCTTCCAGCGCCGGGTGTGGCAAAAAGCCAAATGCATTGAGACGGTAATTTATAGTAACGACAACAACACCTTTTTTGACTAAATCGGGCACGTCGTAGCCGGGAAGAGAGCCTTCACCTTGAATCAAGGCGCCACCGTGAATCCAGAACATGACAGGAAGAGCATCGCCGGGCTCAGTTCCTTTAGGAAAGAAGACATTGAGGAACAGGCAATCTTCAGAACCCGATCCGTCATCCTGCACACATTTGTTGCCGAATTCCGTGGCGCGGAATGTTCCGTCCCATCCGCTATTCCACATTTGATTAATTACAGGAACAGCGAAACGTAGTTCATCAACCGGAGGCTCGGCATAGGGTATGCCGCGGCAGGCAATCATATTGCCTTCATCGACACACCTCATATCACCCAAAGGATTGCCAGTTGAAGATACTAGCGAAATAACAACAGTCAGCGGACCAACAACACCGCCTCCTCCACCTCCTCCGCCACATCCAGCCAGTAATGCTAAAGATATAAAGAAGGTCAGTAATAAATTAAAAAACTTGCACTTTCTTAACATCACAAATAATCCCTCCCCTTCTATAAGTTTGATTTTGAAACAGAATTTTGTCTGTCTACATAAACGCGAAATTCTGTAAACTTCCACATTTTGAGTAGACAATATTCTTCAGGATGCGTGCCAAAAGATGAGAAAGATGAGGTGAAATAATGGTTAATAATATCAAGTATGTTTTACTTAGTAAAATATGGCCAACCAGTCATATTGTGACATGTCACATATGTGTGGCATTACATATGTGTGGCATGCCACTCTTTTTAAACATTGAGACAATGGGCATTATGACATTTTTTAACCTGCCATTGCCAACACCAGCAAAGCAATCCATGAGATGACTAGAGACAATAAAAATGTACTTGTGAATTTGCCGCAGGCGGGTGAAATAATCTCATGCCCAAAATACTTACTTAAGTACTTCGCGCCTCTCAAAACACCTTATTCATTCCAGACCGCACACTTTTAGCTCACGCAGTTTGTCTGATTTTTGGCTATTATGCGATAAAGAGTCCTGCGGTTAATGCCCAGAAGCCTAGCGGCTTTGGCCTTGTTACCGCCTGTTTTTTGCAAGGCTTCCATAATTTTCTGCTCGGAGGTTGCTTCTTTGACAACATGTCGATTCGCATGCTTCACTTTTTCCATCACAGGATTATCACGGATATCCGCCGGCAAATTTTCCACGGTAATCACTTTGCCGCGACACAAAATAAACGCATGCTCAATGACATGCTCCAGTTCCCGCACATTTCCCGGCCAAGGATATCCCATAAATATATTGAGGACTTCACGGGAAATACCTTCGATATCTTTATTAAATTCCTCATTAAATTTATGAATAAAATGATCTACCAGCAGTGGCATATCCTCCCGTCTTTCCCGCAGCGGTGGTAGGGCAACCTCGACAACCATGAGACGGTAGTAAAGGTCTTCTCTAAATTCGCCATTTCGCACCTTTTCTTTGAGATCTTTGTTAGTCGAGGCAATCACGCGTACATCTACCTTGCGCGGTGTGGATTCCCCCACACGCTCGAAAACTTTTTCCTGCAAGACGCGCAGAAGTTTGAGCTGAATCAGCGGCGAAATGTCCCCAATTTCATCAAGTAAAATCGTTCCACCATCCGCCGCCTCAAAACGCCCCTGTTTGTCCTTTACCGCGCCGGTAAACGCGCCGCGGACATGGCCGAATAATTCGCTTTCCAGCAGGCTTTCCGCCAACGCGGAACAGTTCACGGTAACAAAAGGCTTGAAAGACCGTTGGCCGCTGTAATGCAAAGCGCGGGCAACCAGTTCCTTGCCGGTACCAGACTCTCCGGTAATGAGCACTGTTGTTTCCAGACTGGCTAAATCTTCCAGCAGATGGTAAATTTCCTGCATTTTCGCGCCACGCCCAATGATATTTTGAAATTTATGCCGCTCACGCAATTCTCTTTGCAAATCCCGCAAGAGCGTGATATCGCGGATAACCATGACTGCGCCGGTAAAATTGCCCTGGTAATCCAAAAGCGGCGTGCTGTTGATACTGACCAGTTGCTGATAATGATTCTGATGGCCACATTCGATGCGGTATCCAGAAATAGGAATCTGCTTTCCTAGCGTCTGTCTTAAAACGTCAGCACATGTCCCGCCGCATTGCCCCAAGCATTCGGAAAAAACCTTGCCTCCGATTTTTTCGATATCGATCCCGCAGATACCCTGTGCCGATTTGTTGATTTCAATAACCTTTTGTTCGCGGTCTACCGTGATAATAGCGTCTTTGACGCTGCCGAAAATGGCTTCCAGTCGCCTGCGGTGACTGGCAAACCTTCTTTCCGTCTCCACACGGTCAGTAACGTCCCTTTGCACCGCGCGGAAACCGATTATTTCGTCCTTGCCGTTTCTGATTGGCGAGACGGAATCTTCCACAATTCTCTTCGTTCCATCTTTTCTAACGATATCATGAATAAACCTGTTAGGCTGACCGGTTTTGTAAACCTTATTGTACGCTTCGCGAACGACTTTTACCCCTTCCTGATCCGTATAGAATTTATAGTTAGTCCCGATAATTTCCTCGCGAGCATACCCCCACAGTCGGCAGCCGGCGTTATTGATATAGGTAAGATTGCCCTTAATGTCTACTTCGCCCACCCCGTCATCAATTTCGTTAAGCATAGCTTCATAATTCTTTAAAGAATCATTCAAGGGTCTTTCTTCTCTACCCATAAGAATCCTCACCCCAAAATGCCCGCAAAAATGACTGATTATTTCTTGCTTGTTCTGTTTTTGATTACGAATACTCGCAATACCAGCTTAAAAAAACCGGTGATGGTTGTCAACCGCAAAATCTATAACCACACTCTGGCGGTTACGGTCGGACACAAAATAGTCTTAAACATGTCTGCTAATGCGCTGCCTACTTGCCGCGATGAAATCTTTGTTTACTTTCCTATCTCTTAGTTCGGCAAGCTTGCCCCTGTTCCAGCCGGAAATTTTGCTGAAATATTTCGTCAACCGCGCGATTCCTTCAACTTCGGGAGAACCGCAATAAGCGCACTGCTGAATCAATCCGGCAGCGATCCTGCCGCAAGACAAACATGAAGTAAACTCGGGGGAAAAATCTATCTGACGGTTGACAGAATCATCAAAAACTTCTTTAATAAGTTTTAATAACTTTTTCTTGTCGGTTTTTAATCCGCCTAATTGCAGGTGCGTAATGACATCTCCTTCCAGATGTTCATGGAAAAGCCCTTCTAAAATCACTTTCTGCAGAGGCGTCACAGCTGCGGAAACATTCAGATGCGTGGAGTTGGTGTAATAAACCGCTCCTTCGGCAATGTCGCCCTGAACAAAATGGCCTGCTTCGGGGGAAAAATATTTTAAATCAAGCCGCGCAAAACGATACGCTGTTGTTTCCGCAGGCGATTGTTCCAGCACTAACTTTATCCCCAACTTTTTGCTCAGCGCTTTTATCTCCCGATGAAGATAGCTCACGGCTCTGAATCCAAAATCAAGCGCTTGCGGCGATTCATGCATTTGGCGACCCGTATGTATCCACACCATTTCATTGAGACCAACCAAGCCGATAATATAGTAAGACCGGTTCATCCGCAAAAAGGGAAAGCCGTCGCGATTCATGGCCAGAACGGCCAGCGGACCTTTTTCGGCGTACGAAAGAAGTTTTTCCAAAAAATCTTTTTTCTGAACATGCGCCTCGGACGCTTTTGCCGCAAATTCCGCAAGCAGGGCAAACAATTTTTCCTCATTACCCTGTGCCCGGTAACCGAGCCGCGGCAAATTCAGCGTGACACTTTGAATGGCGGCGGTGCGCATAAGCCACGGCTTCTTCATCTCTTCCAGGTAATCCGCATCGCCTTCGTAACCGGCCCGGTTGCAGGCAAACGAAAGCGAATTCCCCCTGCGGTCGAAGATAAAGCAGGTGTTCCCCTTACCGCCTGCCACTTCGCAGGCAAGTTCCAGAAAATCGTTTGCTCTTTCGGCCGACCAGAAATCTTCACTAACGTGCAGAAGGGGCCGGGGAAGAATAAAAGGCCTGGAGTTTGCGTCCCCCTCCCTGAAAACTGCCATCAGTGCCCAGGCGAGTCGCCGCGCATCGAATGAGTAGTGGCCGTATTTTTTCCCCGTCAGCTTACCTGCAGGACCGATCGCAGCGACATTAGCCCAGTGCGGCGGTATTTCATAATAAATATGAATATCTGTGTAAAGCGCTTGGCCACCGCGCGTGGCGGCAAGTTGAGAAAATTCGTAAATAATCATCTGCGCAAACTGACGCACTTCTTGATCGCTCATACCGGAAAGATAGGGAGCGAAAGAAATATTAAGCGCGTCCCAACCGATAGTGCCGGTAAAGTGTCCCTGCAGTATGGCACTGAAGCGCACCATGTGCAGCAAAAGCACTTCGGCGTGTTTCGCCGGATGTGCGGAATTGATTGCCTGTGGCAGATTCAGACCGTAAATTTTCAGATACTCCAAGGATTGACAACAGCTGTAAGGGCGATCGACATAACCCAGACCATGTATGTGGATATCGCCCGCCACATGTGCTTGGCCGGTATTCTCGGAAAAAACATCAAAAAGAGAAAACTCCTTTTTTATGCCCTCAGCAAAGATTAAATTTGTACCTTCCGGAGAGTGCGGTGTGTTGGCGCTTTCTTTATTCTGATGTAAAATCAACTGACGCACATCATAGAGGGGAAATCCCAGCCGTCCGTGCAAACGACGCTCTTTTTCCAGACCCCTTTCAATAAGCCGGGCATTGACCAGTTCGCGGATAAGCGCCGTAGTCAAAAGGCCAATACCCGAAGAAACGATTTGTTTTTCCACTTCCTCCGATATCTCCACCGCCAGTTGGCAATCGATGTCCGCTTCCCGCACCAGCGCATCCACTATCCGCTGGCGGTTCCAGGGGGTTATTTCCTCTGCGGAAGTACGAACAAAAAGAGTTATATCTGTGGTTTCGGAAATTTCCTGCATATTAAACGTTTGTCGGTATCGTCGTGTCACCAGTGACCAAGACTTTATCCGCGGCCGCGGATAATTCTTCGTCATAGTCGTGATTTAAGGAAAACACTCGGAAATGCGTCACCCGTGCGGGAATGAAACGGTAGATTTCCAGAAGCGGTTCCGGTGATGTCGTTTCCGTGACAGGATTAAAAATGTTGATTCTTTTCCCCCTTTCGGCCATCGGATTGAGTGGCCGCGGGTCCTGTGTTGCCAAATCAATTTTAAAGGGGATTCTTTTCAGATTTTTCGGCAGGCGTTCCCTGATCCTTTCCTCATAATCTGATGCCCTGGCAAAACCAATGCCACGGTGCATCTGGTCAAGAGATATTTCCGTCACAAAAGACATCTTCCATTTCACTTCGCGGTCGTGTAATTTTTTCCATTCGGAGGCCAATTTTCTCTTTTCTTCGTCTTTGGATGCAAGCCATCCCCGTACGTAATTGAACAAGCTCCATTCATCGCATAGCAGATAATCATCCAGCCTCTTAAGCGGATTCCCGCGGAAAATAACTTTCATCGTGTCATGAAATATTTCCTGCAAGTGCAAATCCAACGCGCGCGTCGTGCGGTGAAAATAAACATTGGAGTATAAATTCAGCCGTGCGTTTAGAAATCTGCCCAAAGCGGAAATTCCCGACTGATGCAACGTGAGACCCTCTTTGGTAAAAAAGGTATAATAGCGCAAGCGGGGAATGTCCACCATGTCCAGAGAAAAACCCGTCATGTAGGCGTCGCGCTGCACATAATCAAGATTGTCCACAGTATAAATGCCGGAAAACAACTGCCGCAACATCTGCAGCCAGCGCGGAAATGTTCTTTTTTCTTTACCTTCCGGCATTTTAATTAGATAGGCAACGAAACGGGCATCCATCTTTTCTCCGCGTCCGAAAGCTCCGGAAGGAGAGCGGCAGATACGTGAAATTTGCGTGCCCAGTTTCTGGATAATAATATTCTGTCCAACCACTTCGTGGGTTATGCCCCAGCGGCTTAAAAAATTGTCATCGAAGAAATGACCGTAAGGGCCATGACCTACGTCATGCAAAAGACCAGCAAGCCGTAAAAGTTCCTCCACATAATTTTGCGAAGGAACATTTTTGCACACACAGCGCAAACTCGGATAAATGCATTTGGCGAATTCCCCCGCTAAATGCATTGTTCCGATGGAATGTTGAAAACGCGTATGTTCCGCCGCCGGATAAACCCAGCGCGCGCTCTGCAGCTGATAAATTCTGCGCAGTCTCTGCAACCACGGTGAATCAATCAGGTCTTTTTCCGTTACTTCTGCAGATCCAGCCCCTTCCGGCACGGTAAAAAGGGCGTATTGATGAATGGGGTCAGCAATCAATGTCATGCCCTTATAAATATTCTGAGTTTTTGATTTGGTTTTCGCCATAAAAAACTATTCTCTAGAGCATTAAATTTTATTTGGGTGGCATACGCAAAGCACCATCCAGTCTGATACAACATCCGTTGAGCATGGTATTTTCAATGATGTGCTTCGCCAGCATGGCGTATTCGGAAGGTTTTCCCAAACGATGAGGAAAAGGAACCGTGGCCGCCAAAACTTCCTTTACCGACGCGGGCAGGCTTGCCATCATCGGCGTGGCAAATAGCCCTGGAGCAATCGTTACTACTCTGACACCATATTCGGCGCATTCTCGCGCCAGAGGCAAGGTCATCCCCACGACACCGGCCTTGGAAGCGCTGTATGCGACCTGTCCGATCTGACCTTCAAAAGCGGCCACGGACGCCGTATTGATAATCACTCCCTTTTCGCCTTCTGCATCAGGTGTATTGCTGTTCATCTGCTCAACTGCCAGTCTGGTAATATTCAGCGTTCCCACGAGATTAATCTGCAACACTTTATTAAAAGCATCCAGAGATAGAGGGCCTTTTTTGCTCAAAACCTTCGCCGGATTGGCTACACCCGCACAGCTTATGGCAACATTAATTTTGCCGAATGCATCCACTGTTTTTTTTATCACCTGCTGCACATCTGTCTCATTGGTCACATCCGCTTTGGCAAAAATCGCATTCCCTGCGCCGCAGGAGGCGGCGAGTTTCTCACCCCTCTCCGCGTCAATATCCACAACAGTGATTTTTGCGTCGCATTTCGCCAGTTCAAGGACTGTTGCTTCTCCCAAGCCTGACGCTCCGCCTGTAACCACGGCGACTACATTTTTAATATCCATGACTCCTCCCTGTTATTTATTAAAATACATTTTGTTCAGACATAAATTCATCCCGCTTTTTTCAAAAACTTTCCATAAGGCTTAATCATTTCCACTCTAATGCGTTTTACAAACTCACGACGGACGCGTGGAATTTTGGTAAGCATGATTATGGCGTTATTAACCAACCGCCATTTGTAATTTTTTTGCGGAAAATCATAAAAGCCATGCTTCTGGTAATATCTATGATCGGACTGAAAAACAGGGCGCAACCTACCGTAAACGGCATCACGGAATAATTTCGTTCCCCCAGTCTGATAAAAAGTGGGTGGCTTCACGTATTCCTTCTCCGCGCAAAGCGCGGCGCGGGAAGCGACACTTTGCAGAGCAATGTTTATCTCTTCCGATGTTCCCATATCATCGCTGACAAAACCGACAAGATTTGAATGCTGCATATCCACATAAGCCGTCAAAATTTCTCGCAGATTACTTATTTGATTGAAAGGACCGCTGATAACAAACCCTATCTGCTTGTCTTTCAGTGCCGGTGTGTGTCCGTTGAAAAAACTACGGTCAAAAAAACATTTCCACAATGAAGAAAGGAATCTGTCGAAAACGGAACCGGCAAAAAACAATATATCGGCGGCCTTCACCTGATTGTTGAAGAAATCGACAAAGCCGTCTTTCCCCTCGTAAACGCAGACATTATCCATGCCGCATTGCATACAGCCGAGACAGCCGCCCTTTATAGCTATGTCCTTGAGCTGAACCAAATCAGCGACAGGAGAAAAAACACTGCGTAAATTTTCCACCATTTTCTCCAAATTGGAACTTTTACTCGTATCATCCGTGACAATTAATACTTTTTTACCGTTTACTTTGACGGTGGTCAGCGGCGCAGGCTCGTAAGTATTTTTATAAGAAACGATCGGCTTATGATTTCTCATGCAGAGCGCGTTATTTTCAATTGCTTTAATAAATAATTCCCCGAAAACGGCAAGCCTCTGCCTCTCACGAAATTTATGCAAATCATTCATTTCTGCCGAATACGAACCAAAATACTTCATTTCCAAATCATCACAGACTCCGCTTATGTAATTATGAGCCGTATGATCAAAAAATTTAATAGATGTGGTCAGGGACGCAGCCGGTTTACCCTGAAAAGCCGCAGTCTGATTTCTTTCAAAAATCAACTCGATAAATCTTTTATATTGCGAGCAGACAAGAAAAAAATACAAAGGAAACGCCCAGAGCACAGCATCAGCAGAACTGATTTCTTGAATAATTTTATTGAATTCTCCGTTGTCTTTTTCCAGCTTGTTTATTTTCAGGGCGATGTCGAAGAATTCAAATTCGATTTCCGGAAACTTCAGCTGAAGAAAATGAACATACTGCATGGTCACGCTGACTTGGCCCTTGGGCGAACCGTTGAGAACCGCTATCTTCATGATAAAATCCTTTAACGGCTAGATTTTAAACCATGTGATTTGCTATCATAAGAAAAATAAACTGACAAGGTAATATCTATATTACGATAAAAACGCATAGGCCACAAAACGGCCGTCGTGACTCATGCTGATATCTATTCCTGACCGGGCCACGCCAGTCGCGATACGCGGAGGCTGAAGTTCTCCGTTGACTTTTTTTCTCTTTATTTCGATATTCGCTGGATTTACCGAAAGAAATTCGCCCAGCTTCTGCGCGACAATGCTACGTACATACGAAGAAGCTTCGTGCCCATTTCCGTCTTTCGGCTCAGGCACAGGTGCTACGCCACAAATTATATTTCCCCGCATGGCAAATTCATCCGTTCCGATGCAGTGAATATAATCGTCATTAAAAAAGAGACGCAAATAAACTTTCTGCGACGCAGAAACCGCAATTTCGCCGTCAGTATAGCGCTTACCCGGCGGAGCCAAACACACCTCCCATCGTCCGGGCAAAAATGAAATATCAGTACAATGCTTTTTTCTTATTTTGTAAGCCGTTTCCTTACACGTCCAGAAAGACCAAAGCGTTTGAACAGGGTTTTTTGAGCTTTGCACAAATTCAATTTCAGCAGCCGTGAGGATTTTCTTTCGAAAGCGCGAATCCAGGATTGACTTCATGTTGTCCGGATTTTTCAAATCCACGATATCGTTTCCGACGTAAGGCAAAATATCTTTCCTCCATTTGCGCAAGATGATTTATTATCTGCGCGGCATACTCGCGCTGAACTCTGAGAGCGCTTCCCTGTGCCGGTATCGGAGTAAATACCTCCATCATCGCGGTAAATTTATCGCCCCATACCGGGATGAATCCGTAGCTTTTCTGCTTGTCACCCCGCATGTACAGGCACATCACCTTGTGATTTTTTACGTCCTTGACAAAACGTCCCACACCATAAGAATAATTTTCTTTACTTATTCTTCCAGTGCGGGAACGTCCGCCTTCGGGAAATATCATGATATTGTGGCCGCTCTCCAGCAAATAAATGCATTTATCCAGGGTTCTTTTTACCTTTTCGCGTGAACCGCCGCGGTCAATCGGTATGCACTTGGCCAGATAACAAAACACCGCCAGAAAAATATTTCTTTGAAAATTTCTTCTCTCGGGAAGATTCCAAGGTAGTTTTTTAAAACTCACGATGTGCGTGAGCAAGCTAAAACTGGCATAGGCCAAGAGAAAAGAATCGATCATCGTCAAATGATTGGCGCAAATAATCCAAGGGCCTTTATGCCGGGAAAATTCCTCAGCACACCGACGACGGATTTCCTTTAAATTTTTCACCCGGTAAAACAAAATTTTGGCAACGAAAAAATAAAAAGGCGCAATAAATATTACCGCCATTCTTCCTGAAATATTTTGTATCCAGACGGCGGCTTTGGATTTTTTATCCATTTCGCTTTCCTTATCCAAGTTTCTGTTTGATGATTCTTACGGCATCGCCGATAGTGCGTATTTTATCCGCCTCATCATCATCCACACTGATACCGAAAATATCTTCGCACTTAATGATGACATCAACCAAACGGGCGGAGTTAACTTTCAGGTCATTGAGAATATGCGTGTCTACTGTCGCCTTTTCCAGAAGCGTCTGATCCTTGGTGTAGGGCCTTAAAATGTTGACCATTTCTTCAAAAATCTTTTTCTCGTCCATAACTATTCTCTCCTTTATAATAAATTATTTTTCTTCCCACTTCTTAAAAATGATACAGCTATTAACATCGCCGAAACCGAAACCGGCCTTGGCAATAATTTTCAAATCGGGAAATTCCATGCATTTCTTCGGAATTTTTTCCGCATAATCAACGATTTCCGGATGTATGTCCTCGCAATTTATCGACGGATGTAAAAATCCTTTATACAGCTGTAAAATACTGGCCACGCACTCGATGGCGCCAGCAGCACCAAGGCAATGCCCAATCATCGATTTCGTCGCTTGAATGAACGGAAAATTTTCCGGCACACGCCCCAGCGCCGCCGCCCAGCTTTTAACTTCGTGCGGATCAGCATATGTCGCGGTTAAATGACCGTTGATTGCGTCAATCTCTGACGCGTCGATCCCCGCATCGGAAATCGCGGTGCATATACAACGCCGAACTCCTTCGGGATTGGGTGCGGTCATGGTACCACCCATCCTTTGCCCACCGCAATTCACATAACCTCCCATTATTTCCGCGTAAATCCGTGCACTTCTGGCTAGTGCTGTTTCCAACTCTTCCAGAACCAACATCGCACCGCCGGAACCAGGAACAAAACCCGCGGCGCTGGCACTCATTGGCCGCGATCCCGCTGTCGGATTATCATTGAACTTGCGACAAATAACTCTCATCGCGTCAAAACCGCCCCATATGTAAGGCGTCGCGCCCTCGGAACCACCAGCTACCATGCGCTTGGCAAGACCCATCCTTATTCTCCACATAGCTTCGATAACCGCTTCGTTGCTGGTACTGCAGGCTGATGAATTCGAGGTTACCTGATTGCCGGCGCCAATCAGTCCGGAAATCCTGGCGCTGGTGCCGCTACCCATCACCTGCTCGACAATACGGCTTCCCAAACGCCGTACCCTACCTTCGTTAACCAGAGGAACAACCATTGTAGCAATGGTATCCATTCCACCGATGCCGGAACCGGCGATGACACCCGTATCCCAGTCCACGGTATCATCATCGTCACCGGGCAAGTTGAAGCCCGCGTCCTTCCAGGCATCCACCGCCGCCACCGACGCGAAACCAATATTGTCATTTATGGACATAAGCTTTTCGCGGTCAAAATAGCTCCGCCGAATCTCTTCAAAATTTTCCGGCACGCCGGCAATCTGACAACCGAAATTCAATTCCTTCAACCGAGGAATAAACCGGATACCTGAGCGGCCTTCCCTGAGTGCTTGCTCAAAATTTTCCAATCCATGCGCGTTTGGGGCGGCAACACCCATTCCCGTAATAACAACTCGCCTCCTCATAGATTCGCTACCACCCCCATCAGCGTTCCCCAACAAATTATTTCGCCATTTTCTCTTTCCATCGTCGTTTCCACTTTTAAAACTCCCTTACGAAAATAATTTTTGTTACCCTTCACGATCACCCTTTCACCCGGGGCCACAATACCCTTGAATTCAACACCATCAACCGATGAAAACAAGCTGAGCGCTTTGTCCATTTCTGACGGCCGCATTTTTTTCTGGCACGCCATGAGATAAATGCCGAAAGCCGTAGCTCCAATCTGCGCCATAGTTTCAATCAGAATAACACCCGGCGTAATCGGCCGGCTTGGAAAATGACCTAGGTAAAAAAATTCATCCTCCTTAAAACGGTAAGCGCCGGTTATTTTTTCTTCATCCAGGCTGATAATTTCATCAATAAAGCGAAACGGCGCCTGCTGCGGCACAAGCGAAAGAATTTCCTTCTTCAGCTCTTCATTAACCTCCATAAATCCCTCCGTTGACATGAATGACCGTTCCTGTAATGTAAGTGCCCCTTGTCGCCAAAAACGCGACCACATCAGCTATTTCTTCCGGCTGTCCCAATCTCGCCAGGGGTATACTGGACATCATTTTCTCCTTCACCTCTTCGGGAAGTTCCCTGGTCATGGCCGTGTCGATAAAACCGGGAGCGACGGAATTGACCAAAATATTTCTTCCCCATAATTCCTTCGACAGTGATTTCGTAAACGCGTCCAAGGCCGCCTTCTCCATGGTGTAGGGAATCTGTCCGGGATTGCCCGTATGTCCGACTACGCTGGAAATATTGATGATCCGTCCTGAATTAGCACGGAGCATGAACTGCCTCAGAATTCTCTTGGTCAGATACCACGCACCGCGCACCAGTTCACGCTGGCGGTCGAATTCCTCTATTTTCATCGAGTTGATATCGCTGTTGATAGAAATGCCCGCGCTGTTAACCAGAACATCCACGCGACCCGCCACTTCTTTAATCTCGCCTACCATCTTGTCTATCTGTTCCGGATCGGTCAAATCAGCTTCGACCAGGAATCCTTCCTTTATCTCGGCCAAAACTACTTTTGATGGCTCTTCCATAACCGGAATGTAATTTATTCCCACACGAAAACCTTCCTTAGCCAAAGCGCGGCTGCAGGCCGCTCCGATACCCGTTCCTCCCCCTGTAACAATTGCTACCGGTTTGTCCATTATTTGCCCTCCTCCACTTTCAACATCATGTGCGCCCAGGAAAGACCGGCGCCCACTATCGCGATCGCAATACGGTCACCCGCTCGAAGCTCTTCCCAGTGGCGGCTCAGCACCGTCGGCGCGCTGCAGCAACCCGTGTTGCCAAACTGGTCAACATTGTACCAGTGATTTTCCGGCGCGATACTTCTGCGTTCACTTACCGTTTTCAACATCATTAAATTGGCCTGATGGCCGATAAAAACAAATCTTTTCGCTTCCGCGGCATAGTCATTTTGCAGAACTTTCACCGATTCCGTGGTCTGGCGAATGGCAAACCCCTGCACCGCGTTTCCGTCCTGATTGAAATACCAGTCGTAACCAATACCCACCTTTACCCAGCCTGACGGTTTCGAGTCAAAGTGGCAGTTCAGAAAAATGGCACGCGATGGAATTTTTGTCGAAACAATCGCCGCGGCGCAGCCGTCACCAAAAAGAACGGCAGTGCTGCGGTTATTATAATCAACACATTTCGTCAGCGTTTCCGAATCGGCCACCAGGATATAATCAGGAAGAGCTTCCGGCTGCATCTTGGAAAGAAAATTAATCTGCATGCCGAAAGACGAACAGGCCGAGTTCATGTCCAGGCAAGGCACTTCAATGCCCAATTCGGCGGCGATAGCTGAAGCCTCCGCCGGCGCCACGTTATCAGGAGAGGAAGAACCGGCAATAATCATGCCGATATCCTCCAATCTTAGTGATGCCCTTTGCAGCGCCATTCCCGCGGCCCTGGCTGCCATTTGAGCGTTTTTGTATATTCTCGCTTCAAAAGCAGCTTGCGGATTCTGATTCCTTGTCTGCACGATATAGTCCAACGGCAAAACGGTGCGACGGTTTTCGATGCCCACTCTTTCCATAATCCACTCGTTTGTGGTGCCAATGTCCAAGTTTTCCAGAAATTTATTGGAGATAACGTTTTCGGGATTAAAGTGCCCCATCGCGTGAAGATAAAGCATTTCTAAACAATCTCCCGTCCGATAATCATATTCTGCACTTCCCTGACACCTTCATAAATGTCGATGATGTGCGCGTCGCGCGCGAGCTTGGAAATTTCATATTCCGTGGTGAAACCGTAGCCACCATGCAAATGGAGCCCTTCGTTGGCGCAGAAGAGAGCCGCTTCCGCAGCCGTGTTTTTAGCCAGCGAAGCATAAATACCCGCATCGGGAGCCTTTTCCTGAATTTTATAAACAGCTTTGAGCAGGGCCATTTCCGCCAGCTCAACTTTTTTCCACATCGCTGTCAACATGTCTCTGGCAACAGGCAGGTCGCAAATCCGTTGATTGAACTGCACGCGTTCCTGCGTGTACTGCAGGGTCAAATCCAGCGCTCTTTTGGCGAGTCCCAGGCCTATCGCGGCAACCATCGGTCGGGCGTAATCCAAAACATCAACAATGTATTTAAAGCCAAACCTTCTGTCACCGATTATCTGCCGGGGTTGAACAATCACATCTTCAAAAGTAATACTGGCTGTATTAGAAAGACGCTGACCAAGCTTATCTTCCGGTTTACCGATGGTTATCTTGCCGCCGGTGGATAAATTTATTTCTCTGGTGGACTGACCGACATCGGGAAGCTCTTTAGACGTAACCGGCTCAACAGGAATCACCACGCAGGCCATGAAATTGCTTGTCGGTTTCCCCACCTTACAAATAACAGTGTACTGCGAAGCGTAAGAAGCGTTGGTAATAAAACATTTCGACCCGTTTAAAAGATAGGTGCCGTCATTCTGCTTGACCATAAAACTGGTCATCATCGAATTGTCTGATCCGGCGTTCGGTTCCGTCAGGCAAAAAGAAGCCAAAAGCGGCTTTTCCACAAAAGGTTTAAGGTACAACTCCTTTTGTTCATCCGTGCCATGCTGGCTGACGACGACATTGGCCAGATCATTACACATGGCAGATGTGGAAATCCCCGTATCGCCGTAGGAAAGTTCTTTGATGATTAACGCGGAAGAAATGATGTCTATTTCGTAACCTTTTACCGACTCCGGAATACACAAATTGATTATGCCCATTTCCCATGCTTTGTTAATTATCTCCCAGGGAAATTTGTGTTTTTTTTCCATTTCCAATATGTGCGGAGTAATGTCGTTTTTAACTAACTTGCGCACTGTTTCCAGGTAATTAAGTTGATTTTCGTTAAGACTAAAGTCCATAAATTTAAACCATTCCTCTCTTTTTGTTAAAAATTCGCAAAAAAACACCCCCGGGTGTTTCTCTTTTTAAAAAATATAAAAATCGGCCGTTTCAGGCGGCGGCTTTCTTGTTTGGGATATTTTTACTTTCCGTGCCCTGAAGCGAATCCTTTCCGCATTTATTCTGCAGGAATTTCTCCATGGTCGCGGGATATAGAATATAAGCCAAAAGATCTTCGTCTGTCCGGGCCAAAGCGCCAATTTGCTTCCTTGCCGCCTCGATTTCCGGTTCCAGATAATCAGCGGGCCGGCCGGTTATCGGTTCCTGGCCACGCTTGTAGTTTCTCAATATTTTTTTTGTCAGTTCCGGGTCAATCGGCATAGGAGTCCGTCCGTACAAACCCAAAACCAAATCTTTAAGTTGATTCGACACACGCACATAACGGCCGAAAAGAACGTTGAGCACGGCCTGCGCCCCAATGATTTGGGATACCGGGGTCACCAAAGGAGGATAACCCATATCCTTTCTTGTCTGTACAACTTCCTTATATATCTCATCGAGTCTGTCCAAGGCGTTCATTTCCTTGAGCTGGCCGGTCAAATTGGAAATCATGCCGCCGGGAATTTGATGGGCCAGCACGCCGTTGTCGATAATAGACAGTTTCTGGTTGGCCAGATAACTATTATATTTAGGCGCAATGCTTTCGAGGTGTTCACCCAGTATAAGCAATTTATGCAATTCGATTGCCGGTTCTCGGTCCGTTCCCTGAAGCGCCGCGATAATTGGTTCAATGGCGGGCATGGAGGTTCTCAGTGCGAAAGGCGCCAGACACGTGTCGATAACATCCACTCCGGCCTCAATCGCCTTGAGATAAGCCATAGAAGCCATGCCGCTGGTGTAATGACTGTGCAGATGGAGCGGTACTTTGATAGCTTTTTTTATCGCGGAAACCAAATCATAAGCGTCAAAAGGCGAAAGAAGACCGGCCATATCCTTAACGCATACCGCATTAGCGCCCATCTGCTCGATCTCTTTTGCCTTAGCCACAAAGTATTCCAAATTGTAAACTTCTCCGCCCAAACGAACATCAGTAAGAGAATAACAAACGGCACCCTGAAACTCCTTACCGTTGGCCTTAATCCGTTCAGCGCAGGATTCCATGTTGCGGAAATCGTTCAGTGCGTCAAAACAGCGAAAAACATCAATACCGATTTCGCAGGCCTTATCCACAAAAGCTTTGACGACATCATCGGCATAATGACGGTAACCGACAAGATTCTGCCCGCGAATGAGCATGGCAAAAGGCGTTTTCTTGATGTACTTTTTCAGAATGCGGGGACGCATCCACGGATCCTCATCCAGAAAACGATGCATGGTATCGAAGGTCGCGCCACCCCAAACCTCCATCGCGTGAAAACCGCAATTATCCATTTCCTCAGCGATGGGAAGCATATCCTCCGTTTTCATTCGTGTGGCGTAAATTGATTGATGCCCGTCGCGAAAAGTATTATCTTGAACCTTTATCGGATTTCCAGGTTTATCTTTCATCTTGTTTGCCCTTATTCCTCCTCAGCAACATGCTGCTGCGCAAAATAAACAATTAAATACCTAATCTCTCCCGGCGAAGCTTTTCTGCGCCGCGGCCAATCCGGTAATTGACGTACAGGAAATCCCGATCGTCCTGAAAAAATCCCGCAGCGGGCGGCCTGGTCCTACTTCAAAAATATTTGCAGTTTGAGAAGCCAGGCTGCACATATTTTCACACCAATTTACCGTATTGCTCAACTGTCTGACCAGGTTCCCCCTTATTTGCACCGCATTGTCCACATGGAAGCTTCCTGTGTAATTGGAAGTCACATTCGGCGCATTTTTTGTTTCTATATTTTTTATCTTATTCAATAAAACCTTGTCAAAAATATCCTCTATTGGCTGCATGAAACGGCTATGAAAGGGAGCACTCACATTAAGCTGTACAAAACGCATCGGCTTCTGCCCGGTCAGGGCTTCCGTAAGCCTTTTTTCAGCTTCAGGCAAAGCGGAAAGCTTTCCGCTGATTACTACCTGATTGACGGAGTTGATATTGGCAATATCGACAGGCAAATCAAAAATTAATTGTCTTAATTTTTTTATATCTATTTCTTCCGAAATGATCGCGGCCATTCCGCCAACACCTACGGGAACAGCTTCCTGCATCAACTTTCCACGTGCCTGAACTGTTTTCAGTGTTTCGCTCAAAGAAAAAACACCCGCCGCCACCAATGCGGTGAATTCACCCAAAGAATGTCCTCCAAAGTAAGATGGGGCAAAGCCAAAACGCTCAGACAAACCCCTGAGCATAGCTATTTCCGTTGTGACGATGCACGGCTGCGTATATTCAGTAAGATGGAGCTTTTCATCTCCGCCGAAACACATTGCCGCCACATCCCATCCCAGAGCATCAGCTGCCTCTTCATAAGTCTGTCGGCATACAGGAATATCCTGATAAAAGTCTTTCCCCATCCCGGGCTTTTGTGAACCCTGTCCAGGAAAAACAACAGCTATTTTGTCAGAATTCATCATTGAACCTCATTTTTTCAAAGTATTTCCTTTACTCTTTTATCATAAGATAACCTAAATACAAGAATTGAATGAAAGCATATTTTGTACCATTACAAAAAAATAACTGCAAAATCAAATCAATCCGTTATTATTACTTTTTTCCCGTAAAATATTTCCATCGTCTTTTCCAATATCCGTTTATGTGCGTAAAGTGCTTCGCAATGCGAAGTATTATTCGCCAACGCAATACAGTATAATTTAAAAAAGTAAGAAAATTTTTTACGTACGGCCCGAAGACAGTTTTATCAATATTTTATTACTGTGGAATTTGATGAAAAATATTGATAAACAAGTCATGGAAAATAAGGCTTGTAACAAGATAGTTTCGAATAATTATGGATACATTTACATTAGCGGCAACAAGTTTTATCATTTGTCTTTCTCTTATCCTGACAGGGAAAAAGGGTAAATTGCATATGTCCTTTGCCGGTCTTTGTGCTGCTGTTTTTATCTGGCAAAGTGTTGTGTTCCTTCGTGATTTTTTCGACACGTATTTTTTGATGATTTTGGAAAATCTCGCTCTTTTAGCTATGGCTCCTTTGATACTGCGTTTTTTTCACCACCTGACCCGTAATAAATCTTTTGTTCTGCGGGGAGTAGTAATAATTTTCTTCATGGTAAGCATAACGGGCATTTTTTCCCTTCTTACAAAATTATCCGAATGGCCATATCTTAATTTTGTTATTTTATCGTATCTCCTGATTGTTCTGGTTTTTTGCTATGTCTCTTTATGGAGCTACGTAAAAAAACTGCCGCCCAGTACTGAAAAAAAACGCTTGGGTTATTTGCTGGTCGCCTGCCCGGTTGCTCTGCTATTAATCTGTTTGGATTTTTTACCGCGTTTAGGTTATTCTTTCCCTCCAATATCCGGACTTGTTTGGGCCGCGCTTCTTTATCTTGTTCTTCTGGTCATCGCCTACCCTCAGCTCAACGAACTGCATGATTTTTTTGCCCGTGCCCTGGTAATCTTCATCAGTACCATTTCCGGCGCGATTATCTTTTATTTCGTTGCGCTGTTTTTCAGCCCCAGTACACCTTCTTTCACGAGCGTAATCATGGCGTCTTTTTTGATTGTCATCTCCCTTACCCCGCTGAAAATGATCCTGAAAAAAGTGTTCAGCTATTTTTATCCCGATAGCAAAGACGTATTCACATCTCTTTATGAATTCGACGAAAAACTGGAAAAAGAAAAAGCCTTTATGCTGGCGGAAATGGCGCCGGTGCTGGCTCATGAAATCCGCAACCCCCTAGGTTCCATCAAGGGCGCAGCCCAGTATTTAAAATCAGAGGCTGCCTCCGAAGAGCAAAAAAATCTTTTGGATGTGATCATTGAAGAATCGAACAGGCTCAACACCGTCGTGCATCAGTTCATGGACTACGCACGTCCCTACAAATTGAACTTCAAAGCGCAAAACGTCAACGTGATTATTCAAAAAGCCATTTCTATTCTCGCGGCAAACAAACTTGCGGAAAACATCAACATTGTCCGCGAGCTGAATCATGATCTGCCTAACGCGGACGTGGACGAGCAACAATTTTTACAGGTTATATTGAATATCGCCCTCAATGGTATTGAAGCAATGCCTCAGGGCGGCACCCTTACTTTTCGCACATCCAATATTGACACAGGACCCGAAGGAGCTATCACTATCACCATCCGCGACACGGGCAGCGGAATAGACAAAGAAGAAATAAAAAACATTTTCAAGCCTTTTTACACGACGAAGAAAAGAGGCGCGGGACTTGGTTTGGCTATTTGTCAAAAAATCATCAAGGAACACGGCGGTTTCATCCGGGTAAAGTCAATTCCCGGACAGGGAACGGTGTTTTTCATCAAACTGCGCGCCGCTTTGTGAAAAAACAATCAATCTTGATTTAAATGCCAAAACAGAATATTTGTAAAACATGAACAAAATACTAATTGTCGACGACGAACTTAATATGCGGCTGGTTCTGACAGCAATGCTCAAGAAAGAAGGTTACGAAATCGCTTCCGCCGCTGACGGGAGCGAAGCCTTGAGTATCCTAAAATCGGGCCCGATAGACGCGGTGATAACCGATTTGAAAATGCCGAACGTCGACGGCATGGAACTACTCGACCATATGAACGATAAACATCCGGCGATACCCGTCATTATAATTACGGCCCACGGGACAGTAGCCACTGCCGTCGAAGCGCTGAAGAAAGGCGCGTTGGACTACATCACTAAGCCGTTCGATCTCGACGAATTGAAAAACGTCATTTCCAAAGCGATGAAAACACGCACGCTGAAAGAAAACGAACTTTTTTTACCGCCGGAAGACATAGAGCGCGCCGGCATCATCGGCACCAGTAAAAGCATCAAAGATATTTTTGAGGCAATCAAGCGCGTGGCTCCGACAACAACAACAATTTTAATCACGGGCGAAACAGGCACAGGAAAAGAGCTGGTCGCCGACGCAATTCATTACAACTCGCCGCGAAAAAAAAATCCGTTGATTAAAATAAACTGCGCGGCCATCGCCAAAACACTGATGGAAAGCGAACTATTCGGGCATGAAAAAGGAGCATACACCGGCGCGGCCGTAACCAAGCCTGGAAAATTCGAATTGGCGCACAAAGGAACTTTATTTCTCGATGAAGTCAGTGAGATCCCCCGCGATATGCAGGTGAAGCTTCTGCGCGTTCTGCAGGAACAGGAATTCGAGCGAGTCGGCGGACTGCGCACGATAAAGGTAGACGTGCGCATCATCGCCGCCACCAACCAAAATTTGTTACAGCAGGTGCAAGCGGGTAATTTCCGCGAGGATTTATATTATCGCCTCAATGTTTTTCCCATTGAAGTGCCACCACTCAGAAGCAGAAAAGAAGACATTCTGCCGCTGACAGACTATTTTTTGGAAAAATTCAATAAAAAACTCAATGTTTCGGTTAACATGGAACAAGAAGTCAAGAAAATGTTTCTGCGCCATGATTGGCCGGGCAATATCCGCGAGCTGGAAAACCTTATCGAAAGAATGATTCTGCTGGCACAAAATGATACCGTTACCATGAGGGAGATTCCTGAAGAATTCAAAGCCGCCGTCAATAAAATTGCGGCGGCACCGCTGGAAACAAGCAAGAAACCTTTTAAGAATTATATGCGCGACCACGTGGAAAATGTCGAAAAACAAATGATTGTCAAAATGCTGGAAGAGGCGGGTGGAAATGTCACCAAAGCCGCCCAGCAGCTGGGATTGAGCCGTAAAGGCCTGCAACTGAAGATGATTAAATACAATTTGCGCAAAGATATGAAGTAAACAGCGAAACACCGTTCCGACTTTTTTTCAGGAAACAAAAAATGAATTTCAAAATTATTCTAGTTATTATCCTTGCATGTTTGGTTCTTGTCTTTGTGGCGCAAAACATCGACATTGTTTCCCTCAAGTTTTTCTATTGGGAAATTGCGATGTCGCGCGCCGTACTGATATTTTTTCCCCTGCTCATCGGTTTCATGATCGGTTGGTTTCTGAAAAGCTATCTCAGCTATCGCAAGAAAAAAAAGGAAGTGCAAAACATTCTTAATAAATAAAACTTTTTAGTGCGGCAAGTAAGCTCAAAAGCAGAGTATACGGTTTTAAAATTCAACTAACTGAGACCGCATTTTACTTGCTTAAAGTGTCGTAAATTCCCACGGCCATAATGGCGACAATTAAAACAGGGACAACATAACGGATAAGGATACTCCACCATTTCCCTATGGTGAAAACAGTACAGCCTTTATTGGCCTCATCAACAGCTTTTTTTGTCCCCCAGATGTAGCCGACAAATATTGCCGACAGCAGTCCCCCCAGCGGCAGGAAAATGCTGTTGGCAAACCAGTCATAGGTATCGAGCAGATCCGTCTTGAGACCGGGACAGTGAACTCCGTCAAGTACGTTATAGCCTAAACCAGCCGGGAGCCCGGCGATAAAAATTACCAGCCCCATGCAGATTGCGGCTTTTTTACGCTGCCATCCTTTTTCATCAATCAGCCAGGCCGATACAACCTCTAACAGAGAAATAGCGGAAGTCAAAGCGGCAATGCTCAGCAAAACAAAAAAAAGAACGCCAAATACAATCCCCAGAGGCATTTGCGCAAAAACAGCGGGGAGCGTAATAAAAACCAGACCCGGGCCCGCTCCCGGAGCATATCCCAAAGCAAACACAGCCGGAAATATGGCAAAACCAGCCAACAAGGCGACCGCAGTGTCCAAACCGGCCACAGAAGCGGCGCTGAATGGAATTTCATCTTTGCTTTGCAGATAACTTCCGTAGGTAATGAAAACACCCATGCCCAAACTCAGAGAAAAAAAAGCCTGGGAAATAGCGCCAAGAAGCGTCCTACCGGTCACCTCGCTGAAATCCGGTTTCAGATAATAGATAATACCCTCACTCGCCCCGGGCAGGGTGACAGAACGCAGAATCAAAATGAGCAATATGATGAAAAGTACCGGCATAAGGATAGTGGACCATCTTTGTATCCCCTTAACCACGCCGGCGGCAATAATGCCGATGGTTAAAATCATAAACAGAGCCTGCCAGCAAATCGGTTCCCAAATGCTTGCTATATGATTCTTGAAAATTTCGGCGTGATTAATATCCGGGCTGCCTGTTGCGACGATGACTTTATAAACATAAGCCAAAGACCAGCCAGCAACAACAACATAGTAGGAAAGAATGACAAAGCCGGTAAAAACACCTAACGCGCCTACGAGCCACCAGGGGCTGTTGGGCGCGAGAGCTTTAAAGGCTCCCACAGGATTCCGCTGGGAAACACGACCAAGGACTGTTTCATTAACAATTAATGGATAGCCAATCAAACAGATGGCAATCAGGTAAATAACAATGAAGGCCGCGCCGCCATGCTCACCCGTCATGTACGGGAACCGCCAGATATTCCCCAGACCTATTGCCGAACCTGCCGCCGCCAAAATGAATCCGGCACGAGTCGCCCAATGTTCTCTGTTGTTTTTGAAATCGTTCAACGTGTTTCTCCTCTTTAAAATCAAAACAAGGGCAAATAAATTTTTCGACGCGAACTATAGAAATTTCATTTCCTGGTGTCAAGACAAAACACATATTGAAAACATTTCCCGGACAAGCGCGTTTTTTCCAATATCTTAATTAACTTGACACAGCTTTAATATTTTCATTATATATTCATAAACCTCTTAAATTAAAATCACGACATTGTAAAAATAAAAAAGAAAGGAGTGCCATCTATGAAAATTCAGGACATCAAGACAATCGCCGTCATTGGCGCGGGCGACATGGGTCACGGCATAGCTCAGGTCTGCGCTATGGCCGGCATGAAAATTAATCTTTACGACATCAAGCAGGAATTTGTGGACAGGGGCATGGCAAAAATGAAAGCCAGCTTTGAAAAGCAGGTGGCCAAGCAAAAAATGTCCGTGGACGATTTGAACAAAATGATGGGAAACATCAACGGCTTCATCTCTTTGAAAGATGCCGTCGCCGACATCGATTATATGATTGAGGCCGCGCCGGAGATACTCGACCTTAAAATAAAAATCTTCAAAGAAGTTGACGAAAACGCGCCAAAACACGCTATCTTGGCCTCCAATACATCCAATATGAGCATCACGGAGATGGGCGCGGCGACAAAGAGACCGGATAAAGTTTTGGGAATTCACTTTTTCAACCCGCCAGTCATGATGGCACTCGTCGAGGTCATCAGAGGAAAGCAAACATCCCTCGAAACCATGAACGTCAGCTTCGAACTGATGTCAAAATTGAAAAACTTCCGCGGCGCGATGGTTCCGGTAAGGGTGGAAAAAGATTCTCCGGGCTTTATCTTCAATCGGATCAACGCGCCGGTAGGCCTTTATCTGGCCCAGATTTACGAACAAGGTTTGGTAAAACCGGAAGCGGTCGACGCCAAAATCAGATCTATTGGTTCTCCGATGGGACCTTACGAAACGATGGATTTTTCCGGGCTGGACGTTTATATGCATGGCACGGAATATTTTGCCAAAACCCTCTCTCCTGAATTCAAGCCCACCAACTGGCTCAAAAAAATGAATGAAACCGGGACACTGGGCAAAAAAAGCGGCAAGGGAATATTCGTCTGGCCGGAAGGCAACAGGCCGCAAATTGACATGAGCAAGGCTGATCCTAATTTTGATCCGATGGATATCGTCTGCCTGCAGGTAAATGAGGGAACAAAACTTTTGGAAGAAGGCGTGACCGGCAGCGCAGCGGAAATCGACAAAGCCATGGTCAACGGCGGCGGTTCTCCCTTCGGGCCTTTTGCCCTAGCTAAAGGTATGGGCTGGCCCCAAGTTGCCGAGCGCTGCGAAGCTATCTCTAAGAAACTGGGTATCCAATGGTTTCTTCCCACCGAAACACTGAAGAAAGGAAATATTCAGGTTTAAAGAAGTTTCCGAAAATCACGATAGGGAGTTCATCAAAGTGATGAACTCCCTATTTTCTAATCCCGCAACCGGTGACACAACTTTCTTGTAATCGCGTATTTATTGATATATAAATTGCGGCAGATTAAAGTTTTTCGTTCAGAGTGCTAAATGCATATAAACAGCGTGACCTTCCACCCCGAAAGATATCCGACAGAAAAAGCATATCCTTTTTCTTTGCCCATTTTTCACAAAACAAAAACAATCAATTTTGACTTACCGATTACCATATTCGTCGGCGAAAACGGCACGGGCAAATCCACGCTGCTGGAGGCCATTACTCTCGCCTGCGGCATACACATATGGCGTCAAACAGAAAGGAGCCGCCCGCAATATAATCCTTACGAGGATCAACTTTGTAAATATATCACTGTGAAGTGGCAAGACGGCCGTGTTCCCGGCTCTTTTTTCAGCTCAAAAATATTTCAGCATTTTGCCGAACTGCTCGATGAGTGGGCGGCGGCAGACCGCGGGCAACTTGACTACTTTGGCGGGAAATCGCTGACCGCTCAATCTCACGGTCAATCACTGATGTCTTTTTTTGAAAATCGTTATCAAATAAAAGGTCTTTATCTTATGGACGAACCAGAAACTGCTCTTTCTCCTCAGAGCCAAATACATCTTTTATCTCTTTTAAATAAAATGAGTACTGCCGGCCACGCACAGTTCATTTTTGCCACCCATTCCCCCATTTTGCTGGCCTGTTCAAACGCAAAATTATACTCCTTCGACGATGCCGAAGTACACTCAATCAGTTATGAAAGCACAAATCATTACCGTCTGTACAAGCTTTTTTTGGAAAACAAGAATGATTTCTTAAACACAAAAAATAACAAATAAACGGGATTTTTCTCTTAATAAACTAATTATTCCATCTGTAAAATCAATAATTTCCCCATTATCGGATTATATCAAGCCAAAAAATATTTTTTGTTTGACAAAAAAACATTTTACATATAGAAGATACGGCAAACGATTGCCGATTGCCTTATGAAGCAACTTTTCGACCCTGAAGACATTGAACGCAAAAACATTCTGATGCTGAAAATTCTGAACGAAAGCCCAGTCTCTCTTGGCGCGCGCATTATCGCACGCAAAATGCAGGAACATGGCATCCAGCTTAGCGAGAGGACTGTTCGTTATCACCTGAAACTAATGGATGAAAGGGGTTTGACTAGACTCGTCGGCAGACGTGATGGCAGGGTTATCACGGATTTGGGCTTGGAAGAAATTGCCAACGCGCGAGTTCAGGATAAAATAAGTCTTTCGATTTCCCGTATCGATGTATTGTCATTTAAAACAACTTTTAATCTTCGAAAAAAACGCGGGCGGGTGCCGGTAAATATTTCTTTTATTCCCGAAGATAAATTCAAACAGATTCTATCAGTTATGAAACCAGTTTTTCAGAAGAAGCTGGCCGTATCCGACCGTATCGCCGTTGCCCGAGCAAACGAAAAATTGGGAGAAGTCGTCATCCCGGAAGGAAAAATTGGCTTGGCCACGGTTTGCAGCATTGTTATTAACGGTGTACTGCTCAAGCACGGCATCCCCATTGATTCCAAATTTGGCGGAATTCTACAGTTGAAAAACGGAAAACCTCTTCGTTTTGTTGAGCTAATTCACTATTCCGGCTCTTCTCTTGACCCTTCGGAAATATTCATTCGCGGAAAAATGACATCCGTAAAAGAAGTTATCGAAAAAAATGAGGGAAAGATTCTGGCCAATTTCCGTGAAATTCCGGCACTCAGCCGTTCTTTGGTTACTGACGTCATCGCCGAATTCCGCGAAGCGGGTATTAACGGAATTTTATCCATCGGTGATGTCGGTACAGCGCTTGGTCAGACTAACGTTGATATAAACAAGGTTGGTATGATTTTAATCGGCGGGCTTAATCCGATTGCCGCGGCATATGAAAACGGTTTTGATGTGGAAAACAAAGCAATGTCCACGGTAATGGAATTTGAAGAGCTTCAAAGTATCGAGCAAATATAAAAATATGCATGAAATTATGCAGGAAATAAATATTCTTTTTAAGGGAGATTAAATTTATGTCAGTAATCAAAGATGTAATTGCGAAAGTAAAACAAATGGATCCGAGCCAGCCGGAGTTTCATCAGGCCGTTGAGGAAGTAATGGAGACACTGGAACCCACGGTCAAAAAGCATCCGGAATTCGTAAAAGCTAATATTTACGAACGAATTGTGGAACCGGAAAGAACCGTTATCTTTCGGGTGCCTTGGATGGATGATAAAGGCAACGTGCAGGTCAATCGCGGTTTTCGCGTTCAATTCAACAACGCCATCGGGCCGTTTAAAGGCGGCTTGCGTTTTCATCCTTCCGTCAATCTGAGTATTATCAAGTTTTTGGGTTTTGAACAAATATTCAAAAACGCGCTGACCACACTGCCCATGGGCGGCGCCAAAGGGGGCTCTGACTTTGACCCTAAAGGAAAATCAGACGGCGAAGTAATGCGTTTCTGTCAGGCATTTATGCGCGAGCTTTTCCGCCATATCGGCGGTGAGATTGACGTGCCGGCCGGTGATATCGGCGTGGGGGCGCGGGAAATCGGCTACCTTTATGGATATTACAAAAAAATCCGCAACGAGCACACAGGAGTCCTTACCGGAAAGGGACTGGAATACGGTGGCAGCTTAATTCGCCCGGAGGCAACAGGTTACGGCACCGTGTATTTCGCCGCGGAAATGCTCGCCACTCGCGGCTTAAACTTCAAAGGAAAAACCGTGGCCGTCAGCGGGGCGGGGAATGTGGCGCAATACGCAATAGAAAAGGTCAATCAACTGGGCGGAAAAGTGGTTTCACTGTGCGATTCGTCCGCAACCATCATCGATGAAGCAGGAATAGATGATGACAAGTGCTGCTATGTTCTGGAATTGAAAAACGTCAGGCGCGGCCGTATTTCCGAATATGCCGACAAATACAAAACTGTTTGCTATGAAGGAAAGAATGTCTGGGATGTTATCAGAGAACAAAGCATCAAAGTTGACATCGCCCTGCCCTGCGCCACTCAAAACGAAATCAACGGGAAAAACGCCGCAGCGCTGATAAAAAACGGCTGCATCTGCGTGGCCGAGGGCGCCAACATGCCCTCCACACCGGAAGCAATCAAGATTTTCCAGGAAAACAAAATTCTTTACGGCCCTGGTAAAGCGGCCAATGCCGGAGGCGTAGCCACCTCCGGTCTGGAAATGAGCCAGAACAGTTTAAGGCTTTCCTGGACGCGTGAAGAAGTTGACAACCGCCTGCTGATTATTATGAAAAGCATCCATAAGGCCTGCTACGAAACAGCGGAAGCATACGGTAAAAAGGGTGACTATGTCACCGGCGCCAACATCGCCGGATTTACCAAAGTGGCCAAAGCAATGCTGGCTTACGGTGTTATTTAATTCTTCGTCTTGTAAAACAAAAGAGCCCGTTTACATATATGCAAGGCAGCTGTGTTTGCGGGTTCTTTATTATCGTTATCGAGCATTTTTACTGTGCGGTCGTCTTCAATATCTGAATAAAATAATTGGCCGCATACAAAACAGACAAAAAATTTGCTCGAAAAGTAAATCAGGTAAATTTTTGTTCACAATTTTGATAAAAGATAATAAGTTAAATTAATGAGCATACAAAAATCTAATGTTGGAAGCTTTAGGCAAAAGATATAGCTAATGCAACGTAAACAAAAAAAAACAAATATCCGCGCAAATGGGCACAAAGCTTCCGCCGGGAATACCGATGTTTCGCGAACCAAACTCCGTGAGCGGGTGAAGGAACTCACCTGTCTTTATGGCATTGCGCAGGTGGCCTCTAATCCTAATCTTCCGCTCGAACGTAAGCTTAAAGATATCGTGCAGCTACTCCCCCCCGCCTGGCAGTACCAACATCGGGCCTGCGCCAGAATCATTATTGACGGACAAGTCTTTCAGAGTCCGGGATTTTGTAATGGTGAACGACGGCAAACCGCCACCATCTGTATTGCCGGCAGGAATCGGGGAACTGTTGAGATTCATTATCGTAACGGGCGCGGTCTTCTGAAAATGAACCCTTTCCTCCATGAAGAACAAAACCTGATTGACAATATCGCGAGACAAATTGCGCTCATGATTGAACATGAAGAAGACAGCGCCATCAAAACCGAGCTTCAAAAACAACTGATCCGAACTGATCGTTTGGCTGCTATCGGCCAGCTCGCCGCCGGCGTTGCCCATGAACTCAACGAACCACTGAACACAATTCTGGGATTTGCTCAACTTGCGCAGAAAACACCGGACCTGCCCCTTCAGACAAAAAGTGATCTGGAAAAAATCGCGGATGCTTCTTTGCACGCCCGTAACATTATCCGGGAACTTTTAATTTTTGCCCGCCAGGGCAAACCGGGTCGCACCCCGGTAAACCTGAACCAGATCATTATGAATGAATTGAAACTGTTTGAAACGATGTGCGCCAAATCCGGCGTGGAGCTCAAACGTGTTGTCGATTCCGAGCTGCCAGAGATATTGGCTGACAAATCCCAACTCAGACAAGTAATTTCCAACTTAATTGTCAATGCTCTTCAGGCCATGCCCGACGGAGGCACACTTACGCTGCAAACTTCTTTCGACGCATCTTCGGTAAAATTTGTGGTCGAAGATACAGGAATCGGCATGAGCGACGAAGTCAAGGAAAACATTTTTCTGCCTTTTTATACCACAAAAGATGTCGATCAAGGCACTGGTCTCGGGCTTTCGGTGGTGCACGGCATTATAGCTTCGCATAAAGGAGAAATATTCGTCAAAAGCGAAAAAGATAAAGGAACGCATTTTACGGTAACTTTCCCCCGGCAACAGGAAACTGTTTCAAAGGAATATGGGATATGAAAGTCCTCGAAAGAAACAAGATTTTGGTCGTGGATGACGCACCTACCGCTCTTGATATTCTGCGGCGCAATCTCAGTTCACAAGACTATCAGGTCTTTACGGCATCCAATGTCTCAGATGCCGTAAAAATTTTGGAAAGCGTCCCCATCAATCTTGTCATCACGGACTATAAAATGCCCAAAATCAGCGGCCTTGATCTGATACGGCACATCCGGGAAAACTTTTATGAAACCGAAGTGATCATGATTACCGGATATGCCTCAGTCAAGGGCGCTGTCGAAGCCGTAAAAATGGGGGCGGAGGAATATCTTACGAAACCTTTTACGGATGAGGAACTTTTCCATGCCGTAGAACGAGCGCTCAATAAGCAGGAACTGCGCAGGATTGTGCAAGCGGAAAAGCCTCGATTTTCCGCTTCTTACGGCATCGTCGGCAAATCCAGGCTCGTCCGTAAAATGCTCGCGGATATAGAGAAAGCTTCTAAATCTAATGCCACAGTGCTTGTGGTGGGGGAGAGCGGTACCGGTAAGGAACTGGTTGCACGGGCCATCCACTACAGTAGCAGGCGGGCATCTGCACCTTTTGTTCCGGTAAATTGCGGAGCCATTCCCGAAAAACTCTTGGAAAGCGAATTGTTCGGTTACGTTAAAGGAGCATTTACCGGCGCCAACGAATCCCGTGCGGGATTTTTCCAAACTGCGGACGGCGGGACTATATTACTCGACGAGGTTAATGAGATGAGCATTGCCATGCAAGTCAAGCTTCTCAGAGTGCTTCAGGATAAACAGGTTTGCATGGTCGGCGACAGAAAGAGCCGGAAGGTGGATGTCCGCATTATCGCCTCGAGCAATAAAGACCTAAGAGGACTGGTCAACAAAGGCGTTTTTCGTGAGGATTTATTCTTTCGCCTGAACGTCGTAACGATTACGGTACCTCCGCTGAGAAACCGCCCCGAAGATATCGCCGATTTAATCGCTCATTTTACCGGGAAGTTTGCCGACGAACTCGGGAAAAATCTTCCCACTTTTTCCGACGAGGTTGTGCAAGCCCTTATGGGCTATGCATGGCCGGGAAATATTCGAGAACTCGAAAATCTAATCCAGCGACTCATTATCATGACCGACGGACAAAAAATTGAAATCACTGACCTGCCTTCGGTTATGCGTTTTTCCATCACGCCCGGTTCGGTCCCTTTTCGACCGCTTGCCGAAGAAGAAGCCGCCTATATACGTAGAGTTTTGGCAAGCGTCGGCGGCAATAAATCACGCGCAGCAGAAATCTTACGTATTGACCGCAAAACACTTCGAGACAAGCTCAAGCCGAATGATAGTGAAATCAACATAGCAACCAAGAAAAACAACAAAAGTGTTTAAAAAAACCACAGTCTTTTCCGCGGCAAGAAGCCAATAACGAAATTGAGGAATATTTCCCCAGGTGGGGGAAATATCCCCATTCACTAGCTGTTTTTTGTTCCAATTATCGTTGTAATTGCTTCGCCGTACCGAACTCTTGTTTCTTTTAGCCTTTAATTTCCAACACTTTCCTTCTTCCTTGTAATTAGCTTTAGCATTTATCCATATGGCACGCAGTTTGCCCATGAGAATAACTCAAAAGATAAGGGGGGCAATATGACCAAAAAGACACGGGGTTTATGTTCGACCTGTGCGCATTCAGTCAAATGTATACTCAAGCGTGCTAAAGACAACATAATGGGTGTTCAGCATTGTGAGGAATACGAAACCGCTTGTCTTCCTGCTGCCGTCCGTTCGCCCGAACAGCCTTCCGAAAGATTTAAACAGGCACCTTCCAAAATTCTAGGCCTGTGCAGCAATTGTGCTCAATATCCTGTATGTAGCTTTCCCAAACCAGAGTCGGGTGTATGGCATTGCGAGGAATACAGGTAAGACATTTCGCGAAACAAAAGAAGATCTGTTCAATCGAGGAAAGGATATACATGGATACAAAAAACATTCTTGATATTATAAAAAAGCACAACAAAAACAAGGTCTCGCTTATTTCCATACTGGAAGAAATCCAAGGAGCCTATACATACCTACCCGAAAAGGCTTTGCGGCTGTTGGCCAAAGAAACCGGATGTTCATTGACGGATATTTACGGCGTCGCCACCTTCTACAAAGCCTTCAGTTTGAAACCCAAAGGCAAACATTGCGTTTCTGTATGTCTGGGCACGGCATGCCATGTCCGTGGCGCACAAAACATCGTCGAGGAATTCAAACGTGAACTCAGCATATCTCCGGGCGAAACCACGCCCGACAATGAAATAACTTTAGAAACGGTCAATTGCCTCGGAGCCTGCGCTCTGGGACCGACTGTTGTGTCTGATGGCCAATATTTTCCACATGTCAGTAAAAGCAGCGTAAAAGAAATCATAACTAGAACCAAAGGCGGCGGGAGAAGCATCGCTGCTGAAGCGGACATCCGTATATTTTCATTGCAGGTTTCCTGTCCCCTCTGCGGAAAAAGCCTTATGGATCACGATTATATTATCAACGGCCATCCGTCCGTTAAATTCAATGTTTCGATGAACGGTAAAAAAGTGTGGCTGCGCATGTCATCCCTTTACGGCAAACACACCGTTGAGTTGGAAAATCAGCTCCCGCCAAACGAGCTATCCCGCTTTCATTGTCCGCATTGCCATAATGAATTCCCGAGTTTTTCCACCTGCCCGGAATGCGGCGCTTCCATGGCCGCCCTGTTTGTCCGCGAAAAGTGCTCATGGGAAGTGTGTACGCGCCAAGGGTGTCAGGGGCACATATTGAACCTGGATCAGATCAATCTGCATAAAAAATCCAACAAAGGGAAAAATAAATGAATGCTTTTCAAACCGTCGCTGAATTCAAGGCGTACCGCAAATCCATTATCGAGAATCATAAAAAACATCCGGCCAAACCCTGCCTCGTTATTTGCGGCGGGACAGGCGGCCAGGCCAGTGGCTCGAACGATTTAATACGAATCATCAAACGTCGGATTCTGGAGCAAAATCTACAAGACAAACTTGCTCTCCGCATCACAGGTTGCCTGGGCTTCTGCGAAATGGACCCGTTCATCATCGTCGAACCGGGATATAATCTGTACCCGAAGTTGAAGATGGTAGACGTGTCCAGAATAGTCGACGCAGCCGTAAAAGGCGAGGTAGTTGAAGAACTCCTATACCGAGAGCCGGGTTCGACGGTCAAACGCTTTACAGAACAGGATATTCCCTTCTTTCAAGGGCAAACCCGGATTGTTCTCGGCCAAAACCAGCATCTGGACCCCATCCGGATCAGCGATTATTTGAAAACGGGCGGTTATGAGGCACTAGAAAAAGCGCTGGAAAAACCGGACGGTAATTGGATCGTGGAAGAAATCCTGAAATCCAGGCTGCGCGGACGAGGAGGTGCGGGGTTTCTAACCGGGAAAAAATGGGAACTGGCGCGGAATGTAAATAAGGGGCATACGCCGAAGTACATAATATGCAATGCGGATGAGGGGGATCCAGGCGCGTACATGGACCGCAGCATGCTCGAAGGCAATCCTCATGCGGTCATCGAAGGCATGATCATCGCGTCTATCGCCATCGGAGCCAATAATGGCATCATTTATGTGCGCACGGAATATCCTCTGGCTATCAAGCATGCCTCCATCGCCCTGAGAGAAGCCCGCCGTTTGGATCTTCTGGGGAAAAACATTTTAGGTACGGGCATTGATTTCGATATTGAAATTTTTCAAGGAGCCGGTGCATTCGTCTGCGGAGAGGAAACGGCATTGATCAAATCCATCGAAGGCAAGATGGGTGAACCTCGTCAGCGTCCTCCCTTTCCGATTCAAAAAGGACTTTTCGGTCACCCAACCTGCATCAACAACGTCGAAACACTGTCGAACATTCCCTACATCATCAAACACGGCGCCGACGAGTATCTGAAGATTGGCACGGCAAATAATTCCGGAACCAAGATTTTCTCCCTGGTCGGCAAGATAAAAAATACCGGACTGGTTGAGGTCCCGCTCGGCACACCGATTAGTACGGTGGTTTATGATATCGGCGGTGGCCCCTCGGGATCAGCTAAAATTAAAGCCATACAGACCGGTGGCCCATCTGGCGGCTGCATACCTTCTTCAATGTTCGACTTGCCCATAGACTACGACAGCCTGGCCAAGGTCGGCTCCATCATGGGGTCGGGCGGCATGATTGTCATGGACCAGAACACCTGCATGGTGGACGTGGCCAAATATTTTATGAACTTTCTTAAAAACGAGTCCTGCGGGAAATGCTTCACCTGCCGCAAAGGAACGCAGAGGCTGTATGAAATTCTGGAAGACATCACACTCGGCAAGGGAACGCCCCAACATCTGATTCTTCTGGAGGAGTTAGCACAGACCGTTAAGGACACCACCATGTGCGGTCTTGGCCAAACTGCGGCAAATCCCGTTTTGAGCACGTTGAGATATTTCCGTGACGAATATGAACGGCATATCAACGACAAACGATGCGATGCTTTCGTCTGTAAAGAACTCACCGGAGCCCCCTGTCAGGCGGCATGTCCCGTGGACACTGAACCGTGGCACTATGTTGCCCTTGTGGAAAAAGGCGAATACGAGGAAGCTTACCGTGTGATCCGTTCGGCCAATCCGTTTCCCTCCGTTAGCTCTCGGGTATGTGACCGCAAATGCGAAAGCCGCTGCAATCTGGGCATAAGCGGCGGAGAGGCCGTCGGCATCCGTGCCATCAAACGGTTTGTCACCGACAGAATCGATTCTTCTGCCTATAAACCGAAGTTGGGAAGGAAAAAGAAACAAAAAGTCGCCGTCGTCGGCGCCGGACCGGCAGGACTTACCGCGGCTCATTGTCTTTCTCTCCTCGGATACGGAGTTACCGTCTTTGAAGCGGAAGACAGACCGGGCGGCATGCTGTCTTGCTCGCTGCCGTCATATCGGCTACCCAAAAACATCGTGGAGAAAGAAATCAAAACCATTCTCAACAAAAACATCAAAATGGAATACGGGAGAGCACTGGGGAAAGATTTGACTATCCAGGATCTGCGGCAAAAATTCAGCGCGATATTTCTGTCCATTGGGGCGCATGAAAGCTGGCCTCTGAATCTGGAAAATGAAGATGTCGAAGGCGTTTTCCCTTCCATACAGTTTTTGAAAGCATTCAACATGAGAGGCGAGGAGCTTGCGCGGGGTCATGTGGGCGTCATCGGCGGAGGGAATTCGGCAGTGGATGCCGCCAGAGTGGCGCTGCGGCAGAAAGAGGTCATCAGTGTGTCTCTTCTCTATCGACGCACACGTGAAGAAATGCCTGCTTATGAAGAAGAAATTGACGCGGCCCTTGAAGAAGGCGTGAGAATTGAAACCCTAATCTCGCCAGTCAAAATCCATGTCCGTCAGGAAGAAATTGAGGCAGCTATCCGTGAAGGCGTCGAGTTGGAAACTCTTGTGACGCCCATCAAGATTTATTCTAAAGAAGGCCGCGTGGTGGGGATTGAATGCATTAAAAACCGTCTCGGCGAGATAGATGCCTCAGGTCGTCGCAAGCCCACCCCGATTCCCGGAAGCGAATTCAGACTGGAACTGGACACCCTGATAGTGGCTATCGGCGAAAAACCAAAAAGCGAATTCCTTGCTCACATGGGTCTGGAAATCGATAAGGGTGGCAGAATCAAGATCAACAGAAAAACTCTGGAGACAAGCATGAAAGGCGTGTTCGCGGGTGGTGACCTGGTGACTGGTCCCAACACCGTGATTGACGCCATCGCCGCCGGCAAAAAAGCCGCACAAAGTATTGACCGCTTTTTGCAAAACAAGCCTTTGACAATACCGGCCACGCCTAAGCTACCTAGTGTCTTTATCGAACCAACCGCAGTCGACGAGACGGCGGCCCAGGCATTAAGACGCGTCGAGCCCGCGGTGCTGCCGCCTTCAGCAAGAATAAAGAACTTCCGTGAAGTCACCATGGCCTTGCCGGAAGAGCAGGCACGTGCAGAATGCAGACGTTGCCTGCGCTGTGATCTCGCTTTCACCAGCGAGCAAACGATCGGACAACCAATGGCTGCTGCCACGGGAGGTGTGCAACATGATTAATCTGACAATAAATGGTTTGCCCGTATCAGTGGAAAAGGGCACTACAATTCTCGAGGCAGCAAAGTTTTACGGCTTTCCCATCCCGACGCTGTGTCATAAAGAAGGGCTCTCACCTTACGGGGCATGCAGGCTCTGCGTGGTCGAAATCGGCGAAGGATCTGCCGCTAAACTAGTTTCCTCCTGCACCTATCCCGTTGAAGATGGTCTTAAGGTGAGAACCGCCTCTGAACGCGTCCTCAAGGCAAGAAGAATAATCATCGAACTTTTGCTCGCGTCCTGTCCGCAGTCCAAGACTATCCAGGATATCGCATCGCGGCATAACGTGCGCCAGCAGCGATTCCGCCAGGAGTACGAAGACTGTATTCTCTGCGGATTATGCGTGCGGATGTGTAAGGAACAAATGATGGCCGGAGCCATAGGATTCCGCGGCCGCGGGCAAAACAGGAGCATTGGTACACCGTTTGACATTAAATCCGAAGTGTGCCGGCTCTGCGGCGGCTGTATAGAAGTCTGCCCCGCCTGTCAGACCCGCTGCACGTATACAGAACCGGAAAAAGCTATCTGCGGTGGTTGCGCGAACCTGGCGCCGCCTTGCATCGAGAAGGAACAGTTCCACGATATGATGTGTTACATGTCACCCTGTGTGGCGTGCGAAATAAAAAAAGTTTAAACCCAGAAAGGAGTATTTATATATGTCTTTTTCAAGAATAAACACCTCAAGCGCAACACTTACCAAAAACAGAACCGAGGAGTCAATAACGTCAACTTCGGGTATGTGCGTAACATGTATCGACGGTTGTGTCGGCATGTGTGAAATAGGCAAATCAGCTTACCGTGGCCATGAAGTTATATATCCCCAACCCTTTGGGGTAATAACTTGCGCCGGCGAGAAAAAATATCCTGTCGACTATTCGCACTTTAATATTATGGGAACGATCACCGGCGCACACGGTATTGAAGCCGATAGCGACAAAGCCATCTTTCCGGCCGTTAATCTTGAGGTGACCATCGGCCATGATAAAGGCATAAAATTCCGCCTCCCGTGGATCATTTCTGGGATCGGCTCCACCAACATCGCCAAAAATAACTGGGAAGGACTAGCCATAGGTTCCGCCCTAGCGGGAACCGGCCTTACTATCGGGGAAAACGTCGTCGGCATGGATCCCGAGGCCAAATTCAAGAACGGCAAAATCATCGACACGGTTGATTTAAAACGCCGGGTTACTCTCTACAGAGATTACCAGAGCAACGGTTATGGCGCTATTGTCGTACAGGCCAACGTGGAAGACGGCCGCTTGAAAGTGCATGAATATGCCATCGAAAAGCTCGGCGTCGAGTGCGTGGAGCTTAAGTGGGGTCAGGGCGCGAAAGATATCGGCGGCGAAGTCAAAATCAAGGATTTAAAGAAAGCTCAGATGCTACATGATCGTGGATATATTGTCCTGCCGAACCCTTATGACCCGAATGTCATTAAAGCTTTTGAACAAGGGGAATTCAAAGAGTTTGAAAGGCACTCGCGTGTCGGCATGGTAACGGAAGAATCTTTTGCCTCAACCATTGATCGCTTGCGGAAAACCGGAGCGAAATATATCTTTCTCAAAACTGGCGCTTATCGTCCCGTTGATCTGGCCAGAGCCATCGCTTTTTCCTCCAGATACAAACTGGATTTGCTTACCGTGGACAGCGCGGGCGGCGGCACAGGGATGAGCCCGTGGCGGATGATGAACGAATGGGGCGTCCCTCCCGTGGAGTTACATTCCCTTGTGTATCAATACGCCAAAAAGCTGGCGGAAAAGAAAAAATACCTGCCCGCTATCGCCGTGAACGGCGGATTTACATTTGAAGACCAAATATTCAAGGGCCTGGCGATGGGCGCGCCTTTCGTCAAAATGATCGGCATGGCGCGCGCTCCCATTGCGGCGGCAATGGTCGGGAAAACGATAGGACTTTCCATTGAGGCCCAGCAGGTTCCAGTTTACATCGAACGTTTCGGCAATTCCAAGGAAGAAATTTTCGTCACCGCAAGCTCGCTGCGCCAGAAACTGGGCGACAAAGATTTTGAAAAACTGCCAACCGGCGCCATTGGACTCTATACATACTATGAAAGATTGGCCCAAGGACTCCGCCAGCTTATGGCCGGCAGCAGAAAATTTTCTCTGGAGCATATATCGCGTAACGATCTGGCCGCTCTCACCCCCGAGGCAGCGCGCATCAGCGGCATTAATTATATTATGGATGTTGATAAGGACGAAGCATTCCGTGTTCTCGATATATAAAATTTTGCGGTAATCGATTCCTCCGGTTTCAATAGCCACGGGGAATCGATTTCTGTTCCTTTATTGATTATATCCTCATCTTTTGTTATTGACATGCAATAATCTGATTCACAATAATCTGTGGCAAACAATTATTTATGTGTGATCTAAGCCATACAGCAGATCGCTCTTCTCCTGGTAAAAGCTTAATACTTCGTCAGTCATACCAGCCAACAAACCTTTTTGCCGGATAAATAACTCATCTGCATTGGAGCCTGCCGCAAACCCGACAACCGGACAATTTGGGAAAAAAGAAATACGGCAAAAATCAATAAATGCGCATCTGACAGCCGCCAGCGATTGTCCCGCCCAGCTTGCGGCATTTTTCCAGAATCTCTGCAGTAATTTTTCCTCTGGCAATAACCGGCTCGAAAACTTTTTTCAATTTATAACCCAGCGCAATGCGCTCAATAGAATTTAAAGCGCCCGTACCGTCATTACCAGCGCTGATAAAGACAACAAAAGGCTTGCGGAAAACCTTATCTTGGACTTCAGGATAAGTGCGGTCAAAAAAATCTTTGAGCATCCCCGACATGTAGCCGAAATTTTCCGGCGTTCCCAATGCCAGACCGTCCGCCGACAATAAATCATCTGCCGTGGCATCTGCGGCTTTCTTCAAAACCACTTCAACGCCTTCAATGGATCGTGCGCCTTCGGCAACGGCATCAGCCATCATTTGCGTGTTGCCGCTCTGCGAATGATAAACGATTAATATTTTGGCCATGCTTCCATCCTATTTGTCTTTAGAAAATATCTACAACAAGCGACAAATAATCGTCAAGAATATTCTCCATAACACCTAGCTGTAAGAGAATTACCGTATTAATTCTTCACCTAAATATTAGTTGACTTTTTCAACTATCATTGATAGAATAAATTTATAGATGGTCAGGAAGGATTTTAAATTTTACCGGTGGAGGATTGGATAATGAATAAACAGGCCAGGCAATTAGCCGGACTACTTGAAGATGTGATGTATAATTTGGGCACGTACAATATGAGTGGTAATTGTTGTGAAAATATCTCCCACGGCGAGTTTCGGGCCCTTCGTATCATATCGCGAATGGACAGATGCACCATGCAGGACATCGCCAAAGGCATAGCAGTGACAAAAAGCGGCGCTACCCGTATTGTGAGTCGCCTGGAAGAAAAAAAGCTGGTGCGTCGGATGAACGATCATACTGATGGACGCGTATGTTGTGTGCAGTTATCGAAAGAAGGAAAGTCGCTCATATCGAGGTTAACGGAAGAACCCGCGAAAAGAATGGCGGATATTCTATCGGCTATGACGCCGGAAATGCGTCAAATCCTTCAAATCGGCCTGAGCGCCTTTGTTGAAACCGCTTTTAAACAAAACGAAAGTGCCACAGAACAACAGAAACCGGCTAAAGGAAATCACAAACGATTAACTAGAAAATAAGTTGATATGTTCAACTATTATTACATTAAAGATATTGGGGGTTATGTAAATGTTTGGTCTGAATAATTTTATCACAGCTGGCAAATTTTTTCTGGTCATTGCAGGTGAACTTATCCTTATATTTGTTGTTGTTTCTTTTATCATTGGCTTGCTGATGGAATATCTCCCGCCTTCCCGCGTAAGAGATTATTTGTCCAACAAATTTACATGGGTGCAATATTTTCTGGGTGCGAGTCTAGGCGCGCTCACTCCTTTCTGCTCGTGTTCCACTGTGCCCATAACGGCAGGCTTGCTCAAAGGCGGAGTACCTTTCGGCCCCACGATGGCATTTCTTTTTTCTTCACCGGTTCTTAACCCTATCATTATCGCGCTATTGCTTTCACTGCTAGGTCTAAAGGTGACAGTGGTTTACGTCATCGTTACTTTTTTGGGTTGCATAGTAATGGCTGTTCTGCTTTCGAAACTGGGGATGGAAAAACAGGTTAAGCCAATTATGAATATTGAAGCGTCCTGTTGTACGCCTGGGTCAAATCCAGATATCACAACCTTAAAATCCCAACCGGCGGCAAACGCCTGTTGCTCTTCAGGAAGTGCACAACCACTGACCTTCATAACATTGCCGACTATTGAGTCGTCATGCTGTTCTGCCAACCCTGAAACCGTCGCGACACCTAATGCAACATTTATGGAAAAGCTGAAAAGCGCATCGCTATCGGCAGTTGATACTTTTAAGGGTGTGTTCTGGTATCTTCTATTGGGTGCTGGAATTGGCGCTTTTATATACGGTTTTTTCCCGCAGGATCTTGTCGTCCGATTAGCCGGACCGGGAAACCCATGGTCCATTCCTATCGCAGCGGCTGTTGGCGTGCCCATGTATATCCGGGCGGAAACCGTTATTCCGATAGCTGCCGCCCTTGTGGGCAAGGGAATGGGGGTCGGAACAGTCCTTGCGCTGGTAATCGGCGGCGCCGGAGCGAGTATACCCGAAATAATCATTCTTAGTTCCATGTTTAAAAAGAAGCTGATCATTGCTTTCGTGTTAAACGTTTTCGTCATTGCTATCGCGGCAGGTTATCTTGTGGATATTTTGATATATTGATCTTAAATTATTGCATGTAAACGCGCTTGTCCCCCAACGCATGCCGGAAAAAGATCGATCTTGCGTTATGGCGCAATACAACAATCCGTGGCGGCGGATTTGTCTATTTTACAGCACTGCCTGTGGCTGAAGAACGTCAATATTCATAATAAGCGTCAATGTAATTATAAGCAATTTATTCTATCCCTCTAATTATACAATAGAAACATTGATGATAAATAATGATTGACAAACCGTGCCTATTTGGCTATATGACCAAATACAAAAGGAGATGTTTAGCCATGAATAAATCAATAAAACTTCGGTATGAGGCTCAGGCAAAAATCATCAAGGCTATGGCGCATCCCAGCAGGCTATTGATAATCGATGAACTGCATAAACAGGAGCGCTGTGTCGGCGAGCTCACCGAGATGATTGGCGCGGACACTTCCACTGTCTCCAAGCATTTAAGCGTTCTAAAAAACGCCGGGCTGGTGGCTGATGAAAAAAGAGGAAATGCTATCTTCTATACCCTGCGCTGCCCCTGCATTATGGGATTCATGGGATGTATGGAAGAGGTTCTTGCTGCCAACGCTGAAGATCAGAAAAACATTATGAAGGCGTGTAAAAAATAGGAGAAAAGCATGAAAATAGAAATTCTGGGAGTGGGTTGCGCAAAATGCCATAAACTCGAAGAAATGGTGCGTGATGTTGTCGCAAAAGAAAATATCAAAGCGGACATTTTCAAAGTGGAAGATTTCAAAAAAATCATGAACTACGGCGTCATGACAACGCCCGCGCTGGTTGTTGACGGGAAAGTAAAAGCAGCAGGCAAACTTCCTTCTCCTGAAGAAATAAAGAAAATGCTCGTCCATAATTAAATATCTGTTCATCATCAAAAAAGGTGAACATTACAACTTTTACCGGGAGGTGTTTCTATGATGTACGTCATTTATCTTATTACAGGGTTGTTAGCGGGTATTGTGGGCGGCTTATTAGGCACGGGAGGATGTGCACTCATCATGCCGGTCATTCGTTTCGGATTTCATTTTGATCCGGCTATCGCCGTGGGAACGACGCTGACCGCTGTTGTATTTACTGCAGGCTCCGGAGCTATTCAACATCTGCGTATGAAAAACGTGGACAAGACAACTGCTATGCAGGTAGGTATCAGCGGGGTTGTCGGCGTCATTATCGGTTCGATTATCTTTGCATATATTAAAGATTACGGAGATTTAATTGACCTCATTGTGGGAATTGCCTTTATTATTGTTTCTGTGCGTATGCTGTACGAAGGCCTTTTAGGCAAAACTCCTCCCGCGCCCGCCGGAACTACCATGCCCGGCACGCCGGCCGTAAAATCCGCTTTAGGAACATCAATCGGCATGCTCACCGGAATTATCGGATTAGGCGGCGGCTACGCTTTGGTTCCCTCTTTTTTATATTTCTTAAAGGCTCCCATGAAACTGGCCATCGGGACATCGATGGCTTCATTTGTCTGGATTGCCCTCGTGGGATCAATTTTTAAAATTTACCAAGACGTGGTGAACATCCCCGTAGCTGTGACGTTAGGGATAGGAGCGCTAATCGGCGCTATTTTCGGCGCCAAACTCGTCGCCAAATTCAAGCCGAACGTTTTGAAAGCGCTCTTTGGATTTTTGTTTCTCTATGTGTCGCTTAAATATATCCTGCTTTATTTTGGGATACACATTTAAAAATGGAGCAAAACTATGTCTGATTGTTGCGAAGTAGGCACAAAATTAATTTACTCCTGTTCCGGTTCGGCAGATGTGGGCGAAATTGCCGACCGGGTGGCGCGCAGACTGCGCAATGAAGGTTATGCAATCATGACTTGTCTGGCTGGCGTGAGCGCGGGACTTTCCGGTTTTGTCCAGTCGGCTATAGGCGCGGATGAAAACATTACAATTGACGGATGTTCTACTGCCTGCGCCAGAAAGTCACTGGAGCGTATTGGCGTTAACCCAAAACCCTATATCTTAACCGCCTTGGGACTGGAAAAACATGAAACACCCGTTACGGAAAAAGTTATAGATGAAATTTTTAAAAAAATTATAAATAGCGAGGGCTTCCCCGCAGCAAAAATCTCTACAGTAACTAATAGCTTCTGCAGGATAAAAATATTAAATAAAAAATAAATAAAGGAGATTAAATGTTTTTAAGGTTAAAACGAATCAGCTCTTTAGCCCTGTTGATGGTTTTTATTCTCATCTTACTTTCCGCAAACTATCATTGCGCTCTTGCTCAGGAAAAGGACGGTAAAACAGCACCGAAAACGGAAAAATCTATTATGCCGCTGGTGACTTTTGTGGAAATCGGCTCCGTCAACTGTATTCCCTGCCGCGCGATGCAGCCGATTATGAAAGAGGTGGAAGAAGAATACAAAGGACAGGTTAAAATTGTCTTTCACGATGTGTGGACGCCCAAGGGCAAAATGGACGCAGCAAAATACAATATCCGGGTCATCCCCACACAAGTGTTTCTGGACAAAAACGGCAAGGAATATTTCCGGCACGAGGGGTATTTCCCCAAAGAGGGTGTTGTTCAAGTTATAAAAATGCAGGGGGTCAAATAATTGCTTGTTGACCTCTTTACCTGGCTGACCGGCGCGCTCACCGGGTCTCCGGAAATTGCTATCGGAGCGGCTTTTGTTTGGGGGATATTATCGGTGGTACTTTCGCCCTGCCATATAGCCTGCATCCCCTTGATCGTCGGCTTCATCGACGGCCAGGGAAACATCAGCACAGGAAGAGCTTTTGTTCTTTCATTGCTCTTTGGATTAGGCATTCTCATTACGATTGGCCTAATTGGCCTGATCACGGGACTTGCAGGGCGTATGCTGGGCGATATTGGCGGTTACGGCAATTATTTAGTGGCAATTGTTTTTTTTGCGGTAGGCCTCAATTTGCTAGGCATTCTGCCTCTGCCTTTCATGGAGGGTGGAGCAAATCCTAACTATAAAAGAAAAGGTGTTCTGGCAGCTTTTATTTTGGGTCTTTTGTTTGGTATAGCATTAGGACCCTGCACATTTGCCTATATGGCGACGATGCTGGGCGTAGTGTTTAGCATGGCGTCAACGCAAATGATGCTGGCAATGACACTTCTGGCGGCCTTTGCCATTGGCCACTGTGCTGTATTGGTTTTTGCGGGAACATTTACGGAAGTTGTGCAGCATTACCTGCGCTGGAGTGAAAATTCCAAAGGCGCGGAGATTCTCAAAAAGAGCTGCGGCGTCCTGGTTATTCTGGGCGGTATTTATCTTATTGGCCTTAATTTTGTGCAAGGATAACTAAATGAAGAAAAGAGTTTTACTTTTGTGCACATCCAATTCCTGCCGCTCGCAGATGGCGGAAGGGGTCACTAATCATTTTTTCGGCGATAAACTTGAGGCTTTCTCCGCCGGAAGCCAAGCGTCTTACGTTCATCCTTTAGCTATTGAGGTGATGAAAGAAATAGATATCGACATTTCTGACCATCGCTCAAAAAATCTTTCCGAATTTAACGGGCAGAAATTCGACTACGTAATTACTCTGTGCGGTAGCGCCAACAAAACCTGCCTTCTTTATTTCGGCGGGACAAAAAAATACATATCGGATTTGACGATCCGGCAAAAGCCACTGGAAGCAAAGAAGAAATCATACAGAAATTAAGGCGTATGCGCGATGAAATTAAAGATAAGCTGACTGACTTTTTTCAAAACATAATACTAATTAATTAAGGAGCCACCTATGTCGGATAATTCGGATAATATCGTGGAAAAATTGTCATTTCTGGACAGGTTTTTAACGCTGTGGATTTTTATCGCCATCGGAGCGGGGATCGTTCTGGGTTACCTGCTGCCGCAAGTTTCCGCTTTTATCACCGGCCTGCAGTTAGGCACAACTTCCATTCCCATCGCTATAGGCCTGATTCTCATGATGTATCCGCCGCTTGCTCGCGTCAAATATGAAGAGATGGGCAAAGTTTTTAAAAACAAAAGGCTTTTGGGTATCTCTCTTTTGCAAAACTGGGTGATCGGGCCGATTGTCATGTTTATTCTCGCCGTGATTTTTCTGCATAATTATCCTGAATATATGATTGGCGTTATTCTCGTCGGGCTGGCGCGCTGTATCGCCATGGTTATTGTGTGGAATGAACTGGCCTGCGGCGACAGGGAACTGGCCGTGGGACTAGTCGCCTTTAATGCCGTGGCGCAGGTGCTTTTTTACGCTTTTTATATTTACTTTTTCATTACCGTCATGCTCAACTGGTTGGGACTTGCCCAGTCAGTTAATATCGATATCTCCATGGCGGAATCGGCAAAAACGGTTTTTATCTATCTAGGTATTCCTTTTCTCGCCGGCCTAATCACCCGTTATTCAATAATTTATTGGAAAGGCGAAGAATGGTTTAATAATGTTTTTATGCCCAAGCTCTCACCTCTCACACTGGTTGCGTTGCTCTTTACAATTGTGGTAATGTTTTCCACGCAAGGCAATAAAATAATCGAATCGCCTTTTGATGTATTTATTGTAGCGATTCCCCTGACCATATACTTTGTCATCATGTGGTTTGTAACGTTCTTTATCATCCGAAAAATCAGCGGCAACTATGCTCAAACCTGCGCCGTTTCCTTTACCGCGGGAAGCAACGATTTTGAACTGGCCATCGCCGTGGCCATTGCTATCTGGGGCATTGGCTCCGGACAGGCTTTTGCCACCGTCATTGGGCCGCTCATCGAAGTACCGGTATTAATTATTTTGGTGAATGTAGCTCTTAAATTCAAAAGAAAATTTTTCACCGAATAAAATTTTCAAGAAGGTGTTAAAATATAAAAGCAATGGAATCAATAAAACAATACCGTCATCCCATTACTGTCGCGCTGGCTCTGGCCGGCATCGGACTGATGCTCTACTATGATTACTGCGACACAGCCTGCAGTTATCTGCGGGGCGATATACTGGGAATAGATCTCAAGTGGGTCGGCATCGCTTATATGGCGGCTATCATCGCCTTTGCCTTCTTTCGGCAATCAGACTTTGTGCGCGCATTGCTCGCCGCCGGCATCGGCGTGGAAGTGTTCTTGCTGTATTTTCAGTTACGTCAAAATGTTTTTTGCCCCTTTTGTCTGGCTTTTGCCGCAACAGTAATAATTGCCTTCATCGTTAATTACGAAGCTTCAAAAGCCTGGCAGGAAAACCAGCTTAAGATGTGGGCTTATTTTCTTGGAGAGGTAAATTTTCCGATGTTTAAAATAAAAAAATTGCCGTTAGTCGTGATTGCCCTAATCGGGTATTTCTTTGTTTTTTTAACATTTACCGGTTCCGTGACTCCCGCCTATGGGCAGGATAAAGTAACCGGCATTCCCTCTCTGGGAAAAGGTGAATATGAAGTATTTGTTTTTGCCGATTATTTCTGCCCACCCTGCAAGCGAATTGATACCAAAGCCGAACCATTGCTTAAAGAATTACTAACATCGGAAAAGGTGAAGCTCATATTCATTGATGTACCTTTTGCTCGTTCGACACCTATTTATGCCAAATATTACCTTTATGCGTTTAATGCCGATAGCAGCGTAAACAATATTCTTCATGTCCGGAAGATTCTTTTTGACGCGGCTCAAACCAAGCGTATTCAGAAGGAAGATGACTTAGTTGCTTACCTTAAGGAACAGCAGATTGCCGTGAAAATTATGGATGAAAAATCCGTCTTCCCGCTTTTAAGCGTAGTTATCAAAAAATATAAGGTGAACCAGACACCCACTTGCGTCATAAAATATTCCGACACGAGTGTAAAAAAATACATCGGCGAAGATGAGATATGGAACGGTCTTACAGAATTGAAGGCGTATTTAAAAAAATAATTTAAAAGAGAAAAAAATAATGAAAGAATGGCAAAAACTTTTTTGGATTATCGCAATATTCCTGGGAGCGTATTATATTCCCTGGGACTCAGCTCTTATAAGACAATCCGGTCTGGAAGCATTCATGATGCTCCAGGAATACGCCCGCGAGCATGTTCTCACCTGCCTGATTCCGGCATTCTTCATTGCCGGGGCAATAGCGGTATTCGTTTCCCAGGCGGCGGTGCTCAAATATTTCGGAGCGAAAGCAAATAAATTTTTATCTTATTCGGTCGCTTCCGTGTCTGGTTCCGTGCTCGCGGTTTGCTCCTGCACGGTGCTGCCCTTGTTTGCGGGAATCTACACGCGCGGCGCGGGCATCGGCCCGGCTACCGCTTTTTTATATTCCGGCCCGGCGATAAACGTCCTCGCGATAATTTTAACCGCTAAAGTGCTGGGCTGGCAGTTAGGCCTGGCGCGCGCCATCGGCGCCATTCTTTTCGCCGTTATCGCGGGGCTTTTGATGGCTTATATCTTCCGCAAGGATGACGCCAATCGTGATAAAGGCGATATCTTTTTGCCGGAAGAAGAAAAAACAAGGCCGCTTTGGCAAAACGGCGTTTACATGCTGACGATGGTATTGATTTTAATATTTGCTTCTTTCGCGAGGCCATCAGAAAGCGATTCCCAACTCTGGCAGGCAATTTATTCCGTCAAGTGGTACCTGACCGCCGCTCTGCTGATTGTTCTGGCTGTCATGCTTAAAGCCTGGTTCGTTAAACAGGAACTTAAAGACTGGGTAAAATCTTCCTGGGATTTCGCTCTGCAGATTCTTCCCCTACTTTTGGCGGGAGTTTTAGTGGCGGGTTTTTTATTGGGACGCCCCGGACATCCGGCGCTTATTCCCGAACAATACATTCAGGCGCTTGTCGGCGGAAATTCTTTCTTTGCGAACTTTTTCGCGTCCGTAGTCGGCGCGCTGATGTATTTTGCCACGCTCACCGAAGTGCCGATTTTGCAGGGACTAATCGGCTCCGGCATGGGACAGGGCCCCGCGCTGGCGCTACTTTTAGCCGGACCCGCTTTATCGTTGCCGAACATGATTACCATCGCCAGCGTTATGGGCGTTAAAAAAACCGCCGTCTACTGCGGCATTGTTGTTGTTCTTTCTACTATTGCCGGCATGTTTTACGGTTCGCTCGTGCCCTGAACTATATATATTATCTCAGCGCGCTTTTCTGAACACGTGCAGTCTCAGCCATTTTTCTATGCCGACAATCTGGTAAACGGCAATCGATATAGCAATTATCATCAACCATTCACGGAAGGATATCGGCTGGCTTCCGAAAATTCTGTTCATCACCGGAGAGTAGGTATAAAAGAGCTGAAGAATTATCATCGTGGCGCTGCCGAATAAAACCCATGGATTGGTGAAAATACCTATTTTAAACATTGATTTGGTCAAAGAGCGGCAGTTAAACAGGTAGGCAAGCTCAATACCGATTATCGCGTTGACAATAACCACACCGAAGATAACGGAAGAATCGACTCATTCTTGTAAAAATAATGTTACAAAAGTGGCGGCAAGCAAAATATAAATCAGCGACTGGTGAAATTGCAGGAGTAATCTCTGCAGAGGGCTTTTTTGCTTCCGTGCGGTAACCGTATTGGCGCCGAATTTTTTCCAGCCGGTGCTTGGCTTCAAAAAGCGAAAGACCCTTATCCGGATTCGTATCCAGTAAAGTAGTAACTTCCGAAGACGGGCAATGATGCCAATGCTTGCAGACGATTGATTCCATAATTGCTCTTTCTTTTCTTACTATAATCCCTTTCGCTGCGGGACAGTTACGAAGGAAACCCTAAACTTCAGTGTTTCCCGTGATTTATAAAAGAATCATCGATAATACTGTGTCAGCTTATCTTAACGAAGATGATATTGTCAATAAAAACCGCTCTGAGTATATTCCGCCTGCTGCAGGCAGAATATTTTTTCTGCGTTCCGTGATTATTTTCAGACAGCTTCTTCCGGATACTTTTTTTTCACACATTCCGGACAAAGGCCGTGGCTGAATTGCAAATCGGCATGTTGGCTCAGGTATGCCTCCATCTGATTCCAGGAACCCTTATCATCCCTTATTTTTTTGCAACTGGCGCAAATAGGTATAAAACCGGCAATAGTTTTTATCTCTTTTTTTGCTTCAATCATTTCCTCCTCCACTCTCTGCGCCGTGAGAACAATCAATGCGATAACCAGAACGATATAGGCCGCGATGCTTCCCAAAAAGGTAATTTGATGAGAAAGTCCGGCCATTATCAAATCGGCCTCCATTTGAGCCTCAAAAAAATGGGAAAATATCAGAAAAAAAGGCCAAGCCAGGGATAATATCAGAAACCAGTACAAGACATAACTTTTTTTATGTAACACGCGCGGCAGATCACGGTTAACAATAATTACAATGACAATGCAGAGAAGCGCCTGAAACGAATAAAAGACAAAAGAGCGATAAATAAAAACAGGACGGAAATAGGTAAAATAAGAATAGAGTGCCACAAACAAAAGCATCAATAGCGAATAAAATTTAGAATATGGCCGCACCCCGGCAAAGCGGCTCAATCCGGCACTGATGAGCACAACGGAAAAAATAATAAATGTATTGCCCGCAATAATGGTCAGAAAATCCGGCAAAATATCCCGCAGGCTCAGCAGAAAAAGTCCCGTGGAATTTACCAGCGCCGCGAATATCCAACAAATAAAACCTTCATATGTTCTCTGCTTCCGGCGGATGTAAAGCATACACGCAAACAAAATAAGCGACGTGATACCCGAGACAAAAATAATTGTCCGCATGTCAAGAAAATTTTGCATGGCGTGCCAACTTATTTTAAAAGTTATTCACGGCAAAAAATGTTTTTAATGACCGCAAGATGAACAGCTTGTTGATGAACACGAGGCGCAACCGGAAGAACTTGATGCACCGGCGCTATCGGAACCGCCCTTGCCCAGCGAAGCATATTTCCCACGCCCTACTTTGGAAATCAATTTATGGGTTTTTTTGGATTTACACTTAGGACAAACGGCATTGGGCTCTTCGCTCATACTCATAGTGAGAACTTCAAATTGCTTTTTGCACTTATCGCATTCAAACTCGTAAATCGGCATAATAATTTTTCCCAATTATTTTTTTGTAATTTAGTGCTTCAGCGACAAAATGTCAATACTTAGTTGGACGGCATGCCCTCTTTTTAAAGGAAAAAATACTTTTAAAAATAAGCGTTTCCCTCCCGTCTGAAGAAAACCTTACAAACCGAGATATTGGATTGCCACACCGCACAGCAATACGGCAGCTCCGGATAGCGCGTGCGTGTAGCGTTCAAGACGGCCAAACGGCAACAGTTTTAAACCGGCGACAGAAGCAAGAACAATAGTAAGCATTGCGGATATAGTGACCGCACTAAAGATTACGCTGACCAAAATAACATGGAAAAAATGTCCCTGAGCCGCAGGATACATCAGAATAGGAATCAACGGCTCGCACGGGCCAAAAACAAAAATAGCGAATAAAATCCACGGCGTGATACTGCGAGTCCCATCATCCTCATGAACATGGACATGTTCCTCTGCGTGCACATGCTCATGCTTATGCACCTTACCGTCGCTGTGCGGATGCCAGTGTGTATGCGGTTTATTTCGATAAGCCTTGCGAATTCCCCATATAAAATAGACAAATCCAAAAGCAATCAGCGCCCATCCGGCAATGTTCCCGCGGATGGATTCCAAAGGCTCCAGGCTGGTGATGGACAGCCCAAAACCGATACCGATGAATCCTAAAATAACGGAACTGCCGACATGCCCCAGGCCGCAGAGGAACGTGATCCCCGCTGTTTTGAAAAAAGACCATTTGCGCGCTTTGGACATCACAATAAACGGCACGTAATGATCAGGACCAAAAAGCGTGTGAAAAAATCCAATAGTCACGGCCGCGGTAATCAGAATTCCCAGTTCCTGCGTCATTTTCTAAAAGCCCCCAGTTCTTGTCTCAACCACTTTATCCATTCTTCGATGCCCGCGCCGCTTCTACAGGAAATTTCCAAAATGGCCATGCGGGGGTTTAATGTCAACGCTCGCTTGCGCAGTGCGACAATGTCAAAATCGCTAAGAGCAAGGTAGTCAATTTTATTGACCAACAGCAAATCACTCACGGAAAACATCAAGGGATATTTCAGCGGCTTGTCGTCACCTTCGGGAACGCTGAGAATCATCACATTTTTGTGCGCGCCTGTATCAAATTCCGCCGGGCAAACCAAATTACCGACGTTTTCTATAATGATTAAATCAAGATCATTGCCGGCGAGCGCATCCAATCCCTGCGTAACCATCGCAGCGTCCAAATGGCAGAAGCCTCCCGTGCGGAGCTGAACGGCGGGAATACCGGTTGCCGCGACTTTTTCCGCGTCAACAATGGAATCTATATCTGCTTCAATAACGCCAATATTCACACTGTCTTTCATCACTTCCACCGTGCGCAGAATAAGACTCGTTTTACCCGAACCCGGAGAGGACATCAGATTCAGAAGCATCGTTTTTTTGCGCTTGTATTCGTCACGGACAGACGCAGCCTGCCTAATATTATCAGCAAGAATTTCTTCCTTAACTTCAATGAGCTTGATTTCCGCCACTACTGCACCTCCATTGTTTTTATATAATACTCTCTGCCGGAAAAAAACGTGGCCCGATCCGCCCCGCAGGCAGGACAGACAAGATTGTCCATCTGCGCCACTTCCACTTCATAGCGTGATGAACATCCATCGCACTGCATTATTACCGGCGTTCTTTCTATTTTCAGTTTCGCTCCCTCGGCAATTGTGCCCTTGCTTAAATAGTCAAAATACCGCTGAAGCCATTCGTCCTGCAAATCGCTAAGCTTGCCTATTTGCAGGTTAACAGAAATAACCTTCTCTGCCTTGTTCATCGCGGCATGTTTCAGGACAACATTCAGGATGCTTTCCGTTACCGGCATCTCGTGCATCAGGCAAACACCTTTCCTTTTTCTTGATAACCATTTTTCAGGCCGTCCGATCAAGCATCTGATCAAGCATCTTTAACTTCTTCCTTAGCCGAGCGACATTTTCCTCCACACTGTACGCCGTCATTAAATCGCTTCAACCCGGCAGGGAACATAACGGTGCATGGGCGTTCCGAACTGGTCGCGGTGTGTGTTCTTCGTCAGCCGGTTCACGTTCGCGCCATATTTGACGCCGCTGTAAACCAGACCGAAGCCATGCGGGATAACCACATGGCCGGGGCGCGCCGTGTCGGTGATTTCCAATTCAATTTCTTCCGATCCTGCCTCCGTGGTGACGCGAACTTGCTGACCGTCCTTTAAATTAAGGACGGAGGCATCATTCGGGTGCATGGCCAGCGTACAAGCGCGCTTGCCTTCGTTCCAGGCAGGATCGCGCATCAGCGTGTTGGCGTTCTTGTCGATGTGCTTCCCCGCCATCAAAATGAGCGGATAGCCGGCAGACAGGCTCAGTGCTTTTTCTTCCTTTTCCGCTCTGATACTTTGCAGTTCATCAATCAGCTCCGGAATGTGCAGGTTGATTTTGCCGTCTTCGGTTTTCACTTCCGCAAAATTATTGTCCGGATCGAGCTTTCCCACCCAGATGCCTTCGGGATGATCGATAATCTGCTGAAACAGTTCTTCGCCGAGAGCCAGACCTGATTTGAACCCGGCCTGGACGGCATTTTTATATAATGATTTTGGGGCGGTCTGTAGCATGCCCCACAGCGCTGCCAGATGGACGGAGCCCAGGATCCTGCCCAGTGTCTTCCCCAAAATAAAAGGCATGGCCTTGAGTGCTTTCGGCTCTGCCACCGCATAATCCATTAAAGCTTTTCCAAAGGCAACTCTGCTTTCATATGCGGCCTTGTAGAGACTATCCGGAATCGGCGGAATCAGCCCCAGCTTATCAGCAAGCCGTAAATGAATTTCCCCCAGCTCCAGTGTCTCTCCTTCCGGTTCGAGAATCGGCCGGCGCATCTGGAAATAGATACCCGGATAGGTCATGGGGAAGAATGTGCTATCCCAGGATTCATAACCAGTGCGTGACGGGAGCACATAGTGAGACAACGCGGCGGTCTCCGTCATGGCGACTTCACCCGTCACCAAAAGATCCAACCGCTGAAATGCCTTTTCATAGGCCGTCGTGTCTGCGTACGAGCGTAGCGGATTGGATTGCGTGACAAAAACGGCACGCAACCGCTGGGTATGATCCGAGAGAATTTCTTCCGGCATGACATTGGGAGGGAAGGACCCGCAAACCGGGAAGGAGTTTGTCGTCACAGTGCGCCATACTTTTGAATCCCTTTCATCAGTATGTGGCCCGATCGGCATCAGGTGACCACGAATAACATTACCGCCGGGAACGCAAAGCCTGCCGCATATCGATTGAAGAATAACGATCAGATAGGAATTCAGGCCACTATGGCGTCCCATATAAATACCCAGATCATAGCGCAGGGAAGATTTGCGCGTAGCAAACAGGCGGGTCACTTCCCGCACCTGATCATAATTCAGCTCACAAATTTTTATCGCGGCACGCGTGTCGAAATTCGCAAAATAAGATTTCACCTGATCAAAACCGGATGTGCGGCTGGCCAGATAATCTTTATTGTCCCATCCTTCTTGCAGAATGATGGAAATCATCGCCTTGAGCAAAAGAGCGTCCGTGCCGGGACGGATAGGCAGATGAATATTGGCAATTTTCGCGGTTTCGGAAAGGCGTGGATCAACCACAATCAATGTTTTGTCCGGATCTTTGGAAAGGCGTTGAAGATGGCGGGGCGCCTGGGGGACCTGGTGGCTCTGCATGCCATTCCAACCAAGCACCAAAAGGAGATCGGTATGGTCAATATCCGGCTGATCATGTAGGTATTGCTTCCCGTACGTACGCCCGCAGACCCAGAAAGCCCCAGCAAATTCCTGGGCCAGCGCGCTGTACTGGTATTGTGATCCCAACAAGCGCATCAATCTCACGCCGAAAGCCGCTTCGAAATGGCAGCCCTGCCCGCCGCCGCCCATGTAAGCAAATGAACGCGGCCCGTACTGGTCTAAAATATTTTTTAATTTAGCCGCTATTTCATCAATAGCCTGACCCCAGGAAATGCGTTCGAATTTATTTCCGACTTTTTTAAGCGGATATTTCAGCCGGTCAGCGTTATGCTGATGATAGGCGATGTTCATGCCTTTGCGGCAAACGTAGCCTTCGCTTTTGACGTTGGTCTTATCTCCTCTAACTTTGACAATGCGGTTATTTTCCACCTCGATTTCCAGACCGCAGTTCTGCGCGCAAAGAACGCATCCTGTTTTATGCCATTGCCCCATACTGTACCTCCTTTTATTTTAAAAATAATCGCGTCTTATTTAAGGATGCGCTCAAAAATCATTTTTTTGAAAACTGACAGCGGCTTTGTGTCTTTCACCAGTTTCATGTGCATGATTGCCCCTTCCCAGGCATTAATAATAAATTGCGCTGTCTTTGACGCATCTATATCGGCACCGATATCTCCGTCTGCCCGGGCTTCCCGCAGCAACCGTTCTATGCCTTTCTGCATTTCGGAATAGACTTCGTTTATTTTTTCCCGAAAGTTTGGACTATGATCACTCATCTCCTGCATCAGATTGCCAATAGGGCAGCCACGGCACAAATCCATTTTCTCGAAAAGATCATGATAGGCAGCAAAGAAACTGGAAAGTCTTTTTAAAGGAGGTACGCTAGTGTCCTGAAGGTATTTGTCTCCCATCTCTTGAATGAATTTCCTAAAATATTCTATTACCGAAAGGCCAAAATCCTCTTTACTTTTAAAATAAAAATAAAACGAACCCTTGGGAACACCAGCTGCATCAAGAATCTGCTTGATACCCGTCGCGTTATAACCCTGCGCGTGAATAAGAGCGGCTCCTTTGCGGACAATTTCTTCGCGAGTAGAGCTCTGCGCCATTACTGTCTCTCCCCTGTCAAAAAATTTCATTTACACTATAATAGACCAGTCGTCTATAAGTCAAGGAAATTTACATAAAAATATAAGCATTTGAATTATTTACATCATTTAATTGTCATCTTGATTTTTCCTTGACACCACGGTATTAATTTTTGATACTTTTCATCCAGAAAACAGGAGGAATTATATATGACAAGCGCAAAACTTTGCCGGCAACTGGCGGAAGGAATCGGTGCGGGAGAATCTCCTTTAATTCCAAAAATATTTGAAGCGCTGGTCAACGACGAGGAAGCGAAATTACTGCTTGCCGCTTCACCACCGTCAACCACAGGCGAACTCGCCCAGAAAACCGGTCTCTCTGAAAAAACAATAGAAGCCATGGTGGAATCGCTCTTCAAAAGAGGGCTTATCTTCAAGGCGCGTAAAGGCGAGGAGATAAAATTCTACCGTGTGAAAAGCGTACCCCAAATGCATGATTCCACCAGTCTGACACCGGGCTTGCCAAGAAAAATTCTTGACCTGTGGAAAGCATACATGCAAAAGGAATGGCCAGCATACGGCCAGACAATAACCGACTTTCTTCCCGGCTCTGTCATGCGAGTGATACCGGTTAACGAACGCGTTGATCCCGAATCGCGGATACTCGCTTATGATGATGTGATAAAAATCATTGAAGGCGCCAGAAGCCTTTCCGTCACAAAATGTTCCTGCCGCGTAATTGACGGTTCCTGCGGCAAGCCGCTGGAAGTCTGTATGCAGGTAGACCGCGCCGCCGAATACAATATAGAAAGAGGAACAGGCCGACCCCTCACTAAAAGCGAGGCAATAAAGATAATAAAACTGTGTGAAGAGGAAGGTCTTGTGCATGTCGTCGATAATCGCCAGACCGTGGGACACGTCATCTGCAACTGCTGCAAGGACTGCTGCTTGAACTGGCAGATAATGAAAGGTCCTAAAAAGTGGGTTGCCCCCAGCCGCTTCGTCGCCTTGGTTGATTCCGATTTATGCACGGGCTGTGAAACCTGCACGGAACGCTGTTTTTTCGACGCTATATCCGTGGATAATGATTTGGCCGTTATTCATGAGGAAATTTGCATGGGTTGCGGCGTCTGCGCTGTTTCCTGCCCTACGGAGGCAATACGACTCAAGGAAGTCCGGCCCGCCGACTTCGTTCCGGCTTAATCGAAGAACATCAATCGACGTCCTGCGGGTTTTTAACACGCTTTTTTTACGCTGGGTAAACTAATTTTATTTTTTTTCTCGGACAAAAAAACGACGGAAAAAACCGGCAAGACGCCGGCGGAAAGTTGGGACGCGCTCGCTCCTGCCCAGATAAATGTTGATGTTTTTGAGTGATTCGCGACAGGCATTCTCGCCATTCCTGATGAGATCCGCGGAGCGGGTGAAATCCGACCAATGAAGGTCGCCAACTTCCGGCCGGATGATAACATCCGCACCGGCCAGCTCTGTTTCTTCCAGTTTATTTGCCGCAATTTCTCCCGCACGGTATATAATTTCCGTCGCCGTGTCCACATCCCCGTCCGTAGCCTTGGGCAGGACGCGACCTATCATTACGGCTATAACGATATCCGCGCCCAACCTGCGCGCCGCCCTGACGGGAACGCTGCTGGTAATGCTGCCGTCGGCCAGAAGCATATCTCCCCATCGCACCGGTTCCACCGCCCCCGGAACAGAAGCACTGGCCAGCACCGCCTGACGTATCGATCCTTCGGAAAGAATAACCTCTTGGCCGTTAATCAAATCCGTCGCCACGGCGTGGAAAGGAATGCGGGTATCGCGGATATCAATATCGGGGAGAAGATAATTGACTAACGATTTAAACTCCTCGGAAGATAATATGGACGGTTTCAGAAAAGCGCGCACAAGATAGTAACGATTCATCAGAAACGTCTGCACCTTTTGGAAAGAGGTTTTTCCCGTCGGGGAAAACGACAGTCCGATTGTCTTGAGCGAAGATTTGTCGAATTCGGGACTGCGCAGGTAAGTGTCTATTTTTGTCTGAACTTCCTTGAGTGAAAGGCCGCTGGCATAGGCGCCGCCGACCAAGGCGCCGGCGCTCGTACCCACAATCAAATCGATATCAACGCCTTCCTGTTCCAGAACGCTGAGAACTCCTATATGGGAAAAGCCTCTGGCTCCTCCTCCTCCCAAAGCAAGACCAACTTTTTTTCTACCCGTTTTCATACTATGCCGCTTTCCCGGATACCTCTATTTTAAAAATCTTACCAACATCAATTACCACTGTCAATCCATTACAATTCCTGACGATTTTTCATACGCCGGTCATTATCCGCCGCCCTTCATAATATTGAGGTTCAGCCAAATATTGAGGGCGGGTAAATTATTCGTTTTTTTCGGCCTGCCGCTCGCCCCGCCTAACCACTTATTATATAAGGATTAATTCAAACTTTTATTTTTCCCCGATTTTTGGCAAGTTTTTTGCTTCTCTATAAATAAAAATATTCCAGTTCTCAATATCAAAATGGCTGGCGCTCAAAACAAGGCGACAGCTATGAAAAAGGCCGGAGGTAAAAAACAGCCTGGGTGACAATACGGAAAATATTTTATCGGCAATTACTTAGAAACGGAGACGGCATGTATCGCCCTCTCCCCGCATGCAATAAAAAAAGGGAGGTTTAATGAATCATGGCAATTAACGAAAACAATAATGATTATATTCTTCACCCGCAAATAAAAAATTCCACTGCCGTCGCAATATTATCCGCGCTCATGATTTTTGTGGTTCTGGGTACGATAGCCTTGTTCTATATGCTGTTACCGCCCAAAACCGCCTGCATGCCAAAATCAGCGACAAAATCCCAACATTGGTATGACGAAAAAGAATTTAAGCGGCTGCATAGATATCATGGTTATCCGGCTGTAGTTATTTATGAAGAAGGAAAAGCTCCTTACTTTTACGACAAACGGGGCAGGAAGGCTTTGTTCGTTTATCCAGCAGAAAGAATTCGTCAACCGATAACCAGCGCGCAATAAGCTTTACTCTGGTCGCTTCTTCCGGATTAAATTTATTTAAGGGGAATATCTATTTTTCGTTTAGGCTTTCAGAAGAAATTCTTTCCCCGAATTTTTCAATTTCGTCGCCTATAGCCTGCAGGCTCTTCCCGGCTTCTTCAGTAATCAGCTTACCCTTTTGCTTTAATTTCAGAGAAAGCTCTCTGGACTTTTTCATAGTCTCTGTCGTTTTTTCTTCAACCTTTTGACCGGCCCATATCATGCCTTTTTCCAGATTCTTATTGGCTGCATCAAGAAACTCGCCGGCTTTTACCGCTTCTTTTTTTGCCCACGCTTCCGTCGACTCGATGTATGATTCCTCCGCCAGGACGAAATAGGCACGCGCGAAAACATCTTCAATTTTTTTCACCGATTCTACCGCGCCTTTTTTCACATCGTCAGCCAGTTTGTCCAGCTCCCGCGCCGAATCATCCAGCGCTTTCTTCCCTCTGCTTGAAGCCTTGACTGCTTCCGCCCTCATGTACGCCGCGCCTTTTTTGATTTGCTTTGCCGCGGAATCAATGTTTTTTTCCAGATAATCCTTTTTTGCTTTCTGAAAAGTCTGCTCTATAGATAATGATGATTCAGAAGCGGCGCAGTTTATAATTCCCGCCAGTACCAAAACAAAAGCAAAAATTACCGTGATGCGATTCAATCGATACATTGCGCGTCTCCTTCCCTGATATTCAAAATCAAATCTGCTTATTATTCATAAAATTATCAATAAACCTTTTTTATTTGCTTTGAGAAACTACTTTAAGCAGGAGGGATTACTTGGCGCCTTTCGCTTCTTCTCTGAGCCAGTTTTCCGCCAGGGAAAAACCCTGTTTGGCCGATTCCGTCATCCATTTTCTCCCTCTGATGCTGTCTTTTCCCACACCGCGTCCGGTGTAATACATCTCCGCCAGCCAGTATTGCCCTTCAGCATCGCCCATCTCGGCGGCTTTTTTATAAAAAACCGCCGCCTGCGCGTCATTTTGCGTTACGCCCGCTCCCAGAGCGTAATGGTTTCCAATTAATGTGAACGCATTCGCTACATTGCGCTTCGCGGCTATCTGCGCCCAGTTAAATGAACGGTAATAATCTTTATCGTAGAAAAATATTTTGGCGATGGTAAGCTGAGCCTGGGGATATCCGCCTTCCGCCGACAACGTGAGGCAATCGAACGCTTTATCATCATTTTGTTTAACGCCTCCTTTGCCGAACTGATAAGCGTCGTAAAGTATGTACAGTGCCAGCGTGTTTTCGTTTTTGGCGGCTTTTTGTGCCAGAACCACTGCTTTCTTTTCGTCCTTTGGCACGCCTAATCCTTCATAATACATACTCGCCAAAGCAGCCTGAGCATCAGTATTCTTTTGGGCGGCAAGCGGCTCCAAAATACTGAGCGCGGTCTTATAATCACCGTTTCTCAATGCCCGATACCCCTCCTCTACACTTTGCGCCGCCCACGCATTGTTGAGAACAACCAGCATCATAATTACCGAGATTCCGTAAATTTTGTATTTCATTTTATTTCCCACATTTTGAAGATTTTGCACGCCGCTTCTTACTTCTCTGAAATCTTTATTTAAAGATAACATTTTTTCTTTAATAATATCAAACCATTATTTAATCAACTCAAATATTTCCTCATTTCACAGTTGTTCGATTCCGCTTTTGATTTACTTGACACAGAACTTCGTCATCTTTATAGTTCCTAGAATATAAGGTAATTTGTCATCAAAAAATAACAAGGGGGGAGAAACGTATTGGTTTCGTTAGGCAAGCAGACTTTGTTGCAACTGGCATTTTTCATCATGTCTGTCAGCGTCGCGAATGCGGCTCTTTTGACTCCTTTGTTATTAGATGACAAACATTCTCACAATTTATCCGGGCATCTGGAGTTTCTTACGGACCCAACATGCCAATTGACGGTGCAGCAAGTTGTTGATCGAAGCGATTGGTCTGGACCCGTCCACAAACAGGTTTTGAACTTGGGCATAACAAAATCAGCGGTATGGCTTCGCTTTTTCCTTACTAACCAGGCGAATACCACCCAAAAATTCTACGTATCTTTCGAATACCCGGTAGCGAATTCAGTTACTTTCTACACAAAGAGCCCAAGCGGCTTTTTTGAAGAACAGCATGCGGGGAGTACTATTCCCGCCTCAGGGCGCGTGGTGCCTGACCGGCACTTTTTGTTTCCCCTTTCCATCGAAGCTGGCAAAACAGTTCCGATTTATATGCGAATACAATCCACCTACGGAATGACGATTCCTATTCGGATTTTATCCGATCAGCTCTTGACCGGAAAGCAAGCCGGGATCACGCAATCTACGGGGCATTGTTCGGTTTTTTCGCGTTGGTTCTGATTTATTTCATTACCTCCGACTACTTTCTGCATAGAGCAACCAGCTTCTGGCTCGCCCTCTACAGCGTCCTCTTCAGCCTGCACATGGCAGTAAGAGCCGGTTTCATCCACCTTCTCGTCCCGGACAAATTATTGGGAATCAACAGTCTTTTACATCTAATCATAATAAGCGGACTTTATTTTGCCGGAGCAAAGTTTTTCCGTCTGTTCCTTTCGTTGAAAGATCATTCAAAATTGTCTGATACAATCATGATGGTTTTCCAATATCTGAGCATTTTGTTCGCACTGCTCGCCTTATTCCCCAATCCTTTTCTAACCGCGGTGTCCCTTGTCCTGTTTGTCATAAATCCCATTTTCTCAATCTGTCTTGCTTTCTATTTTTGGCACAAAGGCGTCCCGAACGCCGGGTATTTTGCCGTCGGATGGATAGTCGCGCATTTCGTTTCCGTATATGATTTTTTCCGAATAAACGGCATGTTATCTTATCCGGAATACAACGAATGGCTGATTCCTTTTTCTTTGTTAATCGCTTTTATCTTTTTATCTGTTGCGCTCATCAAACAAAACATCGCCGCACAATTCATGGCGAAAACCGATCCGCTCACGCACCTCGCGAACAGAAGAAAATTCAATGAAGCGCTACAGCTCGAATGGAATCGCTGTCTCCGGCAAAACACACCTTTATCCCTCATTATGGCCGACATGGATTATTTTAAGCAATATAACGACTCTCTCGGCCACAGGGCCGGCGATCAGCTGTTGTGCAGCATTGCCGAAGTACTGAACCGTTACACGCAGCGGCCGGGAGATCTGGCCGCACGGTACGGTGGAGATGAATTTGTCTTGCTTCTTCCCAACATTGACGCCAAAAGCGCCTTCAATCTGGCCGAGACAATCAGACGTGTTATTAACAACAAAATAAATCAGCGCAGCGACAATAACGTTACCATCAGCATTGGAATCGCCACTACAATACCGACAAAAGAAAATAAATCGGAAAAGCTTGTTCTGGATGTGGACAAAGCGCTATACGAAGCAAAACACCGCGGAAAAAATTGCACCGTTGTCAGTACCCCTTCAGGGATCAACATGCCTAGCATATTGTAGACTCCGCTATTTTTTATTTTCGCTTTTACGAAACGCGCGATACTGAAAAAAATCGCTCGTTGGAGTACCTCTTTCTCTCCTGAGTCCAAGGCATCCCTCCTGGAAAAGCGCTCTATTCACCTGATTACTCTGCGGTTGATATCCTTCATGTTCATCCTTATATATCATCGCTTATCTGGATCGGGTCAACGTGGGCTTTGCCACCCTGCAGATGAATGCCGAATTGCATTTAAGTCATGCGGTATCCGGATTCGGCAGCGACATCTTTTTATAGGATCCTTCCTTTTTGAAATTCCCAGTAATCTCATTCTGCACAAGATCAGCGCAAGAATGTGGATTGCCAGGATTATGGTCACCCGAGGTTTGATTGCGTCGTCGATGATGTTTGTTACGGAAGTAAAATATTTTTATGTTTTGCGCTTTTTTTAGGATTCTCCGAGGCTGGTTTTTTCCCATGTATGATTTTATATCTCACATACTGGTTTCCACATAAATATCTGGCACGCAATATCGCTCTTTTTATGACGGCAACGACGCTTGCCGGCGTTATTGGCGGCCCCATCTCCGGCGCACTTCTAGGGAGATACATGGCATTGGAGGATTGTCCGGCTGGCAATGGTTGTTTCTTCTGGAGGGCTTCTGGGTATAGTTGTTTTTTTACCTGCCCGAATAGCCGGAAAAAGCCACCTGGTTTCCTCAGGAAGAAAAAAAGTGGTTACAGTGATAGTTGGCAAGAGAGCAGCGGGAAAAAGCAAAAGAGCCTGAGCAGGGACTTCTTCAATCCATGGCAGCATATGGATGCCGCTAATGCTTGAGAATATTAACAATTTTTAGGCCAATCCCAGGTTTGCTGCCACGTCTTTCATCGCTTCCAAACCCAGCGCAATAAAATCATCCAGGTCCATGCCGATTTCACTGCAGGCTGCTATCTGCGCGCGGTTCGCGCCCGCAGCAAAGCGCTCTTCCTTAAAGCGCTTTTTGATGGATTTGGTTTCGACTCCCGCCAGTTTTTTGTCGGGACGCACCAGCGCCGCGGCAGTGATAAGCCCGGTCAAAGGATCAGTGCAAAAGAGAGCTTTATCCAAAAGCGAAACACAGGGCTCATCGAGCATCTGATTATGTGCTAAAATGGCATGACAGATAGCGTCGCTGGCGCCAAGCTCTCTGGCCATTTGAGCTCCCGGTTTGCCGTGGATTTTCATATCCGCGTTGGTCAGATCAATATCAATATCGTGGAGCAGCCCCGCTATACCCCATTCATCTTCATTTTCCTTGAAGCGCTGGGCCAGCGCCCGCATAATGGCTTCCGTAGCCAGCATATGCTTGATGAGGTTTTCGGTTTTCACGTTTTCTTTGACGGCTTTGAGCGCCACTTCCCGATTCATTTATTGCTCCTTATAGTTGCCAATGTTTCTAATTTCTCGTAAAAAACTTACCTTTCATACCGTTTTTATTCAACATAAATGTTTACCCTAAATTGTTGTTGTGCATTCATTATTCTAAACTAAATGTCAAATATTAATATCATGTTACGGCATTATATTTGCGCGCCCCATATCAATATGCTACTCTTTACCTCGTCAAGAACAAAAATAACATAATAGGAGCCAATCCATGAAAGAAAAACCCGATTATGAAAAATATCCGATAAGTGAAGAAGAAATGGGTAAGCGTTACAAGAACTGGACGGAATCCCTGGCCCGGCAGATGGCCACCTTATTCCGCGTCGGCAGGGAAATCGGCGGAGAAAAATTTATCGAGCGGCTGAAAGAAGAATATTTCAAAGACGGCCAAAAAGGCGCCAAGTTATGGATGAGCCTGACCGGGACAAAGCCGGAAGATTTTCAGGATTGCTCGAAACTGCACAAAGTCCACGACCTCATTGATGATACTTTCGCCAATTTCTGGGATGGATATGTCGAAAACTCTCCTAAAGGATTTGAAAAAGAACTCCAGACCTGTCCGGTAGCCAGGATGTGGTCTCGTGAGCCGGACTTATGCGAGATCCTGCTGGGCGAATCTCTGCGGGGCATGGCGACGTCGCTCAACCCAAATTTCCAAACAACAGGTTTCACAAAACTGCTTACCAAAGGCGATTCCTGCTGCCGTTTCCGCGTGGAGCTGAAAAAATAAAAAGGGAATAAGCATGGCAAAAATTAATACTGTTTTAGGTCCGATTGATCCGGAATCGCTGGGGCTGACTCTCCCCCACGAACATATAATCGCCGCCTATCCCGGCTGGGAATGCGACCCGCTGGCCAGGCAATACAACCAGGAGAAAATTGTAAACAGCTGCCTGAAAAATATTGAGCCGATCAAACAATACGGCGTTAAAACGATAATCGATGCTACGCCCGTTGATTTATCCAGAAATGTTGACGTCATGAAAGACATTTCGGAAAAACTGCAACTTCACATTGTCTGCGCCACAGGCCGGTACACGGAAGCCGAAGGTAAATGGATCTATTTCAAGCGCCGCGCGAATGTTAAAATCGGCGATATCAAAACCGAAATTTATGAAGGTTTTATGCAGGAGATCAATTACGGCATCGGCCAAACCGGCATCAAACCGGGCGTGATAAAAGTTGCGACGGGATTAAGTAGAATTGCCCCTTGCGAGGAGACAACGCTCAGAGCGGCGGCACAGGCCAGCCGTGAAACAGGGATACCTATCACGACTCACACAGAAGACGGGACCATGGGCCCCGAACAGGCAGATTTGCTTATCGGAGAAGGCGTGAAACCGCAGAAAATAACAATCGGCCACATGTGCGGCAATGCTTCACGGGATTATCAGCTTGATGTCTTGAAACGGGGAGTTTATATCGCTTTTGACCGCTTCGGGATTGAAATGAAGATGACGGATAAGACGCGCGTCGCCACGCTTCTCGGTCTGTTGCAAAAGGGCTACGCCAACCGCATCATGATTTCGCACGATTGCATCGCCGCGGTTTACGGTAGAGGCGGTCGGATGCCCATGGAAGAGGCAATCAAGTTCAAAAACTGGTCTTTTACGAACATCTTCACGAATATCCTGCCCGCTCTTAAAACGGCCGGTGTCAGCGACGAACAGATTAAGACCATGATGGTGGAAAATCCCCGGCGTTTTCTCTCAGGAACCTAGAATTCGCGTGCGTCATGTCTTTAAGAGGCGAAACCCCGAAGTAAGCTATTCTCTCTGTCAGTGCGAAAATTGAAACGACGCAGCAATCTCCGAAATCACTTCGCCCGTATTAACCGTCTCGCGATGATGTATCCCCCCTCACTTCATTACGCCGAATAGTGAGGAAGAAGCAATCTCTTATTTTTTCGCCGGGGGCGGAAAGCTTTGATAGGATGTGTCTACCGGTGGCATTTTCACGCAATCCTGAATCAGGGGTAATTTGCCATATATAGAGTTATCCTGCCATCCGTCCATATGCGCGGCGCGCCTTGCCGCCGCCTGAAATTTTTTCCAATCGGCGCTACCGTAAAGGAACATCTCCTGCGCGGCCATCGAACCTTCGCCATGAATCGTATCCACCTGCCAGTGATTGCCGGTAATGTCCTTAATCAGACGCAAAATGCGCAGCCTGTCTTCCGTCGGCACGCCATCTTTGGCCGCCAGATATTTATCTATGAACGGCTGAATCTCCGGATTTTTCCAGTCACGGAAAGCGGGCACGGTAGTAGTCAGCCCGCCGCCTATATCCTGCATGTGCTGGCACATCGTATGGAAGTTGCTCGCGTAAGTCCACTTCGAGGCGTTGATCGCCATCCGGTTGGGCATCATCACATCCATGCCAAATTCAGTCACCGGATCAAGGCAGGCCTGCTTGGCCAGCATCTGCACCGTTTCCGTTATGTAGGCCATCCAGGCTAGCTTCTTGCGCACATGCGGCACATTCTGTACGCCGTTGTATTCAGCAATGAGACTGGCCGCTCCGGTCATCATCTCCAGCGTTCCCGTCATCTTACAGGTTCCGAAAAGACGGTGATAACTAGCAAACGCATAGGCCAGTACCTGGGAATACTGCCACTCGCCGCACATAAAAACGCGTTCCCAGGGAACGAAAACATCGTCAAAAATAATGAGCGACTCTGAAGGCTGCAGATGATCCGAACTGGGATAATCAAACTCGCCTTCCTCTCCGTAAATTCGCGTGTTCGGTTCCACGCCCAGAAGTTTCACTCCCTTTGCGTTGACGGGCACGGCAAAACCCAGCGCGTAATCCTTGTCGGCTTCGCCATGCGTCCGACAGGGCAGACACAAAAGTTCATTGGCGCAGGGCGAGGCGCTGATATGCACCTTGGCGCCGCGGACAACGATGCCGTCTTTTTTCTTATCCACAATTCTCAGATAAAAATCTTTGTGCTGCTTTTGCTGCGAAGGATGAAGACTACGGTCGCCTTTTACGTCCGTAATCGCCCCGGTAAGAGCCAGATCGTTCTTCTGCAGGTAACGCCGGTAATTTTCAACGCGTTCCATGTAGTTAGTGCCCAGCTTTTTGTCCATAACCTGCGCAGCCACGCTGAAAGCAGCCAGGGCATCCGCGCCCATACAGTGCACCAGCACGCCACCGCCTGTCCTCATGCCGACCATGTAGCATTCGCGCCGGCGGAGCATATCCTGCGGCGTTTTGGGAGAAGTGAGCAAAAAATTGATATCTTCGCCGTCCTGATCTTTCGTAACAAACAAATCCCTGAAATCAGGATGATTCGGCAGAACATAATCCATAGTGGCCATCCTGACGATGGTGCTGACCGTCGGATGGGTACGGACATCCTTCACCCTCTCTCCGAGACACCAGACTTCACGACCGTCATTCAAACTTTCCAGATACTGCTCAACTGTTTTGATCATTTTATTTCTCCTCGTAATTTTCGTAATATGCTTTAATAAAATTTTTTGCAGACCGGCACATATCAACCAGAGCGCTCAAAAAATCCAATCATCATGTTTTTTGATATAATATCATGAAAAATGCCTTGAGAATTCCCGGCATTTTGAATATCCATGGCAGCGTCACAATAAGACCTTATCAAAAACTTTCTGGTTTCCGGACGGCTAAGCCAGAATAATGACCTGAGACGGAAAACCGAAACTCTTTCATTTGTAAATGAAAGAAAGCGCACAAAGCCTCGATATGCATTTATTTCCATTTCATCCCTGAGTAGATTTTCTTTACTTCCTCGCGATCTATTTCGCCATTTGCTTTCTTCGGCAGAGTGTCAACAAAAACAACGTGTTTTGGTTTTTTATAGCGGGCGATTTTAGAAGCAACAAATTCTATCAGTTCCGTGTCTTTCAGCTCGGCTCCTTTCTTGAGGACACAGACCGCAAGAACAGCTTCTCCCCATTGGGGATCGGGAACACCGATTACTGAAACTTCCTTTACGTTGGCGTGGTCAAGAACGGCTTTTTCTACCTCGGCTGGATAAACGTTTTCACCACCTGGTTTTATCAGTTCCTTTTCAGGATTCCTGCCACAATAATAAAGGTAGCCTTCCTTGTCTAGCCGCCCGCGGTCACCCGTATGATGCCAACCGTTGCGGGAAGTGTATGCTGTTTCCTTTTCCATATTCAAATAACCGAGGAAAACAGAAGGCGAACGTACACATATTTCACCCTGCTCCCCCACGGGTACTTCCTGATCCAAATCATCAAAGATTGCCACCCTCGTCATTATGCCCGGGCGCCCTATGCTGCCCGGTTTATCTTTGACGTCACATCCGGAAATGGGCATGGCTTCCGTTTGTCCGTACAAACTGTAAAAAGTTGCTTGGGGATTTCTTTTCAAAAACTTTTCGATAGTGTCCGGACTGTCCATCCCGCCCACACCACGCAAACTTGACGCGTTAATTGATTGCTTTTCCTGAGCATCCAGAATCGCAGCCAACATCGGAGGGAATGTTCCAAAAAAAGTGCCCTGCTCTTTCTCCAGCTGTTTTAAAACCATAACCGGGTCAAAGCGATCCATTATCACATTTCCTCCGCCCTGATGCATGACAGCTATGCTCATGGAAAATCCTCCTATATGGAAGAGGGGCAAGGTACCCACATGACAATCTCTGCTCGTAAGCTCAAACATGTTGGCCATTTGCAAGCCGACCGCGAGTATATTGCTCTGGCTCAATACACAGCCCCGCGGCTTTCCGGCCACAGCGGCTGTATGGATAATCATGTAAGCCTGATTACTGCCGGGGAACATCATTTGCTGCATCGCGCAATCATCAGCGGACAACAGTTTCGCAAAAGGGATAAAGTCCCCTTCGTTTTCCTTCAGTTTAAAGACATAAAACTTCTGAATTGACGGGACTGCCGAAGAAACCTTATAAGCGATATCTTTATAATCGTTACTGCTGAAAAAAAATTTCGGTTGTGTGTCTTTGAGAATATATTCGATTTCGCCTTCGCCCAGTCTGAAATTGACCGCCACCATCACGGCGCCAATTTTCGCCGCCGCGCCACTCAATATCATAAAATCTTCGCAGTTGCCTGATAAGATCGCAATTCGATCACCTGTTGCGAGACCCTCTTTAATAAGACTCGCAGCGCATTGATCACTCAGCTCTTGATACTCAAGAAAAGAAATGCGTTTGTCTCCGTAGATTATCGCGCTTTTCCCGCCGTACAAACCGGCATTTCGGGCAATCATATCATAAATTGTAAAATCACTTTTCCACATGATCAAACCTCTCAATGAAATTTAGTGAGATTGTTATTTCGGTTAAAATCTCTTAAACCTACTCATTGTGTTAAAGCAGTGCACGGAACTATTGCCATAAAATTATACATTATCAGGCTCGTGACCAATAATTACGAGATGGTATATCCTCCGTCAAGATACAAAGTTTGACCTGTCATATAGTCTGATGCTTTGGAAGCAAGATACAGCGCAAGTAAGCCCACCTCCCGTGGTTCTCCGAACCTTCTCAGCGGAACTGACCGCAGATAGCCCTGGCTCATTTCCTCGTTTGAATGAATTTTTTCCAGCATTGCTGTTATCACGCCGCCGGGGCCAATGCAATTTACATTTATGTTGAATCTCGCCAGTTCATTCGCCAGGCTTTTGGAAAGCGCAACGACTGCCGCTTTCGTCGCCGGATAAACACCTTGCAACGCCGTGTATTTAACAGCAGCGGTTGATACGATATTGATGATTTTTCCTTTTTTGTTTTGAATCATGCCGGGAACAACCAGTCTGATCAGGTCGTATCCTCCCTTCACGTTTGTGCCCCAAAGCCTGTTCCATTCCTCGTCAGTCAACGGCTCGTTTAAATCAGGAATCGACTTGGCAATTCTCATTTTTTCAGCTCCGGGTATAGGAATTGTCATCTTCATAGAACCCAAACCCGCGTTATTAACAAGAATGTCTATTTTCCCATACGCCGCAAGGGTTGCATCCACCAACCTTCTCAAATGCTCCGGATTATTAACATCCGTAGGCATGGTAACACATTTGCGTCCCTGCTTCATTACTTCTTCCGCCGTTTCCGCCAATTCCTTTGTCGTTCTGCTTGCGGCGGCAATATCAGCGCCGGCTTCGGCGAAAGTTGATGCTATGGCCCTGCCGATACCCCGCCCGGCTCCCGTTATCAGGGCAACTTTATCTTCGAGACTAAATTCTTTCAGCATATTTCAATTCCAAGTCTTGTATTGGCAAGAAAATAATTACCAGCGATCAGATGAGGCAGCAAATCTTTATCAGTCGAATTAAATTTTAATTACTTTATAGCCAGCGTTTCCGACGTCTGTAGTGCTTAATATCCCGATAACTCTTTCTCTGGCCGATGGTTGACAAACCCAGATAAAATTCTTTTATATCTTCGTTTTCCCGCAGCTGGTTGGCAGGACCATCAAGAACAACACGTCCGTTCTCGATCACATAACCGTATTGCGCCACACTTAAGGCGGCTCTTGCGTTTTGCTCGACCAACAAAACGGAAGTTTTTTCATTTTCGTTGATCTTTTTTATAATTTCAAAAATTGTATTGACCAGAATAGGCGCCAAACCAAGAGAAGGCTCGTCAAGCATTATTAATTTAGGATGGGCCATCAACGCACGACCAATACCTATCATCTGTCTTTCTCCGCCCGATACATACCCGCTTGTAGATTTTCGCAGATCCCCTAATTTAGGGAAGTAGTTATAAACCATTTCCAGATCATGTTTAATAGTGCTGCCCGATTTTAATACCGCTGCTCCTGCTTTTAAATTTTCTTCTACAGTCAAATGCTCTAAAACGTGTCCACCTTCCATAACCTGAATGATTCCCTTGCGGGCGATATTTTCTGGATTTAACTTATGAATTATTTCCCCGTTGAATTCAATGCTACCGTCGGTAACTTCACCTTCTTCTGACTTCAGCAAACCGGATATTGCTTTTAGAGTGGTGGATTTTCCCGCACCATTTCCCCCCAGCATTGCTATAATAGCACCATCAGGAACTTCCAAGGAGATTCCCTTGAGCACCAGAATAACTTTTGAATACCTTACCTCAATATTGTTTACCTTGAGCATGGCAGATCTCCAATACACCTATTCCGATGCTGGGGGGGGTATTACTTCCCCCCAGCATTCAGTACAAAAATTTTATTAGCTTTAAACTCTTTAATCCTCCAGTCCACGAATACCTGCCAAAAATTTCTTAATGTCTTCACGTGTACGTGGAAGAATCAACGTTGCATACATTCTAGTTTTAAGAACGTTATTCTGATTATATGCATCCATCTGATAAGTCAGATAACATTTACCACGTTTAATGTATCTGTCATGCGGCTTTATTTTGATATGAATGATTTCTCCTACCTTAAACCCTTCATATATTTCGATGACCTGACCAGGATTTCTTGCCCCCGGTGTTCTAATCCAATTGCCTTTTCCTTCGACGCCGACACACCAGAAGCAGATGGTGGTGCTAAATAGCGGATGGGCAACCAAGCCACCGTAAGGTGATTTTTTCGCATACTCTTCGTCAATCATCAATGGATTGTCATCCCCTATTGCCTCTGCATAATATTTGAGATCTTCAGCTTTAATTTCAAAAGTATTTTCACCATCTACCTCTTTCAAATTGCTAAAATCTATTTCATCCCATGCCTCATACTTATCAGCCTTCGTGAAGAAATCTGTACTAAACACACGCTGCTTTTCTGTTTTAAAATTCTTTGTAAAATGGGTTTTACTCATTTTATCTCATACTCCTTTCAAATATCAGTTCGCGAAATAAACATTCTGGTTAATCTGGAAAAACAACTTCATACTCGCCCACAGCCAGCACATCGCCGTGCTGATTCTCGGCTTTGACCTCAATCACAACAAAATTTTTACCTTTGCAAATGAAGTGTTTTTCAGCAACACGACCCGTGCACTTTACTTCCCATCCCTGCTCTACAGGACGTGTGAATTTAGAAACAATTTTTCTAATTTTTAACATCGAGGGTAGAGCCCATGATGTAACCACAGAAGTCATGTAAGACATGGTCATCATACCGTGACCCACCGTCTTAGGAATTTTGAATGGTTGTGCGGTCTTGACCCATTCCGGATCATTATGAACAGGATTATAGTCAAAGGACGCAACCGAGTATTTCCAGAACGTTTCCTGATCTACCTTTCTTGTCAATGATGGAAGGACATCTCCATCTTTTACCGATTCAAATGTTACTTTATTCACTTTTTACCTCCATTAATTTATTTTAATTTTTTCACAAACTTCATTCGCGCCACAATAATGTCAGCTTGCGCGTTTTTTTGGCGCTTCTTCTCCGCGCGTTTTCTAAAAGAAAGGATTGACGAAGCAAAATCCCTTATTTGCCGCTTTCTGCCTTAAGTTTCAGGTTATGCGGTACAACCATCCAGTCCGCAACCGGTTTTATACTGCCATCCTTATTTAACCTGGAAATCTTCGCCCATTTATTACCCCGCAGGTCACCTTTTGTATATGTTATTTCTTTATATATACCCATCGCGGTAAAATCTTTTATTTTCATGAATCCATCCATTATGGATTTACCGTCCATTTTTTCATAACCGACTGTTTCAATAGCATTCTTAACCGCCTGTTCCCAAACCATAGCGGCGCCAACAGCGGCAATATAGGCATACGGTGGCGTTGGCCCCCGCTTAGCGTATAACTTATATGCCAGTTGGATACCGGGAACGTCTTTTTCCCACCATGAACGCGCAACCTCAATCCCCATATAGCCGTCATACGCTTCCGGCGGAACTGTTTGCGTTATAAGAAATGAATTAAAAACAAAATTAACCTGAGGTATCTTTATTCCCAGTCTTTGTTTATCTCTCAAAACAACCTTAATTTGACCAGGCATAAGTGTATCGAAAACGAAGTCAGGTTTCTTATCCCTCGTACGAATCAACAAATCGCTTGTATCTGTCGGGAGCAGAGGAACATATTCCGTGCCTACAATTTCAATTCCCTTCTGCTCACAGTACCATTTGGCCATTTCCGGGGAGCGGCCTGATGCGTAATCGCCCAGAAGCAGTGCCAATCTTGGTTTTCTTTTTTCCTTCCAGTTGGCCATAATCCAGTCCGCCGTTACACATAATGCGTCATCATAAGGTGACATCGTCGCGATGACCCATCCGGGGGGATACAAAGCAGGTCCATGACCGGTTATCATGAGAACGGGAATTTGGTCCTTCTTAAACTGTTCTTTAAGCGCCTCAATTCCGCCGGAAAGAGAGTCGAAAGATATCGCCGTGTTTTTGCGATCTTTAATCCGCGTGTAGGCAGATCTTATCAGGGGCAATTGATACTTTGTGTCGACAAGCTCCACATTCACTTTATGGCCATTGATGCCACCCTGTTCATTCCGCCAGTTAAAATAATCCTCTACCGCCCATCCAAGAGGCGCAGCTTGCGCGTTTATAGGTCCGGTTAGATCTGTGACATAAACAAAATTAATAGGCCCTTTTTCCTTAGCTATTGCCGCATTAAAACTGGAAGTTGAAATTAATGCCAACAACACAAACAAAACAACAAATAAAAGATTTTTTGCTTTCATATTCTTTCTTCTCCTTTCTTTTTTTACTAATAAGAGAAAGGCCACAGACGGTAAGAATCTTTCAATATTTCCCACCTGTGAGCTATCCCTCTAGGTTCAAACGCAAGAAATAAAATTATCGCGACACCAAAAGACATTTCGACGAGCGAGGCCGATATCTGAGCTCCGATTTGCGGAACAATAGAAGAAATGAAAGGGCCGGCCACAAGACAGATTTCGTTAAGCAACTTGATAAATAAAGCTCCGAAAAATGGTCCCAGAGTGCTTCCCAGTCCTCCGATAATTAGCATCCCCATTTGCCATATTGAATTCATGAGGGTGAAATCGTCCGGTGAAATCACCCGGGCATAAGCGGCCCAGAGAGCCCCGGCAAAACCCGCATAAAAGCATCCCAAGAAAAAGGCCAGCAGTTTATACTTATACAAATTTATTCCCATCGCTTCGGCGGCAATATCGTTGTCCCTGATCGCGATGAAGGCTCTGCCGAACTTGCTGCGCAACACGCTTTTGGAAAAAAAAGTTGTCATAATCAGCAATGTTATAATCAGATAGTAAAAATGAGTTTCAGTCTCGAATTTAAATCCTCCCAGCGTAAATTCCGGCACCTGCAAAGCGATTGCGCCACCCGTGATTTCGGGGAAAGGAGTCTTAATTAAATAGATAATGATAAACTGCGCGGCAATGGTTGTCAGGGCCAGATAATAACCTTTGACTCTGAGAGAAGGCAAGCCGAATAAAATTCCGATAAGACCGGCACACAGAGCGCCGATAATCATGCAAAGCCAGAGAGGCAGCCCAAATTGTGCCGCTAAAATCGTTGATGAATATGCGCCCACGGCCATAAAGGCGGTATGACCAATTGATATCTGTCCGCAATATCCGCTCAATATATTCAATCCCTGCAGCGCGATGATTGTTACTGCCGTTGAATTGATAAAAGTCAACCAGAACTGATTTTTGAAGAAAGGCAACGACAAGAAGAAAGCGATTAAAGCAATCATGCCTATGACATGATACTTTGTTCTAAAAATCTTCATGTCTTGAACATAGTTGACATCAAATACTCCCGATTCTCTTCTCATTTTTAAACCCTCTCAATTTTTTCCAGTCCAAAAAGTCCATACGGCTTATAAATTAAAACCAGGACCATTATGATATAAGGGATAACTTCTTTAAGGCCGTGTCCGATATAACCGCCGGTAAGCGCCTCGGCAACTCCCATAATCACTCCTCCCAGAATGGCTCCTTTGAAGGATTCCAGTCCACCCACAAGAGCTGCCGCCATGGCAATCAAACCTATCTCCGCCAGCCCGAAATCTATGCCGCGCATGTATCCCAGCAAAAATCCACCCGTCGCCGAGACAATCGCGGCGATGGCCCACGACTGAGCAATAGCCAGCGTTACTCGTATTCCCATACTCTGCGCCAGTTGGTGGTTTTCCGCGGCGGCTCTCATATGGAGGCCGGTACGTGAATAGAGGAAGAACCAGCTTAGCACTAAAACAAGAAACAAAACAAATACCAAACTCCAAAAAGATACATTGGAAAAGGGAATGCCAAAAATATTAATCGTGGTTTCGGTTATGATAGCGGGAAATTTTATGCCGATTTTTTCCGACCATAGAAGGATGGCCAACCCCCGCAGAAAAACCGCAATTCCCATTGTTACCATAATGGTTGCCAGTATCGGTTGTCCTATCATTCGGCGAAGAGGGAATCTTTCCAGCCCGTAACCTGCCAGGCTCACAACAAAGAACACGACCAGCATACCCAACCATACCGGCATATTAAAATAACCCAGAACAACCCACATCAGATAGGCTCCGACCATAACCATTTCGCCCTGGGCAAAATTAAAAATCTGCGAAGATTTATAAATAAGAACAAATCCCACTGCAATCAGCCCGTAAATGCAGCCCACTGTAACGCCTGTAATGAATAATTGAATAAAAGTCTGCACAGTTTTCCTCCTAGGGCTTCCATATTTTGATATGTGTTTTCATTATGGTCTGTCTGCCGTCCTGATATTTCACCACCGTCTCAACTTCGGCGCCGCTTTCATCATTATAAATAGCTTCGACCAAATTATGGTAACGTTCTTCCATAAAGCCCCTTCTGATTTTTCTTGTTCTCGTTAGTTCTTCTTCGTCCGGATCGAATTCCTTGTGAAGCAGAACGTATTTTTTAACTTTAGTTTCATCCGGGAATCCTTCATTTACCCGCCGAATGTCCTGTCCGATGAGACCGGCAATCTCCTTTTTTTGAGAAAGATCTGTAAATGTTGTGTAGTTGATATGATGCTCTTCAGCCCACTTACCCACGTTGGCAAAATCGATAATCACGATAACCGAAATGTAATCTCTCTTTTCTCCAAGAGACATGGCGTCTTTGATGTAAGGGCTGAATCTCAGGCGTCCCTCGATGTACTGTGGCGCATACTTGGTGCCGTTGGAAAGCGTGCTCATATCACTCAGGCGATCCAGAAAAATCAAATGGCCCTTTTTATCGATGAACCCGGCGTCACCTGTATGAACCCATCCATCGATAACCGTCTCTTCGGTTTTCTTCTGGCCTTTGAAATACCCGCAGAATATTTGCGGTCCTCTAACCAGAATTTCCTGCTCGTCTGATATTTTAACTTCAGCGCAGGATGCAATATTGCCCAATGTTTCGAAATAGATTTCGTTAGAACGATGGCCGGCAACAAGTCCTGCTTCCGTGCTTCCGTAAATCTGTTTTAAGCGAACACCCAGGGCGCTCCAGAAACGGAAGGTGTCAACGCTCATTGCCGAACTGCCGGTTGTGGCTATCCTGCATTTTTTTAAACCGAAGTTCTCTCGCAAAGGATAAAGGACAAGCGCGTCAGCCAGAGCAATAAGGAATTTCCAGAGGGGATTTGCCTTAATATTTTTCTCAATAAAATCCACTCTTCTGTAACCGATAGCAAGACATATTTTGTATAAGAGCCTGTTGATATACGCGGCTTCGCTTATTCTTACCTGTATTGTTCTGGCCATATCTTCCCATTGCCGCGGCCCGTAGCTTACGACGGTGGGACCGATTTCCCTCATATCTTCCTGCACCGTCTCCGGTTCTTCGGCAAAGTTGAGAATCACCGGGCCCTTAAGGTGTGCCGCCGTAGCCCAGGCTTCTCCTATCCAGGCAGCAGGCAGATAGGAAAACAGATTGTCGTCATGCGCCAGGGCATTGAATTCCAGAAAGGCCGTTCCCGAATAGATTAATGTTTTATGAGAAACCATTCCAGCTTTCGGTTCGCCGGACGTGCCCGAAGTATAGTAATAGGCGGCGATATCATCTTCTGATCCCATCCCAACGCTTTGCATAAAAGCATCAGGATGGGTCTTTTCATATGCCTTACCGAGCTCTATCGCTTCAGCATATGACAGAAGGAGGGGATCGTTGTAATGTCTCAGACCTCTTGGGTCCCAATAAATAACCTTTCTTAGACCAGGCACCTTGTCTTTGATTTCCAAGAACTTATCAACCTGTTCCTGATCATTAGCAATGGCATAAGAAGATTCCGAATGGCTGACCATAAATTGAACCTGTGCCGGAACCATATCGGTATATATTCCAACTGATATCCCGCCGGCGGCCTGCACCGCAAATTCACCCCAAAACCACTGAGGTTCATTCTCGCCGATGATTGAAACTTTTTCTCCGCGTTTCAGACCCAGATGCATCAGGCACAGGCACAGATATTTTACGTTTTCATAGCTATCCCGCCATGTGTATTCCTTCCATATTCCAAAATCCTTCTTTCGCATGGCAACATTTTCCGGCCATTTTTCATACTGTTTTAAAAGAAGCTTAGGGAAAGTATTCTGATTATTCATTCTGCAATCCTCTGAAAGTTACTGGCCCAGATAGGCATTTATTACTTTTTTATTCTTGACAATTTCGTCGGGGGTTCCTTCGGCAATCTTTTTCCCAAATTCCAAAACCATGACACGGTCGGAAATATCCATAACCACGCCCATGTCGTGTTCGATTAGTATAATGGGGATTTGTTTGTCTTCGAATATATCGATAACAAAACGAGCCATGTCTTCTTTCTCTTCAACATTCATTCCCGACATCGGTTCATCAAGTAACAGCAGTTTAGGTTCAACAGCTAACGCGCGCCCCAATTCCACTCTCTTGCGCATCCCATACGGCAGAGAGCCGACTATCTTTTTTCTGACAGGCTTAATTTCCAAAAAATCGATAATCTGTTCCACAATTTCCCGGTGATAAATTTCCTCATCGCGCGCCTTGCCGAAATGGATGCCGGAACGTATAACGCCGGTTTTGAAATGCGCATGACGCGCCGCCATGATATTATCCAGCGCCGTAAGACCATTGAACAGTTCGATGTTCTGAAAAGTCCGCGCTATTCCTTTCATGGTTCTTTCATAAATCGGCGTTGTGATTAAATCCATTCCGTCAAATGACATATTTCCTCCCTGCGGTTTGTAAAAACCGCTGATGCAATTCAGGAGACATGTCTTGCCTGCGCCGTTTGGACCGATTATTGCCAATATTTCATTCTTTGTAACTTCAAAACTCACATCGCTAAGGGCCGTCAAACCACTGAATCTCAGTGTAATGTTATTGACAATAAGCTGTGGCATCTTAAACCTCTTATAATTACTTTTTTATTTTTAATATTCCGTGAAAAGCGAGGTGAATCGTCTGATTAATCGCCTCTTTCTTGGAAATAGTCCCTCTTTCATCAAACCAATATCCCATCCAATGAATCATTGACATAATTTGGAATGACGCAAGATTAATATTTATTTTTGTGTTTCTTTCTGGAACATGTTTTAATCGATCTCTTATTAGTCTGAATATCGCTCTTTCTTTTTCCGTCAGTATTTTCTTTTTCGCACCTGTGAGCTGATGCCTCTCGCGCAAAATCAACAAGCTTACTTTAATATTACTCAATAGCTCATCGGCATATTTTCTTATTAACTTTTCGAAAGTTTCTTGCGGGTTCAACCGTTCTTTTAAGGCGGAGGCGAGACTTTTTTCCAGACGATTAAAAAAACTATCGGTATTACTTAACAGAATGTAAGATAGTAACTCTGATTTAGATTTGAAGTAATGATAGATACCGGCTTTGCTGAATTTACCTTTGGTCGCGATGTCCTGAAGTGATGATTCCTTATAACCCAGAGCTGAAAAAACATCTATAGCTTTTTTCGCTATATAATCTTTCTTCGCCGTGCGTCTCTTTTCAATCATTTACTCATGCTCCTTTTGCTGTTTGTTCTCGATCTGCTACTCACAAACAAAACAATCGGGCTACACATTCGACCGGCTAGCCGGTCGAATGTGTAGCTTTTTCAAAGAGGTTTGTCAAGACATTTTTATTTTTTTCTTAAAATACAAATTAATATTATGCGGTTATCAGACCGCCACCGCCTGGTACACCGCAGCATTTTTTTGAACGTGTTGCCAAAACGATTGATGTGGGAAAACGGAAAAAGAAAAAATTGTTTTCTATGATTTTAACCACAAGGAAACTGTGTCTGTGACAGCGTTGGTTAACAAAGTGCAGGCCGGTCTTTCGCCAACGCGCGGAATATTTTGAGCACCGCTGCATTCCAACAGCGCATCAGGTTTTATCTACGCGGTTTTCAGAAAACGCCATCCCGCTCATTGTCTTCCGCTGCGCCATTGCTGATAACAACGCACACAGGCATACGTTCGCATCGCTCTTTCGGATGAATCGAAACATGGAATGCGCGCATCACACAATTCAGAAATGTGAGGAACGTCGACTCCGGGAAGTTTAACCATAAGTATGGCTTTCCCGGACCGTTTTCTGGCTTCAATAATCGCGTCCGCGCAAATCTTGTTTGCTTCCGGGTTCAACCACGCTCCTACTATTACAAGAGCATCCACGGCAGGGTCATCAACTACAGATTGAATGCTCTGAATGTAAATGCCTATATCCAGTGACGCGGCGAGGCTGACATCTACCGGGTTACGTATACTTGTTCCCACCTGCGGTACGATTGCAGCAAGAGTAGCAACCGTGTCCGAGGAAAGTTTTGCCATCTGAAGGCCGTTATATGCGCATGCCTCGGCAGCGGAAACAGCCAATCCTCCGGCGCTCGATATTACGGCAATTCTCCCGCCAAGATGCTCCGGCAGCATGGCAAATCCCATAAGCGCGTCAAGCCAGGCTTCAAATCCTATCACAGAGACGACACCGGTTTGATTGCAAACGCCCTCCCAGACATCTGCCGCGCAGGCCAAGGCGCCCGTATGAGAAGCTGCGGCTTGAGCGCCCGCGGAAGTTAATCCTGTCTTCCACATAATGACGGGTTTTTTTAGCGACGCCGTGTAAAGGGCATCAAAGAAACGCGCGCCGTCTTTTATCCCCTCGATGTAGGCGCCTATCAATTGCGTTTCTGCGTCCTGTGCAAGATAAAGAAGAAAATCGGAACTTGTAAGGTCGCATTCATTACCCAGATTTACAGCTTTGCTGAAGCGAATCCCCCATTTCGGGCCGACGTAAGAAATTAACTGGGCCAGAGACCCGCTATGAGATACAAGCCCTACCGGACCAGGCTCTTTAGTCAACTGAGGAAAGAAGGACAATCCGGAGCGCGGCGCGTATATGCCCACGCAATTAGGTCCAATGAGCCGCATTCCCGACGAGCGGGCGACTTCAACCAACTGTTTCTCGTAGATGTGTCCTTCTTCGGTACCTGTTTCCTTGAAGCCAGCCGTATACAGTATGGCTCCCTTAACTCCTTTGGCGGCACATTCCTTGAGCGTGGAAAGCGCCTGGTTTTGAGACACCAGAATAATGGCCAGATCAACTGCTCCGGGAATAGCCGTAACATTTGGATAGGCCTTGAATCCGTCAATCTCATCGGCATGAGCCGACACGGGATATATTTCACCGGGGAAGCCTTGATCCAAGAGTGAAACAAAAAAAAGTTTGCCCGTTTTCATGCCACGGGGAACGCCAATGATCGCCACGGATCGGGGATGCAGGATTTCGTCTATGCTCTGTAACAGTTGTGTATCAGGAATCACGATTTATTCCTTTCATGCGTCTCATAAAAGCCACAAGTGGTTTCAATAAAATATTCTAAAACAATACAGATTTTGATTTTCATCTTCCATCACGAAGCGATATTATCTATCTACCAGTCAATCAACAATTATCCGGCAATCATGACAAATTCATGATTCCAACTGGATGATTAAAAAATATCATTCTGGGTATATGTGCATACATATCATTAAAAATCGGTCTTTTGTATACATAAATTATTGTTACGTCGTAATAAATCATGCCAAAACGAAAAAGCGGCAAACAAAGAACATTGCAAAATCGTCGCGCCATGTTCATCTCCCCTCTCCTTTTAATCATCCAGGTAAGATTTCCTTGACAGCCTCCGGCTCCTTCCCTATACTTCTACCACTCAAATAGGTAATTCCTATTAACCCCAATTCAAAGGAGATAATCTATGCGAACAAAAGAACAATATTTCGAGGGGTTGAAGAAGCTAAAAAACAATCTCTATCTCAACGGACAGAAGATTAACCGTCTGGATGACGTTCTGGAACAGGCCCGAAACGTTATCGGCGTCACTTTTGACCTGGCCCATGACCCCGAAACGAAAAACCTGTGCACCGCCAAAAGCCATATCACAGGTGAAACCATTAACCGTTTTACCCACATCCATCAAAACGTGGAAGACTTGCACAAAAAGCAGGACATGACCCGAATGTTGGTGAACCGGGTTAGCCAGTGCATCGGCCGTTGCATGGGCGTTGACGCCATCAATGCGATCAATGCCGTGTCTTACGAAGCCGATAAAATGAACAACGGCAAAACAGAATATTACAAAAACTTTCTGAAGTGGCTGGAATATTTCCAGAAGAACGATCTGGTGGGCTGCTGCGCCCAGACCGACGTCAAGGGCCTGCGCCTTTTGCGCCCCGCCGAACAGCCGGACCCGGATCAGTATCTCCATGTGGTTGAAGAACGGCTTGACGGCATTGTCGTGCGCGGCGCGAAAGTCCACATCACGTTTGCTTCGGTCGCGGATGAAATTCTGGTCGTTCCAACCCGTTCTCTTACCAAAGATGAAAAGCAATACGCCGTCGCGTTTGCACTCCCGGCGGATCATGAAGGCGTCAAACAGGTCCTCTCGCCGCACAACATGTACAACCGCAAGCATTACAAACGTGGTTTCGACTGGGGCTTCGTCGACTCTTATATCATATTCGACGACGTTTTCGTTCCTCGCGACCGCATCTTCTTAAACGGCGAATATCAGCACGGCGGAATCTGCGCTTTGCTGTTTGCCCTTTTCCACCGTCACAGCTATTCCGGCTGCAAACCGGCCGTGGGCGACATGCTGATTGGCTTTGCCTCGATGGCCGCGGAAATGAACGGCATTGAAAAAGCGCCGCATGTGCGCGAAAAAATCTCCGAGCTCATCAAGATTACGGAACTGGGCTACGCCGCGGGTTTCACCGCCTCGGCCATGGGCAAACCGCAAGTCTATATGCCCGGCGTGGGCATGGTTCCCTACGGACCCGGCGCCTGCATTCCGAATTCCATTTACGCCAATGTGGGGCGCTGTCTGACCGGCGAAGCGGTCTTTCATGAACAACAGATTCTGTGCGAACTGGCCGGCGGTATGCCCGCTACCTTCCCGCATGAAGGTGATCTGGTCAACCCGGAAATCCAGGAGCTCCTGAAAAAATACGTGAAACGCAATCAGGAAATTCCCGTCGAAGACCAGATTAAATTCTGGCTGCTCTTTGCCGATTACACCAATTCGGCAAGCTCCGGCGCCATTTCCTACGGCGCGATGCACGGCGGCGGCTCGCCCATCATGGAGCAGATCGCCATTTACACCCAGTATAATATCGATGCCTGTAAAAACATCGTGAGAAGAATCGCCGGCATGCCGTTGATTGAAAAAAAGAAAAAGAAATAAGCAAAACTCGAAAAAATAAAAAAGGCGTCCTTCAGGACGCCTTTTTTATCATGGCTTGAACATTGACGATACGGTTATTCTGATATTGATGCTTAAAGACCCGTTCCTCTATTCACCCTTCACCGCAGACTTAGTGCTGCCGCACCGCGGATGAACTTTCTCTTACGGTTGGGGAGTGAATTGAATCTGGTAATAAGGCCAGATAACCTCTTCAGGAAAACCGTTTATTTCGTCGCACAGAGCCGCCGGCATTTGGAGGGCCAACATCAACATCGTCGGCTCCGTGACGGGTGGGGAAAAAGGCATGTCCACATCTTTTTGCACCACCCAGCGGTAGGGATCCAGGCTGCCGAATAAATAATCTTTGAAGGCTTGTTTCTGCGCGGGCGTGAGTTCCGGCAGGTAGTTGGCGATTTGCGCCACGGAGGTGTCCACGGGAACCCAGCCGTAATTAGGCAGATAGAACTCCGCCCAGAAATGACCGCCTTCCATGCCGGGAAACAACTGATAACCGCCGGACGCGCGCGCGGGAATGCCCAGGGCGCCGCACAGCGCGGCAAAATACATGCTTTGCGCGCCGCAGTCTCCAAAGCCGTGTTCGTGAACGTAAACGGACGCGGGGATGCCCAGCGATTCAACTGCGCCGTACGGCATGTGGCTGTATGTCACCTGCTCCACAATGTAGTCATAAATCAGGCGCGCGGCACGGTAGGGATTTTGCTCCGAGCCGACAATCTGCCTTGCCTTGTCGGAGATTTCCGGCGTGATGCGAATGTTTTTCCGCGAAGCGGTGAATTCGCGGTACAAATCGCTTGATTTATCGTAATCGCCCACATTATTGGGGTCAATCATGGTGAATCTTTGTTCGTAGTGCTTAAATTTAAACCGAATCGTAATGTTCAAATCTCCGGAAAGACCGCCCAGCGGGACTTCCAAATAAATGTCGCCCAAATTGCCGCCGATTGTCGCGGGGTTGACCACATAGCTTGCCGGCTCGACTGAGATGATTCCAACCTCGGTCTGGGAATCGATGACAATAGGCACCGGCTGCCATATCTTCAACAAACCATCGGCAGGCAAAAGATTTCGGGGAACAGCATAGGTTGCGACCGCCTCGTAGGATATCGGATTGATGTAAGGCGAGCCCGATGTGGGGCCCGGAATATTGACGAAAGGCGCTATCGCCAGATAGCCTAACCGATTTCGGGCTATCACGGCGGGAAGCTGCTGCATCAGCGTGAGGTCCAGATGAATGACCGTATCCATAAAGTCGCTGTAATAATATCTTGAACCTCCCATGTCCAGATAGGCGATTCGGGAAATCAGATTATTTATCTGTTCTTCGGTTATCGTAAACGTTTGAGCAAGCGTATCCCGGATATCCTGCTCGGTGGCCGCAAAATCCTGAACAATAAGAAAAGTTCTTTTCCAACCGAGGCGGCAATCCCTGATAAGGCCTTCATGTCCTTCCTGTCGCAGAAGGGGAAGCGCCTGCTGATAAAGACTGAAGGCTGATACATAGTCGCCGGAGATTTCCTTGGCTACTGCTCTCAGATAAACATTCTGGCCGGTTGTTCCGGCTTCGTTTCCGGACGAACAGGCCGCCATCATGAGCGCGATAAGACAAAAAATCCAAAGAAGTGCTTTTTTCATTGCTTCATCCTTTTTTAAAAACTGGGGCAGGTTTTAAGATATAATTTTTCAGTTTCCAGTTAGAACCGATAAAATACTGATTATAAAATATATTGCAAGGTAAAATGAAGTTACCGGTTCAAAAATTAATATTGTCGCGAAGCGCTTAGCGCTCCGTGGCAATGACTGAAGCAAAATATTTACCCTTCCTCATTACATTATTACATTGTTACGTATAACTTTCGTCGCGGCTAAACGCTTTTATTCGATTATCTATGATAATTAAGCGTTATATCTTTTTGCCCGGCGATTTTTCATTATTCATTAAGTTTTTCTCCCAAACGCGCGTCAGTGCAGTTTTTGGCCGTCCTTTTTCATATTCAGCATTTCCTGCATCAGCTCGTCGATGTTCATGCCGGGGGTCTGGCCGTATTCCTGAAGCAGAGCGGCATCATACATTTCTTCCAGTTTCCGCAGTTGTTTCAGCGCGGTTTCATTCTGGCTGAATGCTTTGTCGATCATCGCCGCCAAGTTATCGCCGGTTTTTTTGAGATCGCTCAAATCGATATTCAAAGGCATTAAGGCGAAAACTTTTTTCAGAAGATCGTAGCAGGCTTTGGCGTTAAAAGCCTGAATATAAGGCGGGACTCTGGCCGTGATGCCTGCCGCCTCAATACCCTCAAGGCCTGCCTGATTCAAAAGCATGGTGGAAAAACTGCACGGCCCCGCGTAATTCAGAAACGGAAACGTTTTGAATTCGCTCTTCAATTCCGGACGGCTCAGCACGGCAAAAACCTGCGTTTCCCGCGTATGGGGAACCTGATCGTAAACACCGCCTAAAGAATATATCCTGGGAACGTGATAATTTTTGGCAACGCTTAAGATTGACGAGGCGTATTCCGGCCATCTCAGATTCGGTTCAAAACCGGTAAAAAGAATCAGGTCGTTTTCTGCGCCGCTTTTCCAGTAAAAGAATTCACTGGCGGGCTCGGCAAGAGATTTTACCACGCCTTCTTCGATGATCGCGTGGGGCCGCATGGTCTGCGTTATGTCAAAACCCGGCACCTGCCAGACATGGAAACGTTTGGCATCGATATGGACGAACTTTTGGGCATTAAGCTTGCGGCGCAAAAAATCGATGCAACCTGTTGCCACCTCGCCCGCGTTCAGCCAGCCGCTTAAGCCGATTAAAAGATACGGATTTACCAGCTCGGGCTTATCCTGAAAAATGAGGTTTTCGTTCATGAACATATTTCAAAATATGACTCTTCTATTATACCAGTACCAATTAATCGTTTGCACTCTCCCGGAACAGCTTTTAGTGCTGTTGTTAGCACCTCTTTTAACAATTCAGCATCTTCTGGAAAAAACAATTTGCCATCCCACTCATCACTCAGACGCGTTGCAATTGCTTCTGCCCATTGATTCTGCGAATGTTTCATATTTACACCCATGTATTTTTTAATCAAAGAAGTTTTTCAATTAATAACGCAATGTATTCTTTGGATAAAAGCGCTTTCTTCCTAAGTAAAATTATTTAATCAAAAACATTATTTTCCCAATAATAATCTTTAATAACGTTTTCTGCTCTATTCAATTTCTCTCCCTTTAAACCTAAGTCTATCAAATATTCCTTATCGACTAAATTTCTGCCAACATCTATTACTATAAAAAAAGCCTTCTGTACATCAATGCCAGCCTTAGTTAATTTATCAGCTAATATTTCCCTTGGGTCATTAATTCTCATATGTTCATTTACAAATAATAAGCCAACGGGAAAAAGTTAAACAACTCTATATTTCCCCCTTGCAACAAAATCTAAGTAATTCTTATCGCGCAGAAATTGTAGCTGTTGACGAATTTTATCTCTAATGTGCTTATTTTCTGGATGCTTTTTTTGTAATATCTTTTCAAATCCATAAATTTCGTTAAGACCAAATTCTTTCTTGCGTATCTGTTCTATGCATTTTATGATATCCAAAATCCAACCCCTTGCAGAAAATTCTTTTTCCTGTCTTAGAAAAATTGTTTTGCTCCAGTTTTTAAAGACTACTTCTTTTGGTATAATTTCCTTATTTCTTATGAAGAATATTTTCCCTATTGACGGAATATCTTTTATCAAAATATTGCATCCAACCCAACCCGCACGTCTAGCTGTTGGGGACAATGGTTTTCTCCGCTCGATAATTTCTGGTACAAAAAAATGTTTAGGTATAACTAGAAAATTCTGAATTTCGTACTTAAATAAATCATAATTAAGATAAAAAAGGTTGGGATTGTTATTACTTTGTAACCTTTCAATCATCGTTTTATGTGCACCATCAACTAATCTTTTTCCTAAAGAAGCTTTTTGTGCTTTTAGTTCATATTCCTCATTGCACTTGGAGCAATAGAAGTCTGCGACTGGTTTGCCTTCTTGAAATTGATGTAAATTGGAACCGCAGCTTGGGCAATACGCTTCTCTGCCAACCCATGCTTGAGTAAAAACACGCGTTTGCTGAGCAGGATTATGATAGTTATCAGCAATTTTTATGTCGAAGTTTATTTGCATATTAGTAAAACTGAAGAAAGAATATAATACTGGCCATGTCTTGAAACCTAGATATTCTGCTATCTCCTCTGCATCAGCTCAAAAATGGCGCCGCCGGGGCCGCCGGCATCGAGGTAGGCGAATTTGCCCTACGCGGCTATCTTCAGCTTGACGTTCATACCGGCTTTCGTCATCAGCGTAATCAGCATTTCAAGACTGAACTTTTCCCATTTACCGGTAATCAAATCGGAAACCCGCGACTGGCTCACACCAAATATTTTGGCGGCAGAGGCCTGTGTCAGTTTTTTAACTTTAATGAATTTTCGCAGGTCAGCCATCAAATCGGCCCGCATTTGCAAAATAGCGGCCTCTTCCGGTGAATATCCCAAATCAATAAATACATTGCCCGATGATGCGACAATATTTTTTTTCATAAACTACTCTCCAATTTGCTTGTATCTTTTACGAGCCAGATCAATATCGCGCTGGCTCGTTTTCTGGGTTTTCTTCTGAAAGGCGTGCAGCACATAAACAGCATCACGAATCTTAGCAACATAAATTACCCGCCATTCACCCAGAACATGAATGCGAATTTCTTTCGCGCCAGCGCCAACAGCCTGAATTGGTTTCCAATCGTGCGGTTCAAACCCATCCTGAATTGCACGAAGTTCAAAACCTGCCGCGCGGCGCGCTTCTTCCGGAAATTTCCGCAAATCATCCAAACTCGAACCGACGAATTTTAATGCCTTCATGCCTGTTTTCTGATTATATAAGTTTTTATATATTTAGCAAGGTAAATTTTATAACTGGATTCCCGCCTTCGCGGGAATGACAGAGGTAGGACAAAATGCGATAGGTCTCGTAACATCAGAATTTTGCCTATCTTCTCTGCATCAACTCAAAAATTGCGCCGCCGGGGCCTCTGGCATCGAGATAAGCGAATTTTCCCGGGTCGTGAATCAGAAGATTTGCGCCGTTTTTTGTCAGCCTGATTACTTCCGCTTCCACATCGTCAACAAAAAATTGGAATTAAAGTATTAAAAATTATATTTATTTTTTGTAAATTTCCCGCCTATGACCAACGCGAAGAACAAGAACACTGTTATCAATTATTGTAAATACTACCCTGTAATCCCCAACGCGCATTTTTCTTAATCCGGCGAAGTCACCTTTCAGCACGGGATAAGATTCCGCGCCATCGGAAAGATCTGTTTCTATCTTGTCAATGATTCTGCGTGCCTCTTTTTTATCCAGACGGCTGATATCCTTTATGACTGATTTCTTATAAGTGATATTAAAGGCCAAGAGACTTCCTTAATTCTTTCGACGAAATAACCTCATCTTTAGGATTTCTCAAACGATCAATGGCAATGCGCAAATCGGCGAAATCTTCGATGTACGTTTCTATAGCTTTTTGAATATGAAAAGAACGCGGCCTTTCTGTTTCTTTCGCTATTTCATCCAGATTTTTAGTTAATGCCTCGGGTAATCTTATAGATACTGTAGATTTCATGACTTAAAAACCTTTCTTCTTAATACTGTGTAATACAGTGTATACTAATGATTACTAGCATGCAAGATGTTTTAAAAGTTAAAGACTGAATGTTGATAGCCCTGTGGAGCACGATATTGTAAGAACGAAACGCAAAACGAGCAAGGTATTGAAATATCGGTATTTTTTCACTTATCTTCTCTGCATCAGCTCAAAAATGGCGCCGCCGGGGCCGCCGGCATCGAGGTAGGCGAATTTGCCCGGATCATGAATCAGGAGTTTTGCTCCGTCTTTGGTCAGCTTGGCTACTTCCGCATCTACATCGTCAACAAAAAATCCGATGTGATGAACGCCTTCTCCCCATTTATCCAAAAATTTGGACTGGAAAATTCTTCCCTCGACACACTGCACAAGCTCGACTTCCATCGGCCCCACATACGCAAAGGCCATGCGGATTTTCCAAGGGCGGCCTTTTACATCCGTGCCGCCATTTTCCTGATATTTCCAGGGGCCAAGACCGTAAAGCCACGACCACGCCTCAACCGTTTTATCGATATCGGTTACCGCATAGCTGATATGATCAATCGATTTTATTTTCATTTTTCAAGTATCCTTTTGGGGAATTTTCGTTAATTTCGGGTTACTAATTGGGGCCAGGTGTTGGATAATCCGCTGCTGTCGCTCAGATGTAAAAAAGGGAATAAGTTGCTCGATGGAAACCGCTTTCCCATCCACGCCAAAAGAACCTTCTTCAATTTCAGTAACGGTAATCCAAACGTTGGAACCACCCTTGCTTTTGGGAATCTCCAAAACCTCCCGCGCTGCCGCATCAAGCCGGGAGAATAATTCCTCCTTCATTGCTGCATTCCACGGCCCCGCCATAACCTGCGCAGTAATGACGACTGCTTTTCCGGATTTATGTGTTTCTGCCGCAGGTTTTAAGCCGATCCAAAGGCTGTCGGATGCTATTTCTTCTATATGAACGGTAAAACCCGCCGCGATTTGTTCCGAAAACCGCCCCACTTCAACACTGGCAAATTCTGTAATTAATCGTTCCGCCAGATTTGCCTTGATTTCAGAGCTCAACTTCACCCCTGCCACACCAACTCTCATAATAGTCATTTTATGTCCCCTTTTAATATCAGGTTCAATATTTTTTATGCAATTAGAGACAACGGCCCTATTTATTTTAAGAAGTTCTCTTCTTCACCTCATCAACAATCTTCGGCAGTATCGTGCCGGTTTTACCCTTAATCAGGTAATCGGAAATGCCTTCGTGCGTAAGCGGCGTGGGGTCGGCATTGATTTCCACAATGATTGTTTTCTGCTTTGACGGATACTGCTTGGCTATCCGCGGCAGCATGGCAAAAGGATAAACCACCGCCGAGGTGCCGCAGATGAGCATCACATCGCATCTGCCGACTTGGGCCTGGCTTTCGGTGGAAACATCCGGGGGGATGGCCTCGTGAAAATGAACGATATCGGATTTCAAAACGCCGCTGCATCTTTTGCAGTAAGGAGGCAGGCGGTCTTCCGCCAATAATTTATCAAGCTCATACTCGACGGGGTCAAACCGCGTATCACAGGAAAAACATCTCAGAAGCGAAACATTGCCGTGATAATCAAGCACGCTTTTACTCCCCGCTTTCTGGTGCAGGTTGTCGATATTCTGAGTGATAACGCATTTCAGGAGATTCATCTTTTCCAGTTCGGCCAAGGCGAAATGCCCGGTGTTGGGTTGGGCTTTGGTCAGCTCATTAATCCAGCTGGTGCCCGTCAAGCGCTCTATCCAGTATTGTCTGGGGTTTTGCTGAAACTTGAAGTAACTTTCATAGGCCTGTTGTTCGGCTTTGGGATTTTTTGTCCAGATGCCGTTGGGACCGCGGAAATCAGGAATGCCCGATTCGGTGGACATGCCCGCGCCGGTAAGCGCTACAGCATGCCTGCTTTTGATAAGCAGTTCGGCTGTTTTGGAAATTAGTTCTTCCATGCTCATTTCCTTAACAGATTGCCACCGCTGTTTTTCTCTTCGCCATTTAACCGCAACTATGTTCTCCGCTGCCGGTAAATGGCCATGGCGGAACTGACCAAATCTTTTTCCGGAACAAACTCCTTATCCTTTCCCTTGCGGTAAACTTTCACCGCTTCGACAGGGCACGTAACGGCGCAGACGCCGCAACCGATACAGCGGTCCAAATCAACGCGGGCGGTATCGTCAACGGAAATGGCCTCCATGGAACAGCGCTCCACGCACATTTCGCAACCGGTGCAGTCATCTTCGCTGACACGGGCAAAAAAGTTGCTGTTGACCATCTCGGCAGGCCTGGAGCAGGCCTTAACCGCCCGCAACGGGCCGCAGCAGCAGGTGCAGCACATGCACATGGCATTCGGCTCCTGTGAAGCGCCCAGCTGGCATACCAGGCCGCTTTCCTTTCCCTTTTTCAGAATGTCTAGGGCTTCTTCCCTGGAAATATAGCGGCCGAGGCCGTTTTCCACAAAGTAATGCGTGCCGCCGCCAAAATGAAAGCATACTTCCATAGGATGACTGCACGGCTTTTGCTGAAGCGCGGAAAGCCTGCGGCACATGCAATCGGATATCGCGATGTATTTGGCGGCGCGGATTGTTTCTTCAATGCTTTCGTACGGCATGACCTGCGAGCCCGGCGCAACCGCTTCGCCGATGGGAATCGTCCGCAGGTCCTTTGTCGTTCCTTTAAGCCAGGTGTTTTTATAAAGAATCGGTTCGAACTCTGCCCAGTCTTTAACCAGTTCCGGCGTCAGGCGGTTCATCTGCAGTTCGATAATTCCCACTAAAAACGCCGTGGCCATGTATTTGTAATTTCCGTTCCTGCCGGTGCGGAAAACCTGCCCCTTTTGAGACATTGCATAGAGTTTCTTTTCCCATTCCTCGGCAGCGCCTCCGCTCCGCGCTGCGATTTCCGCGGCGGTTTCCGGACGCATCGTGAGCTTCATAAACATCTCCGCCTCGTCCGGCGTGAAGATTTTTTGCAGTATTCTTAATTCAATGCCTGATTCCGTATTCACCGGGTAACGCTGGGGCATGGTGTCCAGAAATTCAGCCAGGCGCTGGTAAACATCTTTCATAATCTTACGCTCTTCCCCCGTTACGCGCCAAAAACCGCGGAAGCCGAACAGGGCAACCCGCGGCAACGGCGCTTACTTTCCATTTTTCTTAATAGTATTTTCCCGCGATATATTCGCTCAACTGATTGATGAGGAAATCTTTGTTGGAAATGACCGATTTCACAACATCGCCGATGGAAATAATGCCGACAAATTTGCTTTTTTCAAAAACAGGCAAATGCCGGACATGTTTTCCCGTCATCAGCACCATCGCCTCCTCCACGCTCGTATCCGGATTGACGGAAAACAACGTGGTGGACATGACTTCCTTCACCAACGTTTCTTTGGAAGTTTTTCCCTGAAGAATAATTTTCCGCGCGTAATCTCTCTCCGAGATGATTCCCACAACCTTGCTGTTTTCCATCACCACCAGGGCGCCGATTTGCTTTTCGCTCATTTTTTTCAGCGCCTCGAACACCGTTGCCGTGGGAGCAATAGACTGAATTTCTTTGTTTTTCGCTTTGAGAACATCACTGACACTAATCATACAGCCTCCTGTTTATTAGCTATGGTTCAAATATTCATCAGCAAAAATTAAAGCTTCCGGGACGGGGTCAATCATCTGACTTGTTTTCGCCAATGGAATTTGACTGTGTTCTAATCGCTTTGTGCTGTTAAATATACCCGGAATTTATTACATTTCAATTCTTTTTTCGCTGAACCGCCCGAACCGCCCCCCGCCGCAAAAACGCGCGCCGATACCGCAACGCTAATAAAAAAGCGTTTTTTACGGATGCCCGGCCGCCGCGTCCGTCCAAACGGACGCGGCGGATTAATGCCGGTTTCTTATATCGCCGTCCCCAGCTGGTATGCCGCCCGCACCGCCTCCAGCAATCTGCCACAGGCAAAAGAATCGCCGATATTGTAAAGCTCCGGCGCGATGTTGGCCGCCAGGCAATTATAATAAAGCTCATCGCCGGGGCGCGCGCCTGCGGAAAGGACAACAAGCTCAGCCTTCAGTTGCCGCTCTTTAATCTCTTCCTTAATCTTTTTGACAAAGGGGTTTTCAATATTTTCCGGCAAAAGCGGTGTCCAGGTCACATAGGGGTCGGGCACGGTTTTCGACACGTTCTGCGCGACAAGAACTTCTTTGTCGCCTACCTCTTTAAGCAGTGAGCAGTTGAGCATTTCCACGCCCATTTTTTCCAGATAGTGGATGAGGAAGCCGCGATTCGACGTACACACGCCTTTCATTATTTCCGGGAGCATTTCGACAATCTTTACTTTTTTCTTTTTTTCATGGACAAGGAAATAAGCCGTTTCGCAGCCCACGGAGCCGCCGCCGACAATTACGATGTTCTGCGCGGCCTCGCAAATAGAGGGTTCGCGCAAAAGGTCAACCGCCAGAACAACGTGGGGAGAATCTATGCCCTTGGCCGGAGGCCTTTTTTGGACAGTGCCGGTGGCGCAGACAACCGCGTCATACTTGCCCGCGCGCAGCAAATCAAGGTTCGCCTCGCGCCCGTATTCGGCCTTCAAGCCGTAATTTTTTATTGTTTCATCAAGAAGTGTTTTCAAATACGCCCGGTAATTAAGAATATCGAATTTGATGGCCGGCCGCGAACCGGGAATCAGCATGCCACCGATTTCCTCTCTTTTTTCAAATAGCGTCACTTCGTGCCCGCGATGGGCGGCAATCATTGCGGCGTTGACTCCGGCGGGGCCACCGCCGACAACGGCAATCTTTTTTATTTTTTTGGCGGGAGCCATTTCGCTGCCGTTGTAAATATCTTCATGCCCAGTGCGGGGATTCACCGTGCACTGGGGATGCCCGCCTTCGACGAATTCATTGATACATCCTTCCTGATCGCCGATACAGGGACAAACCCTTTCCACCCTTCCCGCGTAAACCTTATTCGACCATTGCGGATCGGCTAGAAGCGGCCGCGCCAGCATAATCATGTCGCACTTTTTATCGCGCAGCGCCTGTTCGGCAAGGTCGGGATAACCGAGTTTGCCCACCGCCACTACCGGCACTTCCATGCCGGCGTTGGAAAGAATCTTGTTTTCCGCGAAATAATCCTTGACGATTTTCGATATTTCCAAAAAACAGCCCGGAGGCATGAATCCCGGAGGATGCGGCAGCCACCAGTTGTCGTAACAGCCGAGATCGACGTCAAACATGTCCACGCCGGCGCGAACGAGCGAAACCATATAATCAAGCGTCTGTTCGGTCGTGCGCTCGTTTTTGAATTTGCGCAGGGATTTAACCTTGTTCATTTTTTCCCCGTACGTTTCATTGAGCGCCAGTGAAAGGTCGATACGGTACATGACGGGATAGGAATCGCCGACGCGACGGCGTATTTCTTTGACCAGGTCGACGCCGAATCTCTGCCAGTCGGAATAAGCGCCTAAAGACCTTCGGTTAAAAGCGGTATTGGTCATTTGCTCAAGCAAATATCCTTCATGCCCGTGCAGATACACGCCGTCAATCAAAGCGGCCTTGGCATCCGCCGCGGCCTGGCCGGCATTTTTGATAATCCTGCGCGCCATGCGCCCGGAAAGAGGCCGGCACGGTATCGAAGGTATGTAAAAATTGGGGTTCCACGAAGCCGATACGGGAAGCTTGAATTTATTTATCAGGCATTCGGGAGAACCCACCCGTCCCAAACCGGGAGTAAGCTGAATAAAAAATTTGGCGCCGTATCCGTGACAGCGTTCGGCAATGTCCCGCCAGCCGGCGAAACGCGTGCGTGAAGCGTCAATGCGCGGAAAATAGGAAAGGTTATTGAGTTCCGTTACTGTGGGATCCACACCGTGGCTGACCGGCACCAGGCCGGAAGTGATAAGCCCGACACCGCCTTTCGCCCTCTCAGTAAAGTACTGGATCATTTTCGTGTTGGGGCGTCCCGTTTCTTCCGCCATGCTGATGTTGCCCATCGGCCCCATGACCAGACGATTTTTTATTTTCGTGCTGTTTACTTGTATTGGGCTGAACATCGCCGTGTAAGGGTAAAGTTTGGACGTAAGCATTCCTTCTTCCAAACGCGATTTATCCTCATACCAGGTGCCCAGTTTCTCGACAACTGCCTTCATGCGCTCATGGTATTTATTTGTCATAACTGACCTCTCATAAAAATTCTAAAGTTTCATAAAAATATTCATGATGAGTGAACAACAACCTTGCCGTTACTAAATATGTCTATCTTCTGACCATGTTGAACAAAAGCGAGAAATTCCGCCCCCAAACTGTCGACAGTGACGATGCGGTTCCCGTTCCACACATCCGCCAGAATCACGCCCGCCGCGGCGAGCGAATCTATCTCTTCGGAAAAGAGCATGGCCAGGGGAGCAGCGCCCATGGAAGCGGCGGTTTGCAACACCATACCGCCGGTAGTGGAACCGATTGTCTTGGGCAGGCATAGTACTTTGCCGCTCAACGCTTTGCCGTAAACATCGGCATTATTCTGGTCGCCGCATTTAATTATTTTCTTGTTAGACATCGCGCCTTTCTGAAAAGAGGCCAGCGTATTAAATCCCTGACGGGAGACAACCGCCTCGCCGGACACGTTGCCGGGCATGACCGCTCTGCCTTTGAATTCTCTGGTTTTTTCAGCCATAGATTCCTCCTTCTACCGCGATACGCGCGGTTTCGGCATCGGTAAAATAACGCGCCGTCGTGTAAGTCCGCAGCTTGTTTGAATTGGTCATCACCGCCTTCTTGGCGCACAGAGGATTGTTCATATACATAAGCGGACAGATGGAGGTGAGACGCGCGCCGATACCCGTTAATCGCGAGTAAGAAACCTTGTCGTTCCTGAAGGCATCAGCAACGGCGGGAGCGGCAGTCATAATGGTAGTTACCGCAAGCTTTTTCTTTCCGGAAGATTTGAGTTCGGTCTCGAAATGTTCCAGCCATTCGTAGATCTGCCGCAGGCTCAAATGCGGACAACCGATAAAACAAACTTTCGGCCTCGCCGCGGGATTTTTCCACATCAGCGGGTAGCTGTCACGCACTCTTTTCAACTCGGCGTCGTCTATAACATAAGTTTTGTATCCAGACTTCAGCAGACCGCGCGACAATTCCAGCGCCTCCGGGGTCAAGTCCTCAATGTGGTACAGGCCGACAGCGCCGTTGCTGGCCGCGGCGGCTCCCATATCCTTGAGATAATCTTTTACGCGCTGATTGAGCTCCTCTCCCAAAAAAGACGTCAAACCCGAGACGAATGGAACTTCTTCCATCACCTTCATGCCGATGGCGCTGCCCAATATCTGGGCTTCGGGCAGTGATTTGGTTTTGACTTCAATCAGCCAGTCCGCCTTCCGGCCTTCGTCAGTCAGCAGGCCGAACACGGGGGCGCGCCCCGTGATGCCGCAGAGCAACTCCAGCAAACCGGAATTACGGTTGGTACGAGCGCCCAAAACGGAATTGGCGTAAACCACCGCCGAAGATTCCGCCCAGGCAAGAATCTGGCCTTTTCGCGGAATGTTGCCCACTTCATCCATGTAACAGGTGCAGGTAAAAGACTTGTCATCTTTAAGCCCCACCTTGCGCAGTTGTTCTTCGTACTGCGCCTGTTTTCCGTACATGATTTTTTTGAAAATAAATTTTTCAAGAATGTTGACGGGAACGTTCTGGAAATCCATGGGGCGGGGGTCAACGGTGAAAGGCTTTGCCGTTTTCAATCCCGCGGCGATTAATTCATCAACAAGGGAAAACACCGGTTTGAGCAGCGGAATGCCAAAAGACGTAACAAGATGAACGCTTCCCCCAATCGGGGCGAGATGTTCGGCTCCAAAAATCTGCCCGTAAAGCACGACAGATTCCAGCGCCTTGCGCATTGCTTCGCCCTGCTTGCCCGCCAAAATTTCCTTCTCCTCATCGGTCAACTGCAGAGAATACTTTTGCATCGGGATGCCTCCTTGATCGGGCGCTTAAATGTTAAAAGAAATTTCCCCCTACACGCGGCGACAAACAGAATCTTAAAGAGAGCTTCGCAAATAACCTGTGAACGGTTTTGATAAGAGATTTAATGTCGGGTTTATTATGCCATCGGAGGGCAATAGAGTCAATTTCTTTTTCCCGGAAAAGCGTTTATACCCTGCGTGGCGCGGTTATTTTCAGCGCGCATTTCCTCGTTCATGCCGCGCAAAAGCAGGAAGATATCGGCGGGATTGGGGAAAAGAATTCGCCGCTTTACTTAATCTTTTGCAGCATTTCACCCATCATTTTGTGGACAAGGTTGATGGCCTTGAGGGGGCGAATCATTACTTTGAAGTCGGTGATTCTGCCGTCTTTGCCCCAGGTAATCATGTCCACGCCGTTAATGGAAATGCCGTCAATAACAGTGTGAAATTCCAAAACGGCACTGTTGCCGGAAATGACCTCCCTGAGATATCTGAATGTCTCGTTATTCAGCACGTGTAGGGCGGCGGTAAGATAAAGTTTGGTGAGGGGTTTTCCCGCCTGCGGCGTGTGCACCACAGGAGAATGAAAAACAACATTTTCCGCCAGGATATTATCCAGACCCACGGCGTCCCTTGCTTCAACCAATCTGTGCCATTCTCTTACGGTATCTTCAATCATGCGTTAAATATACCCGGATTTTAGTGAATATCAAGCAGAAACATCCGCGCCGGAAACAAATTCCGCTCGCGCTTTTGATTTAAGCTTCGTGCGCTTTTTTGCCGTAAACTCTCTCATACGCCGCGCAGTTGGGACAGATGCCGTTTTCGATATTTTTGACAAACCAAAAAGCAAGCCCCCGCTGTTTCTTTCTGGCGCGCGAACATACCGGGCACTCCAGACAACGCCTGGCCATTTGTATGTCTTTTTCGGAAACAGAAGCCGCGCTCATAAAAATACTCCTGTCAACAAATGCTGATAGGTTATTCTTCCTGACCGGGGATAATGATACGGGAAGCCTCCTGCCTCTGTATCTCCTTTGCCTCTTCAATCATCGCCTTGACCGTTTTATCAATGGCCGCGGGCAGTTTGTCCAGCGCCTCGCTGAGCGTCTTTGCTCCTTCAATGACACATTGAACGGGGATAGGACCTTTGGGCGACATGAGCTGGGTCATTCCGGTAAAGACGCGTTCTCTATTTTCATCAACCGCGCCGTCAATTTTCACCGGCGTCAGGCAACGAACGGTGGCGAAAGTCAGGTCGGTAAAAGTTTCTTCTTTGTAAAGATTGTCTTTGTTTACTTTGATATCGGTAATTTTGGCTGAATCGGTGCCGTTCACGGGTTGTCTCCTTTGCTTATGAAATTGACCCTGAAAAATAACGAGAAGCGCAAAGTCAACAGCCCATATTTTCCCGGATCAGCATCTGATTACACTGAAAACACTTCCGGGTCAAATGGAATTACAGAAATTTGAAGAAAAGACGATAAAGTACCGGATTCCCGTTTTTTCTGTCGTGACAGAAACAAAACAGCATAACCTGGACATTCACGCTTTCCCGCAATGACATTTCTTATTGCCGGAAAGCGCCTTCCATGACGGTTTCGGCGATGCTTTTTCTGCCCGAGGGAAATTCTCTTTTCTGCTGATAATCGGGTAAATCTTCCAGTTTGCCGGGTCTGCCTAGGGCAATCATTGCCTCCACCTGGTAACCTTCGGGAATCAGCAAAACCTCCTTGGCCCTGTTGTAGCTAAATCCCTGCATGCCGTGGACAACCAGATTCAAAAGCGAGCCCTGCAGGGCGAAGTTTTCCCACGCGGCGCCGGCATCGTAGGAATGCGTGCGCGCATGCTTGTTGTTGCCGAACGTGGTTTTGGAAATAACAACAATCAGCGCGGCGGCGTTATGCGCCCAGTTTTTGTTGCCCTCTTCCAGTAAATTGAAAAAAGCTTCCCAGTGGCTGGTGTTGCGACGGGCGTAAATGAAGCGCCAGGGCTGGTTGTTGTTGGAAGAAGGCGCCCACCTGGCTGCCTCAAAAAGCTGAAACAGCGTCTTTTCGTCAATTTCTTCGCCGGACATCGCGCGCGGCGACCAGCGGTTCAAAAATATTTCGTTTACATTATATTCCGATTGGCGAAAATTTCTGATGTTCATAAAAACACCTCCCAACTTTTTTTATTGCGAGTTCACAGATACGGTCATTTATTCCGCGCTAAATATTCTTTCATCCTAACAAGACTCATACAGTTAAGGCAGTCTTCACTGGAGAGCCATCCCTTGCGCGCAATCTTGACGCCAAAGCTTACATCACGCAAACCCGCAATCTGATGAGCGTCGGGATTAATCGCGATTTTTACGCCCTTGCGCTTGGCGTAGATACAGTGGCGCCAATCCAGATCCAGTCTGTGCGCGTTGGCGTTGAGCTCGACGGCCTTGCCGAATTTCGCCGCCGTATCGATTACTTCCTCCAAGTTCACCGCATACGGCTCGCGCGACAGAAGCAGCCGCCCGGTGGGATGCGCCAGCATTGTGGCGTATTTGTTTTGCAAGGCTTTTTTCAGGCGCGCGGTCATCTCTCTTGCGGGCATGTTAAAATTGGAATGAACGGCGGCAATGACAAAATCAAAACGCGCCAGCGTCTTTTCGTCATAATCCAGAGAACCGTCAGGAAGAATATCCGCTTCGATTCCCTTGAAAATATGAAACGGTTTTAATTTTTTGTTGAGCTTGTCGATGAGTTCATGCTGTTTTTTTATATCCTCTATTTGCAGACCTCCCGCGTAATACGCGGAACGGCTGTGATCGGATATGCCGATATACTGCAGTCCCATTTCTCTTGCCGCGCGCGCCATGTTTTCCAGCGTCTCCCCGCCGTCGCTGAAATTGGTATGAACGTGAAAAATCCCGCGCACGTCTTTTTCTTCCACCAGCTTTGGCAGCTCGTTTTTTTCCGCGGCCTGGATTTCCCCCATATTCTCGCGCAGCTCCGGCTCAATAAACTGTAATTTCAGCGTAGCAAACAGTTCTTCTTCATTTGCGCACTTGATATTTTTCTCACCGCGGAAAAGGCCGTATTCGTTCATTTTGAGCCCCATGTCCTTGGCGCGGCCACGCATGGCGGTATTGTGCTCTTTGGAACCGGTAAAGTGATGCAGGGCGTAAGGATATTCGGCGGACGTCACAATGCGCAAATCGGCATTGATGCCTGATTTTAAAACAACGCTGACCTTTGTCTCACCGTTGGCGGTCACAGTTTCAATCCGCTCATAAGAAGTAAAATGCCCGCCCAGTTTTTCAGGGTTTTTGCTGGCAGCAAGAATATCGATATCCTTAACCGTCTCGTTGCCGCGGCGGAGCGATCCGGCGATGCTGATGGACAAAATACTTTTATCCCTTTTCAAATATTCCAGAAGCACTTCCGCCTCAACGGCAACCTCGGCATAGAGCCTTCTCTCTTTGTAAACCTTGAGTTTGGCGATGCCGGCAAGGATATTGTCCTGCGTTTTTTCGCCGAAGCCTTTTAAATCAACAAGGCGGTTTTCTAAGCAGGCGTACTCGAGTTCCCCCACATCCTTTACGCCCAGCTGTTCATAAAGGGCGTGGATTTTTTTGGGGCCCAGGCCCGGAATTTTGAGCATTTCCAGATGTCCAGGAGGAACAGAATCCTTAAGCTTTTCGTAATACTCCAGCTTGCCCGTCTGTATTAGCTCGGTTAATTTTTTACTGATGGCCTCGCCGATACCTTCAATTTCTGTAAGTCTGTTTTCTTTGACCAGTTCATCAAAATCGACTTCACTTTTTTCCAAATTACGGGCGGCATTCTGATAGGCGCGGGACTTAAAGGGGTTTTCTCCCGTTAATTCCAGAAGCGTGGCTATTTCCTCCAGAATCTGGATAATTGTTTCTTTAGTCAGCATTTTTTTCATCGCCAATTGGACTTATTGTATATATTGAGCCACGGCAAATCATTATTTTAATTTTATTGAGGCATTACTTGACATTCTACTCTGAACATAATATAAGGCGCGCACTCTCGAACGAGCGCAGACTGATCAAGTCCCCATCGTCTAGAGGCCTAGGACACGGGCCTTTCACGCCTGTAACTGGGGTTCGACTCCCCATGGGGACGCCAAAATAAAAAAGGGCAAACTATGTTTGCCCTTTTTCTTTGCCGGAATTCTATTTTTCCTTTTTTTTCGACTCCGTTTTAGCTTTTGCCGCGGATTTTGGCTTTTCCGCTGCTGCCTTTTTCTTAGGTTCTTTTTTCGCCTTCGTTTCTTTTCCTTCTTTGGCTTCTTTGGGCGCTGCCTTCGCCGGCTTTTCCTTTAATTCTTTTTTTGCCGGAGCCGCGGGTTTTTCTGGTTCCGGCACAGACTTTCCTTCATCTTCCGGTTTGGATCTGGGCGGTTCCGGCGGACTGAGAGAAGGAGTCTTCTCAGGCACTTCTGCCTTCGCCGGCTTGGCCGCAGTTGCCGGTTTGGAAGGCTTGTCTTTGGGTTTAGGCGCTTCTTTCTTTTCCTCTTTCTGTTTTTTCTCCTTTTCCTTTGGCACCTCAACCAACTTCCGCGCTTTTGCCTGAGCTAATTCTTCCGCCTGTTTCACATATTTCTCAAATACGGCGATTCTTATATCCGTCCGTCTTATTTTGGCTTTCAAGCTTTTTACCAGGGGATCGTGCTTTGCTTTTTCTTCGCTGATACCCTTTTGGGCCAATTGCTGCAGGCGCAAGTTCAGTTTTTTTTCAAAAATTCGACGTTGCTCAAGTCTTACCTCTTTGCTCTTCGACGGCATTTTCCCCTCCAACTATTTTAAATTCTTGATTTCAACAGTTAAATAGCAATATTTTTCACTGAAAGCTACAAAAATATTTTCCATATCGACAATAAAACTGGCGGCGCCCCGTCGGATAGCTTGACTTTACTAACGCCATCGCCAGCCAAGCTCCATCACAAACCGCCCCGCTGCCAAAATTATCTCTCCGCTTCCAATACGCCAATAACTTCAACATGCCGCGTTTGCGCAAACATGTCCAACGGCAAAAGAGCGGTCAATTCATAACCTTGCCCTGTCAGATATTTAACGTCGCGCGCCTGGGTGGCGGGGTTGCAGGAAACATAGACGATTTTGCACGGCCGCGAAAAGGCGATTGCCTGCAAAACGGACGGCCCACAGCCCGTGCGCGGCGGATCGAGGAGGATTACGTTTGTTTTATTTTTCGCGGATAAAAATACGCCCGGCAGTATTTCTTCGACCCTGCCGCACAGAAAATCAATGTTTTTCACGCCCGCCCGAGAGGAATTTAACCACGCGCACTCGATCGCTTTATCGTCCTGTTCAATGCCAATAACATTCCGGGCAAAAGGCGACAGAAAAACGGAAAAAAGACCGCTGCCACAGTAAGCGTCAACCAGTGTATCGATTTTCTCGACCGCCATCGCGCGGCAGACTTCATCCACCAGTCTGTCCGTCAAATACAGATTGGCCTGAAAAAATCCTTCCTGCGGCACAAGAAAATCTTTTTCTTTGACCACGCGGGCAATCATTTCTTTTTTTTCCGTCCGAACCCCGCAAACACCCGACCAGATTGTGTACCCGCCTTCATTGCGTGCTTCCGATAACTTGTCGCGGCGCAAAATTTCTATTTTTTCGTTTATCGTCTCATCCACAATCTCACAGCGCTCAATATTCACAACATCGGCTCCGGATACGTCCATGAAACCCAATTTCTGACCGTCGGCTCCCTGCGCCGCGTGCAGTTGGGCTTTGCCACGGTAATGACAAGTTTTCGGCGAGGCGATTATTTCATGAACAGGCGGCGCGGCAATCCCGCCGATTTTTTCGAAAGCATCTATCACCTGTTTCTTCTTCACGGCCAGCTGCATTTCATACTTCAAGTGCTGATAACAGCAACCGCCACAATGTCCGTAATACCGGCACAGGGGTTCTATTCTGCCCTCCGACGGTTTAATAATCTTTATAATCTCGGCCCGCGCGAATTTCTTTTTACGTTGAACTATTTCCACTTCCAATTCATCGCCCGGCGCGGCAAAGGCAACGAAAACGACAAAATTATTCACCCGCGCCACCCCCTCACCGCCGAAGGCTATGGATTCGATTTTCACATTAACGCGGTTTTTAATCTGCATGTTTATCCCCACACGGGCGTAAATAACACGCTCATTCGACCCAGGTCAATACAACACGCTATTTTTCTTTACAACAGATGACAATATTGTTATCTATCCGGCGAAATAAATCCATTGAGGAATGTCTAACGATGCCTGCTGAAAAAAAATCCATTCTCTGCCCGAACTGCCGCAAGCTGATCAGCGCGGATGAACCCAACTGTCCCTATTGCGGGCTGGCCCGTCCCGACCTGCTCAATATGGCCGGAATAATCAGAAAAATTTTTGCCCTCAACCCCATTCTTACTATTATCTATGTAAACATCTTTTTTTATGTTGTCTCTCTTCTGCTCAATCCGACGGGCATATTTTCCGGCGGCGGTTTCCTTTCCTTTCTGTCACCCTCCGGTCAGAGCTTGTTTCTTCTGGGCGCGACGGGAACATTTCCGGTGTTCGGATTCAACCGTTACTGGAGCCTTGTTTCCGCATCTTTCCTGCACGGCGGAATTATACATTTAGCTTTCAACATGATGGCTTTATATCAGCTGGGTCCTTTTGTTTTGCATGTTTTCGGATTTCACCGTTTTTTCAGCATCTACATCCTCACGGGAATCGCCGGCTTCGCCGTTTCGCTGATTTTTGGCGTGAATTTCACCATCGGCGCTTCCGCCAGCATCTGCGGCTTAATCGGCGCGATTGTTTACTACGGGAAAAACCGCGGCGGCGAGTTTGGACAGGCGATATACAAACAGGCGCTGGGCTGGATTATCGGCCTGATAATTTTCGGCCTTATCTTCAAGGGCATAAACAACTGGGCGCACGGCGGAGGCGTGATTTCCGGAATACTTCTGGCCATGCTCATGGGCTATAACGAAAAAAGAGATGAAACGGCCAAGCAAAAGCTTCTGGCCTATGTCTGCATCCTGGTCACGCTGGGTGTTTTAATCTGGGCGCTTCTGTCTTCCGTGTTTTATACGCTATCTCGCCTGTAAAGGATTAGAGAAACACAAAATGATACATGGCTTTGTTTACGGTACAATCGCCGATCGCCCGGCAAGATCATCGCCCATATGATTAATAAATTCAAAAACGAAAACAAAAAATCCGTGTCCGTCTTTGCCTGGGCATCTTTTCTGAATGATTTAGGTTCGGATATGATTTATCCTGTCTGGCCTTTGTTTGTAACTTCCTTCCTGGGCGCCAATATGGCCGTCTTGGGGTTACTCGACGGAGTGGGTGAAGCTTTTGTTTCCATCTCCAAAGCTCTTTCCGGTTACCTTTCCGACAAAATAAGAAAAAGGAAAATTTTCATCTGGTCCGGCTATCTTTTTGGTTCGTTGTCGCGCGTGGGCTACGCTTTCGCACCTGCATGGCAGTGGCTGTTACCGCTTAAAATATTAGACCGCTCCGGGAAAATACGCGCCGCACCGCGCGATGCTTTCGTTGCGGATATTTCCACCGAGCAGAACCGCGGCGGTAATTTCGGCTTAATGAAAGCAATGGACAACCTCGGCGCCGTATGCGGCATTATCATTTGTCTTTTGCTTTTTGAACAAATCGGTTTTACAAATCTTTTCCTTCTTGCCGCCCTGCCTTCTCTGGCCAGCGCTTTTCTCATTTATAAACACATCAGAGAAAATAAAGCTTCCGAACAAAAGTTATACGCCCGTTTCACCCTCAAAGATCTGGATGCCAACTTTAAATTATTTCTTTTTCTGAACTCTGTTTTCACTTTGGGCGCTTTCAGCTATTCTTTTTTGCTTATCTTTGCCGGCAAAAGCGGTTTCAATGCCGTGTACCTGCCCGTATTTTATCTCATCATCACCGTCACGGCGGCGATTTTTTCTCTGCCCATGGGGAAGCTATCAGATAAAATCGGCAGAAAAAAGCTGATGCTTCTGGCCTTCCTTTTATGGGCGGCAATCTGTGTAAGCCTTATTCTTTCCACCACTCCCGTCGCCATCATCGCCGTTTTCGTCCTTTATGGTATCCACAAAGCGGCACTGGAAACTGTGCAAAAAACATACACCTCAGAACTTTGCCCAGATTGTTTCCGTGCTACCGGATTGGGAGTTTTTCAAATGGCCATTGGCATTTGCGCCCTGCCGGCTTCGGTAATCGCCGGCGTGTTGTGGGATAAAATAAACATGCAAGCACCTTTTTATTTATCCCTGACGCTATCCCTTATTGCCTGTTTATTACTTTTCTTTGTTCGGGAAACTTCATGCAACGGCAACTAAGGCTACCTTTTGGCCAAAAGCAACCCCTTGAAATAGCTTCCTTCCGGGTGTCCAAGTAAAACAGGATGATCCGGCCCCGGCCCGAAACGCTCCATAATCTGCAATTCGGCACCAACATCGCGCGCGGCGCCCAGAACAATTTTGTAAAACAAATCCTCTTCCACGTAATGAGAGCAAGAAAAAGTAGCAAGAAATCCCCCCTTTGACAGCCGCCTAATTGCCTGCATATTAATTTCTTTGTAGCCACGGACGGCATGGGCGACATCCGTTTTATTCTTGGCAAAAGCGGGCGGATCGAGGATAATCAAGTCAAAACTTTCCGCGGCGTTGCGCAGATAATCAAAAGCATCTGTTTCCAGTACGGGGTGGTCGTCAGAATTAATGCCATTGAGCTTGAAGTTTTTTAAAGCTTGGGCGCAAGCGGATTTGGACACGTCCACGGAAATCACGCGCTTCGCCCCTGCAACAGCGCAATAAACGGAAAACGCCCCGCTGTAGGAAAAACAATTCAACACATCGGCGCCGCCGCTCAACGCGCCCAGTCTTTCGCGATTGACGCGCTGGTCCAGAAAAAATCCGGTCTTCTGTCCACCGACAAAATCAATTTCAAAAATCTTACCGTTTTCCTTTATAGTAATCGCCGCGGGATTTTCGTCACCGTAAATAAATCTTTTTCTTTCTTCAAGCCCCTCAAACTGGCGAGAACGACCTTCGCTTTTTTCATAAATATTTTTCGGCTTCAGCGTCTCCACAAGCGCGCCCACAATAATATTTTTTTGCTTTTCCATTCCCGCGGTTGCAACCGAAACAACCACCGTGGAAGCGTAGATATCGGCAATCAGCCCGGGGAACCCGTCGCCTTCCGCGTTAATCAGCCGATAGGCGTCGGTCTGCGCATTGATGATTTTTCGCCGTAAAAAACGCGCTTCTCCAACGCGGCCGCGCCAGAAATTCGCGTCAATAACATCGGCACACCTCCGCGTCAAAACACGAAAGATGATGTCCGTGCGCGGATTAAAAAAACCTAAAGCCAGCGGCTCCCCTTCATAATCCCTGCATAAAACCACATCACCGGCGGCTGGCCCGCCGGCAATCTTCTCCACGGCCCGGGAAAACACCCACGGGTGCCCGCGTCTCAACACCTCTTCCCTGCCTTTTTTTAAGGTTATTTCCGGATAATTTCTCTTTGACATAGCCTGTTAAAAATATCTTTTCCGGCTTGAAATAGCAAGGCTGATTGTATTATGTAGTAAAGCAGATAATTAAAAATCCATCACCCGGTAAACGGAGCAAAAAAATGCACGCAGTAATTATGGCCGGCGGCAGGGGAACAAGGTTCTGGCCGCGCAGCAGGGAGAAAAAACCCAAACATCTGCTGGATATCACCAGCGACAGAACCATCATTCAGGAAACGGTTGACCGCATAAAGCCGATAATCGACCCGAAAAATATTTTGGTTGTCACGGGAAAAAAGCAGGCGCGGGAACTGAAAAAACAATTGCCGCATGTGCCCTCGGGAAACATCATTATCGAACCATACGGGAAAAATACTGCAGCCTGCATTGGCCTTGCGGCTCTACATATACAAAAGAAGTCCGGCGATGACATCATGGCGGTACTGCCGGCGGACCATGCCATCGGCAACTCCGACGAATACCGCAAAGTATTATCCGCCGCGATCCAGGCGGCAGCCCAACCGGACACGCTTGTCACTGTTGGCATAAAACCGCACAGTCCACACACCGGTTTTGGCTATATCGAGCGGGGTGAATCCTGCGGCCGGATATCCGGCCGGGAAGTTTTTCGCGTCCGTTCCATCCGTGAAAAGCCGGACATGATTCAGGCGCAGTCTTTTGTGAAAAGCGGAAACTTTTACTGGAACAGCGGTATGTTCATCTGGAAAACTTCGGCAATCCTCGACCGGATAGAAAGATTTCTGCCCGAGCTGCACAAAGGTCTTGTGAAAATCAAAAAAGCATTGGGAACGGCTCACGAGGCGCGGACTTTGGCCTATGTTTACAAAAAACTTCCTTCCATCTCCATCGATTACGGTGTTATGGAAAAAGCCGATAACGTATTCGTCTTCCCTGCTGATTTTGGATGGAGCGACGTGGGAAGCTGGGATACCGTTTATGAACTGGCCGTCAAGAATCCCCAGGGTAATGCCGCCGCCTGCAGCAGCGAGGCTATTTTCGAAAACACCCAGAATTGCTATGTCTACAGTCCGAAAAAACTTGTGGCCATAGTAGGAGCAGAAGATTTGATTGTCGTGGACACAAAAGACGCCCTTCTGATTTGTAAAAAGGGCTTTTCTCAAAACGTGAAAAAAGTCGTCGAAAAACTGGAAAAAGAAAAAAAGAAAAAGTACCTGTAATCTCTTACTTCAAAAACAAGGGTTTCCCCCTGAGTTTATCTTCTCCTTTGTTGAGTTCATCGATAATAGCCTCTATCGAGACAACCTCATCGTCAAAAGTGATAATCAAAAAATCTTTGCGCTTAAATTCGTATTTTTTTACGCCTTCTACTTTATTCAGGATAGCACCTATCCTGCTGCTCGCGCCTCAGGCGGCACAGCCGGGCACGGTTAACCGCACGATTTTTTCTTCCGCGAACGTCGCGCCTGAAACAACGAACAGAAAAACGAACACCAAAAAAACGATGAATCTTTTTTTCATCCGACACCCCTGGGATATGTTTCCGCCTCAATAATAGCGCCGAGATTTCCCATATGCAAACACAATTTATAATTGACAGTTAAATTTTAATTTGTGATAAAACTCCCTCAGTTAAATCGACAGAAAGATTTTTAATGCATATCTCTTTAAAAAAACAGTTTATTTTGGCTTCCGCCTCACCACGGCGCAAGGAATTATTGCGTTCAGCCGGGCTGAAATTCAGAATCGTCCCCGCTTCTGTGCGGGAAAAGTATATCAGCGGCGAGACACCGCGGCAACACGTCCGCCGGCTGGCTCAAAACAAGGCCGAACTTATCGCCGCCAAATATCCGGATGCCTGGGTGCTGGGCGCGGACACAATTGTGGTTGTCGACGGAAAAATTTTGGGGAAACCGAAAAACAAAACACAGGCAAAAAAAATGCTGCAACAGCTCAGTGGCCGTACCCACAAAGTTTACACGGGATTTACCATAGCGCGCAGGGCGTTATCCATTCGTAAAACACGTATCGTCCACTCTGCGGTAAGGTTCAAAAACATCGCCCCGGAAGAAATGAAATGGTATATTGCATGCAAAGAGCCTTACGATAAAGCAGGCGGCTATGCCGCGCAGGGGAAAGGAGCCTATTTTATAAAATCCATCCATGGCTCATACACGAACGTCATCGGCCTGCCGCTTTGTGAAGTACTGGAGGAATTTAAAAAAGTGGGGGCGCTAAACTTCAGGTGATTTAAAAATGAGCAAAGACATTGCCGCAAACATAGCCGAAATCAGACGCCGTATCGCCAATGCCGCAGCGCGCTACGGCCGGGATCCTTACGCGATAAAGCTGATGGCGGTAACCAAAACCGTTGCAGTTGAACGCATAAAAGAGGCCGTTGACGCGGGGATTACTCTATTTGGCGAAAACTACGTACAGGAAGCCAAAGAAAAAATTACCGCACTGGGAAAAAACGTCCAGTGGCACATGATCGGCCGCTTGCAGACCAACAAAGCGAAATACGTCGTCCATCTTTTCGACTGCGTTCAGTCCGTGGACCGTATCGAGCTGGCGCTGGAACTTGACAAAAGAGCGCGTCTGGCCGGATATAACCTCAACGTGCTCATCGAAGTAAATGTCAGCGGAGAGCAAACAAAGAGCGGCATCGCCGTCCCAGACACACCGGAGCTGATAAAAAAAGTCGCGGCTCTGGAAAATATTTCCGTGCGCGGTCTAATGACCATGGCTCCGTATTCCGACAACGCTGAAGATTCCCGCCCGTATTTTCGTGCCTTGAAGAATCTCGGGCGGCAAATCTCCGAAGCGATGATACCGGGCGTACAAATGGACGAGCTTTCCATGGGCATGACGGATGATTTCGAGGTAGCCATCGAGGAAGGGGCAACAATTGTCCGCATCGGGCGCGCGATTTTCGGAGAGCGGAAATAACCTGTATGTAAGATTTTACTTTGTGCGCGGCGCGGAAGTAAACACGGAATCGGCTACGGAATTTTCTCCCTGCAGAAAAGCTTTTTCGCCTTGGGCTTTATATATTGCTACGCAGGTATCCACAACATTGCTGTCGTAAAGTTTTCCCTTGTGCCTAACTATTTCTTCCATGGCGTTATCGACACCCCGTGCCGGACGATAAGGCCGATGAGAACCCATCGCTTCAATAACATCGGCTACGGCAATTATGCGCGCTTCCAGCAATATCAGGTCACCTTTTAATCCTTGCGGATATCCGGACCCGTCGATTCTCTCGTGGTGCTGCAATATTATATCGGCAACGGGATAGGGAAACCTGATTGTTTTCAAAATGTCATAGGCGACGCGACAATGCGTTTTAATTATTTCCATCTCCAGATCAGTCAAACGCCCGGGCTTGGTCAGAATTTCCGCGGGAACTGATATTTTCCCGATATCATGCAGAGTCGCGGCAATGTTAATCGCCTCTATCTGCTCCGAGGACAATCCCATCTTTTCGGCAATTTTGCATGATATTTTTGCCACAATTATTTCATGGCCGGAAGTGTAAGGATCGCGCGTTTCCACAATTTTGGACATTGTTTTAACCGTGCCATCCAAAATAATCCGGGCCTTTTCGTAACTGGATTTCAATTCTTGAGTCTTGGCGAGAAGTTCACTGGTTTTTTGTTCCATCTTTATTTCCAAAGTCCTGTTTAAATCATGCAACTCTTCATTTTGCCTTTTAACCAACTCAACCAGCCGCCTATTTTCCATCAGCAGCTCCGTTTTTAGAAGAGATTGCCTGATATGCGCGAGCAATTCTTCTTCCCGCCATGGCTTCGTTAAATAAAAATGAATGCCCCCCTTATTGACGGCGTCGATAATCGCCTCTTTATCGGCATAACCGGTAAGAAGAGTACGGACGGCGTCGGGAAAAATCTCCCTGGAGGCAGCCAGAAATTGCACGCCGCTCATAACGGGCATTCTCTGGTCGGAAATAATAAGCGAAAAAGGTTTCCGCGCGGCGCGTAACTTCTCCAGCGCTTCTTTCCCGTTGCCGGCGGTATGTACGTCGTAATCTTCATCAGCGAGAATACGCTTAAATGCGTTTAGAATGGACTCCTCATCATCCACGATCAATATTGAATGCCTGTACTTGAGCGTTTCCTTCTCCGGCGCGCCCATATATTCCTGCCTTTGAGAAACATTGCTTTTCAAATATTTTGTACTTTTCATCCGTCAATGTCAAGATTTTAAAGAAAACGTAATCCGTCAGATATGATTTGCACACTGAAAAACAGGAATACTTTTTTCTCGATTTAGCCGTAAAGGATTTTTTTCAAAAACCGGCCGGTCACTGATTTTTCTTCACCGGCCACATCTTCCACTGTACCGGAAGCAATAATCTGACCACCGCCCGGCCCACCTTCCGGCCCCAGATCAATTATGTAATCGGCGCATTTGACAACATCCAGGTTGTGTTCGATAACGACCATGGTGTTGCCCATATCAACCAGCCTTTTCAAAACATCCAGCAACTTTTGAATATCGGCAAAATGCAGGCCGATGGTCGGTTCATCAAGGATATAAAGAGTGTTGCTGTTAGCTTTTTTGCCCAGTTCTCTGGCCAGCTTGATTCTCTGCGCCTCGCCGCCGGACAACGTGGTTGCCGATTGCCCCAAACGGATATAGCCCAACCCGACGTCGTGAAGCAGCTGCAGATGTGACTTGATCGAAGGGATATTGGAAAAAAACGTCAGCGCCTGGCTTACGGTCATGTCCAAAACATCGGCGATGCTTTTGTCTTTGTATTTGATATCCAATGTATCCGCGTTAAACCTTTTACCGTGACAAACATCACAGGTCACATAAACATCAGGCAAAAAATGCATCTCTATTTTTATCAAACCATTGCCTTCGCACGCTTCACAACGACCTCCTTTAACGTTAAAACTGAAACGGCCGGGCTTGTAACCGCGAACGCGCGATTCGGGCAGAGAAGTAAACAAATCACGAATAAACGAAAACACCCCTGTATAAGTTGCCGGGTTGGAGCGCGGTGTGCGTCCGATAGGTTGCTGATTAATCAAAATAACCCGCTCGATATCACCCAAATCCACGACTTTTTCTATTTTTCCCATGGAACCGCGGTGCTGGTTCAAACGCCGGGCCACCACTTTATAAAGGGTTTCCACAACCATCGTGCTTTTACCCGAACCGGATACTCCCGTTACCGCCGTTAATATCCCCACGGGTATTTTTATGTCGATGTTCCTGAGATTGTTTTCACTGGCGCCTTCCAAAATAATGTACCGCCCGTTATGGACGCGCCTCTTTGCCGGTATGGAAATGGATTCCTCTCCCGATAAGTATCTGCCGGTAAGCGACTCCGGACTGGCCAGTATCTCCTGAGGCGTGCCCTGAAAAACTATTTGGCCTCCCTGCACGCCGGCGCCCGGTCCCATATCCACAATATAATCGCAGGAAATCATCATTTCCGCGTCGTGTTCCACAACCAAAACGGTATTGCCCATATCACGCAGCTTCTTCAGCGTATCAATCAGACGAAGGTTATCCCTTTGATGCAACCCTACCGTCGGTTCATCAAGAACATACAAAACACCCATCAGCCCGGAACCAATCTGCGTAGCCAGCCTTATGCGCTGACTCTCCCCGCCGGACAGCGTCGACGTGGCTCTGGCCATGTTTAAATAATCCATGCCCACATCAATCAAAAACTGCAAACGATTCTTTATCTCCTTGAGGATTCTTTCCGCAATGAGTTCCTGCTGAGGCTCAAGGTGCATGTTTTCAAAAAAGTTGCTGCATTCGCGGATGGACATTTGACAAAGCTCAAAAATGTTTTTCCCTCCCACGGTAACAGCCAGACTTTCTTTTTTCAGTCTTGCCCCCCCGCATAGTTCGCATGCGCTCAAATCAATATAACGCGCCAGATCATTGCGCACCGCCGTCGAAGCTGTTTCCTTCCAGCGGCGCTCCATCTGTTTTATCACTCCTTCAAAAGAACGGTAGACAAAATATCTTTTATCGGAGTGATCATAATAAAATTTTATGTTCTCCGCGCCTGACCCGTAAAGAAGGACATCCTGAACTTTTTTCGACAGTTTGTTGAATGGCGTATTGATATCAAAACCATAATGCTTCGACAGCGTATCGAGCATGCTGTAGTAATATACAGAACTGCGCGACGCCCACGGCGCGATCGCGCCTTCCCGCAAGGAAAGTCCGGCATCCGGCACAATCAGATCAACAGCAAAACGCATGCGCGAACCAAGACCGTTGCATTCGGGACAGGCTCCGTAGGGATTGTTGAAGGAAAACATTCTCGGCGTTATTTCGGGAATGCTTACGCCGCAATCAGGGCAGGCGTATTTTTCCGAAAAAAGCATCTCCTCGCCAGAGACAGTAACTACGCGCACCAAACCGTCACCGCGGGCGGCGGCGATTTCCAAAGAGTCCCGCAATCTTTTCCTTATCCCCTCTTTTATCACCAAACGATCAATCACAAGGTCGATATCGTGCCTCTTAGTTTTGCCAAGCACAATCTCTTCGGCCAAGTCACGTATTTCGCCATCAATCCGGACGCGGGCAAACCCGTCTTTCTGAAGCTTCTTTAGTTCTTTTTGAAATTCTCCTTTTTTGCCGCGCACCAGAGGGGCCATGACACTGAACCGCGTCCCCGCGGGCATGGACAAAAGGCTCTCCAAAATACTGTCGATAGTCTGTGATTTGATTTCCCGGCCACAACTGTAACAGTGACAGATGCCGATACCGGCGTACAGCAAACGCAAGTAATCGTAAATTTCCGTTACCGTACCTACCGTGGAACGGGGATTGTGACTCGATGCGCGCTGTTCGATCGCTATCGCCGGAGAAAGACCCTCTATTGACTCCACATCCGGTTTGTCCATCTGGCCGATGAACTGACGCGCGTATGTGGAAAGAGACTCGACATAACGCCGTTGACCCTCGGCGTAAATAGTGTCAAAAGCCAGAGAAGATTTTCCCGAACCGCTTACACCGGTAATCACTACGAGTTTATCACGGGGTATATCTAGGCTGATGTTCTTTAAATTATGTTGAGATGCGCCTTTGATTCTTATCGCATTCATCTTTTGTTTAATTTTTGTCTACATTCTTATGTCGATATAAGATTTCTTTCGGACAGAAGCAATCCATTCGTCATATTGTTTGTTCAGCTTTTCCTCTTCGATTATTGTCTTTATTTCCTGCCTGACCACATCAAGAGGTTTAAGACCGGCACCTTTTTTATCAACGACAGTAACGATGTAAACACCATCGCCCGCTTCTATGGGCTCGCTGACCTTGCCTATCGGAAGACTGAAGACAACCTCTTCTATCTCCGGCATAATTATTCCCCGCTCGACAAACCCAATATCACCGCCCATGGATGCCGCCGCTCCCTGAGAATATTTCACCGCAATCTGTTCAAAATATTCACCGTTTTCAATACGTTTGCGCAGTTTATCGGCGTCATTTTTAACTTTTGCGCGGGCGGCACCATTGGCATCAGGCGGATATTTCAACAATATCATTTTGACATGTACCGTTTCTTTGCCCTCGTAGCTTTCCCGGTGTTTGTAATAATAGTCTCCTATTTCTTCCTCGCTGACAATTATCTTTGATTGAACCTCCCTACGCAGCAATCGCATGCGCACCATCTGATTTCTAATTTCTTTCTTCACCGTTTCCAGCGTTTTGCCTTCTTTGACGAGTTCTTTTTCGTACTCGCCCATACTGACGTTTCTTTTTGTTAGAATATTTTTCACTACTGCCATAACTTCCTCATCTTTCACGACAATAGGCGAGTGAGATTTTTTTGCCTCCTGTTCGATCAGTATGTTGTCGATAAAATGTTTCAGGAACATATCTCGTGTCTGCGAGATAACCTTTTCTTTGTCCGCCCCTTTATAATTTTCTTCAATATTTTTGAAGTAAGGTTCAAAAGCCGCATTAAATTCGGAAAGAGTGACTATCTCTTCATTAACAATGATGGCAATTTTATCAACAACCCCGGCAGTAGCGGTCAGATATAAAAAGACAACGCTCAATATACACAAAATAACCTGTCGATAGAAAATCACAAAAACCTCCTCGTTTTCATTTTTATCTGCTCACTTTCTTTCTTAATACCGCGCTTTCTTTTTTCACTACGGCGTTCAGTCTTAAGGTATTAAGCCAATTGACAAAAGCCGCCTCTTCTTTTTGCGCGCGAATTTCGGCAATAATTTCTTCTTTGACTTCCTCAAAACTTTTGGTTCTCGCTTTCTGTACATCCGTGACCTTGAAAATATGAAATCCATAGGAACTTTTTGCAATATGACTTATTTTATTCGGCGGCAGTTTAAAAATAACATCGTCCAACGGCTCCGGCATCACATCTCTGGTAATATATCCCAAATCACCGCCGTTACTGGCTTCAGGTCCGGTAGAATATTTTTCGGCTAAAGCGGCGAAATCCTCCCCGGCATTCAACAGTGTCAATACTTGCTTGGCTGTATCCAAATCCCTCACCACTATCTGTGCGACCCTGACCAGCGCTTCTACCCGATAATTGTTCCGGTGGTCATTATAATAATCTTCCGCATCATCGTTCGATATTCTGATTTTATCGCTGATTTCCGCCGCGATAAGCTTTTGGATAAGCAATTCTCTCTTTAACTCTTCTTTCCAATGGTCATACCTGACATTTTTTTGCGCCAGCAGATAAACAAAATTATCACCATAATCCTTTTTTATTTCGCTTATTTTGTTTTCCAATTCGCTGTTACTTACCGAAATATTGAGTTCCCTCGCACGCTGCTGCATTATCTTTTCCGTAATCATGTTCTCCAGCACTTCTTCTTCCAAGCGATTTATATACCGGGTTTCATTTGCCCCAACATCCTTGGGCAACATGGCCATTTTCTGGTTTAATCTATACCGATATTCTTCCAGATAAATTTTTTCGCCATTTACCGTGGCGACATACGCCCGGGAAAAGAAATCAATCTTTTCACAGGAAAGAAGGATAAACAGCGCCAATAAAAAAACATAAGATTTTTTGGACATCATACTTTCATTTTTTTCCATGAAAATATTTTACCTGTTTTGGTTAATCTTAATTCTATATCTCGCTTATCGCTATTGAGCAAGCATCTTTAACAATAAATTTGCCTGGTCCAATATCTGCCCTGGAGAGAGGGCGGAAAAAGGAAAAAGTAGCTTGCCATCCGGAGTAAAGCGCAAACGATTGTTTTCTTTATGAAAAATGGAAATAATCCGCTGAGAGTCGAGCGGCGCGGTTTTTCTGAAAAAAACATATATCCTTTTGCCGTCATAACCCATTTTTTTACCCTGCAGCAATCTGAGACGATTTCTAATCCTGATGATTTTTAATAAATTTTCCACCGGCTCAGGCAAAGCCCCGTAACAGTCAGCAAGCTCGTTTCTGATTTCAGTGATTTCTTCGTCATTTGCCGCGAGTGATATCCTTTTATACAAAACCAGTCTCTGATAAACATCCTGCACGTATTCCTCGGGAATCAAAGCGGAAACTCCCAATTGTATTTCCGGCATCTCTTCTTCCTCTGCAATTTTTTCGCCTTTTATTTCCCGCATCGTTTTTTCCATCAACTCCGCATACAGCTCGTAACCAACGGCGCGAATATGTCCCGACTGGGAGACACCCAGCAGGTTTCCGCCACCGCGGATTTCCAGGTCGTTCCGGGCAATCCTGAAGCCGGAACCGGGTTGAGAAAATTCTTTTATCGTCTGCAACCTTTTCATCGCGTCAACCGAGAGCATTGCTCCCCTGGGCAATAAAAGATACGCAAAAGCCTCTACTGCCGCGCGTCCCACTCGACCGCGCAGCTGGTAGAGCTGCGCCAGTCCCAGACGGTCGGCGCGATTAATAATTATGGTGTTTGCCGTGGGAATGTCCAATCCCGAACCAACAATTGTCGTGCTTACCAGAACATCGACTTCCCGCCGTACAAACGCGGCCATCGATTTTTCTATTTCCAGCGGTTTCATCTGCCCGTGAACGACACCAATTTTCGCCCGCGGCACGAGGCTTTGCAGCACACGGGCAACGGAATAAATGGAACGCACACGGTCATGCACAAAAAACACCTGCCCGCCGCGCTCCAACTCTTTTTCTATCGCCGATTTAATCACGTCTTCGTTGAACTCCAAAACGTAAGTTTTAATCGGCAAGCGTTCCTCCGGCGGCGTATTAATTATGGACAAGTCCCTGATACCAACCAGAGACAAGTGCAGTGTACGCGGTATCGGCGTGGCGGAAAGAGTCAACACATCCACCAGCGCGCGCATTTTTTTCAATTTTTCCTTATGCTCCACGCCGAAGCGCTGTTCTTCGTCGATAACCACCAAACCCAGTTCCTTGAACTCGACATCCTTCTGCAGCAGGCGGTGCGTACCAACAATGATGTCTATTTTCTGGTTCTTTAAGTCTTCCAAAATTTTCTTCTGCGCGGTAATACTTTTGAAACGATTAAGCACCTCGACGCGCACGGGAAAATCTCCGAGCCTGTCGGAAAACGTCTGATGATGCTGCTCGGCCAGGATAGTCGTGGGCACCAAAACCGCTACCTGCTTGCCGTCCATGACGGCACGGAATGCCGCGCGGATGGCGACCTCCGTTTTACCGAAACCGGCGTCACCGCAGATCAGTCTATCCATCGGCTTCACATCACCCATATCCTGATGAACATCCTCTATCGCCTTAAACTGATCCGGGGTTTCTTCAAATTCAAAAGTAGAACAGAATTCCTCATACATCTGACCGGGCATAGAAAAAGATTTCCTTTCCAGCACTTCGCGCGCGGCATAAATGGAAGCCAATTCTTCGGCAACTTCGCGCACCGATTTTTTCACTCTCTCCTTTACCGATTCCCAGGAAGTTCCTCCCATCCGGTCGATTTTGGGAACATAACCTTCCGGCCCTATGTACCGCTGTATTTTTTCGAGGGAATTAACGGGTACGTACAACTTGTCCGCATCCAAATATTCAATAACCAAAAAATCATTTTCAACTTTGCCGACCGCGATTCTCTTCAAGCCCCGGTAAATACCGATCCCGAAATCAGTATGAACGACATAATTCCCTTCTTTCAGATCGCCAAAAGATTTAAGGAAATAAGCTTCCCGCGCCGGCCGCAAACGGCGCGGCTTCTTTTTTCTGACAAATATTTCTTCCTCGCTTAAAAAAACCAGTTTCAGCGCCGGATAAGTAAAACCCGCGGAAATCTTCCCTTCCCATATTATGATACCGCCGCTCTTTCCCCGTTCCTTCATTACATCCATAACGGAACTCCACGGCGGCAGCCGCACCGGCAAATCGTAAGACATAAGAAGCTGTTTCATGCGAAAGACATCTTCCGAGGTAGGACAGACAAAAAATACAAGCATGCCATCGGCAATCCATCCTCTGATTTTCTGCACGATTTGCTTTAAAAGGGCGTCTTCCTTAATTTCCCCGGAAACAATATCCAAAAATGGAATTTCGCGACACGCCTCAATAACAACAGCCGGTTCAGTATCTTCCGTTTCCCGCCCCAGACTGAATCCGGCAAAAGATATTTGCCGGAAATCGCGCATCAATGCCCAAACCTTGGCCTCATCAAAATAAGCGTTGTCTATATCCAGATAGAATTTGCCGCTTTCCCGCGCATTAAACAGCAGCATTTCCATTCTCGCTTGCGCTTTTTGTAGCGCCTGGCCGACAGCGAAAGGCTCATTCAAAATCAATAATGTATCTTGCGGCAGATAATCAAAGAAGCTGGACAGTACGTCCTTTTCCGAACCAAATTCTTCATAAAACAGGGGTAAAAAAACGGGGTTTATTTCATCAGCCGCAGCGCCTTTCACGATTTCCGCCAAACGGCTGCGCACTTCACGCGGCAGCGAAAGCTCATCGGCGCGCCGCTTAACATTTCGCACGGCCAGCGTCTTTTTTCCAGGGGTGGTGATCATCTGGCTGGCTGGCGATACAAGCAAGGAATCGACAATCCGCAAAGAGCGCTGAGAAATGTTGTCAAACACTCTAATGGATTCAATTTCATCGGCGGACATTTCAACGCGCAGGGGAGATTTTTCCAGTGGCGGAAACACATCAATAATGTTGCCGCGGACGCTAAACTCCCCCGTTTCTTCGACAAGGCTGACTCTTTTGTAACCAACCATATCCAAAAACGAGACAAGGTCATCTCTGTCCAGCTTGTCTCCAGAAGAAACCACACGCGTATTTTTACTAAATTCAGACAGGGGCATAACTTTCTGCATCAAGGCGCTGACACAAGTGACAATAATTATTTTTTTGCCGCTTTGCAGGCGACCGAGTATCGCCAGCCTTACCAGCTCTTCCTCCCTTTGCAGCGATAAAACATCCGCCGCAAGATAATCGGACGGAGGATAATAAAAAACACCGTCAGCCCCGAGATAAAAGGATAAATCGCCGGCAAAAGTCACGGCTTCCTTTTCCTCCGCGCAAACAATAAGCAGAGTGTTATCCAGTCTCTGAAAAAGAACAGCAGCCAAAAAAGGCCGAATTGCTGTCTCAAAGACACGGACATTGAGCTTTGCCCTCGTTTGTCCTACTTTCCTCAACAGCTCATTAAGAGATGAGCCGCTTTCTGTTTTATTCTCCAAGATATTTTTCCCCATTGACAGCGAAGCCGTTTACCCTTGTTTCCGGGTAAAATCATTTCAGATCGTTTTCTGCTTCTTCTCAAAAACGTATTTTTCTATAACAATTACATGTTTTATTCAAGGCCACCAGACATCTGAAAATTAATTTAACCACTTCTTATCAGTTGACAATCGTTATACGTTTGGTAAGCTGTTTTTAAATCAACAGGGGGAATTTTAAGATGATTTCTGTGGGAAAAGCTCTGAAAACAATTTTGGCAAGCGCCCGGCTTATGGGCACGGAAAAAATCAATATTCTCGATGCTCAACGGCGCGCGATTGCCGAGAATATATATGCCGGCCGCGATATTCCTTCCGTTGATAATTCGGCGATGGACGGATATGCCCTCCGCGCGGCTGACACCAAAGGAGCAACCCCGAAAAAACCGGTTTGGTTCAAAATTATCGAAGAAATACCGGCGGGAAAAATTCCGCGAAAAAAATTACGCTCCAAAGAAGCCGCCCGTATTATGACCGGCGCAATTATTCCCGGCGGGGCCGACGCGGTCATCCGCCAAGAAAACACGCGCCGAGAAGGCAACCTTGTTGCCGTATTGACGCCCGTGGCCCGAAAAACAGATATTCGATTTGCCGGCGAGGACGTGCGCAAGGGCGAACTTGTCATTCACAAAAACAGCGTACTGGGTGCCGCGCAAATCGGCATGCTAGCCGCTCTGGGTAAAAAGTCCGTGCTTGTTTACAAAAAACCCCGCGTGGCCATAATGGCGACCGGAGACGAGCTTGTGGATATCGACACCAATCCATCTCCGGGAAAAATCGTCAACAGCAACAGCTACTCCCTGGCCACTCTGGTGGACGACTGCGGAGGCGTTCCCGTTATTCTGGGCATTACCAGGGACAATAAATCCGCTCTGAAACAAAAGTTCAGTACTGCGCTTAAAAACGATGTCATCATTTCCTCCGGCGGCGTATCCGTAGGGGATTACGATTTAGTAAAGGATATCATGGTCAATATGGGAAATTCCATGTACTTCTGGCAGGTGGCCATGCGACCGGGAAAACCCCTGGCCTTCGGCGCAATCAAAGGAGTCCCTTTGTTTGGCCTGCCGGGAAATCCGGTTTCCACGATGGTTTCCTTTGAACAATTTGTCCGTCCCTATCTTTTGAAGATACAGGGTCATAGAAATATTTTCCGGCCCGTTCTTAAAGCGATAAGCGCGGAAAATCTGGAAAAGAAGGCAGGCGTTAAAAATTTTCTGCGTGCCATCGTTAAGCGGGAAAAAGACAAATACATCGTAAAGACGACCGGCAATCAAGGCTCCGGCATCCTGAAATCAATGGTCACAGCCAACGCACTAATTATTCTCGGCGAAAAAGAAACAAAAATTAAAAAAGGCGATAAAGTTACTGTTCAGTTACTGGATGATTCATTATTCAAAACAGATTCATTTTTATCTGTCTAGTCTCAATGTTTTTTGCCTGTTGACACACCAATGTTTTAAAGTTAGATTTACGCAACAGTTTTCCCCTGGGGAAGTGCCAAGGTCACTGGTGGGCCTCCTGGACTTCAAATCCAGTGTGGGGCGCTAGAACCGTCCCGGGTGGGTTCGATTCCCATGCACTTCCGCCAAATTTTTTTTAAAAGGATTCAAAACATGAAAAAGATATTATTCGCTTGTTGCTTTCTGCTTTTTTATCCTTTCTCCTCAGATGCCGGCAATCTCTCCGTTGATGAAGCATTCAAAAAAATTTTCCCCCAACATAAATTTGAGAGCATTAGCCCCACTTCCATCAAAGGTGTTTATGAGGTTTATACCGGCAATCAGATTTATTATTTCATGCCTGAAGCAGAGGTGGTCATTACCGGCAATATCATCACCAAAGACGGTGTAAATCTTACCCGGGAAAGCAACTCAAAGAAAATGGCGGCAAAAATGGCCAAACTTCCGCTGGAAAGCGCCTTAAAAATAGGTAAAGGAAAAACAACTGTCATTGAATTTACGGATCCCAACTGTCCTTACTGCCGCCAGGCTTTCCAATACTTTGCCGCGCGCAAGGATGTAACCGTTTATGTGTTTTTAATTCCGCTTTCCCATGATTCGGAAAGAAAGATCAGGCATATCATCTGTTCTGAAAATAAAGTTAAAACTTATGAAGATGTAATGTCCGGCAAGCTGGACAAGAACGCGCCGCTTAACATTTGTAACGACAAAAAAGCCGATGATACGATAAAAACTCACCGGGAGATGGCCTCTCAGGCCGGAATAAGGGCAACACCAACGTTTCACTTGAAGGGCAATGCCATTGACGGTTTTGAAAAAGATATAATCGACAACCTCTTAAATCAGTAGCGCCGACTTCTTCCATCGATGCCCCACGGAATCAGAGCGCTAACTAATCTTTGCTCCTGCCGCTCCTTCGCCATCCACCGTCAGCAACACAAGCCCTTCTTCTCCATGCGCCGCCAGCAGCATTCCGCACGACTCGACTCCCATTAATTTTACCGGTTTCAAATTGGCGACCATTACAATTTTCTTGCCGATCAAATCTTCCGGCTTATAATCCTTGCCTATACCGGCAACAATCGTTCTTGCTTCGCCAATATCCACTTTAAGCTTGATGAGTTTACTTGATTTGGGAACAAATTCCGCTTCCAGTATCAGTGCCACACGCAAATCAACTTTGGAAAAGTCTTCATAATCAATTTCCGGTTTTGTATCCGTCAAGACACGTTTCCTTTCGTTCGTCTGTTTTTCCTTCGGTATCTCAACACGGGGGAACAATGATTCTCCTCTCGACAACGTCCCGCCCGCAATCAAAACACCCTCTTTCCCTATACTGTCCAAACTTAATTTCCGCCCATCACCCGCACCGATTTGCTTTAATATTTTTTCTGACGATTGCGGCATAAAGGGAAATATCAAAACCGCAACCGCATGCAGCGCAAGGAGTAATTCATACATGATCCCGGTTAATTCTTGCCTTTTTGATGAATCTTTTCCCAACGCCCACGGTTCTTTTTCCACGATATATTTGTTGACCGTGTTAATAAACTCCCAGGTGACTATCAACGCTTTATGCAAGGACATGTCCGCGAATGATGCCTTTACTTCCGCGACAGCGGCCTGCGCAGCATTTTGCAGCATTGAATCCTTATCTCCGGCAACACCCTGAGGAACTTTACCGTCGCAATATTTCATCGCCATGGCAATGACGCGGCTCACCAGATTTCCCAAATCGTTGGCAAGGTCGGAATTCAATCTTTGTACAAACGCTTCTTCAGAGAAATTGGAATCCAATCCAAAAACCATGTCGCGTAGCAGAAAATAGCGGAACGCATCCAAACCGTATTTATCTTTTAAATCCAGCGGTCGCACAACATTGCCAAGACTTTTGGACATTTTACTCTGCTCAACATTCCAATATCCATGAACGTTGAGATGCCGGTATGGCTCAATTCCGGCGGCTTTGAGCATGGTCGGCCAGTAAATGCCGTGCGGCTTCAAAATATCCTTGGCGATGAGATGCTGGGCGACAGGCCAGAACTTTTTAAATTTTTCTCCTGTGGGGTAAGCAAGCGCGGTGATATAATTAATTAAGGCGTCGAACCACACATACGTCACATAGTTTTCATCAAACGGCAAAGTAATGCCCCACTGCAGGCGCGTCTTGGGACGGGAAATACACAAATCTTCCAGTGGTTCCTTCAAAAAAGACAAAACTTCATTGCGATATCTTTCTGGGCGGATGAAATCGGGATTGTCTTTAATATGTTTAATCAGCCAGTCCTGATATTTGCTCATTTTAAAAAAGTAGTTTTTTTCTTCGATATACTGAGGTTCTTTGCCATGCTCCGGGCATTTACCCTCCACAATCTCTTTTTCGGTCAAGAATCTTTCACAGCCAAAACAATAATAACCGCCGTAGCTGCCGAAATATATATCGCCGGCGTCGTACACCTTCTGTAAAATATACTGTACGGTTTCGATATGGTTCTTATCCGTTGTGCGGATGAAATAATCGTGTTCTACGGCAAGTTCAGGCCACAGGGCGCGAAACTGCGCGCTGATTCCATCCGCGTATTCCTTCGGCGTAACCGAGGCCTGCTTTGCCGCTTCAGCTATCTTATCCCCGTGTTCGTCCGTCCCCGTAACGAAATAAGTATCGACTCCGCTCATACGGTAAAACCTCGCCAGGACATCCGCAACGATAGTCGTGTAGGCATGCCCGATATGCGGCGAAGCGTTAACATAATAAATAGGCGTGGTAATATAAAAAGCTTCCGACATATAAAAACCTTTTCACTGTTTATTAAGAAAAACCGTTTTCTTCATCCATTTTTTCCAAATCTTCAATTTCTTTTTCTTCCGGGAATATCTGATCCGTCTGTTTATCAGTATCATCCTGCGCAGACTGCTTGTTTTTTTTGGCTCCGAGATATTCCTCATGCTCAAAAGCCAAGCAACACATCAGACGCCCGCACAAACCGGAAATCTTTTCCGGATTGAGCGACATACTTTGTTCTTTGGCCATTTTCACTGTAACTCTTTCCAAATTCTGCAGTATCCCCGCACAACATATTATTCGACCGCAAATACCCATACCTTTTGAAATCCGGGCTTCCTGACGGGCACCAATCTGTTTGAGTTCTATACGTGTTTTGAATTTCTGCACAAGGTCCTTAACCAACTCCCGGAAATCAACCCGGTTGTCCGCGGTAAAATAAAAAATTATTTTACTTCTGTCGAACTGACAATCCACATCGATCAACTTCATGGATAATCCCCGTTCCTGTATTTTTTCCTGACAAAACCTTTTGGCCTCTTCCTCCAGTTTTTCATTCTCCTCTTTTTCCTGCATGTCCTGAGCGCTTGCTTTACGCACTATTTTTTTAAGATTTGGCGGAAGTGCCGATTCCGGGCATCTGCTAACGTCCGTAACGACGATTCCCATCGACAAGCCGTTTTCCGTATTTACGATAACCTGGTCGCCCACGCGGACAATATTATCGGAAGTGTTGAAACTGTAAATCCTGCCTTCTTTTTTAAATTTTACACCGACGATATTTACTGGCAATTTTTACTCCACCTGAATTTAATAATTTAACTTAAATGCCATTGTTTCCAATGTCAATAATTTGTTGCTGTTGCGTTCAATAAACCGCTGCGCCTCTTCCACCGACTCAATATTCCAGAGAATTTGCTCGCCGGATAAACGACCGGCTGCCGAACCAACAAAATCCATTTTATCCTGATTTATCAGCATTTGAGACTTTTTTGTCTCCTTGTAAATCAAAACGTCACGGAAATAGCCGCTGATTATATCCAAAGCAACCTTGATCTTCTTTTTATCTTGATTCAAAAAAGAGGCAAAATTTATCATGCTGAACGGTTCGGCTTTTTTTACAGCGGCAAGCTTGGCAAGGATATCGGAACGAAAAGACATTGTCTCCTCGTTGTTCAAATTCAAAGCTCGGCCGATAGCGCCTCCAGACAAAGACGCCAGTAAAAAGGCTCTTTTTTCTTCCATTTTCATTTTTTCCATAAGAAATTTGGCCACGTCATCCTGGCGCAGCGGATTAAAGCGCATATGCAGACATCGCGATAGAATCGTGGCGGGCAGAGAATAAGGGCGGCTGGTAACCAAAATTAACAAATTTGCCGCCGACGGCTCCTCCAGCGTCTTGAGCAGAGCGTTGGCCGCCTGCTCGTTCATTTTATCGGCATCATCGACAATAAAAATCCGGCAGGAAGCCTCCAGCGGCTTAAAATTCATCTGCTGCTGGATCTCGCGGACAGCGTTAATACGAATAAACTGTCCCTCCGGTTTGACGGAAAAAAAATCAGGATGAATATTCTGGCTGATTTTCCGGCAAGAAACGCAGTCTCCGCAGGAATCGTGAATCAGGCCTGACTTTTCGCAATTACAGGCCCGGCCGAATTCCACCGCGAGCGTTCTCTTACCGATGGAAGAAATGCCGCTGAAAAGATAAGCATGTCCTATCCTTTTCTGCAGCAATGTTTTTTGAAGCACTTCTATTTGCTTATCGTGACCGAAAATATCGCGAAAGGGCATATTAAATTACATTTTAAGGCAAAAATATTTTTAATGCGCGTTGAGAAAAGCCATAATATGGCTGCGCACCTCTTTTTGAACTGTTTCTATATCCATCGTTGCATCTATCAAACGAAAGCGTCCAGGCTCGCTTTTATAAATACTTAGATATCCCTCGCGAACCCGTGCATGAAAAAGGACATTTTCCCTCTCAAATCTGTCGGAGGAAGATGAATCTGCCAGAGAATCATTCCGCTTAATCGCCCTTTGCAGCCCCATCTCCACCGGCAAGTCAAAGAGCAGTGTTAAATCAGGTTTAAGTCGCAGCGATGACCAGTCATTGACAATTTTTATGAATTCCCCGCTCAGTCCCCGGCCAGCGCCCTGATAGGCATAGGTGGCGTCAGAAAAACGGTCACATAAAACAATCTTGCCCGCCTCTAACGCGGGAACAATCGCCTCCCGTACATGCTGCGCCCGGGCAGCACAAAACAAAAACAATTCCGTCTCCGCGCACATGTCACGATGGCCTCTGTCAAATAAAATACCGCCGATTTTCCGACCAATGTCGGTGCCGGAAGGTTCCGACGTGACAAAAAACGGAATTTTTTTCTCCAGTAGAAAATCGGCCACAAGCCTCATTTGAGTCGATTTACCGGAACCTTCAATGCCTTCGAAGGTAATCAATCCTTTCATTAGCCTAGCCCCCGCTGTACAATCAAATGAGAAAATGCTGCAAGTTACCCGCCAGCCAACGCGATTTTCAGAATAGACAGATTTACTTTTTAGTGTTTATAAGCAAGACGTGCATGGTCAAATCTTCTCTCTGACGATTTGACCGTATTTGTCCGCCTTTAATTATTTCGTTTACTTTTCATCTCCCGGCACAATCGCCTCCACCGGACATTGTTCGGCACAGTTTCCGCAATCATTGCAAAGCTTGGGGTCAATAACATATTTTTCCTCGCCCTCCGAAATAGCGCCCTCAGGGCATTCACCTTCACAGGAACCGCAAGCGATGCATTCATCAGTAATCACATACGCCATGACTTTCTTCTCCTTTTACAAAAAATTATTTCCTTAACGCTTTCCCTGTTTTTACAAACAAATTTTTTACGCAAAATCCAGTGATTTCGCTTCTGAGACAAACTCTTTCAAGTCTCACATCATTTTGGACCGATGTCCCCAGCGAACTGATCACTAAACGGACACAACCTCTTTAATGCCCGGAACTTGGTTTTTAATTATCTTTTCTATGCCCATTTTCAGAGTCATTTGTGACATCGGACAACCCTGACAAGCGCCGGTCAACTTAACCTTAACCACGCCGTCCGGACTGACGTCAACAAGCTCCACATCACCGCCGTCAGCCTGCAGGCCGGGCCTGATGAGTTCTATAGCTTTTTGCACCTGTTCTTTCATCTGTGCTCTCCTCAATTTTGACAAATATTCGACCAGCTTCTTAACGTGGCATATACCCGAACATATCGTCTGCCACCTTGCCCGCCACTTTCGACAATTCCGGCTTAATCAACATGTAACTTTCCGCCCTGTGATGTCCCGCCTTCCACATAACCTGCCCGGTAACCGTCTCATAAAGCTTCATCCCCATGCTTACCTTGGCAATTTTTTTATCGTCCTCCACCATGTATTTCCAAATATCGACAGAAACTATCAAGAAAGCATCCGCCTTGATTATTTCGCCAATCTTTCTGCTTAAGTACGGATCGGAAAAATTTAATGCCTTCAATTTGGAAAGATATTCATTCATCGCGTTGCGCAGTTCTTCGTTGGCCTGAATCTGGTTATTTAAACTCTGATTATCAACCACGAGGGAAAACCATCTTTTTTCCCTGAGAACATCCGCAACAACCTTTTCGACAATACCTTTTGCTTCCTCATAAGGCCCGACGTCAGCATTTAAAATAGCTATACTTTGCGGATGAAAATCCCTGGCGGCAGGGTCCACCTGCGAAAAACGCAAACTAACGCAAGCAGTCAGCGCAAAAACGCAAACGACTAGAATACATATTATATACGATTTTCTGGTCACCGGATATTAACCTCTCCTTCTTCTTAAGAATCCTTCTCTCAAAAAAAAGACCAAACAACAACGCATAAACCCGCGATAATATAAACAGTTTCCAGAAGTCCTTCAGTAACCGCCCCTGAAAGTCCGGATTTTCTATCACAAAGACTCAAACAAATCCACATATATAATACACAGGTGAGCAAAAAAAGACCGAGCGCTGACGTCCAGCCGGCAAAATAAGAAAAAACAAGCACGGCAAACAGTGCCGCAGAAATAATGTTAAGAATAACTTTTGTTCCCGTTTTACCGACCAGCACGGGAATAGTTTCCCGTCCGATCAGCTTATCGCTCTGCATTTCTAAAATATCAGATATCGCTGAACGGATAAAAACTATCCCGAAAGTGAAACCGAAACCAACTGCCATACCCGGATAGAAAAAATATTCGGTATTCAACACCGGTAAAACCGCCGTTACCATCCCCCAAGCCGCAGCAATAAAAATATTCTTCGAACCCGGTAAGTCTTTGAGGCTTTGGAAACGCCATTTATCGGGCAGTATTCTCATATTATACAGAATGCCGGCAACAGACATAAGCAAAAGAAAAATAAAAGGGACAAGGCCTTTTATAAAAGCCAGCACCAGAGCGACAGTGATGGAAAGAATGGCTACGTTCCGATAAAGTTTGGAATGTCGCACGTAAATTTCTTCCCGAAAAGAGCCGATGATACTGACCGGAACGCGGCCAATCAATCTGTTCAAAACATGCATGCCGTAAACGAAAAAAGCGGCGAGGGCGATATCCGGAATTTGAACGCTTTTTTTCTGCAACAGCACTACGGCGGCACACAAGCAACCGGCACCGAGAGCGGAATAAATATCCGCCTTAATCGCCAACACCCAAAGCTTCATCAAAAACCACGTTGTCTTGGGCCTCGCTATTCGACTGGCGGCAATTCTATCCATAACACGATCAATAATCCAGTTGGGTGTGGAAGCACCGGCGGAAACACCGACGCGATCGTAAGAATTCAATTTAATGTTTTCCATTTCCGTCGCTGTCTCGATTTGAAAAACCGGCTTATTTGTCCGACGTGCCAGATCCGCCAGCCTTTTGGTGTTGGCGCTGTTTCTGCCGCCGACAATAAAAACGGCGTCCATCTCGCGTGCCAGTGCCACAACTTCGGCCTGCCGTTCCTGTGTGGAAGAACAAATCGTGTTGAAAACCACGGCATCGGGATAGATACGCCTTATTTTGTCTACGATTAAATTGTAATCGCCGGAAGTCTGCGTGGTTTGAGCAACAACACAAACACGGCCCAGGGGCGGTAATTTCTCAACATCTTCAAGTGAATTCAGGGCGATACCTTGACCGCCGGCGTAACCTAAAAGAGCATCAACTTCCGGATGTTCCCTGTCGCCGACAATAATTACCGTATACCCCAGAGAGGTATGCTTTTTTATTATGGCCTGCACGTAACCGACTTTCGGGCAGGTGCAATCAATTATTTTTACCCCGCTGGCCTTGATTTTTTTCCGTTCGGCAGGAGCGATGCCGTGCGCCCGGATGACGAGCACGGAGTTTTTTTTGTCGGCAATTTCATCAATACTTTTTACCGGTTTAATTCCGCGGCTTTTGAGCAACTCGATGGTCTGCGGATTATGAATCAGGGGGCCGTAGGTATAAATTTCACGCCCGGTTTCATGCTGGGCTATCTCCAGCACGATATCCACCGCGCGCCGCACGCCCATGCAAAAACCGGCAGTCCTGGCAAGTTTTATTTCCACTAATTTATTTTTTCCTCAGTAAAATAAAAAATTCTTTATTGCCCGCAGGGCCCAATAAGGGAGATACACGGGTGCCTTCTACCGTCAGATTCAGCCCACGACTGAAATCCGCAATTTCTTTTATCACCCGTTCATGAATGGCGGCGTCTTTCACCAGACCATTTTTGCCCACTTCGTTTCTTCCCGCTTCAAACTGAGGCTTAATCAGAGCCAGTACTGAAGCCTTGTCCGCAATCAAATTTATCACAGGCGGCAAAACAATCTTCAGGGAAATGAAGGAAACATCAATGGTCGCCAGTTCCGGCGCTTCCTGTAAATGATGTCCGTCATAATAGCGGATATTCGTGCGTTCGATTACGACCACCCGCTCATCCTGGCGTAATTTCCACGCCAGCTGCCCGTAACCGACATCCAGCGCGTAAACTTTGCGTGCTCCCGACTGCAGAAGACAATCCGTAAAACCTCCGGTAGAAGCCCCGATATCAAAAACAACCATGTTCCGGACATCCAGATTAAAGTCATCCAATGCTCCCTTCAGCTTCAGACCGCCACGGCTCACGTAAGGATTATCTTCACCCATTATTTGCACTTGAGCATCGGCGGCGACAAGCGTGCCGGCTTTGTCCGGATAGCTTTCATTGATTTTTACCGCCCTGGCCAAAATCAAGGCGCGCGCCTTTTCCCGGGTGGGCGCGATTCCGCGTTCAACCAGAAGTTTATCTAACCGAATTTTATCCGCACTCATCTCAATTTAAGAATAAGGGTAAAGCGAAATTTCATTTCGCCATCTCTTTTATCGCCCGAATGATACCATCTTCATCAATACCGTATTGGTGGCGTAATTGGGCCTGCGTGGCATGCTCGACAAATTCATCGGCGATTCCGAGTCGTTTTACTTGCACATCACTCACATTCTTCTCGGCCAGCACCTCCAAAACGGCGCTGCCGAAACCTCCCTGGAGCACATTTTCTTCCACGATGATCATCTTTTTAAATGACGCGGCTGTTTTTAATATCAGCGCTTTATCGAGCGGCTTTACAAACCTGGCGTTGATTACTTCGACCTCGATGCCTTCGGCGGCCACTGTCTCCGCGGCGGCCACGGCCGGGTAAACCGTCGCACCAATGGCTATGACGACCAAATCGGAACCTCTGCGCAGCACTTCCCCCTTGCCTATCGGCAAAACTTTCAGTTCTTTATCCATCCTCGCCCCAACGCCCCTGCCGCGCGGGTAGCGCACCGACACAGGAGAACCGCAACTAACGGCTGTCTTGAGCATGTGCCTCAGCTCGTTTTCGTCTTTAGGCGCCATGACAATCAAATGGGGAATGGAACGCAAATAGGAATAATCAAAAATACCCTGATGGGTCGCGCCGTCTTCGCCGACAAAGCCGGCGCGGTCAATGGCAAAAACAACAGGAAGCTTCTGCAGGCAGACATCATGAAGAATCTGGTCATAGGCGCGTTGGAGGAATGTTGAATAAATGGCGACCACCGGAAGAAATCCTTCCACAGCCAATCCGGCGGCAAAGGTCACCGCATGCTGCTCGGCAATACCCACATCGTACAGGCGCTCGGGAAAAACCTGACGAAATTTTTCTAATCCCGTTCCTTCACACATGGCGGCGGTAATGGCGACGAGTCGTTGATTCTCCTGAGCAAGCTCAATCAGCGTTTTGCCGAATACTTCCGTATAGGAAGGAAACACGCTGGCAGAAGCTAAAGTCTGTCCGGTTTCCACATCAAAGGGAGCAATGCCGTGATAACTGAGCGGTTTTTCCTCGGCAAATTTATAACCTTTGCCTTTTTGGGTGATAACGTGAACAAGCACCGGTCCTTCCAAGTTCTTGACGTTTTCAAAATTCTTAATCAGGTAATCAAGCCTGTGTCCTTCAAGCGGGCCAACATAAGTGAATCCCATTTCTTCAAAAAGACCGCCCGGCACGACAAACGTCTTCAGTGATTCTTCTATTTGTTCTGAGAATTTGACGATATGCTCACCAATGCCGGGAATATTCTTTAAAAACCCCTTAACATCAGCTTTAAATTTCGTTACTCTGTGACCCGTCATTATGCGGTTCAGGTAGGAAGAGAGGGCGCCGACGTTGGGGGAAATGGACATTTCATTATCATTGAGAACAATGATCATGTCTTTCTTGCTGTCACCGGCCCAGTTCAGCGCTTCAAACGCCATCCCGGTAGTCATGGAACCGTCCCCGATAACGGCGATTATTTTGTCTTTCTCGCCTTTCAAACACTTAGCCTGCGCAAACCCCGCCGCCGCGGAAATCGACGTTCCGCTGTGCCCGACATTAAAAACATCATAAATGCTTTCTTCTCTCCGGGGAAAGCCGCTTATGCCCCCCCGCAAGCGCAACGAGGAAAAGCTTTCTTTGCGGCCGGTGATGATTTTATGCGCGTAGGATTGATGACCGACATCCCAGATAATTTTGTCCTGAGGCGTATTAAACACAAAATGCAGGGCCAGAGCCAATTCCACCGCACCCAGTGATGAGGCCAGATGACCGCCGCGCAATGCAACCGTGTCAATGATGAGCCTTCTTATTTCCTGCGCCAACGTATTCAGCTCGGCGATACTGAGTTTTCTTAAATCCTGCGGAAATTCAATTTTCTGCAAGACGCTGTAATCTACCGTTTCCTGTTGTTTGACCAAAATAAAGGCCCTTCCGGTGCAAAATTTATTCTTGTCTATTTTCGATATAGCGGGCAATCACGCGCAAAGGCCGAGCCCGTTCGTCAAAGGCGGTAAGACTCGCAATCGCCTCATCCACATGATATTGTAATTTCTGCCTCGCCGCGTCCATCCCCAGCACGGACGGATAGGTGAGTTTGCCGCGCGCTACGTCACTACCGGTTTTCTTGCCCATTATCGCGCTATCCCCCGTCACGTTCAAAATGTCATCCGCAATCTGAAAAGCCAGACCTAAGTTCAGACCATAGCGGGACAGCGCCAGCGTTTTATTTTTACCGGCACCGGATACAATCGCACCCGCTTTCACCGAAGCAACGATCAACGCGCCTGTTTTGCGCCGATGAATCTCGCTCAAAATATTTTCATCAGAATTCATGTTTTCGGATAAAATATCCAGGGCCTGCCCTCCCACCATACCGGAAATACCGGCGGCGTAAGCTATTTCCCGAATCACGCTCAGGCGTTTTTCGGCAGGCAACATTATTTTTCCCGTCCTCGATAAAAGGACAAAAGCTTCGGTAAGCAGCGCGTCACCGGCTAAAATGGCCAACGCTTCGCCGAAAACTTTGTGGCTGGTCGGCTTGCCGCGGCGGAAATCGTCATTATCCATCGCCGGCAAATCATCATGTATCAGGGAATAAGTGTGAATCAATTCGAGCGCGCAGGCGACCGGTATGGCCGGTGCCAGATTGCCTCCCGCCGCATCCACGGCGGCAAGGCACAAAATCGGCCGAATCCTCTTGCCGCCGGCGAAAACGCTGTAATGAACCGCTTTATAAATTTCTGACGGGCCGTTTCCGTGGGGCGCGAGGAAGCCCTGCAGAGCTTCCTCCACCAACTTTTTTCGATCCTGCAGATAAGCTTTTAAAAACTCCTCATCCTTTTCCATCACTGTCTTCTTCCTGAAAACATTTCGTCCGCAGCGAATCCTCTTTCCCCAACAACATCTCCACCCGCCTTTGAGTTTCCTCCAGCTTGGCGGAACAAAAACGGACAAGCTTAACGCCTTCCTCAAAGGATTTCATGGCTTCTTCCAACGGCATGTCGCCTGTTTCCAGTTTTCTTACTATATCTTCCAGCTTCTGCAGCGCGTCTTCAAATTTTTCCTTGGCCATAATTTTTTACCCCCGTGATACTTTTTTCACCCTGGCGTCGATACTTCCCTCGGCCAGCCGTATGTTAACATCATCTCCCACTCTCAACTCATCCGCCCGACGAATAACCGCATTTCCGGCCATGCCGCGCGTAATACTGTACCCACGCCGCAAAACATTCAAGGGACTTAATGATTCCAAAACAACCGCTGTTCTCCGCAGCTGCTCGTTATAAAACGCTAAACGACCGGAAAATATTCTCCGCATATTTCTTCCGATATTGTTTATTTTTTCTTTTTTTTCTTCTATTTTTCTGGCGGGGCTCTGATGCAGAAGACGTAATTCCCGCTGACGCAGATCCGTATACAGGTTTTTTTCTATATGATGGAAAGCGGTCTTCAGCCGGTCTCTCAAAACATCCAAATGAATTTGCCAACCCGCCAACAACCGGCGCGGATCCCTGAGTCTTGTTTTAAGCTCGTCGAGCTCATCTTTTTTTTCTTCAACACACCGCAATAAGCCCACCTTTATTCTGTCATCCAATTTCTGTAATTTTTTCAGCAATTCTTCTCTTTCCGGCACGACCAATTCCGCGGCGGCGGAAGGCGTGGGGGCGCGCAGATCAGCCACAAAATCGCAGATGGTAAAATCAGTTTCATGACCAACAGCGGACACGATGGGGATAGAAGAATGAAAAATTTCCCTGGCCAGCATCTCATCGTTAAAGGGAGCCAAATCTTCCAGCGAGCCTCCCCCCCGTGCAATAATGATTACCTCCGTCCTTCCGTCAGCATGTAAATTGCGCAAGGCCTGAACAATTTCCCGCGTTGCTTCAGCGCCCTGCACCCGCACTGGGGCGATAATCAAATCGACGGAGGGAAACCGCCTTGCCATAATATTCAATATATCCTTGATTACGGCGCCGCTCGGCGAAGTTATCACGCCGATTATCCTCGGCAAAAACGGGATAGTTTTTTTATATTTTTCGTCGAACAAACCTTCAGCGGCAAGCTTGACTTTAAGCTGCTCAAATAATTTCTGCAGCGCGCCGACGCCTCTGGGCTCTGCACTCTCCACGATTAGTTGATATTCGCCGCGCGGCGTGTAAACGCTTACTTTGGCCCGGCAAAGGATATGCAGGCCTTCTTCCAGTTCAAAAGAAACTCCCTGCCGGTAACGCCCAAACTGTTTGAAATAAACAGCCCTGATTTGGCTTTTGTCATCTTTGAGCGTGAAATAGACATGCCCTGACTGCGGCCGACGCAGATTGGATATCTCCCCTTCCACCCAAACGAAACCAAAAGTTTCCTCTAGGATATATTTAATGTTTTCATTTAGTTGCGAAACAGTAATTATTTCCTGCGCCAGCCCCATCATGCGTTGTGGAGTATCAAATATTTTCAGGTAAAACAAGTTTGATTTTGCCCCCTAACAAACGACTTCAGATTGACTTTTAATCATCCTTGTTCTAATAATCTCCTCAGGTATTAAACCAAGGAGAATCAAACTTAATGAAAAAGAAGAACCTACTGAATAAGCCGGTGGAGCACATTGACATCAAATCCATCAACACCGTGAAAATGATTAACGCCATGGGAAAAATGTCTTTTTCCGCACGGGATCTGGCTTGTGCCGCCGATATTTACGACAGAATGCTCAGAGAAAAGAACTGCGCAATTATACTTACGATCGCCGGGTCAACCTCCGCCGCCGGCTGTATGCAGGTGTATGTTGACCTGGTAAAAAACAATATGGTGGATGTAATTGTGGCCACCGGCGCGTCAATTGTGGACATGGATTTTTTCGAAGCTCTCGGTTTCAAACATTACCAGGGCACCCCTTTCGTTGATGACAAATTGCTGCGTAAACTTTATATCGATCGTATCTATGATACTTATATAGACGAAGAACAGCTACAAGCCTGTGATCGCACAATTAAGAAAATCGCCGACAATCTGGAACCGCGTCCCTATTCTTCACGTGAGTTCATTGCTGAAATGGGAAAATATTTAAAAAAACACTCCAAAAAGAAGAATTCACTCGTGCAGGCCGCGTACGAAAACAATGTGCCGATTTTCTGCCCGGCATTTTCCGACAGTTCGGCGGGTTTCGGACTTGTTCTGCATCAATACGAACGCAAAAGAAATCATATTACCATCGACTCGGTGAAAGACTTCATGGAACTGACCATGATCAAAATCAAAGCAGGTAAAAGCGGTTTATTAATGATCGGGGGCGGCGTTCCAAAAAATTTCGCCCAGGATACGGTTGTCTGCGCCGAAGTACTGGGCAAGAAAGTGCCGATGCATAAATACGCGGTTCAAATAACGGTAGCCGATGTGCGCGACGGGGCATGCTCCAGCTCTACGCTCAAGGAAGCAAACTCCTGGGGTAAAGTGGATTCATCATGCGAGCAAATGGTTTATGCGGAAGCTACCACTGTTTTGCCATTGCTTGCCAGCTACGCCTACCATAAGGGAAACTGGAAAAAGCGTAAAAAATGGCAGTTGGCAAAAATCTTTGATTAATTAAAATAAATAAAATTTTAAGATAAAGGGATCAATCCCTACATGCAATAATGGATCTTTGAGCAGCTTTAAAGCCGCTTTTTCAATCTGGTCTCCGAAAATAAAATCAGGCATTCTTTTTTGACTTTTCAATTTTCAGTTTGTCGTCCGTAATGGTCGAGAAGAAATCGGCAGACCACAGCTTCACCGCTTCGCTGTTTTTTATAAACGGCAGCACATCTTTTTTAGCCTGAGCAAAATCAACCGATGCAAAGCGTTTGTGCAGACGGCTCTTCAAATCCTTTTCAGATAACACCGCATCGGCGGGAAGATGGCCGGTCTGCTTCATCCGCTCGGCCAGATGCCTGACATTGACAGGGATTGATTGTGATAAAAACCAGATATAATCATAAAAATCACGCCCCTTGACTCGCGTTTTCCATGATCGGCAAAGCAGCGCGTGTATTTTTCCGGCAAAAAGCGAAGAAGGCGAGTAAATACGCACCGAATAAGGCACAGGTCGCAACTGATATTTCATTTCAAACGTTGCACCGGACGGAGGCTGGGTATCTACTTCCAGTTTGATACGCAACTGCTCCCGGGGATTAATACCTGTCACCGGCGGTTGAACCGACGCAATTTTCACAATATGAATCTGCGTGCCGCCTTTGATAAAGGCCGATTTGACGGGCGAATCATTCTGCTTCATTTTTTCCTGAACGGTCATGTCCAGACCGTAGGCGCCCAGTTCATCCTGCACAGCCTGCGTAAAGGAAGAAAGATCAAATTTCTTGTCGCTTTTCGTTAGAGAAAAATCCAGATCTTCGGAAAAACGATCCAGGCCGTAAAAGACGCGCAGGGCCGTCCCGCCGTAAAACGCGGCATGTGTGAAAAAACCGCCGCGATAAAGCCCGAGCAAAGCAATCTCCTGAACGATTTCGTTGAGCGCGTGACGGTAATCATCCGCCGTGCGGCAATCATACGCTTTAAGCATGTCGGCCAGGGCGCTACGCATGGTTGGCTTCTCCTTCCAGCCATTTCAAAAGCAGCCGGAATATTTTCTTTTTGTAAAGCGGAGCAAGAAACATAATGCTTTCCCTGTCCAGAGAAAGCAGAGCCTCGCGCTCCATTCGCCAGTCCTCAAAAAGCAACGCCCGCAGCGCTTTGATGCTGCCGATGCCTCGTGTCTTGTAGAGCATATCGCAAAGCGCCTTTTCCGGCGTGGCCATCAGATAGCTCTGCTCATTTTCCGAACCCAGCACAACGCCGTAGGGAAAAACCGCAGCCGGCAGATAGTAATAATAGAAATCACCCAGCGGTGTGGAAAAATGACGATTCTTGTTTTTATTGTAAGCCGCCGATGTAACAGCCTGCACCCGCTCCGGAATCAGTCCGTAATGGGCAAGCGCGTATTCAAAGGAGATATAAGACGGGCCATAGATGACAGCCGCCAGACTCTTGAGGGAATAAGCGTTTTTCTCCTTGCCGTCCAGAAAGATACCCTGGCGCACCTGAATCACATCGCCGGACTTGATCATTCGGGTAAGCCTAGCTTTGGGCGAAGCGTAATCCCGCAGTTCGTGCATGATGGTTTGATGATTCTTGTGCATATTATCTCCAGTAAGTATCGTTTTATTGTACTTTTTGGAGAAAGTCAACTATATATTGGCTCAGTGGCCGGTACCGCGACTGGTAAAAACCCCGATATTGTCTGCCCCACAGCTACGCCCGGCAGGGAAACCCAGCGCATGCAGGGCATTGCCGAGGGGATCAATCCCTACATGTAATAATGGATCTTTGTGTATTGTAGGGTGCGTTTCCCAAAACGCTCCGGATACATCCTTGCACTTCAACGATGGCGATTGCGCTGATTGTCATTCCCCGGCTCACAGACCGGCGCATGCCGGTAGACCGGGGAATCCAGAAACAATAAATAAGATGGCGATTTATTCGGGCGTCAAACAGTATAGCTCGTAAACCAGTTTGTCGCTTTGCTTGTCACTGCTTGCCGCCACCTTTTTTCAATTAAACGAAATGTCAAGAATAAAAATGCTGCCCGATCACAAACCTATTCTAGATAAAATCGCATCGTTCCCTAATATGAATTAATTTTCTCGCTGGCAATTTTCTTAAACTTTTCTTGCAACTTTTCTTTGTATTCCTTGCCAATTCCATCAAATGTTTCGAGTAATTGAGTAAAAGTGTTTTTGCCGCCTATGAAGTCCCAATATTGTTCACCAACCAAGAAATCATTTGGCGAATCCATCATGCCGGTTTCTGTAAAACGAGAGTATGGCTCAGGATGATAAGGATTATACGGGAAAGCAAGAAATACTTTTATTGGTGAACGTTTTCTTGCAATCCATTCTAATAATTTTGTTTTGCTTTTTTCAAATACATCAATGTTAGGCTTTACTGTTTTAATCTCAAAATAATACTCGACCCCGTGTCGCTTCATATAAAAGTCGGCAATATTACCCGATTTCTGAAACTTACCCCCAGATGAAGAAGCTTTTAGTATTTCAGCCGTTTCTAGTTCTATGTTAGCTTTTCTTTCTTCGTTGCGTAATTCAGTTATTATTTTTTTAATAACGGCGCTCTGTTCTTTTGAAATTGCTCCTCAGTTTAAACTTCACAAACCTATATCAATTCTAAGTTCTTTTAAACTTAATTCCGCAGAATAAAGGTCCCCCGTAAGCTTCCCTATAAAGCAGACAGTTTAAAAGTAGAGTTTCCGGTATATTTTTGCATAACTTCGAGAGGCGTCATATTTTCCAGCGCGTCATGGGGTCGCCTCTCGTTGTAATCCATAATCCACCAATATGTTATTTCCCGCACCTCGTCAAGGCTACGAAAAAGATAAAGATTTAAAACTTCTTCGCGGTAAGTCCTGTTGAACCGCTCAATATATGCATTTTGGTTCGGTGCGCCTGGTTGGATATACCGGATGAACATTCCGGCCGATTCAGCCCAGGCGACAAAATCACCACTTAAAAACTCAGGACCGTTATCAACCCTTAAAACATCCGGCAAACCCCGTTCATTGCACAATCGTTCAAATATCCGGATCAATCGCTTGCCGGTAATGGATGTGTCTATCTCTATCGCAAGACATTCGCGATTAAAATCATCAATAACATTGAAGGTTCTAAACCTGTTACCCGCATATAAGCTATCACTCATGAAATCGGCTGACCAGATCTGGTTCGGATGCTGAGGCACCAAAAGCGGTTGAGGCATTCTGCGAGGCAACCGTTTCTTTGTGCGCCGTTTTTGATTCAGATGCAACTCACAATAAATCCGATAAACTCGCTTATGATTCCAAGGATAGCCCATCCTGCGCAGAGCACGAAAACACTTCCAAAATCCCCAACGGGCATGCCGCTCAACTACTTTATTCAATGCTCGGATAATATCAGCATCTCGTCTAAGGTCATCCTGTGGAACTTCGTAATAAGCTGCCCGGGATAAGCCCATGCATCGACAACTTCGCTGAATGGACAAATGATGCATGCCAATCAGAAAATTAACCGCTTCCCGTTTCTCGGACAGCTTTATAATTTTTTTTCAATCAAATCCTTCAGGGCACGGTTTTCTAAAGCCAAATCAGCATACATGCGCTTAAGGCGTCCCAACTCACTCTCCATCTCTTTCATTTTCCTGAGATCGGGAACCGTCATCCCACCATACTTGGATTTCCAATTGTAATAGGTTGCCTCACTGATCCCGTGCTTACGACATACATCCTTAACCAAACTGCCGCTTTCAACTTCTTTGAGAATCGAAAATATCTGTGTCTCGCTAAATCGTGACCCTTTCATAAAACCTCCTGACTTTTTATTCTGCCAGAAAGCTCTATTTTTAACATGTCCTATTTTAGGGGAAGCTTACGCTTACCTTTTCCCATTTGGGCATTATGCCCTCTAGTCTATTATTTTCAATATAATATTCTAATTGTTCGGATACGGATTTAAATCTCCTCGCCATTAAATAAAATTCTATTGGTATTTCATCTACAGAATTTTTATCGACATTTTGTTGAAGTTCTTTTGTCATTGCTTTCCCTCTCACAGCTCCCCCTCTGATTAAACCGGGAAAACAGAAAAGGGGTACTCTCTGCTTATCGGGTGCGCTCCCTATTCCCGGCTTGTTCTTTTTATCCTTTCGCCTTTTTGAACGGAAGCACTTTTGCACCGATCTTCAGCCCGTCCAGATAATCAGCCCATTTCTGCATCATCTTCCGTCTTTCGTTTAAATGTTGCGTCCTGTTGTAACTACGCCCCAGAGGATCGCTGACACGGTGAGCTAATTGCGCTTCAATGAAATCCGGTCTGACTTGCAAGACTTCATCAATAATTGTCCTTGCCATTGCCCTGAATCCGTGGGGTGTCATTTCGTCTTTCGTGTATCCCATGCGGCGCAATGCGGCTAAGACAGCGTTGTTTGACATTGGCCGGTCAAAAGTTCTGCCGGAAGGAAATGCATATTTACTCGCGCCGGTCAACTTTTTGATCTCTTCCAAAATCTTTATTGCTTGCCGCGATAGTGGCACAAGGTGCGGTTCACGCATTTTCATCTTTTCCGCCGGTATGCTCCAAAGGGATTCATCAAAATCAACCTCTGACCATTCCATGTGACGCAATTCGCCCGGACGGACAAAAACAAGCGGCGATAACTGCAAGGCTAATTTTACAACATAACTGCCGGAATAACCGTCAATGGCTCGAAGCAGCTCGCGGACTTTCTTCGGTTCGGTAATGGCCGCCAAGTGTTTTTCTTTTGCCGGTGGTAATGAACCAATCAAATCTTGCGCCGGATTGCGTTCAGCGCGTCCGGTAGATACCGCATAACGAAAAATCATATTGCAAATTCCTCTTATACGGTGCGCCCCTTCCAATACGCCCCTTGATTCGACACGCCTTAACACTGTCAGCAGTTCAGGTGCTTTGATGTCTTTAATTGGCCGTGTGCCTATCCAGGGGAAAACATCACGTTCCAGTGCACGCATGATTTTAGTCGCGTGTCCTTGTGTCCATTTCGTTTTAAACTTTTCGTGCCATTCTCTGGCTATGACTTCGACGGTTTCAGTTTCTTCAACTTTGGCTTGCTTCTGTGCTTTGCGTATTGCGCCGGGATCAACATTGTTTGCCAGCAATCTTCGCGCATCGTCACGCCTACGACGCGCGTCAAGAAGAGTTATTTCCGGGTAACTGCCAAAAGCAAGAAGTTTTTGCTTGCCGTTATACCGGTATTTAAAACGCCATAGCTTCCCGCCGGTGGGAGTAACCATAAGAAATAAACCACCGCCATCAAAAAGTGTTACGTTCTTTCCTTTTGATTTTGCTTTTTGAACTTTCATGTCAGATAAAGGAATAATTCGCTTTGGCATTGGATTCTCCTTTTTGGGTGTATCTGAAAATTATGGGTGTATTTCTGCTCCTAATATACACCCAAAATGGGTGTATATTATAAAACCTTATAACACGTCTTTAGACTAATAACAACAAAAAACCCGCTATTTCTAACGGGTTTTGTACTTCTTTGGATTTTGTCGGATTGTCTTTTGGTGGAGATGAGGGGGATCGAACCCCTGGCCTCGGCGTTGCGAACGCCGCGCTCTCCCAGCTGAGCTACATCCCCAACCTTGAGTTATAACCGGAAAAACGTTGGCGAGCATATATTATTGTCTATGTTAGTGTCAAGACATTGTTAGTCAGATTCTCACCTTGACAAAATAAGTGGCTTTTCTCTATACTAGGTGCGTAAATATTCAATATTATAATACCACAAAGTGGCCGTGTGTCCATTGAGTGCTTAAGTACAGCGTCCTTCACGCTATTACAAAAATGGAGCATAATCTTGTTCTTTCAAGGAGAAAAAACCAATGGCGAAAATTGACGCTTTTTTTCATCTGATGCATGATCAAGGCGCTTCCGATCTTCATCTTGTCGCCGGCCAACAACCGGCCCTTAGAATCCGCGGAGAAATAGAACGAATCAAATATGACAAATTAACAAACGAAGAATTAAAGGTTCTTCTTTACGAAATCACGCCGGAACATAAAATAAAACAGTTTGAAGAAACAGGCGATATAGATTTTGCCTATGAAATACCTTCCCTGGCGCGTTATCGTGCCAACTTCTTCCAGCAGAAACACGGGATTGGCGCTGTCTTTCGCGAAATACCAAGCAAAATCGCCACATGCACTGAACTGGGGCTGCCGTCTATCGTGGCAAAATTAGCCACCCTTCCTCGCGGTCTGGTGCTTGTTACCGGACCCACAGGATGCGGCAAATCCACAACCCTGGCCGCCATTATCGATGAGGCCAACCGCTTGCGCAAGGATCACATTATCACAATTGAAGATCCCATCGAATTCGTCCATCAAACGCAGGGATGCATCATAAATCAACGGGAAGTGGGAATCCACACGAAGAGTTTTGCCGCGGCCTTGCGCGGGGCGCTCCGCGAAGACCCGGATATTATTCTGGTGGGCGAAATGCGCGACCTGGAAACAATGTCATTGGCGCTTGAAGCAGCTTCTACCGGTCACCTTGTTTTTGCCACGGTACATACAACCAACGCGGCAAAAACGGTAGACAGAATTATCGAGGTGTTCCCCGCCCACGAGCAATTGCAGATACGTTCCACGCTGGCCGATGGCTTGCGTGCGGTTATTTCGCAGATTTTATTCAAAAGAGTCGATATCAAAGGACGCTGTGTCGCGTTGGAAATCCTGATCGCCACACCCGCGGTGCGCAATTTAATTCGCGAATCAAAAACCTATCAAATACCTTCCGTCATTCAAACGGGGAAAAAATACGGAATGCAACTAATGGATGACGGCATCTTGGATCTTTACAACCGTGGCTGGATCAGTTCTGATGAGGCTTACATTAAAGCTAACGACAAAAGCAGATTCCGTCCGTTTTTGAAATATCCGCCTTCAGATTTCACGGAAGCCTAAAAGCAAGGATAGCTTATGAAAAAACCAGAAATAGACTATATTCTGACCAAAATGTTGGAATCCAATATAAACATTTCCGACTGCATTCTGACCGTTGGCAAGCCGTTTCAAGTGGAAACAGCCGGTCAACTGGTGCCGGTGGAATTAGAACCGACCTTTGAAAAGTTAACGCCCTTTCAAACAGAAATATTCGCGCTCAATTTAATTAATCAGGACCAAAGGCTTCTCGAAACCCTCATCAGGGAAGGTTCGTGCGACCTGTCTTACGAACTGCCTGGTATTGCGCGCTTCCGTGTAAATATTTTTTCTCAGCTCGGCCATTATTCCATCGTTCTAAGAAAGCTTGAATCGAAAATACCTTCCTGCGCGGAACTGGGCCTCCCAGAAGCATTTTACAGTATCGCTGCAGAAAAAAACGGCATTGTTCTTATTACCGGTGCCACCGGAACAGGGAAAACCACTTCTCTTGCCGCGGTTATCAATGAAATTAATGAACATAATTCCGTGCATATAATTACTCTGGAAGACCCTGTAGAATATATGCATTCACAGAAAAAAGCCACGATAAACCAGCGGGAACTGGGCAAGGATTTTGATACTTTTGCCAACGGACTGCGCGCCGCTCTGCGACAGGCGCCTAACGTGATTCTGGTCGGCGAAATACGCGATCGGGAATCGGTGGAAATCGCCTTGAATGCGGCAGAAACGGGGCATCTTGTTTTAAGCACCCTGCATACGATTGATGCCGGTCAGACCATTAACCGTATTCTCGGCATGTTTAATATAGATGAAGAAAATCAAATCCGCACGCGCCTGGCCGATTCACTGCGCTGGATTGTCTGTCAGAGACTCATGCCTAAAGTTGGTGGCGGACGTATCGCCGCCTTTGAAGCAATGGGTACAAGTCTACGCGTCAAAGACATCATCCTGCACGGGGAATCTGAAGGAAAAACATTTTTTGACGTTATCCGCCAGGGCAAGGCCTTCGGCATGATCACTTTCGACAGTTGCATCGTCGAATTGTATGAAAAAGGTTTAATCACCGAAGAAACGGCCAGAGCCTACGCTTCAAACAAATCCAGTGTCGGGCGCGGCATAGACGCGATCAAGAGTGATCGGGGAGAAAAAACCACCGATTTACACAAATTGGAAGTGGATTTCCAGTATGGGAAAAGCAAAGTCGACCCATGGAAGATATAAAGAAATTTTAATCACGCATGTAACAAAGCCAGGCGATGAATATGAGTGCAGAACAAAAAGCAGCAAACACCTCTACTGAAAACATGGATTACTCCGGCCGTCCTTTCGGTTATCTCAGCCCGGATAAAGAAACCGCCATGATTTGCGTCCAAGACCAGAACACCTGTGCCCTCATCAACAATTCACTAATTGAATTAAATTATGACACGGTAAAACCAGCAGCCTTTAAAGAAGCGCTAAGATATATGCGTTTCCACATTTTTGACGTAATTGTTGTTGACGAAAATTTTGACATCAGCGTATTGGAAGTAAACCAGGTTCTTAATTATATAGAAAATCTGGTTATGCCGATACGGCGGCAATCTTTCGTTGTCTTATTGAGTGAAATTTATCCCACTCTGGACAGCATGCGCGCTTATAGCAGAAGTGTTAATTTGATTATCAACAAAAAAGAAATTGCCGATGCCGGCATAATTCTTAAAAAAGAAATTGCCAGGAATAAGGATTTCTACTTTCTTTTTAAAACGATTATCCGAAAGTTCGGAAAGCTTTAATATTCTTTTTTTACCTTTCCATCAGCTCGACGGTTTCTACGTGCCATCTTCATGCTCTATGGCCCGGCAAGCAGATATCAGATTGTTATAATAAGCCGGGTTTGTCTCCTGCTCCAAAGCTTTGCGGAAAGACAACGCGGCTTCGGAAAAACGGCGGGCTTTCATCAACGAGTTTCCCATGCGGTTATAGTAGGCACCCGTATCTTTACGTTCACCACACTGGACAGCCTGGTCATAAATCCGGCAGGCTTCTTTTATCTGATTCAGACCGATAAGACTATCCCCCCAAAAACAATAATAAAGGGGATTATCAGGATTTTCCGCAATACATCTTTTCACTATCCTTATCGCCTCTTTGTGGTTTTCTGCCTCCTGGAATAAGATGGCCAGTTTAAAAAGATAATAATCCTCCTGTTCCGGATCTATACGTGCCGCACGCAAATAAGCTCTTTCACTCTCGGCAAACAGGCCGGCGGTAAACAAGGCATTTCCCCACAAGCAGTAAATAGCGGAATTGTCACTTTCCAGATTAAGCATCTTTTCACAAACAGCACAGGCTTCTTGAGACCTGCCTGTCAGCAAATAGGCGTTGACCAGTTCCATCAGAAGATTTATGTCATCGGGCTGGGAGGCAACAGCTCTTTGGCAAATTTCCACTAAACTGCAAAAATCTTTTTCCTGTTTATAAATACGTACCAATTCATCAAAGGCAAATCCGGCAAAAACTTTCCGGGGCAGTTCGCGCTCAAAAAGTTCCTGAAAGCACCCTATAGCTTGTTTTATATCGCCGCTGTCATAATAAGCCCAAGCCAGCTTCAGCAAAATCGACTCTTCGCTGGAATTTTTTTTATAAACTTCTTTTAAGATTTTAATTGCCTGACTGTGCTGATTTTGTTTTAACAGATTTTCGGCTTGTGTTAACTTTGCATCCTTATCAGTCATAATCTGCAAAAATAAGGGAGGGGAAAGATGATTCTTTCCCCTCCTCGGCTAACAACTGCAAGAACCGCAACTTCCGCCGGCGGCCGGCGAAAGATTGGAAGTTAATTTGAATCCGGAACCTCCGGAGCTATCTACGAAATCAACATTAATTGGCTTTGCCTGTTCGTAAATATATTTTTCAATAACATATTTTGCTCCCTTTTCTTCAAAAACCTGGTCATCGCTTTTCGGCTCATCCAGAGCCATGCCCAACGCGGGCCCGGATCACCCTATGGAAAGAGTGATTCTTATCGCCAAAGCTTCATCTTTATCCTTAAGAAATTCCTTGATAACTTCAGCGGCTTTATCCGTAACTGTAAGCATTTCCTTTCCTCCTTGTCGGACAGCTAAAATACTGGCCAAATTAAACTGAAGTTAACTTAGCCATATTCAGCCAATTGTCAATCTTATTTTTATCCGACTTATAAAACTAATTACAAAATCAGGATATTTTTAGCATGTTGCCCCATAAGCGCTGTTTACCGATTCAGTGACAACCAGTTCCTTTTTTCTATATAACATGCTTGCTATTAACACGTTAAAAATGTAATAATTGTTATCAAAAGATAATGAGACATCATTAATGAATGATAAACCCTTTGCCAACTTCCAAAATATAATTTTTATATCTTTACTGGGAATTATCACGTTATTTTTCGGCTATTTGCTGAAAGTTTTTTTCTTTGCCATATTTTGGGCTGTTTTAATCGCCGGCATATTTTCTCCTCTGAATAAGTCATTAGTTAAAAAGCTTAAAAGTAAAAATCTCTGCGCGGGCCTTACACTGCTTGCTGTTTTAGTCTGCTTAATCCTTCCGCTGGGCCTCCTTGTCAGTCTGCTGATTAATGAATCCATGGAAATATATCAGGCAGTTGATTCTAATGAAAGCAAGTTGCTTGGCAACATCACGTGGCTAATAAATTATTTAAACAACCATCCTCTGTTCGCGCGTCTCGATATCAACCATGAATTTTTCACCGGCAAATCGGCGGAAATCCTAAAAGCTGTATCTGAATTTATTTTTAAGAATCTTTCCCAATTAACTCAAAACACGATTCTTCTTGTTATCCAATTTGCCGTCATGCTCTACTCTCTGTTTTATTTTTTACGTGACGGAGACACTTTTATCAACGCAATTACTCGTTACTTACCGATGAACAAGTACCACATGGACACGTTCATTCACCATTTTCTGACCACCGCCAAAGCAACGCTCAAATTTACTTTTATCATCGGCGGCATTCAGGGCTTGCTGGGAGGATTGATTTTTTACCTTACCGGCATTGAAAGAGCGCTTGTTTGGGGAGTACTGATGGTCGGGCTCGCCATTATTCCCGCTGTGGGCTGTTCAATAATCTGGGTGCCGGCGGGTATAATTATGCTGTTTCAGGGACACATATGGCAGGGCGTGGTGATTCTCGTTTTCGGCGCTGTAGTTATCAGCAGTGTGGACAACCTGTTACGGCCGATTCTTCTGGGGCGTGACATTCAGATGCATTCCCTTTTATTGTTTCTTTCCATTCTGGGCGGTTTGGCCATTTTTGGCTTTTCTGGTTTCGTACTCGGGCCGGTTATCGCGTCGCTCTTTCTGGCCAGTTGGAGACTGTTTTTGGAACTCTATAAAAAAGAAAAAATCGAATAATAGTTATACCGCGGAAAATATTTTCAGACGCCGCTTCTTACATAAAAACGCCATAAAGCATTTCGGTGTTCTTCTTTTGCGTAGTTGATGCCGATACGGGGGGTAGCTAAAATTGACTTCGCGGGAATATTCTTATAATCCTCTACCCATAATTTAGCGCCCCGTGTGATATCCCACCCGTTTAAAAATTTATCTATTCCCAGCGCCTGACAAAGTTTGGCCGGGCCATTGGTAAGACGCGCCCCCTTTAATTTTCGGCGCTTTTCCATTTCTTTTATTCCGTCAATCGGGACAATCGCCCGGATGAGCACGGCGCAGGGATTGCCTTCTTTTTCCGTGACCAGATTAAGCATATAGTGCATGCCATAGGTGAAATAAACATAAGCGTGGCCGGGCGAGCCGAACATAACCGCGTTGCGCGCCGTCTGGCCGTGATGCGCGTGGCAGGCGCTGTCTTCCTGCCCGCAGTAAGCCTCTGTTTCCACGATCACCCCGGAAAGTTCCTTGCGCCCGATTTTACGCAACAGTTTTTTGCCCAAAAGTTCGCGAGCAACCTGTTTTGTGTCGCGTTCATAAAACTCTCTGGCCAGGATACCCATGTTTTGTTTTTCATTAAAGAGATTTTAGTTCCAACCAGGCTACGGTCTTTCTGAAAGACCGCAGCCCTTATTTTGTATCTACAGTTTTTAAATCAGTTTCAAGTAATATTTTACAAGATATTCCGCTGTCTGTAGCGCGCCTTTGGCTGCCCCCAATTTAGTATTGTGAGCCAGACAGACATACTTGATACCGTTTTCCATAACCGGATCTCTACGAACACGCCCGACGGTGACGGTCATACCGCCGCCTTTGTCACGATCCATCCGTGGCTGCGGGCGGAAAGGATCATCGGTGACGTCAATCAAGCGCTGAGGTGAGCTCGGCAGATGCAACTCGGCAAAATCACGTCCGTATTCGGTCATGACTTTTTTCACGTCTTCCGACGAACATTTCTTTTCTGTCTGCACAAAGGCGCAGACCATATGTCCATCCAACACCGGCACGCGTGTGCAGGTGGCGCTGATGCCGAACGCTGCGTTTTGAATTGTTTTACCGTTAAACTTACCCAAAATTTTTTGTGGTTCGCTTTCTACTTTAGGTTCCTCGCCCGGAATATACGGCACAACGTTTTCGGTCATATCCATCGCCGAAAGCCCGGGAGTGCGGCCCGCGCCGGACATTGCCTGCTGGGAAACCATCACCACCTGTTTTACGCCAAAAGCATCCTGTATCGGTTTGAGCGAAACAACCAAGCCGGCAATCGTGCAATTGGGCTTGGGGGAAACAAAACCCTTCCAGCCGCGGTTTTTCTGCTGCACAGCCAGAAGCGGCGCGTGGTTCATATTGACGCCCCCTACCAGAATGGGAGTATCGTCTTCATAACGAAAAGCCGATGCTGTGCTAATTACAGGAGTGGTTTTCGCGTATTTTGGTTCCAGTTCTTTTGCCACTGCGGCATCCATAGTGGAAAAAATTATGTCCACGGAAGTCGGATCGAAAGAAGCCGCTTCTTCCACAGTCATATCGGCGATGTTTTGCGGTAATTCCTCAGGACACCACCAGCGCAAAGAACCACTAGCGTCTCTCAAAGCATCAATATATCTTTTTCCCGCCGAACGCTCCGAAGCGACAAGCTTCGCTATCTCAAACCACGGATGTCCAAGCAAGCTGACAATTGCCTGCTGACCTACTATTCCGGTAGCACCGACAATAGCTATTTTCAACATCGTTTCATAACCTCCATATTTATTCATTCGCTTTGAAGTAATATCTGCCTCGTTTTTTCTACATCCGCGGCAATTTGCTCTTTCAATTTTTCAGGACTGTCAAATTTAACGATATCCCGCAACTTCTCCACAAAGTGAACATCAATGGTCTCCCCCCTGAGTTCGCCTGCGAAGTCAAGCAAAAAAACTTCAAAAGTGGAAACATAATCCGCAAAAGTCGGCTTCGCGCCGATATTCACGGCCGCCAGGTAACGCTTATCCCGCCAGAAGGCATAGGCCGCGTAAATACCTGCGGCCGGATGTAATACTTTTTGCGTCTTGATGTTGGCGGTGGGAAAACCTAGCCCGACACCGCGCCCATGACCTTTTTCCACTATTCCTTCCACATTATACCATCTTCCCAGCAAAGTGGTGACCTTTTTCATATCTCCTTTAAGTATCAGATTCCTGATCAGCGTGCTGCTGACGATATCTTCTCCCACTTTAAAGGCATCTATTTTCTCCACGGCAAAACCACACTTGCGCCCCTCCTCCATCAGATAATCGCTGGTACCGCTTTTGCCTTGGCCAAAGGTATAATCGTGCCCTACGATAACCTTTTTGATCGCCAGCTTCTGCACCAAGTCTCGCCGAACAAACTGCTCTGCGGTAGTACGCGAATATTCCAATGTAAAAGGAACAACGACCGTGGCGTCGATCAAACATTTTTCCAGCAGTTTAAGCTTTTCCGGGAGCGTTGTTATCAAATAAAAAGGGCGAATATTTGGGTGAAGAATCATTTTGGGATGCGGCTCAAAGGTAATAACCAGAGACTTTGCCGCAGCCTCTTTCGCTTCCGCCGCAAGTTTGCGGCATATACACTGATGACTCAGATGCACGCCATCAAAGTTTCCCACGGTCACAAACGCCCCGCGAAAATCGTTAGTTACGCTTTCTATGCTGTCAAATACAATCATTTTCTCATCCCGTTTTTCTTAGTAATCAGCGCGGTAACATAGCATTTTGCAAATTAATTTCAAGCTCATTTTATCTTGACAATAACAAAGTGTTGAGTATAGTGCACACTTCGCGTGCCGAAGTGGCGGAATTGGTAGACGCGCTAGGTTCAGGGTCTAGTGGGCGTGCGCCTGTCCGGGTTCAAATCCCGGCTTCGGCACCATTTTTCCAGCAGTAATACGGTTGTATATTCTTACATTTCCGAATACATGCTGATTTAGCTTGACGGCGGACAACATTTTCCCTATCCTTAATCCATCAATTTGACCGTACAGCAAATGATTGAAAATCTCTTGAATAATTTCAGCTCGTATTTGCAGGGATCGCTCTTCCTGGCGTTTTTGGCCGCTTATATCGGAGGTGTCGTAATCAGTTTCACGCCCTGCACTTACCCGCTTATTCCGGTCACCGTCGGTTTTATCGGCGCTCGGGCGGCATCGTCCAAGCTGCAGGGCTTCATTCTTTCACTTTTCTATGTAAGCGGCCTGGCTGTTACCTACTCCATTCTGGGAGCACTGGCCGCTTTGTCCGGAAAAATTTTCGGACAAATGCAGACTACTCCACTTACCTACTTTCTTCTGGCTAATCTCTGCATTATTATGGGACTGGCAATGCTGGATGTTTTCAAGATCGCTCTGCCTGTTCCGCAGAAAATGATGAAAGCAACCGGTAATTTTAAAAAAGGGTTTGTCGGCAGCTTTCTTCTGGGCGCAGCTTCCGGCTTCGTTATCGGGCCATGTACCGCACCGGTCCTTGCTGTCATTCTTGGTTACGTGGCACTGCAGACAAACATCTTGCTGGGTGTTGGTCTGCTTTTTGTTTTTTCTTTCGGCATGGGAACTCTGCTAATCATTGTCGGAACGTTTACCGGACTGATTACTTCTCTTCCCAAATCAGGAAACTGGATGAAAAAGATAAATTATGTCTTCGGTTTTGTTCTTCTTGGAGCGGGAGAATATTTCCTGTACATTGCAGGGACTTTATCTTATTAAAAAATTAAGAGGGTATCAATGATAAAAAAACCGGTTATCTGTTTAATAATAGCAACCATCGCTATTTTGGGCACGTCTGCCCTGTCTTTAAGTCAATTCGTACCGAACGCCCCCTTTAAAGCGGAATTGATGGCAGCGCCTGATTTTACTTTAAAAGACCTAAAAGGGAAGACATTCACGCTCAGCAAAAATTCCGGCAAACCTATTTTGCTTTTTTTCGGTGCCACCTGGTGCCCTGCCTGCCGCACCGAAATACCGGCAATGAAAAAGATTTACACCACTTATTCTATCAAAGGCCTTGAAGTGGTTTATATTAACATAGGCGAGTCCGCAAAACGCGTGGGGCGTTTTGTTCAATCCAATTCATTACCCTACCGGGTGCTTCTTGACGAAAACGAAATTGTCGCTGATCGATACAACATTATCGGCGTGCCGACATTTATTTTGGTCGACAATAACAGTCTGATCTTCAGTATCGGCCATCGTTCAGCGGACTTGCCACTGAAAAAACTTTTTCCGGATGAAAAATAAAGAGAAAGGTCCTGCAAAAAATGACACAAAAAAACTGGCTGCAGACATTTACCCGTTCCAGCAACGATTACTGGATTGGGGGCGTGTGCGGTGGACTGGGCGAGCACACACCGGTTCCTTCCTGGACCTGGCGGCTGCTTTTTGCCTTGCTTTTCCTTTTTTATGGCACAGGTTTGTTAATCTATATTTTGCTGTGGATTTTTGTTCCGCCTAAGTCAGAGCCGAAGGATGAAAAATGAAATTAAATAATAATATTTACGTTTACGAATGGACAAACTATTTCGATAATAACTGTAACAGCTTCTACATCGGCGGAGAAGTTCAGGCGTTAATCGACCCTGGCCTGACACGCTATATGCCTGATTTATTAAAACAAATGTCCGTCGACGGAATCAAAAAAGAAGATATCCGTTACGTCATCAACACGCATTCTCATCCTGACCACTTTCAGGGTTCCGAGCTGTTTGATCCGGAAACAGTGAAAATCGGCCTGCACACGAAAGAACTGGAATTTCTCAAAGGAGTCGGTTCGGAATTATACGGCCTTTTCGGCCTCACCGCACCGCAAATGCACATAAATTTCCCTCTGGAAGAAGGAAATACCGTTTTGGGCGACCAGGTCTTTAAAATCATTTTAGCGCCCGGACATTCTCCCGGCTCTATCGGCCTTTACTGGCCCGAGCAGAAAGCTCTTTTCTGCGGCGACGTAATTTTTCAGCAAAATGTCGGGCGCACGGATTTTCCTGGCGGCAACGGCACTTTTTTGAAAAAAAGCATTATCTCTTTTTCCCAACTCGATTTGGAATATCTCTTCCCGGGGCATATGGGAATGGTAACAGGCAAGGATAAAATTCAGGACAATTTCAATATTATCATTCAAAATATTTTCCCTTACATTTAATATTTTCCGGAGAAAAGAATTCTATGGCCAATGAAGGCAACAAAGTAATTTACTCCATGATTGGCGTGAGTAAAATCTATGAAAAAAAACCCGTCCTCAAAGATATTTATCTCTCCTATTTTTACGGCGCGAAAATCGGCGTTATTGGCCTTAACGGTTCCGGCAAAAGCTCTCTTTTGAAAATTCTCGCCGGCGTGGATAGGGAATTCCTGGGCAAAACAATTCTCTCGCCGGGCTACACCGTTGGTTATCTGGAGCAGGAACCAAAACTCGACGATTCAAAAACGGTAAAACAAATTGTGGAAGAAGGTGTGCAGTCCACAATTGATTTGATTAACGAATATAACGCCATCAACGAAAAATTTTCCGAACCAATGTCAGATGACGAAATGACCAAACTTTGTGACCGGCAGGCCGCCGTGCAGGAAAAGCTCGACGCGCTGGACGCCTGGGATATCGATTCGCGCCTGGATATGGCCATGGACGCTCTGCGGTGCCCGCCGGGAGAAACGCCCGTGAAAGTTCTCTCCGGTGGCGAAAAACGCCGCGTGGCGCTGTGCCGCCTTTTACTGCAAAAACCGAGTATTCTTCTTCTGGACGAACCAACCAACCATCTGGATGCCGAATCTGTCGCCTGGCTGGAACATCATCTGCAGAAATATGAAGGCACGGTTATTGCCGTCACGCACGACCGTTACTTTCTGGATAACGTCGCGGGCTGGATTCTGGAGCTTGACCGCGGTCAGGGCATCCCCTGGCAGGGAAATTACTCCTCCTGGCTGGAACAAAAACAAAACCGCCTGAAAAACGAAGAAAAAGCGGAAAGCGAAAGAATCAAAACTCTGGAGCGCGAACTGGAATGGATTCGCATGTCGCCCAAAGGCAGGCACGCCAAATCCAAGGCGCGTATCAGCGCCTACGAACAGCTTCTGGGACAAAACCTGGAACGCGAATCCGCCACACGCGAAATCTTTATCGCGCCGGGACCGCGACTGGGCGATCTGGTTATCGAAGCCAAAGATGTCTCCAAGGCCTACGGCGAGAAGCTTTTAGTGGAAGGCATGACTTTTAAACTTCCGCCCGGTGGGATTGTGGGCGTCATCGGTCCGAACGGCGCGGGTAAAACTACATTATTCCGCATGATTATCGGTCAGGAAAAACCAGACACAGGAGAAATCCGCATCGGCGAAACAGTAAAACTCGCCTACGTTGATCAAAGCCGCGATTCTCTCCCCCCCGATGAAACTATCTGGGAAGTAATCTCCGGCAAGTTGGATATCGTTCCTATCGGCAATCGGCAAATAAATTCGCGCGCCTATGTCGCGCGCTTTAATTTTTCCGGAACGGATCAGCAAAAGAAAGTGGGCGCTCTTTCCGGGGGGGAACGTAACCGTGTGCATCTGGCGCGCATGCTCAAAGAAGGCGGCAATGTATTACTGCTGGACGAACCGACCAATGATCTGGATGTGAACACACTGCGCGCTTTGGAAGACGCGCTGGAGAGCTTTGCGGGATGCGTCGTCGTCATCAGCCACGACCGCTGGTTTCTGGACAGAATCTGCACGCACATTCTGGCTTTTGAAGGAGACAGCAAAGTGTTTTTCTTTGACGGAAATTATTCCGAATACGAGGAAGACCGTAAAAGCAGACTCGGCACCGCCGCCAGCCAACCGCATCGGATTAAGTATCGGCAGTTGACGAGAAGATAGCACCGCTTCCGAATCAAAACACTATCTTCGTTGCCAGCTTCCTTTTTTAATTCAAGTTATCTTAATTTTTCTTTTCCCCGGCTCCGGATTTTGGCGGTAGAGGATGGCGATGTTGCCGACACGGCCGACGAGTTCGCTTTTTGTCGCCTGTGCGATTTGGGCCGAAATTTCTTTTTTAGCTTCTTTGAATTCGCCGAATTTTACTTTGATGAGTTCGTGATCCTTAAGCGCCAAATCAACCGAGGCGATAAGGCCATCGGTTACGCCTTTGGCACCGATAATTACCTCAGGCTTGAGATGATGCGCCTGCGCGCGCAGATATTTTTTTGCTGAACCTTTCATTTCTTTCTGACTTTGCACCGGGCTATTATCTTGTCTAAATGCTTATAGTGACATACTATATCATCAACTGCTGACTTTCGCCATTTGTAAAAAAAAAAATTACAATCAAATCCGGCTCAAAGGCACACAAAATGTAATATTTCTTGATTTCACTGTCTTTTTTTGTATATATAATTAAATTTATATGTTGCAATCACTGCTGGTTCGTTGAGTACCTTTCTCAATTCAAGTGCTTATGCCAAATGATCCAGCGGAAAGGATGGATAAAAGAAGTACCAGATGGAAGCGGTAAAAGCAATCGGTAAAGATGCTGATGAGGGTACGGTAGCATTAACTGAGGCGGAGTCAAAAATATTATTAAAGAAATACGGTGTGCCGGTGGTGGAAGAAGCGGTAATCTCCACCGTGGAACAAGCAGTATCCAAATCGGCAGTTTTCGGTTTCCCCGTAGTTCTCAAAGGCCTAGGGACAAAACTTACCCATAAAACAGAAAGGGGTTTGGTTAAACTAAATTTAGCCTCTGCGATCGAAGTCAAAAATGCCTGCCTCGAAATTCAAAATTCCGCCGGCGCGGATTTAGAAGGATTTCTTCTGCAACCGCAGATACAAGGAAAACGTGAGTTTGTCGCCGGTCTTTTTCAAGACGAGCAGTTCGGACCGGTGGTGATGTTCGGTCTGGGCGGTGTTTTCACCGAAGCGCTCCAAGATGTGGTTTTCCGCATCGCGCCTTTCGATGAAATTCAGGCTGAAGACATGATGGAAGAAATTATGTCAAGCAAACTTCTGGAAGGCTTCCGAGGCGAATCACCCGCAGATAAAAAACAATTAATCAATGTTCTGCTTGGTTTATCAAAACTGGGCACGGAACGTCTCGATATCAAAGAAGTCGATATAAACCCGCTGTTGGTTTCTCCCGATGGTAAGGTAACTGCTGTTGATGCGCTGGTTGTCCTGAACATGGATAACAGATCAGCCGCTAAAAGACGGTTTGCCGAAAGAACTCCGCAGGAAATTGAAGTACTTAACGCCGCACTGGAGCAAATGGTCAACGCTAAGAGCATTGCTGTCATCGGCGCCATGCGTCCACGGAACAGAGGATTTCGTGGCATGTTCGGATGTCTCAAAGATTTTGGCTTTCCGGGCAAGCTCTATCCCATAAATCCGAAAGCGGATGAAATCGACGGAATTAAAACGCATCCCTCTTTGACCTCTCTGAAAAAGCCGGTTGATTTGGTCATAATCGCCGTGCCGGCGCCTTTCGTCCCCGATGCTTTGAGAGACTGTGTTGCCTCCGGCAGCAAAAACGTGCACATTTTTTCTTCCGGCTTCAAAGAAACAGGTGAGGAAGAAGGTCTCCGCCTTCAGGCAGAAATCGAAAAAATCGCCGCGGAAGGAAAGCTTAATGTCATCGGACCTAACTGCATGGGACTTTACGTGCCTAAATCACGCATTGTAACTTGGGTTGCTCCCCCTGATAAAAGCGGCCCTGTCGCTTTTATCACACAAAGCGGGGGGCACTCTCAGGATTTTTCCAATTACGCCAGCTCACATTTCGGAATTTATTTCAGCAAGGTCATCAGCTACGGCAACGCACTGACTATGGACAGCACCGATTTTCTGGAATTTTTCTCCCACGACGAGGAGACAAAAATCATCACTATGTATCTGGAAGGAGTCAAAAACGGCCGTAAGCTGCTGGAGTTAATAACCAGAATCAACAAAGAAAAACCGGTGATCATCCTGAAGGCGGGGCTCACGGAATCCGGCGCCAGAGCTGTATCTTCTCATACCGGATCTATGGCCGGAACCGAAAAGATATGGAGCGCGTTTTTCAAACAAAGCGGTGCCATTAGAGTAAATTCGCTGGAACAGATGGCGGAAGTATCAGCGGCATTTCTTAATGCGGGAAAAGTTGAAGGGCGGCGCGTGGCGGTTGTCGGCACCGGCGGCGGCATCGGCGTGGCAGCGGCGGACAGCTGCGCGCAACTAGGACTCGATCTTGTTTCTCTGCCTGCCGAAGTTACGCAAAAACTACGGCAATTCATACCACCGGCAGGAAATATGATCCGCAACCCCATTGATGCACATCTATTGTTTATCGAACTGGAATTGTTTGGCAAGACTCTGGAGATCCTTTCAGAGAGCTATGTGGACATGTTTATTATTTCCCTACAGCTTGAATGGTTGTATAATTTTGACAATGGAGCACAATTGGAAAATGTAATAAACTATATAGCGCAGAAGGCGCATAATCACACGGGAGGGAAACCCCTGGTCGTTGTCCCGCGGCAATACAGTCCCCTTCCAAAATACGTAAAAAAGCGTTTTATGATGCAACGTATTCTCTGCGAAGCAGGAGTTCCCGTCTACAGTGTTCTGCCGCAGGCCGTATTTGCCCTGGCCAAGCTAGCTGAATATTACGATTTTCAATCCAAACATGGCGGGCACACAGAACAACATGCCGCAAAAAAAATGATGCCTTCAAACTGAACGACGAAAAAAAACCGGCGCTTCAATTTACGTCGTGTTATCTTTTAGCGCCGCCGTCAAGTAAATCGAAAATGACGTACCCACATTGGCAACTGATTCCACCGTAATCAACCCCTCATGATTTTTGATGATGGAATCACAAATAGCCAATCCAAGTCCGATACCTCCCCTGCCGCTTTTTTCTTTTGTTGTGAAGTAAGGATCAAATATGCGTGAAAGGTTTTCTTTGGGTATGCCGACGCCGTTGTCTTTGATAATAATGCGTATGTACCTGCCTCGTCCCAAAGTTCTGATATTTGTCTCGGTTACGATGTTTTCGGCAATAAGTTCGACTATTCCGCCGTCAGAAACGGCTTCTCGCGCGTTGATTAAAATATTTTCTATCACCTGCTTGATTTGCACAGAATCAATTTCGGAAGGCCATAAATCCTGGGCAATGGAAATTTCGCAGGGCACCTGCGAATCATTAAACACATTTTTCACCGATTCCCTTAGCAATGGCTCTAAATTTTCCAACTTGCGGACAGGATAGCCGCCCTGCGCAAACGTAATCAGACGGTGCGCCAATTCTTTTGCCTGCAAACCGGCACGTTCTGCCACCGCCAGGCCATCTTCTACAATCTTGTCTTCATCGGTCGCCGATATTTTAGCCAGAAAAACATTCCGAAGAATCGCCGTAAGCAGGCCGTCAAAATCCTTGGCTACCCCATCGGCAAACATGCCGAGAGACTCCACCTTGCTTCTTCTGAGCAATTCTTCCTCGGCAATCTTTTGTTCTGTAATATCCTCCAGCGTTTCCATTGCACCGAATATATCTCCACTGGAATCTCTGATGGCCGCGGACGTAATGCGAAACCATATGCCCTTTTCGCCCAATTCGGGGAAAAACTCCGTTACCTCGTAAGCTTCTTCAAGCAAATTCGATTTTGCCCACTGTCCTGAATAGAATTGCGGAATCTGTTCAACTTTTTTATCCAAAATTATATCCGCCAGGCAGGGGCGTTTTTCCTTGTAAAAGATACGCCAATGCTGATCGGTACCGACAATTTCACGCGGCCTGATTGAACTCAAAGCCTGAAGGGCCCTGTTCCAATACATAACTTTGTGGTCCTTGGAAATTACAAAGGTGGGTATTGGGGAACCGTGAATAATATTGATTAATTTTAACTCGTCCCGGCGCCCGCGCCACATGACGTAAATAAAAGTCACCGCCACCATCACCGATAAAGCAACAATAAAAATAAAGATAAGAAAGTGGCTATTCATAACACGATCAACGCCGTACATATTTTTCAAATTTTCGATAGCAAGATTAAGATAAAAATGCAAGTACGACTATGGAAAAAGCAATAACATCACCGTCTGTTACCTAATCGTTAATATACTTATTTTTCTGACAAATGGATTATTTTTTCTTGACAGAAACTTCATAATAAGTAACTTTATGTGACAATCAAGCTCCATATAGGGGAAAAACGGTTTGAACAGAGCAGTAAAAGCACCGAAGGGAAAAATTATCTTGGGGCTAGCCCTTATTATTGTTTTAAGCATGTTTTTTTCCCTGTACCAACCTCTGATAAATTTGTTCAAAGATAAAACTTCTCCCGTTTCCGAAACTCTTGCGCTGAAATCAATCAACAACACTATTGAAAAAGGTGAAACTCTTTCCACTATTTTCACAAAATACGGGTTGCGCATGGAAGAACTCTTTGCCATGAAAAGCGCGGCGGCGAGCATTCATCCTTTGAGGCAATTACACCCCGGCAAGTCCTACAGTATCGTTTTTGATGAACAGAATTGCATAAACTCTTTTACCTACGGAATTGACGACGACACAATTCTAAAAATTGAACGCGTGGATGATTGTTTTCAGGCGCATAAATATAACATCCCCTACGAAACGCGCATTCTAACCATCAACGGTTCAATCAACGATAATCTGATTGCCGCCGTTGGTACGGAAAAGGAAGATTATTTGCTCGCCCTGCAGGTAGCGGATATTTTAGCCTGGGATATCGATTTTACCACAGATTTACGCACGGGAGACTCGTTCAGAATCATTGCTGAGGGGCTTTATCTGGATGGAGAGTTCAAAAAGTACGGAAAAATATTATCAGTGGAATTTATAAACAACAATCAGCCTTACACTGCTTATTTTTTTGAACACGACGGGAAATTCGATTATTATGATGCAGCGGGCAATTCGCTGCGCAAAGCTTTTTTGAAAGCACCTTTGAGCTTCAGAAGAATAAGCTCATATTTCAGTAAAAAGCGCTTTCACCCTGTTTTGAAAATTTACCGGCCTCACCACGGAATCGATTACGCCGCAGCAACGGGAACACCCGTCAGTGCTGTCGGCGACGGAAAAATCACTTTTGCTGGCCGTAAAGGCGCCTATGGAAATCTCATCATTATTACCCATAACAATGGTTACAAAACATATTACGGGCATCTATCGCGTTTCAGAAAAGGGATTCGTCAAGGAATACGTGTAAAACAAGGAGATCTAATCGGTTATGTGGGCGCTACGGGTCTAGCCACCGGACCGCATCTGCATTACGAAATGAGACGAAGTGACACCCCCATCAACCCTTCCAGCGTCAAAAATATCGCCGGCAAACCTATACCTTCATCGCAAAAAGCCGAATTCAAAAGAATGACACTCGCACTGAATACAATTTTTACCGCGGCGGTTTTTTTCGATACCAAAGACACAGAAAGAAAAAAATACAGTCTACACCCTTCGCTGATTGCCGAAGCTAACTCTCTACCCCAAACAAAAAAACAGGGCGGCTGAAGCATTAAAAATGGGCAATCGCCTGCTCTCTCCTGCTTTTAAGCGAGCCTCGATTTATTTCCAGACAAATTTCCGGTTCAACAATTTCTCCAGGTCCAAGTTATAAGGGGCATAATGACGGGCAAGCCAAGCGCGCATTTCCGGATCCATTGCTGGTTTTTTGTCCCCCATCTTCGAAAGCGTTTTCTTGATGCGACTCCTTACGGAATAAGGCACAGACTGTGTAAAGCGCAATAGTCCCGCATTTTTGGCAAGTTTGAATATGCGCCGCGCGGAACTTCCATATGCTTCGTTATACTTTTCAAAAATTTCACCTTCACGGCAATCCAATCCCAAAAAACCGTAAACTTCTTTCATTACGGAAGCTGTGTCCTGATTAAATTCTTCTGTTTTGATAATCAATAACTGCTTTGCATCAAAGTATTGGAAAAATTTATTCAGACACTGCGCATAATAGCCATCATTCAAATAAGGTCTATAGTGGATTGTTTCCCCTCTTCTAGAAGCAATCATAATTTTTTTCCATGATTCTTCCGTCATCTGCGCGAATTCCTGTTGTTCCAAACACAATTTAATCGCCTCTTTAAAATTGAAAGGTTCCATTGCCCGGGAATAATACATCCACCAGCTCGAATATGCCCGTTCAATCGGATTGCGTAACAGAGCTATATATTTCGCATGAGGAAAGTGCCGCGCTAATCTTGCAAGCGCCCACGGCACTCTTAAGTAAAAAGGAGTCGCTTCTCCCAAAATATTTTCATTTTTTCGATGACCAAAGCACCTGCGGACGTATTCATTCAAATTCATCTCCGTGTAAAAAGTATCAAAATAATGGGGCTCTTTAGGTATGGACATCAGCACATCAGGGTGCTTCTGTAAATAAGAAGCCAAAGCAGTGGTTCCACATTTTTGCAGGCCAATAATAAAAAATTGGGGGTAAAAACTGTATTTTCCCATGCTTATATTCAACAACGCACTTGTTATCTGATACCAATATTATATTCGATATCAACAGTCAAGGAAATCACTAAAATGACACTAAAAAGCATTTATCATATCCTTAAATTTTGACTTTACAAAAGTCCCTGTTCCTGATTAAAGTTTAAAAAAGAGACAGTTAATGAGCAAAGAAAAATTAGCCCAATATGATTATGATGTAATTATCATCGGCGGTGGACCGGCGGGATATACAGCGGGGATTTATGCCGCGCGCGCTGGTCTAAAAACTCTGCTTGTTGAGGGCGCAGCAACGGTAAGCCAGATAACCATAACCGATTTAATTGAAAATTATCCGGGCATCCCCGATGGCATCAACGGTTTTGACCTGATACAGTTGTTCAAAAATCAGGCGATGAAATTTGGTCTGGAAAGCTTGGCCGCGGATGTTACTTCCATCAAAAAAAATAATGCCGATGCTGTCGTCTGGGAAATCACGGCCGGAGGTAAAACCTCGCGGTCTTTGAGCATCATTGCCGCAACCGGAGCGCAGTGGCGCAAACTGGGCGTTCCCGGAGAGGAAGAATTCGCCGGCCGAGGCGTTTCATATTGCGCGACCTGCGATGGTCCCTTTTACCGCAACAAAAATGTAATTGTCGTCGGCGGCGGTGACACGGCCATTCAGGAAGCCCTCTTTTTAACCCATTTTGCCCAAAAGGTAACTGTCGTTCACCGGCGTGACCGTCTGCGTGCGGCGGATATACTGCAAAAACGCGCTGCCGCTCAAAAAAAAATAGAATTCGTCTGGAAAGCAACACTGGCGGAAGTAGTCGGAGGCGACTTGGTCACGGCCGTCAAATTAAAAAATGTGGATTCCGGAAAAATCAGCGAAATACCGGCGGAGGGAGTCTTTATCTTTGTTGGTCGGATTCCGAACACCGGGCTATTTAAAGGCATCCTACAATTAGACAATACCGGTTACATTATCACCGATGACAATATGTGCGCCTCCGCACCCGGAATATACGCCGCCGGAGATTGCCGCGCAAAACAATTCCGGCAGGTTATCACCGCCGCAGGCGATGGCGCCAACGCAATTTACAGCGCGGAACTTTACATCGCGGCACTCAAAGGTGAAAGCTATTGATAAATCCGCAGGGTTACTTTATTCTTTATCAGCGACACTGACAAAAGGGCTTTTCAAATAATGGAGTCACTAATAAACAGCTGGCAACATCTTCCTGAACACATAACACCATACCTGTTCAGCATCGGCACGTTTCAGCTGCGTTATTACAGTTTAATGTATATTGTCGCGTTTGTTCTTGTTTATTTTCTGGTCATCTATAGAATCAAAAACGAAAAATATAAATACACCGCCGAAGACATTCAGGATTATCTTGTCTGGGCAATGATCGGTGTGCTGTTGGGCGCGCGACTTGGTTATGTCCTGATTTATAATTTTGTTTATTATTTGCAGCACCCTCTCGAAATATTTTTACCTTTCAGCTTTGCTGACGGAATCAGATTCATCGGCATCAGCGGGATGTCTTATCACGGTGGCGTTATCGGCGTGATTATTATGTCCGTGTTGTTTTGCCGCAAAAGAAAAATCGACTTCTGGAAATTCGCCGACCTGATCTGCCCGGCCATACCGCTGGGCTATACTTTCGGCCGCCTCGGCAACTTCATCAATGGAGAACTTTTCGGTCGTGCGACGACAATGCCGTGGGGAATGTACTTCCCTCTGGATGCGACCAATACACTGCGTCACCCATCCCAGCTTTATGAGGCTGCTTTTGAAGGAATATTATTGTTTATCATACTGTGGCTGTTAAGAAAAAAGACGGGGGTTGACGGCTCTCTTCTGGGATTATATATTTTCGGTTACGGCCTCGCCCGCTTTATTGTCGAGTTCTTCCGCGAACCTGACTTCGCCGTCGGACTAATAAGCATCGGACAATTTCTATGCCTTCTAATGATGTTGGCGGGCATAATGATATTAACCTGGCTAAAAAACACTAAACAAAAAAATAGGTGATAACATGGGAAATAACATGGTGATTATCGGCGGTGGGGCAGCAGGTCCTTCTGCCGCTGCTGAAGCAAAGCGAAACAACCCGTCATTAAACACCATCATTGTGGAAAAAGGAAAGTTTGTCTCTTATTCCGCCTGACCGACGCCTTATTACATCGGCGATGTGATTAAAGATGATAAAAAATTAATTGCGCGGACACCGGAAAAATTCCGCGAAAACGGCATTGATGTCTGGCTCAATACGGAAGTCGTCAACGTAAATTATGAAAGAAATACTGTGGAAATCAGCACGCTAAAAAATCTTCCCTTTGACTTTTTAGTGATGGCGACAGGAACCAAAGCCATGATGCCCGATATACCGGGCATCGACTCACCAGGGGTGTTCGTCTTGAAGAATTTGGAAAACGCTCTCCAAATAAAATCATATATGCGCAAAAATAACTGCCGCAAGGCCATTATCATCGGCGCCGGATTCATCGCCATGGAAATAAGCGAAGCTCTTCACCTGACTGGCGTAAAGACGACCATCTTTCACAGAGGCAACCTGCCGGCTAACCGCTGGGACGCCGAACTCTCCAAGGAGATGCTGGCTGAACTTACGGCAAATGGAGTGGAATTCGTCCCCCGTGCCGAAACATCGACTGTGGAAAAAGGAAATGATTCTCCGCTTAAAGCAATCACCAATCAAGGAACTTGGAACGCGGATATGATTATTGTTGCCACAGGCGTCAAGCCCAACGTGGAACTCGCGCAATCAATAAATTTAAAAATAGGCTCATCCGGCGCCATTGCGGTAAACCACTTTCAGCAGACATCTAAAGAAAATGTTTATGCCGCCGGCGATTGTTGTGAATCCTATCACCGAGTAACAGGTCGGTGGGTCAACATTCCTCTGGGCGACATCGCCAACAAACAGGGACGGGTTGTCGGACGCAATGTCGGCGGTCGGCCGCTAACTTTTGACGGCATTGTCGGGGCGCAGTCTTTCCGCCTATTTAATTTGGAATGCGCCGCCACAGGTATTTCGGAAAAAGAAGCGGCAGAAAACGGGTATAATCCGGTAAGTGTATTGGTGTGGGGCAGTGCCATGGCTAAAACCATGGGGCAAAAGAAAATAGGACTAAAAATGATCGCCGATAAATCATCGGGAAAATTTTTAGGCGCTCAAGCGGTAGGAGAAGCAGGTGTTATTGGCCGCATCAACGCCTTATCAGTCGCTCTATGGACCGGACTCAACATTGATGAAATCGGTTATCTGGATCTCGCCTATTCTCCACCTTACGGTGGCGCTTGGGATATTATTCACAATACCGCGCAAGCTCTGCGGCGATCCGTATAATTTTGGGGGAGAGCAAAAAAATGTCTTTATGGTGGATTGCATTTACAATATTAATTTTGGGTCTGCTTGCACTGGATTTAGGCTTTTTTAACCGTAAAGCCCACATTATCCGCCTCAAAGAGGCGCTGCTTTGGACGTCATTCTGGGTCTCTCTGGGATTGTCATTTGGCGTGGGAATATACTGTTTCCATGGTCACCACAAAGCGCTGGAATATTTTACCGGCTATCTCATCGAATATTCCCTAAGCGTGGATAATCTTTTTGTGTTTTTATTGATTTTCCGTTATTTTCGAGTGCCACATAAGCTTGAACATAAAGCGCTTTTTTGGGGAATACTTTTAGCACTGATCACGCGCGCCGTATTTATCTTCACTGGCGTGGCGCTGATTAACAAATTCCACTGGATCATTTATATTTTCGGCGCATTCCTAATTTTCACCGCGGTACGAATGGCCTTCGGCAAGGGGCGCGAGATTCACCCTGGAAAAAACATTTTAGTCAGGATGCTGCGCAAGACAATGCCCATGACGCGCAATTATCAGGAAGGACATTTTTTTGTCATAAAAAGAGGCGTCCGTTTCGCCACACCGCTTTTGGCCGTTATCCTGGCTTTGGAAACCACCGATATAATTTTTGCCGTTGATTCCATTCCCGCGGTTTTGGCCATTACCAATGACCCTTTTATTATTTACACTTCTAACGTCTTTGCTATTTTAGGACTGCGTTCACTGTTTTTCGCCATTTCCGGAATAATGAGAATTTTTCATTATTTGCAATACGGCCTTATCGCTATCCTGAGCTTTGTGGGCGTGAAAATGCTGATTTCCGATTTCTATAAAATACCGATTAATATTTCTCTGCTGATAATCGCTTCCTTCCTTGCCCTTGCCATCATTGCTTCGATCTTGTGGCCGAAACCTCAGGAGGAAATTATCTCCCCCTCAAAATAGGTCTCGCTTTATGGAAATCAATTATCAAAATATATCTCAGACGCAACTGAAAAAATGGGCAAAGCTAAGCGACGTGAAAGTACGCCGGGAAGAAGGAATATTTCTGGCTGAAGGCGTAAAGGTAGTGCAAGAGTTAATAGCAAGCACCTACCTGATTAAAGCCCTGCTCCTCATGCCGGAAAAAACAACACACCGGGAAAATTTCGAATTTCACCCCAGCCAAAATGTTCCCGTTTATCAGCTCACGCGTTCACAGTGGCAAAAAATCGGCCAGGACAGGGAGCCGGAGGGAATCATGGCGGTAGTTTCCATAAAACAGCCGCCGGACACAACAGCATGGTTGCCCAAAACTCCCGGCAATATTTTGATTTTGCACGAGATAAACAATCCCCGCAATCTGGGAGCGATCATGCGCAGTGCACACTGGTTCGGTTTTTCCGGAATAATTATAAGCACCAACTCGGCGGACTATACCAACCCGAAAGCTGTGCGCGCTTCTATGGGAAGTCTTTTCCATTTGACAATTATCCCGGAAATTGATTTATCCGTGACATTACCTGAAATAAAAAAACATTTCTTCCTTGTTGGATCCGATGTCCGCGAAGGATTGGAGCCGCATCCGGTCATCAAAAAGACCGCTTTGCTTTTAGGTAATGAAAGTCACGGCTTGCCTCCGTCTCTTTTAAAAACGGCGCACGAACAATGGAGCATTCCCGGGCGGAGCAAAGTCGATTCCTTGAGTTTGGCACAGGCTGCTGCTATCATGATGTACGAGTGCACAAAAAAATGAAGTCGTTTATTCAAGTATCGACAACTACCGAAACAAAAGAAGAGGCGCAGAAAATCGCTCACTATCTGGTAGCGCAAAAATTGGCCGCCTGTGTACAAATCATCGGCCCTGCAGAAAGCATATACACATGGAAGAACGAAACAGAAACATCTTTCGAGTGGCTGTGTCTGATCAAAACGCGTGAAGATTTTTTTGACAAAGTACAAACCGCGATAAAAAAACTGCACTCCTACGAAACGCCGGAAATCATTGCGGTACCGATTAAACGAGGCAGCGCGCAGTACTTACAATGGATTGAGGATTCACTAATTTGAAAGCAAGGAGATTCTATGCCCGACAGAAAAGAACTGGAAAAGAAATGCATTAATACCATCCGCTTTCTGGCAACTGACGCGATTGAAAAAGCCAAATCCGGCCACCCGGGAATGCCCTTGGGCGCCGCCGCCTCCGCTTACACCCTTTGGACAAAACATTTAAAACATAATCCAAAAAATCCGCAATGGCCCGACCGCGACCGTTTTGTTCTGTCCGCCGGCCATGCCTCAATGCTTCTATACGCGCTTTTGTATTTATCCGGTTACGACCTGACGCTGGACGATATTAAAAATTTCCGCCAGTGGGACAGCCGCACACCGGGGCACCCCGAATACGGGCACACCCCCGGTGTGGAAGTAACCACGGGCCCGCTGGGTCAGGGTCTGGCCAATGCCGTAGGCATGGCAATTGCCGAGGCTCACCTGGCCGCGCATTTCAACCGCGAAGGAAATAAAATAGTCGATCACTTCACCTATGTGCTTGCCAGTGACGGTGATATGATGGAAGGAGTGGTTGCCGAAGCCTGCGCGCTGGCCGGGCATCTGCGGCTGGGTAAATTAATCGTCCTTTACGATGACAACAAAGTAACGCTGGCCGGTTCCGCGGGGCTGTCTTTTACCGAAAACATTGAATTACGATTCAAATCCTACGGGTGGCAGATACTTAAAGTGGCTGATGGCAATGATGTCGCGGCTATCGACAAAGCAATCAAAAAAGCAAAGCGCGAAACGGAAAAACCGTCGCTTATTTGTGTTTCTACAACCATAGGATACGGTGCTCCCTGCAAGCAGGGAAGCTGCGACGCGCACGGTTCGCCTCTGGGAGCCGAGGAACTGCAGAAAACAAAAGAAGCGCTCTGCTGGGAAGCGGATAAAAGTTTTTATGTCCGCGAGGATGTAAAAAAATATTTCCGCAAAGCTCTTTCGCGCGGCAAAAAACAGGAAAGAATGTGGCGGGATAATCTGACCGCGTACAAGCAAAACAATGCGGCTCTGGGCGAAGAGTTCGAAAGAAGAATAAAAGGCGAACTGTCGGAGGACTGGGCATCTAACCTTGCTCCCTTTCCTTATGATACGAAAGGAATTGCCACAAGAAAAGCGTCGGAAACGGTTATGCAGTTCCTCGCCGCGAAAGTTCCGGAACTTATGGGCGGCTCGGCTGATTTAAACCCATCTACATTCACCTGGCTCAAAAAAATGGGCGATTTTCAAAACCCGGCTTCATCTTCCGAAGGACTACACGGCATGGTCGGCGGACACTGGGGGTTTGAGGGCCGCAACATTCATTACGGTGTGCGCGAACACGCGATGGGTTCAATTTCCGTAGGCATGGCCCTCCACGGCGGTGTTATCCCCTACACGGCGACTTTTCTTACTTTTGCCGATTACATGCGCCCACCCATGCGCCTGGCCGCGCTCATGAAACTGCGCGTAATTTTTGTTTTCACGCATGACAGCATCGGAGTAGGCGAAGACGGCCCCACGCATCAGCCTGTCGAACAAGTTATGAATCTGCGCCAGGTGCCGAACATGACTGTAATACGTCCGGCGGATGCCAATGAAACACTCGAATCGTGGCGCATCGCGTTAACAAATACCGCAGGCCCGACTGTACTGATCTTCAGCCGACAGAACTTGCCGGTATTGGATCGTTCTGTGTGTGCCCCCGCCTCCGGCACAAATCAAGGGGGATATATTCTCTGGGAATCTTCACCGGATCCGGAAATAATTTTTATTGCCAGCGGCTCGGAAGTATCGCTTGCCTTAACCGCGGCGCAAAAACTTTCCCATAAAGGAGTTAAAGTCCGTGTGGTTTCCCTGCCCAGCTGGGAAATCTTTGATCGCCAGTCAAGCGATTACCGCGACAAAGTCTTGCCGCCGCAGATTCCGGCAAGAATTGCCGTGGAAGCAGGCATTAACCTGGGTTGGGAACACTACGCGGGGCTTGACGGAAAAATTATCGCCATGGAAAGTTTTGGCGCCTCCGCGCCCGGTCCGGTGCTTTTCGAAAAATTCGGCTTTACCGTGGAAAATATAATGGCCAAAGCCAAAGAGCTGCTTGAAAATCAAAAGAAATAAAATGAAAGATGCTCTCATTAATTATCATCTGGTAAATTATCAAGAGTTAGCCCGCGACGCCTGGGAAAAAACACGCAAAGACGAAGTGGCGAGGCGTATCCGGGCAAAAGACTACACGCTGTGGAGCGCATCACCCGATGAAACAGTGAATCGCCTGGGCTGGCTTGACGCGCCCGGGCAAACCCTGGGAAAAATCGATCACATCCGGAAAATTCTTGCACCACTGGACGAGAAAAAAATAAAAGATGTTATTTTATTGGGTATGGGCGGCTCTAGTCTGGCGGCGGAAGTTTTCAGCAAGGTTTTCGGCGCACGAGCAAATTACCCGCAACTCATTGTATTGGATACGACAGACCCGGCGGCAATAATTAATATCGCGCAAAAGATAAGTTGGGATCGCGCGCTATTTATCGTTTCTTCCAAATCCGGAAAAACTCTGGAAATAACGTCCCTCTTTCATTTTTTTTACAACGAAACACGGAAAAGAAAAGGCGCCGATGCTGGCGAACATTTTATTTTCATCACCGATGAAGGATCGCCTCTGGCCAAAACGGCGCGGGAATTTTCTCCGTTTCACGTCTTCCTCAACAATCCGGATATCGGCGGCCGTTACAGCGCTCTTTCTTTTTTCGGTATCGTCCCGGCGGCAATCATCGGCATGGACGTAAAAAAACTGCTCAACAACGCAAAAACCGCCGCTGACGAAACTGGCATTATGCTGGGCGCGGCATTGGGGACGTTTGCGTGCCAGGGGCGCGACAAACTAACAGTTCATCTGACACCGCGCTGGAAAGTATTCGGTGACTGGCTGGAGCAGCTTATCGCGGAGAGCACCGGCAAAGCAGGCAAAGGAATCCTGCCTGTTTTGGATGAACCTGTCAGCGATGTTGATTTATATAATAAAGACCGCGTTTTTGTCTTTTTTCAAGATGAAAACGATGATTTTTCCCGGATAAAAAACTTAAACGCCACCGGGCATCCGGTCATCACCGTAAGAATCAAAGATGACTATGACCTGGGAAGTCAGATGTACACATGGGAAATAGCCACCGTCGTGGCGGCATATTTTTTAGGTGTCAATCCTTTTGACCAGCCGGATGTTGAAGCAACAAAAATACACACGCGGAAAATGATTGAGGCGCGCCAGAAAAAGAAAAGCGCCGAAGAGCAAAGACCGGGTTTTAGCAACGCTGATGCCAGTATCTACGGCGATATAACAGGAAACACTTTAACAGACGTATTAAATACCTTTTTAAAGCAAAGCAGAGCCGGTGATTATATCTGTCTGCAAAACTACTTAAGTCCATCCGCGGAAATCGACGGGGCGGTTGCCCGCCTGCGCGCGGCAATTTTTAAGAAATATAAATTGCCCGTGACACATGGCTACGGACCTCGTTATCTTCATTCCACCGGACAATTGCACAAGGGTGGCGCCAACCGCGGCCTGTTCATGCAACTGACGGGGGAAAATATCGTTGATGTCGCTATTCCTGAAGATCTGAATACAGATCGTTCTTTTTTGAGTTTTGGCGCGTTGAAGGACGCGCAAGCGCAAGGTGACTGGCGGGCGCTAAAAGAAAAAGGCCGCCGTATCATCCGCATCCACTGCCAAAAGGATGCCGTAATCTTTCTGAAGAAACTTACCGCTTCGCTCTAGTTTTCAGCCCTTTGCCTGACTGATTACCCTCAGAATTTTCGGCGCATTGCGGGCGGACGGTGCGGGATTTTCTTTGGGATAACCAATAATCAGCGGCGCGACAATACGCAGGTTTTCATCCATACCCATTTCCGCCCTGAGCTTCGGATCGCGGATATGCGCGCCCAGACCGATCCAGCAGGTACCCAAGCCTCTGGCCGTGGCGGCAAACATGATATAGCTTGCCATAAGCGCGCAATCGATTTCCAGTGAATGCACCGTTTTGGAGCCCACGATATAAATCACGCAGGGCGCGTTATAAAACACGTTGAAATTTTCATTTTTGAGCAGTTCGACATATTCCGGGCTTAAGCTCGCTTTCTTCTGTGCAAAATCTTTCAGCAGATTGGCCTTGCTTTCATCGGAGAGCCTTTTGATGGTTTCCCGGCAGTTAATCACCACAAAGCGGCAGGGCTGATTGTTGCTGGCCGAAGGCGCCAGCGTCGCTTCCTGCAGGATTTCATTGATTGTATCAATCCCGACGGCTTTTTGTTCATAATCACGTACCGATCTTCTTTTTTGCAAAAGCTCAGCAAATGTCATTTTTTACTCTCCTTAAATAAAAAATTGATTCTAAGCGTTTTCAGAATTTAAGATTGTTACCGATCATACCATTGATTACGGGAATCGGGTAGTTCCTTTTATAAGCAACTTGATACCGCTGCCATCGTAATCCCGGCAGCGGCTGTCGGTCCAATACTGGGCATTCTTATACAAGATATCAGAAGTTATTGTCAGGCACTCAAACAATTTTAATTTTCACATTAAACCGTAACCAGTAAAGACAGGCTCAGAAACTATTGAAATCATCATGGTTATTTTTCTCTGATTAAGAGACCGGAGGCGGAAACTCTTATTTCATATTTTGCCGGCTGTTTCAAATCAACAAAAGCAGCAGAACCGTACTCAGCATCCAAAAAAGGCTCAAAAAAGGAAAATTTCGTTCTCAGCCTGAACATATCTACCGGTTTTTTCTCGGCGAGGAGAAAAACTGTGCGTGGATTTTTTATTTCCTCTTCAATATCCGCATAACGGCCAGCAACACGATCAAGCTCGTACGCCGTATGGAGGCCGAGGATATTGGCCAAAGGTTTCCACTTAAGGATATGCGCGTCAACATATATGGCGTCTCCAGCCAGACGGTAGGAAGCTTTGTTCCCATCAGGGAATTCAAAGTGAGCCAAAAATACTTTTTCCTCAAGCGGCTCTATTGCAACCACAGCCGCCGTTTCTTCATGCGTCAGAGCCAGATAACCTTTTGTTGCCACGGTAATCGTTCCACATAAAGCGGCAAGCACAAGGCAAAGCAGCGCAACTAGCAAACCAAGTGTTGCCCCGATAATTTTCTTCTTTCGTATGGCGACAAAAGTCAGAATAAAAAAAACCAGGCTCAGAATCCCAAAAACAACTATTAAAATAAACAGTAAGCTCGGCATACCTCTTCCTTAATATTTTTTTCAATACATATATATTGCGGCAGCCCCGACGGAAAACCGTTCAGAATACTGCCCTTCCACATTAATCTGAAATCCTTTACCCAAAGGCACAACAATTCCCCCGTATCCGCCCCATTTCGTTTTGTTCTTTATTTTTCCATCACCGGTGACAAAGGGGAGACCGGCAATATTAAAAAGAGGTGAAACTCTAGCTTGAAAATAATATCCATAAGGCCCACAGTATAATTTTATGCCATAAGGAATCGCTGCTTGCAAGCCAATGCCGGCATTGACCTCCCAATAATTTTCAATGTCCAGTTCTGATAAAAAAGGCCTGCCACTTTCCCTGCCGGCAACGCCATCCGAAAAGTCATCAAAATAATACGTGCCCTGAAAAAATACTCCGACACCAAAAACATCATTGAGGGGATAAAATCCCTTAGCTCCCAGTGTACCGAAAATTTTCCAGTTATCCTTGAAATTACTTTTATTGGTAAAAGTTGTGACAATACCGGGACGAAAAGCATCAAACATTTTTAAATCAGAGACCCCAATCCGCGCGTATACATCCATATACATACCGAATCCATAGCCGGCCTCCGAATAAATCTGATTTTGCCTGACTACATTTGTCACACCGTTTTCATAAACATTTTCACCATACCAGTACCCAATGGCGGTATGTAAACCGCCCGTCTCCCCGCAAACAGGTTGAGGGGCGCCAAACCCGCCGCTTATCGCTGCGGCAGGAATACCGAGTACGAATACAAAAATAAAGTGAAATATAATTTTTTTCGTAAAAAGATTTTTCCCTTTCCCCGTCATTCAATCGGTTTTTTTTGCTCTACCACTGAACCGCCCTCTCCCTGCGGTGCCGTCTTTTCTATCTTCAGTTTCCTTTCTTTTATTTTATTCATCCGATATTGAGCATAAGCATCCCTCATCGCCACGTAAGGATCGATGGCCGCGTCTTTCAGCGATTCATAATCACCGATGCGCAAGGAAGTGCTGTTTATTTCTTCATATGCCCAGATACCCCACGACACATAAAAAGGTTCAATATATGAAACGGGATACAAAAACAAATTGCCTATCAGGGTTACTGAATCACGGGGACTGGAGGGACCAAAGATCGGCCAAACAATATAAAACCCATGCCCTACGCCATAAACACCCAGCGTCTGCCCCAAATCCGTGTCCTGTTTCTGCAAATTCAGCTCTTTCCCGGAAGAAGGATCCATTAGCCCGCCAATGCCCCAAACCGTATTGATAGCGAAACGCCCTGCTTCTGCAGCGGCACCGTTGAAATCACCCTGCAGGACACAGCTTACAAAACGGGCGGGGAACCTGAGATTGGTAAAAAAATTACGGACACTGATGCGCGCAACTGCGGGAACAAAAAATTTATACCCCTGCGCCACAGGTTTGAGCGCCCAAAAGTAAAGCTTATCGTTGAAGTGATACATCGCCCGATTAAAAGGTTCAATTGGATCCGCTATTCTTGCTTTTTCGCCTTCCGCGCTGTCATCATAGTAATCGCCATATTCATCATCTTCATCATAGTCATCATCCAAACCGGCCTTTTTCATTTCCGTTGTTTTATCAGTCGCCTGCGAAATGGTTTTATCCGTGTTGGAAGACGCCAAAGCCACCTTCAGCTTAAACGATTCGGCCAGCGGCACTGAAGTAGATGCATAGTTAGATGATGTATGCGCGCATCCCATAAAAAGAAAGATATACGCCGCATTTAAAATCAAAAATATTTTCATAAAAAAGAACCACTATAAAATCATCCGGGAATGCTGCATGGTCAGACGCTGAAAACTTTATTCCACTTAAAAATACTTGCTTCTGCCTACTGCTCTTTCACCCTCTTGCGTAAAATTTCCAACAGATATTCCGGATTGTTTTTAGCTAAGATGTCGTTGAATTGTGTGCGATAATTCTGAACAAGACTGACGTTTTCCACAACAACATCATAAACCTTCCATGTGCTGTCTGTCAGAATCAATCTATAGAATATTGGTATTTCCTGCGAAGATGTTATGATTTTTGTTTGCACTTCGGCCTGCTTGTCCGAATGCAAAATTTCCTTATAGAATTCAATTTTTTCGTCGGTATAGGAAAGAATCTTGTCCAGATAGGCCTTCTCCAGCACCTGTTCGAAAAGTTCGACAAACTCAACACGCTGAGTAGAATTGAATTGGTTCCAATTCCTAGCCAGTGTCCGTTTGGAAAACTCGATTTCATTGAACATCTCCTTATAAATAACGCGGAGCTTCTGCGTTTTTATTTCCTTAGCCGATGGTGCTTTAAGCTTGGGGTCACGCAATACATCAAGCACTTTATTGACATTAACCTCCACCACCTGAAGCGGTGTGTCAGCGTGAGCCTGCAGAACAAAAGCAAACAGTATCAATATTACAATAAATGTCGCCTGCTGTTTTTTCATGTTCGACTCTCCCGAGATTTTTACCTTCTTTACTTTTTTATCTCCCCAAAAGCATATTTGCTGATTAATTCTATAATATCCACCGGCGACTGGGTCTCAGTAATCACGCCTCCGTCTTCCAACAAATCACCGGCCCCCCCTGGATCGATGCTCAGGTAGCTGTCTCCGAGCAGTCCTTCTATTTTTATGGACGCTATCGCATCATCATAAATTTTAATTCCCTTTCTGATTTTCAATTCCACTATCGCCCTTTGCGTTTCCTGATCCATATCAATGCGGGACACTCTCCCCACCTGAATACCGAATATATCGACTTTATTACCAACTTTCATACCGGTTACACTGTTAAAACGGGCGGTAAGCTGATACGTATCAGCGCTAAAAAAATAAACATTGCCCAACTTAATTGTCATGTATGCTATGCAAATCAAGCCCAAAACCACAAATATTCCCACAATCGTTTCAATTTTGTATTTTTTCATACATTTACTCCCTGGCGGCACACCTTTGCCGACCATATTTTCTTTTGATTTGCCTTGGCCAAATCTATAGCATTTTCTATTTTTGTAACAGGTGTTCCTTCAGCGACTCCAGCGACAATGGTAAAGGTTAGCGGTTCGGCTATCGCCTCCCACTTGTTTGCCTTAATCCAATTCCAGAAACTTTCTATGCCTTCTCCCTCAAAATCTTTGATGAAATCATCCAGAATATTTTGTGCTTCTTCCAGGTCAGAATGAGGGAGCATGGTAACAATCTCGCTGGTGCTGAAGCGGGCAGATAATCCGCCGATAACACCAAAGTGTTTATCTATGTATGTACACATGCGCTGCAGCGCATCGTAAGCCAAATCAGACCCTAAATTCGCGATGATAAAATTCATATCCACCAGCGTAAAAACAACTATAGCATATGGTTGTTCCGCTGATCTTTTACGCTTCAGGTGCGCGCTGTTGAGTATCTTAAACTGCCTTCTGGAATAAAGACCGGTTAGCTCTTTCTGCAGGGATTCCAAACTACTGATAACTTCATCATTAAAAGGATGATCAAATTCTTCCAGTTCCTCGGGGGTTCCCTGAAAAACAATTTTATGATCGTAAAGAGCGAGTACACGGTTGGAAATAAAATAAACATCGGGAATCTCATGGCTAACCATTATGGCAGTGAAGCCAAATTTTTTCTGATACTGCGCAATCATGCTCAGAATGGCATTTTTACGCACCGGATCCTGGCCCGTTGTGGGTTCATCAAAAAGAACAATTTGCGGGTCGGTAACCAGAGCACGCGCCAATGCCACCCTCTTCTGCATGCCTCCGGAAAGTTCCGACGGGTATTTATGAATTGACTCGGTAAGCTCGGTTTGCTTCACCCTGGCCATCACCCGTCGGTGAATTTTATCTTTTTTCAGGTTAGTTGTTTCCACCAGCGGTAATGCGATATTTTCATAGACCGTTAAAGAATCAAAAAGCGCGTTACCCTGGAACATGTAACTCATCTTACTGAAAAATTCTTTAATTTCCTGTTTTTGCATGTGAGCAATCGGCTTCCCGCGAAAAAAAATCGTTCCCCTATCCGGCTTAAGCAAGCCAATAATATGCTTAAGAAGGACGCTCTTGCCCGCACCGCTCAGACCGATAATCGTGGTAATCTCTCCCTCGTATATTTTAAGATTAACGCCCTCCAGAACGGTGCGGTTGCCAAAACATTTGGTAACATCTCTGAATTCAATCAACGGAGTAGTCATAGCATCCCTATATCAAAAGTGAAGTTACCACATAATCCGAAACTAAAATCAGCACGCAGGAAATCACCACGGCTGAAGTCGTGGCCATACCTACAGCTTTGGCACCATGGCTGTCTTTGCGCATGTGGGCAAAATAACCCTGGTAACAGCAAACCGTTACCACGATAACCGCAAAAACGACAGATTTGATCAAACCGTCGGTAATGTCTTTCAAATCTACGCTGGCTTGAATGCTGTTTATATAGACACCATGGTTTAGCCCCAATAAAAGGACGCTGGAAATATAACCGCCGACCATGCCGACAAGATCAAAAACCGTGGTCAAAAGCGGAAAACTTATTATCGCCGCAGCGACGCGTGGACTTACAACATGCCTTAGCGGGTCAATGCGCATTGTGTGCAACGCGTCAATCTGTTCCGAAATGCGCTGGATACCGATTTCGGCGGCAATAGCCGAACCGGCTCTCGCCGTAATCATAATGGCGGAAAGTACCGGGCCCATCTCTCTGATAAGAGACAGGGCCACAAGTGTTCCTACCGCCCCTTCGGCGCCGAATGTAGTCAGGGCATGGTAAGATTGCAAACCCAAAACCATACCGGTAAATAAACTTATCAGCATAATGATGCCCGTGGATCTTGCACCAATATAATAAATTTGATTAATTACTTTTGATAATTGTCTGCGCCGAAATGTTTTCCACAGGGCAAAAAAAAGAAATATCGTTGCCGAACCCAAGGTGTCGACCCAATTTATGACCGCCCTGCCGACAGCAGAAAAAGCCTTAAGAATCAACATATTTAGGCTTTGTTTTTCTTCTTTTTCGCCTGTGCTGCAACCATTGGAAGCTGTCATTAAATCAATACCTTTGGAGTTTAATAATGTGCTTGAAATTTTACATATTTATCTGATTTCGTCAACTGAAGATTCCTCTTTATCTGTCCGGCAATTACCCACGTAAAACTTTCAGAAAATTAACCCTCCGTTAACTTTATCTCTCTACTAAATTCCACACAGAAATGATATTCTGATTCACATATGAAAAGAAGAATTATTCATGTGGACATGGATGCATTTTTTGCCGCCGTTGAAGAAAAGAGAAATCCTCGTCTTGCAGGCAAACCTGTAGTCATCGGCGGACGCGGTGACCCATCAAAAAGAGGGGTTGTCTCCACCGCCAATTATGAAGCAAGAAAATACGGAATCCATTCCGCCATGCCAATGCGTACGGCTTTTAAACTCTGCCCTAAAGCAATTTTTTTGCCGGTTGATTATGAAGTTTATTCAGCCGTTTCAAGGGAATTCAAATCGGTATTGCTTGCGGTCACGCCTTTAATGGAAAATGCCGGTATCGACGAAGCGTTTCTGGACATATCTGAAGTAAAACAAACATCAGCATCAATCGCGGCAAAAATAAAGGAAGGCATAAAAGAAAAAATCGGTTTGACCTGCTCCATCGGTATTGCCCCCAATAAGCTTCTAGCTAAAATTGCTTCCGATATGCAAAAACCAGATGGGCTTACTATTTTCAGCGAAAACGACATTGAAACAAAGTTGTGGCCCCTGCCTATTCGCAAATTATACGGCATCGGTCCAAAAACGGAAGAACATCTGAAAAAAATCGGTATAAAAATCATCGGGCACCTTGCCGCATTGCCTTTGGATATTCTGGTGGAGCATTTCGGTAATTCTTACGGCCAATATCTGTATGACGCTCCCCGAGGCATTGATAACAGTCCGGTAATTACACATTGGGAACCAAAATCCATCAGCCGCGAAACAACTTTTCAGGAAGATGTAGAGAATTGGCAGTCCATCGCTCGGACATTGGCAAAATTGACCAAGGAAGTCGTCAAGGATATGAAGGACGAAGGATACAAAGCAAAAACTGTCTCAATAAAAATCCGTTTTAGTGATTTTCAGACACTGACCAGGGCAAAAACAATAGATGTGCACACTGATTCCGAAGAGGAAATCCGCAAAGCCGCTTTTTCTTGTCTCAAACGCGTCGAGCTCAAAAAACGTGTGAGGCTAATCGGCGTACGCACCGCTAATCTGGAAAAAACAGTTCAGTAAAAAATCAAAACATCTACATATCCAAACCTGCCCTGCTGATATTAGAAGCCGCAATTAGGACAGGTTTTCATTGTCTGTTCTGCATGATGCGGTAGGTTCCCTGACCCACGGACACTACTACTCCGTAAGGATCATGTATCACAGCTTTGACAAAACTTATCTGTTTTGTTCGGGAAATAACCTCAGCCACACAGGAAAAGAAAGTTCCCTTGGCAGGCCGGGTGTATTGTATATCCAAATTAATAGTGGTGCAGGAACTTGCCTTTTCCTGGCTTGAAATAACAGCCCAGGCCATAGTAGTATCCATTAAAGTGAAAAGCACACCGCCGTGGGGCTGGTCAGGAAATGGCCAGCACATTTCAGATTTTGGTTCCAGGCGTGACTTTACCATTCCCTCTTCGACTGATTCTATCCGTATGCCCATCGCTTTGTAGAGTGAATTTTTATTTCCCAGTTCAATCATTTCCCGATTGAGTTCCATAATATTCTCCTGATAATCTGACCCGAATATTCGATAATAATCTTCAGAGCCTTTACATAATTTCCGCTTTATTGACCATGATTTTAAATTTTATATAACACTACTTTATTTAATGAAAAATGAAAAGATTAAATACATCATAAAAAAATAATGCAAATGAATCCCCCCCATAGCGTATCAAGAAATTAAATTGTGTTCGTTGCGGATTAAAATATTTGAGTGAATTGGAAAAATTGAGAAATAATATTTTACGAAGAAATGGAATTAGGCGCAAGCCCGTTAATATATTTGGTGCCCCTGGCGCGAGTCGAACGCGCGGCACACGGATTAGGAATCCGTTGCTCTATCCTGCTGAGCTACAGGGGCAACCGTATTTACGGAAGTTTTTGCGGTTTAACATGCTTTCCCGGGGGTGTCAATGACGAGAGATTGCTTCCCACCTCAGAAGCCGAGTCAGTCTGTACTCATAGCGTATTCACCGTTACAAGCAAGTCCTCACTTATCCGGTTCAAACTGATTTTTCGCCGACCAGAAAGAAGGCAGATGGCGCAATAAATACAGAAGACTCTTCCGGTGCTGCCAGAAATGGCGACGGAATTTTTTGCGCCAGCCTCGATCGGAGTAAAAGCGCTTCACATGCTCGTTATACAGTTGATCAAGGCGCGCACGAGAAGAAATTCCCTTGGGCACGAAAACAAAATTAAGGCAATTCATCAGCCGCCAGTCTTCATTAAACTCTCCCTCTTCCCGAATATTCGCCCACAGCGGCGCGCCAGGGAAAGGTGTGAATTTGGCCATATTCATGTCTTCCAGTCCCAACGAGATAATAAAGTCAGATGTGCGCTTAATCGATTCTTCGGTTTCTCCGGGAAGCCCCATCATAAAAAGTCCTTTGGCGCGCAGGCCGGCTTTTTGAATGCGTTGCACGGTGTCGCGCACGTCATCGAGCAATACACCTGATTTATGCCGCGCGAGCATTTCCGGATCGGCGGATTCAATGCCAAGCGATACCATCAGGCATCCCGCGTCTTTTAACATCCGCAGCAATTCATCATCCGTGTAACCGACGCGCACGGCGCAGTTGAAATTTATGCCCAGCGGAAAACGCGCGAGTTTTTCGCAGAGTTCGACAATACGCCCGCGATTGGCCGTAAACAAATCATCATAAATATTGATGTGCCGCACGCCGAATTTTTCGCGCAGATGCTTCATGTGCTCATAAATATAAGCAGCGGAATTGTAGCGAAAACCTTTTTTAAAAACAGAACGGTCGCAATAGGAGCACTGATACATACAGCCGCGTGAGGTTATCATCGTAGCGCCGGGCGTCCGGATATAGCTGAAAAGCGGCAAATGATAATCACGGGGGAAACCGTGCAATTTTTCATAAGCGGGAAAAGGCAGACTGTCCATATCGGCGATTTTTGTCCGCGGCGCGTTCGTAACGATTTTTTCGCCATCGCGCCAGATTAATCCCTGAATTTCGGCAGGCGTTGTCCCAACGACGAGTTCCGACATGGTGAGTTCACCCTCACCTGAAATTAGATAATCAAACGCCGGATAATCACGCAGTAATTTTCCTTCCAGCGCCGATACATGAACCCCACCGCAGACGGTTGCAATCTCCGGAGAGTTTTCCTTTATTATCTGGGCCAAATCGGCGGCATCGGGAAATGATGAAGTTGTTGCGGAAAAGCCGACGATGCGCGGCTGATATTCCAAAATAGACCTGGCTTGTTTCTGCAGGTCAAAAGTAACTCCGGGGCCGAGACCATCGTAAACAAAAACCTCGTGCCCCTCGCGCATTAAATACGCGGCAATGGAAAGAAGGCCCTGCGGCACCATCCGGTTGGCAATGTCAGTAATGTCGCGTTTTCCGGAAAACCAGTTGAAGCCCCGCGGATGAACAAGGACGATTCTCTTTTTGTGATTTGTCAAAATCTTCATTGCCGGAATAAATAAGAAGGATAATTTTTTATTTTCGCGCCAGAATAAATGCCTGCCGGCCAGCGGCGTTAAAATTGTAATGCAGAAAATAGCCGGTCTTTTTTGACCGAAGAATATGGGCGATGCCAAAAGCGGAGGCAACAGGATGAATACCGCAGCAGGGTAAATAATCATGAATTTGCCAGTTATTTTTATTCTTCCACATATCTATTTGCTCTTCCTTTACGCGGAATCCGGGCAGAAAATATTTTTCTTTTGTTTCCATGCCGGGTAAATTGTTTTCGTCCAAAACACTTTTTCCCGGAGAGGCAAAGCTCACCGCCAATATCTCTCCGATATTTTTTTCTTTGCTGCCACCCAGCAATAGCCAGGAGCTGCCTTCACCAACCGGAAGCGGGCGGGAATTATTGGTTGTTAAATTCATTCTTTCGCGCGATTCTTCAATTGTCGGCGTGAAAACATCGCAGCCGCCGACCAGCGCCAAATCAATCTGCGCGCTTTCCAAATAGGTTTGCGCCAGCCATAAAGCAGACTCAAAAGATAATTCTTCTTCAGAAATAGTCAGCACAACACCCTTTACACCCGCCTCACGCGCCAGAAAAAAGGCGGCGGCATTGCTCACGGAATTGGCAAACTGATTGGGGCTGGGAAATCCGCCATCATGTTTGTACACTTGAGTAATGAAAGGAAGAATTTCATCGATATTTCCCAAGCCGGTAGACAAAAAGATTCCTACTTTTTTATCGCCTAAAATTTCTTTGGGCGCGCTTTGCAGGCAGTTCAGCGCCCCGCAACAAACCAATTTGATAAACCTTCCCGCGCGCCTCATCGGCTGTCCCATAATTTTCTGCACAAGTTCGGCAGGTCCAAGCGGTAACTTTGTTTCTTGCCACAAGGCATCGCCGTTGGCCACCAGCGCCGGTCCCACAAAACTTGCGGCTATTACCGCAAGAGGCGTTTTTAAAATATTGGTTTCGTCCAGCGACAATATCATCACTCCTTGATAATCAAATAACTGGTGCAGGTTCCGCCAAAACCGAAGAAGGTGCACAAATAGGCACCGTTTGGCGCTGAATTGTTTTCCTGGGCAGGAGCAAAGCCAATTTCAGGATCCAACTGGCTAAAACCGAAACTTTTCGGAATAACGCCTTCTTCCAGGCAGGAAAGCCACACCGCCGTCTCCATTGTCCCCGCCGCGCCCAAAGCGTGACCCAGCGCTCCTTTGAGGGAAATCACAGGAGGAAGTTTTTCTCCAAATAATTTATGTAAGCCCAGTCCTTCGGAAAGATCATTATCTTTTGTTCCCGTGCCGTGCGCCTTAATCGCTCTTATATCCGCCGCGGACAGACGCGAAAGATTTAAAGTCTGCCCGACAACATTTTTTACCAACTCTCCATCCAGCCCCGCGGAGGTGAGACTGCCGTTATCGTTAAACAGATAGCCTCCGTCAAATTTATACACGTTTTTCGCGTGACGCGCTTCATCCCCCCGTTCCAAAATCACCGCGCCCGCCCCTTCGCCTATCTGCATGCCGGAACGAGTGGCGCAGAAAGGACGACACTGTTCATAGTCATAAAGCAACAGGCTGGCAAAACCGTGCAGCGTCAAATTCAAAAGCGGTTCAAAGCCGACGACAATCGCCCGGCGGATTTTCTTTTGTTCCAGAAGATGAGCAGCAACAACCAGCGCATGCGAGCTGGAAACACAGGCCATGCTGAGAGTAAATGCTATTCCTTTAATGCTGTACTTATCGGCGATTAATTGCGTCACTTCACCCGGCCCCCGATTGCGGCAGGAAATTGGCGGTGATTCCTTGCCGGGATTCAGGCGCACTTCTTCAGCAAACTCATCTTCGTTGCGAATAAAAAGGCCGCCAGTGGTCCCGACAAACAAACTGGATTCCGCGATTTCCACCCGAGAAAATTCCGCCCTCGCTATAGCCTCGTCCATTGCGCAAGCCAGCATCTTCTGCGATTTATCCAAGGGGCTGCCGGTATAGGGAACTTCAAAGGATTTATATTCGCGGCTAATGAAATGAGATGAATCACCGACCTTTGCCGGGGCAATTTTTCCTTCAATTAATTTTTTCGCGGATTCCTGAGCGCTCCAACCTAGTGTGGTTACCGCACCCCAGCCGCGAATATAAATATCGTTTTTGCTCACTTTTTAACCTTGGGCGCGTTGATGACAAAATCGGCAAGCGTGTTAAAATCCTGCATCGCCTTGGCCGCTGTGGAAGCGTTTTTTAATTCAACACCAAACTGATACCTTAGCTCCATGGCAATTTCCATGGCGTCAAGGCTGTCTAATTTAAGCGGTCCCGGCCCTCCGATGAACGGAACGTCCGTGGGCACATCTTGGGGATTCACATCTTTAATTTCACACGCCTTGATGACCAGTTCCTTAAGCCTGAAAATCAACTCATCTCTGGAGGCCACATTTAATTCTTTATACGTCTGTTCTACATCCATTTAATCTTCCTCCCCGCGATATATAAACAAACCGCCGCAAAAAGCGTCAGAACAATAATTTTGGGTAAGATAATATAAAAATCAGCATTGCGCAATAATACATCCAGATACGCTTGGTGCGCCCAATACATCGGCGATAACATCGCCAGTTTTTTCATGAACACCGGCATAAAGAAGTGCGGCACCATAATTCCACCGAACGCTCCCATCAATATAGCGCTTGTCGCCGCCAGCGTTGAAGATTGTTCCGGCGTTCGCCCCAGGGCAGCAACAAGCACACCAAAACCGGTAGCGGCGGCGGCAACAACCAGTGTAATCGGCAGCATATGCCAAGGGTGAGCTCCCAGACGTAATGAGAAATCCATAACGGCAGGCATGATGTAAACACCGATCAGCAGCATGAGAACAAACTGAACGATATTTATAAAATAGTAGGGAACAAATTTCCCCAAGATTATTAAATTAGTGCCTACCGGATAAGTAAAGAGGCGCTGTAAAGTGCCGTCCCTCTTTTCCCTTAAAAACCCAACGGACATTGGGATAGCGATGAAAAACATTGCGAATATCGCAAAACCTGGAACCGTTTGTTGCAGGGGGTCCGGAAACTTCTTGTTCGGAGCCGTCTTTTCAATAAGTAGATTGGCAACAACGGCATCCATGTTGTCAATACCCATAACCACCTCAGCGGTCAGGCTGGTTATCAAAGAGCGAATGGCAATTTTGTAACCGACATCAATCACCGGATCAAAATAAATTTCTACGGGATTATCTCCAGTATCAAACCCTGCGGGGATAATAACAATTGCCTGCGCCTTGCTATAATCAAAAATTCGGTCATTATCGATGCCGGGGGGCCGCTCTACCGGCCGAATTAATTCACTGGATTTGATTTTTTCTTCAAGCAAATTCGCTTTGAGCAATCCACTTTGGTTTTCCACAACCATTTGAACTTTCCGCCCGACCATCACATCGCTATAAATGCCGCCTACCGCCAATGACAGAAAAAAAATCAGCGCCGCGGGCATAAAGAAAAGGAGCAAAATGGTCTGCCGGTCGCGCAGCAAGACCAGTATCTCTTTCCTGAACAATTCTTTAAACCGGCGAAAAGCAGTTTGATATTTTCTTTTTTCAATCATCACGCAGACCGTGACCCGTTTTTTCCAAAAAGAACTTTTCCAAATTATCGATTTCTTTCATATATCCGGAAAATATTTCCGAACCTCTGTCCAAAACCGTTACCGTGGCACACAGGCGTTGCGCTTCTTCCATTATATGCGTGCATAAAACAATGGTGACGCCTTCGTTATTCATCTTAGCAAGTGTTTCATAAATGTGATTACGGCTTTGCGGGTCCACGCCTACGGTGGGCTCGTCCAGCAACAACAGGAGCGGCGAGTGCAGCAGGGCGACGGCCAGATTCAGTCTGCGCAACATTCCCCCAGAGTAAACGGAAACACTTTTCTTCGCGTAAGGCAAAAGCCCCGTTTCTTTCAAAACTTCTTCTGAACGCTGTTTTATTTTTTCATCGGACAGCCCCGCCACGACGCCAAAAACACGCAAATTTTCCAGAGCTGTGAGCGTTGTGTATACGGATACGGGTTGCGGCGCGTAACCAATATTGCTTAGTGCCTTTTTGTCCGAATTTTTATGACCGAAAACAATCACCTCACCCTCGTATCCCCTTAATTGTCCGGTGATCAAACGCATCAGTGTGGTTTTGCCCGCGCCGTTTGGCCCTAAAAGAGCGTGGAACTGGCCGACTTTCACCGACATGGAAAAATTCCGCAAAGCGTATTCTCTCGCTTCCGCAACAGATTTATCTGCATGCTTGTTATAAGAAAATGTAATTCGCGAAATTTCCAGGGCCTTCATGCTTCAAGTTTCCTTGCCACGTTGTGCAACTCTTTAAAAAACTGTCCTTCCCTGCCTGCGCAAGTGAGCATTAAGCCGCCCGCTTTAGCAAATGTCTCTTCGGACTGCCCCCTTTGCTTCACAATACGCGCGGAGACAACGGCAAATTCACGCCAGATATCACCGATAGCCGTCATTTCCCGCGACAGTTCAGCGAGTTCGTCTGAGCCGAAAAGTTCGGCCGCTTCCTGCAGAAAAGCAGCATACATAAACCTAAATCCCGCGCCGCCCGTGCCGACCTCTTCCTGCATCCGCACCACATTGGCCAGACGCCGGCAGGCTTCCGGAAAACCAAGCTTGTCCGGACTTTTGATAATGTTTTTCGCCAGATATCTCATTCCTTTAATGCCAACAAAGGGAAAAGGCACTCGTAACATCATGTAGCATGATTCTTTTATCCCTTCGAGACAGGCGCGACGGAAATCGGGGTTTTCGACAACAGTCTCAGCCCAATACATGAACCCTTTGGGTTCCAAAGGCCCCCGCGCAAAACGCGCCCGTTCCAGATCTTCCGTCGAGCAGTCCACAGGATGATCCAGAATAGGATCACTGATGCGAAACCCGTTTTCAATTTCGCGCAGGACAATAATATTGTGGCCGTTGAACTGAAAACGAAAACGGTTAGGAAAATAGGAAAGCCAGTAAATATTCGTCGTCAAACCGACAATGTGACCATCACTAAGCGCTTTTCTCAGCGCCGCCATTCCTTTTTGCGTGTTGCGATATTCTTTGGTGAAAAATTCTCCTCCCAGACGCTTGGCGACTTTGGGAAAAAGGGTCCGCGGCCGGGAACGAAAAGTGGTTATCGGCATTCCCACCCATTTAATAAACGGAAAATGGCCGAAAAACATGCCGCTGCCGATGCCAAAAACCATCGCTTCGGAAATCTCCACGCCCTGATCACGGAAAAGCGCGGAAGTGACACCGCTTTCACAATGCGCCGCATGCTGATGAATAAAAAGCCTGCCGCTGGTGGTTATCTCTGCATTCATTTTATGTATCGTTGCCTTTCCCCGCACTTTTTCCCGGCACGGTTTTTAACTCTTCCACGCTCAAGGCCAGCGCCTTCGCGTAACTGGCCAGCAAAGAAGGCTTGAGCCGGGCGAAAATTCCCGGGCGAAAGTGCCGTTTCACCCGGAACACGGAAATCCCTGATGTCTTGGCCAAAATCTGGGGATTCATTTGACGGCTCTCCATATGGTAGTAAAGTGGGCTTCTGATGCCGGCGAGCACCTCTTTCCTGGTTTTCTCCAGGTGTGCCGCCAGTTCGTCAACAGCAAGCCCGTTAACCACGGCTTCATATTCCCAACCCGTACTGGGCACAATGACATATTTACCTTCATCGTTGAGTGCGTAGCAAGCGCGCTTTTCGCCTTCGTAAAATGTAATGTCGTCCTGCGGGACTTCTTTTACCTTCATCCTGACACCGCTCCGAGTTTTTCACGCCTTTATTATACTAATTTTACCCAAACGACTAGCAAATCATTTCCACCGGTTGATTAGGATTCCTTTTCTATTTTTCTGCCCAAAAAAGGCCCAAAATGATGCCACTCAAAGGGCCTCTTGCAGACAAATTCAACCAGTTCATCGGCGTACATCTGCGCCGACTCATGAACAGCCCTTGTCCGATCCGCTCTCAACGGAGCTACAACTTTGCGCCCTGGCGAGACGCACACATGATATTTACCGAAAGCTTTTTGATAAACAAAAAAAGTCATCAGCGGCGCGCCGGTCACGAGCGCAAGTAAATGAGGCGTGTCCGGTATTTTTACTTCATGCCCCAAAAAGTTCACAATGACAAAACTCTGATTTCCCCAGAGACGGTCGCCGCTCATAAAAACAATACCGCCGTCACGTAGAAAATTTATCCCTTCCAGCAGGGCGAAAGGTGATTTTCCCTCCACGGAAGTTGTGACTATCTTTATTCCGTGCTCGGCCAATTTCCTTTTCTGAATGCTTTCCACCTGCTCTTTATGTTTTACTTTAGCGCCCAGATAAAGCATCATCGGCATTCCCTTGCGCTTCAGCATCTGCGCGGCTAGCTCCCAATTTCCGACATGCGACATTAGCACCACTGCTCCAGTTTTTTTCTCGACCGCATCGTCTAGATATTGCCAGCCCTCTTTGGTGAATTCAATTATACCTTCGGATAAATGAACAAAGCGATGAATATACACATTGGTGAAATTATGGTATTGCTTCCATGCGCAACGCAAATAATAAAAAAATCCTTTTCCGGGGATCAGAACTTTATAAAATTTATAGCTGTGCGCCACTCGCCAAGGGAAAAAAAAGTAATAACCTGTGGCGATAAACCATGAGAAAGTACGGAAAAACCATACTCCCCACCACCGGGAAAAATAAAGAGCAACATGATAGGATATTTTTTTAATCACCGCGCTTTATCCTGCCGGATGATGAAATACTGGATACCTGGATTTATTTAAAAGGTAAAACCAATACCGGTAAATTGATCGCATCAATTATTTTAACTTCCGGGCTGTCAAAAACTTTCCCTAATATTTTCGGTCTCAATTTATGCCCGACAATAACCAAATCAATACTGTTAGCCGCGCAATATTTCACGATTTCGGCCGTGAGCTCGCCTTTCGTCGTGGCATAAACGACCTGCACTGATGATAAAAGCTCATCAGAAACAACTTCCCTGAGCCTGAGAGCGATCGCGTCCTCATGGTCGGTGGGATGACGGAAACCGGCCTGCGGGTCGTTAACATACAAAAAATGTATTGGCGTGCCGAAATTCCGCGCGATATCCAACGCGGTAACAACATGCGAAATATTTTTGGCATCCAGGTCGATAGGACATAATATTTTTTTTACTCCGAACATAAAATCATTCCTCAATTTATTTTATAGATATTACAAGGATACGCCAAGGTCTGTCAAGATTATGTTTTCCTGCCAACAAACCATTTTTCTTCAACTTTGGCCGCGGCTGCGTCAAAGACCTCGACCTTGAAGCCAGCATCGGCTATTAGTGTTATCAAATCCTCGCGCGCGCGGAAGCGTTCCGGCATGCGCACAAACCTGAGCCTAAGCACTTCAATCCAGCGCTTCCAGGGAAATTTTCTTTCCGACGGCACTGTCGCGCGGATAAGCAACGTTCCATCCGCTTCCAACTTTTCATAAACGCGCCGCAATGCCAGCTTTGCTTCTTCATCCGAAATCAGATGAATCATATCCAACATCAATACATAATCAACCCTGCCTTCAACGGCTGGCAAATCAGGCGCGCGTCCTACTTCCACCCTGCCTCTCTCTCCGATAACCCGCGAGGCAATCAAGACCCTTTCCTCATCCGGATCAAGCCCGAAAATTTTTGCCTGTGGATAAATTTCCAAAAGCCATGTGGACGGAATACCATAGCCACAGCCGATGTCAATTATACGACGGGGATTCTTCACGTACTGTTCCAACTCTTTAAACATGGGATCCATCATAATTTTGAACCGCGCAAAAACTCTGGGGTATGCCGGTAAATGACGGAAGCGCAAAAGCGCCCGGCGCAGATGTTCCCCGGAACCGACCGGAAATTCGCCTGTCGGATATTGCACGGGGGCATATATTTTCTCCATCAGATACGGCAAAATAAAAAAGGCGCCGATGAGCGCGTAACCAATGCCTAAAAAAGAGACGATTCCGATGCTTTTCAAAACAGCGTGGTTGGCAAAAATCAGAACGCCAAAACCGATTAATGTGGTGCAGGCCGACAAAAACATCGAAAATTTAATCGTATGCATGGCCGGAAGTTTTTCATTGAAGTTGCGCTGATAATGGCAGATATAATAGATAGCGTAATCATCTCCCATCCCCATCACGATAATCCAAAGCATAATGCCGGGTATATCCAGCGGATGGCCTATAAGCTTCATTGTGCCCAGCGTGGCGCAAAGCGCGAAGGCAACAGGCGCCAGCGCCGCAAGCGATAAACGCCAGTCCAGAAAATGTAAAAAGGTGATCAGGATCAATCCGACGCTGATGATCAGGGCGATCTCCAAAAAAAGATTTTTCAGAAAACCGCTAAGTCTTTTATTGAACAAATCAGCGTCAAAGAATTTGATGAAACCTGCGGCGGAAATCCTCCCAAACAAATCATTCGCGTCATAATGCTTTCCCGCGGCAAGCAGGCTCACTTGCGTAAAACCTTCCGGATTTTTGGCAATCCCCAGCATTTCAAAATATTTTTCCGGTATGGTAAAATCACCGGGATCATGATGATGAAATGTTTTCCAGAAGGGCGCGAAAGCCTCGGGCTTAAAGCCGTTTTCACGCGCCGCCGCGTTAAAATCACGCTTCAGGGTCTTCAAACGATCCGGAGTCCAAAAATTCTGCCAAGCGTTAAAATTGCTTTGAGCCGATTGCCGAGAAGGGAATAAAACGGATGGCAAAAACACCGGGGCAAGTTTTTCTTCTTGCACATCGAACGCCAGAAGCGTCATTAATTGTTCGTTTTTTTTCTGCAATTCTCCTGTGTTTGGCGCTTCCAGAAGGACGTAAGATTTACCGGAAAGACTCCCCCATGTCTGGGCCAGTTTTTTCTCCGCCTGAATGGAGTCCGGGCTCATGGAATTCATGGACTGTAAATCGACATTAAAGACCGGTTTAGCCAAAAGCAGCATGATCAAACCAAAGCAGACGGCGGCCCACAACTTCCACTTCGCGGGGGCGGCAACATTGATGATTGCATCGCGAAGGAAGCGGTTGGCGCGGCGTTTGGAGGGCGGCATCCACGGAAAGACTTTCGGAAAAACAAAATGGACAAACAGGAGGGCAAAGGCCACACCCAGCGCGGAAAAGACGCCGATTTCCGCCAGAATCTTAAAATCACTGATCAGCAGAAGCAAGAATGCGCCAACGGTGGTTACTGTTGCCATCAATTCCGCCGACCAGACTTCACGAGCAACCCGCTTACCATAGGTGGTGTAAGGCTGATCCAGGAAAAGCAGATAAGCAATTCCCATATCAACCGTAAAGGCCATGATAGCACCGCCAAAACCCACGGACAGAATAGACATGGATTTGAATAAAAAAGAGCAGACAAACAGGGCGCCTATCCCCCCGACCGATGAAGGCAACAGCGCCAAAAGGCCGATAAGCGGGCGAGGGAAAATAAGGATGAGCAAAATAATTATGAGCACCGTCGTTAATGTTACGGCCAGCTTCACATCCCGCTTGGCGATGGTTTCGTTATCCAGCGCCGCACGGTAGCCGCCGACCGGCGTCAGAATATATTGATCTTGTAAATCCTTATTACTTTTCAATTCCTGCTGACAATCTTCCAGAAGCCTTTCAATTTTGGCGGCCTTTGCCGTGTCCGTTCCTGATCCGGCAATACGGGCAATGATCAGGGCGTGCCTACCGTCGGCAGAAAGAAGCTGACCGTTGTAAAACTGAGCATTATTGGCCGGTGCCAGCGCGGACATCCGGCTCAAGATCACGCCGGAGAATCCCAATGGGTCTCTGGCCATCATCTCGGCCCGTCCGATGCCTGTGAGCTCTTCCAGACTCCGCCTGTTTTGCGCCATGGCTTGACGGATTTTTTCAGGAGAGAGAAGCGGCTGTATCTTTTGCTCCAGATCGGACGCGTTCAGAAGCGCCGGTAGGTGATCATTAACGTGTAAAATCAATTCCGGAAAATAGCCGGCTTCGTCACTAACGCCGACTTTTGTGAATAAGCCACTTTTATTTAAATGGCCTTCAAGCAATTTCACCGCTCGCACCAGTTTGTCCCGGTCGGCCGAAGCCTGTTCCAGATCAATAAAAATTTTATCCTGCACAGGCAAATGGCTGATCACCCGACGGGCTGATGTCAGTATCGGATCGCCTTGCGGCATGGATTCCAAAATATCGGTTTCAATGTTTAAATGATTGGTTTCCCAGTAAAAAAGCAGTCCGACTATTACAGCGGCGACAATTACAATTGACCAGCGGATGGGGTATTTTTGTAGTCGCATGTAAACCTTTAGAATTTCAGAGTTATATTTCCATTCGTTTTTTTTAAACCATATTTCCCGGACAGTGGCAAGATAAAAACCCTGACGGGGGAAAGTTTCGCTCAGCGGCGGGAAAATATGCGGGTAAAAATCAGACGGCTGAAAGTTGCGGAGTTGCGCATGAAATCAACAAAGGGACGGAAATGAGATATTCTGTTGCCTGCGGGACTGTAGTTTACGCGCACCGGCACTTCCAGGACGGGAATCCCTTTTCTTTTGGCCTGCACCAGAATTTCCACTTCAAATTGAAAACGGCGCGCCTTAACTTCCAGGTTCATGGCTTCCGGCAAGGGATAAATTCTCATGCCGCTTTGCGAATCAGAAAGAACGGGACCGCCGGATACCCAAACCCAAAAGTTGGAAAACTCCCGGCCAAAGCGACTGGTCCAGGGGACATGCTCACCTGCCGCATACATCCTTCTGCCCACCACAATCGGCCTTACCCCGTCCGGAAGAGCGGCAACAAGTTCCCGCGCGTCCTGCGGATAATGCTGCCCGTCGGCATCAATGGTAATCGCCATGCCGGCCACCTTTGCTGCCGCGGTAAAACCGCTTAGTATTGCCGCGCCTTTGCCCCTGTTTTCCTGATGCGTAATGACATTGATTCCCGGAATTGTTTTTAATTTCTGCGGGGTGTCGTCGGTCGAACCGTCATCAACGACAAAGACCGGATAACGTAACTCCATGGCCTGGCGAACAACTTCCGTTATCGTTGCCGTATGATTGTAAACGGGGATAACCACGGCAAAACGTTCCGCTGAATTTTTTTGCGGCAGGCGGGTTTTGTTTCTGCTTTTCACAATAATGCGAACTCCGGCAAGAAGGCCACTGCCCAGGTTCCCGGGCCCATGTGCGCGCCGGAAGTTAAAGACAGGGGCTGTAAAATAATTTCCGCCCGCGGGTAGAGCTGACCGACGAATTTCTTCACTGTTTTATTTACCCATTCGAAGTTATCTGAATACTCGAGCATGATAAAAGCGCGGGAATCTTTTTGCAGGGACGCCTCAAGTTTCTCCCGCGCCATTTTCAGCTGGTCTTGCTGATTCCTCACCACGCCCATCTTCCTGGCTCCTTCGGGCTGAGGAGAAATCACCGGCTTCATTTTCAGCATATCGCCGAAAAAAGCGCTGGCTTTGGAAAGGCGGCCGCCCGCGGCCAGGTAGTGCAGCTTATCCAGAAACACATATTCTTCACAAGAGTTTATCACTTTTTGCGCGAAGGAGCGGGTTTTTTCCATATCGTTTGTCTGCGCCAGATAGCGCGCCACCGCCAGCGCGATGACGCCCAATCTGCCGGATGCCGCGCCCGTATCAACAATAAAAAACCTGTTTTCTTTATCATGCGCTTCCTTCCAATCCAGGGCCACATGGTAATTTCCGGTAAAAACCGAGCCTACGCACAGATACAGAACTTTTTCAAAACGCGCCAGGGCTGCCTGATAAAATTGATGTCGTTCATAAACCGAAGCCTGCGATGTGGAAACTTTTATTCCCTGGCGCATCGGGTCGTATAATTCCTCCGGCTGATAGTAAGTTTCCGGCATGCATTTATCGCCCACAGTCAGATAACTGTTGAGCAGAGTGATACCGTATTTTTTCGCGTCCGCCCTGGTTACGGAACCGGCCGCGTCGGTCATGATATTCATGCTCTGGCCGGCCTGCGCGTTCATAAATTCCCTGATCTGATAGGAAAGGTTATCCTCTTCCCAGTGCAGCATGCTGCCCAGTTGTTTAACCTGCCCCTTGATTTTTTCGGCATTTTCCGTATGCAGGTGGATTTTATAGATATTGCCTTCCGGTATAATCACCGCGTTATCCTGCCCTCTGGTTATTTCCGCCAGCTGCTCCGGAGAGTAATTTTTTGCCTCGACAACAAAATCCACGCAGTAACCGTTATCCATCTCCTCGCGGAAAGAAGAGGAAATGCGCAGGCTGTTTTTGAATATTTCCGTCACCGACCGCTGGTTATCCGGGCCCCCCGCCAACGCATAAAAAAATCCTTCAAAGAAAATATACATCCCCAGAGCTCCGGCATCCACCACCTGCGCGTCTCGCAACTTGGGAAGCGTGTTCCTTGTCTCCTGCACCGCTTTTTCCAGGCGGTTAAGGATTCTTACTGCTGCTTCTTTAACCGCTACAGATTGAGTCGCGGACAAAACTTCAGCCAAAGCGTCGAATAAACTCAGCATAGTTCCCGTGCAGGGGTCAGAAACCGCCCTCCAGGCACTCTTTCTTCCTTCCTGGGCTTTTCCGGCAAGATCAGCTATGGAATCCGCCAGATAAAAAGACGAAAAAAACCGGGAGGCGATATTGCCGGAGTTGCCGCGTGCGGAAAAAAGAAGCTGCTCCACCACTTTTTTTCTGTCCGCGTCCGCCGCGCGCAGGGGGTAAAGACTAATCGATAGATTGCGCCCCGTGTCTCCATCGGCCACGGGAAAAACATTGATCGCATCGAGCAAATCCGCCCAGGCGGCAACACGCTCCGCCCCGGTGACAAAAGAATCCTTCAGCAATTTATCCATTTAAAAACCCATCGCTTTTTTTATTTCCTCCGGTATGGAAAAAAGAGTTTCCATCTCCGGAACCTTTACGGTCACCTGCTCCGTCCGGCCGCGCGCGCATACTTTTCCGCTTGCCGCCAGCCTGATTTCAAAATCAACGACAATTTTAATATTGACGTCCACAAGAGAGGCTTTGCAGATTATTTCATCACGATGGCGCAGCGGCAGAATGTGCTTGGTGGAAGTTTTGATGATGGGAAATATTAATCCGTGTTTTTCATAATAGGAGTAAAGATCAACTCCGTAATGATCAAACAGCGCCGCGCGGGCGATTTCGAAATAATTCAGGTAATTGCCGTGCCAGACGATCTGCATGGGATCCAAATCAAAAAAAGGCACGCCGATTTTAACTTCAAAACTTTTCGTCTCTTTTTTCATTATTCATAACCTGAAAAAATCGGAATACCTGATTGCCGCGCACATCTTTTCGATATCCTTATCCAGCGGCCGGTCTTCGGCCAGCGGCGGACTGATTAAACCTATTTCCCGCGCGACTTTGGACAAAAGCGGCCGGGTATTAATATTCTTTCTTAAATGACAGGCCTGGGCTGCGGCCATAAGGTGAATGGATAAGGCGCGTTCCGTAAGCGTGCAAATTCTTTCCGCGTCCCTGGCCGCAATCGTGCCCATACTGACTTTGTCCTGATTGTGCGATTCGGTCGAACGGGAAAAGGACGCTGCGGGCACGGTTAATTTCAATGCTTCCGCCGCGAGAGCCGAGGACGCCAACGACATGGCTTTAAAACCATGATATAAACCGTTCGATTTATCAATAATTCCAACCAGATCACCGGGTAATCCCCGGTTAAAACTGGGATGGACAAGCAGCATTACCTGCCGGTCGCACATATCGGCGACCGAGGCCAGCGCCGCCTTCAGGCCGTCCATGGCAAACGCGATATGGCCGCCGTAAAAATTGCCGCCCATCAGCACCTGACCTGTGGCCGGGTCAAAGATAGGATTGTCATTGGAACTGTTGGCTTCAATTTCTACCCAATTTTTTATCCAGGAAAGCGCGTCATACAACACACCGATTACCTGCGGCGCGCAACGCAAAGAATAAGGATCCTGCAACGCTTCCAGAGAATCGTCTTCCAGCTGCCGCGGGGAAATTTTCGCTTTCAAAAGATGGGATATTTTTTCAGCGACAAAAATCTGACCCGCAAAGGGTTTGGCCTCGGAAATAACCGGATGATAATGATGTGCGTTTCCTTTGACGGCATGCACACTCAGCGCGGTGGCGTATATCGCCGCAGAGAGAAGCCGCTGGGTTCTTTCGATGTTCATGACGGCTATTCCTGTCATTGTGGTGGTACCGTTAATCATGGAAAGAGGCTCTTTGGGCAAATATTCGTGTGGTTTCAATCCGGTTTTTTTCATTGCCCGGGACGTGGGCATTCTTTCTCCTTGATAAAAAACTTCTCTCTCGCCCGCCAGGCAGGCGCCTATATAAGACATCGGCGTCAAGTCACCGGAGGCGCCGACCGAACCTTCACAGGGAACTACGGGCGTTATTCCTTTATTTAAAAAATCAGCCATCTGCCTGAGCAGCGCCATGGAAACTCCGGAATAGCCTCTCGCCAAACAAATAATGCGGCAGAGCATCGCCGCGCGTGTTTCTTCAATGCCAATCGGTTCGCCCGTGCCGCAGCCATGGAAACGAAAAATATTCATGCCGTTTTTCAAGGCAATATCCATGGATATCCGGCGGCCGCAAGAACGGCCGTAACCCGTGTTTACGCCATATACGGCGACACCATCTCGCATCGCCTTCATCAACATTTTCCGCGTTTTTTCCATCCGTTGAACAAAACGGTTGCTCTCGCTAATTTTCACCTGTACGCCGTCACGGGCAACACCAACAATATCATTCAAACTGACGTGGCTGCCGTCGATAACCACGGCGTTTTTTCCACCGGCTCTTTTCATTTTTACCCAAAATCTCCTTTCCTGCTCAAGAAGGATATTTATTTACTCACGCGTGCGCGGTCTGTAGGTTCCGTCCGCCTTTTCCTTATCCATTACTTTTTTTAGCATCTTGAACATTTTATAATTAGCCGGCTCTTCCTCATAAAACTTATCCCAACAGTAATGATACATCTCTTGCAGTTTTTCCGGAGTCATTGTTTTCGGTTGGAAAACCACCTTGCCGCAGGTATAGTCATTCCAGTCATAAGAAAATATTCTTTTGGCGTTATGCAAATCATCAAATGTTTTGGTATGCGGAAAGGGAGTAAGAATGGTGAACTCCGCCATATCCAGTTCGATATCCAGCAAAAAGTCCATCCATTTTTTTATGTAGTCCTCGGTGTGGTAATCCAAACCCAGCAGAATGCTTCCTTCCACGGCAATGCCATGATCATGATAGCGCTTGATACGTTCGCGAATAAAATCGGAGGAATCAAAAATCGCCTGATAGACAAACCAGGCTCCCGCCTGCGCCGCCAGATCCAACACCTTGTCGTCGTCTTCAATCGGATGACAGCACCATTTCTTTTTCAGCGGAATCATCTCCTTAAAAAGACCAATTTCCCACTCTTTATCCTGCGCCAGCGAATTGTCGACGATAAAAAGCCGGTTATTGTCTATGCTCGCCATCTCCTCAACCACTTTGTCGTATGGACGGGGACGGAATTTTTTGCCGCCTAAAAACCGGACACAGCAGGGGTAACAGTTAAAGCGACATCCGCGCGAGGCGTGAACTAGGTCGACCATCTGCACACCGCGGTAATTGTAAAGGCCTTTGTTTAAAATGTCGCGCCGGGCCGGGCCCACGCTTTCAATCGGCGGGAAATTCTGCATATAGTCATAAACCTTTTTTAGCTTTCCCTCTTTAAAATCCTTAAAGACATGTTCCAAGCGACCTTCCACCTCACCCAGAAAAACAGAATCTGCGTGTTGTTGCATTTCTTCCGCATGCAGCATCGTGGCAATACCGCCGAAAATAACTTTTATTCCTTTTTTGCGAAAAGCGTCGGCGATTTCCCAGCCGCGTTTAATCTGCGCGGTCAGCATCATCGAAATCCCGACAAAATCATCGTCAGCATCAAAATTTATTTCTTGCACATTTTCATCGACAAATTCCACATCAACATAATCCGGCAGCGCCGCCGCCATGACCACCGGCCCGTGCGGCGGCAGCGTAAATCTTGTTTGCCTATCCAGTTTTTCCCATTTCGGATAAATTAATTTAAATTTCATTTTCCTTCTTTAACACAACTATTTTGTCATATCCTTGGCAACAATTAATTTCATGATTTCGTTGGAACCGGCCAGAATCCGCGTGACCCGAATATCGCGCCAGGCGCGGGCGATCGGATATTCCTCGCAATAACCATAACCGCCAAAAAGCTGCAAACAGCGGTCCGCCACGCGGCAGGCCATCTCGGTAATCCAGAATTTTGCCATGGAAACGTCAGTGACTATTGTCTTTCTCTGCCAATGTTCGATAATCAGTTTGTCAATAAAAGTGCGGCCGATTTTCACCTCCGCGGCCATTTCCGCCAGCGCAAACTGTGTGTTCTGATATCTAGCAAGGGTTTTGCCAAATACTTCACGCTGCCGGCAATAACGTATCGTTTCTTCCAGCATGAACTCCGCAGCTGTCTGAGCGCCCAGCGTGCAAATCAGGCGTTCCTGCTGTAAATTAGTCATCAATTTTTTAAATCCCGTTCCCTTTTCACCCAAACGGTTTGCTTTGGGAATGCGGCAGTCGAAAAAAAACAGTTCCGCCGTATCCTGGCTGCGCCAGCCGATTTTCTTCAGCATTTTTCCTTTTTCAAAACCCGGAGTATCCGCTTCGACCAGAAACAAATCCACGGCGACGTGAGGATTTTTTTCCTCAGGATCTTTGGCGGCGACAATCACCAAATCGCAATTGATGCCGTTGCTGATAAATGTCTTCTGCCCGTTAAGCACAAAATAATTACCGTCTTCAACCGCCGTCGCTTTTATCCCCGCCACATCGGAACCGGCGTGCGGTTCGGTCATGGCAATAGCCATAATTATTTCACCACTGACACATTTAGGCAGATATTTTTTCTTCTGTTGCTCGGTGGCAAATTGCACCACATAAGGAACCACCACATCACTGTGCAGACGCGCGGAAAGACCGTAAAAATTTGCGCGGGCCATTTCCTCGATTAGGATAGCAGAATAAAGAAAATCCGCACCCTGTCCGCCATATTCCACGGGCACGGAAGTGCAGAGAAAACCGTTTTCACCAAGCCTCTTCCATGCCCAGCGCGGTACAATGCCCTCTTCCTCCCACTCCTCTACATGCGGAATAATTTCTTTTTGCAAAAATCTTCGGAAAGACTCACGAAATATTATGTGCTCTTCTTTATAAGGTACTGTATTCATGTTGTCCTTTTCTTCTGAATCGGGAAAAGTTGCTCTTCGTAAACGCCGCGCAAAAAACCGCAGAGATGGTCAACAAAATATTTGACTGTTTCTTATTTTCAATAAATTATTTTAGATACGCCCTTATTCAATTTTCTTCAAGACGTTTCTTTAAAATCCTCTTCAATACTTTCCCCGACTGATTGCGGGGAAATTCTTCAACAAATATAAATTTTTTGGGAATCTTATAATACGCAATTTTCTCCGCCAAAAAAGCTGTTATTTCATCGTCAGTGAGATGCTGCTCTTTTTTAAAAATTATAAACGCCGCCGCAACTTCTCCCCTTTTTTCATCCGGCATGCCCACCACCGCCGCTTCTTTTACCTGCGGCAGCGACTGAATCGCCCGTTCCACTTCCGCCGGATAAATATTCTCGCCGGAAGAGATAATCATCTCCACTTTTCTGCCGACGATGTAAACAAAACCGTCATCATCGCGCATCCCCATATCACCGGTATGAAACCATCCGTTCTTCAGCGCGGAAACAATTGTACCGACTTTACGCCAGTAGCCGGCAAAAATATTAGGACCTTGCACGATAATTTCACCAGGTTCGTTCGGCGGCAAATCCCTTCCCTGCTCATCCACAATACGCAAATTTACGTGAAAAACTTCCTTGCCGACGGAGCCGGCTTTGATGATGGAATCCTCCAAATCAAGAGAAGTCAGTCGCCCTGTTTCCGTCAGGGCGTAGCCCTGGACAAAACCGATGCTTTTCTCCTGCTGGTATTTTTTGATTACCGGCAGAGGAATCGGCGCCCCGCCGGAAATAAAAAAATGGACATGCGATAAATCAGCTTCCTGCCATTCCGGCGTCTCCGCCATCATCTGAAACATAACCGGCACGGCAAACATATAATTTATTTTTTCCCGGCAGATGGTTTTGAGCACATCGGAAGCGTTATAAAAGCTGCTGATGACCAAGCTTCCTCCGGCATAGACAATCGGCGTTACGGAAGCGGCCAGCGCGCCGATATGAAAAAGCGGCGCGACCACAAGAGACTTGTAAGAGCGGTCAACACCGTAACCCAAAAGAGAATGAATCGCGCCGAACAAGATGTTCTGATGAGTCAAGACCGCGCCCTTGGGGTCACCTGTCGTGCCGGAAGTGTACATGATAAAAAGCGGATCCGGCAAATTGACCTCCGCCGTATGCAACACACCTCTTGCGGAAGCTGTATCGACAAAATCAACAAAATTACTGTCCCCTTTAATCAAATCAAGGCCGTGACCGATATAATGATTTACGGAAAGCGACGTATTTCTTATTTCACGCACTTTATCCGCAAATTCCGCGGAATAAATCATTACTTCCGGTTCGGAATCCTTTAAAATATAGACAAGTTCCGGAACGGCCAGACGGAAATTCAGCGGCACCATAATCGCACCCGTTTTGGCGCAGGCAAAAAATATTTCCAAAAACTCGGAGCAATTGGACATCAAAAGGGCCACGCGGTCTCCCTTGGCAATCCCCAAATCGCCCAGCGCGTGAGCGGTTTTATTTACCTGCTCGTTGAATTGACGATTCGACAGCGTTTTGTTTTTTTCCGTAAGAAACGGCTTATTCGGATGAATTATTGCGCGTTTTGTTATCCACTCACCGATATTCACTAATCTATTCTCCTTGCTCGCCGCGTCCGGCAAAAACCAGATAAGCGTAGGTTCCGCCAAAGGAAATTCCGGAAAGCAGAGCATTTTTAATATTTATTTTTTGCTGTTCCTTCATAACATATTTCAAAGGGAAAGAAGGATTAATCAACCCCACCGTCGGCGGCAACACTTTTTCTTTTATCGACAAGGCCAACGCGCAGGCGCGCATGCCGCCGCCGGAAAAACTTTCTCCCAGCGCGCCTTTTATCGCCGTTACGGCTGGTTTTTGCGGGCCAGCGGCAAATACTTTTTCATATGCTTGCGCTTCAGCAGCATCCAGATCTCTGCCGCCATTGGCGGCCGCATAAACAGCATCTATCGCGGTGGCTTCAACTTCTGAATTTTTCAAGGCGCGGGCAATTGCCTTCTCAATTCCTGAAGACTCACGCGGCCACTGCGTAGGGCCACAGACAGATGAACCAAGGCCAGATCCCTTGATTTCACAATAATAATTAACACTTCTTTGCCGTACCGATTCCATACTTTCCAAACACACTATACCACACCCTTCTCCGGCAACAAACCCATTACGCGCCTGATCAAATGGCCTGCTTCCCTCCTGGCCGCCTTCCGCCGGAGAAAGAGCATGAAAGCGGGCAAGCGATTCATAATAAAATTTTGACAATATGTCCACGCCTCCGGTCAGGATAAAATCCGCCGTGCCCCGGCGTATTTCCGCGACGGCATAAGCAATGGCGATTTCCGCGGAAACGGCGTAATGCGTAACTGTCGTGTTCACGCCGCGGAAGCCGAGCTCTATCGAGGCATGCCCCGCCGGCGCGTTCATAACCGTGTTTGGTACCAATATGGGGTTTACGACAGACGGGCCCTGTCCGAGCAACGTTTCCGCAAACTGTACCGTGACATCCGTCGCGCCAAAGGCACTGCCCAGAATAATGCCGATACGGTCGCGATTATTCTCGTTAATCTGAATTTTTGCGTCTTCCAGCGCCATACGCGCCGCGGCCACCGCCATGGGTGATATTTTATCCATCCGCCGCAGATTTTTTACCGAAATAAAATCACGCGGCGCAAATTTCGTCACTTCCGCGCCCAGATGCGAGGTAAAATCGTTGGTATCAAATGATTTTATCTCGCCGATACCGTTTTCTCCACCAAAAAGTCTTTGGTAAAACTCTTCTTTCCCCACACCCAAAGGCGTCACCATACCAAGCCCGCTGATTACAACCCGCTTTTTCATGTCCCGCTGTGACTTATCAGCCATTGCGCGCGCCTTTTTCAGAATATTTACCGAAGATAACGGTTGTGTTATTGCCGCCGAAGGCAAACGAATTGGAAAGCACCGTGCGCAAATTCGTTTTACGCATTCCTTCAGTAACGTAATCAAGATCACATAACGGATCCCGGTTTGAATAATTTATCGTGGGAGGAACAAAGCCATTTTGCAGCGCCAGCACACTGACTATACCCTCCAGTGCACCTGCCGCGCCTAAAGTATGCGCGTGCATGGATTTTGTGGAGCTTACCGGAATTTTATAAGCACGTTTTCCAAATACTTCCTTAATAGCTTTGGTTTCCATCACGTCGTTAACCGGCGTGGCTGTGCCGTGCGCGTTAATGTAATCAATATCGTCCAAAGAAAGACCGGCATCTTTCAAGGCGGCCTGCATGGACCGGACAGCGCCCGAGGCCTGTTCGTCTGGTGCCGTCATATGAAATGAATCGCAGGAAATGCCATAACCCAAAATCTCGGCGTAAATTTTCGCCCCCCGCGCCAGCGCTTCATCCAAAGGCTCCAGAACCATCATGGCCGCCGCCTCGCCCAGAGAAAGTCCGACACGATTTCGGTCAAAGGGACGACAGACATCAGGGTCCACCGATTGCAGCGCGTTGAAAGCAGCATAGGTGATGCGGCACATTGGTTCCACGCCGCCAGCCAACATAGCTGAAGCATTATCGTTAACAATCAAATCCCGGGCATAACCTATCGCCGTGCCACCGGCGGAGCAGGCCGTCATAAAAGTTGTTTTGGGACCGGTTAAACCCAACGCTGAGGCAATTCGGTCGGCGGAAGAAGCGCAATAAACACTGGAAAGAGTGGAAAACCGGGAACGGGAAGAACCTTTCTTCAGTAAATCGCCATAAAAATTTTCCGCCTCAAAAAGGCCGCCGGAACCGCCGCCAATTGCCACTCCCGTTTCTTCCTTTAACTCTGCGGACACTGGATACAACCCCGCATCGCGCAACGCTTCCAACGTCGCGGCAAAAGAAAGCTGATCGGCGCGTGACATTCTTTTTAACGAATATTGGCCGGGTATATAGTCGCGGGGAACAAAATCTTTTATCTGCCCGCCGTTTTTTGTGCGAAAATTACTCGTATCAAAAAGATCAAGCGGTCCGATGCCGCAAACGCCATCTTGCAGGGCTTTTATCAAATCGGGAATATTCTTGGCCAGAGCATTTAATGAGCCTAAGCCGGTTACTACAATACGTTTTTTCCTATTCATGACAAAACAATCTCTGCCAAATACCAATCTTTTACGTCATCGTTAGACATTAGAACCGGCATACAAAAAAGTCAAGAATTTACGCCTTCGCCATGCCAACATGCTTAATTTTCACGCAAACATATAAACTTCGCGCGAATCAATATGCCGCCGAACTTTCATCAGAATCTTTACATTCAAACGTTTTTGCAAGAATATTTGAAACAGAATAAATCACGCAAAAAAGGCGAGGACAAAGCCCCGCCTTATCTGGCAAACCAATCAAATACTATCAGCCGTACAGAGATATCGGCATGAACAAAACAAGCTGCGGAAAAGACGTAAAAATGAGCAAACCTATTATCTGAATAATAAGAAAAGGCAAGACCCCGCGATAAATGTGACCCCACCTGATACCTTGAATTTTCATGCCCGCTAAATAAAAGAGCGCGTAGCCAAACGGAGGAATAAGAAAGGATATTTGCAAATACATGGCCATCATAATGACAAACCAGACCATATCGAAACCCATTAGGCGAGCGATAGGTAAAAATATGGGGAAAGTGAGAAAAATTAGGCCAACCCAATCAACAAAGCATCCCAAAATAATAAGCGAAATCATCATTATAAAGAAAAGCCCCCACTTACCCAGACCGATAGACGTCAATGTTTCTACAACAGCTTTACCGCCGCCCATGCCCAAAAATATTCCCGTAAAGCAGGTTGCGCCCACCATAATAATCATAACCATGGTACTGGCTTTGGCCGTCTGGTACAGGCAGGCCAGAAAATCTTGCCAGTTAAACCGGCGATAAATCAAAGCCAAAAGAAAAGCCACCGTGGCGCCTATTCCGGCAGCCTGCGTGGGAGAGGCAATTCCCGAGAATATTGCGCCGATTACACCGATAATCAGCATCAAAGGCAGAAGAGAGTAAACAACAAAATCCATCAACCTATCGCCAAAAGACGTAAGCGCCATTTCTTCCTCAGGAATGGGAGGCCCCAATTCCGGGTGTAAACCGCAGCGCACGCGAACATAAACAACATAAAGAACCGCCATGAAAAGACCGGGAACAACAGCCGCCGCGAGAACATGATTTACCGGCAAGCCGGCAGTGTCACCCATGACAATGAGCATGATGCTGGGGGGTATCATCAAACCTAATGTTCCACCGGCGGCGACAATTCCCATGGCCAATTCCTTTTGATAACCATAGCGCAAAAGCATTGGTCCGGTCAGAAGGCCCACGGTGACAACAGATGCCCCAACGACACCGATACAGGCAGCCAAAACAATACAAACTATCAAAACAGCGATACCTAAACCCCCGCGGATTGTTCCGGCAAAGAAGCGCAGAGATTCAAAAAGCCTGTCGGCAATCCCGGAAATGGTCAGCAGGTTACCCATGAGAATAAAAAGGGTAATGGCGACAAGTGTAAAATTCCCCATGATGCCGACAAAGATTCTATCCATAAAAATGCTGAAGAAACCGGTTTCCACCAGAAAAAATCCAAAAAAAGTTCCCACGCCGCCAAGAACAAAGGCCAATGGATGCCCCAGGAAGAAAAAAACAATGACAGCCAGAATCATTAAAACAGCAATAAGTGTCAAACTCATCAGGACACCTCCTCGGATATTCCGGATAATATGACAACTGTCACAATTGATTTTATTACTTCCGATATGCCCTGCAAAATTAACAAAAAGGCAGTCAAGGGAAGAACAAACTTAATCGGATACAATAGCGGCGCCCAAAGACTCCATGATTTTTCAGCAACCGACCATGAGGAATAAAAATAACTCCACCCGTAATAAAGCCATACGAACATGAACGGGAAGAACAAGAGTAAATAGCAAATAATGGAAATAACCGCCTGTGTTTTCTGAGACAGAGTGCTAGTAAAAAGATCGATTCTAACGTGTGAACTATAAAGCAAACCATACGCGGCACATAGCATAAAATGGGCGCCAAAAATGAAGAGGCTGGCTTCATCGGTCCAGATTCTCGCCACATTCAACGATCTCGTTATAAACTCAATGATGATGACAACGGTCAACGGAACAACAAGCCAGCAAAAAATCCTGCCCGACCATTCGCTTATATTGTCAAGAAAATTGGATATTTTAACTAAAAAATCCGCTACCATTTTTTACTCCCCTTTATTTAATGATTTATTTTCTGCCAAATATTAAGAGAAGTATAGTTTACCGCGGCAAAAAACCGCGGCAAACCATAAAAAGCTTATTTTAAATTAGGCAATTTAGGAAACTTCACGGGATTACGCCCCTGGGCGTAGGGAATCATGTATTCACGCGCTTCACGGAAGTTTTTCAAGTACTGAAACATGGACGTGGCTATTTTATCATAATCAGGATTTTTCTTGGCTTCCGCTTCGATAAATTCCCATAACCATTCTTCTATCTGATTCAAATCCTTCGCGGAAAATTTTGTAACCACCGTGCCTTTTTCCTGAAATTTCTTAAGACCTACTGCCATATCCCATTCGGCAAGAGAAGACATCACCAGAATATTGGCCGTTGCCGCAACTTCAACGATTTTTTTCAAATCAGGGGGCAGGGAATTCCAAGCATCCTTATTAATCAGCAACCCGCCTGTCGAAAACGGCTGATGCCAGCCGGGAGCGAGATTGTATTTTGTAACTTCGGCCAAACCAATACTTATATCAATATTGGGAGTATTAAAAGCGGCGGCATCAATAGCGCCGGTGGCTAAGGCCTGAGCAATTTGCGCCGGTTCCGTCATCACCGGTGTCGCCCCGGCTTTTTGCATAACGTAACCAGTTGACTTTCCTGATATTCTAATCTTTTTCCCTTTAAGATCCGCCAAACTTCGGACGGGTGTGCGGGAGCGAATACCGGACGCCACGGCTGTGACAGCTGTTACAAAATAAACCATATTGTATTTACCATACATATAATTATAAAGTTCACGACCGCCCGCATAAATATACCAGTTGACGAAATCATGCTGGGAAAGCGCCATGGGCGCCGACCCCAGCAGGTCAAAAGCGCTGTTCTTCCCCGCCCAATACCCGGGGTAATCTGCTCCCATTTCTGCGGCACCTTTGGAGACCGTATCAAAAACAGCCATGGTGGAAACAAGTTCTCCTGCCGGGTGAGTCGTGATTTGGAGACGACCGCCGCTGAGTTCATAAATAGTTCTGGCCAAGTTTTTTTCGCTCTGCGAAATAGAGCTGTATGAAGGCCAGCAGGAAACCAGCCGCCATTTTATCGTTTGGGCAACAGCAGCGCCGGCAAATATCGTTCCAAGAGTAAAAGTGACAACTAAAATCATAACTATGATTGCATAAATCCTTTTCATCCTTATATCCTCCTTTTCTAAAACATTCTTTCGCCTTACATTAAACACTACTTTTTAGTTTTAGCAGCTGGGGCTGATTTTGCCGCCGGCTTTTTAGCAGCTGGCGCCGGCGGCGCCTTTTCCTCCGATATAGCCTCTTTGTTAAAACCCTGTGCCGGGAATGGATAAATCAATTTAGCAGTGGCCAATTCCCAAGGCCAGATAATTTTTACTTCCCCTCCTTGCCATTGCATAAGTTTCGGGTTTGCTCCAGCCTGATGCTTAACACCCAAGCTTCTCACGAAAACAAAGTTGTCACCAAGTGGTGAATCGTAATTGGTGGCCTCCAAAGCCTTTATAAAAGCCCCTCTCTCCAAAGAACCGGCTCTTTTTACTGCATTGGCCACAATCATTATATTGGTGTAAGCCAGAGGGCCAAAGTAAGTAACCGGCGATTCTTTAAATTCTTTATTAAAGGCTTCAACATATGTCAGACATGCCTTATTCCTAAGTTTCATGGATTCATGCCAGTAGCTGTAAAACATGACCCCCTCTGAACCCATTTGCTTACCAAAATCAAGGGGCCACAATAATGTTTTCCCTAAATAAACGGGGGGAGCAAAACCAATGTTTTTCGCTTCTTCCAGTATAAGAATTGCGTCTTTATCCAAGCCCTCCCAAATAAAAATATCCGGCTCGACAAAATTTTTAGCGCTACTCAATATCTCCTTCAGGTTAGATACCGGCTCTGTGGTATAAACCTCACCTTGCATTACATTCCGATATGCCCTGGCTACCGGGCTGCCAACGCTCAGAATATCAGACCCAAAAGGATCTTCCCTATAGGCAACAAATGTTTTCTTCCTTTTAATCCCCGGATATTTCTGAACAATCACCTGCCACATTTTTTCATAGTACGCGCCCAATTCGTAATCCCAAGGATGAATATGGAAAAACCAGTCCTGATCTTCCAATGCCTGATCCACTTTTGCTGAAGAAGCTCCGGACCAAACAGTGACTTTAGCATATTTTTTTAATACGGGGATTGCTTCCATAGTGGTAGCATTACCAGTTCCACCAACAATAACGTCGACTTTGTCCACGTTGACCAATTTTTCTATCGCTGCTGCCACCTTATCCGGTTTGTTCTCATCATCAGCCAGCACTAATTCCACCTGTTTGCCCAATAAACCACCGGTGGCATTAATCTGCTTTACCGCAAGCTGCATGGACCTGGATGCGTCTTTTCCGGTAATATCAGCCAAGGGCAAAACAGCGCCTATCTTAATTGTTTCTGCGGCGATTGCCGTATTTACTGAGATAAAAGAAAAAAGGAGGCTGATTACAAAGACCCTTGATATTAAAACCATAATTTTTTTCATCATTAATAAACCCTCCTGGTAAAATTTAATGGACGCAATTGAAATTATCTCCAATGCATTCGGTTTTTAATTTAACAAAAAAATTGTACTGCTTTTTTTAATACCAGATTGTGGAATGCTTGCTAGTTTGTTTGACAAAAGCGGCGATAACACCTCTTTCCGCTCAAAAATAATTGAGTGAGCGATTAAAAGAAACATCAGAGCACGACTCCGCTTTCTCTTCAAGACATCTAAAGTTATTTTAAGTTTGTTATTTTATTATACAGAATTCACTTTCCCTGTCAAGGGTTATAACAGTATTATTTATTAGGGAAATAGACATATTCACTCATTTTTTTAATAAACAGGCCGCGCATTCCCTCTTTCTATTTAATTGTTCAAATCGCCTCCAATTTCATCACCACGCCGTATTAAAAATAAAACTGCCGGCATCTTGGAAATTGGCAAACAAGAAAATTTATGTTAAGAATTTAAATTATTACAGTTTCCAAAGGCATTTCGAAGCTTCTTCATATTGGGAATACTTTAATGACGACACAGATTATTTCCATAGTAGGAAAATCAGGTACGGGCAAAACAACACTGTTGGAAAAACTGATTCCCGAATTAGTAAAAAAAGGCTATCGCGTGGCCACGATTAAGCATAATCTGCATGGCTTTGAGATTGATCACGAAGGAAAGGATAGTTACCGCCATAAAAAGGCCGGAGCGTTTATGACCATAGTAACTTCCCCTCATCAGTTTGCATTGATACGGGACGTTGACCATGATCACACTCTTGAAGAAATAAGAGATAGCTACGTCAAAGGAGCCGATATAATACTCACCGAAGGCTTTAAGGTTAACTCTTTCCCAAAGATTGAGATTCACCGGTCGGCGCTTCAGCGCCCGCTCTTATACCAAAAAGAAGATAACCTGCTGGCTGTCGCATCAGACGAAAAACTTAACACCGATGTCCCATGTATCAATATCAACGATGCCAAGAGCATTGCTGGTTTAATTGAGAATAAGTTTCTCAAAAAAAGCCGCCTGTAAAGGCGCTTTAATTCATCGGCTGAAATGGATTAAAGCGCGGAAATTTTTTTACAAATTTTTCTGGCTTTTTTCTGCAGTTTGTCGACCTGTTCACGAACATGCAAAACCAATTTGTCATAAGATTTCGAATCATAGGAAGAGGTAGAAATTAAATCGCCAACAGTGATAACGACAGGACCCTTTCTGCGAAAAATAAACCCGGGTGGCAAAATATCACCGGTACCCGCGATAGCTACGGGAAGGATAGGCAGTTTCGCCTTCATCGCCAGGGCAAATCCGCCTCGCTTGAAAGGAAGCAGATTGCCGTCACGTGACCTGTGCCCTTCCGGAAAAATGAAAAAATATTTGTCTTCACTTTTAATTTTCGCAATGGTTTTTTCAATATTTTTCAGCGCCTTGCTACCTTTTGCGCGATTGATAAAAACCTGATCGGTGGCCCACAGCGCTTGACCAAAAAGAGGGAAATAGGCAAGCGTGTGTTTGGCAAAAAACCTGAGCGGCGATTTTTCTGTGAGATAAGTCATCACCAACGGATCCAATTGGCTTTCATGATTGGCCATAAAAACGGCACTATGAATCTTTTCCAGTTTCTCCCGCCCGTAAATAACCACTCTGGTCACTCCACCGCTTTTCAAAAGCCCCTTAGCCCAGTATCTGGCTACCGTCCACCAGATCATGCCTCGCTGGTCGCCTGATAAAGCTGCAAGGAGACAAACAATGCTCAATATCGGCGTTATTATAAAGGTATACAGATTGCTAAAAACAGACCGCCAAAACATTTTACTCTTTAATTTTTAAATTTTCTTGAAGGTATTTTTTAAGGTCCACGTAATTTTTAGTCATATTGACCGCATTGCCGTGGCGGCGGTCAATATCTTTCAAGCTTCGCGGTACATCAACAGTTAAACCCAGCAGCTTTTGAATTTCCTCCGGAAATTTGGCCGGATGCGCCGTTTCCAGACAAACGGATAATTTTTTATCAGCGTTTTTCTCCCGATAAGATTTCAAACCAGCCCAGCCGACGGCGCCGTGCTGCTCCAAAATCACTTTGTAGCTTTCGTATATTTCTATCATGGTTTCTCTGGTCAGCCTTTCGGAAATACTGACAGAATAAATATGCTTGCGCATTTTTTCCAGGTCAGGATAACGATGCACATTGCCCGAACGGTCAACAGTGCCTCCATACAATTCAAAGAAACGCGCCAGATTGCTCGGATGGCCGACATTCATGGCGTTGGAAATGCAGGCCCGCGACGGCGAGACTTTCTTGTATTTTCCTGTTTCCAGAAAAACCGGGAATTCATCGTTTTCGTTAGTAGGCATAACAAGCTTGGCTACCGGAAGTCCCATGCGGCGGGCAAATTCACAGCCGAGAGCGTTGCCGAAATTTCCGGACGGCACGGAAAAAATAATTTCCTCACCACCTTGGGCGAGCTGCGCGTACGCATAAACATAATAAACAATTTGCGGCAGGATACGACCGAAATTTATCGAATTGGCGGAAGATAAATTGAACCGCTTCATCTCTTTATCGGCAAAAGCCTGCTTGACCAGATTCTGGCAATCATCGAATTTCCCGTCAACAGACAGAGCTCTGACATTTTTCCCGATGGTATCGAGCTGCTTCTTCTGGCGCGGACTTACTTCTTTTTCCGGATAAAGAATAATTACATCTATTCCCGCCACTCCTTTAAAGGCTTCTCCCACAGCGCTGCCGGTATCTCCGGAAGTGGCAACCAAAATATTTATACGCTCTCCCTGCGGGCGACAATGACTCATCAACCTGGCCATCATGCGCGCGGCAAAATCCTTAAACGAAGCGGTCGGCCCCTGATCCAGACGCATCAGATATACGCGGGGACACACTCCCTCCAGCGGCACGGGAAAATTATAAGCGTCACGCACTACATTTTCTAATATTTCCGCAGAAAATTCATCGGACAAAAATGCCCGCGCCACAAGCAGTGCCATCTTCCAGTAAGGCTCGCCTTTTAATTTTTGAATATCCGCCAGTGAAAGCCGCGGGATGGAATCGGGCATGAACAAACCTTCATCAGGCGCCTGGCCGGCAAGCAGAGCTTCCTTAAAAGAAACGCTGCCCCGGAAAGGCGATATCCCCGCGACATTTTCCAGATTACGGTTTGTGCTGTAGTAGCGTATAGACATTAAATCCGCCTTTTCACTAAAATTTCCTTCTTTTAAACTTATTGCATTAAATAAATCAACAAAAAATCCGGTTTTTATGCTTTAAAAACTCCTTTGATTACTTATAAATTAATTTGGAATATATATCCTTATATGTTAAAAAAGATAAAGCCAAAATGTTCAATCATATTGACAGGGTTTTGAAATGAACGAAAAAAAGAATTTACGTTTGACCGAAACTGTGCAGGGCGCGGGCTGAGCCTGCAAGATAGGTCCGGGTGACCTTGCCGAAATACTGCGCGATTTGCCGCTGATTTCCGATCCGAATTTACTGACTGGATTTGAACACGCGGAAGACGCGGGAGTGTATAAACTCTCTGCTGATCTGGCGCTGGTGCAGACCGTTGATTTTTTCACGCCGATTGTGGACGATCCCTTCACCTTCGGCCAAATCGCTGTGACCAATGCGCTCAACGATGTTTACGCCATGGGCGGCAAGCCAATCACCGCGATGAATATCGTCTGTTTCCCCATTAAAACCATGGACAAAAACATTTTGCGCGAGGTTTTACGCGGCGGCCTCGATAAAATGCGCGAGGCGGAAGTACTACTCGTCGGCGGGCATAGCGTGGAGGACAACGAATTAAAATACGGTCTGGCCGTCACCGGTGTCATTCATCCGGATAAAGTTTTATTCAATCATGGCGCGAAAGTCGGAGACTGCCTCATTTTGACCAAACCGCTGGGCACGGGAATTGTGAGCACGGCAATAAAAGCCGGGGAGGCAAATCCAGATTTAATGAAGATGGCGACTTCCTGCATGACGCGACTCAACAAAGAGGCGGCCCAGATAATAACTTCCGAAAACGATATTGGTTCCTGCACCGATATTACCGGTTTCGGTCTCTTAGGGCATGCCTGTGAAATGATTGAAGGAGAAAATGTCGGTTTGCGAATAAATTCCACCGCTGTACCTGTTTTCAGCGGTGTGCGCCAACTGGTAGAAGCAGACTTTGTTCCCGGCGGTCTCTACCGTAATAAAAAATTCCGAATAAATCAGGTTAAGAAAGAAAACTCTTGTCCGGATTGGCTTTTTGATGTTCTTTTCGATCCGCAAACCGCCGGAGGTTTGTTCGTAAGTTTGCCGGCCAACAAGGGGAAAACCCTGATTAAAAAATTGCATAAGGCCGGAATAACTGATGCCGCCATTGTCGGTGAAGTTGTCGCTCAGCATCCGGGCAAGATTTTTGTAAACTAAATCACCTGCCCGGTTATTGCGCCGAAAAAGCATGAAAATACAATCCATAGAAATAAAAAAAGAAACCGAACAAAATCTAAAAAAAATAATGGAGGCGGTTCGCCCGAATGATTCTATGGCTTTTGTAATGTACGGAAGCCCTGACCCTGACGCCATTGCCTCCACCATGTCACTGCACCGGATTATTCAAAAAACAAAGGGGCTGGTCAAACACGCATTTATCTCCACAGAAGCATTGTCCCGGCAACAAAACATTGAATTGGCGTCAGCCATGCGTCTGAACATTCAATTAATTAATAATGTTGATTTAAACACTTTCCGCCTCATCGCGCTTTTTGATGCCCAGCCGTCTTTTTTCAAAAATAATCTGCCGTCAATCAATCCGCAAATGGTCTTCGACCATCATCCTCGTGAAGGCCAGTGGCAGGCAGATTTTGAAGACATCAGGCCTGACTATGGAGCGTTATCCAGTGTGATGACTGAATATTTACTTTATTCCCGCGTGCAGATTCCCCGGAATCTGCATACCGCCCTTATGTACGGTATCAAAACAGACACGGGCAATTTTAACCGAGACACCATTTTTGAAGACATCAGCGCTTACACGTATCATTCAAAACGGGCCAACATACAATTAATTCAGCGCATTGAACTAAATCAGACACCTAAACGCTTTCTGAAATATTTCGACCACGCTTACCGTCACACAAAAATTTTTCACAGCGGGTGCATTTGCTATCTGGGCGTGACGGAAAGCGCTGACGCCTGTGTTCAGGTTGCGGATTTTTACGTGCGCTTAATTGGCGTTAATTATGTTGTCGTTGCCGGAATTGTCGGCGGCAAACTAATTGTTATTTTTCGCGGCGATGGTTACCGCAGAGACTGTGGGACACTGGCGGAAACGGCGTTTGGAGATTTGGGAAGCGGCGGCGGCCACAAAAGCGCCGCGCGCATGGAAATCACTCTGGAAACATTGCGGCAAAAGCTTAACGGTGATTTATCGCAAAAAGCCATTGACCGGTTTCTATTGATGAGTTTAAAAAGAAAACACGCGCGTACTTTTTTAAAGAATAACGCCCAAAAGGTTCAGTGATGAGGTTTAAAGGCTTCAGAAAAGAAATAACCAAAGGACGCTATCTTAATCCCTTTAAAAATTTTGAAGAAAAAGAAATACTTATCGAAGTGCGCCATGATGAAATTACAGGCGTTGCTGCCCGCATACTGCCCTACCGCGTCCGCTCCGCGCATAAACCGGATATCAGCGCTTATCTGGAAAAATCCCCGAAATCGTTGTGCCCTTTTTGTTCGCCTCTCTTTGAAAAAATAACTCCAAAATTTACGCCGAATATCATTCCCGAAGGCAAGTTCCATCGCGGTGATGCCTGGCTTTTTCCTAACGCTTTTCCCTATGACGCCAACAACACCGTAGCCATTTTGTCGTCACGGCATTTCATACCGCTGGATGAACTGACACCCCAAACCATGAAACCCGCTTTTGACGTTTGTCGCGACTATTTTCACCGACTGGTTGAAATGAATTTCGGTTATAAATACTGTTCCATAAATTGGAATTACATGCCGCCCGCCGGAGGTGGCCTGATACATCCACACCTGCAAACCATTGCCGGTCATAAACCGACCAATTTTATGCAGCAGATCATCTTCAGCGCGCAAAATTACGCGGCAGCCGAAAACGGCGAAAACCTGTGGCACGATTTAATTGCTATGGAAAAAGACGCCGGGGAAAGATTTATTGCCCATACAGGCGCCCTAAGCTGGCTCACCAGTTTCGCGCCCAAAGGGATGGCCGGGGAAATCGATTTTTATTTTCACGAAAAAACTTCGTTTTTTGACTTGACGGAAGCCAATTTTGAAGAACTTCTTTCCGGCCTGGCCAGGGTCTTCGGCTATCTGTATGTAAACAACTTCATCAGTTTCAACATGTCGCTTTTTGCCCCGATGATCAGCAACCGCTATTTATGGGTGCAGGGAAAAATTACGCCCCGCTTTGAAATTAACCCGATAGGCACAAGCGACTTGAATTATTTTGAAAAACTACACAATGAAATAATTTGCCCGGTTATACCGGAAGACCTGTGTCGAGAACTCCAGCTTTATTTTAAAGGATAATTACTCTTTACCGGTTTTTGCGCTGTCGGCTTTAACCGCTTCATTTACGGACTTCTCGGTAGCCTCTCTTTCTTTTGTTTTTGACGGTCGTGGCTTTTTACCGGCGTAATCCGTCGCGTACCATCCCGTGCCCTTAAGAGTAAAAGAAGTCATCGACATCAGCTTATTGACTTTTCCTCTACAGAATTTACAGCTTTTTAAATCAGGGTCGTTTATCCCCTGGAAAGACTCAAATTGCCTGCCGCACTTTTGGCATTTGTATTCATAAATAGGCATTATTAAAACCTCCCACAACTATATGTATCGATAATTTTAAAATTATTGCTGAAGCACTCTAAAACTATATCTATGTTCTGATGATTTACCGCCTGTAATGTATTTTTTGTTAAGTTGTGCACGATGTTTTCTTCTCTCTCCTTTTCTTCACGGGAAGCATCAAAATCAGCTTCGCCACTGCCGAAACGAAAAACATGAATCAGCTCATGTACGGCAATATACAACATCAGCGGACTGAGCCTGACAAAAGGATTTGCTCTTTGCACTGCATCGAGGATTACATCATCCTGAAGACACACGCGATAAAAATCAAAGGTTTCCGTCCCACTTTCGGCCGTACTCTGGGGCCTTTCATATGAATATTTGCACAAATGAGCAAACGCGCCGTCTTTTATCTCGTGTTCATCCAAATAAGCAAGCGTTTTTACGTCATACTTGTTTTTTTTGAACTCATGGTCCTCCAGCCTGAAATAGTCCGATACAAGCTTTTCGGCATCCGTAAAAGCTTTGGTTGCCAGCGGCAATTGAGATTCGCTAAAAAATCTCGCCATAAAAACACCTGTTTTTCGTCCAAGGTTTGCAACTAATATATACATTTGAATTATCATGTCAAGCCTGGTCACTGTGCGAACAAAACCAAATTTAAATTGACAATTTAAGCACTTAAGGCTTATATGTTTCCGAAATAATAAATAATATTACGGGGCAAACATGGCCAAAAAAACAAAGGCTTCAAAAAAAGTGTCCAAAATCCGTGTGGGAGTTTTATACGGTGGCCGTTCCGGTGAGCATGATGTCTCTTTATGTTCCGCCGCGTCCGTCGTGGAGGCGCTAGATAAAAACAAATACAAAGTGACAGCTATCGGCATCGACTGCGGAGGCAAATGGCATGTGCAGGAAAAGCCGCAAATTACCCCGCACAAAGATTTCGGCAAAGTGCTTGCCCTGAAAAAGAAAGGCAAGTGGCTGGTCAATCACTTTCAGCAAAACAATCAACTGCATTTGTATAACCTGACAAATAAAAACAAAAAAGTAATTATTGATGTTGTATTCCCTGTTTTGCACGGCACTTTCGGCGAGGACGGCACACTGCAGGGCCTGCTGGAGCTGGCAATGGTGCCTTACGTGGGCGCGGATGTTGTCGGCTCGTCCGTAGGAATGGATAAGGATGTGGCCAAAAGACTACTCCGGGAGGCGGGCATCCCCGTTGTTTCTTCAGTGACAATAAATAAACGACAATGGAAAGCTGACGCACAAAATATAATTCAAAACGTGGTAGATAAACTTGGTCTGCCTTTGTTTGTTAAACCTGTCTGCACCGGCTCTTCCGTGGGCGTAAAAAAAGTAAAGCAAAAAGAAAATCTTGCCAAGTCGGTTAATTTCGCTTTTCAGTTCGACACGCGCGTAATGATTGAAAAAGCAATTAACTGCCGCGAAATCGAATGCGCGGTGCTGGGAAACGAAAATCCTGCCGCGTCGGTGCTGGGTGAAATAATTCCCAAGCATGAATTTTATTCTTACGAAGCCAAATATATTGACCCCAACGGTGCGGCGCTGATCATTCCCGCGCCGGTTGATTCAAATCTTTCCGAGAAAATTCGCAAAACAGCCGTTCAAGGCTACACGGCGCTGGGTTGTTCCGGCATGGCACGGGTTGATTTCTTTCTGGATAAAGATACCGGCGAATTTTATTTAAACGAAATTAACACCATCCCCGGCTTTACCAGCATCAGCATGTATCCCAAACTCTGGGAAGCCACCGGCATTAAATACAGCAAACTTCTGGATAAACTGATTGAACTGGCAATAGAGAGGCATAAAAAGAAATTGGAAATTAAGACAGCGAAACCTTAATAATTAATTTAACCAATCTTTTGATATCTTAAAAATACAAAGGAAAGTAACATGAATTATTATATTGATTTATTTTCCCCTGAAACAGCCACCGCATTTTCAAAATCAACCCGAAATATAAGTGGTTTTAGAATTTCAAGAAAAACTTACGTAGAAAACCAAAAAATCGGACCTGGCGATAAATTCATCTGCTATTGTACGAGAATTCAAAGATTTGTTGGCATTATAGAAGTTTTGTCCCCCTATTTCATTGACAGTAAACCAATTTTCACAGAAGTAGATGACCCCTTTGTGCTAAGATTTAATGTAAAAAGTATTGTTTGGCTGCCTTTAGAAAAATCGATACCAATACATGAAAATATAATTTGGAATAATCTTTCTTTTACAAAAAACCTCTCAAAGGATAGCAATCAATGGACATATATGGTTTTTTCAAGTCCTCGATTATGGCCAACAAAAGATTGTGAATTTTTAGAACAAAAATTAATTGAACAAAATAAAATTCAAAAAGATTATCCTTTTTCAGAAAATGATGAGAAAAAATTAAAATTTACTAAAATAAGAGTGAACAATAAAAAAGAAACAACTGTGACAGTTCCGGAAAATGAAGAAGATAATAGTATAGAAAAAAATATTCAAGATCACAGGGCTTCGATTAAAATCCAAGCTCGTCTTTCAGAAATAGGAGAAAAATTAGGATATAAAATTTGGATTCCGAGACCAGATAGAAACAGGATTTTAAAATTGTGGGAACCAAAAAATGAATCATTACTAGAAGAATTGCCTCTTGTTTTCGATGATACAACATTAAAAACAATACGCAATATTGATGTTCTTTGGATTAGGAAAAGAGCTATTGTTCGTGCTTTTGAGGTTGAAGATACAACTTCAATTTATTCTGGAATACTGAGAATGGCTGATTTGTTATCCCTGCAACCTATGTTAGATATCAAAATACACATTGTTGCACCTACTGAACGCAGAGACGCGGTTTTTCAGCAACTTACTCGACCTGTTTTTGCCGTTATGGAAAAAGGACCTTTGGCAGAACTATGCTCATATATATCTTATGACTCAGTACAAGAATTATCTAAAGAAAAAAGGCTTGAGCATATGACAGACACAATTCTAGATGAATATTCAGAATTCGCTAATGATTAAAATTCGCAACATAATTTCAGGAGGCAAAACTATGAAACGACCCGCATCATTAGTCGCAGCTATTTTGTTTTTTTTAATGGCTATTGCTCAGTTGTGCCGCTTCTTTTTACAGATTCATGTAGTCGCCGGAGAGTTAACCGTCCCCCTCTGGCCCAGCGCACTTGCTGCCGTAGCGCTGGTATTGCTGGGCATCTGGCTCCTAGTTGAAAGAAGCAAATAATAGTCAAAAAACAGATTCATTCTTTTGCCATCGCGTGGATTTTTCCCTCGGCAGACGACGTGACAATCCCTGTTAATGAATTGGCGATAATTGACTTTCAACGCTCTCGCCGCAAAAAAACATTGAAAACAAAATACTTACAACAGAAATAGCCATTTAACGACTTTCCGGTTTCTTCAGGCCTTTCGGGATTTCTCTTGTTTTTTTCATCCATTATTCCATTGACTCTCAAAATTGTTTACTTTATAGTGCCGCGACTTATGCAGGAAGAAATATTGACCACATACTCATTTGACCCACGCGTGCTTCTTATCATTTTGACGGGAGTAGCGATTATCCTTGCCGTCATTATGAATCTGATTCTGTTGTTCCGCAAAACTTATCCGGGCTTTAGCCTGTGGACGATGGGAATCACTGCTTTCGCCCTGGGATGGAATTTAATTTTGCTGCGTGATGTTTTCCCGGATATCTTCACCATTGTGCTGGCCAATATGTTGTTTTTAACCGCCGCCATGAGCTTTTTAGATGGCATAAGAATCTTTCGCGGCAAAAGAACACGCAAAATCATCTTCATCGCCATCATTTTTTTATATACCATATTTCAATCATATTTTACTTTCGCCGATTACAATACAAGCGCGCGCATTATTCTGGTTTCGTTTATTTCGGCGATAATATGCGGCTTTATCGTTTTTGAACTTCTGTCAAATATACCGGCCGATTTACGCATTACCTCTTACCTCACGGCGGGTGTATTCATCCTTTACAGCACATTCATGCTGATCCGGGGCATTCTTACCACATTGCATCCTTCTCCTCAGAACTTTCTGGAACCAAACATTATTACCGCAATAACCCTTCTATTGAACTTATTCTTTATTATTGCTGTTACTTTCTCTTTCATTATGACAAATAACATACGTATGGAAGCTGAGCTGCGGGGCACAATGACACAATTGCAAAAAATGGCTACAACCGACCCGCTCACCGGCATTCCCAATTACCGCTTTTTCTTTCAGGCAGGAGAGCAGGAAATGAGGCGCGTCCGCCGTTATAAAAATCATCTGTCCGTTCTTATGCTGGATATTGACCATTTCAAAAAAATCAATGACAAATATGGTCATGCCGTTGGCGATACAGTACTGGCAACATTTGCGAACGTCTGTAAAAAGTGCCTGCGCGATATAGATATTTTCGGCCGCCTGGGCGGAGAAGAATTTGCCGTTATTTCCCCGCAAACCGACATTAATGGCGCAAAAATACTGGCAGAAAGGTTGCGCACGAACATAGAGCAAACAGAAATAAAAACAGAAAAGGGAAATGTTAGAATAACTGTCAGTATCGGGGCCACGGAACTTTTGTCTCAGGAAAACGACTTCGAATCCGTGCTTAAGCGCGCAGATGATGCCATGTATGAAGCAAAAAGAAAAGGCCGTAACCGGGTTGTGGCTCTATAATAGCGACCGGTTAGACATCCCAGGTAAAAATCACGCCGCTGGTGGGAAATACCCACTCCTTGTCGGATACTTTAACGCTGACAAATTTTCCTTTATCTGAAGTTATCATCGGCGCAGGATTTCTTCCGGAAAAAAAACTTTCCTCCCTCACATTTTTCAATTTCGCTTTTCGGTAATCAAAATTAATTTCTACGCCGCGCGTCGGATAAACAAGATACACCGGGAATATTTTGTTTTGTTTCGTCTGCTTTGTGGTGATTTCAATTTCGATTTCGGCTTCTTTGTTCATCTTATTTTTCAAAAAATCGGCACCGCACCATACTTCATAACCACGCGCGGTTTTTTCCGTTTTGATAACTGCAACCGAACGTTTGTCTATCCGGACTCTGTCCACCGTGAAATCGCGCGCCAAATTAGCGCCTTTTGCCGCGCCCAGAAGCCAACGGTATTCACATCGCGGATCTCCAAACAACGCGGCCAACTGCTTGTTGTCTGACGCACAGCCAATCATAAAAACATCATTCCTGATTATCTTTTTAAAACTGATGCGCGTGTTGACACGAAAATTGCTCCGGCCGTTGACCTTCGATTTCGGCATCTGCGCGATGCGGATATTGTAGCGAAAAGACGAACGCAGTTCGAGCTGACGGTCTTCTTTGCCGAAGAGCGTTTCAAACATTTCATAGTAAATCGCGTTTCCCAGCTCTTCATTGCACGCGCGCGTCTGCATACAATGGCGAATGATGTTATCGATGCGGGAAATGGATTTTTCCTCATCCGGAATGAATATCCGGCGCAGTCGCGGTTCAAATGTGTCGCTTTTCCCCCTCCGCAAGAATATCCGCGGCGCCCTTTTGCCTAAAGCGCAAAGAACTTCGTAACTGATTGTCTTTGCTTTTTGGGAAATTTCATTGGCGCTGATATATTCCTTGCCCTGTCTGCCAAGAAGAACAACTTCATCGCCCACTTTACATCCGGGAATCCGGCTTACATCAATCGTGCACAAATCCATAGAAATCCTGCCGACGATGGGCGCGCGCCGGCCGCGAATCAAAGCTTCGCCCCGGTTGGAAAGGATAAAAGCATAACCGTCGCCGTAACCCACCGGAATCGTCGCGATGCGCGTGGGTTTTTGGGTGACATATGTGCCGTTATAACCGATACCGTAGCCGGCGGGAAAATCCTTAATCAAAACTACACTGGTTTTAAAAGACATCACCGGCAGAAGATTTGCTTTCGCCTTCGTTTCGTCCGATGGATAAATGCCGTAGGTCATCAATCCCGGGCGCACTAAATTCAATTTAAACCCGGGATAATTCAGCACTGCGCCGCTGTTTCCAAGATGCTTTAAAGGAATGTTTACGCCCAGAAGTTGCAACTCTGCCAGCAAATCAGAAAACAGGCGCCATTGTTTATCGTTGGAAGGAATCATCATCTCGCTCGAGGCCAGATGACTGAAAATTCCTTCCAGCTTTATGTTGGGGAGGTTGGATATTTTTCTGACCAGTTCAAGCGCTTCGCTGTGCATCGTCCCACCTCGCCCCATACCCGTATCCACTTCAACATGCGCGGAAAGTTTGCGCCCGGATTTTTCCAGCGCTCTCTGTAATTTTTTGGCAAAGGATATGTCGGAAATGGAAGCGGTCAAATTATATTTTATGATATCGGAGATTTCCGCTTCTGTGGATGGCCCTAAAATCACTATGGGAGACTCAATCCCGCCGACACGCAGCTGAATGCCTTCGTCGGCATTGGCAACGCCCAGCAGTTTCGCCCCGTTTTTCAAAGCCGCTTGCGATATTTCTATCGCGCCATGCCCGTAAGCATCGGCTTTCACTGCCGGCATAAAACCGACACCCGGCCCCACAAGTCTTTTTATTTCTCGAAGGTTCGCGATAAAATTGTCCAGGTCAACTTCCACCCAGCTGCGGTATTTCTGCTCTTTCTTTAGAGGCATGAAACAATTATCCTTTTATCCCTTTTTTATTTTGTCCTCATTGTAAAAACGCCGTTCCAGGGCTGAACGAGCGGCTCTGTTTTCAGTTTTTCACACCGTTCTATATAAACGCGTGATGGTCCGTCTTCCGGCCATGCCGTCAAAACCTTCTGAAAGCACGCGATGGCCTCATCCCACCTGCCTTCACGGTACAAAGAAAGACCGGTATGAAAAGCAAGCAGCAAATCTCCCCACCTGTTTTCGTCCTTTTTTTCTCCCAATAGCTCATAAATCTTTACCGGTTTTTGTTTGCCTTTCACCTGTACCCAATCCAGTTCGCGACAAGTCACTATATCGGAAACAGCTTTATAAGTAAATTCACTGATAATAATATTAGTCCCATATTCTTTATTGACACCTTCCAGGCGCGAACCGAGATTCACTATATCCCCCATCACCGTATAATCAAAACGCATTTCCGAACCCATGTTCCCCACCACCATATCGCCGGTACTGATGCCGATGCCGATATCCAGCGCGGGGCGATTTTCTTCCCGCCATTTATCCTGCAGTTTACGCAATTCATCCATCATCGCCAGAGCCGTAAGACAGGCTCTTTTCGCGTGATCCGGCTGATAGAGCGGCGCGCCATAGACAGCCATAATGGCATCACCCATATATTTATCCAGCAGGCCGTCATATCGAAAAACAATATTGGTCATGACGGTAAGATATTCGTTGAGCAAAGCAACCAGTTCTTCGGGAGTCAGTTTTTCTGAAATAGTCGTAAAATCGCGAATATCGGAAAACAAAACAGTCAATTCCTTTTTGTCCCCGCCCAGCTTGAGCTTTGCCGGGTCTTTGAGTATTTCATCAATGACAGAAGCGGTAAGATAGTATTGAAAAGCGTCCTTTATTTTTTTCTTTTCCCTCTCTTCGCTGATGTAACGGAAAACGGTTATCCCCAGATAAACAGCCAGCATCGTTAGAACCGGATAAATCAGGTTCAGCCAAACATTAAAGTATGCAAATATAAAAACATTTGCCACCACAAACGCCACTAATAAAAGAAACGTAGCAATGATGCCGGATACCGCGCGCAGGCGGGGAACAATAAAACCGGCAACCAGTCCCAGAAGAATTATCGCACAAATATCAATGAATTTTATCCATCCCGAATGAATCAAAAAATCTCTATGCAAAATGTTATCAATCACGGTGGCGTGAATTTCCACCCCCGGATAGACAGGGCCGAAGGGTGTAACGCGCAAATCATAGATACCAACTGCTGTTGCTCCAACCAGCACTATTTTATCGCGGAAAGACTCCGACGGAATCTTGCCCTCGATAATATCCGCGATTGAATAATGAGGAAATGTCTTCGCCGGCCCCCGATAATTAATCAACAACCTTCCCGCTTCATCAGTGGGTATTTTAATATTGCCGATTCTCACGCTGTCCACGCCATGTTCATGTAAACTCAAGGCAAGAGGCGGCCAACCGAGATACTGTTGCAGAAGAGAAACGGCAAGCGACACATAATAATCACCGCGACATTTAATAACCAAAGGCAACCAGCGCATCACCCCGTCGCTATCGGCGATAATGTTGAAATAACCGCTGTTAGCAGCGGTTTGCGACAGGATTTTTAAATTCGTCTCCGGTGCGTAAGCGCGAATCAGGGCATCCTCGCCGGCATCTTTTCGTGGCGCATTAATTAATTGATAGCGCGAATTGCTGATTAATTTAGATTTTTCCAAAATATCCTTTTCCGATAAATGTTCGACATCCTTTCGCGATAGATGAAAAAAGTAACCAAGGGTGATATTCTTCGCACGGCCTATGGAATGAGCCAAAAGCGCATCCGCATCACCGACGGCTTTCTTTTGGTCGAGGAGATAAATTATGTTTTCATCTTTAATTCCACTTTTTTTAATTTCATGAATCATATTATCGATAGTTTGCAGATGGGCGCTTTCGTCCGGCTCGGAAAAAACAACATCGAAACCAATCGCTTTGGCGCCTGCCGCCGTCAGCATATTTACCAACTGCGCCATGGTCGCTCTTGACCATGGCCAGCGACCAAGTTTGCTGAGACTTTTTTCATCGATAACTGCAATAACTGTTTCGCTGCCCGGTAATTGCGTTCCCCTTGAGGCAATACGCAAATCTAAAGACTTCAGCTCCATGAAACGAAGAAAGCGAAAATCGAGGGAAAAAAGCAAAAGAACAATTAAAATCACAAGAAAAGTTATTTTCACCGGCGTTAATTGAAGCCGTTTCTTCAAGCGTTCTTTCATGGATTATGTTCCTGACTTAACAGCAAAATCATACCAGACCAAAAATGAAAGTCAAGCTGCCAATACATTAAAAAAACTATAAAAAATATCATTATATGCTTGAAAGATGCTACCTTTTAAATTAGAATCAAACAAACTTATTTAAAGCCTTCAGGAGGTAGCGCAAATGTCCAGAGCAAAGAAGGGAGATATTCTGTACTGCGAAGTATGCGGGCTTGAGGTAATCGTGGAAGAAGAATGTGGCTGCGCAAACGTAGGCGTTATATGTTGCGAAGAGCCGATGATTAACAAAGGTCCGGCACCGCCAAAGAAAAAACCGGCGGTTAAAAAAAACGCCCCCAAGAAATCAGTGAAAAAAACAGCGGCGAAAAAGAAACCGGCCAAGAAAAAAAAGCGCTAGTGTGCATTTAAAAAACCATGCACACAGTTGCGCAAAAATTAATTTGAATACGGTTTTAAACAATTTTCAGACGTAAAGCGTCAGCAATTATGTGCGGAAAATTTGTGTTCATAAGTAACCTGAAACAAATCGCCGATGAATTCAATTTGTCTGAAATCACCCCTGTTCCTCTTCCACACGGAGACGTTCACCCCGGACAAAAATGTTCTTGTGTAATTTCCGAAGGCCATACCACCCGTCTGATTCCCATGTTGTGGGGATCTACGCCGCATTGGCCGATAAAGACAACGACATCCAAACTGCTGATTAACGCCCGCGCGGAAACATTATCCGAAAAACCAACCTTCAAAGAATCTTTTCAGCGTCGCAGATGCCTAATTCCCGCCGATGGATTTTACGAATGGTCCAAAGACAAAAAACAGTTTTACTTTTATCCGCAAAGTCGGCGACCTTTTGGATTGGCGGCAATTTACGAATATTCTGCGGCAAAAAAAGAGGCTTCCTTCGTCATTATTACCACTGCTCCAAACAAACTAATCGAACCGATACACAACCGCATGCCGGTAATTATCCCTGGCGAAAAACAATCTTTGTGGCTCAATAATGCAAAATTTGAAAAATCGGCACTTACCTCCCTGTTCATTCCGTATCCGGAAAAGAAAATGGAAATGCGCGCAGGGGGCTATCAGCTACAATAGGCACAGCGGAAGCTTTATTTCAGACAACCGGTCCCCTTCATACAATACTTTTTCCAGAAAAAGGCCGGAAGGCGGCGCGGTAAAACGTGCCGGAAGTTCTGAATAGGCAGACACCATTTTTTCGATATCATGGCTGGACAGATTCCCCCGACCCGCTTCCACCGTTACCCCGACTATGCGGCGCACCATTTTCCAAAGAAAATGAGACGCCACAATCCTCAGAGCAATAATGTCTCCGAACTTCTTTAACTCAACCCTTTCAACGTTAACTCGCGTGGAAACACCCTTGTCCATTTTTTTATCGGCAAAAGAAATGAAATCATGAAATCCTTGAAAACGGTTTACGGTTTTCTCCATACGGGTAAAATCAAGCCGGTCTTTCACCCACCAAACATAGCGCTTGCCGAAAGCTGTACGCCTTCTGGCAATCAGGTAAAGATAGCTGCGGCCCAACGCGTGATGGCGCGCATGAAACCGCGGCGAAGCATTTTCCACGCGCAACACATTGATACTCGCGGGCAGGTTATCATTTAAGTTGATCCTCAACACGTCAGGATCAATTTTATTGGAGATTTCCAGATGGGCAACCTGGGCAAGCGCATGAACGCCGGCATCCGTTCTTCCCGCTCCTTGAATATCAACCGGCTGTCCGAAAAACCCGCCGGCGACGCTGATTAACGCTCCCTGGACGCTTTTGACGTTTTTTTGTGCCTGCCAACCACGGTAATTGGTGCCGTCGTATTCCAAAACTAATTTATATTTATACATATTAGTTACGGACTTTTCATGGAAGGTAGGAGCACATTCATTGCGGATATCCTGTCAAGTAAACACCCTTGCTGCTGGTCAATGTCGTCCGACTCACACCTGGGGTACAATGTCGTGATTACAGCCTGTCCGATAATTTTCTTGCTTTCGACTCCCCCTTCATCTTTTATTCTTACTCCCCAGATATTATGGAAAATAAGAGCGCGCCCGTTCTGCTCACCGATATACAACATAACATGGCCTCTGAACCACAAAAGACTCAAAAAAGGAATTCCATTTTCCAGAATAATTTTTTCTTTTTCTCCAGGGGTCAATCCATCCAGTTCGATATAATCGCCTACTTCCTTAACCTGATCCGCCGAGTGACGCGGCAACCAGATACCGAAGGGGGCAAAAAAATCTCTGGTCATCGCCGAACAATCACGGTTGCCGTATAAACCTCCCCAACCGTACGTTTCTCCCCTCAACTCGCTGACGATTTTGGCAGCATTATCGTAATTAAAACTAAGCGGTTTTACAGCGGAGTGCTGGCGTGAAACAAAACTTCTCTTAATTACCGCGTTACCTTCCTCATCAGCAACGGCAACGAGTATTTCCATGCCTTCCGGTGTCTCCCGAAGCAGAGGGAAAATATGCCCCAGAGACGCCTTTAAAATAAAATTACCCTTGGTATCCAGTATGGATGTCCGATTGACGGTAATTGCAACATAGCGGCTTGATTCCCATTGTTTAATGAAAGCGGCATCCACGCGCGCGCTGTCTTCAACCGGCATCCAGCCGAAAGCAAAACTCGTCTCCACAAGTGCCCAGGACTTGTCCGCGCTTATATGACACACAAAGATAGGAGTATTAGCCGCCACGGATGATCTTTGCAAATTATCAAAGGGCCATCCGGAACTATCACTATCCGGACTGTTAAAATGAACTCCCTGGGTCGGTAATGCACGGAGGTTGGTATTCCTCGTCATTATCGCGGGATACAGGGCATTGGGATAATTGTCTAATGAAGCGTTTTGCCTAAGGTTGTTTAGCCAAGCACTGGTGTGCTTTATTTTGTTTTCCCCGTACCCGAGATTCTTACTGAATCTTTTGAAATCGGCAAATACTCTTTCCGGTAAGGCGTGAAAAGGTTGTTTTTGATGCCACAGGGAAAAATGAATTATATTGTAGTCTTCATCCATCTGCCGCTGCATTTGCCCTGTTAAGAGATTTTCCACCTGTTCCGGCTTTTTATAACGAGAGGCACGATTCTGAGGCAGTTCTCCCAAATCTTTAGTCATTTCCGACCTCGGAAAACAACCGATCAGCACAAAAACAAATATAAAAATAAACACGTAATATTTTTTCATAAAAATTTCTTGATTTAATTGTACATACTTTTATAGTCTTTTTTCAAGCTCAGGGCAAGATTAAACAAACGTTAGATTATTTTAAACCGGTCTACAAATAATTTTGTGGAATATGGCTTCAAACATTGATATAAAATAAAGCCATTTCCGAGCCTAACGAAAGGAGTTCGTCCATGGCGAACAAAATATCTTTAAAGGATTTTACTTTTTTCAAAGATTTCAGCAATGAACAGGCAAATAAAATAGCGCTTCTGGGCAAGGAAGAAAAATACGCCGCCGGCACGTTGCTTTATCAAAAAGGGCATCCGGCCAGAAGCCTCTACCTAATAGAGGAAGGCAAAGTAGCGCTTTTTATGACCACGGAAATGGGGACAAATAAACCGCCCATGCAGGTTACGGTGGACATAATTACCAAAGGTGAAACAATGGGCTGGTCGGCCGTCGTGGAACCTTATATTTATACTCTTGCCGCCCGTTGTCTCGACGATACAAAGTTCATCTCCTTCGATGCTTTTCAGTTGCGTCAACTTATGGATGAAGATTGTGCGCTGGGATTTAAAATCATGCAGACGATAGCCAAGGTTATTTCCACACGTCTGACACATACGCGCATTATATTAGTAGGAGAAAGAGGCCTGTCTGCTTTGACTGACTATTAATTAGATATTTAAGGAGAAAAACATGGCTGGTAAAATTATCATTTATGGAAAATCGGGATGACCTTACACAGACAAAGCCCGGGCGGCTTTAGGCACAAGTGCCATTTACATCGATGTTAAAAGCAATCCGGACAAGCTCAACGAAATGTTAAACATATCCGATGGAAAGCGTCAGGTACCGGTAATTGTTGAGGACGGGAGAATAACCATCGGCTTTGGCGGCTCCTGAGGCGTGTAACGGCCGATCGGGAATCGGCAAAAATTAATAAGCGAGGTCAATATGAAAGATGCAAATCTGGATTCCATAATCGAAAAAGCCATCGCCAATGAGGAAGAAGCAAACCAGTTTTACCTTAAACTATCGCAGATTGTCACGGATAAATCAGCGAAAGATACGCTGATTTATCTGGCCGGCGAGGAGAAAAAACATAAAGAATATTTATTGCGTTATCGGCACGAAAGTTTTATTGCCAATGCCACCGGGGCAAGCGAAGCAACCAATTACAAAATTGCCGAATATCTTCAGTCGCCCGAAGTGAAAAGCGACATGGACAGCAAGGATGCATATCTCATCGCGGCGGAAAGAGAGCTCAACTCCTACAACTTTTACAAAGGGCTCGCCTCTCTTCATCCGGAGGGAGAAATAAAGAATATGCTGCTTAAAATGGCGTCTGAAGAACTCAAGCACAAGGAAAAGGTGGAATATCTATACGCCAACACGGCTTTCGTGCAGACTGACGGTGGATGATGATTTTCCGCCGTCTGATAAAAATAAAAGCTTCTGCCGGAAAGGCGGAAAAGAAGGAGTCGAAAATTGGAATATTTTGTACCGAAAAAGATTTTTTTCACAAAAGGAGTGGGCACGCACAAAGATGAGTTGCACTCCTTTGAGCGTGCCTTACGCAATGCCGGAATAGAGAAATGCAATATCGTCCAGGTCTCCAGCATTTTTCCGCCAGGTTGCAAGGTTATCTCCAAAACCCAAGGGCTGAAGTATTTAGTGCCCGGGGCAATAACTTATTGCGTCATGAGCCGTTGCTGCTCCAATGAACCGAAAAGGCTTTTGGCAGCGTCAGTCGGCTGCGCGATTCCCGCGGATAAATCATCTTACGGTTATATCAGCGAACATCACGCCTATGGCCAGACCGAGAAACAGACGGGCGACTACGCTGAAGACTTGGCCGCGGCGATGCTCGCCTCGACTTTGGGCATTGATTTCAACGTCGATGAAAGCTGGGATGAGAAAAAAGAAATATTTAAAATCAGCGGCAAAATAGTCCGCACATTGAACGTTACCCAATCAACCATTTGCCGAAACAATAACTACACGACAGTTATCGCCGCCGCGGTCTTTATTTTTTAGCGGCCGGTAAGACTTGGTATCTATAGCAGTGGATTTAACAGCAGACAACGTACCGCAGTTAAAAAGACAGGATGTCGGCGGAGCGGAGTTACCCTATCTCCATTATCAGGGTGACAACCGGACGATGCTGTTTGCGCATGCGACCGGTTTTTTGCCCTGGCTGTGGCATACGGTAGTAAAGGAATTTATACCTCAATACCAAGTTTGGGTTCCTTATATTTGCAATTATCGCGAGTGTAACCCGGAAGTGGGGGGCTTAAGCTGGGATATTATCGCCAAAGATTTATCCACCTTCTGCAGCAGACAAAACATTGAAAAGCCTCTGCTGATCGGCCACTCCATGGGCGGCACGGTTTTAACTATTGCCACGGCCGCCTACGGCGTTGAACCGGTCGGGCTGATTCTCATCGAGCCAATTTTTCTGCCGGAAAAAATTTATTCCATGAAACCTTCCGTTAAGGATCATCCGCTGGCCTCGAAATCCATAAAAAGAACCAATCACTGGAAAAACGAAGAAGACGCCTGGTCTTACCTGAAATCAAAAACGCTCTTCACCGACTGGGATGAAGATGTATTGCGCCTTTACATCCAATACGGCATGGAAAAACAGCCGGCTGGCGATTTAAAACTGGCCTGCGCTCCCGAAAATGAAGCGGCGATGTTTATGGGCGGCTGGAACAGAAATCCCTGGCCGCTTTTGGAAAAAATAACTTGTCCTGTTCTGGTGATAGAAGCGGGAAAAAGTGAAAACCGCGGTTTCATTGATCTAAAAAAAGCCGCGTCTCTATTCCCCCAAAGTACTTATAAATTAATTGAGGGCGTCGGGCATTTACTGCCCATGCAAAAACCTAAAGAGACGGTACAAATCATAAGAGACTTTCTCGTCCAGCTCTGAACTTACTCTTGCCCTCAGAAGCAGTATCTTAATTTTATACGGCAAGCAAATTTCAACAAAAAATTCCCTAAAATATAAAACGCCAGTTTTTCTGCAAAATCAAACCCTTCATTCATCTCTAAAAAATCAAGGATATAGACCAACTAGTCAATAATAAATACATATAAAACCTTATAAAATAATAACTTGACAAAATAACTGGCCGGTGATGCAATTATTTTCGACCAACTAGTCGAATAATAACAGGAGGGGCCATGCCGAAAATTGTCAACCGAGAAAAAAAACGCTCCGAAATCGCACAAAAAGCCATTGAAGTTCTGGCCAAGAGGGGATTTAAGGCGACGACCATTCAGGAAATAGCCAACGCCGCAGGATTGGGCAAGGGAACCATTTACCACTATTTCAAAACCAAAGAAGAGATTCTCCGGGCGGTATCCGAACAAATGTTTCGAGAAGCGGAAAGATCCCTAGGCGCCGCTCTGCTGAGAATCAATGAACCAATGGATAAGCTTGCCGCCCTGATTGAAGAGTCACTGCATATTACGGAAGACCTGGAACATCTCTTTATTATCTATTCCGAACTCTGGCTCATGACCGTCAGGGGCGAACATACCGGCGATTTCACCAACATGTTGAAGCGCATGCAAAATGACATGAAAAATCTTGTTGCCGGAATGATTAACGAAGGAAAAAATCAGGGCTTTTGGCCAAACGATATAGATATTGACGCTCTTGCCAGCTACCTGGCGTCTTCATTTGACGGAGTGTTTGCCCACTATATGATAGACAAAGAAAATTTCGAAATAAAAAGAGTGACAAAAGAATTTATAAAATTCCTTCTTAAACAGAGTGCGTCAAAAAATGACTGAGAACAAAATACTTTCAAAAAACGCTTCGCATACTGTTTTTCGCGTTCAGGAGCTGACCAAAACATATCAGATGGGGGAAGTGCAAGTACACGCGCTGCGCGGCGCGAACATGGAATTATACGAAGGTGAAATGGTTGTTTTGCTCGGACCTTCGGGAAGCGGGAAATCCACTCTGCTCAACATCCTGGGCGGATTGGATACAGCGACCAGCGGCCTTGTTACTTATCGTAATAAGGATTTAACAAAAGCAAACGAACAGGAATTGACTGAATACCGCCGTTTTCATGTTGGTTTTGTTTTTCAGTTTTACAATCTTATTTCCAGCCTTACTGCCAGAGAAAACGTGGCGGTGGTCACAGAAATATCTAAAAACCCGATGTCGCCTGATGACGCTCTGGCGCTGGTAGGACTGACGGAGAGAATGGAACATTTTCCCGCTCAGCTTTCCGGCGGCGAACAGCAGCGCGTGGCTATTGCCCGCGCCATCTCCAAAAATCCGCAGGTTCTGCTGTGCGATGAACCTACCGGCGCGCTGGATTCCGAGACAGGTGTTGTCGTCCTTGAAGCGCTGGAACGAATAAACCGTGAACTAGGCACCACGACAGCGATCATCACGCACAATGTGGATATCGCAGGCATGGCCAACCGCGTCATCCACTTAAGCAACGGTGTCATCACGGAAGTAACAATAAACAAAACAAAGAAGTCGCCCCACGAACTTCACTGGTAAAGAAATGAAAACACTGGATAGAAAACTTTGGCGTGATTTGTGGCACATAAGGGGGCAGGTTTTTGCCATCACATTGGTCGTGATGAGCGGCGTGGCCACTTTCATCATGTTTATCACCACTATGGATTCCCTGGAATACACAAGAACAAAATTTTACGGCGACTACAATTTCGCCGATGCTTTTGTTCACCTGAAGCGCGCCCCGGAAAGTCTGAAAGAAAAAATAAAAGATATAGAAGGCATCCGGCAGTTGGAAACGCGCGTGTCCGCTTACGTAAAACTAGACATCAGCGGTTTCAACGAGCCGGTTAACGCACGGGTCATATCGCTTCCGGAGGGGAGCAAACCTCTGCTAAATGGTATCTACATAAGAAAAGGATCGCTTCCCAACCCGGTTAAGGATAACGAGGTGGTAATAAACGAAAACTTCGCCCAAGCGCACAATCTGGATATAGGGAAGCAATTCGCGGCAATCATCAACGGCAAATGGAAAAAAATGACTATCTGCGGCATCGCCCTTTCGCCGGAATTCATACTGCTGATGAAACCCGAAGCGATGAGCCCGGATTTCAAACGCTATGGCGTTTTATGGATGAACCGTAAAGCCTTGAGTGAAGCCTACGATATGGACGGCGCCTTTAACAACGTCGTCCTGTCGCTGCAGCCGGGAGCAAATTTAAGTGATGTGCTGCGCGCCATCGACAATGTGGTGGGAAAATACGGCGGTTTCGGTGCTTACGGGCGCCAGGACCAGATATCCCACCGTCTTCTGACCGAGGAATTCAAACAGCTTAAAACAAGTTCCAAAATATTTCCCTCCATCTTTATTTTTGTTTCCGCATTTCTCCTGAATGTCGTGATGAGCAGAACAATCAACACCCAGCGCGAACAAATTGCCGCGCTCAAAGCCTTCGGTTACAGCAATTATGACATAGGCAATCACTACGCCAAGCTGGTTGTCCTGATTATAACCGCCGGTTTAATCAGCGGGATTGCCGCGGGTATCTGGTTCAGTCACCTTCTCGGCGACATTTACCTGAATGTTTACCGCTTCCCCTCCCTGGTTTACATTTTAAAACCGTGGGTAATCCTTGCTGCGATTTTCGTCAGCATCTTTTCCGCATTGGCCGGCACGATGCACACTCTGTGGAAAGCGGCGAAACAACCGCCCGCGGAAGCCATGCGCCCGGAACCGCCGGCGCAATACAAAGTATCGCTGATTGAAAAGACCGGGCTCGGCAACAAGCTCACACAACCTTCGAAAATCATCGTGAGAAACATTGAACGCAAACCGATACGCACTTTTCTTTCTGTCATCGGTATCGCTATCGCCTGCGGAACGATGATTGCCAGCGGATTTTTTAAAGACGCTGTTTATTACATGATTAATATCCAATTTGTCCTTTCCCAAAAAGAGGACATGAGCGTTTCTTTCATCGACCTTACATCGCGGCGCTCCCTCTATGAACTAAAACAGATGGAAGGAGTACATTATGTGGAAACATTCCGTATCGTTCCGGTTAAATTCATCAATGGACATCGTTCATATAAAACAGTAATCAAGGGAATGGAACCGGACAGCCGGCTGCAGTTTCTGCTGGACAAAAATCTCAAGGAAGTGTCCCTCCCCTCCTCCGGCCTGATGCTTACCGACCATCTGGCCACGATTCTGGATGTGCGCCCGGGCGACAAGCTGACAGTAGAGGTGCTGGAAGGTTCACGCTCCACGCGCGAAGTAACCGTTGCTGTTTTGATAAAACAATACCTGGGCGTCATGGGATACATGGATTTAACAACGCTCAACAAATTGATGAACACGGGTGACGCCGTCACCGGCGCTTACCTGACTTACGATTCCAAACATCAGGATAATCTTTTCCGCAAATTCATTAATATGCCGCGCGTGTCCGGGACAGTATTGAGAAACAACGAAGTAACCAACTTTTACGAAATTCAGGCCAAGGGAATGCTTTTCTTTACCTTTATCGCCACATTGATGGCCTGTTTCATTTCTTTCGGCGTTGTTTACAATAACGCCCGCATCGCTTTTTCGGAAAGAAGCAGGGAGCTCTCCAGCCTGCGTGTGCTGGGTTACACCCGGGGAGAAATCTCCTATATCTTGTTGGGAGAACTAGCGCTCATTACTTGCATCGCCATACCCCTCGGATTTATCATGGGATACTGGCTTTGCGCCTACATAGCGCATGCGCTGGCCTCAGACCTTTTCCGTGTGCCAGTGACGATATCGTCAAAAACCTTTTCTTTGGCCGCGCTGGTGATCTTGGCTTCCGCTTCTGTATCGGGTCTGATTGTGAGACATAAACTTGACCATCTTGACCTTGTTGAAGTATTAAAAACCAGGGAGTAAATAAATGAATAATCTCATGCGCAGAAAATTATTGATTGCCGGATTCATCCTGATTGTCATCCTGCTGATTGTTTACGGATTTCTTCCCAAAAGACAGGAAGTAGATCTGGTCAGTGTGCAGCGGGGAGATTTTCAGGTAACCATTGAAGAAGAAGGCCGCACCCGTCTCAAACAGCGCTTTACTGTTTCCGCTCCCACGGCTGGATACATGCGCCGCCCCGATTTCAAGGTGGGAGATACGATAAAAAAAGGACAAACCCTCGTTGTATTGGAGCCTCTGCGCTCGCAGACGCTTGACCCGCGCAGCCGCGTCCAGGCGCAATTAAGCGTTTCCGCCGCCCAGGCCGCCCTGGAAGCCGCTATAGAAAAGGAACGTGCAGCCGCGTCCGATGCCGAATACGTGGGGAAAAGACTCGAAAGAATATCCAATCTATTTTCCAAAGGCTACATTGCCAAAGACCAATTCGAGCAAACAGAGACTGAAGCGAAAAAGGCACGTGCCTACCATCTTTCGGCAAAAGCCGCGGTGGACATGGCGCGCGCAGACATGGAGAGGGCAAAAACAAATTTGCAAAATTTTGCCTCAGTTAAGACTACCGGCGAACATAATCTCGTTTATGTCCCCTCTCCGGTAAGCGGCTCCGTTTTCCGTCTTTATCGGGAAAGTGAGGGGGCGGTAAACGTCGGCGAGCCACTGATGGATATAGGAGACCAAAAGGATTTGGAAATTCGCGCGGAAGTGCTTTCTTCTGACGCTGTTAAAATCAAAAAGGGAACTCCCGTTTTACTAAAACGATGGGGGCAGGATGAAACGCTCAAAGGTATTGTGCGAGTTGTCGAACCGGCCGGTTTCACCAAAATATCAAGTCTCGGCGTGGAAGAGCAGAGAGTTCTGGTTATTGCCGACATCACTTCAGAGCAGGAAAAATGGCAGGCGCTGGGCGACGGCTATCGTCTGGAGGCACATTTTATCATCTGGGAAAATAAAAATGTTTTACAGATTCCCGCCAGCGCTCTCTTCCGGTTAGGAGACGATTGGGCTGCTTTTACGGTGGAAAAAGGAAAAGCCCGCCGGCGCATCGTCGAGGTCGGCCATCGCACCGGACTGGCGGTGGAAATCATCTCCGGCTTAAACGAAAATGATAAGATTATCGCCTACCCGGACGACTCCATCAGTGATAAAACAAGAATAAAACAAAAAAAATAATTGGGAAATTTATTATTTGTCAATTTTCGACCGGATGCGTTCCTGATATTCGATGATTTCGTTTCTCAAAATATCCAGATCGGCGATGCGATCTTCCAACCTTTTTAAGTGATTTTCCAACAATTCCAGCAACCTTTTGAGAACTTTTTCGTTGGATTTTTCAATTGTCCAGATGGCTTCTAGCTCCTGCATTTCCGAGAGAGTCAACCCCATAATTTTGAGACGTTTGATTAATTTCAGGCGGCGCAAATCAGCGTCTGTATAAACGCGGCGTCCTCCTTCCATACGTTTAATGGAGTTAAGCAAACCAATTTCTTCATAATAACGAATGGTGCGCTGGCTCATTTCCAGTTTCTTGGTCAATTCACCTATGGAGATAAATTCATGATTCATATGCCGGAATCATCTTTCCTGCCACACCGCACAATTCTGAAGCAATGGCTTTTAAAACTTGCCCGAAAAACTTTTCAATGACCGCGCCTTTTCCCCAAGTCTTTATCATGTCTTTCTTTCCGTCCACAGCACCATATATGCATAAAGAAATATTCTTGAAGCGCGAAATGATAAAACAAGCCGATCCAAACGGCGGGAGGGGTAAACATGCGAAAGGGTTAATCCACATCGCTGCTTTCCGATATCTCCGTTGGATCGGCCTGGTACAGGTTGATTCTTTTTGCGTCCCGAAATTGTTTTTCACTCTAAAATTATTCCCGTTCGTGTACACGTTCAACTCGCATATTTTGCTGCAAAAATTTCCTTCATCTTATATTTTTGAACCTTACCGCTGGCGGTCATCGGGAAACTATCCACAAACTCCCAGTATTTAGGAATTTTATGCCGGGCAATTTTACCTTTACAAAATTCAACCAACTCCTCCGCAGTGGCCTCTTGGCCGTTTTTTAGTTGAATTGCCGCCAACACCTGTTCGCCGTATTTCATATCCGGAATTCCTATGACCTGAACATTAATGACTTTAGGATGCTGATAAAGAAATTCTTCAATTTCCCGTGGATAAATATTTTCGCCACCCCGGATAATCATATCTTTAATTCTTCCCGTGACTTTAAAATACCCGTTTTCGTCCATTTTGCCCAGGTCACCGGTGTGCAGCCACCCTTCCTTATCTATTGCTTCCGCGGTTGCTTCCGGCATTTTATAATAACCCTTCATCACGCAATCGCTGCGGGTAACAATTTCCCCTTGTACACCGGGAGGCACGTCTTCTCTTGTTTCAGGATTGACAATTTTTCCTTCAATATCCGGCAAAAGCCTGCCCACAGTGGAAACGCGCAATTTCACCGGATCATCGCGGCGAGTCATAGTCATTACCGGCGCACTTTCCGTCTGGCCAAAAGCAATGACTATTTCTTCGCAATGCATTTTATCTCGGACCTGGTTCATTGTTTCCTCGGGGCATGGCGCTCCAGCCATAATACCAGTGCGAAGAGAGGTCAAATCATAGCGGTCAAAATCAGGATGATTGAGAATAGCTACAAACATTGTCGGCACACCGTTCACCGCCGTACACCGCTCGGCAGCTATGGCTGCAAGCGCCTTGAGGGGGTCAAAGAATTCCAGCACAACCATAGTAGATCCGTGATAAACACAATTCATCGTGCTCATTACGCAGCCGAAACAGTGGAAAAACGGCACCTGGATAAGGAGTTTATCCTTGTGAGTCATACCCATAACATCGCCGACCATCCGGGCGTTGTTGACCACATTGCGATGGGTAAGCATCACTCCTTTAGGAAAGCCGGTTGTTCCTGACGTATATTGCATATTGATGACATCGTTTTCATCAAGAGATTCTATACGCTCATCCAATTCTTTGTCAGAGATATTTTCTCCGCGTTTCACCATCTCTTCAAAATACATCATGCCGGTTATCCGCTCTCGTTTCCCGATGTAGACGACAGACTTCAAAAGCGGGAGTTTTGCTGATGTCAGGTTTTGCTGATTAGCCAAATCCAATTCCGGAACGACCCGTCGCACAGTTTCGTAGAAATTTACGTCACGGTAAGATTCCATGACAAACAAAACACCGGAATCTGATTGTTTAAGTATATATTCCAACTCATGTGATTGATAATTCGTGTTTACCGTTACCAAAACTCCGCCGACCATGCCCAAAGCAAACTGCAGATAAACCCACTCCGGAATATTCGTCGTCCATACGGACACATGGTCACCTCTTTTAACACCCAGTGCAATGAGCCCTTTGGCCACTTTTCTACATTGATCGTAGAATTGCTGATAATTAAAATGAACACCGGAATCGGGATGAATAAGGGCGTCGGTCAGCGGATAACGATGCGCCGCGTCCCTGATTACTTCGCCTATTGTTTTGTGGACAAAACCGGACATAAATCACCCTGCTTGTTCAACGGTTAACTATTTTTTATTTTGACGAAAAATACGGATTTTCAGAAAAAGCCTCCCCCCTATCACTCTTTTCCATTCATCTTTTGCCACCTTACGTTAAGTGGCATTATAAAAATAATTATTAATATGTCAAGATATATTATAATCTTATCCGAGCAGAAGGTGTAAAAGAAAAACCGGAGAAACAGTAAGAAAGCACCTGATTTTCCACAAAAATTTTCCGCCCCTTGTTGCGTTCCCTGATTTTTTTGCCCTGCCACACGATAAGTATTTCAGATTTTCCGCGGACATGATAAATTAATATCATCTTTGAAAAAGAATCTAAACCTTGAAGAAAAGGAGATGTGTATGCTCGCAAAAAAAATTATCGTTTTTACCGTTTTTGTTTCTTTGTGTTGGGCAACAGGAGCCTTTGCGGAAATCAAAGAAGGGCTCTGGGAAATAACCACCAAGGCCGAAATGAAAGGAGTGCCCGTGCAGATGCCGGCCACTACGGTGAAACAATGCATCACTAAAGATAAGGCCGTGCCCAAATCTGCGTCCGACAATTATGAATGTAAAACTAAAAGCTATAAAGTCAGCGGCGATACTGTTACCTATTCTGTTGAATGTCGGGGCAAAGAAGACCTGATAATCACGGAAGGAAAAACAACTTATAAAGGAAATACTTTCGACGGCACGTCGACAACAAAAATTAAAGCAAAAGGGCAGCCGGAAATGCAGCTTACCAACAAGATATCGGGGAAATACATCGGGCCATGCAAAAAGTAAATATTTGCTGACGGAGCAAAATATGTCTTGAATAAAAAGAAAGACGCTAGCAAAATTTTGTTGATGACTTTTTATTTATCGGCATACACATTGAATCTGTTTTTTCCCGTTTTTAACAGCAATTATTTTTCTTGAATATCTTTGCTATCTCTGTTTTCTTTCCTGTCCTGACCCGGACAGGCCGGTTTCATTCAGGTGGATATTCCCAGCCGCGGCAGAAGCCAGGCCTGCAGAAATATCCAAACCGCGATAATAACAGCTACTATTATCAATTCTTTCACTTGGCTTCCCGATCTGGCGACAAAAACTGCGCCGCAAATTTAAGTTATTATACTATAGAATGGGAAGCTCTTCTTGTTTTACTTTTTTCGCTTCCTTTTCCCTTTCTTCCAAAATAATTTCCAAAGCCATGCGCGCCACTTTTCCGACCAGCGTCGAACATTGCTCGGCCATGCCCGCCGCTTGCGCTGCCTTCAAATCCTCCATATTACACATATCGAAGAAACGGCCAAACTGTTTGATTTGAATATCGTGGCAGCGGCAGGTAGAAAATTCTTTCACGAATTCGGCGTGAAGTTTTTTTGCCAAAAGAAGCGCTTTTAAATTTTTGCCCATCCTTGCCATATCTTCTTTTTTTCTGCCGAAGAAATAACTGATGGCGATTGTTCCGCCGGAAAGAGCGCCGCAATGACCGTCGCCGGAGAGCCCCACACCGTCGGCCAGACCCGTGGCCGCCCTGATGACATTTTCATCATTAACACCGAGAACTTCAAAAATAGCAGCAATAGAACATTGGGCACAATTGCCCCCTTTTAACTCGTAGGCTTTTGCCTTTTCGTAAACTTCCTGGAGCATTTTATCTTTATCCATAACACTTCCTTTCTTGATCATTTTTGCGCTCTGCTCATAATTTCAACAATACTCAGAACCTCTAACTTATCTTCCAGATTCTCCATCTTCACCGCGTCGGTAAGCATTTTGGCACAGATCGGGCAGGCGACAGCGATGATATTAGCGCCTATTTGCAGTGCTTCCTGTACACGCACGCGTCCGGCGCTGTTTTCGCCCGTGCCCAGAATATCCGTAAAGAAGTTACCCCCTCCTCCGCCACAGCAAAAAGCATTAAGGCCGTGGCGGCGCATCTCGATTAGCTCCACGCCGGGAACGGCACGGAGAATTTCCCGCGGTGCTGCGTATATCTGATTGTGGCGTCCTAAATAACACGGATCGTGATAAGTGACTTTTGCCGAATAAGTTTTAAACTTTATATTTTTCTTTTTCACCAACCCGGCCAATATCTCCGTGTAATGAAACACCTGAAAATCCGCACCGAGTTTCGGATAATCATTTTTAAAAACATTGAGCGCATGAGGGTCAAGCGTGATGATTTTCTTGACACCCTTTGTTTTAAATTTTTCAATATTGGCCTGGGCAAGCTCGCCAAACAATCCCATTTCGCCCAAAATTCTCACTTCGTTTCCGTCACAGGTTTCCTCTTCTCCTAAAATGCCGACGGATACCCCGGTTTTGACCAGCATACTTCCCACGCTTTTGGCCATTTTTTGCCCGACTTCATCGTAGGAGCCGACACATCCCACATAAAATAGGTACTCCTGACCTAAGTATTTTTGCAGTCCTGTGCCTTCAGACCATTTGCCCCTTTCCGCCTGCGGCAATTTATAAGGATTGCCGCTTACGACAATTGCCTTGAAATAATCACGCACAGCGGGAGGAATCAAACCATCACTGACCAGTTCAGCCTTTGCTTCCTGAAAGATTTCCGGCAAAAAATCTCTGAACTTGCCAAAAACACACTGATTTTTGCAGTTGTCGCACGCCACGCACGAATACAGAATTTCGGCAAAGCGCTGACTTGTCTCGATTTCGCCCGAAAGCCAGGCGCGGATCAGCCACATCCTGCCGCCCGGTGAAAAAGTATCCCAGCCGAAGGCCTTGTATGAAGGACAGTTGAAGTCGCTGTAATCCTCAGGAAATTTACAGTAACCGCACCGAAAACATCTATGAACGATATCTGCATGTTCTATGCTACGTATGTAGGTCATCAGTTCACCTCCCAGTTTCCGGGATTCATGATGCCTTCCGGATCAAGATTTTTCTTTATCATCTGTAAAAGATTGAGAGCGTTAGGATCCATTTTTTTCATCGTCATTTTCTGCTCCATAAAATTGGGTTTCCAAGGAATCCCTCCCATCTCTAGGGCGAAAGTAGTAGCTTCATCCAGGGCTTCCTTTACTCTTTTCATCATCCCCGGATTGCTGCGATTGAAAGCGAACGAGATGCTGAACATCATGCAATGTCCGCCGGAAATCAATCGCGCGGAGCTGGCATAGAGGATATCATATCTTTTCGCCAACTCGACGACCTTGGCGGCGTATTGCGGGAAATGTTCGATAATTGTTATCGGCCCCGAATACTCAAATCCGCCGCCTTTGGGCACATCGGCAAAATCGGCGATACCGCGTTGGGGCATCTGCAGAAGCATTCCTTTCATATACTGCACGTTCATGAATCCACCGTCTTTGGAGTCGATAAATTCCTGCAGTGAATCCCAAATCATCTTTCTTTTAAATTCAATCTCCTCTTCCGTATCACCGTTAAAATAAATAGTGACGTGAAAATTACCCACAAACATCAGCGGTTTGGGCTGGAACCAGACATTCACGTCTTCCAGAATTTCCAGGTGGGTGAGCTTGTAAAGAATTTCTGGCACAAGCTCGACTTTATCGGTGACAAACATTTCCACCTCACGAATTTTCTTGTTGGGGTAAAGCCGTAATCCCATTTTGGTGATAACGCCCGTGGCACCAAGCCACCCCAGAAACAATCCAGAAAGATCGGGAAGCGTGGGTCCTTTGGAAAACCAGTAAGGGCCTAAAGATGGCGAGCCGATCAAGCAAATCTCACCCGTCGGTAAAACAATTTCCATGCCCGTGACCATATCAGAATTAAAACCATACTGATTGGTTAAGCGCCCTTGGCCATGCAAAGCAACATTGGCGGCAATCGTCGTAGTAGGCGGCGCGTCGGGAATGCTGTGACGCAGGTGCGGATAGTGCTCCTGCAGATAAGCTTTGAGTACGCCCTGCGATGTCCCTCCCTCCACCACGGCGTAGCGGGCCTTCTCGTTTACTTCCAAAATTTTGTTCATCCGTTTCATATCCAGAACAATTCCACCTTTGAGCGGTATTACCAGGCCCGTCAGCGCCATACCGTTGCCCATCGGCACAATGGGTATTTTTTCACGGTTGGCCAGCTGAACAATTTTTTGCACCTGTTCTGTTGTTTTCGGCGCCACCACGTAATCCGGATTATGAGGGCTCAACACGCCAGGATCACGTGCATAAAACCAGAGCTCTTCAGGCGCATTGGATACACCTTTGTCTCCGACAATATCAATGAGGGATTTCAGAATATCGTTCATTAAGCAACCTTCCTTTCCTTCTCTCCTATCGCCATTTTACACAAATCAATGATATGCACGGGCTTCAATCCTCTTTTGGAAACTTTTTCTGAAAGCGACGACTGGCAGGCCGGGCAGTTGAAAACACAGTATTCTGCTCCCACAGCCAGCATGTCGTCGATATTTCTCTTTTGTAAATCGTCCGCCAGTTTGTAACCGGAAATCGACCGGACTATTTCCGCGCAACAAAGGCAGTTTTCATCCTGATAAACTCTCCTAGGTAGTTTCACGCCAATTAAATTCAGTATTTTTTTGACCAGTGGCAATTTGTCCGGAATCAAACGGTTAGAACAAGGGCGCTGATAAGCTGCGGTGATGTTAAGTGGCTTTATTTTCCCCCTAAGCTCTTTCATTCTCTGCAAAAGAAAATCCATGTAATATACTGGCTTGAAGGGAACCTCGATGCCGTAAGCGGAAGCAATCGAAGTAAAAGTGCCGTAGCATTCATCATGCAGACAGATAACTTCCTTGACACCCAGCCGCCGGAAATTGTCGATAACCAAGGGAAGACGTTCCTTTACCACCGACATGCGGGCAAAGTGCGTGTGCACGGCCGGGCACATGAACTCTGTGCCAAAGGCGCCCGCAGCGGCAACGTCTTTAAAAATCTCGCCTGTGCCCAAATCACCCAATTCAGCAATGTAACAACAGGAAAGCGCTTTATCCTTGACATCCCCCACCAGGAATTTCCCCTGCATCTCGGTCATATTAATCCACTGATTGGTAATGGGGCGCGCCGCGGTGAACATGCCTTTTTCTTCACGTCGTTCACAGATAAGATAATAAGGATGATTGCCCCTTTTACAATATTCTTCGCAGGCGTAACAGGTAGTGCACTCATGAAGAACACGGGAATCTTTACCGCGCACAACCTTCATCATCTCCGCGTGCGCCTCCTTGTGCCCGCTGAAAGTCATGTACTGACACTTCAATAAACAATCACTGGAAGGACATGTCGCGCAAATCTTTTCGTTAAATTTCAGTTTATACATTAAGTTCTCCTCCATCATGTTCTTCAATTGAATAATCTCCGCCTTTCTGACCGGTGTTCCGGAATGTATTTGGAGGAGATTACGCTTTTTTCAACGACCAAAAAGGACCGGCTTTACCGATTTCCTGCATCGTGGTTACCCATTCCACAGCGTATTCGCGCATATGGGTAAAATAATCCGGCGCCAAACGCCGCCGAAACATCTGCCCCGAAAAAAGTTTAAGCAAGTCAGGAAGAGAGAATATTCCCTCCTCCGTGCCTAGTTTGAATTGTGTCCAATTACGAAGATGTTCTTCCGACCGGAAGAATGTCATCGTTGATCAGGAATAACTTATGTTTTCCATCCAACGCGCAAATGGAACAGCCACGTAGCCGATTATTTCTTTGGGTTCAGCTTTTAAAATCACTCCATCGCGAACCTCCAAATGCATCGGCTCACCGCAATCCAAACACGGTGTATCAATATTCACGGTTTTGCCCGGGAAAAGCCAGCAGACCGCCAGCGACTCAAATGCTCATTGACCAAACCATTTCTGCTGGCCGTCGATGGTGATTCTGAACTGTGTGGGCTGATTGTTAAATGGAGCAAAAGAAGCGATAAAATCCGTGCCGGGCGCAAGCCAGCCGGGAACTCTTCTGGAAAAAAGTTCGCGCAGAACCTGACGCCCCTCCTCCACGGAAACACCCAACTCTTTGGCTATTTCCGTGTAATGGGGGGCCTGGCCGGTTTCCACCATGCGCTTGGTTATAAAGTAATAGGTCTTATCCAATACGGTGGGAGAACTCATGGCATTTACCTCCTAGCGAAAAACATTAAAAAGATAATAAGGAAACGTCGTATGTGTGTCAAGTTAATAAACTTTCACGCGAGAAACAAAACGTGATTCTACTGATATCTAAACGAAAAATGTTTAATTTCAGTGAGATGGAAAAATGAACCGATAAAAATTATCGGATAAACAGAACAAAAATTTATTTTATATTTGTATTTCATAAATTACAAGTTTGCTGTATGAGTTACAAAAAGCAGCTGGTGCGTAACATGGGTCGACCTATAAAATGCTCTGGCGAAAACAACAAAATGCATTTAGACTTATCCGTGCGGCGGGGCACTACCGATGTCGACAATTTTTTACCCCCAGAGATAAGCCCCACTTTTGTGAGCGGACTTAAAAAAGGCGCTGCGGTATCAAAACACAAAAATCGCCGATAAAAATATCTTCTAAAATTTTAAACCTGCTGCAACAGCAATTACGATAAAGGATGATTTTGAGTAAGCCGCAACAGCACAACGACGCCTTCGAATGAGAGTAGGCGCTTAGAACGAATAACTTCAACTTTTTGAAGTAGATTTTTTCGCAAAAATGATAAAACAGAAACAACAAATACTTGAATTTTAACGCGAGGAGCGTGTTTTTGCGCTACGCGTATTAATTGCTAAAAGGAGTAATCATCATTAAAATATTTTCACCATACAACATTCTCACCTAGCCACTCTCGGGAATCGATATTGTTCTCCTAGCTGGTGTATTAACAAATTAACATTTCTTACAATAAGCTATAATTACCCAATCCTTCGGTTATTACTTTATTGGCTTAATCAGTAGCCAGTAAAAATGACAAAATTTTTAACAAACAGTCAGATTTGAAATACAAGAGTCGGACCACCAACTCCATATCAAACCCTAAGGGGAAAGCACAGTACCTTAAAGATACAGTTCTTTACGAAGATTCTCAGGTCTTAAATCGACTCCGAAAAGAATCTTTCCGTTAATCCCAAGCGCAGGAGCGGAGCGAACACCTTTTTCCTCCAATAGTTCAGCCGCTTCACTATCCATCATAATATCTTTCACCTTGAATTCAAGCCCTTCCTCTCTGAGAAATTTCTTAAGATTTTCACAAGGAACACATAATGGGGTTGAATAAACAATGATTTCCTTTTCCATCGACTATACTTTTCCTTCCTTTTTCAGTTTACGATATTCTTCTTTCGCGCGTTGCCAGTTTTCTGTCGCCTTTTCATCAAGGAAAGGTTGAGCTTCGCTCATGAATAGCTCTTTCCATTTGTCACCATGGGGCCAGATGAATGGCGTTTGTACTGTTGTACGTGGCGCTCTGGCCGATTCAAGCAAATCCAGCGCCATGGAAAATATTTTTCTCTGCTGTTCAACATTGAAAGGCTCTCCGCAAGGATTCCCCAAAGGAAAATCAGTAAACAGTAAACGCGGCACTCCACAATATTCAACAATGTCTTTCGCGCAAGCCATCACTACCGTCGCAATTCCATTTGCTTCCAGGTGTCTTGCTACCAGACTCACGGTCTGGTGACATACCGGTCAGACCGGCGTTAAAACCGCCACGTCCACATTGTTCTCGCGGCAGCGTTTTAGCACCTCGGGTGCGTCGATCTCAAGCGTCCTTTTCTGACTGTAGGCCGTGTAAACCCCGTAAAGATAAGGCGCCACACTTCCCAAACGTCCTCGGACAACAAATTCATGCAATCTTGTTACAGGGAAATAAGCGTTTACGTCGTCCAGGTTAGTGGCATGACGATCATAATGCTCCTGCTTGGAGAATAAATCAGTTGCTTTAACATCAGACGGGATTTCATAAACATTACCTATGAGCTTGTGTCCATTTTCATCGGACTTATTTTGCTCGGACTTCAACGCCACATCGCTGGTAGAGGCGATAGTGATGCAGCATTCCGATAAAGGTTTTTTTAAGGGCGTGAAGGGCACTTCGTCAAAGTGCGCCCATCTGTATGGGGTCTCATAGCCTTGTGCAAGATAATACTCACGGGTCTTGTCGATATACCTTACATACGAACTCATGCTTATCCTCCCTTCCTATTCATCATGACATAAATTTATTTTAATATATATGCTTTTCAAACATGATTATAGGAAAAGAAAATTCTCATGTCAATTTAATTGGGAAGTTCTAAGGCAATAATTTTATTTGCTGAGAAAACCCGCCGTAAAAGAATTGTCAACACCCATATCTGGACATCTTTCAAAAACAGATCACAGACTGTTTATGCTTCCCCGCGCTCAGAAGAAAAATGAACTCCACCGTCAAAAAAACAACGGCGAAACCATAAAGAGTGCCCATCCACCAAATATTAGAACTCAGATTAGGAGAAATTATATTGTACAAAACCATGCGGAAGGGGTTTTCGATTTTCAGACCGATGACTAAAAAACCGGCCAGAATGGTGATAATCGATAAATAAACACAGCGCCGGGCAAGAGGCATAAAATCCTTTACGCCGAAAACATGGCCGATCGAAGAAATAAGACAAAGCCCTGTGGAGGAAACAACAAAAAAAATGTAAGTGGAAATAAGAATGGCAACCGGAATTTCACGATACGTTCCGTAGGCGTTGCGAGAACCGACAATAAAAAGGGCATGAATTCCGGATGCTATTCCGACTATTAACAAAGCGCTAAAAAGACAAACAAAAATTATATATATGATACCGCCGGATACCACGCGCCTATAAGCGGCTTTAATGGATATTACCCGATTATTGCCGAAGCCATCCATACTATAACCTTTCGCCGGTTTCTCATGGTACCGAATTCAATTTATAGTAAGATAAGTCCTCTGTTTTTTCAAGGAGTATGTATGGTAATTTTTATCGCGTATCTTTTGACAGAAAAGATATTCAGTGATAAGTTTTATGTATCCGGCATCAAATTAAGGAGAACTTTCCTTGTCAAAAAGCAAAAACGTTTTTCGGTCTTTCTTTTCTTCGATAAAACTAACAATTGCCTTACTGGTTTTGCTGATTCTGCTTTTTATGGTTGCAACATTTATTCCACGCCCTTACGGTATCGCGTTGCTGGCCAACCTTTATCATTCCCCTCTGCTTTACATTCTTATGGGGCTTCTCTCAATTAACCTCATCATCTGCTCCATTAATCGCTTACCGGTGACTTTAAAACAATACAAATCACCGCACCCACCACCGTCCGTTCTCTTTGAGAATCTCAAAAATGAGCGGATAATATTTACGGACAAAATTGATGCCGCCTGCCGGGCCGTGGAAGCTTCTCTGACCGCAAAATTTTCTTCCGTCAAGAAGCTGAAAACAGCCAAAGGAATCATTTTCTATCGCGAGGAGGGACGTTTTTCTCTTTTCGGCGTTTACATCGTTCATTTAAGCATTCTGATTATAATCGCCGCAGCTATAATCGGTTCCGTTTTCGGACTGGAAGCCGATGTCCATCTGCAGGAAGGAGAATCCGCCAGCGTTATTCAACTAAACAAAGACAAAGGACCGTATCAGTTTGATTTTTCCGTGCGCTGTGACCAATTCGTCGTCGAATTCTACCACACCGGCGCCCCGAAAACCTACCGTTCCGATCTGAGTTTCATCAGAGAGGGCAATGTGGTTCACAAAGGCTCCGTCCTGGTCAATCATCCTCTGCCTTTTGAAGGCTTTCGTTTTTATCAATCCAGTTACGGCATTTCGCCGGAAACTAAAGCCGTTCTGACATACACCGCAGCGGGGAGGAAAAGTACAGACATCATGGTAAAACAGGGAGACGTTTTCCATCTGCCGGCAAAAAAAGCAAGAGCCACCGTTTTGCGTGTGGAAGAAAACATCATGCAATTGGGACCGGCCGTAAAGCTAAGCATCGAAACAGACAAAAAAAATATTCAGTTCTGGGTTTTTCAGCATATCAAAGAAATCGCGGAAGTTAATCCCGGTTTGCTTTCCGAGGTACCCCTGTTTAACCCCGGTCTTTTTAAGCCTCTGGTTTTCTCCCTGAAGACTATCGAAAAGCGCTACTACACCGGCCTGCGCGTCGTGCGCGATCCCGGCGTTCCTTTTGCTTTGACGGGAGGTGTTTTTTTGCTCGTCGGTCTGATAACCATCTATTTCACCGCGCACCAGCGTATTTGGGTACTCGTGGAACAACAACCCCAGAGAGTAAAGATAAGCGTGAACGGTATCAGCAACCGCTACAGCGCCTCGCTGGCGGGCAAATTGAATCGTCTGCATCAACGTATCAGCGGGGAGATAGCGACATGACGGACACGGTTATTTTGAATTACGTAACTTTTATCTATTTTACTTCCTTTGTTTTATATCTGTTCAGGATGATATTCCTAAAAGAATTTTGGGCACGGCTGGCCTCCTTCCTGGCCTGGACAGGTTTTTTTGCGCACACATTTGCCTTGATTTTGAGGTGGAAGGCTTCGTACAATTTTGGTTTTGGACACGCGCCGCTCAGCAATCTATACGAGTCTCTCGTCTTCTTTGCTTGGTCAATCATAATTCTTTATTTGACCGTGGAGTGGCGCATTAAAGACAAAAGCCTCGGCGCCTTCGTCGTTCCCATAACTTTTTTTACCATGGCCTACGCATCCATCGCGCCGGGAATAAATAACCGCATCGAACCGCTTATTCCCGCTCTACAAAGCAACTGGCTGACCACGCATGTTGTCACCTGCTTCATGGGTTATGCCGCCTTTACCGTCGCCTTCGGCTGCGGCCTTCTTTACCTCTGGAAAAGCGGGAAAGAAGCAAAATATTCTCCGATGTTTGCCGAAAAACTGCCTCCACTGCCAGCGCTGGATCTGCTTATCTATCAAAGCGCGGCACTAGGTTTTGTTTTCCTAGCCATCGGCATCATCACCGGCTCTGTCTGGGCGCATTACGCCTGGGGAGCCTATTGGAGCTGGGATCCTAAGGAAACATGGTCTCTGATTACATGGCTCGTTTACGCCATCATGATACACGCCCGTTACGTCCGCGGCTGGCACGGGAAACGTCTGGCCGTCCTGGCCGTCATCGGTTTTGTTTGTATGCTCTTCACATACTTGGGAGTAAACCTCCTCTCTAGCCTGCACAGCTATCTCTAAAACCAAGACAAGCAAAAAAACGTCTCCGATAAGATCGGTCGTAATTAAATTGTCATCAAATACACACGGGGACTGATCCTGTCGCGGCATATAATCACACATTATTTTTCCTCATTTACGGTGATAGTTTTTCTTTATTGCCCCCCGCCTCTTTTTCACCCCATTTTTGTCAGACAAACACGGACAGGCCACATAAGTAAAATTCCCACATCCAATTCGGACGGACGCTGATACCAGCCTCTTAATAAAGGATGTATTCAGTAATTGCTTTTCAGGGGGTACATGTATTGCATCAGCCATTGTAATACGCCCCACGCTGCGGCGGACAATCAGAACTCGCTCTTCTGACTATACGAATGAAGTTCAATCGTGGGGCGTACCCCTCCCTGAAAAGACAAAATGATTACAACCCGCATCCGGCGAATAAAAAATGCCTGGTGCCCGGATTTTAAAGACATACAAATAATTTTTAAAAGGAGAATAATATGGCTGAAGCAAATGAACAAGATTTTTACGACAAGATATTTCCTGTACCGGAAAGAGTGAGAGAAAAATCCTACATCAAAAGCCGGGAAGAGTACGAAAAACTCTATAAAGAATCCATCGAAAATCCCGACGCGTTCTGGGCGAAGATGGCCACAGAAAGGCTCGCCTGGTTTAAGCCGTTTGACAAGAACAAGGTGTCGAGCTGGTCGTTCGACGCCAAGGACCTGCACGTGAGATGGTTTGAAGGCGGCAAGCTCAATGTCAGCTACAACTGTTTGGATCGTCATCTGGAAACCAAGAAAAACAAAGCGGCAGTAATTTTCGAAGGCAACAACCCCAACGACTGGAAGGTTTACACCTATTTCGACATGTATCGCGAAGTCAACAAATTTGCGAATGTTCTGAAGAGCCTGGGGATCAAGAAAGGCGACCGCGTTTCCATTTACCTACCGATGATCGCCGAAGCTCTGGTCGTCATGCTGGCCTGCGCCCGCATCGGCGCCATCCACTCCCTCGTGTTCGGCGGCTTCTCCGCGGAAGCGTTAAGAGACCGCATCAACGACTGCGAAGCCAAAATCCTGGTCACCTGCGACGGCACCTACCGCGGCGCCAAGGCCGTCCCCCAGAAAGCCAACGCCGACAAGGCGCTGGAACAGAGTCCTTCCGTGAAAACACAGATCGTTGTAAAAAGAACCGGCATGGAAGTTCCCATGAAGGAAGGACGCGACGTCTGGTATGAAGACCTCATGGCCAAAGCGGACCGTTACTGCAAACCGGAAGAAATGGACGCGGAAGATCCGCTGTTCATCCTTTACACCTCCGGTTCGACCGGACAGCCCAAGGGCGTCGTTCACACACAGGCCGGCTACCTGCTGTACGCTTCCATGACGCAGCAGCTGGCGTTTGACGTGCGTGACGAAGACGTCTACTGGTGTACCGCCGATATCGGCTGGGTCACCGGACACAGCTATGTGGTCTATGGGCCGCTCTGCAACGGTTTTACCACCATCGTTTTCGAAGGCGTTCCCAATTATCCGAACTTTGACCGTTTCTGGGCCGTTATCGAAAAATACAACGTCAACAACTTCTACACCGCTCCCACCGCGATCCGTTCGATTGCCAAAGAAGGCGACAAATGGGTCGATATGCATGATCTCTCCTCGCTGCGCGTTCTGGGTTCGGTCGGCGAGCCGCTCAATCCCGAAGCATGGTGGTGGTTCTGGAAAAAGGTCGGCGGCGGCCGCTGCACGATCGCGGATACCTGGTGGCAGACGGAAAACGGCGGTCATATGATTCTGCCTCTGCCCGGCGCGATTGATATCAAACCGGCCAAAGCCATGAAGCCGTTCTTCGGTGTCGTTCCCGCGCTGATGGATGAAAACGGGAAGGAAATTGTAGGCCCCGGTAAAGGTTCCCTTTGCATTAAGAAGGCCTGGCCCGGCATCACCCGCGGTTTGTGGAATGATAAGGATGGCCGGTTTATCGAAAATTACTTCTCCCAATTCCCCGGTTACTACTTCTCCGGTGACGGCGCGGAAAGAGACGCCGACGGCGATTACAAAATCACCGGCCGCGTTGACGACGTTATCAACGTGTCCGGCCACAGAATGGGCACAGCGGAAGTGGAAGCTGCATTGACGTCTCATCCGGATGTTGCGGAATCGGCGGTGGTCGGATTTCCCCATGACATTAAGGGCCAGGGTATTTTTGCCTACGTCACACTGAATAATAATGTGGCCAAGACAGACGAACTCAAGAAAGCTTTGATCGCGCATGTCCGCAAGGAAATCGGGCCAATCGCTACACCCGACGTTATTCAGTGGGCCGACGGTCTTCCTAAAACCAGATCCGGTAAGATTATGCGCCGCGTTCTGAGAAATGTCGCGGCCAAAGAATATGGTAATTTCGGTGATACTTCTACACTTGCTGACCCTGCTGTTGTCGACGACCTTGTCACCAACAGGAAAAAACTTGGTTAGCAAATCTTCGGTGCAGAGACAGCCATAATTTTTTTCTGCACCGGAAAAAACCCCTCCCTAAAATGCCGCTTTCCGTGAAACAGGAAAGCGGCATTCTCTTTATCATCGGCTATTTATATTAAAAATAACAGAATCAATGACGAAGAAGATTTTATTTTGATTGTTCCTTAGGCCTGTATCACGTCAAATCCAGCGTCATCGACACCATGTTCCCATCCCTACCGGCGAAATTGAAATCACAGCGGCGGAAAATACGGATCATCGCATAGTTTTCCCGCAGTGTTTCCGCCCGGATAGTTTTATAACCTTCCCTACGGGCCAGCTCAATGCACTGTTCAGAAAGAGTATAACCCAGAGATTTATTTTGCCAGGGATCGGAAACAATGATGGCGTATTCCACCTCGCCTTCACATAGTTTGTTCTTAATCAGGCGCGCGATACCCAGAAATTTATATTTGTCGCCGTCCTTCATCTCCGCCACGACGGCTATCTCCTCTTCCGGATCAACATTGCAGAAGCGCTGCGCGCGCTCCGGCGTGGCGGAAAAAGGAGACAAAAACCTCAGCCACAGAGATTTTTCCGAGCAACTTTTGACAAAATCCGTCCACAGGCCGACGTCTTTGGGATTTATCAAACGCAGGCGCACCGGCAAATTATCGATGGATAGAGTATCCCTCGTAAGATGGCGGGCGATAGAATCAGCGATGGCGCTCTGACGCCGCAGACCATAATGATACATCTGCGACATAACCTCCGCGGCCATTTCCGCCGTGGAATAAACGGGAAACCCGGACTGTTCCATTCTGACCACATCATTAATCATGAATTCCTTACAGGCAACACAGCACAGGACGGGCTTTCCCTTGTAGTCGATGTTTTTCATCACATCCACGAAAGAGCCCAGAATTTCCCCCTGAAGCACAACGATAAACCCGCTGACGTCGTTTGACTCCACGCCGATTTCAACCAGTGTTTTGACCTGCGTAGGCGTCATGGAAAAAGAACAATCAATGGGATTGCCAGTGCTGGCATAATCCGGCAGCACGTTTTTCAATCGCTGCTGAAGATACGGTTCAAGCACAGCCAGGCGCATGCCGGACAAATACAGCATATCCGTGGCGGCCACACCCAGTGAACCGGTATAGGTAATCACCAAAATCCCGTTTCCTTTCGGAACCGGCTGCTTGGAGAAAGCGCGCGTGAGAGCGAAAAGGTGTTCATTGTCACGGGCGCGGATTACGCCGCTTTGCCGGAAAGCGGCATTGTTGACTTCGTCATTTCCGGCCAGTGACGCGGTATGCGACGATACCGCCTTTTTCCCCGCCTCGGTGCGTCCCGACTTTAAAACAATCACCGGTTTGCGCAACGCCGCCCGGCTTGCCACTTCAACAAATCGTTTGCCGTTGCGAATGTCCTCCATATACATAACAATTACGGAAATACAATCGTCGTCGCTTAAATATTCCAGAATGTCCGTTTCGTTGATGTCCATCTTGTTGCCGATAGTCGCCACAATTCCAAAATCCAGCACGTTGCTCAATCCCGTGAGAATACCGGCGGCGTAAACTCCCGCCTGCGCCACCATGCCGACGTTGCCTTTTTTCAAATCGGACAAAAGGCCGATGGACTGCACCATATTGTGATGCGTGTTGATTACGCCGGAACAGTTCGGTCCCAGAACACGACAGCCATGCCGGCGGATTATTTTTTCAATGCGCGCCTGCGCCACTTTTCCCTCTTCGCCGCTTTCGGCGAATCCCGCCGCTTCGACGACTATGTAGCGCACTCCCTTCGTGCAGCAATTCGCTATAGCCGTTTCGGCTGCTTTGGCCGGCACAATTACCACCGCCACGTCCACCGGTTCTTCGACATCTAGAATAGAACGGTAAGCTTTGATTCCCAAAATCGATTCTTTCCCGGGATTAATCGGATAGAGTCGTCCGGGAAATTCATGATGGACAAGATTACGAAACACGTTATAGCCCAGCTTGCCTCGCACATCTGAAGCACCGATCACGGCAATGCTTTTTGGATAAAAAAAGTCACGCAAACTTTCGCGACCTGTTGGTGTGATTTGATCGGGCGGCACAGGCTCGCTAACGAACATGCGCGCGTCCACCGTCACATAACCATCCGGATATAAAAACAACGGGTTGAGGTCCAGTTCGGCTATTTCGGGATTTTCGATAACGAGACGAGAAATCCTCAAAAGCAGCGCGCTTAGGGACTCCAGATCTACGGCCTTGCCACGGTAACCTTTCAAAATAGCCGCGCCGCGGATTTCCTCAATCATCTCGAAAGCGTCTTTTTCACTAATCGGCAGAATACGAAAAGAAACATCTCTTAACACTTCCACAAAAACGCCGCCCAATCCGAACATGATAATCGGGCCGAAACACGGATCACGCGCCACACCGATAATCGCCTCGATGCCCGGTTTGGCCATGACTTGCACGGATACACCTTCAATATGCTGGTATTTGAAGGTTTCCATGATTTCAGCGTAGGCCTGGCGTACCTCATCCGAAGCGGCCAGGTTGAGTTTTACTCCGCCCGCATCTGTCTTGTGGACGACATCGGGGGAAACGATTTTCAGCGCAACCGGATAACCAATCTTCGCGCTCATCGTCAAGGCCTCATTCTCAGAACGAGCTACCAAAAATCCGGTTGTTTTGATGCCGATGCCTTCTAGGATTTCTTTGCTTTCGTGCTCCATGAGATAGCTGCGGTTTTCCCGCAGCGCCTGTCGGGTTATTTCCGCCAATTCATCTCTGAGAATATTTTCACGCGCGAAAAATACCTTGCCGGAGTGGTCATCCGACAAACCTTCGCCTGATACTGATAATAACTGATTCATGCCTTCTTTCCTTTACTGAGCGTTCTTTTGCGCTGTCTATTTTTAACGTATTTTTTACTGATTAGCTTATTGACACGGGCAAAGAAAAGGCGCTATCGGTCTGCTACTGAATTTTTTGTCAGAGTCCTCCTGCAAATTTTGACGGACTTTGTCTGACAAAAAAATCGCGGCTTCTATTGGATGAGATTGTTGTGGACAGCGTACAGCGTGAGTTCGGCGTTTTTCCTCATACCCATTTTATCCAGAACGCGCGTACGGTAAGTGCTGATTGTCTTTACGCTCAAATATAATTCTTCCGCGATATCGGAAACGGATCTACCCTGCGCCAGCATCAGCATTACCTGATATTCACGGTTGGACAAACGCTCATGGGGAAGCCTTTGGGGGTCAACTTCCAGCTCGCCCGCCAGCTTTTCCGCCAGTGATGTCGTCACATATTTCTTGCCTCCCGCCACCTTACGAATTGCGCCGATGAGCTCCTGCGGCGCACTAGCCTTGGTAAGATAACCGGAAGCACCGGCGCGCAAAGCGCGCACCGCGTACTGTTCTTCAGGGTGCATGCTTAAAATCAGCACGGCCAGTTTCGGCTTCTGAGCCTTTATTTCTTCCAGAATCTCCAGCCCGCTGCGCCCCGGCATGGAAATATCCAAAAGCACGACATCATACTCGTATTTCATCACTTTATCGATTGTTTCTGTGCCATTCTGGGCTTCGTCTTTCACCAGCATGTCCCGAACATCAGCCAGAATCTGTTTTACACCCTGACGCACCACCGCATGATCATCTGCAACCAAAATGCGAATCATTAAATTTATTCTCCTTTACGCAAGGGGATCAATAATTTTACCATTGTGCCCGAAGGCTTTATGTTGCGCACGTGAACCGTGCCGCCCCACAAGTGGGCGCGCTCGCGCATGCCGATCATGCCGAAGGACCGCGGATCGTCAATCTGCTGCGGCTTGATACCGACGCCATTGTCCTTCACTTCCAAACACAGTTCCTTCTCATTTTCCGAAAGCGTCACTTCGCATTGCGTCGCTTGCGAGTGACGCGCGATGTTCGTTAGTGTTTCCTGAAAAATACGGAAAACGGCCGTGGCCAAATCCTTGTCAATAACTCCGCCGGCAAAGCGAATATCCGCCTGACAATTAATGCCGGAACGCTTTTGAAAATCTTCCGCCTGCCATTCGATGGCCGCTGTCAATCCCAAATCATCCAGAAGACTGGGGCGAAGTTCCGTGGTGATTTTATGTACGCTCTCAATAGTTTCTTTTACCAACCGCGACATGCTTCGCGCCTTTTCCCTAACAGTGGGCGAATCATCCGGCAGCCGCCCGATAAGCCATGAAAGATCCATCTGCAGCGCGGTTAGTGACTGCCCCAGCTCGTCATGAATCTTGCGCGCAATGCGCGTACTTTCCTTTTCCCGCACCGACTGGAGATGCACGGAAAGGTTGCGCAGCTCCTGACGTGAACGCTCCAGTTCTTCCTGCGCCTTTTTCTGTTCCGTGATATCTTCAAAAGTGAGCACAATGCGTTTTTCGCGCAATTTTTCACCAATACGGGAAGCTTTCATCCGGCAGAGAATTTCGCTTCCGTCTTTCCGGCGACAGGGAAATTCCGTTTCATATGTGCGTTGCTGCACAAGAGCGGAATAAAACCGCCGGCCGATTTCATCCGCTTCTTCTTCATTGCGGTAAAATATAGTGATGCTTCTGCCGATGAGTTCTTCGCGATGCCAGCCGAAAACGATTTTAACCGCGGAATTGGCAAAGTTAATACGGCGTTCGTGCAGACCGACAACCGCCTGCGGAATCGCATCCAGAATAGACGACTCAAGCGCTTCCAGCTCTTCCAGCCGGTGGCTGGCCTCCTTGCGTTCGGTGATGTCCATTAAATTTCCCAAAATCGCCGGTCTCCCCTGATAAGTAATGGACATTACCGTCTCCATGATCCATTTGATGCGCCCATCCTTCGTAACGATGCGAAATTCATATGGAGAAAAGCGCTGCTCTTTGAGCATCATCACCGCGTTTTTGCGCGTTTTGCGGCGGTCTTCCGGCAAAATCAACGACGAGGGGTCCATCCGGAGGATTTCGTCTTCTTCATAACCGGCATAATCGCGCAAGTGGGAATTGACGAAGCGGAATTTTTTGTCCTGCATTATGTAAAAACCTACCTGTGAGCTCTGAGCCAAAATTCTATAGAGGTTCTCTTCCGGTGTGTTCGGCGCGGCGGGCAGGTTGCTTTGAGTCAGCTGCCGGATAATTTCAAGCAGTTCCTTTTTAGTTTTTTTCCCCAGATTCACCGCAGTGATCCTCATTATTGCCATAAATATTGGTTATTTAATCACAAATAACAAAAAAAATAAACCCTGCTAATCACTGACAATCAGCAAAATAGATCCGCATTTATTACACGTCCTCAAGCGGGTTGTGACCTGATTCAGGTATTTTATTTCAATCGCCCACTGCCCGCCGCAGATGCGGGGAATATCCTGCAAAAAAAGCGACGTAAATCTGCAATCTTCAAAATTATATTTGAACAAACTAAATTTCAGCACCGGAACATTTTCGATATTCAGATAATCGAGAAAATTGAGTAAATTTGGTCTAGAAAGAAACTGCGACCCAAATTTTAGGTGCTGGTTTTCAGGAAAAATCCAATTCTATCTCTCCCGAACAATAACCGGTGAGTTGCATCAGGCATTTATCAACTTTGGGCGTCATCTCGTATCTAACGCCGAGACACTCCAACCAGCATTCGATTCGATACATAACACCGCATTCATACTGATCAATTGCGCCCATTCTTTTTATTCCCTTATAGGCAAAACACTGCCCCGGTTCAAATTCCCAACGCATCACGTTTTCCCGCGGAAAACTGACGCTGCCTTTCATAAACGGCGGTATAAACAAAGTTCTGGCCGCAGCGAAATAATGTTCAAACTCCAGAAAGTTCTCAACCTTTTCTTTTTCAAAGCCTATGGTTTTTTTCGTGCGGCCAACCTCAAAAGGCGCCAACCCCCTGATTGCCGCCTTGTTAAGCTTATTGGCCCGCTCGATACCGAAATTGTTCAAACAAACAAAAAACCACATGCCGTCATGTGTCATCCAGCATCTGTTTTCCAGCTCAATCAATTCCTGTCTAGTAAGCCCGGCAATCGATTTCATTAGATTTTCACCCGTGTCAAATTACATCTGAGAAAAATATTTTTTTCGATTATAAAAAGGTAACCCTGCCAAGTCAAGACAATTGAAATTAATCAAATCACCATTCTGGAGACGACTAACAATAATCGACTCTCCGATTGATTAAATTCAATAAATATGCGATAAAACATGCAGTTGATTTGTTGTAACTACACAAAAACGCTATTCGACAAGCAGCACGGGCATCAACCTGTAAGGAAGGAATTTGCTTGCAAAAACATTCTTTGGAGGCAAGTGGGGTTATGCCTATCGCCAAAAAAACCATCCGCAAAAAGTCAGGGGAAAAAACCCGGGCACTTAAAAAAAACCGATCACCAACAGCCGAAACATAAATGCACTGCAAAACGGGGGAAAAAAATATCGTTCCCTGTTCGATAATTCAAATGATGCAATTTTCTTAACACAACCGGACGGCTCTATTCTCGACGCCAATCCGGCGGCCTGCAAAATGTTCGGCTATTCCCTCAAGAAAATTAAGAAAATCGGGCGCAACGGTTTGGTGGATATAACGGATCCTCGTCTTGAGACCGCTTTAAAAAAACGGGAGGTCGCGGGTAAAGAAACAGCCGAAATCACGATGATTCGCGCCAATGGAGAAAAATTTCCTGCGGAAGTCTCGTCAGTAATTTTTATTGATCAGGACAATCAAAAGAAAACCAGTATGATTATCCGTGACATCACCGAGCGCCGCCAGACAGAAAAAGCCTTACGCGAACAGGACATCCTTTTCAAAAAACTATGCTCTCATGTTCCTGGAGTGATTTATCAGTTCATGAGAAAACCTGACGGAACATATTGTCTGCCTTTCACCTCAGAAAACATAAAAGATGTGTTCGGCTTTTCATCTCAGGATGTAAGCGATGATTTCTCTCTTATAACCAGATTTATACTGCCCGAAGATTTGAATAAATTCATCAGTTCTATCGAACTTTCCGCAAAACACATGACTGCGTGGAAATGCGAATACCGGGTGCAGCTTCCCGGCCAACCGATTAAGTGGATGCTCGGTCAATCAACACCAGAAAAATTGGCTGACGGCGGCATCATCTGGCATGGATTCAATACAGACGTCACGGAACAAAAGCTGCTGGAGGAAACGCTCAGGGAAAGCGAAAAAAAATACAAATTTCTCATTGAAAACATGCGTGACATCTTGTGGACCATGGATTTGGACCTGCGAACCCTTTATGTCACACCCTCTATAGAAATTGTGCTAGGATTCAGCCCGGAAGAACGTCTCCGGCAAAGTATTCACGAACAATTGACGCCGGGTTCCCTGTCAATAGCAAGGGAGTTATTGACCAAAGAATTGGATTTGGAAAGGCAGAATAATAGTATTCCCGAGAGAAAGGTAATTCTTGAATTAGAATTTTATCATAAAAACGGTTCAACCCGCTGGCTGGAGACAATCATCAGCGGAATCAGGGATAAACAGGGTACCTTGATCGGGCTTTATGGAGTGTCCCGGGATATTACCAGGCGCAAGAAAATGCAAGAGGCGTTACGGGAAAGCGAACAACGCTTTAGCTCCATTATCGCGACAAGTCAGGAATGGATCTGGTCTTTGGATATTGAAGGCTTCCATACCTTCAGCAATCCCGCCGTGGAGAAAATTCTGGGATATACTGCGGATGAAATTGTGGGTCACAAATGGCAACACCTCATCCACAATGATGATAGGCCAAAGGCGGAAAAAACTTTGGCTCAGTCCATTAAAAATAAGAAAGGCTGGACAAATTTGCTTTTGCGCTGGCGGCACAAGGAGGGAACCTATCGCTATCTGGAAAGCAACGCCGTACCAACTTTAGACAACAACGGCACGCTCACAGGTTTACAGGGCGCTGACCGCGATATTACCAAACGCGTACGTGCGGAGAACGCGCTGAAAGAAAGTGAAAGCAAATATCGTGAGCTCAGTATTATTGATGGTCTTACCCAACTTTACAATTTCCGCCATTATTACCGCGCAATCAGGATGGAAATAAATCGCGCAATCCGCTACCAACAGCCACTAACCATTCTGTTCATTGACCTGGATAATTTCAAACAATATAACGATGCTCACGGCCATCTCGAGGGAGATAAAATCCTGTCACATCTCGGCAACACAATAAAAAAGCATATGCGGCAAGCTGATTCCGCATATCGTTACGGCGGAGAAGAATTTATCCTCGTTCTGCCCATGACCAACAGCACTAACGGTGCCGTGGTCGCGGAAAGAATCAGAGCTGAATTCAAGAAAGAAAATTTCTCTCCGGTTCCCGGCAAAATAATTCATATGACCATAAGCGTGGGAATTGCTCAGCACAGGCCGGGTGAAGACATAAAAACTTTTACCAATCGTGCCGACCAACTGATGTACCGGGCAAAACAGAATGGTAAAGACAGGTCTTGTTCTGACGCGGAGAAGGAATAAAAATTCGCGGTAAATAAAATTTTTCCGCCCGCAGCACCTGCACTTTTTCCAGAAATGAATATGTTCACGAGAAACAAAAGGTGTCTGCTGAAAAGGCAAGCATGTTCAATAAGGCATATTATTTTTTATCGCGTTTTCACGAAAAGATTTTTTATTCTGCAAGAATATAGGCAAATATCAGCGGCGCGACAATCGTCGCGTCGCTTTCAATGATAAAACTCGGCGTATCAATCGACAATTTTCCCCACGTAATCTTTTCATTCGGAACAGCCCCGCTGTATGAACCGTACGATGTTGTACTGTCCGAAATTTGACAGAAATAGGTCCACAAACGGCAATCGTTAATTTGCAGGTCCTGCCTAATCAGCGGAACAACACTGATGGCAAAGTCCCCGGATATTCCGCCTCCAATCTGAAAGAAACCGATATCATTATCTCTTGAGTTTCCCAAGTACCATTCGATCAGTGCATCCATCGTTTCCAGGCCGGATTTAACCAGAAAAATGTCCTTAATTTTTCCCGTGCGAACAGCAGACGCAAAATAATTACCCAAGGTAGAATCCTCCCAGCCGGGAACAAAAATCGGAATATTTTTTTCGCAGGCAGCCACCAACCAGGAATCCTTTTCATCGATCTCGTATTCATTTTTAAGAACACCGCTCTTGAGTAACTGAAAAATAAATTCATACGGAAAGTATCTCCTTTTTCTTTCTTCCGCCCGTTTCCAGATATCAAGAAGTTTTCCCTCAACTCTTCTCATCGCCTCTTCTTCCGGAATGCACGTATCGGTTACCCGATTCAGTTTTTTCTTTAACAAAGCCAGTTCGTCTTCCGGTGTCAGGTCACGATAACGGGCAACGCGAACATAATGATTATGGGCAACCAGATTGAACATATCCTCCTCCAAGTTGGCGCCTGTGCAGGATATCGCATGAATTTTATCCCGTCTGATCATCTCGGCCAGCGTTATTCCGAGTTCGGCGGTACTCATTGCCCCACTCATTGCCAGCAACATTTTTCCGTTCCGGTTAACATGATTGACATAAGCTTCCGCGGCATCAGCAACAACAGCGGCATTAAAATGCCGGAAATTTCTTTTGATAAATTCTTTTACCGCCTGAAAATCTGAAAAAACATTTTTATTCATTTGGCAAACTCCTTAAATAATATCTTCTTTAGTTTACGTAATGTAAAATATTTTTCAACCATAAAATTACCTTTGCCCCTGAAACACACGCCGGCAAAGGATTTCCGGGCGCGGATATCATTAATATTGCACCACGCCGCCTGAAAAACGTCCTTCGGAATCCGCCAATTTATTTTCTTTTTGTTACACAAATTTTAACTTTTATCCGCTCCAACAAATCGACCGGATTTAATTTGTACTGTAAACCACAGCAAGGGACGGGATGAATAATGGAGACCATTAAGCCAAACAATGACAAAAAGCAAAATTTAGCGCATGAGCATATTGTTTTTGGCAAACATTGTATTTTTATTTTATTAACACTTTATTTGAAAACAACCGGCAAACATCGTCATTCTTGACCGACCCATAGTTCATCGCGTAAGGGGAGCTTGCGGATCCTGCATCCATTCCTGCATGGCACCGTCGTAAATGCGCACGTTTTTATAACCCAAATAAATGCTTCAGAATGCAAACCCAAGTTGGACAACAGTGTCCGATATCGCAATAAGTTACAATTTCCACGTTACGGTCGGAACCGGCGGCGCTTTCCGCTATTTCTTTGAGTTTTTCTTTGCTTTTATAAGTGCAGTCTTCGTTGAAAGCACAGGAAGTGGGGAGATTAAACGCGCCGGGTATCCTTCCCCTTGTGGGAATGCAATCCAGCTTTTTAGTGCCCGCAAAAAATTCCGGTTCTCGCGCACATCGAGCAAAATAATTTCCCCCATGCGCTTGAGAATATATTCCTCATCCGCGAACATCTTTTCTTTATTGAAATTGCCTTTAAACGGCTTGTCCTTGATCCTGACTATTTCCGTGGATAACGTTTTTTTTCGCTGATCCACTTATTCATGCCGCCGTCGAGCAACGCAACATTTTCAATACCCGCATATTGAAGAGTGCAGGCAACGCGTGCGCTTTGGTAGCTATGTCTAGGTGTATCTGTATCCCCGGCAACAACTACCCAGTTTTTCAGGCTGATGTCTAAAGAGCTAATCAGGTCTTCCAAATCATCCTTTTCCGGTATCTCCGAATAGAGTTCGCCCTGCTTGTAAGCCCAGCCACCGTAAAATGAACTGATGGCACCGGGAATGTGCCCTTCACGGTAGTTTTCCACCCGGCGGATATCCAGAACAATCAATTGGGGGTTACCGATATTCGTTTGCAGCCAGTCTGTAGAAACAATTGGCGCAATTTCTCTCCTCGCCCCGCCGATGCATGGGAATAAAAGAAAAAAATAATTAACGAAAGGATTCTGAAAAATACTTTTTTATCCATTTTAGTCCCTCCCTTAATCAGCAGAAAGTAAAAATTTCTACTATTTAAAGTTAATCCGCTGAAGTGTCTAGGAGCATATCACACCAACATTAAATTTGATGCCGGCTGTTTTTTCACTACCGGTGTGAAACGTATTTCATTCCGTCCACAGACAGGGCGCTTTGCCGCCATCATTTATCAAAAGCCATGGAGGTTTTCCATACTTCCCAAACTTTACCGACCAAGTCAGGACCAGGCTTCAGTGTCGGCTTACCCGGTCTCCAACCCGAAGGAGTCGCTTCGGTTCCTTTGCTATTGCGGACATGCTGAAAAGCCTGCAACTGTCTTAAAGTTTCTTCAACATTGCGGCCTACCGGCGGAGTAAGCACTTCAAATCCCTGAATAATGCCATCCGGATCAATGAGGAACCTGCCGCGCGCTTCCACGCCTGCGTCTTCCAGATAAACGCCAAAGACAGAACCGACTTTTCCACCGCCGTCGGAGAGCATCGGAAAAGGAATGCCTCCTTTGACCATCTTGGAAAGCTCGTGATCATCCCACATTTTATGGACAAAAACACTATCCACGCTCATGGACAACACTTCCACTCCGAGTTTCTGGAATTCCGGATATTTTTCAGCGACCGCCGAAATTTCCGTCGCTCAGACAAATGTGAAATCACCCGGATAAAAGCAAAGGCTCACCCACTTGCCCAGATAATCGGAAAGTTTCACATTGATAAATTTACCTTTATGATAAGCCGGAGCGGTAAAATCTGGCGCCTTTTTGCCGACGGTAACCATAGCCTTCACCTCCTTGATGACTTCCTGTTTGGGGGTTTCTTTTTTATCATCAACTCTTTCTCCAACCGGACCGCCCGTAGGTCTGGCGCACCCGGCCTTGATTTCTTCGGCCATAAACGAAAGCCTCCTTTCTTAGCTTGACTTTACTAATGTTTTTCTGCTTTTTTGCGCACTAAGTTTTCTGCTTACTACGACATCATTTTTTTTAACGTAGGGGGGACCATGTTTTCGGGCAACTGAACGGCAACAACTTCCCCCGTCGCACAAACTTTACCGTCCGCGATAAGACTCGATTCCACGACAACTTTTCGTCCTTTGATTTCTTTAACCCGGCTACGCACTTCAATTACAGTGTCAAGCGGCGTGGGCAGGAGATAATTCACATGTAAAGACGCGGTCACAAAACGAATTGATGGAAACGTGTTCATTTCGCGGTTTTCAGCACGATACTTGGCCGCCGCGGCCGTAGCGGTAGAATGACAATCAATGAGAGAGGCAATCAACCCTCCGTAAGCATGACCGGGAACTCCCCCCGTGTAACAGTCTTTTGGCATATGAACGCAGACTGATTCCTCGCCATTCCAGTAGCTCTTAATTTTCATGCCCTGTTCATTGAGACGTCCACAACCGTAACAGTGGCTAAACTCGTCCGGGTAATAATCCTGAAATGCTTTTTTTGTCATAGAACCCCTGACACAGTATAACATTATTTATTAAATTTTTACATTTTTAATGAAACACATCTCTCTTAAATAAAGGTAAGTTTTGTTCCGGCCATATTCAAAATAAACTTATCCGGCATTTGTTTTTCGATTGCCATAATCGCCTTGCGCCCCGTACAATGCATGGGAATTATATAATCCGGATTATTTTTTTTCAGTTCTTCTGCTGTCCTGTCAATAATGCCTTCAAACAACGGTCCGGAAAGATGAAAACCGCCCATTACTACATGAATCTTGTTAATGCCCGTTACGTCAATCGCATGTTTTATTGTATTGACAATACCCGCATGCGCGCAACCGGATACAATCACCAACCCTTTATCTTTAAGATTCATGACAACAGAAGTGTCGTCTTCGATGGCATCCCATAGCTCTTTGCCATCTTTCTGCCAGTGTGCCACAGGAAACCCTTTTTCGAAATCCGTCCGACGCGGAATTTCGCCCAGGAAAAGAACCGTGTCATCAAGAATATAGTATGGCCCATCGCTTTCGATTACGGAAAAACCGACATCTTCAACCATCTGCCGTGTCAATTTCGGAAAGTTTATCTTCAGTGTTTCGGAGTATTTAATATAACGCGGCGATTTAAAAGCGGAAGGATGCACAACAAAAGGAATATCCTTTTTACCAGTAATGGCGGCAAGCTTAGAAATTCCTCCTGTATGATCGCTATGCCCATGAGAAAGAGCTGCCGCCTCAACTTCGGACATATTAACGCCAAGCGTTTTGGCGTTTTGCGCCGCCCCATCTTCGGAGAATCCAAAATCGAAAAGCAAAGTGTGCGTTTCATTTCCTGTTATCGTCTTAATCAGCGCAGAAAAACCATGTTCAGCAATAATGGAAGCTCTTATTTCTCCTTCCTTTAGCGGCGCGGCGCGGGAAATAACCGCGCTGTTATCCATCGCCGTCATTTCAATATAGTTATCCTGCAGAGTCAGAACTTCGACTTTGTCCACTTCTTTCAGTTTTACTCGAGACACGGAAACTATCTCCTTTCAGTGATCGCAAACATTGTCTCCAACCTTAAGCGTTCCGGCAAGAAAATTACTTGTGATGGTTTCCGGTATATCACTCGGCGCGCCGACAATCACCTTGATGCCCTGTTGGACGAATAATTGTTTCGCGCGCTGTCCCATGCCACCCGCGATAATCATGTTAGCGCCACGCTCAGCCAGCCAAGGAGGCAAAAGTCCCGGCCGGTGCGGAGGAGCAGTGATGTCTTGCCTGCTAATAATCCGCTTCTTTTCAGTATCTACATCAAGCAGCGCGAAACTTGCACAATGTCCGAAATGTACACTTAATTTACCTTCAACTAAGGGTATTGCTATTTTCATAATTTTTCCTCCTTATGAGTTTATTGTTTTTGCTTTATTCACGTCTATTATTTTATTGAGTATATCCTGCATTATTTTTATGGTGGAACTAGCCGTGTAATAATTAATAAAAGCGAGACCTGTATCGCTAGCTTGAGCTATAGCCTGTTCCATCGGTATTGCACCTAGAAAAGGCACCTGCATATCAGAGGCGATTTTTTTGCCGCCTCCTTCAGGAAAAATTTGCGTCACCTCGCCGCACTTTGGGCAAATAAAACCGCTCATATTTTCAATCACGCCCAACACGGTCACATCTAACCTGCGGCAGAAACTGATAGATTTACGCACGTCCACCGCTGCCACTCTCTGAGGCGTGGTAACAATCACCGCACCGTCCAGTGGCTTGATCAACTGACAGATAGAAAGCGGCTCATCTCCAGTTCCGGGTGGAACGTCAACAATAAGATAATCGAGATCTCCCCATTGTACATCCGTCAAAAACTGCTTGATAACACCCATTTTCATGGGACCGCGCCAGATTACAGCATCATCGGGATTTTGCAGCATAAATCCTATCGACATGACTTTCATTCTCTCTAATTCAACGGGAAACAAACCATCCGGTCCGCCTTTAAGAGACTGATTTTCCAACCCCAACATGGTGGGGACACTCGGGCCATGTATGTCCACATCTAAAAGCCCCACTCGTTGCCCAGCCAGCATAAGGGCTACGGCCAGATTCACTGCAACGGTGCTTTTGCCCACACCGCCTTTACCTGATAAAATAAGAATTTTGTGTTTTATCCGGCAAAGCGTCGCCTGCAATTTGCGGCGATCCGCGTATTCTTCCGGACTTTCATCTTTATTTTGTTTTTTTGCTGAGCAGCTTGTATCACTGCATGTATCGCATGTTTTTTTCTCTTCCATTTTTATAAATAAATCCTTTCCTACTTTTTATGCTTCTTCAGATAACCATCACAGGCGGCCTTCAAAGTGTTCACCGCCAAAAGAGCGCAATGTTGAGACTCTTCTGGTAATCCTTCCAGCGCTTCCAAAACATCTTTTTGGCTGATGGACTTTGCTTCAGCAACAGTCTTGCCTTCCGCAAGACAAGCGGTCATGGAACCGCTGGCGATAGAAGGGCCACAGCCATCGGTGATAAAAGAAGCTTTTTTTATTTTTCCATTCTGCACCTCAAGCCAAAACTCCATGGTGTCGCCGCAGGGCCCGGTGATTCTGGCATGCCCGTTGAATTTCTGCAACGGCCCCATGTTCCGCGGGTCATTGGCGTGTTCTATTGCCGTCAGATGAAAATTTTTAAGATTAATTATCTCCATACAACTCAACTTCCTCCTATAGATTAAGCTTATCCCAGATTTTTATGATATCTTCTGCGCTTGGCGCCGAAATTTCCACAACGGTTTTTTGCTGAATCTGCGCCCGCGTAATATTACTATCGTAGCGGATGCGTCCGGCAATCAGCGCGTCAGCTTCAATTGCCTTTCCCTCGATACGCTCAGTCATCTCCGGATTTATATCCCATTTATTGACACAGACCGCCGCGGGAATCTGAAAATGTTTGGCGAGTGTAAGAGCTCGCGCCATGTCATGCTCGCCGGAAACTGTCGGCTCTGTAACCACCAAAACCTGTGAAGCACCGGCGACAGAAGCAATAACAGGGCAACCAATACCAGGCGGTCCATCCACAATTATCAACTCATGATTTTTTATTTTGGCCATCTTACGCGCTTCGCCACGTACAGTGGAAACAAGCTTGCCGGAATTTTCCGCGGCCACACCTAAACGCGCGTGTATCATCGGCCCGCAGCGCGTCCGAGATACGAACCACTTACCACACAACCGCTCTGGAAAATCAATCGCCTTTTCCGGACAAAAGTGCACGCATACGCCACATCCTTCACAGGAAACAGGATCTATGGAAAACAAAATATCTCCTTCACATGCTTGTTGAGTTTTTACTGCATCAAAACGACAAACGTCTCGACAAATTTCACAGCCGGTACAATCATTCTGACGAATTACCGCTTCATGGCCACTCGTGAACTCATACTCTTCGATAATTTGCGGCGCCAGCACCAAATGTAAATCAGCCGCATCCACATCACAGTCGCAAATTACCGGCCTTTTGGCCAACACAGCAAAAGATGCGGTAATACTGGTTTTCCCTGTGCCACCCTTGCCGCTGATAACAACAAGTTCTTTCATTAAATCTTCTTTCCCTTTGCCTTTAAATATTTTTTTCTGTTATTTTTTCCTTTTTATTTTTTCCTGCGGTAGACTCTTCAGGATAACAATTCCCCCCAATCGGGTCATTGCCGTACTGCCTCCACCACAACCGGTTATAATCATCCCACGGATCAAGAATACCGAATTCTTCCTTCATCAAAAAAGCGTAAGCTCTGTTAAGCGCCTGCATTTTATCATGCGCTTCCTTGCTTTTATTGACATCGGGATGCCATATTTTAGCTAGTTTCCTGTGTTTTTTCTTGGCATCTTCAGCCGTGCCTTTTTTTGTCATTCCCAGCAGACGCCTGGCGCTGTCCACTTCATAATTTCTATTCATTTACATATTGCCTTTTTTTGCCTAAAATAGCATATAGTGCCGCCTCAGCAGGAGAATTACTGTCAGAAATCTCTTCGTCTCTGACGCCGAGAATATATTCCGTTTTTATGTCAAAAAACTTTCTCATAACATCTTCCATTACCTGCAAATCAGTATGTCTGATAAGGTTTACATATGAATCAGGTTCCCGGACTCTTTGTTTGAAAAAATTGGACTGAGGATTAAGCAGCATAACAATGATTCTGCCTTCGGGTTTTAAAACTTTCGCTGTCTTCTGCAGTGCTTTTCTATAATCTTCTATAAATTGCAGAGAAACAATATAAATAACTGCGTCAAAGGAAACCTCAGCAAAAGGCATTTTCTCCGCGCGTCCCACAAAGGTTCTGACGCTATCCGGCGCGCAACTGAGCGCTTCTTCAGATATGTCCAAACCCGTCACGTTAAAACCGTATTCAGCCAATTTTCCTTCAATGATTGCCGGACCGCAACCGACGCTTAAGACATCATGACAATTTTTAAGATGCGCAACAAGATATTCGGTCTCATAGCGGGAAATATTTTGCCAGAAACCTTCCCGGCATGTTTCCACGTATTTTTTCATGTCCGCATTTTTGTTTTTGTTGTCACTCATAAAAAATTACTTACGCCTCAGTTTTCCAAATTTGGCAATACGCCCAAACGAACGTGGGGCCGCCCTGACTTTGCGCCATTCATCTGGATGCCACAATTATATGCTGTATTTCGGCATTGTATTCACTCATTACAAATCCGCTGTTGCATAATTTTACCCGAATCTCATCCATTGTGCCGCCCACCGCATGCTTTCTTCCTTCAAGGGCGTGTATCGCATCAAGAAGGGCAAAACCTTTTTCGTTCAAATCGCTCACTATCATCTTTCCCTTGGCGGTTAATACTCTTATCAATTCATTGCAAACCTTTTCGACAGAAGAAAGGTGATGAATCATATTCACTGAAAATATTACGTCAAAAGAGGCGTCTTCATAGGGCAAACACTCCGCGTCAGCCATATCAAAACAAACTTGTTGTTCCAGCCCGTGATACGCCAGATTTAGCCGGGCGTATTCCTGCTCCTGTGCGGATACATCAACCGAAACGAAATTAAAACCCTCCCGCGCCAGCGCCAGCGTGAAATAGCCCTTGCCGGTACCTACTTCCAAAATTTCTCCAAAAACGGGCAAAGATTTTTCTATAATAAAATCCCTCTCCTTTTCGATATCGTATCCGTATTCCTTGTACAGGGCGACACGCTTTAAAAAGCGGTGATGATTTTCGATTATCTCTTTATCCATTATTTCTTGCCGGCATTTAATCTTTTATTTTCCTGAAATTTTATAAAATAAATCATGATCAGCGCGCCTTGTTGTCACCAGCCCATCTTCAACCAGGTGCTGAAGCTTCTTGGCCGCTTCATGCGGATGCAGGGTAAGACCGGCGTATATGCCGGAAATAGTGCTGGGCCTGCGAGTCAAAAGACTTAATATATCCGCGTCCGTTGCGTCGCACAAAGATTTATCCGATGTTTTCCTTTTCTCAGCCGCGCCGATAATTTCCACCACGCCCGGAAATAAAATGGCTAGTTTTTCCATCTGCTTTCTTTCCACAGCACAGGCGAAATCTTCCGCCGCCGGCCGGTCTACCGTATTGAGCTGTACTTTATCCGCGCCGATTTTTTCGGCCCAGACGGCGATTTTTTTTGCCTCAGGAGCCATACCGGTCACACCGGATATCAAAAGAACTTCCAGCCATACCCGGCCGGAAAATTTTCTCGTAAAATCAATTATACCGTTAACCATAACATCAAAAGAAATATCCTTATGAGGGCGGTTAACATAATGAAACAAATCCTCATCTCCGGCGTCGAGCGAGGGAATAATGAGATCCGCTTTCATCAAGGCGTCTTGCACTTCCGGAAGATAAAGCAAAGAACCGTTGGTCAAAACAACAACGGGAATTGTCGTCAACTTTTTGATGCCTTCGATAAGCTCGCCAATGGATGAATGCAGGGTCGGCTCACCGCAACCGGCAAGGCTGATATAATCGCAATCAAGCCCCCGCACCAACTTTTCTTTTATCTCCAACAAAACATCATTGCATGAAACATATTCGCGCCTTGCCGTTGTTTTGTTTGTTGTTCTGCCCAACTGGCAATAAATGCAGTCGTAACTGCATGTTTTATGCGGAATCAAATCAAGGCCAAGGGAACGTCCCAAACGACGGGACGCCACCGGGCCATAAATATATTTAAACTTATCAAACATATTGCTCACTCTCCACAAGGCGCATCCGCACAGCGCCTATCAGCGCCGCAACAGGTTTTTCCTGTCGTCTCCAATGAACAGGCTTTGTTTGAATCACGCCGCGCAGCGCCGGATGATTTAAAAATAAAACCGGTGCCGCCGCTTATCCTCCTTTGCACTGGCGCTCCGCATTCGGGACAAATTCTAAGCGGTTCATCTTTCATGCTTTGCTGTTTTTCAAATTGCAGCCCGCACGCAGTACATTCATATTCATAGGTCGGCATAATTTAAATCTCCCTTGCTCTTACGCTATCAATGTTTGTAAGCAACTTTTCAAAAAGCTTTTTATATTCCGGCAAAGCATCCACCATAAGAATTCCCCGTGAATAGGCCTCGGCGATTCGCCGGTCATCGGGAATTTCCAGTAAAATCGGTATATTTTCTTTTCGGCAAAAATCACGCACGCGGTCATCGCCGCTGCCCACTCGGTTGACGATGACACCAAAAGGAAGCTTAAGCTCTCTGACCATGTCCACGGCCAGCGTCAGGTCATGTAACCCGAAGGGAGTAGGTTCCGTCACCAGCAAAACTATGTTCGAATCACGAATAGAGGCAATTACCGGGCAGGAAGTACCCGGCGGCGCGTCCAATATTGCCGCAGTATTTTTAGGTAAGCGGTTTTTAACTGCTCTAATTAAAGGCGGAGCCATCGCCACACCAACATCAAGTTTTCCCGTAATGAGCGTGATATTTCCATCGTGCGATATTTCAACAACGCCGATGCGATGATCCTGCTCTATAATGGCACCGGTTGGGCATACTTTGGCGCATCCACCACAGGCGTGACACATTTCCGGAAAAACAAGCGGTAAAGTTCCGAAACTAACAATTGCAGAAAATTTGCAAATCTTTGCACATTCACCACAGGAATTGCATAATTTTTCCTCCACGGTTGGAACCAAAATGGAAACAACTTCCCCGTTTTTACCGTTTGTATTCAAAAAAAGATGCGCGTTTGGTTCTTCCACATCGCAATCCGCCAGTATAATTTCCTTATTAAGAACACGCGCCAGATTGACGCTTACCGTTGTCTTACCTGTACCGCCTTTTCCTGAAGCAATAGATATTTTCATCACGCATCTCCCGTTTGTTTTATCCAGAGAAGAGGAAATATTATGTCACTGGTACAGCAGGGGACCCAAACAGCCAGAAACAAAAATAACGCGGACAAAATCCAAGTAGCCACGTCAATTTGTGTTCCTAAAGCCATGACCATGTGAAACAAAGATGCCCAGGTACTCAAAAGAACGTGACCCGCATGTGTAATTTTAGTTCGCGGCAAAAAGTAACCCACGGCGATACCCGCCAAAGCCAAGGGGTTCACAAGCCACCATTTTTCAATAAAACCTAAATGTAAACCTCGACGGGGTAAATCAAGCAGCCATTCTCCTACGTAAGGGATTAAACAATCACTAAGCGTGGCGATACCTACCGCGCCGAAATATCCTATAATAAGCATGCGAGCAAAACTCCCTTTTCCATGAAGTCTATACATCGCGGTTGTAACCAGCGCGCTTAAAAAAATATGCAACGGATGCGTTATCCAAAACAAAAATGATGAAACTTCCTTAGATATTTGAAACTGCACGAATACCGCCATGATAATAACGCCGGTCATGGTTCCAAAAGTCGTAAACGGCGCGTGATTTCTTAATTCCGAAGCAATAAGTGCCGGTTTCATTTTTTATAATTCCTGTTCCCAAGCTTCCGTGCGGTAACGTCGTCAACTTCATCCTGCCAGCCGCTTTTTGTGACATCGCGCAAATCAAACTTAGCCGTGTAAGGTTTAATATCCAGAAGCGGGGTGCCGTCAAGAATATCAACATCTTCCACATGCAAAATATTTCCTTCGCGTTTCATCAATTTCACAATGCTCAGGCCGATGACGTTGGGACGACATGGTGCGCGGGTGGCAAAAACACCCCGTTCCGCGTCTTGTAAAAACGGCTTCACTAAAAGCTGTACCGGCGGCGCCTGGTGAAAATGATACAGAAGATAAATATGCGAAAAACCTTCCAAATCACGTAATCCTTCGGTATATTCGCCAAATACTCTGACCTGTCCTTTGCAACCTCTGGCGTAAACCGGCTGAATCGGTGTTTTTTCCGCAACCGTATGTTCGCTGTGAATAACACCGATCTGTCGGTAAATGATGGGCCTGCTAATCATCCCCAATGTCCGTCCACATCGGCCGATGTTGCTTCGGTCAGTTTTCCTCGGCGGTATTGTTCCAACGCTTCTGCCACCGTTAATGCGGATGAATTGTAAATTTTGATACCTGCCTGCGTAAGCACACGAAAAGCTTTCGGGCCACAATGTCCGGTGATAAGTACCGCAACGCCCAAACGGGCAATATTTTGCGCGGACTGAATACCTGCACCCTGCACCGCGTTTAGATTCTGCGCGTTGTCCATGACTTCGAATTTGTTTGTATCGAAATCGTAAATAAGAAACTTTGGCGCGCGCCCAAAACGGCTATCTAATGGCGCGTTCAAATTACTACCTGATGTCGTCAATGCTATTTTCAATAGTCAATCTCCTAGCTTCTTAAAAGTTTTTGCCTGTGCTACACCGGCGCAGCAAAAAATTATGCCGCGCCGGCATACCATTACTTATTTTTTTTACCGCTTTCGATTTCGTCGAGTCTGATTTTGATGGACTTTAGTTCATTTTCCAAAATATCAGCCTGATTTTTCAGCGCCTGCTTTTCCGTTTCCGGATCAATATAGGGCGCTGCATAACCGCCGAACCACGCCCATCCCGGAATACCGGTAGCAAAAAAACGATGGCGCCAACCAAAACCACCACCACGGGAACCACGGCCAAAACCAAAACCGCGGCCATAACCCATACCGAAACCACGACCACCAATAGGATTGGCATAACCCGGCATATTGTAACCTGCGCAGTAACCCGCCGCGCGACCCGTCATTGGCCCTAAACCCGCGGGGCCAGTTGCATCTCCTCTAGGCATAATGCAATCCTCCTTTCTTAAATTATTAAATATATGTTTTATTCTCTAATCATCGTTGCGCCGCATGAAGGACATTTTTTCCGCATGCACGGCATTCCTCTGTCATGCTTCTCCCGATGTCCACACTGCGGACAAAGACAATTGCCTTCGGGACCTAAAGCGAGAGGCCCTCCCATACGGCCACGCCCGCCACCGCGACCCTGGCCGCCCCCCATGCCTCTGCCGCCACGTTTTGTCGCATTCATTGTTTCTCCCTCCTTTTTTCTCATCGTGCTTCTAAAAAACAAAAACCGCAGCTGCTAGAACCGTTGTGTAATCCTTATTCTTAAGAACACACGATTGAGTGATATTTCTTGTGCCAACAATTTTCCCGCTGATTCTGAATAACTCCTTTTTTTCATCCCAGCTTTCATCTACATTGAAATCAATACCTAGGGTCGAAGCAAGCATTGCCGCCGCCAAATCCTCAGCATAATCTCCCGTCTGGCGTTCGGTAAAACCAAAAGCGTGATGTTCGCTGATATAGCCGTAGGCGTTTTTGTCCACCGGAATCGCACAACCGATGGAAGCGGAAATAAGACGGTGCGGTTCATTGCTGCAGCAACGGCTCATCACGCAAAATGTAATCTGACCAGGTTTTAACCTTTTCAACCCCTCTGTTCTGGAGATTATCCGACAGCCAGGCGGTAAAATGCTGGATACCTGCACAAGATTGCACTTTTCAATTCCCGCATCGCGCAGCGCCAGTTCAAATGAGTGAAGCTGCTCGCGGTGCGTCCCGACTCCTTTAGTGAAAAATAACTTTTGGGGGATGGCTTCTTTCATCTTTTATTCTCCTTTGCTGCAAGAAATATCCCGCATAAATTTTTCAAGCACTTCAACGTCTGCGGCAATTCATGCCGCGGTTTCTGCCTCGGCCTCTTCCCTGTTTCCTACCGCGGCATCCCGGTAACGCGTAGCTTGCATGCCCCAATCTACCGTTTTGATAGGCGACAATTACATCTTCTGTCATCCCGCGGACAAACGGATAAACAACAATACCGCGCGCCATTATTGCCGCCTGCATGGACCGGGAAATCGCGCCACATATAAGGACATCAATTCCCGTTTCGCTGAGCTCGGACGCACGCCGCATTGGATCATTCGTTTCCAGTTTCAACATTGTTCGTTTCGGTTCATCTGTCTCATCCATTTCCAAAACCATAATTTGTTGTGCCACATCAAATACAGTGGAAATCGAATCCTTAAATACCGAAAAAGCAACTTTCATAAATTTATCTTTCCAGACTTATTTTCACTTAACTATGCTTTTACACAAAACAATGCAAAGGAGGGGCCATAAATGCTGCGAACAAAATATAGAGTATATTCAACCATATAGTTAAAGAGTGGTTTTTATCAGGCAAAGTGGCGTCGCATTATTGCGACGCCACTTTGCAATTCTATTGCAAATATGCGACTTATCTATTAAGGAAGAACTATGTCGAGGGATTTGATTTTTCTATAAAGAGTGCTTTTATGAATACCAATTTGTCGGGCGGTTTTCTGCCTGTCCCAATTATTCTGTTTAAGGGCGTTGAGAAGATAAGCCGCCTCCACATCACGCAACGAAGAAACTTTGCTGTCTTTATTATTTGCGCTCATCGCAAATAAAGACTCCGGCAAGTGTTTTTTTTCAATCAAACCAGTCTTGCACAAAATAAATGCCCGTTCAATGATATTTGCCAGTTCGCGAATATTTCCCGGGTAGCTGTAACTCATTAAAGCGGACATTGCTTCTTCGCTTACTCCCTGAATGCTTTTCTTCTGAAGCACATTAAAACGTTCAATAAAATGGTCGATTAAAAGCGGAATGTCTTCCATACGCTCACGTAGCGGCGGCAAGATGATTTTGAAAACGTTTATCCGGTAATATAAATCTTCTCGAAAACTCCCTTCACGAACCAGCACATCCAGATCTTTGTTTGTCGCCGCAATGATACGCACATTATGCTCGACGCTTTGCGTCGCACCCAAGGGTTCGTAAGTTTTCTCCTGCAGAACGCGCAAAAGCTTAACCTGCATGGAAGGAGTAATTTCTCCTATTTCATCCAAGAAAAGTGTCCCGTTTTCCGCCAAACGAAAACGGCCAGGTTTGTCTTTTTTGGCGTCGGTAAAAGCTCCCTCTTTGTAGCCGAAAAGCTCCGACTCCAATAAAGTATCTGGGAGCGCGCTGCAATTTACGGCGACAAACAACTGATTTTTTCTTGAGCTCAGATCGTGGATGGCGCGGGCGAAAAGCTCCTTTCCTGTGCCGCTCTCACCTTCGATAAGCACAGTACTGTTGCTTGCAGCTATGTCCGGAAGGATATCAAAAAGCTGTAATATGCGGTGGTTTTTGGAAATAATATCAGCAAAAGAATATTTTTTCTCAATGGCTTTACGTAAATCCTCCTCCACACTGATATCACGGAAGGTTTCCACCGCTCCGAGCAGTTTACCCTTTTTATCGCGTAAAAGCGCCGTGGAAATACTGATCGGCCTCTTTCTGCCCTCCGCATCAATAATATAGACATTTCTATTCACGATAGGTTTGCCGGTTCTCATGGTTGCCCGTAGACAGCAGTTCCTTTCGCAAATATCAGCTTTTAAAACATCCTTGCAAAGTTGACCCACAGCATCCTTACGCGAGACCCCGGTAATCTTCTCTGCGGCACGATTAAAGGAACTAATCCGCCAGTCTTTGTCAACGCTAAAAACTCCGTCAGCAATGGAGTCTAATATAATGTTTTGCTCATCTCCAGCAAAAGCGCCTTTTTGCTTAGAATTTTTTTTGCTTACCATATGGCGCCTCACCCTTTTCCGAAAATTTACTCATGCAGCAGTAATTACACCAGTTTTTCGCCTGAAGCAAGTGAAACGATTCAAAGAGTAAAGTCACTCATGACAAATAAAACATGGACAAGAACAATCTGGTGAATTTATAATCAAAAAAATTTAAATAAAATTAAAAAAGGAAGACCGGCAATGAAGAAAATTAATTTATCCGACTGCGCGCATTGCGCGCTGCGCCGTGAAAATCGCATCTGTCTGACACCAAGCGGCAAAGCTTCCAAAGGATGTCCGACAGCAAGCGGGAAAAAAGAAACAGCAGAAGCAAATGCCGTTTACAAAATTCCTGAAGTCAAGAAATTTGCCCGGCAGGCATCCATACAGGAAGGCCAGTGTTACGCGGAGAGCGACAAGAAACGGTACGTCATGCATCCCACCAAGCCACGGATTCAGGAAATTTATGAATTTGCCAAAAAAATGAACTATCGCCGGTTGGGATTAATTTTCTGCGTCGGCCTGGCTAAGGAAGCAAAAATGGTTTCTGATATTTTATCCAATCAGGGCTTTGATGTTGTCTCTGTTGTCTGCAAGGTGGGCACTGTGCCCAAAGAGGAAATCGGCGTAAAAGAAGAAGAAAAAATATTTATCGGGCAACATGAAACCATGTGCAATCCCATCGCGCAGGCACTGATTGTCAACAGGCAAAAAACTCAGTTCAATATTCTGCTGGGACTTTGCGTCGGTCACGATTCATTATTTTTCAAGTATGCCAAAGCGCCCACAACCGTTCTTGCCGTAAAAGACCGGGTTACCGGCCATAATCCGTTGGCTGCTGTTTACACCTCAGGCAGTTACTATGCCTGGATAAACAAGCCGGAAAATAAATGAAAAACAAATTTATCAGAAAAGAATATAAAACTATTGAGGCGATGCTTGGCCTTTACTGTCACGATTTACACGGCACAGTCAAACATGATTTGTGTGCGGACTGCGTCAAGCTTTTGGCCTACGCCAAAGCGCGACTGGAGAAATGCCCCTACCAGGAACAAAAACCAACCTGCGCAAAATGCCCGGTTCATTGCTACAAACCGGAAATGCGCGATAAAATCCGCCTGGTTATGCGCTACGCCGGCCCGCGTATGCTGAAAAATCATCCGCTTTTAGCCATCCGCCATTTGTTGCGCGGCCGCAAGCAGACGCCGCCACCCAGAAAGGGTTGAAGCTCCAAATCCTTTATGCTATAAATTATTCTATCCTCATTTTCGAAAATTGCACATTACAATCCCAAATATATAAATTTAGGAGGTGTAGACGCGATGACGGAAGAAAAAAAGAAAAAAGAACAACACGAAGAACAGCCTCTGGAAAAACTTACCATTAAAAAATTGCAGGAAATCGCCGCGGAATTTCCTCATGAACGGGCAATCCACGACATGAAAAAGGAAGAGCTCATCGCTTTCATCAAACAGGCCAAAGGAATAAAAGATGAAGTGTCCGCGCCTAAGCACAAACATAAAGTTAAAATCAAAATGACCAAGCCCGAACTTAAGGCCAAAATCCGTGAGCTGAAAAAGCTGCGTCTGCAGGCACTGGATTCCGGCGAAAGGAAGAAAGCTGTCACGCTGCGCCTTCACATCGCCCGGTTGAAAAAATTATCCCGGCGAACCGCTGCGGTAATCTGAACAATAAACTGAGAACCGGCAACTCTAATTTTTTAAAAGAAAGATGATAAGAATATCATATATACTTTATTGCTTTCTTCATTTGACCAGCGTAATCGTTTACGATTTTCAAAAGCTCGGCCCTGCCCCCATTTTCGGCAATAAGCTTAACCAAAGCTGATCCAACAACAATGCCATCGGCCAGCCGCCCGATCTGCCGCGCCTGTTCAGACTGGGAAATACCAAATCCCACGGCTACCGGCAGCGAAGATATTTTACGAATCTTTTTCAAGTCCGCCTTAATGCCGCCAAGTTCTGGCGCCGCCGTTCCGGTAACACCGGTAATGGAAATATAGTACAGAAACCCTGTGGCGGCGGCGGCGATCTTTTTTGCTCTCCGCGTCTCCGTCGTTGGTGCAATCAGAGATATAAAATCAATGCCTGCCGCATCGGTATGTTTTTTCAATTCCGGCGCTTCTTCCGGAGGCAAATCCACAACCAGCACACCATCCACACCGGCGCGGGCGGCATCGCGGGCAAACTTCTCTGTTCCGTACGCAAAAATAGGATTAAAGTAACCAAAAAGCACGATCGGAATCTGCGATATCTTTCTCAGCTCGGTAATCAATTGCATTACACCCGCCAGTGTCGTTCCCGTTTTGAGAGAACGCTGCGCCGCTTCTTGAATGACGGGACCGTCCGCCGTCGGATCCGAAAAGGGAACTCCGATTTCCAAAATGTCCGCGCCCGCTTTTTCCAAAACTAGAATCAATTTTTTTGTCGTCTCCAGCGAAGGATCGCCGGCGGTCAGATAAATAATCAGCGCTTTTCCTTTTTGTGCTTGCAGTTCATTGAATTTTTTTCCGATACGCGTCGTCATTATCTATCCCCCCTTTCGGCGATTATCTGCGCGTCTTTATCGCCGCGGCCGGAAAGGCAAACAATTATTATTGTATTCTTACTCATCTTCGGCGCGATTTTCATGGTGTAAGCCAGCGCGTGCGCGCTTTCCATGGCGGGAATGATTCCCTCCTGTCGCGACAAAAAAGAAAAAGCGTCTATCGCTTCTTTATCGGTTACGGTTACATATTTCACTTTCTTTTTGGAGTGAAAATAAGCGTGCTCGGGGCCCACGCCGGGATAATCGAGTCCCGCGGCGATGGAATAAGCGTCTCGCACTTGTCCGTACGCGTCCTGCAGAACATATGTTTTATTGCCATGCAAAACACCCACGGCGCCGGCATTGATGCTGGCGGAATGTTTAGAAGTATTCAGGCCGTATCCTGCCGCTTCCACTCCGAACATTTTTATCTTTTTTTCACCGGTAAAAGAATAAAACATGCCTAGGGCGTTGCTGCCGCCGCCCACGCAGGCCACCAACACATCGGGGTTGCGGCCGGCTTCTTTTTTAATCTGCCTTTTTGTTTCCCGTCCGATAACTGACTGAAAATTGCGCACCATCATCGGATAGGGATGAGGCCCGGCGGTCGTACCGATAATATAGAAAGTATCACGCACGCTGGAAACCCAGTAGCGCATGGCCTCATTCATCGCGTCTTTAAGCGTCGCCGTGCCGCTTTTTACCGGCACCACTTCCGCGCCCAGTATTTTCATGCGGAAAACATTGGGCGCCTGACGGCGGATGTCTTCTTCCCCCATGAATATTTTGCATTCCATGCCAAAAAGCGCCGCGACTGTCGCCGTGGCGACGCCATGCTGCCCCGCGCCGGTCTCGGCAATAACCTTTTTCTTGCCCATCTTACGCGCCAGAAGCGCCTGCCCCAGGGTATTATTAATTTTGTGCGAACCGGTGTGATTCAAATCTTCGCGCTTAAGGTAGATTTTGGCGCCATTCAAGGCTTTGGTCAACCGGCGCGCAAAATAAAGCGGCGTGGGACGGCCGGCGTACTGACGCAGATAATAATCGAATTCCTTTTGAAAGGATCTGTCGGCTCTGGCCTTAAGATATGCTTTTTCCAAATCAAGCAACGCGGACATTAATGTCTCCGCGGCGTAGCGTCCGCCAAAAATACCGAAATGGCCGTTTTTATCAGGAAGTTTTTTCATCATTTACCTCTTATTAAAAATATTTCCGCCTCTGTCCAATCCCGCTTCTTCCACAATCCTCATCAGGCTTGCCATTTTTTCCTTATCCTTCCTACCGGGAGTAATTTCCACTCCGCTGTTTATGTCCACAGCGTTAGGCGCGACTGCTTCCACGGCTTGCCTGATATTTTTTTCATTCAGACCTCCAGAAAGTATGAGCGACTTTCTGTCCTTTAAGCGTCGTGCCAGTTCCCAGTCAGTCGGCATGCCCGTGCCTCCGTAGAGATTTTTGTTCCGATTATCCACAAGAATCGCCGCGACTTGGTAAGCGCAGGCCTTTTCCACATCTTCATCACTGCGCAAAAAAACTGCTTTGATTATTTTTGTCGCCGGAAACTTGCGGCAAAAATCTGCCGTTTCATCGCCGTGCAGCTGGATGAAATCCAGACCGCAGTATTTCATTATTCTTTTTATTTCTGCCGCGCTTTCATTGACAAACACCCCCACCTTCGCGACAGGCGCCGGCAAATTTGTGATAACCAGCCGCGCCCTCTCCGGCTCGATATAACGCGGAGACGGAGGATAAAAAATGAATCCCAGCGCGGCCGCTCCGAAATTAGCCGCGCAAAGCGCGTCTTCTTCGTTGGTGATGCCGCAAATTTTTACCTGCGTCACGTCTTGCCTTCTTCCATGAATTCCTTCAATTTTTTACCCATGTCCGCCGCGCTAATCAGAGCATCACCAATCAAAAAGGCTCTGATTCCCGACTGCAGGAGCGATTCGATATCTTTTCGGGTGTGAATGCCGCTTTCCGCCACGACGATTTTTTCTTCCGGTATCATTGAGCGCAGCCGGCAGCTGGTATTGATGTCCGTGATGAAGTTATCCAGATTTCGGTTGTTAATACCAATAATATCGGCGTCCGCCGCTAAAGCGATTTCCAGTTCTTCCGACGTGTGAATTTCGATCAGCGCAGACAAACCGAGGCTTTCGGCCAGCGCGATAAATTCTTTAAGTTTATTCCCCAAAATAAGCACAATAAGCAGAACCGCGTCCGCGCCGATGGCTCTGGTTTCGTAAAGTTGAAAAGGATCGATAATAAAATCCTTGCGCAAAATCGGAAGTGATATTTTTTGTTTTATCTGCGTCAGATAATCCTTGTGCCCGCAGAAATATTTTTCATCCGTAAGCACGGAAACAGCCGCGGCATTGTTGTACTCGAACGTCTGCGCAATACGCAAGTAATCAAAATTTTCCGAAAGCCTCCCACGCGAGGGTGAAGCGCATTTGACTTCGGCAATAATATTACAGGCCCCACGGCTTATCACCTGACGAAAATCACGGCAGGCACCGCGCAGGGAAATCTGTTTTTCCAAATCTGATATTTTTATGGATTTTTTCAGCCTTGCCACTTCTTCTTTTTTCGTTTCAATAATTTTTTCTAAAATCATTTTTTTCTCAGGAGTTGCTCATTTCAATCAATGCCTGCAGTTTTTTCACCGCCGCGCCGCTGTCGATACATTCTGATGCAACTTTGATCCCTTCTTTGATATCGCTCGCTTTTTCTCCCGCGATAATCGCCAGCGCCGCGTTGAGCAAAACAACATTGCGACAGGCGCCGTTTTTACCAGAAAGAACATCACGGGCAATCTGCGCATTTTTTTGCGGATTCCCGCCACGGATATCTTCCAGCGGATAATTTTTCCCAAAATAATCAACCGGATTGATGTTATAGGTTTTGACCATTCTTTCTTTTAATTCCGCCACGCGTGTTTCCCGCGATAAGGTAACCTCATCGAGCCCATCCATGCCGTGCACTACAAAAGCCCTTTTCGTCCCCATGTTTTTCAAAACGTCCGCAAACATTTCCGTAAGCTTAGGATCATAGACACCCAAAAGCTGAGCGGTGGCTCCTGCCGGATTGGTCAGAGGCCCGAGCATATTGAAAATTGTGCGGATGCCTATTTCACGGCGCGGACCGATAGCGTATTTCATCGCGCCGTGCAGTTTTGGCGCGAAAAGAAAACCGATGCCGATCTGCTGCACGCATTCTTCCACCACATCCTGGTCGGCGCTGATGTTTACACCCAACGCTTCCAAAACATCGGCGCTGCCGCAGCCGCTCGAAACGGCGCGGTTGCCGTGTTTGGCCACAACAATTCCCGCCGCCGCCACGACAAACGCCGCGGTAGTCGATATATTGAAAGTGTTGAGGGAATCGCCACCTGTGCCGCAAGTATCCACAATCGTCGTCGCGCAGGCATTAACGCGCGTCGCTTTTTGTCGCATGATCCTCGCCGCGCCGGTGACTTCCTCTACCGTTTCACCTTTCATTCTCAGCGCCGTAATGAACGCACCAATCTGCGCGGGAGTGGCCGCTCCTTCCATGATTTCTTCCATGGCCTGCATCATTTCTGCTTCGGGCAAATCCTGTTTTTTTACCGCCTTGTCGATTGCTTCTTTAATCATGATAATCGCTCCTTTCGACAGGTATATTTTAAAAAATTCTTGATAATTCTTTTCCCCTGCGGTGTGAGCACCGATTCCGGATGAAACTGAATTCCCTCCACCGGAAATTGTTTGTGCCGCAGACCCATAATTTCCCCCTCTTCCGTGCGCGCGCTTACCTCCAGACATTCGGGAAGAGTTTCTTTCTTCACGACAAGGGAATGATAACGTCCCGCGGAAAAAGGATTGGGCAATCCCGTGAAAATAGTTTTCCCGTCATTGATCACCGGAGATGTTTTACCGTGCATGATGCGTTCGGCGCACACGACATCACCGCCAAAGGCGTAACCGATCGCCTGATGTCCCAGGCAAATACCCATAAAGGGGACGGTTTGATAAAAATCACGGATAATATCGACGCTGATACCAGCTTCGCGCGGCGAGCAGGGACCCGGTGATATAAAAATTGCCCCCGGCTTCATTTTTTCTATGTCGCGGGATTTTATCCGGTCATTGCGATAAACGCGCACATCCTCACCCATCTGTTGCAGATACTGGACGATATTGAATGTAAATGAATCGTAGTTATCAATCATTAAAATCATTTTATTTGTCTCCGTTTCCACTATTAATGACAAACCCACCCGCCGCCAAACGCACCGCCTGCAGCATGCCCTGCGCTTTGTTCAGAGATTCCTGATGCTCCAATTCCGGATCAGAATCGTAAACAATGCCGGCGCCGGCCTGAACGTAAATTTTGTTGTTTTTTAAAACCATCGTCCGGATGGTAATGCAAAAATCCATGTTACCGCTGAAACTGAAATAACCGACCGCGCCGCCATATGGTCCTCGCTTTACTTTTTCCAATTCATCAATGATTTCCATGGCGCGTATTTTCGGCGCGCCGGTAAGTGTGCCGGCAGGAAAAGTCGCCGCTAAAACATCAAAAGCATCCCTGCCAGGGGCGAGCTGCGCGCGGACATTCGAAACCAGATGCATGACGTGAGAATATTTTTCCACCACCATATACTGATTTACCTGCACACTGCCCGTTTGAGCGACGCGCCCTAAATCGTTTCTACCCAAATCAACGAGCATAACATGCTCCGCTCGTTCCTTTTCATCGGAGAGAAGCTCATCGGCCAAAGCGCGATCCTCCTGCTGGGTTTTGCCCCTTCTTCTGGTGCCGGCGATCGGCCGCAATTCCATCGTGTCTCCCTCCAGTCGCACCATGACTTCCGGTGATGAACCGATTAAAGCCAAGTCATCAAGTTTTAGAAAAAATAAATAAGGCGAAGGATTAACGTAACGCAATCCGCGGTAAAGATCGACGGCAGACGATTGGCAATCCGTTTCAAACCTCTGACTGAGAACAACCTGAATAATGTCCCCTGCCGTGATATATTTTTTGGCTTTGGAGACGATATCTTTGTATTCCTCAGGAGTCATGTTGGAGACAAAGGAAATTTTTTTTTCTTGAGCGGCGGGATTAATTCCGTGCGTTGAGGGCAGAGACAACGTCTCAATCATGGCATCGATTTTCCGGCATGACTCTCTGTAGGTTTCTTCTAACGAATCCGCATCTTCCGTGTAGGCGGAGGAAACTATTTTAATTGTATGGCGGATGTTGTCAAAAATCATAATAGTATCGCTGATCACAAAGACAGCGTCATCAATCTGCAAATCATCGGTAACTCTCTGCGGCAGTTTTTCGAAGTAGCGCACCATTTCATAACTCAAAAAACCCACCGCGCCGCCGTAAAAACGAGGCAGGCCAGGTATCGCCACCGGCTTGTAACGACTCATTAAATCACGCAGAACTTTCAGAGGATCACCCTTATGCTCGCGGAAACTAATTCTTTTCCCCTCTTCGACGATAACTTTATCCGCGCTGACCCGGAAGAAAATCCCGGCGCCAACGCCCAGAAATGAATATCGGCCCCATTTTTCCCCGCCTTCCACGCTTTCCAAAAGATAAACGTATTTTTCATTTTGCAGTTTCATTAAGACCGATACGGGAGTTTCCACGTCGGCCAGTATTTCGCGGCAGACGGGAACCAGATTACCCCGCCCAGCTAACTTCTCAAATTCAACAAATGACGGCTGGTACATGCATTTCTCCTTAAAATAAAAAAGGCCGCGATATTTTTATCACGGCCTTTGCTTATATGGTCACAAACAAAAAAGCCGTGAAGCCCCCCAGAGGTTCTCCACGGCCTTGCTTTTTTAATTAGACTTGATCAGCGGTGGAAAATCCTCCCTGTGAGGCTCCACCACCAGTTATTAAGCGACAATTTGATTTCTTTTTTATTCATGTAATTTTTCCTACAATTCTTGGGTGCTCATATAGCAACACTGAATGACCATGTCAATACTTTTTTTTCTGAATAATTTACTGAACTCTTATCTTTTCTTCACGTCCCCCAGACCAATAAGCGGCACACCTCCAGTGCCTACAACCTGCGGTAGTATTCCATCCCATTTCTCAATGGCTTTGAGATTCGCCTCAATTCTGCGCAGCTCTATAAGATCAGGTGAAGTATTTGCTCTTTGCAGCCTCAGCGATTCAGCTTCCGCTTTTGCCGCCGTAATTTTCTGCTCCGCTTCTATTTTTACTCTTTCCAGATCGCGGCGCGCTTTGAGGGCAAGCTGCTCAGCTGTCTGCTTCGCTTCAATGGCTTCTGCGAATACTTTGGAAAAGCTGAAAGCAACAATAGAAAAAGCATCCACGGCTATGTTGTATTCCTTGAGTCTATCCGTAAGCGACATCCTCATCGCCTCGCTAACCTGCGGCCTCTTGGTGATGAGTTCTTCCGCGGAATATCGGGCAGACACGGCCTTTACGACCTCAAGAATCGCGGGATCTATGATACGCTCTTTATAAGAAGCGCCTATTGTCTGGTAAACAATATTGGCCTTATCGGGAACCAGATGATAATTAAGCGCGATAGAAGATGTGACATCCTGCAAATCGGCTGAGGCCGCTACTGTATCGGTCACAACCTTTTGTACCTTAACATCCAGAAGAACAACTTCCTGCACCACTGGTATACGAAAATGCAGCCCCTCACCTAAAACATAGTCTTGCACAGCTCCAAAATTAAGCACCACGCCTCTTTGCCCCGGTCCTACCTGAACCCACGGCTTAGCGAAAAGGAAAACCAAGACCACTACCACCGCAATTAATACAGGTGTCGGTATTTTCTTTACTCCATCTCTCATACTTTTCACCGTTCTTTCATCCATATTGTTATAACCTCTCTTTCCTGCGTATCATTTTTAATGCCAGGTGAGTATAGGTAATAGAAACCAACCTGTCAAACAAAAAAGGTCTATGTAATGCTTGCTACCATATTTGCAAGTTTGCAATCCCGCTTGACATATGAAAAGCTTTTTCTGTATAAGTTTTTTATAGTTAACTCGACTAAAGGCAAGGGGAACACCGCATGGATTTAATCAATGCCACACTATCCGCCATAAAAACCATAAGAGTACAAGACATCCTGGATATCGTGATCATTGCTATTATGATTTTTGCCTTTTTCTCTTGGTTTAAAACCAGGGCTTCGCGCTTTGTTCTCATTGGCATTATCCTCCTGGGAGGCGTCTATATAGCCGCCCGTTTCCTGCAACTTTATCTTACTACTATTGTCTTGCAGTCTTTCTTTGCTATTGTGTTGTTTGTTTTAGTTGTTATTTTTCAAGAAGATTTACGCAACCTCTTTGAAAGACTGGCCTTGCTGGGCAATCTTAGAAAAAAAGTCCGGCCTCTTTCCCCGCTAGAAAAAGCTTCGGAAATAATCACACATACCGTCGCAAATCTGGCCAAAAAAAAAATAGGCGCTTTAATTGTTCTGCAGGGAGAAGACCGCTTGGACAGGCACTTGAATGGCGGAACAGCGCTCGACGGCCTGCTGAGTGGACCTTTACTGGAAAGCATTTTTGATCCTTATTCCGAGGGGCACGACGGCGCAGTGCTTATCAAAGGCGACCGCGTTAAAATGTTTGGATGTCATTTGCCGCTGTCCTCCAACATAGCAAAGTACGGAAATATAGGACTGCGTCACACCGCGGCACTCGGACTGGCGGAACGTTCTGACGCTCTGTGTATCGTTGTTTCCGAAGAAACCGGGAATATATCTGTCGCACATCAGAACAATTTAACAAAGATAAACAACGCATCTGTCCTCCACAACGAAGTGGATAATTTTTATGTCCGTGAAATTCCCGCGAAAAAAAGACATCCGACAATCGCCTGGCTTAAAGAAAATTCAAAAGAAAAAATTATTTCCCTGATTTTAGCATGCCTCTTATGGTTTGCCTTCGGTTATCAGAAAGAAATTGTGCGCCGCAATTTCATCATACCCATAGAATATCGCAATGTGCCACTATATTGGCACATCGACGAACCACGCCTGACTGAAGTAAAAGTGATTCTCCAGGGACCACAGCAGGCATTTTATCTGTTAGACGAACGCTCTCTTAAATTATCGCTGGATCTGTCTGCCGTTTCTAAAACAAAACAAGAAATTATCCTTTCCAAAGACATGGTCAATGTGCCTTCCAACCTATCGATTACAGAAATAAAACCGGAAAAAATATACATTTACGCAACACGGCTCATTGCCGGAACTTTCCCCGTAAAAATCGTCACAAATAATTCTTTGCCCAAGAATCTCATTCTGCAAAAAATATCGGCCGTCCCCTCTAAACTCGATATACTTTATGATTCCCACATCAATCCTCGAAAAATTACAATCGAGACAGAACCCATAGATTTGAAGAAAATATTCTCCGCCAGCACAATCGACACAAAAATCGTTTTGCCCGACGGCGCTTATTTTCCCGAAGGAAAACCGACAACAACACGCGTCATGATCAGCGTAAGAAATAAAACGCGTTAAATATCAGATCATGCGGATAAATCAACAGACCGATAAAAAACTTGTTGATAGGAAAGCAAAATCATTGCATTAGTTCAAAAAATGTGCTCAGTCTTTTATAAGAATTTAAAAAAAGGAGGCATTTATATGGGAGTTTTTGCAGCAAGCGACATCGTGGAAGTAGCTATCAGGATTGAAGAAAACGGCGTTAATTTTTATAAATTTGCCGAGCAAATAACTAAACAGCAAGAAGCAAAAGAACTTTTTGCCCATTTAGCTCAGGAAGAAATAAAACATAAAAAGATTTTTGAAAACATGTTCGCCAAAATGGAAAAAGCCAATACTCCGGAAAGCTACGAAGGAGAATACAGCGCTTATTTGCGCTCCTATGTAGACAATAATATAATTTTCGCAAAAGAAGCGATGGATAAAGAACTGACAAAAGTAACAGACACAATTGCCGCTTTCGATTTTGCCATCAGACGCGAGTTGGATTCAATCCTTTATTACCACGAAATTAAACAATTGGTGCCTTCTGCGCAACATAACGCCATAGAACAAATAATAAAGGAAGAAAGAAAACACTATTCAATTCTTACTGAAATGAAAAAAAGATTTACAAAATAGCAATCAATCAAACAGTTAAAAAAAATTTTGTTAATCCTTTAAAGAATACTTTTTAAGTTTGTAACGCAGCATCCGCTCAGACATGCCCAGTATTTCTGCGGCCTTTGTCTGGTTATCCTGCGCCTTTTTTATGGCTTCGGCAATCAATTTCTTTTCTAATTCTTCCACAGACTCTTTTAAAAGACCAAACGGTTTTTTCCCATGATCAGCAAACGAAGAGGGCTTAAAAGGCAAATCATCGATCGTAATATATTCATCGCGCGCAATAACCACCGCTCTCTCCAAAATATTGACGAGCTCACGCACGTTCCCCGGATAATTATACTTCAAGAGGAGATCACGGGCCTCGGCAGTTAAACCTTTGATGCTCTTTTTATTTTCAACGGCATATTGCCGAATAAAATGGTCAATTAAAATAGGTAAATCTTCTTTCCGGTCTCGCAACGGCGGGAGATGCATGGTTACAACTTTTAGCCGGTAAAAAAGGTCTTCGCGAAAATTACCTTCTTTAACCTGCTTTTCCAAATCGCGGTTGGTGGCACTGATTACGCGCACATCGACAGTTATATTCTGATTACTGCCAAGACGCTGGAATTCGCGCTCCTGCAAAAAGCGCAGAAGCTTAACCTGCACCGCGGGGGTGAGCTCTCCTATCTCATCAAGAAACAATGTGCCACCATCCGCTTCTTCAAAACGACCTATGCGTCGTGACGTGGCACCGGTAAATGCTCCTTTTTCATGCCCGAACAATTCACTTTCCAGTAAATTTTCGTGCAGAGCAACACAATTGACAATAATAATCGGCTTACTCGCCCGAAGGCTTAATTGATGAATCAATCGGGCTAGAAGTTCTTTTCCTGTACCGCTTTCCCCCTGAATCAAAACAGACGCGCGGCTGGCGGCCACACGACCGGCCATGTTGATTACTTCCGCCATTAGGGGACTTTTATATACAATTTTATCGGCAGTAATGCCCTTTTTCCCCAGTTCTTGCCGTAAAAGCTCATTTTCTTTAATCAGTTGCCTTCTTTCGGCTACCCGATTAACCAAGATCAGCAATTCATCTAATTCCACAGGCTTGGTTATATAATCTATTGCTCCGACTTTTATTGCCTCGACCGCCGTCTCAATAGTACCGTAAGCGGTAATAATTACGACATCTATTTCCGGATTGATGCGCTTGATTTCCTTTAACACTTCCAAACCATCCATGCCCGGCATTTTGTAATCAAGTAGAATCAAATCAAAGTGATTATTCAGAACTTTCTCTATTGCCTTTTCTCCATTTCCCGCTTCGGCCACACTATGACCTTCGGCCATGAGAAAATCTCGCAACATTTCTCTTTGGGATTGACCATCTTCCACTATCAGGATACTCAATCTTTGCATGTTTCTATCCTTTTTCTTTCGGCGGCCGTTCGTTGAATCTCTCCTGCGGCAAGACAATCTCAAAAGTTGTTCCTTCGCCTTTGCGGCTGATTACGCGTATATCACCGCCATGACCGCGAATGATTTCGCTGGCTAAAGGAACGCCTAAACCGACCCCTTTTTCCTTGGTTGTGTATTCGGGACTGAAAATCTTTTCTATTTCCTCCGTCGTCATACCACAACCAGTATCAGTAATACTGACAACAATATAATTTTTCCCTTCCTTATCGACCGTAATAGAGATTTTTCCTTCCCCAGGCATTGATTCCATGGCGTTTTTGATTAAATTTAAAAAGGCCTGCTGAATTTTATTAATGTCCAACGGAATCACCGCGGGAGAATGGAGCCATTTGGTTTCAATTACAATGCCACGTCCCTGCGCTTCTTCACGGATAAGACTGACTATTTTCTGTAAAATTTCTGTCACGGAAAAATCCCGCAACTCCAATCTGCGGCTTTTGGAAAAAGACAAAAATTCTTCTATTATTCCATTCAAACGTCTGATCTCGTCTCTAATAATTCCGGATAAATTACGAAAATCCTCCGCTTTACTTGAATCGGCAGGAACAAAATCCTTTTTCAGTCTCTGCGCAGCTATGCTAATCGCATTCAATGGGTTGCGGATTTCATGCGCCACACCTGCTGCCAGTTGCCCCAGTGAGGAAAGTCTCTCGGCTTTTTCCAGGCGTCTTTCCATTTCAATAATGCCGGACAAATGACGATTCTGGTCATAGTAAAGAAGCCACATAGATAGCAGTGCGATAACAACGACCAGAAACATGAAAACAAAAATATTTTGTTTGTTTTCGGCAATGATTTTATCCATCGAGCCGCGGTCAAGACCCATCCGGACAATACCGACGACCTTTTTATCCAAAAATAAAGGAGCAGCTAAGTCCAAAATTTTACTGTTTCCGGAATCAACTTTTTTGCTGGCGATTTTTATCTTACCCGTCAAAATATCTTTATAATTAAAATCACCGTTTTTAAAAACATGCGTAGGCTGACCGACACTGCTGAGAATTTTTTTCTGGTCATTGATAATCTGCATATAAACGATACCATGGCCTTCACCTATTTTCTTTATCCCTTTTTCTACTGCTACTTTAAGACTCCAGTAGATCAAACCTTCTTTATCCAGGCTTACAATGACCATACCGCTATTATCTTTTCGCTGTAAAACAACAAAGCCTATTCCATGTTTGGCACGAATTTTTTCCATTATTTCCAGAGGAGTTAACTTACGGCCGCCCATTCTCAGCTCTCTGGCTTCCAGCATATCCGTACGCAATGGGCCGCTTTGATAAACCGCATTCCCGTTACGCTCCAATACAGCTAGGTACCAAAAATTATTTTCGGCAGCGAACTGTTTGAGATAATCATCGCTTACCTTACCCTTCCTCCATTGTTCATCCACTTTACGGCATAAATCCGTTATTGCCTCCAGCACCCACCTTTTGGAATAAGCCGCTTCTTCCTGACTAGCCGTTTTTAAACCCGATGGTCTTTTCTCCGGCGGAGAAATTATACTTCTTAAATTTTCTTCCGTCAGTCTCTGTAACACACTAATCGTGCTTAAAGCTTGATCTTCCAAAAAGCCTACAAGGTTAGTTTCACTCCTTCTGATATCAAGGAAACCCATAACTAATATCAAAGTCACCAAAACAGCACTTACTATCCCCACAGCCAAGGGTTGAAGAAATGTATCCTTCTGCTCTCGTGCTTTCCGCTTAACTGTTATTCCTTTATCCCCCAAAAAGCGCATTATTATCCCTGGATATTATATTTATTTTTGCCAATCATCTTAAGCTATTGAAAAGAAAAGTCAACTTTAAATCCTTAAAATTCGACATTTTTGTCGCAACAGAACTAATTTCCGCATCTAAAATATAAACAATTGTTTTAACTATATTTTTTATAGATAAATGGTCTGTGAATCGACAATTATTGCCGTGAATATTAATGGATAAATCCATGTAAAAAACATGTCTTTTAAATTATTTGCCTATTATTACAAATATTTAGCATAATAAAAGCGATTTCGGCACGATAAATGCTTGAACTAAGGTAGAATTAATAATATTGTCGACTAAAATAACGGGCATAACTAGCCGGCAGCAGATTAACCTAGAAGGTATTAAACCTTCTCTCTTCACTCCTAGGAAGGCTCCAAAAGAGCCTTCCTTTCTTTTTGGCCCCAAGCAAATCATGTATTGTCGCCATCGCTTTGTTTTTTCATCTTTTTCCACAGCGCGATTCTATCTTTTATTATCTTTTCAAATCCCATGCCTTTCGGCGAATAAAAAGTCTTTTCCCGTAATTTTTCCGGCAAGTATTCCTGAGCGATATAAGCTCCGGGGTGATCATGAGCATATTTGTAATCCTTGCCATAATCAAGCTCTTTCATTAATTTTGTAGGGGCGTTGCGAATGTGCAACGGTACCGGCAGATATCCCGTTTGCCCTATTTCTTCCTTAACTTTTCCAAAGCCCGTATAAAGCGCGTTGCTTTTAGGAGCTGTGGCTAAATAAACAGCAGCCTGGGCCAGAGCCATCTCTCCTTCCGGAAAACCAATAAAATGAAAAGCCTGTTGAGCGGCGACACAAACAGCAAGCGCTTGCGGATCGGCCAACCCAACATCTTCCGAAGCAAAGCGGATCATACGCCGAGCAATATAAAGAGGGTCTTCTCCGGCAAGCAACATCCTTCCCAGCCAGTACAAAGCGGCATCGGGATCGCTGCCACGCAGACTTTTATGGAATGCAGAGATAAGATTATAATGTTCTTCCCCATTCTTGTCATACAGAAGCGCCTTTTTTTGCAAAGCCTCATGGGCATAGTCCAGAGTAATAATTCTCTCTTTTTCCGGTAAATTTCGTATCATCGAGAAGATTGCTTCCAGATTGTTCAAGGCGTTGCGCGCATCCCCATCGGCCAGCCGAACAATATAACGAAGAACTTCTTTATCTACTTGCATAGAATGTTTTCCCAGTCCTCTCTTTTCATCTTTGAGGGCTCGTTCAACAATATCCATAAGTTCTTCTTCAGCAAAAGGCCTCAAAATCAAAACCCTGGTGCGTGATAAGAGAGGAGCGATAACTTCAAAAGAAGGGTTTTCCGTGGTGGCTCCAATCAAGGTAATCAAACCGTTTTCCACGTGTGGCAAAAACGCATCCTGCTGCGCTTTGTTAAAACGATGGATTTCATCCACAAAAAGAATTGTTTTTTTATTTTTTTCTCTCTGTAATTGGCTGGCTTCGTCGATGACTGTGCGAATCTCTTTCACCCCGGACAGCACGGCAGAAAAACTGATAAATTTTGATTTAGTTTCATTGGCCAGAACTTTAGCCAAGGTGGTTTTTCCCGAACCGGGAGGCCCCCAGAAAATCATGGAAAACAGGTTGTCTTCTTCGATGGCGTGCCTGAGTAAACAACCCTCTCCCAAAAGATGAGACTGGCCGACATACTCGGAAATATTCTGCGGTCTCATTCTTTCGGCAAGCGGCGCTGAAGATTTCGCCTCAGCTGATATATCAGAACCGAATAAATCCAAATGTTTCATTTTACCCTTTTTGCCATTTCGATAATTTCAATCAAACTGGTTACTTTATCTTTAGGGTGAACATTAATGAATTGCCGCCATTGTTCTTCACCCAATACTTTTTTTAAAAATGTTTCTATATCAAAATAAACAGACCAGCAGTTTATGATACGAGAGCACGGCAATTTGCCGGATTCCCTCAAACAATAAGAAAGAGCAATTTCATGCCCCAAACGCGGGCAGCGTATTTGCTTTTTGATTATCTCCTGTTTCATCAAAGCCAGATTGGCTAAAAAATGAAAAACCGTCAAGGCTTTTATTGCCTGACGGTTTTTCCAGCACAATATTTCAGATTTTATTAGGGTTTCGGGAAATCCTTGATTGCCTGCAATGCCCGTTGAATCTCTTCGTCCGGCAATTCGTATGCTTCCAATTTTCCAGATAAGTAAGCATCATAGGAAGTCAGGTCAACCAAGCCGTGGCCGCTCCAATTAAAGAGAATTACTTTTTCCCTGCCTTCTTCTTTGGCACGCATCGCTTCATCTACGACAGCCGCCAGCACATGGTTAGTTTCCGGTGCGGGTATAAAACCTTCCGCGCGTGCCCATTTAACCCCGGCGTCAAAAGTCTTCAGCTGATCGTATGCCCTGGCCTCAATGAATTTCTCCCGAACCAAGTGACTGATGATCGGCGCCATACCATGATAACGCAAACCACCGGCGTGAATCGGCGCGGGAATATAGTCATGGCCCAGTGTGTACATCGGCAAAAGAGGTGTGGTTTTGGCCAAATCACCGAAATCATAAGCAAATGGTCCCTTGGTCATGCTGGGGCAGGATGAGGGTTCGGCTCCGACGATTTTTACCTGCTTGCCGTTGAACTTATCGCAGACAAACGGCGCTATTATTCCGCCAAAATTGCTTCCGCCACCGCAACACCCCATAACCACATCGGGATAAATGCCTAGTTTCTTCATTTGTTTTTGTGCTTCCAAACCGATAATCGACTGATAAATTAAAACATGATTCAACACGCTGCCCAATCCGTAATGCGTATTTTGGCTGGTCACCGCATCTTCAATAGCTTCACTGATGGCGATACCCAAGGAACCGGGAGAATCCGGATGCTCCGCTAAAACTTTTCGTCCGGCCTGCGTCAGATTGCTGGGGCTGGGGATACATTCCGCGCCCCACGTATTCATCATCAATCGTCGGTAAGGTTTTTGTTCATAACTAATTTTTACCATATAAATTCGGCATTCCAGTCCAAACATCTGGCAAGCCATAGCCAAAGCGCTACCCCACTGACCGGCACCCGTTTCCGTGGTCATTCGTTTGGTTCCGGCTACTTTATTATAATAAGCCATGGGAACAGCGGCATTGGGCTTATGCGACCCGGCAGGGCTCACGCCTTCGTGCTTGTAATAAATCTGCACCGGGCAGTTTAGTAGTTTTTCAAAATTGCGTGCGCGATAAAGAGGAGATGGCCTCCAGAGCAAATACTTCTGCAATACTTCCGGTGGAATATCTATCCAACGCTGGTTAGAAACTTCTTGCTCAATGATATTCATGGGAAAAATTGCCGCAAGATCCTGAGGCGTAACCGGCTGACCGGTACCGGGGTGCAGAGGCGGCTTCATCGGGATGGGCAAATCAGCCATAATGTTGTACCATTGCCGGGGTATTTCGCTATCATCCAAAAATGTTTTCATTTGTTCCATATGCTCTCTCCTTTAAAATATTTTACTGCGCGTTCATCTCTTACTTGGGCAAGGCCATTGCCAAAAAAAATGCCATGGATTCTTTCCCATGGCATTTGACTTTAACCGCCGGAGTCATGGGAAGGATTACCCCGCCCATGCCCGTTTACTGTTCGAGCTTATGGGCAGATATTTACAATCTGCCACCACCAATAAACATTAAAACAAGTTGTTACCATTTATTCAGCCCAAACTAATCTTTTACGCGTGCTCGTATCACAGCGAATAAACAATTGTCAAGGTTAATTATTTGCTAAACATGGTTGCGCAGTTTCAGCTCCACAGGATGTGGATTCAAATATACCTGCCTTTGAAGATAAGACTGTTCATATTTACGGACATAATGACGCAACAGAGAGACAGGAACAATCAGCGGGATATAACCTCTCTGGTAATCACCAATTATTTCTAGAAGTTCTGTTTTTTCATCAGCAGTCAATTACTTTTTGAAATATCCCAGCATATGTTGCAATACATTAACGTGCTTTTGGGGCGTCCCTTTCAGCGCAAGGGATTCCAACAACAAAACCTGGTACTTGTCCAGCAATTCTTCCCGAGGCATGCTCCTTTGATTTGCGACAAGTTTTCCCATAAGCTGATAATGTCTGGGGCTGTGCGCAAGAATCAAGAATTTATGACTGGTATGAAAATCTATCAACGCTTCTTTGCCGCCTTTTTCTTTTCTTGATTCACGCCATCGTCTTAAGGCAAATGCCCTTTCAATGAAATTTTCTCTCAACGCTGGATCATGAAGCCGACCTTCGTCTTCCACGGGCAATAGAGGAAAATGTTTCATGAAAACTCCGGCAAAAATGCCCACACCTTTTTTTACCGGCATTTTATTTTCATCATATATTTTTACTCTTTCCATCCCGCTGCTGGGTGAATCACTTTTAAAAATAAAACCGCAAAGGTCTTCTTTTTCCAAGTCCACAACGCGTTTTTGCGCCCACCTCATCATGCGCAGAGTCAAATCAATTTTGCTACGCGTGGTCACAAGCCGCGGCACTTCAGGCCCGCCTTCTAGGCGCATGGACTCCCGTGGAATACCCAGCCCACACTCAACCTCCGGACAAACGGCAACGTATTCCACATACTGTCCCAAAGTATCTTTGATGAACCTGTCCAGCTTATGACCGCCGTCGTAACGCACATTTTCGCCAAGCAAGCAGCTACTTATACCGAGTCTTATTTTTTCCATAATTTGTTATCAACTGAAAAATTCTTTATCTCGGCGATACCAGTGATTGGGGAAAAGGCGGTACATAATCCTCGACAAGGGTCCGATGTATTCCTTTGTTCTTTTGTCGTACTGGCAGGCATGAATAATCATATCTTTTATTTTATTTTTATCGGCTGGTTCGTTGAACAGTCGGTAAGCGCACGAAAAAAGCGGACTATACATATTCTTTTTTTCCAAATACTTATGAACATTTTTTATTGTGTTGGGGCCTTCCGGCATACCGTCAATCCTTTCCAGAACGCGTAAATTGGTCTCGATGGGATTTCCTGTGTATAGTTCATAAAAATATTTTCCATAACGATAATTCTTGCTGACAATGGAAGACATCGTTACATACAAATCACCCACACCGGCCTGGCTGTGGAAAGCCTGAAAATGGCCACCAAGAATACGGGACAAAGAACGAATCTCCACGCCGGCACGCGCGAAAATAGTGCCCGGCATAGAATGACCCAAATCCAGAGAATCCGCTACTCCCTTGATATTGGCGACTATGTTTTTCAGCGCCCCACACGCTTCGACTCCCACAATATCGAAATTATAATATGTGTTTAATTCCCGGCGGTTAAATTTAAGAAAATGTTCACGCACCATATTGGCTATTTTCTTTTTACCCGCCACGGTAAGACAAACGGGATTGCCCAAGGCCAAATCAATATCAAAAAAAGGTCCTCCGATGCACACGATTTCATACTTGTGCCTGATATTGGCAAAACTGTAATTTATCATCTGCGAAGGGGTGACAAGTTCCTTATGAATTTCGTCGGAAACCAGTCCTTTGATTGGAGAAATCAGACAGGTGTATCCGGCCTTTTTATCAATCAATGGCTTTAAATAATTGAGAAGCTCGGTCAGGCGATTCATTGTTACCGCCAATATAATGAAATCATTGTTTTCTACAACGTATTCCAGATCATTAGTTGCATAAACATTCGATGACAGCCGAGGAACATTATCCAGCCCGCCTAAACGTTCAGCTAAATCTTTTGTCAGATGTAAGGGATTTAAATGGTCCCGGTTGATTGCCCTACAGGTCTCCGCATCGTGGTAATAAAGGTTAACCCGTTTTTTATCACGACCGAGTTTGTAAGCAAAGGAAGTTCCTAGGCGTCCGGGGCCGATAATGGCCACCTTGGTTATATCAAAATCAGAAATCATTATTGATTAAGTCCATTATAAAAATTATCGTGTTATTATAGGAAATAATATTCATCTGTCAAACAATAATAACTTTTTTAGTAAAAAATTAAGCGCCTTGCTGTAATGGTTTTTTTGTTGCATTCTCATAAAGGATTGATTAAATAGTATTATCATTCATCAAAGGAAAATGCTTATAACAAGCAAGGGCAGAAACGGCAAAAGCGACGAATATTATTTTGACAAGCGAAATTTTTAATGTCCATAAAAAACCACCGTCTGTTTCTGGTGTTTTAAATGAAGAATACACCCTTAAAACATCCGGCTTGTGTCACACATGAATAAACCAGTGTTCACGCCACAAGAAAAAATATCTTTTTTCCCCAGCGGAAACATAAAGGAAAAAAAATATGTGCTGAGAGGAAAGCTGGAAGGAGAATATACTTCTTATTACAATAGCGGGCAAATAATGGTACGCCTGCATTTTGTTCGTGGTAAAAAACACGGTGAGGCCGTTAGCTATTATCCCAACGGGCAGATAAGGGAGCAAGCTTGCTTTTACAATAATAAAATGGACGGTCCCTATATTTCTTATTATGAAAACGGCCATATTCGAGAAGAAGAAAATTACAAAACGGGTAAACTCCACGGCCGCTATCGGCGTTATTATAAAACCGGTGAGTTAAGGACAGAAGAAAATTTTAAAAACGGAAAGTTCGACGGCGAATATGTTTGTTACTACAAAGACGGTCAGATTAAAGAAAAAGGACATTTTATAAATGACAAGCGCCACGGAGAATATATCGCTTATCTTAAAAACGGACAGATTAAAGAACGCGCCGTTTATCAAAACGGAAATCTTGTAGGAAAGTTTTTTTCTTTCAACGGCAAAACAAGCGAAACAGAGGAAACAAATACTGATAATCCAGAAAACATTTGGGAGGAAAAAGACATCGCGGATTTGCTGAAAGATCTGGCTAATTTTGATAAAATCAATAATTAACCTCTATCAGAGGAAAGCGGGTTATGATCAGTAAAATCCTCATTCCAGTCGACGGCTCGACAAACAGCTTTAAGACACTAGAATATGGAATTTATATTGCCCGAATACTGGAAGCCTCTTTAATCGGCGTGCATGTGGTTGATGTTAACCTGATTCAGGGTCCCGTATTGACCGATATTTCCGGCTCTGTCGGTATGCCTCCGTACGACGGATACTTCGAGGCTATTGAAACTTCTCTCAGCGAAAAAGCAGATTTTATTTTAAAAGACTTTAGCCATCGTTGCCGGCATGAAGGGATCAAGGCTGAAACAAAAAAATCAATCGGAAAAATCAGCCAAGTAATCATCGAAGAGGGACAAAACGCCGATCTGATTGTCATGGCGAAAAAAGGAGAGCACTTTCATCTTAAGGAAGGCGGGCTTCTCGGCTCGGTAGCCGAAGCCGTCGTCCGCAATTCCGGTAAGCCCGTAATGATTACCCCCGAAAATTTTTTGGAAATAGAAAGTATGGGAGTCGCTTACGACGGAAGCGATCCGGCAAAAAAAGCGCTTAAACTTTCTCTTGATTTATCAGAAAACACAGCCTGGCCTCTGACCGCGGTTATTATTTCATCCGATTCACAAAAGTCAGCAGCATTGGCTAACGAAGTGGAAGATATGCTGGAAAACCATCCCGCCGATTGCGCAATAATTATTTTACAGGGAAAAGAAACGGAAGAAATTCTTAACTACATCAAAGAAGGCTCCGTAGAATTGATGGTCATGGGAGCATTCGGTCACAACCGTCTTCGCTCGCTGATTTTAGGCAGTACAACTTCTCAGGTTATCCAGAAAAGTCCCATCCCCGTATTGTTGACGCGCTGATTTCCTTTAAACTTTGCACAAATGACTTTGAGAAACAGTTTTTTGCAAGTAATCCAGCAAGTCATATCTTGTCAAATCATATTGAATCGGGGTGATGGTGATAAAACCTGAAGCTAAGGCATTAACATCCGTAGCTGTTTTTTCCGCGGTAGATTTATACTCACCGGAAACCCAGTAATAGATATTTTCTCTCGGATCCACTCGTTTTTCAAAAGCTTCAATAATGTTGTCCTTTCCCTGTTTAACGACGACTACCCCTTTGATTTCTTCGGCAGGCAGACAGGGAACATTAACGTTGATGGCACTGCCCCGCAGTATCGGATTCTCCAAAATGAGCTTAACCATTTTTCGGGCAAACTTTGCCGCATAGGTAAAATCAGCTTCTTTGTGCGTATCAAGGGAAATAGCCAAGGAAGGAATGCCCATAATGGCCGCCTCCGTGGCTGCGGAAACAGTCCCGGAATAAATAATGTTAATACCAGCATTTGAGCCTCGGTTGATCCCGGAAATAACCAGTTCCACCGGTTTTTGGGCCAGTTCTTTAACTCCTATTTTGACGCAATCCGCCGGTGTGCCGTATACGGCATAACCCAAAAAATTATTGTTTTTTGTCGCACGACGCACCATCAGGGGACGAAAAATCGTCACCGCGTGACCGACAGCGCTTTGCTCTATTTCCGGCGCGACAATTAAACATTCCGCATCATGAGAAAGCTCTTCATAAAGAGCACTCAATCCTTTGGCATAAATTCCATCATCATTGGTCAACAAAAACATCTTTTTCGCAACCTCTTTTTTGCAATCTGTTGCTCTATTTCATCTGCTCGAGTTTTCCGTTTTTTATTTGCAAAATAAAAGGGGTTTTATGAGCAACACGGTCATAACCAAAAGAAACAGTGCCTGTAGCGCCATGATAGTTCTCCGTTCCCATTAAAGAGCTCACCAGTTCTTGGCGCGTCTGAATGCCTTTTGTTTCTATAGTATTGAAGATAATCCCCGCGGTATCATAGGCAAGTGCTTCAATGTTTTCCGGATCACGACCGTACGCCGTGTAATAAATATCTATAAAATCATTCGTTTCCCGGTAAAAAGCATATGGGAAAAAGCTGTCAACAAAAACCGCTCCTTCAAGATATTGCGCTCCTTTTTTGAGCAAATAAGGAGAATTCCACAAGCTCGTTCCCAATAATTTCACACCTCTCACGTCATAAAAAGCCAGTTGAGATGCGATCAACTGGACCCGACGATAAGAATCCGGAATGAAAAGTGCTTCAAAATTGACTTCTATCCTTTTGGGAACCTCCGTTTTTTTTGCCGCACTTTTTTTTGCCACAGCTACTTGATTGTTAGTCAGTTTATTGATTTCGCTTGTAAAATCGGTCTGATTCTTCCCATAAGGAATTGCTCTTTCCACCCTGCCTCCCAGGCGTGCTACTTCTTGCCGGAATATTTTTATCATCTCTTGACCATAATCGTCATCGGGATACAAAGCTGAAAACATTGCGCAATTCATATCGTTGATTGCATAAGATACCACAGCTCGAACTTGTTGTGTCGGCGTCAAAAAATGCTGGAAAACATATTCACTGCCAAGTGATACCCCTTCTTTTGAAGTGATTAAAATCAGGGGCACTCTCGTTTTTTCCGCTTCACGTGCAGCCTCAAGGGCCTCTGCCGTTCCGGTAACAGCGATAATTGCTATAACATTTTTTGTATTGGCCAAATGTTCGATAGCTGTTTTTGTCTCTTGAGGCAAACCGCGTGAATCTTGTACAATAACCTTCCATAAGGACTTGTTTTTTTCGTCAAACATTCCTGCTGAAAGTAAAATTGCATCCAGCGCTTTGTTTCCCAGCTCTGCATAGGGTCCGGACAAAGGCAAAACACACCCCAGCGCATAGCGGTCAACTTCAGGAACAAGAAAGGGGCGACTAACTTCCGGTAACTTTTCTATTTTTTCCGGTGGCACAATGATAGGCTCTTGAACAACTTTCGGCTTGGCGCAACAGGCAATAACCGCTATCAGCAGCAAAATAATTATTCTGGCAAATATTTCCGACCTTTTCATTTTGCCTCCTCAATAATCGACAATATGTAATCACGTGCTTCTCTTGCCAAAACATCATTTTCCATCAATAATGATATCTCATTATTATACTTCAGAGCGGATTGTGTCAAATTATGACTACCCAGAATAACCAAACGCTGATCAATGACAATGAGTTTGGTATGCGTCATTTTTTGGGGAGAATCCAGATAAACAACAACGCCTCTTTCTTCGAGAAGTTTTTTCGCCTTGTGGTTTTGCACGCTCAGATCATCATTGGGATTGCCTGTGTCTTCCAGAATAACCTTGACGTTTACTCCTCTTTTCGTGGCAGAGAATAATTTAGCCAGAATCCGGTCAGGATAACTGGTTTCATGTATGCCGACACGAAAAGAAAACATGGATATAAATATTTCCTCCCGCGCCTCATCAATTGCTTTGAGCAGCGCGGGGAAAAAATCCGCATTTTTCAGCACGACAAACGAGCATCCGGATTCCTTGACAGCATCCGGTTTTCTTCCGCCAGCGACGGCGGTTATCGCAAAGATAAAAATCAGCAAAAAAATAAAATGAGAGGCTACTATTTTGTTTCGCATCAGCAAAATCTTTCTCATAATCATTTTATAATTTATTTTATATCATTTCCAATCCCCGGTCGACACAAAAAAGCCCGAAGCAATTTAAATTATTCCGGGCTTTTTGGCAAATATCGATTACTTTACTTCTTCAAAATCTGCATCGACGACATCATCGTCTTTTTTTCTAGAAGTCTGTTCCGCGCCGGTCTGCTGTTGTGCGCCTTCTCCCCCGGACGGTCCGCCAGGTCCGCCGGCGGTTTTTGCATACATCGCTTCCGCCAGTTTATGGGAAGCGCTCATTAGTTCATCCTGCGCTTTTTTGATCGCTTGAATGTCATCTCCCTCCATAGCTTTCTTCGTTTTGTTTATTGCGTCTTCAATTCTGGATTTTTCCGACGCATCTATCTTATCACCAAATTCCTTAATATTTTTTTCCACGCTGTAAATCATGGAATCAGCCTGATTTCTTGCTTCAATCAATTCTTTGCGCCGCTTGTCTTCTTCCGCGTGCTGCTCCGCTTCGCGCATCAACTTCTGAATTTCTTCTTCGGTCAAACCGCTGGAAGCGGTAATCTTAATACTTTGTTCCTTTCCCGTGCCCAGGTCCTTCGCGCTGACATGCACGATGCCGTTGGCATCAATATCAAAAGCCACTTCAATTTGCGGCACGCCACGCGGTGCGGGCGGTATACCCACCAATTCAAATCTTCCCAGCGTTCTATTGTCCGCCGCCATCTGACGCTCACCTTGTAAAACATGGATGCTCACGGCTGGCTGATTATCCGCCGCTGTGGAAAAAATCTGGCTTTTCTTCGTGGGGATGGTCGTGTTTTTCTCAATTAGCCTGGTCATAACGCCACCCAGAGTTTCAATACCGAGCGAAAGCGGCGTTACGTCAAGTAATAAAACATCTTTAACATCTCCAGCCAAAACACCGCCTTGAATGGCAGCGCCTACAGCGACCACTTCGTCCGGGTTAACTCCTTTATGCGGGTCTTTACCAAAAATTTCTTTGACTTTCTGTTGCACACGCGGCATACGGGTCATGCCACCCACAAGAATGACTTCATCAATATCTTTTGCGGACAAATTTGCATCTTTGAGCGCGGTCTGACAGGGGCCAACAACTTTTTCAATCAGATCTTCCACCAGCGATTCCAGTTTGGCTCGTGTAAATTTGATATTCATATGCTTCGGACCGGAGGCGTCAGCGGTAATAAAAGGCAGGTTAATATCCGTTTCCATAGTCGTGGAAAGCTCCATTTTGGCTTTTTCCGCCGCTTCTTTCAGTCTCTGCAGGGCCATCTTGTCGTTTATTAAATCAATGCCCTGGTCTTTTTTAAATTCGGCGACAAGATAATCCATCACGCGCTGGTCAAAATCTTCGCCACCAAGATGGGTATCGCCGTTGGTGGATTTAACTTCAAAAACACCGTCACCCAGTTCCAGAATGGAGATATCGAAGGTACCGCCGCCAAGATCGAATACGGCTATCTTTTCATCTTTTTTCTTATCCAGGCCGTAAGCCAACGCCGCCGCCGTTGGTTCATTAATAATGCGCATAACATTCAATCCGGCAATGCGACCGGCATCTTTGGTCGCCTGTCTCTGCGAATCATTAAAATAAGCCGGAACAGTAATTACTGCGTTCGTTATTTTTTCGCCCAGATAATCCTCTGCCGTTTGTTTCATTTTGGTCAAAATCATGGCGGATATTTCGGCGGGCGAATAATTTTTACCACGCACTGTTATCTGCGCATCGCCGTTGGATGCTTCCGTTATTTTATAAGGACTGATTTTAACATCGTATTGAACTTCCTTGGAGTTAAATTTTCTGCCGATAAGTCTTTTAACGGCATAAACCGTATTTTCCGAATTGGTTACGGCCTGCCTTTTGGCCACCTGTCCCACCAATCTCTCTCCACTTTCCGTTATGGCAATGATGGACGGAGTAGTGCGATTTCCCTCTTGGTTGGCAATAACTACCGGATCCCCTCCTTCCATAACAGCCACACAAGAGTTCGTTGTTCCTAAGTCAATCCCAATAATCTTTCCCATTTTTTACCTCCTTATTCTCCATTATCCGCTTCTTTAGCATTTATATCGTTACTTTCTTTGTTGGTTTTTTTGCACACACATACTTTCGAAGGTCTCAACAATCTTCCGTGGAGCAAATAACCGGTGGCGATTTCATTGATCACCTGATTTTCTTCATGTTCGTCACTGTGCATTTGCATCATCGCCTCATGATAATTCGGGTCAAACTCAACTCCGGTGCTTTCAATTTTTTCTACACCGTGCTTTTTCAGACAGCATAAAAGCTGTTCCTGTATCAATTTGATACCTTCCTTAAATTTTTCGATCTCTTCCGAACCGATGTGCTCCATCGCCCTGTCCAGGCTGTCCATAAACGGCAGAATATCTTTAATTAATTCTTCATTGGCGTATTTGATTGTTTCCGCCTTACTCTTGGCCATTCTCTTTTTATAGTTATCGAATTCTGCCGCTATACGAAGATATCGGTCATAATTGTCTGTTGCCTCTTTTTCCTTCTCCTGCAATTTTGTTTTAAGCTCTTCTGCTTGAACATCAGCAATTTCCGACACCATTTCATCATGCTTGCTGCTTTTCGCTGTTTGTTCTTTTTTCGTTTTCAACTCAACCTCATAAATCCCTTTATTTTAAATCAGGCTTTTGAAAAAGCTTTATATCCACAAGTTCGCAAATAACATGGCCGGCGGTAATGTGAGTTTCCTGGATGCGTGCTGTACTTGAGGACGACGCATGAATGGAAAAGTCAACCATCTTGGCCATTGTTCCCCCGTCTTTACCGGTAAAAGCAACGGTCACTAATCCCATTTTCTTGGCCATCTCCAATCCCTTGAGAACATTGCTTGAATGACCGCTGGTACTCATTCCCCAAGCTATATCGCCAGCCTGACCTATAGCTCTGATCTGTTTGCTGAAGATATCGGAAAAATCATAATCATTACCTATACTGGTAATAATGGACGTATCAGTCGTCAATGCTATTGCCGGTAACGGAGGCCGTTCTATTACAAAACGATTGACAAATTCCGCGGCAATATGCTGGGCGTCGGCGGCGGAACCTCCATTACCGAAAATTAATATTTTATTTCCTGCTTTTAGAGCAGCGGTGATGGCATCAATAAGTTCCACCAATTTATTCAAATTTTCATTCAAGAAAGCTTCCTTAACACGTACGCTTTCTTTAAATATTTTTACTATATGATCTTGCATAGATACCTGCAATTACATCCGATAATCACGCTTTCAAATCGAACTTAATATATTTACAGGTATTTAACCTGTCAAGGGCACTGAGAAATATTTTATCATCATGTGAAATCGGGGGAAAAAGAAAAAATGCCATAAGTCGTCGACAAACGATTACCGGCGGACCTTGACAAAAAAATTTTCATAAATATCTTCTAAATAAGAAGAGGAAAATAAATAATAATAGCAAATGCTTATCGTAATTCACCATCAAGAAAGGAGGAAAACTTATGTTTGCGCCAAGTTTTTGGAGAATGAGAAAATTTAGCGACAGTATTCCGGAAATCTTGCGTCTGCAACAGGAAATGAACAGACTATTTTCCAGCGCTGGCGAAAGCACGACGATCGATTACCCGGCAATAAATGTTTGGGAAAAAAACGGTGTCGCATTGGTAACAGCCGAGCTGCCGGGTATGAGCGCTGAAAATATCGATATATCCGTTGCGGATAATACCTTGACGCTTTCCGGGATAAAAAAAACGCAAGACCTGAAAGAGGGAGAAAACTATCTGAGGCAAGAAAGAATTCCGGGAAGTTTTCAGCGTAGCATACAATTGTCTTTCCGGGTAAATCCAAAGGACGTCGAAGCTAGGTATGAAAAAGGCGTTTTAACAATTGTTCTACCCAGGGAAAAGGAAGACTTGCCGAAAAAAATCAAGATTAATGCATAAGAAAGGAGGCCAGTATCTATGCCGGAAAAAAATTTACAAAAAGCAGAAAATGCAATGGTAGCAGAAAAAATCCGCAATGTGAAAACCTTCGTGCCACGCGTTGATATTTACGAAACGAAAGATTCTATTTTTCTGATTGCCGACATGCCAGGCGTCGATGAAAACACCGTCGATGTTGAACTGGAAAAAAATATTTTGACCATCACTGGCAAGGTGGAAGACGGCATGTTAAAAGACCATAACCTCATATTTTCGGAATATGAGGTTGGTGATTATGAAAGATCTTTTACCTTGTCCGATGAAATAGACCGGGAAAAAATAAACGCGACGTTAAAGCAGGGAGTTTTGCGCCTGGAGTTGCCAAAAGCGGAAAAAATTAAACCAAAAAAAATTGCCATTAAGGCAGCATAAAAGCAATCACTATAAGAAAGGAGAAAACAACCTATGAAAATAAGAAATATGTTGCCTGCAGTGCGTTCGGTCAGAGAACAGGATATTGAGCATCCTTTCTATTCTCTGCAGCGAGAAATGAACAACTTATTTGACAGCTTCTTCCGTGGTTTCGACATAGCTCCGCGAAGATTTTACGATAGTGTTTTGAAAGGTTTTAGCCCTTCCGTTGACGTGAAGGAAAATGATAAGGAATTCATCATTAGAGCGGAATTACCCGGCGTTGAGGAAAAAGATGTGGAAGTCACTGTGACAAATGATTCTGTCACAATTAAAGGAGAAAAGAAAGAAGAAAGAGAAGACAAAGATAAAAATTATTATTATATGGAACGAGCTTACGGTTCATTTCACAGAGTAATTCCTCTAACTGCAGAAATCGAAGTAAATAAAGCCGAAGCGCGTTTTAAAAACGGGGTTATGGACATTAAAATTCCGAAAAGCCAGTCTGTTCAGGCCAAAGGAATAAAAATCCCGATAAAGGCCGGTTAAATAATTTCCCTGCCCTTTTTCCCGGGGGGCAGGGAAATTAAAATCAATCATATCCTTCATCATAAGCGATCATATCCAGATGCAGCGTGGCAATATCCTCCACATCCAGATTAGGTTCTTCTTCCGCTTTGGGTAATTCTACAATTTTAATATAGCGGCGACATTTATTGCAGACATCTACGCGGTGGCGTTCCTCTCCTTCCACAGCAAAATAAGCCAGGGATTGTTGCTCATCGTTACCGCAAAACGGGCATTTGATCCGGCGGAAATTCCATTTAAAACCACACTGATGGCAGAAAAGATATCGTTTGCCGTCCTCACCAGCTCTTATTTCTCCAATTTTCGGTTCCTTGCCGCAAATCGGACAGTAGCCTTCAGCCCAACCTGTCTTTTTCACGACAGCGCCGTATTTTTCGGCAATATACTCCAATTCCGGCCTCAAACTCTCCTCAGCAAACAAATCTATCAAATCAAAATTATCACGGCTCTCATCGGAAGAAGATAAAATTTCAGTCCGGGATTCATCACCGGCATACTCATCAATGCGTTCAAAAGAAGCTTTGACTGCTTTTTCCCAGTCGAATTCACCGCTGTCAATAAAGCTTGTTATTTCACGCGCCGCTTCAGGCATTCTTTTTTCCGCAATAACAATAAGCGATTGAAAATATTTTTTGGGACGCGACAAATCGTATTCTTTACCGGTTATATCAACCAGGGGAAGGCCGCCTTCCATTTTTTGCGCGATCAAATTTTCTTCAACGTGAAAAACGGAATCCTTCATGTTTTTACGGTATTCCTCACGCAAAATTAAAATATCCGCCAATATATCCAGAAGATCAGTGTAATGCGGATTCGCCGTTTTATAATCTTCTATGATTTTTAAAGATTTTCGAAGTGTTACCGCCATTCATCATGCTCCTATTACTTTTTTCCATAAATTGTTCAGCGCGTCTATATATGGTTTCCCCTGTATCTTCAAGGAATTTTTATTTTATGCTTTGACGACAAACAGTTTCCGCATCAGAAAAAACAGATTTTACCGGTTTTGCAAATCTCTGTCTTCTGTCTTCAAGCTAACCATTGATTTTACAATACCTTTAGTTACCAACAAAAATGACTTGCCTCAAAAATTACGCTCTGTGTTCAGGCTTCATTTGAAAAACACGTAAGTCATTATAAAGAATAAAACAACTAAAATGGGTATTGAATATTTGAACATATACCCAAAAAAAGATGGCATTTTTACCCCTGCCTCTTCGGCGATAGACTTGACCATGAAATTCGGCGCGTTCCCGATATAAGTGTTTGCGCCCATGAAAACCGCACCCGCAGAAATTGCCGCCAGATAAGGTATTTTCTCAACAATCAACCTGGCCACTGCCTCGGCTTCAGGCATGCCAAGATAAAATTTACCCAAAGCACTGTTGAAAAAAGTCAGATAAGTAGGGGCATTATCCAGAAAACTGGACAACGAACCAACAGCCCAAAAATAATGGGCAGGCGTGTTTACCGATTTTATAAGCCATGCCAATTCGCCGCGCTCGCCAGCTTTCAATATTGCCAGTACCGGGATGATCGTAATAAAGATGCCGGCAAACAGATAAGCCACTTCCAGAATCGGTGCCCATCCGAACTCATTTCTTTTACGAGTTTCGCTGGATGTCAGCGACAGAGAAAGTAATCCCATAATAATTAGCAAACCGTCTCTAATTAAATTCTCTATTGTCTGATGGACGCCAAAAATATCAACTTCGCCCAGTTTGACTGTTCCGCTAAACAAAACAGCGGCAATAATGCCCGCCAAAAAAATAAAATTCCGATACCCTTCTATTTTTAAAGGTGTGGGCTCGATTTCAGAAACAGATGCAGGAATTTCTTTTTTGAAATAATAAGTATCGGCTACAAAATACAGAACGAGCAAAACACCGCTAGCAAATGCCATTTCTGGAAGAATATGCAGAGTCCAGAAAAAAGGAACACCGTGCAAAAAGCCAAGAAACAAAGGCGGATCGCCCAACGGTGTCAGCGCACCACCGATGTTACTGACCAGAAAAATAAAGAAAACTATCGTGTGCGTTTTATGAACGCGCCAAGCATTTGACCGCAAAATTGGGCGGATTAAAAGCATAGACGCCCCGGTAGTTCCTATTATTGATGCCAGGATTGTTCCTATCAGCAAGATAATTGTGTTTACCGCCGGTGTGCCTCTCAATGTGCCTTTGATGTAAATACCCCCCGCTACAGTGAACAAGGCCCATAACAAAAGAATAAAAGGAATATAATCAATAACAATTATATGCGCTATTTCATGAACAGCTACTTCCCGGAAAAAATAGACAAACGGTACCGCAAAAATCAATGCCCAAAAAGCGGCCACTTTAGGAAAATGACGGTGCCAAAAACGAGGAGCGACCAATGGCATCAAAGCGATAGAGAGTAAAATGCCAGCAAAAGGTAATGCCGCCCATAGAGGTAGTATTGAACCGATTTCACCGGATGTGGAAACTGGCGCATACCCGGCAGCAAAGCCATCTAAGGGAGCAATCAGTACGTATAGCACCAGTAATGAAAAGCTGTTTCTCAACCGGCTCATGATTTCCCATGTTTGTGAAAGATTTCTTCCGCTTCCCGATCTAAATCTTTCAACTTCCTACTTCGCAAATTCGAGCACAGGCGCAAATTTCTTTTCCGTGATGATCCTGTCCGCTATAGAGTTCAAAACTTTATTTTCCGAACAAAACGCCACACCGATACCTGAATATTTTATCATACAAATATCATTCTCACTATCACCAATCGCGATAATATTAGCCAAAGGTATATTGTATTTTTGAGACAAATGGACCAGCGCATTACTTTTACAAAAATTATGATTGCACTTACTTTGCCGGGTCTTTATAAAGTAGGACAGAACCTTAACTTCTCCTGTAGCCTTGGATTCAGAAAATTCCAGCTCGTTGGCGATACTGAAATGAGCGCCGATTTTGTTGGCAATATGCGCAGCAACAAAATTATAACTATCCGAAATTATCCCCACAATATATTCTCTTTTTTTCAGTTCCGCGATTACATCCGCAGCATCCTGTACAATCTCCATTTCATCGGCGGCAGCGATCAACTGAGCAAAATTTAACCCCCTGAGCAACTTAGCAATAAGTTTTGTGATTAAATAATTTTCCTGATTGTTATTGATAATATCCAGTAATTCTTTGCGAAAATTGAATCTTTCGGCCACATGGTAAATATAGCGCCCCTTAAGAAGGGTGTTGTCCATATCAAAGACAAACATTTTCTTTAATCCAATGAGGCTTTCTTTTACCGCCATGTCCATTTGGTCTAATATCATGGTTGTGGTCTGCAGCGTATCAAGGTTGAAATCCGGACTTAGCCTGGCCCTTTTCAATATCGCTTTGGACACTTCTCTGGCCATGGGAGCCAATTGCTGCCATTGCTTCATTTTATTTTCTATTCTTCCAATATTAACTTCTTTAATTTTGGCGCCCAAACTTATCATATCCAGAAGAATACCGATATCAACACCGTAATCACTTTCAAATTTAACTTTTTCCAAAAAACTCCTCTTGCCGGCAATCATACCGCTGAGCGGTTGGGAAAAAACAAGCGCCTGAGGGAATAACAAACTCAACAGCGGCTTGGCTGCCAGTTCTGTTACGCGTCCGGCCTGCCTTTCAAATGTGCTTTTTACAAAGTCGTAGTCTTCTTCTATTATCGGTTTTACCAACATATCAATTAAATTATACCCATAATTTTCAATATCTGCGTCAATGAATACAATAATATCGTTTGTGGCCACCAAAAGCCCGTCAAGCATTGACGCGCCTTTGCCGATTTTCGTGCTCATGATGACGCTGGCACCCGCTTTTTTGGCCAAGTCCACGGTGTTGTCGAATGAATGGTCATCAACGACAATGACTTCATCAACTAATTTACATTTTTTGGCAACGCCAACCACCCTGGCAATCGTGGCCTCTTCATTCAATGTGGGAATGACGACACTGACCATACCGTATCTCCTGCTGAAGAATGCCGCTAGGGCTTATCGTTTACTTCCTTTTGAATAAAAATTGTTTGCGTCGGGTAAGCAAACTTAATTCCTTCCTCCCGGAACCGCCGGAATATTTCCATGTTTATCCGCTCCTGAATATCCATGTAAATGTTATAATCGGGGTAGGCAACAAAATAAACCACTTCAAAATTCAACGAAAAATTTCCGTACTCTTTAAAGTGAACGCGGTCAAAACGGGCGTTTTCCGTTTTTTTGATAATATCGCTGACAATTTCCTTGATGGCCTTAATTTGTGCCAGTGGTGTTTGGTAAATAACGCCGAAACTGAAAACGATCCTTCTCTCCGACATGCGTTTATAATTACGGATACGACTTTTCAAAAGATCGTTATTCGAAAAGATGATTTGTTCGCCACTGAGACTGCGGATTCGCGTGGTTTTTAAACCAATATGTTCAATAGTACCGGATAGCGAATCCACTACGACAAAATCCCCAATCACAAAAGGTTTATCCAGAACAATGGACAAAGATGCGAACAAATCACCAAGGATGTTTTGCAAAGCCAACGCGACGGCAACACCGCCGATGCCCAAACCGGCAATAAGGCTGGTTATATTGACACCTAGGTTGTCTAAAATTAAAAGCAAAATTATCGACCACATAACAATACGCGCCACAAACCCGAGTAAAGAAATAGTCGTGGCACTGGCCGAATCCTCGCTCATGCGTTTCTTTATCGTGCGTCCCAGCCAGAAATTTATCCCGGCCCCGGCCCAAAATCCCGCCTGCAGAATCAAGGCGAGCACAAAAACCTTCTGACATAAGGAGAAAATCTCTGGTTTTAGCGAGAGAACATATAAACCGGCGTAAATAGATATGACAAGGAGAGTAAAATTTTTTGTATTGGATAAAATATCAAAAAACAAATCATCAGCCAATATTTTTGTTTTACGGGCGAACGTGGATATCTTGGCAATAGCTATTTTCTGGATAACCTTCAAAACAAAAAAAACAGTCAATATAATAGCAGCCGCTATTAGCCAATTTTTTACCGAATTTCCGAAATAAACCTCGTTCCAAAACATTATTTACAACTCCTTTTGAACAAAATTTTTATGCCAAACAATATATTTGCGGTTAATCTGTTTTAGCTTATTCACTGTTTTTTGGAATAAAACCTTTTAAATCCATTCCCTCATCAAAACCAGTTGGATATGCATTTGTGCGCGATAAAAATATTTCCAGAATAATACTGAGAGCACAATCTGTTTCAGTAAAAACATTAAAGGGATTATATATAACCATAATGATAAGTCAATCTTTTCTGGAAAAACACGCATGTGCATTAACATTGTTTACTAATTTGCAATTGAACTTGATTTAAATTCTAATTGACATAAAACAACTGCGTACATATATTATTAAAAATAAAAGGAATTTATGAAAAATGGATTTGGCTTCTTTCTACAGCTCTGAAATATTTACCCTCGTGATTATCCCCCTGCTTATCTTTTTCGCTCGTATCTGTGACGTAACCTTGGATACTGCCCGTATAATTTACGTCTCCCGCGGCATGAAATTATTGGCCGCTTTTATCGGCTTTTTTGAAGTCCTTATCTGGCTGATCTCCATCACCCAGATCATGCAAAACCTAACCAATATCATTTATTATATTGCTTACGCTGGTGGTTTTGCCATGGGAAACTATATCGGTATATATTTGGAAGACAGAATGGCCCTCGGTACGGTTGTAATCAGAATAATAACGCAAAAAGAGGCCACAGAACTTGTGGAGTACCTCAAGAGCGAAGGTTACGGAGTAACTTATATAGATGCAAAAGGATCAATGGGGCCGGTAAAGGTTGTTTTCACTATCATTAAAAGAAAAGATATTCAGCATGTGCTGGGCATCATCCGCAAATTTAACCCGCTGTCTTTTTATACCATTGAAGATATACGCTCTTTCCGGAAAGGAGTCTTCCGCAAAAAAGCAAGGAAATCGTTAATTCCACGACGGAAAAAAAAGCATCAACATAACGATAAAAGTCATACTAAATAATTTGTTGACGCTTGCGCCGTATTGTTTTAACTTATTTTATGCAACACAAAGCACAAGTCTTGTGTGTTGGAGAGGTGTTTTCATTCTGCTAAACGATAAAAGCACAAAAAAAGGAGGTCAAATATGAGTTATAACAATATTACTGTGTCAACAGAAAATTTTATAACCACGATTACCTTAAACCGTCCTCCCACAAACTCGGTCAACCTGGGAGTCCGTGAAGAATTGAATCAGGCTATTACCGAGTTGGAACAAAGCAAAGACACCAGGGTGGTGATTATCACCGGCGCCGGGGATAAAGGTTTTTCCGCCGGGATGGACGTAAGTGACATCGCCAACATTAATAAAGGGCCCAACGGAAACGATATTATGAACCGTATAGAACGCTCGTCAAAACCGTTCATCGCCGCGATCAACGGCTACGCCCTGGGGGGCGGCTGCGAAATCGCGCTGGCTTGTCATTTCCGCTTTATGACCGATAACCCCAAAGCGCTGATCGGTTGCCCGGAACTAAACTTAGGCATCACTCCCGGCTGGGGCGGCATTCAACGTCTGCCGAGACTTTTGGGAAAACCAAAAGCGCTGGATATGATTCTTTTCTCCAAAAGACTCGCCCCTCCCGAAGCGCTGGCCATCGGACTGGTAGATAAAGTTGTTCCCGCGGCGGACCTCATAAAAGAAGCCACGGCTTTTGCCCAACTGTTGGCTAAACGTCCCCCGCTGGCTGTAAGCGCGGTGCTGGAAGGAATGAGCGTCGGCTTGGAAAAAAATCTTGAAGAAGGTCTGCGTGTCGATAAAGCTTGGGCGGCGAAGTTGGCACAGAGCAAAGACGCGGTCGAAGGGATGACGGCGTTTTTCGAAAAGCGCGAGCCAAACTTCAAGGGTGAATAATTCTATCGACAAGATTCATAGATGAAAATTGATATTAGCGGCGTAAAAACAACGGGCAGCGGCCTTATGCGCCCCGAAGGAGTGATGGCGCTCGATGACGGCAGCATTTACACCGCCGATGGCCGCGGCAGCTTCGCCCGCATTGATAAAGACGGCCGCCCCAGTTTCTGGGGAAACCTCGGCGGCATGCCCAACGGCATCTGCATTGATAAAAATGGCAAATGCATTGTTGCCAACATCGGCAATGGTCAGGTGCAATTATTAGCGCCGGACGGAAAACATGTCGTCTTAATGACGTATGCCGAGGGCAAAAGAATGTCGAGCCCGAATTTCCCGTTTATCGATTCCCAAGAGCGACTGTGGGTGTCCAATTCCACAAGTATGGCTAATGTTGAAGCAGCCCTGAAGTCTCCCGTTGCCGACGGCTGCCTGGTGGTCATTATCAGGGGCGAGGCGAGAATCGCCGCGGAAGGCATCTGCTTTGCCAATGGTGTTGCCGTTGATGAAAAGGAAGAATTTGTCTACGTAGCGGAAACAATGAAAAAGCGCATTTTGCGTTATCGAATCAACGATGATTCCAGCGTGGGAGAAAAAGAAATCTACGGACCGGAATCGCTGGGACATTTGGGTTTTCCCGACGGAATTGCATTTGATGAAACGGGCAATCTCTGGGTGGCACTGCCTGCGCAAAACGCGATCGGCTATATCACGCCCCAACGCGAATTCAAAATCTTTCTCGAAGATCGGGAGCACAAAGTTTTGCGCCGCCCTGCCAATATCTGCTTTGGCGGTGAAAAAAGAAAAACCGCCTTTATCGGTTCTCTGGATGGCACAAACATTCCTTATTTCCCTGTACCATACCCCGGGATGAGGTTAATTCACCAGAAAATCTAATCCATAAAAACCCAGCGATACCGCCGGGTTTTTTACGCCTAAAAAAACAACATGCCCAACGCTTCGGCGATACAGACGGGCTTTTCCTGGCCCTCGATTTCAATCGTGTGCGTGACGGTCATCAGGATTCGCCCCGGGCCTTTTTCTTCCACGGCGGAAATGGTCATTTTGGAGCGCACGCGAGAGCCCACCGGCACAGGGTTGATAAAACGGACTTTGTTGAGGCCATAGTTTACAGACATTTTCAAACCTTCGGGAACATACTTTGCGGATTTGCTGAAAACAGGAATCAGCGAAAGCGTAAGAAAACCGTGCCCGATCGGACCGCCAAAAGGTCCCTTTTTCGCCTTTTCGATATCCACGTGAATCCACTGATGGTCTTCCGTGGCATCGGCAAAGCGGTTGATTCTATCCTGATCGATAAGTATCCATTCGCTTACACCGTTTTCCTTGCCTACCAAAGTTTTGATTTTTTCTGCTGATACTAGTTCGGGCATATATTTCTCCTTTTCGTTTTAATAGTTTACAACACCCAAAGAGGCTTTTCTCCTTTTAAAGCGCGGACCAGATTATCGAGCGCCATGTTCATGATGCGCCCGCCCGATTCACGGGTTGAACCGGCCAGATGACAGGTCAAAATCATGTTGGGCAGGCCAAAGTAGGGATGATTTGGCGGCGGGGGCTCTTCGGCAAAAACATCAACCGCGGCAAAGGCGATTTTCTTTTCGCGGAGCGCCCGCGCCAGAGCGTCTTCATCCACCAGCGCGCCGCGGCCCACGTTGATAATGATAGACGATGGTTTCATCAGCGCCAGTTTTGCCGCGTCGACTATTTTTGTGGTCTCCGGCAGAAGCGGCAGATGAATGCTGATCACGTCAGCGGTCTTGAAAATTTCTTCCATGGTGACAAAGGAAGCACCGTATTTCTTTTCTTCTTCCGCGCTCAGCTTCACGATGTCATAATAAAGAAGTTTCACGCCGAAGGGTGCCAGGCGCTCCGCCACCGCGCGTGCGGTGCGTCCCATGCCCAAGAGTCCATAAACTTTACCGTTGAGTTCGAAAATGCCCGTCCTTTGCGCCTCCGTAAAAAGCCATTCGCCTTTATGAGTTTTCTCGTTGTAATAGGGAAAATTTTTCAACGCGGATAAAGCCAGCATGATCGTATGCTCGGCAACGCCAATATCATTGGCTCCGGGTGTATTGGCCACGGGAATACCGAATTCCTTGCAGGCGACAACATCAACATGATTGTAGCCGACACTCGGCTGCTGGATTAGTTTGAGCTTTTTGGCCCCTTGTACCACCGCACGGGTAATCGGCGTGATGCCGGTATAATCGCCCAGCACAATGTCCGCGTCGGAAAATTCCCGGGCAAGCTTTTCTTCGGAAAAATTATGAACATCAACAACATCAAACGGTGTTACGGTAACCTTTGCCTCAATCAAACTTTTCAGGCCTTTGCCGGAAAGGGGAGCGGTATTTACTATCTTCATATGACCCCATTTATTAAAAAAACAGGCGAAACCAGTAGTTTGTTTCCTAGACTATTGACAAATTATTGTCAACACAACATAATATTTTAGCGTCTTTTCAGGTACTTAAATTTTCTTGACGAGCAGGCTGGCTTATTCTTATATTTAGAGTGTTCAATAATGCCTTAATAAATAAAAATTAAATGGAGAATAAATCATGAAAGAGGTTTATCTGGTGGAAAGCGCGCGCACGGGAATCGCCAAAGCGGGAAAAAATTCCTGGTTCGCCAACGTCCGCGCGGATGATTTGTCCGCACTGGTGATGAATGAAGTAATTCGCCGCGCGGGGCTGGAAGATAAAAAAGATCAACTTGACGACGTTATCTGGGGCGGCACTTATTTAATGAAAGATATGGGCTCAAACATCGGCCGCTATGCCGGCATCATGGCAGGATTGCCCCACAGTGTGCCGGGCTGTACCGTGGACCGTTTATGTGCTTCCGGCCTGCAGGCAATCACTTTTGCCGTAGCTTCGATTAATATGGGTTGGGCGAATTTGATCCTGGCCGGCGGCGTTCAGCACATGACGCACGTGCCGATGGGCACGGGCACCGATCCCAATCCGCGGTTGAAAGATTTTACCGATCCGCAAATGATTTCCATGGGCTACACGGCAGAAATGGTGGCGCGCAAATACAACATCTCCCGCAAAGAGCAGGATGAATTTGCCGTGGAAAGCCATACCAAGGCTCACGAAGCCACGCAAAAAGGACTTTTCAAAGAAGAAATCCTGCTAATTGAAGCGGAGGCACCAACGGATGACGGAAAAACAAAAACAGTAGTTGTGGATCGCGACCAGGGAATACGGCCGGGTACTTCTTTGGAAATATTGGCAAAGCTTGAACCGGTTTTTCTTAAAGATGAGAAAGCGACAGTAACCGCCGGCAATTCCAGTCAGGTCAACGACGCCGCCGCCTGCGTGCTGGTGTCCAGCGGCGAAAAATGCAAGAAGCTGGGGCTGAAACCAAAAATGAAACTTGTCCAATACGTCGTGGTCGGCGTGGATCCGAAATATATGGGCATCGGTCCGGCGGTGGCCATTCCCAAAGTTCTGCAAAAAGCCGGCATGAAAAAAGAAGACATCGGCCTGTGGGAAATAAACGAAGCTTTTGCCTCGCAGGCTTTATATTGCGTTAATGAACTTGGACTCCGTAATCATAAATTACTCAACCCAAAAGGAAGCGGAATCGCACTGGGTCATCCGCTGGGCTGCACCGGCGCGCGCATTGCGACCACGCTGATGCACGAAATGCCCTACTACGGCGTGAAATACGCGGTGGAGAGCATGTGTGTCGGCCACGGCCAGGGCGCCGCCGCCATTTGGGAATGGGTGGGATAAAAACCTTTTTTCATCGGCGACAAAAATAAGGAGAGCAGTATGACCGGAGCGGAAGTTATTTTGCAGACGGCAAAAGACGCGGGAGTAAAAATATGTTTTGCCAACGCAGGGACGACAGAACTGCCGTTCGTGGCGGCGTTTGATACGGTAAGCGGCATCCGTCCCGTGCTGGGTCTTTTTGAAGGAGTATGCACCGGCGCGGCTGACGGCTACGGACGCGTCACGCAAAAACCGGCAATGACGCTTTTGCATCTGGGGCCGGGATTTGCCAACGGCATTGCCAATCTGCATAACGCGCGGCGCGCCAAAACCCCTGTCTTCAATGTCATAGGCGAACACGCCTCGTGGCATCTCGCGGCGGATCCTCCTTTAAACATGAATATAAAATCTCTGGCCAAGCCGGTTTCCGGCTGGCTCAAAACCAGCCGCTCGGTAAACACACTGGCACAAGACACGGCTCAGGCGCTTAATGCCTCTCTTTACGGCCAGATTTCCACACTTATTGTTCCGGCTGATTATCAGTGGTCCGAATACAGTGGCAAAAAAATATCTTTGCCTGAATTTAAATTCGCGGCACCAAACCGCAAAAAAATTCAGAGGGCGGCAACCCTCATCAAAAAATCGTCCAGGCCCGCTTTAATTTTAGGCGGGCGCGCCCTGCGCAAGGAAGGGCTCATGGCGGCGGCAAAAATAAAAGCTGCCACCGCTTGTGATTTGCTGATGATTACCTTTCCCGCTTATCTGGACCGCGGCGCGGGAATGCCGCTATTGAAGAGAATTCCTTATTTTCCGGAGCAAGCCGCGCAGCTTCTGGCCGAATACGACACCTTTGTGATGGCGGGAGCCAGTGAACCGGTGGCTTTCTTCGGTTATAAGGGAGGCCAGAGTTTTTATCTTAGCCCCAAGCAAAAGAAAGTAAGAATTGATGATGACCGGGAAGATATAAATTCGGCGCTGGAGGAACTGGCCGATGCCCTGGGTGCACGAGTAAACTTCAGTACAAGCTCTGTTCTAGCTAAATATTCTCTTCCGGAAATGCCCTCAGGAAAACTCAACTCGCAAAAACTTGGCGCGGTGATTGCCAATTTACAGCCGGAGGACTGTATTATCGTGGAAGAAGGCGTGACCGCCGGCGCGCCCTATTACACGCTCGCGCAAACATTAAAGCCGCATAGTCATATGTCGCTCACCGGCGGCGCCATCGGTATGGGCATGCCCTGCGCGCTTGGGGCGTCGCTGGCCTGTCCCGAAAAACGGATAATCAATATCGAAGCCGACGGCAGCGCTATGTACACGGTGCAGGCGCTTTGGTCACAGGCGCATGAAAAAGCAAATGTCACCACCATCATCTGTTCGAACCGCAAATACTTTACGATTGAATTCGAATGCCGCCGTGCCGGAATTAATTCACCGGGAGAAGCGGCAGCGGCGCTCATCAAAATGGACAATCCACCAGTTGACTGGATAGCGCTGGGCAAATCCATGGGCTTGCCCGCTGTTTGCGTAGACACGGCGGAAGAATTGGCAAAAGAGTTAAAAGCGGCGCTGAAGGAACCGGAGCCGCATCTGATTGAAGCGGTGTTGGGCAGATAAAGATATGAAGATTCCTGCAACCATGAAATACATTGACCACGGCAACGGCGGCCCTGCCGCAATAATGCATCTGAAAGATGGACGCCTGCCCCAGCTTCAACCAGGTTGCGTGCTGATTGACGTTGCTTACGCGGGCGTGAACCGCCCGGACATATTCCAGCGAGCAGGAGCATATCCGCCGCCGCCGGACGCCTCGCCCATCCTGGGACTGGAAGTATCCGGAAAAATTGCCGCCAAAGCAAATTACGTCGAAAATTGGAAAGTCGGTGATGTTGTCTGCGCGCTTGCGCCGGGCGGCGGTTACGCCGAATACTGCCTAGCTCCCGCGTCTCACTGCCTGCCTGTTCCAAAAAATCTCTCCCTTGCCGAAGCGGCGGCGCTGCCGGAAAATTATTTTACCGTTTGGTCCAACGTCTTTGAGCGCGGCCAACTTAAAGCGGGCGAAAAATTTTTGGTGCACGGCGGGGCGGGCGGTATCGGCTACACAGCGATTCAGTTGGCCAAATCCTTCGGCGCAACAGTCTTTACTACGGCGGCCGGCGAAGAAAAAATTTCCTTTCTCAAAAAGCTTGGCGCTGATTTTACCTTTGATTACAAAAAACAGGACTGGGCCAGAGACATAAAAAAGATTGTTGGCAGAGAAGGTCTTGACTGTATTCTGGATTTTGTCGGCGGTGATTACATTCAAAAGAACCTGAAACTACTCGGCACCAACGGCCGGCTCGTGCAGATTGCTTTTTTACAGGGCGCCAAGGTGGAGTTGGACTGCATGCCGATTTTGACCAGAAATTTAACCTTCACGGGCTCCATGTTGCGGCCACGCTCTATCGAGGAAAAAGCCGCTACCGCTCAAGCTCTTCTTAAAAACGTATGGCCGCTTTTTGAAACAAAAAAGCTCAGCGTCATTATTCATGAAATCTTTCCACTGGCTGAGGCCGCCGCGGCACATACACTCATGGAGTCATCTGAACATATCGGAAAAATCGTGCTGCAAGTTAAATGAACCCACTTGACGAGCAGGCGACTTCCTATATATAAGTCACAATATTTCACACATGAAAAATAAAAACAGGAAAACAGCACTGGTGGTTGAAGGCGGAGGGATGCGCGGCATTTTCGCCGCAGGAATTCTCCACGCCTTCGGCAGGGAAAATTTTGACCCGTTTGATTTATATATCGGCGTTTCCGCGGGCGCCTGCCATCTAGCCTCGCACCTGGCCGGACAAAATGACCGTAACTTTGATATTACTGTGCGCTACGCGCTCAGCTCCGAATTTATCAATATCCGGCGATTTCTCGGCGGCGGCCATCTCATGAATCTGGACTGGATGTGGGAACAAACGATTGCCAACTACCGTCTCAATCTTAAATATCTGTTCGATAACCTGCGCGTGAAGAATAAGGAATATTTTGTCGTCGCCACTTCGATGAAAACGGGAGAGGCGCTTTATTTAAAACCTGATGAAAGCACGCTGGAGGATCATCTGAAAATTTCCAGCTCGCTTCCCGTCTTTTATCGTAACATTCTGAAAGTAAACGGTGAACCGGCCACGGATGGAGGAATAGCCGATGCCATTCCGGTACGTCGTGCCCATCAAATGGGCGCAAATAAAATAATTGTCCTGCGTTCCCGGCCAACTGACTATGTTAAAAAACAAAGCCCTCTCACCTTTATTTTATCGTTTTATTTCAGAAAATACCCGCGGCTGGTGGAAAAAATTAAAACACGGGCGCAAAACTACATGGAGACGGTAAATTTCATCCACAACCCGCCGGACGGTGTCCGCATTGCCGAGCTTGCCCCCCCTGGCAATTCCAGTGTGGGCAGAATCACGCAAAACGAAGCCGTCCTGCGGGCCAATTATGAAGCGGGAATCGAATACGGTTACAAATTCATGAAACAATGGTGATTAATTTTTTAGATACTGTATCGTGGAATCTTGGATTACGCCTACGTGGGCCGCGGCAAAGCTTCAATATTTTATTTTTTTGCCGCCTTTATTCACTCTCCCTAGATCAAGGGGCTTTCCTTCCCAAGCGTGTTCCAGAACCAGCATGGCGTCCGGCGGGAGAAATTCTTCGGGATTAGCCATGCGGGCGCCGTCTTGCATCGTTGCCTCGGCAATCGCCGGCAATAAAGACTCCGTCACCACCTGCGCACCATTTTTATCAACAATTTCTTTTAGATAGCGTGGATGCCGTCCACCGGTAGCCTCATGCAAATCATTGTTCATCTTTCTGATAAACTCCACTACTTTTCCCGGGCGCTCCTCTTTTTTCGTCTTTGCGTAAACTTCCGAACCGGCGAGCGGCAGGAGAATTTCTCCGATGACTTCACCGCAGCGGTGCATGTTATATTCAAGGCCGTAGGGCAGCAAAATACTCATGGCGGTTCCATGCGGCACGTGACAAATCGCGCCGATGGTATGCCCCAGATTATGCACTAACCCCACCATGGAATTGGAAAATGCCGCTCCCGCCATTGTGGAAGCGTTAGCCAGAGCGAGCCTTCCTTCCATGTCCGCGGGATTTTTAATTACTTTTAAAAGATTTTCACTGACGATTCTGATAGCGCGCAGCGCAAATGAATCGCTCAATGGATTTTTTTCCAGGCAGTAATACGCTTCGCAGGCGTGCGTCATGGCATCCATGGCGGTGGAAGCGGTGAGAAAATCCGGCAGTGTTTTCGTCATGCGCGGATCCAACACGGCCAGATCCGGCAAAACAAAATAGGAGACAAAAAGCATTTTTATTTTACGGTCGGGATCGGCAATCACCGCCACCAGTGTCATTTCCGAGCCGGTTCCTGCCGTGGTGGGAATAACCACCAGCGGATTGAGTTTTCTTTTCACGGCGGAAAAACCTTCATAATCGAGCAAAGTGCTTCCCCCCAGCGAAGCGACAATGTTCGCGCCTTTAGCCGTATCGATGACCGAGCCGCCGCCGATGGCGATGATGGAATCACATTTTTTTTGCCGGTAAATCTTTGCCGCCTCATCGACAATTTTATAATCCGAATCAACGGGAACATTGTCATACGCGTTGGAAAGATCAAGCTCATCCCCCACAGCCGACCTCATCACATCGACCAGACCGGCTCCCACAATGCCTTTATCCGTGACGACAAGCGGCGTATGTGCTTTCATTTTCTTAAGCATTGCGGGAATTTTTTCCAGCGCGTTTTGACCGGAAACAATCCTTACGCGGCAGCAAAAATCATAAAATCCCGAAAGCAGCATAATTTTTACCTTTCTTGTTTGAAAAACAGCGCGAAATGAAATTTTTCGCACCATTTTATTAAAAAGTATAAGCCCTTAAATAAATCACCACCCGTTTGACGAATTTCCTCAGCGGCGATATCTCCGACCACTTAGGATAACGTTTAACCGCGAGCTTGGCGATAATTTTCGGCAGTAGAAACACTTCCACGATATCCAATACGCGGACAAAAGTCAGGGCATGAACGAGATCTCCTTCGATAACAAAACGGTCATGCATATAAGCGGTCGTGGTCGATTCCTGAAAGGAGAGCACCAGCCAGGCAGCTTCGATATTTTTGAAAACAATATTGAGATCCACTTTTTTGCCCTTCGGGTCGGCACCCAGATATTTTATCTTCCCTTCTTTGTCTTTATGCAGAAACATCTGGATACCGTAAAACAGCAATCCTTTATCGATAACAAAAGCCGGCAGCGTCTTGGCGTAAAAAAACAAAGGAAAGGCTTTCTCCGGCGCGACCATCATGCGCAGCGTGAAATTATTGGGAAGCCTGGCCAACTCTTCCTTTACTTCCTTATCCACTTTAGCTGCCACTTGGATTGCTTTCCCCACCGTCCAGAGCATAATCGCCACATAGACGCGTTTGAATAGTTTTTTCCCCGGGCGTATTTGGGGATATTTGTTAATGTTCATATTTTTCTCCCCTTGCTAAACCTGCTTAATATTCTCTTCTTCTGCCCCACGCTGCTTCGAGAATTTGCGCAAAATCGTTTTCGGAAAAAATATCATCACATTTCTGGGCCACTGCGCGGGCAACTTCGTTGAAAATATACTTCTGAACGTTCAGTTCCTTCAATGACGCAGGTAAAAAACTCAAAAGTACACGGGCGAGTTTAAGCGCGGCTTCAAGGCCCTTCCGCGCCCGGTCTTGCGGGGCAACGGCGGCGTAGACATCCAAGCCGCCTATCGCCAGCAACAATTCATCGCTGACGGGGAATTCCTTTTTTCCCATCAACTCTATAACAGACGGCAACAGCATGCCTGTAACAACACCGACAGACAAATCAGTCGCCCGCGCGAGCTCTTCGGCCAACAGGTTAGTCGTACCGGGCCGTGTATTGTCATAAGCAATGGAAGCAACAACTGAGGCGTTAGTCAGGGCGATGCTGGTGCTTTTATTCTTCGGTCTTTTCAGCCCCTGTTCAAGATACTGAGAGAGATAACTCAGCGCGGGGTGCGCCACAGCCGCAGTCATAGGATTATGTTTCTTAGCGGCAAACACGGCAAAAGACTGAGCAAAAGCAATGGCCGCCGATTCCGCAACATCATCAGAACGGCAAACACTTGTCATTCTGGGATCGATTACAATGATTTCAGGATAAAGAAAATCAGATTTGATTTCTCTGTTGTCAATTATCATCGTATGGGATGATTCTCTGCCATTGGTCCGGCCGGCAGGAACAAACAGCAACGGCTTTAAAATATCATCAATTGCTTTGCCTTCATAAAAAGCCGATAAATTATCGGCTTTTTCGGAAACAAGCACATTTACCGCCTTGGCCAAATCCACTGCAGCGCCGCTGCCCAGGGCAATGAGCGAATCACAGCCGCGCTCCGTAAAAAGGAACGCCGCCTCGCGCGCTTTAGAAATGCCCGCGTAATTTTCGACTTCATCATAAACGGCGCCGAGAACAACCATGGAGTCGGCAAAGGCCCGAACAAATTTTTTGGTTATCCCCTCCTGTTGAACAATGCTTTTCCGGGCAATCACGAGAGGCTTCTGCGCATCATATCCGGCCAGCTCCGCAGGGATGTTTTCCAGCGAGCATTTGCCGGAAATTATTTTGGGATGCGCAAGAAATTCATAATTATATGATGCGTCCATATTCAAACCTTTCTTCAGCTGCTTTCCGCCTGATTTGCCGCAGGCATATGTCTCTCATTCTTTGATTTCGATGCCGAGACGCTTCAGAGTGCGCCTTTGAGGAACGCCATTAGAGTCAAATCCACGTAGTTTGTAATATTTTTTTAACATCTTTTCCAGGGGAACTGTTCTTTCCACCGCGTCGCATTTTCTGCCTTCGGTAAGAAGTCTCAACGGCAAAGTGTCGTCTTTTTTCGATATCCCTTCGCGCGTGTTCATATAGCGCTCCAGCACGTGCACGCGCTCGCCCATTTTCAAAAATTTGCGCATGCCCAAATAGGGCAGATAAGTTTTGCCCAAAACTGCGTGCCATAATTCCGAGTAGAGACTCACGTCCATCAGGTTCATCGCCAAAGGTGCGCTGTTTTGCATCAGTATTTTAATCACGGGAAAAGGCGACATTTTAATCAGCGGCGGCTCAAACATGACCGCGTAAGCGGTAAACTGACAAATATGCATGGAATTAAGCGCCGCAAAAAAATCTTCCATGAATTTAACCATGTAATGTTTCCAGCGCGGATTGTATGGATCAGCCATATCGTACAACACTTCAATGGCAATAATATAAGACGAGAGGTGACAACCTCCGCGGTTGGCGGTGGCGTATCCCAGGCCATGGCCGATCGCGCCGCGCGGTTCGTATCCGGGAAGCTCGAGACCCTTGACATGCATGGCAAAGTCTTCACCACCGTATTTTTTTGCCGCCAAGCGGCTGCCCTGTCCCAAATCTTTTCCGATGCCCCTGCCCAGCGCGATATTTCCAATCATTTCCGCCACGCCGTCCGGCGAACCGAATTTAAGGTTTGTTTTGATAAGTCCCGTTTCCGTGGCTTCCATCGCCCAGCCCAAAGTGCCGCCCACAGAAATAGTGTCCATTCCATATTGGGAACAAAGCTCATTCCATTCGGAGATAATCACTGAATCAAATATTTCCAGATTGCTCCCCAGCAGATGAACCGTTTCATATTCGGGAACATGGATTTCTTTGCCATCAATGGTGCCCTTATGTCCGCATAAAATCGCGCAGGGCCTGCAGGTATCCCATTTTGTTTTGAATCTTTCAGCCATGGCCTCGCCGGATATTTTATGCACTTCTCCGTGTGAGCCACAGGTAAAGTTACGTACCGGAATGGTACCGGCGGTATTACAGGCGATAGTGGCCGAGTTGGTGCCGAACTGACGGTATGTTCCCGAAGTCACGAAATTTCTGTTGATATATTTTAAAAACTTTTTGTTTGTCACGGAGAATAATTTTTTATTTGCCGGAACAATTTTGATTTCTTTGCCTTTGGCGACAATTCCTTTTATATTCTTTGCGCCCAGCACCGCGCCCATGCCGCCGCGGCCCACAAAACGATGTCCGGAACGGATATTGGCAAAACGCACCAAATTTTCTCCGGCCGGCCCGATGACCATGGCACCCGAACCTTCTTTGATGATTTCCGCTTCCGCGGCGGCGGTGTCTTTACCCCAAAGCGCATCGGCCGGTTTGAACTGGACGCCATCATAATCAATAACGAGATAAACGGGAGAAGCGGCGCGGCCGGTTAAAATAATCGCGTCCCAGCCGCTGGTTTTTACGGCCATGCCGAAAGGGCCGCCGCAGGAAGAACAATTAATGATACCGGTAAGCGGCGATTTGGATACAACCTCAAATCTGCCCGAGCACGGCGCGCCCGTGCCGGTAAGCACGCCGGTTTCGATAATGAAAATATTTTTTTCTCCCAGAGGATCAACACCCGGCTCCAGGCGGTCGTAGAGGAGCTTGAGTGCGAGACCCTTACCGCCCCAATACATGTCGCGGTCTTTAGTGCTGACGGAAGATTCAAAGAATTTTTTTGCCGTGAGATCAATTTCGAGAATACGATTGTTGGTACCGATAACTTCGCGCATTTTTCACATCTCCTGATGCATTCTTTTTACGTCGCATCTGTAAATTAGCCGCGAAAACTTCAACTTACATGCAGGTAACAGCGCCGCGTGCTCACAATTTATTATAGTATAAACCATTCGCTTGAATTCGTCACGAACGATTTTTTGTCAAAACATACCCAAAAAAAGTTTTTAAAAACAATAACGGGAGCGTTTACGAACAACATTTACACACTATTAATGTCAAAAGATTTGTAAATAGCACTGGAGTTTACAATGAAAGACGCCCAAAACACGTCCGCGGAGTCATCTTTCTTCAATATATTTAAGGCGATGACCCCGCGGACGGCAATAAACTATCGGATAGCTACACGGGAAAATGAGTCGCCTGTCCGGCAACAATTATCCAAGTAATCAACATGGCGTTGAGAAACGCGCCGGTGTAAATATGTCCCGTTTTTCGGTAAAAGTAAGTCGAGATCAGCGCCGCAATAGTAAATATCGGGAAGAACTGAAACATCACGATAAAGAACAACGACGCATCAGGTATGGAAAGCGCTCCTCCGGCAAAAAGCGGTGCATACTGGAAAGCCTCAAATATAATATATCCGGTAATCAGAAGGAAAATATTAATCAGCATTTCCTGCCAGGTTTTTAAATCGTCTTCCTTGCCGCGGCGCAGCTGTCCGTGCAGAATTATACCGATGATGAGGAAATAAACCGCAAACGGAATCAGGTAACTAAGGAAAATGCGGAAATGCAGAGCCGTCATCGGTTTTATCGCAAACACCCACAGGCGGTAATCTGTTTTGAACAGCCAACCTGAAAAAGCCACCGTTAAATAGGCGAAAAAGCAGACAATTGCCGCCAGCAGAAAAGATTTACCCACTTTTTTCCAGGCGATTCCTTTATCCTGCCAGGTAACACCGTAGTTTACAAAGGTAGCGTTCTTGCGGTTGAAGATAAAGTGCCATAAAAGGAACAGAACAAGCGAAATCACGGTGACAAAAAGCGCCCAGTACATGATTGTCGTGGTGATATTCTGCGGCCAGAGCGCATTCCCCGCCTGATAACCCTTGCCGTGAGAAGTAATGGCGAAAATAAACAGGGGAAGAGGAATCAGCACGGTAATGATCGCTCCAATCCACCAGCTGAAACCCTTAAGTGATTTTTTCTCAGGAGTTGATTCATTTAGTTCTTTAAAGAAATTATTCTGCAGCAATAATGCGCCCAGCGGGAAGAGCAAAAGGATCATCCCAATCATCGCGATAAAATTCCCCAGTTCCTTCCAGTACCAAATTTGATTGCCGGGAGGAATGTCCTTGCCGCCGGTAAGCGTCATTTGCATCCACTCAATCGCATTACCGATAGATTCCGTGCAAAAATGAACACGCGGATGAATAATGTTGGGTTGATATAGTTTTCTGGCCGTGCCTTCCTCGATAGAACCGTATAATTTGCCAACTTCCACATCTTCCGTCGTCGCAAAAATTTTCTTTAACTTATCCGTTTTAACAATATCACGCGGAACGTCTACTCCCCACATCAATCTGGAAAACTCATCATACTTGGAAAAAATAATGGCCATGTTACGCGGGAAAATAGCAGTTCCTTCGGGCGCACCGTAGGTTCCGGTAGAAGAGCTGGCCAAGAGAAGCGATTTATACCCGCCAGGGTTTACCGCGGCGGCAATAACTGACGCCCAGCCTCCCATGGAATGTCCTTCCAATCCAATATTGTTCGGATCAACAATATCGAGCGTGCGCATATATTTTAAAGAATCAAGGCCTCCAAAACCAGCAGCAAAGGCTGGCGGATCGGAAAAACCATGACCGCTCTGGTCCATGGCCAAAACAACATATCCACGACGGGCAAATTCAATGGCAAAACCATCCTGAGTTTCGCGGGAATTGATATAACCGTGCGTAGCGACAATACCCGGCGCAGGATTTTTACTGCTTACTCCCGGCGGTATATATAAAAGCGCGCTGTTGATTCTGCCATCAGAGCCTACAAAACGCACATCTTTAATTTTAATTGTATTTCCGGCGGTTTGAATGCAATAAGCCAAAAAGCCGCCGCCAATGATGAAAAGCAGAGCGATAAAAATTAACCATTTTACCTTTTTTGATTCCATAAATCCTCCAATACTGTACAGTTGTAATTGTTTATGATTATTTATGATTTGGACAAACCTTATTACAAGCAGCACATAGGGAAGTAGATACAATTAGCTCTAAGGAGGAGCGCGACAAATAAGGGAGACCGGAAATGTTGGAAATTTTTTAAAAAGGTTTTTAATTTGATTACTTGTATTTAATAAACAAAGAAAGCAGTGACTAGATGGTTCTTTTACCCCGATCAATTGCGCATTTTTTTTGACGGATATCATAGGACACCCCCAAAAAAAGTTTGTTAAAAAATCGCCGGGAGTTAAAAAACCATATCAACGAAATAAAGTCAACCCATATTCGACAGGGTAACTGATACGCTTTTGCGAGCTAACTTAAACGTTTGCTTAGTTCTTCCAGCTGCTTTTTCAGCCGTACAGGAAGTCGGTCTCCGAACTGAGCAAAATGTTTTTCGATATCCGGAATTTCTTTTTTCCAAGAATCAATATCAACCTTGAGTAATTCTTCCATGTCCGTTGCGGAAATGGATAACCCCTTAAGATCGAGATTCTCCTTTTTCGGCAACAATCCGATAGGTGTTTTAACGGCATCAACTTTTCCTTCCACCCGGTCACACATCCATTTGAGGACGCGGCTGTTCTCACCGAAGCCCGGCCAGAGCCAGCGGCCATCCGCCGTTTTCCTGAACCAATTCACATAGAAAATTTTCGGAGCCTTGTCGCCAAGTTTATCGCCCATATCCAGCCAATGCTGGAAATAATCACCCATATTGTAGCCGCAGAAAGGCTGCATGGCGAAGGGATCACGCCTTAAATTTCCCACTGCGCCGATGTTGGCGGCGGTTGTCTCCGAAGATGCGGTCGCGCCCAGAAAAACACCGTGGTCAAAATCGTAAGCCTCGTTCACCAGAGGCACAACGCCGGCGCGACGGCCTCCGAAGATGAAAATATCAATGGGAACACCTTCAGGCTTTTCCCAGTCTTTACAAATAATTGGACACTGTGAAGCGGGTGCGGTAAACCGGGCATTGGGATGTGCAGCAGGTTCCTTGCCTCCCGTAAACCAATCGCGTCCTTTCCAGTCAATGGCGTGTTTCGGAGGTTCACCGTCCATGCCCTCCCACCATACATCTCCGTCATCGGTCAGGGCACAGTTTGTAAAAATGATGTTTTCCTTAATTGTGTCCATCGCCACGGGATTGGAATTGTAAGATGTGCCCGGAGCAACACCGAAAAATCCGGCTTCCGGATTGATGGCATAAAGACGACCGTCAGGACCTATTTTCATCCAGGAAATATCATCACCAATGCACTCAGCCTTCCAACCGGGAATAGTTGGCTGAATCATGGCCAGATTGGTCTTACCACAGGCGGAAGGAAAAGCACCCGTAATATGATATTGTTTTCCTTCGGGACTGGTAAAACGTAAAATCAGCATGTGCTCGGCCATCCAGCCTTCCCTTCGGGCCATAGCCGAGGCAATGCGCAGAGCAAGACATTTTTTGCCCAAAAGGGCGTTGCCCCCGTAGCCTGAACCATAAGACCAAATGAGATTTTCTTGCGGAAAATGACTGATATATTTTTTTTCCATGGGAGCGCAGGGCCAAGGAACATCTTTTTGCCCTTTTTCCAGCGGCGCGCCTACGGAATGCAGACAGGGAATGAATTCGCCGTCCGCGCCCAATTTATCAATAACTTTTTTCCCGACGCGCGTCATAATGTGCATATTGCAGACGACGTAGGGACTGTCCGTTATTTCTATGCCTATTTTAGCGATGGGCGAATCAACCGGTCCCATGGAAAAAGGAATCACGTAAAGAGTGCGACCTTTCATGCATCCTGTGTAAAGAGACTTCATTGTCTTCTTTAATTCTACAGGATCAATCCAGTTATTGGTGGGACCGGTATCAATCTGTTGAGAAGTGCTGATATAAGTTCTGGCTTCCACTCTGGCCACATCGGACGGATCGGAACGAAACAAAAAGCTATTTCCCCTTTTTTTTAACGCCACAGCCGCGCCGTTTTTAACCATCCGCGACATAAGCCGAGCATATTCCTCTTTGGAACCGTCGCACCAGTAAACATCGTCCGGCAGACATATCCGCACTATTTCATCAACCCAATTTTTCAGCCTTTTGTTTCTAACTTCCATATGTACCTCTTTTAAATCCGGCTATTTACGTTTCTTTTTAATACTTTTTCCGGCAACCTTTTTAACGGCGCTTTTTTCTTCTGCCGCCGCCTGCGCCGCCGCCAAGCGGGCAATCGGCACACGGTAGGGCGAGCAGCTCACATAATCCATGCCCACCCGGTGACAGAACATGACACTGGAAGGTTCCCCGCCGTGCTCACCGCAGATACCGACCTTCAGACCGGCACGAGCGCGGCGACCACGTTCGACGCCCATCTGAATCAGCTGGCCGACGCCGGTCTGGTCCAGAATCTGGAACGGATCAACGGGAATAATTTTTTGGGCCAAATAACCCGGGACAAACGCGCCGACATCGTCACGGCTAAAGCCGTAAGTCATCTGCGTTAAATCATTCGTTCCAAAGCTGAAAAATTCCGCCTCTTCGGCAATTTTGTCCGCCAGCAGAGCCGCGCGCGGAATCTCGATCATCGTGCCCACCATATAAGATATTTTTTTCAAATTATACTTGGCCAGTACTTCCGGATAAACCTTTTTAACAATCTCCGCCTGATTTTTGAATTCAGCCACATCACAAACAACCGGGATCATGATTTCCGGGAACGCTTTTTCGCCTTCTTTTATCAGTTCGGCCGCAGCTTCCAGAATGGCGCGAATCTGCATTTCACTGATTTCGGGATAAGTAATGCCTAAACGCACACCGCGATGACCCATCATCGGATTGGTCTCGTGTAATTTTTCCGCGCGGGAGTTAAGATTGTCTAGCGAAATACCAAGACTGTTCGCCAGACGTTGCCTTTCCTCGGGATTCTCTGGAACAAATTCATGCAGAGGCGGATCCAAAAGACGAATAGTGACCGGTCTTCCACCCATGGCTTCAATCGTTTTCTTAATGAAGTCCTTGACAAACGGAAATAATTCGTCCAAAGCCGCGCGACGTTGTTCCTCATTGTCTGCAATAATCATTTTGCGCAGATAAAACAACGGCTGTTCGCTGTTCTCGCCATAGAACATATGTTCGGTGCGAAAAAGTCCGATGCCTTCCGCGCCGAACTGTACGGCTTTGGCCGCGTCTTTCGGCGTCTCGGCGTTAGTACGTATCTTCAAACGGCGTACCGAATCGCAGATTTTCATGAAAGCGGCAAAATTTACATCATTCTCGGCGCCACTGATCATCGGTAAACTTCCAAGATATGCACGTCCTTTGGTTCCATTGAGCGTGATAAAATCACCTTCTCGCACCGTTTTACCATCAGCTTTCATCACTTTCTGCGCAATATCAACATGCAGAGCACCTGCCCCGACAATACAGCACTTGCCCCATCCGCGCGCTACCAGTGCCGCATGTGAAGTCATACCGCCTCGCGCCGTCAGAACTCCTTCGGCGGCGCGCATACCTTCCACGTCTTCCGGATTGGTTTCCTCGCGGACAAGAATGACTTTCTTACCTTCTTTCTTCCATTCCACCGCGACATCCGACGTAAAAGCAACCTGTCCCACGGCTCCGCCGGGACCGGCCGGAAGACCCTTGACCAGAAATTCCGCCGATGTTTCAGCTTTCGGGTCAACCATGGGATGAAGCATCTCATCAAGCTGCGCCGGCGTTACACGCATTACTGCTTCCTGCGCGCTGATCATTTTACTTTTGTACATCTCCACTGCCATGCGTACCGCGGCGGGACCGTTGCGCTTGCCCGTGCGTGTCTGAAGCATCCAGACACGGCCATCCTGAATGGTAAACTCCAGATCTTGCATATCCCGGAAGTGAGCTTCCAGCCTGTTACGAATGGCCTTGATCTCGGCGTAGGCCTTGGGCATGGCCTTTTCCAGAGAGGGATGTCCTTCGACATCATCGGAATGACGGGTTTCTTCATTGATCGGATTAGGCGTGCGAATACCCGCGACGACATCTTCGCCCTGCGCATTGGGCAACCATTCACCGTAGAATTTATTTTCGCCGGTGGCCGGGTTGCGGGTAAAGGCCACGCCGGTTGCGGAATTTTCTCCCATATTGCCGAAAACCATCGCCTGCACATTCACCGCCGTGCCCCAGTCATCGGGGATTCCTTCAATGCGGCGATAAGCAACAGCTCGTTTGCCGTTCCAGCTCTTGAAGACCGCGCCGATCGCGCCCCACAGCTGTTCGTTAGCGTTATCGGGAAATGATTTTCCCAAAACTTCTTTTACTTTAGCCCGATAAATATCCGCCAGTTCTTCGAGATCCTTTTCCGTCAAATCAACATCTGATTTGGCGTTACGACGCTGTTTCATCGCGACAAGTTCTTTCTCCAACTGCTGACGTACACCCATGCCTTCTTCAGGTTCAATGTCTTCGGCCTTTTCCATCACGACGTCCGAATACATCTGAATCAAACGACGATAAGAATCCCAGACAAAGCGTGGATTTTTCGTTTTTTCAATCATTCCTGGAATAGTTTTGGAGGTAAGCCCAATATTTAAAACCGTTTCCATCATGCCGGGCATACTTTTACGGGCGCCGGAACGGGCCGAACAAAGAAGCGGGTTTTTCGGGTCGCCGAATTTCATTCCCGTTTCCTTTTCCATCTTCTGCAGAGCTTTTGCGACCTGTTCTTTTAACCCCTGAGGATAACGACCTTTATTCTTTAAAAATGCTATGCAAACTTCCGTTGTAATTGTAAAACCCGGGGGGATAGGAATTTTAAGATGAGCCATCTCCGCAAGTCCAACGCCTTTGCCGCCCAAAAGATTTTTGCTTTTGCCGTATCCTTCCGAGAAAGTATATACATATTTAGTGCCCATAACTCGCTTTAACCTCCTGTCTTGCCTTACGTGAATTATTGAAGTTGTGATAAAGACATAATTTTATATTTATTGTCAAGTCAAAACGCATACCGGGGAAAATCTACACGAAAAAACTGCACGGATAAAATCACTTGAATGTGGCTTTGAAATAGAAATTCAAAACGTTAAGTATGAGGCGGGCTGATCATTCAAGGCCAGCCCGCCTCAATTTTTTATACTACTCTTTCGGCGCTCCGGTAAAGTTTTCCGAAACGGATTTAATCGCCGCGCCCTCGTTATTCAAAATAGCGTCCATCATTCCGAAATACTTCGGGAATTCCGAACCGATAAAGAACTGGGAGGACAAAACCCGGCCGCTGTAATAGGCCGCCTCGTTGTTTTCCGCGATGATTTTCTGTCTTTCTTCGCCTTTGGCGTCTCCCAGGAGTTCCTTCATTTTAGGAATCGTTATCGCCAGACTCCACAGATGCAACCAGGCCACGATCAGCGGGAACATCGCTTGCTGCAGCGGCGTGGCGTTGAGCACCAAAGCCATGAATTTACCTTCACCAAGCTGTTTTTTCATCATCTCGATAACTTCATCAAGCTTTGCCAGGCCGCGGACAACCGGAGTAATATACTTTTCATCCACGACACCTTTGGCGTTATCAATAGCGTCGTTCATGCGCTTTCTGAGCTGCGAATAATTATACATTTCAGGGTTCATTAAAATCTTGCGCATCTGCAAATCGAGCGACTGAATGGCGTTGGTTCCTTCATAAATCGAGAAAACCTTGGTGTCGCGGGCATACTGCTCCACCGGATATTCCTGGCAGTAGCCGTAGCCGCCGTAAACCTGCATCGCTTCGGCCGTCACCAGCCAAGAGGCATCGGAAATGCCGGCTTTCACGATGGGTGTAAGAATTTCGACGATACCCGTTGATGCTTTACGCTCTTCCGGATCAGGCGACATGTGCATGACATCTTCATGGTAGGCGAGGAACAAGCAAAGCATCCTCATGCCTTCGACGGTACTCTTCATGTACATAAGCATTCTTTTCACGTCCGGATGCTCGATAATGGGCACACCCGGAGCATTGTCATTGAGCATCTGCGTAATGTGCTTGCTCTGAATGCGGTTGCGGGCGTAAGTAACAGCATGCATGTAACCGGCGCTGGACTGTCCTAAAGCCTGAACACCTGTATGAATGCGGGCCGCGTTCATAAGCCGGAACATAATCTTCATGCCTTCGCGTTCTTTGCCCAGCAGGTGACCGACGCACTTGCCGTTTTCGCCGAAGCTCAGGGAGGAAGTGGCGTTTCCTTTCAATCCCATCTTGTGTTCGACGCCTGTGCAATAAACATCGTTTCTTTCTCCGAGAGAACCGTCTTTGTTGATGAGATATTTCGATACCAGGAAAATGGAAATGCCTTTTGTTCCCGGAGGATCTCCTTCGATGCGTGCCAGCACCGGATGAATTATATTGGGGGTTAAATCATGTTCGCCGTTGCTGATGAAAATCTTCTGTCCGGTAATCAGATACGTGCCATCAGGTTGCTTTACGGCTTTGGATTTCAGTGCGCCCACGTCCGAGCCCGCGCCCGGCTCCGTAAGACACATGGTGCCGCCCCACTCACCAGAGAGCAATTTGGGGAGATACATCTGTTTTACTTCTTCGGAAGCGAAAGGCTCGATGATGGCGGCAGCGCCGGTTATGGAACCGCAATACATCGTCAGGGCGGTGTTGCCCGCGTTGAAATACTCCGCGGCAGCCATGGAAATACTCTGGGGCATGCCCATACCTCCCTTTTCCTGAGCGAAAGACAGGATATGGAAGCCAGCATCGATGTAAGCATTGAATCCTTTGTGGAACGATTCGGGGACCCTTACTTCATGTGTTTTGGGGTCAAACTGCAATCCGATTTTGTCACCATCGGTGTTGGAGGTATAAAACTGTTCAATGGCGATTTTCTCCGCCAGCTCCAAAGTATCCTCATACATGCTGCGGTCGAATTCCTTGAACTGGTCAAACCGGTTCAATCTCTCCAACTCGAGCATCTCGAAAAGGACAAACCTCACATCACGTGAATCAACTAATGGATTTAACGACATAAAAGCCTCCTTCAGTTTTTATTTATTTATTAATAAATGTGTTGGACGGGAATACCTTACACAATTTTTGCGCTAAACCATCTGCCAAACTGACCGGCAGTATAGTTATATAAAATGGCCATGTCAAGATAATTACGCAATAATGTTTTACGGCAAAAATGACGTTTAACTGCTTGTCCGGCCCCGGATAAAATGATAAAGTAATGCCCTAATTTTATAAAAGAATTTAAGGATTTTAAATGAGCGATAACAAACTTTATCTGGTTTTGATGGGGCTTCCCGCCCGGGGCAAATCTACTCTGGCCATTCGCCTGCAGGAAACCTTAAGAAAAAATCGGATTTCCGCAAAAATATTCAATAACGGCAATCTGCGGCGCAAACATTTGCCGATAAAGGAGACGTTTTCCGCTAATTTTTACCACCCGGGAAATAAAGCCGCCCGTCAGATGAGAAACAATTTTGCGCTGGCCAATATAAAAACGGCCAGGACGTATCTTGCCGGTGCCGGTCAGGTAGCGATACTGGACGCGGCCAACGTCACCCGGACGCGCCGGATGATGATTGAAGAAAATCTCAGCAATCATCCTGTTATTTTTATCGAATGTATTAATGAAAACGAAGAAATTTTGTCCTTGATGGTTGAAGCCAAAACAAAACTGCCGGAATTTTCCCGTCTCGCCCACAAAAAGGCGCAGGCGGAATTTATAAAACGCATTGAAAATTACCGGATGGTTTACGCGCCCCTGAAGGAGGAAAGAAATTTTTTCCGCGTTGATTCTTTGCAAAACAAAATTCTGGAAGAAAAGCTTACCGATTCTATTCCGCTGCATCTGCTGATTAAGGATATTCTGGTGACCGACGTGGTAAAAAATCTTTTTCTTATCCGGCACGCGCAAACCAGATTCAATGTTATCGACCGCATCGGCGGCGATTCCACGCTTACCGCCAGAGGCATTATGCAGGCCAAGGCGTTGGGGCGCTTTTTCCAGAACCGTGAAATATCCTATATCTTCACCAGCAACAAAAAACGCACCGTGCAGACAGCGCGGTCGATTGCCGAACTACAAAAAGACTGTAAAGTAGTATCACTCAAAGAATTTGATGAAATCGACGCGGGTATCTGCGAGGGCATGACTTACAGAGATATCAAAAAAAACATGCCGGAAGTTTTCGGCGCTCGTAAAGCCGATAAATATCACTACGCCTATCCACAGGGGGAAAGCTACGCGATGATGAAGACGCGCATCGAAACCGGCTTGAAAAAAGTGTTTTTCCTGAACCGCCACGCCCAAAATATCATGATTGTCGGGCATCAGGCGGTTAACCGTATGATTCTGGCGCATTTCCTCTACCGCCGCGACGACGATGTGCCCTACATCTACATTCCGCAGGATCAGTTCTATCACATCGTCTCGACGCAGAATAAAAAGCTGTTTGAATTAAAGCCGTACGCTTAAAAACGTGCAGTTCAAGCACAAGTTGATGAAAGAGCGGAGGTATTACTGCCTTCTTCCTGGAAAGAAGTAAATCATTAAAATTATCAGCTATGCAATCTTTCAATCGGTAATTGATGAGCGGTTGGACAAATTTCCCATATTTTACGACCTTCGTATTTAGTCTTTATTATCACAAATTACGAAGTGATGTAAACACATATTCGCATGCAATTATACAATATTTTCCTTTTATTTAAAAAATACTCATGCTAGGATGATACTCAATTTATCGGAAAAAGCGAAGTTCGTATATTAATTGTTCGGCGGGAACAAAGACAAAAAACTGTTCCCGCCGAACGCGCGGCGCTGCCCTAGCGCTCAGCACGCCTTTTATCGGCGTCGAACAGAATAAAATTAAAGGACCTTTGAAAGAAAGAAGCAATAAACTTAATAAGGCGTCATTCGTATAGAAGACGCCGAACAAGGCGCTCGAACGGCTTGTCACGATTTGCATGTGACGCTTCGCGTCCCAGCAAACCGCGCCACCGCTCAGCGCCGCGCGTTCGACAGTATTGTGTAATAAAATATTAGGATAAAAAAGGAGCATCATATAGTGACAGAAGAATGGTCAGTCCAAACGAAACTCTCTGGTGAGTTTTATATAACCGATGAACGCCGTTCTTCTAATGTACCCATCGTGGAGGGTTTGCGTGAATTGAAAATCTCCCCTGAGTTCAAAGATGGTAAATGGACTGGGCTTCATGAACTCGAAGCAGTATTATCATTTGAGAAAAAAGATACTAAGCCTTTTGCACCTAATTATGTGTATGAGCGTGCCATATTTTTAGTAGAAAGTATTGCAGCTCTTGCCACGTTAGGAATAGGACGTCCAGTTAGAATATCCGGCGGAGTTTCTATTAAGTGTCGCCTTACCAAAGATCCCCCAAAGTACCGTTTCATCACACGTGCCACACAGACTGCTAGTATTGCACCTCCTGCACCACTTCCTGCCGAATTATTAACTATGTCTATCGATCCACGTATAAAGCGTATAATTCGATGGTGGGCACGCGGATTAACAACAAGCGATGCAGTTGACCGGCTTGTTTCACTGAATAATGCACTCGATCTTCTGGCGGGCATGGTCAATGGTATACCTGGAAGAGTTCGCAGGTGCAAAGCTTGTGGGACTGAAGAGTTAATTGGTCCAGGTTTACGAGAGCGGGTTGTTTATTTTTTAACCGACGAATTAGGGTATGATCTTAAGGTGGCAACTGATATCTATGAAAGTCGGCTCGACTTAGCGCACGCTCGAAGTAATCTGGATGAGGATGATCTCAGGCGATATCGCATCAATGCAACATTAGTCACTACGGCTGTACGAAATGGGATAGCACTACATTTAGGTGTAACTTTGCCTCCAATTCCTGAACCACTTCCCCTTGACCTTCCCAGTGCACTTTTAGACATTGAATATATTGAAGGCGAGACACCGCAGAAATCACCAGATGATTTAGAATAGATTAAGTCGAACCAATGCATCTACCGGACGGATTTCAGCCGCCGGTGATGCCCCCGTTTGGGCAAAGGAGAACATAATACAAAATGAAAAAATGTCCTTATTGTGCTGAGGAGATACAAGACGACGCCGTTAAATGTAAGCATTGTGGTGAATGGCTTACCGAGAAATCATCAATTCGTGAAGAGCATGCACAACCTATAAAAAAGTCAAAAGAGGATACACAAGAATATAGTCAACTACATGAAGCACCTGATGTAGAACAGTATAAAGAAGAAAGAAAAATTGAGTTTACAGGGACTGGTTTTAAGTTTCTTGGTTGGGTATTAATTTACACTCTACTCTCGCTATTAATCATTCCTGCTGCATGGGGTGCTGTTGCTCTGTACCGCTGGTTCATCCAAAATCTTTCGTTTTCTGATGGGACCACGGCATCATTTGAGGGGCGGGGTGGACAGATTTGGGCATTTTTTGCCATTGCTATGCTATTGGGTTTTCTACCCCAATTATCACGAGCGGTTGACAATCCGACAGCAGCTCTTCTTGTTTTGCTTGGCTTACCAATTCTGTTATTGCCAATCAGCGTGGTCATATGGTTGAAAATCATTCGTTGGTTCGTCTCTAACACTAAATTAAGTTGTGGCACAAATCTAAACTTCAAGGGTAAGTACCTTCCCTTTTTGGGGTGGAATTTTCTATTATTTATTTCGTTCTTCACAATAATAGGATGGGCCTGGGTATCAGTGGCAATAATGCGATGGTTCTGCCGTAATATTGATGGTGGCCAAAACCATCTTGAGTTTGTTGGAAGTGGCTGGGGGCTACTATGGAGAGGCTTTCTTGCCTGTCTAGCGAGTATTCTCATCATACCCATCCCTTGGGTTTTGCTTTGGGTTTACAGATGGATTATAAGAAATATGATAATAAAAAAAGAAGCTCTTCCTATAAACAAAAGAGAAAAGGTAGGTCTAATTGTTATAGCTATATTTGCCACAATAATAGTGGCGGTTATCGGAGGATTTGTCGGCAAAAAGGCTTGGGAAATTGTATCGGCACCCTCAACTCCAACGCAACAAGAAGTTGAGACAAAGTTGATAGAAGGTTTGACAATTGGGGCAAACGAAATAAACAAAAAGGCCCCTATTATGATTGATAACGAAACTCGCTTAGATAGAGCTACTGTCGGACCAGGACTTCGTTTCGTTTATCAATACACTTTTCCCAACTATACTTCAAACAATATTGACGCTAATTGGCTTTACAAAAATCTCCAACCAAAAGTTACCGTTGCGGCGTGTTCTGAAATGAAATCATCTCTGGAATACGGTGTTATATATGTCTATACATATTCAGGAAATGACGGGGTTGAAATTGCTAGATTTGAAATAGGCCAAAAAGATTGTGGAATGCCATATGAGCGAACGGGGAGATAGGTAACAGATTGTCCAGGGGTAAATGGGTAACACTTTTATAGAAAAACCCAACAAAATCAATACACCCGATCGCTACGCTCCGGGTGATTTTTTCGTTATAGCTTTGTAGGTGAACTCACTAAAATAAAAGACTAACATTTTCAAACAAAAAGACGTCATTCTTACTTTTCGCAAAGTTCAACCAACACCCCAAAAGTGGATTTAGGATGCAGAAAAGCGATTTTGGCGCCGCCAGCGCCGCGGCGGGGTTTTTCATCAATTAGCTGAATTCCTTTGGTTTTTAGTTCGGCCAGAGCCTCTTCGATATTTTCCACGCGGAAAGCGATGTGTTGAATTCCTTCACCATTCTTTTCAATATATTTAGCGATGGGCCCATCAAGTGAAGTTGGCTCCAAAAGTTCCACTTCCGTATCCCCCACCGGGAAAAAAGCCGTGGTCACTTTCTGCTCCGCGACGGTTTCACTGCCTTCATGATTTAATCCCAAAAGCCCGCTGTATAAATTTTTCGCCTCATCAATACTTTTTACGGCAATGCCGATATGGTCAATTTTCAGAACTTTCATCTTCTCTCCTTTATAAAATTATTTGCGGACATTGGTCCGGATAAATTCCACAATTTCCGCAGTCGGCGTGCCCGGCCCGAATATCGCGGCAATGCCAGCTTTCTTTAATCCTTCAATATCTTCCTCAGGAATAATCCCGCCGCCCACTACCAGTACATCGTCCATGTCTTTTTCTTTGAGCAGTTCCATCACGCGCGGGAAAAAATAATTGTGCACACCGGAGAGACTACTCAAGCCAATTACGTCCGCGTCTTCCTGCCTGGCGGTCTCCACTATCATTTCCGGCGTCTGGCGAAGCCCCGTGTAAATAACTTCCATCCCCGCTTCCATAAAGATGCGCGCAAGAAGCTTCGCCCCGCGGTCATGACCATCCAGCCCCGGCTTGGCTAAAACGATTCTGATTTTTCTATCTTTCCTCATTTAACAATTCTCCAGTTCGCTTAATTTCAATAATCTAAAAAGACTGTTTAGGTTTATATTCTCCATAAATCTCTCTCCAGACATCGCAGATTTCGCCAATCGTGGCCTCGGCCTTAACCGCTTCAATCACCGCGGGCATTACGTTTTCATTGTTTTCAGAAACTTTGCGCAAATTCTCCAGCGCTTTTCCCCATCTTTTCGCATCGCGCGCCGCGCGCATTTTGCGGAGTTTTTCTGCTTCAACTTGACCACCTTTCATATCCACTTTAAGCAGATTGGCCGGGGGCGCTTCTTCCATCGTGTATTTATTAATGCCTACATAAACACGTTCATTGCTTTCAATTTCTTTTTGAAAACGATAAGAGCTCTGCTGTATTTCCTTTTGAATATAATTTTTTTCGATAGCTTTGAGCGTTCCACCCATGTTGTCGATTTTTTCCAGATAATCATTTACCTGTTTCTCAATTTTATCCGTGAGCGCCTCCACCATATAAGAGCCGGCTAAGGGGTCAATCGAATCCGTCGCGCCGCTTTCTTCGGCCACAATCTGCTGGGTACGCAAAGCAACCGTTACTGCCTGCTCGGTGGGCAGGCAGAGCGCCTCGTCATAGGAATTTGTATGCAGCGACTGGCAACCGCCCAGCGCCGCGGCGTAAGCCTGAAGAGTCACGCGGATAATATTATTCAAAGGCTGCTGCGCAGTTAAGGTCACGCCGCCTGTCTGCACATGAAAGCGAAGCATCAGCGAGCGCGGATCTTTCGCGCCGAAGCGTTCTTTCATGATTTTTGCCCACACGCGGCGCGCCGCCCGGAACTTGGCCACCTCTTCCACAACATTGGTAAAAGCGTTAAAAAAGAAACTGAGCCGCGGCGCGAATTTATCCACATCAAGGCCTCTTTCCACGCACGCCTGCACATAGGCGATGCCGTCGGCGATGGTGAACGCCGCTTCCTGCGCGGCGGTGGAGCCGGCCTCCCGGATGTGATAGCCGCTGATGCTGATGGAATTCCAGCGGGGAACGTTTTTAAAACAGTATTCAATCAAATCCACGGTGAGCTTCATGCTGGGCCGGGGAGAATAAATATACTGGCCGCGCACCGTGATTTCCTTGAGAATATCATTTTGCACCGTGCCTCCCAGTTTTTCATAGGGTATGCCCTGCTCATCAGCCACCGCCAGGTACATGGCCAATAACACCGTGGCCGGCGCGTTTATCGTCATGGAGGTGGTAACTTTATCGAGCGGAATTTCATCGAAGAGCAGGCGCATATCGCCGATGTAATCAACCGCCACGCCGACTTTCCCGACTTCGCCCATGGAAAGGGGATGGTCGCTGTCATATCCCGCCTGCGTGGGCAAATCAAAAGCGATACTGAGTCCCGTCTGCCCCTGTTCCAAAAGATAGCGGTAACGCGCGTTGCTCTCTCTGGCGCTGCCGAAACCCGCGTACTGGCGCATCGTCCAGAAACGCCCGCGGTACATTGTGGGCTGCACGCCGCGCGTGAAAGGAAATTGTCCCGGATAGCCAAGCTGTTCATTGTAATCCAAATCGGAAACATCAAGCGGCGTATAGAGACGCTCGATTGGTTCTCCGGAGATGCTGGTAAAAACATCCTTGCGTTCCTTTTCCTTACCCAGCGCCCTATCCAGGATTTCTTTTTCCCATTTGCCTTTGGCGGTTTTGATTTTTCCAAGCGCGTCTTTGTCAAACATTACTCCTATCCCCCTGTTTCATGTTTTTAGAACTGCTTATTTTATTTTTTGATAATTAAGGCGTCGGCGACTTTGGCGCCTTTTTTAAAAAGAATCAGTGGATTAATATCAATTTCTTTGATTGTACTTTTGTTGTCGGTGGCGAAACGCGATACTTTCAAAATAACATCCACCAGCGTGTTCATATCCACCGGCGGCTTGCCACGCAATCCCCGCAGGATACTGTATCCCTGAATGTCGCTAATCATCTCTTCTGCATCCAGACGGCTTAAAGGAGCGACACGAAAAGAAACGTCTTTGAGCGCTTCAACAAAAACACCGCCCAGGCCGAACATCACGCACGGCCCGAATACCGGGTCATCAACTGTGCCAACAATCACCTCGGTGCCGCCTTGGAGCATCTCCTGCACCAGCACGCCCTGAATCTCGGCCTGCGACATATATTTTTTTGCGCTGGCGATAATTTGCCGGAACGCGACGCGAACCTGCGCATCAGTTTTTATATTGAGCCTGATGCCGCCGGCTTCGGTTTTGTGCCTTATCTGCGCGGAGGAAATTTTCAGCGTCACAGGATAGCCGATTTTACGCGCTACTTTTACGGCTTGGTCGGCGGTGGTGGCAATCTTTTCCCGCGTCACGGGAATACCGTAGGCGGCCAAAATTTTCTTGGCTTCATATTCCGTAAGCGCGTCCGGGTTTTTCAATAATTTCCCAATTTCCTTTTTCGGTTTCGGCGCATCTATTTTTGTTTTGCCATCCACGTGGTGGCGCAGTTTATCGGCATACCAGGCCAGATTACTAAGCGCCTGCACCGAATGCAGATGATCCTGTAAAACCGGCATACCGGCTTCCTCAATCGATTTAACCGCCTTTGCTGTTACTTCCGATTCGGAAACATTATAGGTAACCAGCACAATCGGTTTGGTTGTGGACTGATATACATCAATGAGATCTTTAGCCAGAATTGGCGCATTGTGCGGCACAAATCCAATCGCTACGTTAATCATGTGAATGTTTTCGTCCGCTACCAAAGCTCTGAGGCAATTGCCCAGCATCTCCGGCTGCGCCACTGCCGCGGAAGTCAGATCCACAGGATTTTTGGCCGAGCCGAAAGGCGGCAGATATTGTTCCAGCACGCGGCGTGTCTCGCCGGTAAACTCCGGGACATGGAGCCCCAGAGATTCGCATTTATCCGCCATCAACACGCCCGCGCCGCCGGAAATGGAAAGAATGCCGATATTGTTTCCCCGCGGCAGGCGTCCGCTACGGTGCACAATCACGAACGAAGTAAGCTCAGACAATGTTTCGATACGGATAATGCCCATCTGACGGAAAAACGCGTCATAAATTTTATCATCGCCGGCGAGCGATCCGGTATGCGAGGATGCCGCCCGCGCGCCCGCGCCGGTGCGGCCGACTTTCATAATCAGAATCGGTTTTTTAAGTTTCAACGCTTGCTCGGCGGCCCTGCGCAACTTGGCTCCATTTTTCGCCCCTTCCAAATAGCCGCCGACAACTTTTGTTTTTTCCGTATTTAAAAGATAATAGAGAAAATCAGCAAATTCCGTATCCGCTTCGTTACCGACACTGACAAAAGAGCTGAATCCAACTCCTGCCGCTACTGCAGTCGCAAAAATCAAAGTGCCGAAAGCGCCGCTTTGCGTTACAAAACCCAGCGTCATCGGATAAACCGGTTTTAAGTCAACAATATTGGCAAAAGAAGCCATGACAGAATTGCTCAGATTAACCAGCCCCACGCAGTTGGGCCCCAAAATGCGCAGATTATTTTTCCTGGACAGATGCGTTACTTGATCCTGCAGGGCTTTCCCTTCCGCGCCGATTTCGGCAAAACCGGAAGTAAAAAGAACAACGGCCTTTACTTTTTTCTGCACGCACTGCTCGAGCGCCGCCAGCACGGAAGATGCGGGCACGCTGATAATAACCATATCCACATCGCCCGGCACATCAAGTAAAGTCGGATAACACGTCAGGCCGTGGATTTCGGTATGGTTGGGATTTATCGGGTATAATTTCCCAGGGTAATTCCATTTCAAAAGCGCGTTTAACGATCTGCCTGTGGGGCGCCGGATATCCCTGGAAACGCCGATAAGGGCGATGGAAGCCGGATTAAAAAAAGAATCGAGAGATGATAAATTTATATCGGAACTTGCCTTGTCCACCATATTTTACCTTCATTTATAAATACTAATAAAATATAGACGGCGAAAAACTTTATTTGTATATATGCCGCTTGTCCGCGAGTCAAGCATCGCATTCAGGGGCGGCAAAACAATTACGTTACAAATTCAGTCAACCCGGATTGCCGGGAAAAATATTATCCTTTCACACTTACCGCGACGGCTTCATAAATTTCTATCTTTGGCGGCTCGGCGGCCAGCGCAAACGCTTCTTTGGCAAAAAGGCGGGAGGCAGGCAGATGAAAATGTTGGGCGAGCGCCGCATGGTCAGTCCATTGTTCAAAAAAAACAAACCGCAATTGATTTTCACAATCCTGATGCACCCCGTGGGAAAGACATCCCGGCTCAAGACGCGAACGCCGCGAGTGCTCCAAAGCCAGGACAAATAATTCATCCAACGTTTCACTTTTAGCCAGGATATTTCCGGTAACAATTATCACATTTGCCTCCTAAAATAATCGTGTCACTTATTTGACCAGCCGGTAAATTCCCGCCGCGCCGAAAAAAAGAGGCTGATAAAAAACCTGCTTAAAGCCCGCGGTAATCAAAATCTTTCCCAGCTTATCCGGCCCATAGAAATTTACCGCCGATTCAGTAAGGTATTTATAAGCCTTTTTGTCACCGGAAATAAGCAACCCTATTGTATAAACATAAGTGCGGATATAAAAATGGTGCAGAGCCCGGATAAATTTATTTCGCGGCTGACTGGTTTCGGCAATAAAACAGGAACCACCGGGTTTGAGCACGCGCAAAATTTCGGCAAGGTGCCTGTCGGCGAAAGCATTTTTATAAATCATGTTGCGGAAAGCAAAGGAAATGCCGACGCAATCAAAATAACTATCAGAAAAAGGAAAATTGGCCGCGTCAGCATTGATAAAAGATATTTTATTATCCACCCCGACTTTTCGCGCTTTTTGCGCCGCGACATCCAGCATTTCCTTGCTGAAATCGCAGGCCGTAACGTGCAGATTTTCCGAAGCTAAACAGGCAATGTTAATGGCCAGGTCTCCCGTGCCGCAGCCCAGGTCCAGGACTTTTTCCGGCTTTAATCTGAGGCACTGGGCGACCAGATTTTTTCTCCAGCTCTTATCCATGCCCCAAGTAAAGATATGATTAATCAGATCATAGTGACGGATGATGCCACTAAACATCGGCGAAAGATTCTCACCGGTAATTTCTTTAGTTTTACCCAAACGCGTAAAATTTCCTTTCTTATTATCTAACCGCCGCCAGCAGATAACCCACGCCCAAGAGAAATTGCGCGGCCAGCACAACCAGCACGTTGTTTTTCATCGCCTTGATAATACCCGCTTCATCTTCGGGATGAAAAGAACCGCGCATCGCCAGAACCGCGAAAGGCAGGGTTAACAAAGCCAGCAGCGTCCAGAGTGGCGACACGCCTGTAACAACACAACCGATAATCCATAAATACATTAAGATAGTCATGGCCACGTAAAATTTCGCGGTCTTTGTTTTACCCATGGTAATAGGCAGAGTTTTACGCCCACCGGAACTATCCGCCTCCACATCGGGGAATTCATTTAACAGCAAAAGATTGTGCACTAATATAAAGGAAGGCACCGCGCCAAAAAATGCCGGCCAGGAATAAGTGCCTGTCTGCGCAAAATACGCTCCCAAAACGGGAAGCATACCCAATCCCAGACCTGCCGACCACTCCGGCCACCTGCGCTTCAATATCACCGGCGTGTAAAAGACAACACAGAGTGCCGCAATGATAAGCAACGGTAAAAGCAGCCATCCCTGAACCACAATAAAATAAATTCCAATCGGCGCGGCCAGAAGTAAAGTGACAATACCCATAGCCAAAACCTGTCGCGGTTGCAAAAGTCCTGCTTTTAGAATGCCGCTGCCGCCACTGAAAGGGGTTACCCGTGTTTTAAGATCCACACCGCTTTTATAATCGAAATAATCGTTTAACGTGTTTACGCTGATGTGCGTGAGTACTAGGCCAATACCCGCCAGCAGAGCGTAACCCAAATTTAGCGCATCTTGATAATACCAGGCTATACATGTTCCCAAAAAGGCCAAAATAACCGACAGCAAAAGGTATTGCGGTCTGGTTTCCAAAAAACAAATTTTCAGCATAAGCTCGACCCGTTTCCCGCATATCACGTAATCAATAATCTATGTACACTCTCATGTCATCATGACACAATTGAGAAATATATGGCAAATTACGCTCACGTGTCAATTCCTATTGTCAGGACAAATTATTCTTCAGAGTGAAAAAATGATAAAAGAAACTTTCAAATCAAGTGGTGCCCGCCGTCGAGCAGCAACGCTTCGCCCGTGACCAAAACCGCGTCTTCAATAAAATATCGAATCGTTTCTGCGATGATTTCCGGCGTAGATGTCATGCGCAGAGGCAATGTACCCTCAAGCCTATCTTTCAGTTTCTTATATTTTTCCTCTCCCATGCCGGCTTTAAGCCATTCGCCTTGAATAAAACCGGGACAGACTGCATTGACGCGAATCTCCGGCCCCAGCGCGCGCGCCAGCGCCATCGTCATGTTGATCAGCGCCGCCTTGGAAGCGCAGTAAGCCACGGAACTGCCAATCGCCTTTACCCCCGCTAAAGACGCGATATTGACCACAACACCCTTACCCGCTTTTTTCATGTGCGGCACAACAGCACGAATCATCTGGTAAGGACCGACAACATTAATGCCGTATATATGCAAAAAATCTTCTTTGGAAAGCCCCTCCAGATTACCGTGCGCGTTGAACTTTGTTGTGGCGGCATTATTGACCAGCGCGTCGATACACCCCCATTTGTTTATGGTCTCATCAACCATGCGGCGACAATCAGCATCTTCCGAAACATCAGCCCGGCATAATAAAGTTTCAACGCCTAATGCCTCGCAGTTATTCTGAACCTCACGCGCTTCGGCCTCACTTTGGGAATAATTAACCACTATATTGTAACCCCTTTTTGCCAGCATTTTTGCTGTGGCCGCGCCCAAGCCTCTTGATGAACCGGTAACAATGGCAACTGGTTTATTTTTTTTCATCATTTTTTCCCCCAAAGCAATTTATTTTAAACGGCTTTATCATATGTTAATGTAGCAGCAATTTGACCGATAAAAACCCATCAGCGCACATCCGCTTGCCGGCATGGTTTTTTATCAAAAAAATATTTTTCACCATCCGCGTCTTGATGTTTTCCGGAAAATATTTTGAGGAAGAAGCGGAAGCCCTGCTTAAAAATTATATTGCAAACTCTATCGTGCTCTCCAAAACCTGCATACGCCAGCCTAACGTTTACCTCGTAACGAGCGGAATGCGTTTTGCCCAGGGCTGGGCTTTTTCCAGTTGCGCGGCTAAACGAAAGAGCGTTGCTTCATCGCCGTAGCGTCCGACAAACTGAATGCCGATGGGAAGATTCTGCTCATTCCAGTAAAGAGGAACAGACATTGCGGGCTGGCCGGTAGCGTTACAAAGCGGCGTGAAAGGGACAAAGGACGCGGAGCGCCGCCATCCTTTAAGCGGATCATCCGATGTCGCGTCCATCTCGCCGATCAAAAGCGGCGGCTCGCCCAGCGTGGGCGTCATGAAAATGTCGTAGTCCAGAAAAAAGCGCGCCACATCGCGGGAAATTGTCTGAATTTTTTCCACCGCGGTAAGGTAATCGCCGGACGTAAATTTTTTTCCCTGCTCATACAGCGCCCAAGTTAAGGGTTCGTAATCATCCTGCTTTGGTTTCCGGCCGGAGACATTTGCAATCCAATCGATGGTCGCGGCGCAGTTGGCCGCCCAGATAACATTAAAGGAGCGCCCCAAGACTTTTCTGTCGATAACCGGGCTTTTTTGCGTAAGCTTATGTCCTAATTTACGGCACAGACGCACCGCGCTTTGAAGCGCCTTGACGCAGTCGGCGTGAATTTCTTTTCCGTCCAGTGTTGTATCCAAATACGCGATACGCAGACAGCCGGGTTTTTTCTTTATTTCTTCCATGTAAGGGCGCGCGGGTTCGGGCGCGACGTAGGGATCGCCGGAAACATAGCCGCGTGTCGCATCAAGAATAGCCGCGCTATCGCGCACGGAACGTGTCAAGACGTGTTCATTAACCAGGCCGCTCATGGCATCTCCGGCATCCGGCGCCAGAGAATTTCTCGCGCGCGTGGGTTTCAAACCAAATAAACCGCAGCATGAAGCCGGAATGCGGATGGAACCGCCGCCGTCGTTGCCGTGCGCGGCGGGAACAATACCCGCGGCCACCGCCGCCGCCGAGCCTCCGCTGGAGCCGCCTGGCGTTCGGTTTAAATCCCACGGATTGCGGCACGGCCCCAAAAATTTAGATTCCGTCACCGGCGTCAGGCCCAGCTCCGGCGTGTTGGTTTTTCCTATGATAATGAAACCTGCTTTTTTATAACGGCTGACCAGTTCCGAGTCGTGATCGGGAACATAGTTTTTCATATTTTTGGTGCCGAAGGTCATGCGCACCCCTTTGCAGGAAGCAACCAAATCTTTCACCAAAAAAGGCACGCCCGCGAAAGGGATTGAGGGATTTCTTCCCTTCACGGCTTTCATCGCTTCGTCATACATCGGCGTGACCACGGCATTTAGCCTGGGATTTAGTTTTTCGATTTGTTCAATAGTTATCTCGACAAGTTCTTTAGCCTTAACTTTTTTGTCTTTTACCAATCCGGCAAGCGCTGTGGCATCCAAAAACTTCAGTTCTGCAAATCCTCTCATCGGCGCATCTCCTTAATTTTGTTTGAAATCATTCTATGCTTAAATAAATAATTTAGCAACAGCCTTGATGAAGCGGATATGTCATTAATATTATTAAAATAGTTTAATAACATTTTTCCCCTCGAATAAAGATTAATTTTTCGTTGACTAGCCAATCATTTTCGGGTTTTCTATACTCAAATATATCAGCCGGGAGTAATAAAATGTATGAACAAAAACCTTGGTTAAAGTTCTACGGACAGGTCCCGCATACGCTCGAGTATCCGCGGGTTTCCATGTATGAAGCGGTCCGGCTCTCCGCCGCGGAGCATCTCGATGAGCCGGCTTACGATTTCCTGGGACATACATCCACCTATCGGAAGTTTATGGAAGACATTGACCATTGCGCCGACGCGCTGGCCGCCATCGGCGTAAAAAAAGGCGACCGCGTCACGATTTCCATGCCGACATCCCCGCAGGGCATCATCTGTTTTTACGCCGTCAACAAATTAGGAGCGGTATCGAGCATGATTCACCCTCTTTCCCCCGCCAAGGAAATCGAGTTTTATCTAAATGTTGCCAAAAGCAAATTTGCCCTGACGCTTGATGCTTTCTACAGCAAGTTCAAGGAGGTTAAAGATAAGACGCCTTTGGAAAAATTAATCCTCGCGCGCATTCCCGATTATCTGCCGCCGCTCAAAAGAATCGGCTTTAACCTGACCATGGGACGTAAAATCCCCAAGGTTCCGAAAGACCCGATGGCTATCTGGTGGCGCGATTTGATGCGGGGTCAATATCCTCCCGCGCCCACAATTCAGGTTGACACGGACGACCTGGCCGTCATTCTCTACAGCGGCGGCACGACCGGCGTACCCAAAGGAATCATGCTTTCCAATATGAACTTTATCTCCGAAGGGAAGATGGTTTCCGAATGGGGCAAGATGGGCGATGCCGATTCCATATTGGCCATTCTGCCCATCTTTCACGGTTTTGGCCTGGGCGTTTGCGTTAACGCCTGTTTTATGGGCGGCGGAAAAACGATTCTCGTGCCGACGTTTACGCCGGAAACTGTTGCCGAACTTGTCTACAAACACAAACCTTCCTTTGTCGTGGGTGTACCAACGCTTTATGACGCGCTCAGCCGTAATCCGAAATTCTGCAAAGCGGATTTAAGCTGTCTGCGCGGCACCTTCAGCGGCGCCGACACCCTGCCCCGAACGGTGAAAGAAAGATTTGAAGAAGTAGTGAAAAAACGGGGTGGCACCGTCCAGCTGCTCGAAGGCTACGGGCTCACCGAAGCGGTCACCGCCATCATGTCCATGCCGCTTAACCAGTATCGCGAAGGCAGCATCGGCGTGCCTTTCCCGGATATGCTGGCCAAAATTGTCCGGCTTGGCACCACCGAAGAAACACCCTGCGGCGAAGAAGGAGAAATATGCGTTTCCGGCCCGGCGGTGATGATGGGCTATCTGGATCAGCCCCAAGAAACGGCAGACACGCTGCGCAAGCATCCTGACGGCAGAATCTGGCTGCACACGGGAGATATCGGCACAATGGACGAGGACGGGTTCTTTTATTTCAAACTGCGCCAGAAGCGCATGATCAAATCCTCCGGCATGAATGTCTATCCCGCGCAGGTGGAGGATATTCTCTACCACCATCCCGACGTACAGGAAGCATGCGTTATCGGCGTGCCCGACGAGGCGCAGGTGCAAAGAGTGAAAGGGTTTGTCGTTTTGAAAGACGCCAAAAAAGCATCACCAGAAATGGAAAAACAGCTGATAAATTTCTGCCAGGAGCATCTCATCAAATGGAGCTGCCCGCGCGAAATCGAATTTCGGGATAGTCTGCCCAAAACATTGGTGGGGAAAGTCGCCTTCAACGTGCTGGAGCAGGAAGAAATCGCCAAACTAAAAACCGCCGGAAAATTTACCGGCAATTAAATATAAAAAAGGAACAGCGCATGAAAGAATTAACTGAAATAAAAAATATTGTTTCCAATCCTTACGCTTATATCCGCAAATACAAGAAACAGACGGGTAAAAAAGTTGTCGGTTATTGTTGCTCCTACGCGCCGGAAGAAATAATCTGGGCGGCGGGCGCCATGCCCCTGCGACTTTTCAGCGCCAATGAAAACATTCACCTGGCCGACACGCACCTACAATCATACTGCTGCTCGCTGGTGCGCGGCATTCTGGAAGAAGCGCTGGCTGACCGCCTTGATTTCCTCGACGGTGTTATTTTCCCCCACACCTGTGATTCCTTTCAGCGGCTCTCCGACATCTGGCGGCTCAACATCAAAGGCCCGTTTCACCTCGACGTTGTCCTGCCGGTAAAGCTCGACACCCCCAGCGCCGTGCAATATCTGCGCGACGCACTCGAAAAATTCAAAAACGATTTGGGAGGCAAGCTTGGCCGGGAAATAACAGACGCAATGCTTGCCGATTCTATCAGGATATATAATAAAATCCGCCGGCTGATCGGCAAGCTCTATGAACTCAGATGTGAAAATCCGCAGATCATCAGCGGCGCGGATTTTCACGCGGTAGTCAAAGCGGCCATGATTATGGACAAAAATGATTTTTTGGAAGTTCTTTCCCAAATCATCACGCAGCTGGAAAAAGACGGCGCGCAAAAAACAAAAGCCAAAGTGAAAAAGCTGGTACTGTCCGGCAGCGTCTGTTCCCATCCGGATATTTACAATATCATTGAAAACGCGGGAGGCGTTGTTGTCTGGGACGACCTCTGCACCGGCTACAGATATTTCGAAGACCTGATGGCCGAAAACAGCCGCCCCTTTGAGGCGATAGCAGGAAGGTATCTTAACCGCGTAGTCTGCCCTGCCAAGCACATGCAGCTGAAGGGACGCGGTGAAAACCTTGTTCGCCTGGTGAAAAACAGCGGCGCGGAGGGAGTTGTTTTTCTTTTACTGAAGTTTTGCGATCCCCACGCCTTTGATTTTCCTTACCTGAAGGGAATGTTGGAAGAAGCCAGCATCCCCTGTATGCTTTTGGATGTGGAAACGGAGCTTCCTTCGGAAGGCCAGCTACAGACCCGTTTTGAAACATTTATCCAGATACTTTAAACACAATGAATTCATAAAGGGAAGAAAAAATGAAAAAAACAATATCCGAATTTTTAAAAACGGTTTTGATTTTTTTGGCCGGCAGATTCAAAAGACTCACGATGTATTTCAAGAAAACAAAAACAATGAAAGACTATATGATGGTTTATTACAGCCAGGCCAAATCGGCCAAGCTGACCGGCAGGAAAGTGGCCTGGATAACCAGCGGCGGTCCCGTGGAACCGCTAATAGCGATGAATGTCATTCCTGTCTATCCCGAGAACCACGGCGCCATGATCGGCGCCAGCAAAATGGGCGGCTCCCTCTGCGAAGTCGCGGAGGTTATGGGATATTCGGCTGATCTCTGCTCTTACGCCCGCTCGGACATAGGCTGCGCCACCGTCAACGGCGGTCCCATCGGCGGCCTACCCAAACCGGATATGCTGGTATGCTGCAACAACATCTGCGGGACAGTGCTCAAATGGTACGAAATTCAGGCGCGCTATTTCAACGTACCGTTGTTTATCCTGGATACGCCTTTCTGCCATACGGAATATACCGAAGAAATGGCGCGTTATGTCCGCGCCCAGTTTGACGATTATTTCGTCTTTCTGGAAAAAGTATGCGGCAGGAAATTTGATTTTGAAAAACTGAACCGTGTCGGCCATCTCTCGCATCAAGGCCAGCTTCTGTGGCAGGCGGTGCTCGATACCGCAATGCACAAACCGTCGCCCATGAGCGCTTTCGACGCCTTTTATCATCTGGCACTGATTGTCACGCTGCGCGGCACGAAAGAAGTGATTGACTACTACACCTGGTTATTGGCTTACATGAAAGACCGCATCGCCCGCGGCATTGGCGCGGTGCCCAACGAAAAATACCGTCTGCTGTGGGACAACATCCCCATCTGGCACCGCACCAGATGGCTTTCGGAAAAATTCGCCGCACACAACGCCTGCCTGGTAGCCGACACTTACACCACGGCATGGTGCGGCGCGCTCAGATACATTGATGAAAACAATTTCATTGATTCCGCGGCGGAAGCACACGCCCGCATTTATCTGAATATCGGCGTGGACCAGATGGCCAAGATGGTCATCGAAATGATTGACAAGTACGATGTGGACGGATTTGTCCTTCATTCCAACCGCAGCTGCAAACCTTATTCGTTCGGCCAGCTCGATATTCAGAAAATCGTGGAAAGAGAAAGAGGCATTCCCTGCCTGATGCTAGAAGCGGACATGACGGATGAACGCACTTTTTCGGAAAGCCAGATTTCCACCAGAATCGATGCCTACATGGAAATTATTAAAGAAAGGAAAAACAAGAAATAAAAATGCGCACAGCAGGTATTGACATAGGCTCAATTACGGCGAAGGCCGCGATTGTGGAAGACGGAAAAATTCTCGGCACGAAAGTAATCTTCACGGGCTATAATGCGGAAGCCGCGGGCACAAAGGTTTATGAAGAACTTCTTCGGGAAAAGTCACTGGATAAATCCGCAGTGGAAAAAATCGTTTCCACCGGCTACGGCAGAAACAGCGTGAATTTTGCCGACAAATCATTTACGGAAATAATGTGTCATGCTGCCGGAGCGTATCATCTGGACAAAAAAGTCCGCTCCATCATCGACATCGGCGGACAGGACAGCAAGGCCATTCTTCTGGATGAACACGGCAAGGTAAAAAATTTCGTCATGAACGACAAGTGTGCAGCAGGTACAGGGCGCTTTCTGGAAGTAATGGCGCGGGCACTGGAGGTTGACCTGGACGAATTCGGCGAAATATCCGTGAAATCGGAAAAACCTTCCAAGATAAGTTCTCTGTGCACCGTTTTCGCGGAATCTGAAGTAATCTCGCTAATCGCCCGGGGGGAAAAAAGAAAGGATATTATCGCGGGGATTCATGAATCCATCGCCTCCAGAGTCGCTTCCATGTCCGCACGCATTGGCCTTATCGAACCACTAATGATTACCGGAGGCGTGGCGCGCAACAGCGGCGTCGTTAAGGCGCTGGGAAAAAAGCTGAATATGAAAATAGAAGTGCTACCCTACGCCCAGGTTACCGGAGCAATCGGCGCGGCATTTTTGGCAACGGCTCTATAAGCAGGTAAATAATCGAGTCCATTAGTAATATTAAGATGTTTTCGGCGACAAAATCAGCGAAAAACATTGACACAAATTTGTCTTTTGATTAATAATGAAAAACAAGGAGGTAAATATGTCCGTGAAAGTAGCCATCAATGGTTTTGGAAGAATCGGCCGGCTGGTTTTTCGGGCCGGATACAAAAACAAAAACGTCGAGTTCGTGGCCATTAACGATTTGGCGAATGCCAAAACTCTCGCTCACCTTCTAAAATACGACTCCGTGCACGGAATAATGAACGCGGAAGTCAAAGACACAGAAAAATCCATTCTTGTGGACGGCAAAGAAATAAAAACATTTACCGAACGTGAACCGGAAAAGCTCCCGTGGAAAGATTTGGGCGTAGACGTGGTTCTGGAAAGCACAGGAAGATTCACCGACCGTACGGGCGCGGAAAAACACCTCAAGGCCGGTGCTAAAAAAGTGGTTATTTCCGCTCCGGCAAAAAATCCTGACGTTACTTTTGTCTTCGGCGTCAACGAGGAAGTTTACGACAGAAACAAACACAACATTATCTCCATGGGTTCCTGTACCACGAACTGTCTGGCGCCAATTGTTAAAATACTGCACAAAGAATTTGGCGTCGAATACGGACTGATGACGACAATTCATTCTTACACCAACGATCAGGTTGTCGCGGACGAGGCGCACAAGGATTTGAGAAGAGCGCGCGCCGCCGCCATTTCCATGATTCCCACCACCACGGGAGCAGCCAAAGCGATTTCCGAGGTCATTCCCGAAATGAAGGGCCGGCTGGACGGAATGGCCGTTCGCGTGCCGACGCCCAACGTTTCCATGGTAGATTTTGTCGCCATCCTGTCCAGAGAAACCAACAAAGACGAACTTAACGCTCAATTCAGAAAATACGCCGGCGGCGCGATGAAGGGATTTCTTTCCTGCACCGACGAAGAGCTGGTTTCGCGAGATTTTTACGGCAATCCCCACTCCTCAATCGTGGATTTGCCCAGCACGGCGGTAATCGGCGGCAGAATGGTAAAAATAATTTCCTGGTACGACAATGAGTGGGGCTTCTCCAGCAGAATGGTGGAGATGCTCTCATTCATTGCGAAATAGAACTTAAAAAGGCAGGATAGAAAAATGAAGTACATTGACCAAATTGAAATGAAAGGCAAAAAGGTTTTTTTGCGCGTGGATTTTAACGTTCCGATAAAAGAAGGAAAAGTTACCAGCGACAACCGCGTGCGCGCGCACATACCAACCATTAACCACGCTTTGGAAAAAGGAGCAAAAATAATCATCGCCTCGCATTTGGGCAGGCCCAAAGGCAAGCGCGTGGAAGAAATGTCGCTCAAACCGGTGGTAAAAGTGCTTTCGGGGCTCCTACAGCAGGAAGTTATTTTCATGGATAACTGTGTAGGGGAAAAAGTTCAGTCTGCCGTAAACAAAATAAATGAAGGCGATATCGTGCTGTTGGAGAACCTACGCTTTAACCCAGGGGAAGATAAAAACGATGCGGCGTTTGCCAAAGAACTCGCCTCACTCTGCGACATCTACATTGATGATGCTTTTGCTGTTTCGCACCGCGCGGCGGCCTCCAATTCGGCCATTACCGATTACGTAAAGACCTGCGCGGCGGGTTTTTTGCTGAAAAACGAAATTGAATATTTTAAAAAAGCAATCGTTAATCCGGCCAGACCCCTGGCTGCGCTCATTGGCGGAGCGAAAGTTTCCGATAAAATCGGCGTTTTGGAAAACCTGATCGAAAAAGTGGAAAAACTGCTGGTCGGCGGCGCCATGGCTTTTACCTTTTTGAAAGCTCAAGGGCTGGAAGTCGGCAAATCACTTTGTGAAGAAGAAATGCTCGATACGGCGCGCAAGATCATGCAAAAAGCCAAAGACAAGAATATACAGTTTGTGCTGCCGGTAGATGCTGTCTGCGCAACCGCAGCATCGGAGGATGCCGAATTCAAAACCTACCCGATAAAGGAAATACCCGCTGATCAGATGGGGCTGGATATCGGCCCCGCGACAATCAACCTGTTTTCCGAAGCGCTTAAGGGTGTCAAAACCATTATCTGGAACGGCCCGCTGGGAATGTTTGAACTGGCGCCTTTCAGCAAGGGAACTTTCGCATTGGCTGTTGCCGTGGCAAATTCCGACGCGCTTTCCATCATCGGCGGCGGCGATACGGAAACCGCAATCAAGAAAGCCGGACAGAACACGAAAATATCCTATATCTCCACCGGCGGCGGAGCTTTTCTGGAGCTTCTGGAAGGCAAAACTCTGCCGGGAATCGCCGCGTTGGATAAGTAAGGAGAAAAACAAATGAGAACATGGATTGTCGCCGGAAACTGGAAAATGAACAACACCATCGCGGAGGCGGTGGCACTGGCTAACGCGATTAAATATGGAGTGGCGTCATTGAAAAAAGGTGAAGTAATTTTAGCCCCGCCTTTTACGTCTTTACACAGCGTGGCGCAGACAATAAAACATTCTCGCGTGGCGCTGGCGGCACAAAACATGTTCTATGAAGATAAGGGAGCATTCACGGGCGAGGTTTCGCCCGTGATGCTCAAGGATATCGGCTGTGCCTACGTGATTATCGGCCATTCGGAGCGGCGCAAATATTTTCATGAGAAAGACGCCGATGTAAATCTGAAAGTCCAAAAAGCGCTAGCCGCAGGTTTAAAGCCCATTATGTGCGTGGGCGAAACGGACGAAGAAAGAGAAAAAAACGTCACGCGCGCCGTGGTGGGCAGGCAGGTAAAGGAAGGATTGCGCGGCGTGGAGAAAATTAACAATGTTGTCATTGCCTACGAACCGGTGTGGGCAATCGGCACAGGCAAAGTGGCGACACCCGCGCAGGCGCAGGAAGTCCATTCCTTTATCCGCGCTATTTTAAAAGACCTTTTCGGCGACGGCGCGGCAGGCAACACCCGCATTCTCTATGGCGGAAGCGTTACCGCAGATAACATCTCTGAACTGATTGCCATGGAAGATATCGATGGCGCGCTCGTCGGCGGCGCGTCTTTAAAAACAGACGGGTTTTTAGGGATTATTAAAAATATCGCCGAAAAAAAATAGATTTTGCCTTTTTCCTATATCTGACCAATTTGACATCGGGAACATCCTTTATAATAATTGTCACAAAAACTGCACTGATAGCGGTCTTTTCGGCGTTACAGTTCAGATA